>ENA-ORCO01000006-ORCO01000006.1-marine-metagenome-genome-assembly--contig:-NODE-6-length-638057-cov-37.914703_pt1 | contig 638057 bp, 700 predicted proteins | sample MGYA00248633_ERZ508508 | MGnify/ENA primary metagenome ERZ508508 (study PRJEB26179, sample SAMN06268845) | marine metagenome | isolation source: A23 P1 aerobic enrichment on pine of planktonic cells...
TGCACACTCGCCTTTTCCCGCTTCACTTCCTAGTAAACCCGACACTTAGGCAATACTACTAGCGTCTAAACACGCCACAAAAATCCATTCGTAGCCACTCTCAACGGCCGAAATCGCCTCATAGCCCCTTGCCTTCAACTTGTCCCGAGTAGAAATGGTCCTCGCGGTCTCCCACTGGTAGATGGGTCTTTCAACGACGTATTCGGTTGAAAGATCCAGTTGTGAGGTTTCCACCGAGCCCTTCCGGAGGACTTCGGGGGCCGGGAATTCATATCGATCTATGGTTTCCGCCTTATTGTTTTTGTTGAAGGTTGTGAAACCTGGTTGGTGGTTTAGAAAGCGCTGTGCTGGAACTACGACGATCCATCCTTGCTGGTCTCGATTCTTCGGGGCTTCACTGAAATACGGTTCGATGGTATCATCCTTCGGATCTGCAGAAAACTCACCCTGGTAGATGAGATGCTGTAATACTTCTCCTGAATTTGGGACTAATGTCAAATCCATCGCTGAACGTTGCGTCGCTTGAGGTAGCTCGTACATTTTTGTCTGAACTAGGAACCGCACTTTTTCCGAAGGTAAATACGGACCAGAAGAAAGCGGTACAATCCTAACGATTTCAGGGTTGAAGTGGGCAGCAAACCTCTCTTTGAAGATAGTTTTCTGCCCTTCATCGTCCCGCACTACGAGTTGGTTAATTGCCAGGCTCTCCAGCTTCCCAATTGAGCCATATCGGACCCCGTCCGATCCGCGAATTGACCACTCAAAGATTAGCGGACCTCCATCAGGATCAAACGACTGACTCGCATCTACAACTAACCCCCATTGTTTAGCCCGCTCAATGGCGCCACCATTCAATACACGCACACGTACCTCTGGGGAGGAAGGCACGGTGCTAATATCGTCGATGTGCCTATCCCAGTAAGTCCCCCAAGTTATACTGTTTGTGGCGATTCCGTCCGTAATTCCGCGACCCGCGACGCAAGATTGGATTATTAGCCGACCGTTTACTACCTCACGGAATTGACGGCATACATTATTATCATCTATTTCTTGAAAGCCGGACACAGATTGGGTAATATTGAGTTCTGAAGGAGTGACCCCATTCAGATCGATTTCGAGAACGTGTTTCGCCGTGTATCGTTCTGGATCGATCCGTGGGTGGTAGGATTCGAGTTTTCCGTCGTAGACGAATTCCGACCGAATGATCTCTGGTGGACCTACGATTTCGATTTGTCGTTCAACGACGGTGGTCTGGCCGCGGCCGTCTGTGGCGCGTAACTGGGCTGTGTAGTTCCCTGGTTCGAGTGATTTGATGACGGTATCCATATCTAGTTGGGTTCCGCTATTCGGCTGGCGCATCTCTGCTCGCGTGTAGTCGCGTGTGATGACTGGTTCGCCGTCGAGGTGGAGTTCGAATCGTCTGAGGTTTTTGTACTGGTCGATAGCCGTGGCTGTGGCGTGGAGGCCGCCGCGGCCGTGGAGTGTGGTGGTGTCGATCGTGGGTTTGGGGTCGGCGATGACTGTCGTGGTGCCGTCGTCGAAGCGGGCGATGTCGTCAGTGCCGTCGGTGTACGCCACCCGTGCGTAGAGTGTGTGGGTGCCAGCGTCGAATGTAGTAGTTATGTCTGGGCCGCCGGTGATTCGTTCGCCGTCCTTCCACCATTCGATGGAGCTGATGGATGAGCCGACTACCGAATAGTGTCCGGTCACGGGGCCGGTGCCGGTTACGACCTGTGGACCCGTGATCGTCGCTGTGCCACGGTCTCTGATTGGGCCGGTGGCCGTACCGCCGGCCGAGGGCTCGGGTGGTTGTGAGAGAACGGTTGTTTGGACGGTATCGCTGTCTGACTGGTCGTCGGTATCTATTGCTCGGGCGGAGATGCTGTGATTTGTCGCCGTGGGGAAGGTTCGTTCGTAGGTTGTGGTACCTGTCCTGCCGTCGAGTACGTCAGTGGCGACGGGGGCACCGTCGACGAGCCAGACTAGTTGATCGAGGTCGGCGACACCGGCGTTAGCTTCGGCTGTGTAGGTCGCGTTCTGGCCGACTCTGAGGGTGGTTGGACCGGTCAGGACAACCGCTGGTGGTGCACCGGGCGTAACCTCGACGTAGAGGGTGTCGGTCGCAGTATCGCCGTCATCGTCGGTGACTGTGACGGTGGCCTCGTAGGTTCCAACGGCGTGGACGGTGAACGATGTCGTGCCACAGGTTGGGCAGACGGGTGTTCTACTCGAGCCATTCGGCGTTCGGAGTTCCCATCGGTATCCCTGGATGGTTCCATCTGGGTCCTGCGATCCGGTTGCATCCAGTTGGACGGTGGTTCCCCGAGTGACTGTCTGGTCGAGCCCTGCGTCTGCGAGTGGTGCGTCCGCAGTCGCTGGGAAGGGTACTGACGAGAGAACCAGTAACGTTGCGAATACGAGTGGCGTTAGACGAATCCCCATTCAGTCACTAATTATGCTCCGTCTTACCTATATAAAATTTTAGTTGACCACAACGGACGAACAAGCCTGACAGGAGGTAGAAAAATGACGTAGTCGAAAGCGGCCCCGGTAGCCCGTTCGGGGCCGTATAGCTCGTACTCTCCCGATTACGCCGATACTGAGTACAATTGATGTGACGAACAGCTTACTCTATCGAGCCAAGTGTTACTGCTCGACTCGCGCGAAGTACGCCGACCAGTGTCGACGACAGCCGGGGTTGAACTCGGCGTCACACGTTGGGGAGCTCGACCCAGAGTCCCGGTAGGTCTCGATGGTGTGTTCGGTGCCGCAGCTTCCGCAGAGGATGGCGGCGGTGTCGAACTCGTCGACCGGCCAGACGTCGCGGTCGTGGTCGGCGAGTGTGTCGTGGCACTGGAGGCAGGGGTAGTAGTCGCCACAGCACGCGAACTTGATTGCGATGACGTCCCGGTCGGTGGCGTAGTGGGCGCACCGGGTGTCCGGGTGGACGTCGACGCCGTGGACGGGGATTCCGTGAACGTCGACCGGGCGATTGGACGGCACTACTCGTTGGTGGGCGGTCGAGGGTTGTAGGCGTTACTTCTGTGCGATGCGTTCCGCGAGGGTTTCGCGCCAGTCGTCGGCGTTGTCCCGGAGCGTGGTGTAGTCGTACTGGAGTGGGTTCTCGGGGACGTGGGCGTACTGCTGCATGTCCTCGGGGAGGTTTGCGTCGGAGACGGTTGGGATGCCGACGTTCTTGACGGCGACGGTCTGCTGGGTGGCGGCGTCGAGCATGAAGTTCGCGAACTGGTGGACGAGTTCGTCCTTCTGACTCGTGGCGAAGCGGCCGGTGCCGGAGACGTAGGCGTAGCCCTGGTTGTTCGGGAACGCGATCTGGTGGCGGGACATGTCGGCGTCGCTGGAGGCGGCGTACACCTGGTCGGTGCTGTAGGAGACGACCATCGGGGCTTCCTCGTTGGAGTACGCGTCGTAGGCGGCGTTCCAGGAGCCGAGGACGCGCACGCCGTTGTCGAGGAGGCGGTCCCAGTAGTCGAGGTAGCCGTCGGGGCCGTACTCCTTGACGGTCCAAAGCAGGAAGGAGAGGCCGGTTACGGTGGTCTGTGGGTTCGCCAGGAGGAGCCCATCAGCCCAGGGTTCCTTCGTCAGGTCCTCGAGCGTCTTCGGTTCGTCGACGACACCTTCGTCGTACACGATGCAGACGTAGGACGCGCCGGTCGGGAGCACGCGGTTCTGGGGGTCGAAGCGGTACGCATCCGTGATGTCGCGCGAGTTCGGCACCTTGCTTGTGTCGAAGGGCTCGAAGAGCGAGTCGTCGAGCTCGCGGTCGGCGCGGACGAGGTCGGTCGGGGTCAGGCCAACGTAGGCGTCTGCGCCGAGGTCTGCCCCCTGTTTGCGTCGCTGGATGAAGTCGTTGATCTCGTTCTCGCGAACGACCCACTCGAGTGTAGCGTCGTACCGTGCTTCGAACTCCTGTTTGATCCAGTCGCCCGCGCTCGTCGAGACGGCGTCGACGTACGACTGGTGGGTGCCGACGCGGAGCGTGTCTGGATCGGTGGGGGCGTTCGCCCCGAGACATCCCGCGAGGCCGAGTGCGGTGGTGCCTCCGGTGGCGGCGATGAACCGCCTACGAGAGACGGACCTCGGTGTCTTCTCGGGGTGATTCATTCGGTGTTCACCGCCTTGCGGCCGAGGTGTGTTTCGACGCGGTCGACCTTCTCCTCGACGGCGAGGGACTCTTCGCGGAACTCGTCGATCTTGAGGTGCGTGCTGACGCGGCCGGCGTCGACGGCTTCGTGGGCGGCCTGCGCGGCGGCGAACACGGTGTCCAGGTCGTCGGCCTCGATGGTGGTCTCCATCGGGTGCGTCTCGTAGCGGACGTCGAACGCCTCGAGGGCGTCGATGGCGTTCGCAATCTCGGCGTCGAACTCCACCTCGGGGCTATCGAGCGGTGCGACTGACAACATCGCGGTGACTGTCATACCCCAACCTCGGAATTACCGAGTGATATAACCAGCTATTTCGACCGCCTGGAGCAGCGAGAGGTTCTCGCCGAACACGATGACTGTGAGGTTGTTCGCGAAGACGAGGAGCCCAGCCGCGAGCACCAGCGCGATCCAGACCTCGAACGCGAGCGCGATGACCTGTTCGTGCTGCTCGGGGGCCCTGACGGTGAGTTCGATCATCCCGTAGAAGAGCACCGCGAGCACGAGGAGCGCCGCGAGATTGATCACCACGAGGGTTCCGACACCCTGCTGGAGCGCCCACTGGACGAACGGGTTCGCTTCAGCCGTGACACCGTAGATACCTGCGGCATAGAGCGTCGTGAGAAGGTCGAGCGTGAGCAGGATGTAGAGTGCGCCAGCTGCCCAACTCCAGTACTCACGCCGTCGTCGCCCCGGGGGTACTGCACGGAACACAGTCTAGTTTGGAGAGTTCGCCGGAAAACTACGGGGGCTCAACCGAGTTCAGGCCGTACCGTCGACGTGCGTCTCGGTGGTCTCGCGTTCGGCGTCCTGGATCGCCGCGAGGATGTTGTCGTAGATACCGAGCGTCTTGAAGGAGAAGGCGTCGTCATCCCGGAGGCTGTACTCGCCGTGTTTCTCGACGACGACTTCCTCGCCCTTCCAGCCGGTGATGTCGTGGCGGCCATGGAAATGGCCCGTCGTGACCTCGACGGCGTCCTCGGTGAACTCGACTCGGTCGACGCGGTCGTTCTTGAGCGCTTCTTTCGCGAGGGAGACAGCGTCCTCCCGGTCACCCGCGTCGAGCAGGGAACGGAGTCGGTCCTCGATGGGCATTGAAAGCTGTACGTGGCGGACGTACATAAACTCGTACTTTGGACCGGGTGTGACTGAGCAGCGATGGAGAAGCGTGGGGAGGATGGATCGATGGAGGGAGGGCCGAAGCCAGCGAGGAGCTCGAGTGTCCGAGCCTGCGTCGGTGGTGCAGGGTCAGTTGACTGGGCTGTTGCTGTGTGGTCAACCGTACTCTACCACGGCTCCGTCGACCTGCGCGGGGGTTTCGGTTCGCAGGTCGTCGACGGCGGCGACGCCGAAGCCGTCCGCGAGGCGTTCCTCGGCGGTGGCCTGGACGTCGGGTTCCGTGCACTGGAGCGTGCACGTGACCGTCGCGGTGACCTGGAGGTCGTTCAGTCGGGGCGTGAGGCCGGTGACGTCGACGCCGTCGACGTGCTCGACGTCGTCGATGCGCGCGACGAGGCTCGCGGCACCGTCGGCGAGGGTGCCGTTCGCGTTGCGCGTGACGTTCAACGTGAGCTCGGCGACGACGCGGACCAGTTGTGGGTCTGCAGTTGCCATGAGGCGCCCGGCGCGAGTCGAACGCGCGGTGGGCCAGGGCGGTGGCGGCCGCCCACGGGCGTGGGTGGGCGGGCGCCGGAGACGAGAGTGTCCTCCACGAGGTTGCTGTGTGAGAGAACACGCGTCGCGTCCGGCGCCCGACAGACGGGAGCTAGTTGGCGCCGGCGAACGCGACGTGCGCGAGGTTGGAGGACGAGACCATCGTCCACGCACCCGCGACGCCGTCCCCGGCGCCGACGTACCGGGCTGCCGTTGCGGCATACCCGGTGGACACGCCACCCGCTGCTGGGCGGGGAGCGTGCGTGAGAGTGGGTGCGATGGTCATATCGGGTGTCCTCCTGCGCTACCAGCACCTTGAGACGAATACATAATAAATCTTGTTCGATAGTGTCAATCGTTACCACGCCCGGGTCTGGGCGGGTCGAATCACGCTGGCCGGGCTCTGGGGTAGGGAGCTCCGACGTGAGCGGGCTCCGACGTGGGTGGGTTTAGGGCCTTCCAGCCCCTTCCAGGAGGTATGAGTGAGCACGAGACTCCGGATTCGGAGGACGAGTGGCGGGAGCGTCTCTCGGACGAGGAGTACGAGATTCTTCGTGAACAGGGGACTGAGCGTCCGTTCAGTGGGAAGTACGTCGACCACTTCGAGGAGGGTGCGTATCGCTGTGCGGGCTGCGGGAACGTCCTCTTCGAGGGGGAGACGAAGTTCGAGCACGGCTGTGGCTGGCCGAGCTTCTGGGAGTCCGCAGACGAGGACGCCATCGAGACCCGAACCGACACGAGCCACGGGATGCAGCGGACCGAGGTCGTCTGCGCCGAGTGTGGCGGCCACCTGGGACACGTCTTCGACGACGGCCCGGAGCCCACGGGGAAGCGGTACTGCATCAATTCTGCCGCCCTGGATTTCGAGGACGACCAGTCCAACTAGTCCGACAGACACGACAGCAGTCGAACCTCCATGCGGCGGCCGGTTGGGAGTGACTAGCGTTCGTGTTAGGTCCTGGCCTGGATCGATCGCTCGGTGGGTCGGTGGCGGAGCCAGAGGGAGTAGAGGACGAACGCGAAGCCGATGCAGGTGAGGGCCGCCTGCGCTGCGGCCCCGGAACTGACGTCCTGGACGAGTAGGTGAACGACGACGCCGACGAACAGGCTCGCCGTGATGAAGCCGAATCCGGCGGTGAGGTAGCGAAGGTCCGGGTCTCCCGTGCGGCGTGCCGCCCGGTAGACGAGGTGCGTGATGATGCTGCCGAGCGAGAGCACGATGGCGTTCGCGATGACCACGACGAGTATCGGGAAGTGGTTCATCGGTTCAGGGGCATCGGGGACGTTGGTTCACTGTTACTACCCGGGGAGCGAAGCCGGGTCGACATCAGTTGGTCACCTCTACAGGTGCAGATACGGGGTCTGGACCCATAATGCGGGAAACTGATTCCAGGGGGATGGGAATCGGATGTGTCGTCCTGTCACGGCGCCCCGCCAGCCCGGAGCGTAACCCCCTTCCCCACTGGCCGGCTATCCGTGTGCAGTGACTGACGACGAGTTCACCCGTGAGGCGGTCCACGACGCCTTCGAGGCGGCCGGCCAGCCCGTGGCGTCGGCGACCACCCTGGCTCGAGAGCTGGGTGTCGCACAGGCGGACGCACACGAGGAACTCGGCCGACTTGCGGACGAGGGGGCACTCGAACGTCTCGACGTGGAGAACGACCCGACCGTCTGGTATCCCTCGGACTGGCTCGACCTCACCGACCGTGAACGCGTCGTGGTCTTCCCGCGACGCCGGCAGGTCGTCGTCGACCAGCCAACCCAGTTCACGCGGGCACGCCTCGCGCAGTTCGCCTACCTGGATGCGACCAACCGCTCCGGTGGCTACATCTACGAGATCAGGCCGGAGGACATCTGGCAGGCGCCCTACGAGGACTTCGACGCGCTCCTCGAATCGATGCGCGCGGTGCTCGGCGACCAGCCCGTCATCGAGGACTGGGTGCACGACCAGTGGCGTCGCGCGAACGTCTTCCGACTCTACACCCACGAGGAGGGCTACACCGTCCTCGAGGCCGGCAGCCCCGAACTCATGGGGAACGTCGCCGAGCAGAAGCTCCCCGAGGAGGTCATCCGGGCACCCATCTCGGACACCGAGGTGTGGGCGAACGAGGACGAGACGGCGAAGATCAAGCGCATCCTCTACGAGGCCGGCTACCCCGTCAAGGACGAACGCGACCTCGAGGAGGGCGACCCCCTCGACGTCGACCTCGACCTCCAGCTCCGCCCCTACCAGCAGGACTGGGTCGACCGGTTCGTCGAACAGAAATCCGGCGTCCTCGTCGGCCCGCCGGGCAGCGGGAAGACCGTCGCGGCACTCGGCGTGCTCGAAGCAGTCGGCGGCGAGACGCTCGTCCTCGTCCCGTCCCGGGAGCTCGCGACGCAGTGGCGCGACGAGATCCTCACGAAGACGAACCTCGGCCACGACGACGTGGGCGAGTACCACGGGGGCACGAAGGAGGTCCGTCCCATCACCATCGCCACCTATCGCATCGCGGGCATGGACCGCCATCGCCAGCTCTTCGACGCCCGACGCTGGGGGCTCATCGTCTACGACGAGGTCCACCACGTCCCGAGCAACGTCTACCGGCGAAGCGCCGACCTCCAGACCCGGCACCGGCTCGGCCTCTCCGCGACACCCGTCCGCGAGGACGACCGCGAGAAGGACATCTACACACTCATCGGGCCCCCGATCGGGACCGACTGGAACCTCCTCTTCGACGAGGGGTTCGTCCAGGAACCCGAGGTCGAGATCCGGTACGTCCCGTGGTCGGACGACGACGCACGGGCGGAGTACGCGAAACGGGACGGCCACGAACGACGGATGGCCGCCGCCCAGAACCCCGCGAAGGTCGAGGAGGTTCGACACCTCCTCCGCCAGCACAGCGACAAGAAAGCCCTCGTCTTCGTCGACTACCTCGATCAGGGCGACGAGATCTCCGAGGCCCTCGACGTCCCGTTCATCTCCGGCGAAACTCCCCACATCGAGCGTGAACGCCTCTTCGACGAGTTCCGCCGAGGCGCACGCGACACCCTCGTCATCTCCCGCGTCGGCGACGAGGGCATCGACCTCCCGGACGCCGAGGTAGCCATCGCGGCGTCGGGACTCGGCGGCTCACGACGCCAGGGCGCGCAGCGCGCGGGTCGGACCATGCGGCCCGCCGGTCGTGCGCTGATGTTCGTCCTCGCCACCCGCGGGACGGAGGAAGAAGACTTCGCGCGCAGCCAGCTCCGCCACCTCGCGTCGAAGGGCGTGACCGTCCGAGAGGCCGACGGCGAATCACCGACTCAGGACTGACGCAGGCTATCGAGTCGCCTCGTCTGCAGCAACGTGTGCTTCGAGCGCTGCGGCGACCGCCGATGGGTCGTCCGGGTAGACGACGACGGGTTTCGCGCGCCCCGTCACCCGAATCCGGAGGGCGTCTCGACGGCGGTACGTCCGATAGCCAGACGCCAGCCCGATCGCGGCGAACGCGAGACCAGCCAGGACGCTGCGTTCGAGCGAGAGGACCCCGAACCCGACGATGGCGAGACTCAGGACGAGCAGGAAATAGTCGATGGAGTCGAGTGTCACCTCGACGACCTGGTCCGGGTCGATCCGAGTCGGTGGTTCCGTCTCTTCGTCGGCGTTCGAGTGAGTGCGGTCGACGACGAGTTCGTCTGGGGTGATGTTGAGAGTGCCGCCGAAGCGCAGAGAGAACGAGTGACCGTCGGGTGACGCCATCTTGCAGGGCGTCGGAGGCGGGCGGTCGTTACTGTTGCGGTCGCCGGGTGGTGAACCCGTGGGGACGGTTAGTCGCCCTTCGAGAGCGGGTCGCTGTCGCCGCTGCCGAGGCGTTCCCAGAAGCTGAGGAACTCGCTGTCCGCTTCGGTCATCTGCTGCCATTCGTCGAGGCCGCGGCTCTCGCGGTCGCCGGGGATCGTGTTGTCCATGATGAACGCGAGGATGCCGCCGACGGCCATCCCGGTGGAGCCGATGACGAAGACGGTCGTCGAGACAACCTCGCTGCCGAGGAGTGGCCCGAGGACGGCGACGCTGGACATCCCCTGCTGGAAGGTCGCTGCGTTACCGACCTGCCCCATGTACGCGGGGATGGCGAGACCGGCGAACATCGCGAACCCGACGATGTACACGTTCCGGTTGTCGTCGAGGTCGACGAACTGGAGCTGGCTGAGGCCCACTGCGGCGATCTGCCCGAACATCGCGATGTAGAGGCCGCCGATGATGGGGCCGGGGATGGTCGCGAAGAGCTGGCCGATGGGGCCCAGGTAACCGACGATGAGCATGACGACGGCGCCGACCTGGACGACGTACCGGGACGCGACGCCGGTGATGCCGATGGCGCCGATGTTCTCCGTGTACGAGGTAGAGCCGTTGCCGGTGCCCATGATGCCGGCGAAGGTGTTCCCGAGGCCCTCCATGCCGATGCCGTGGTCGATACGCTGGGCGCTCGGTGCCCCCTTGCCGACCATGCGGGCGACCGAGTGGTAGTCGCCGAAGGACTCGATGACGGACGCGAGCATCCCCGCACCCATGCCGATGATGAAGGAGAACGTGAACTCGGGGAGGCCCCACTGGAACGGGGTGACCGGCTGGACGAGCGGCGCCTGCGTGATTGACGCGAGGTCGACGAAGCTCGTCGAGCTTGGGCCGTAGACGCCCGTTGCTGAGAGGACTGCGGCGAGGACCCAGGCAGCTTCGACGCCGAGCAGCACGGGATAGAGTCGGAAGACGCGGTGGTAGCGGTCGAGGTACTGGCTGAACGCGACGATGAGCACGAGCGTCAACCCGAGCAGCCACCAGTTCTGGCCCGTACCTGCGGCGGCGAAGTTCGGGTTGATGATCTGGGGGACGTTGAAGAGCGCGAGACCGATGAGCGCGATGGTCGGCGCGATGACGATCGGGCCGACGTAGCGCTTCAGATAGCCCATGACGCCGAAGTACCCGATGGCGACCTCGGCGAGGCCGGCGACGATGACGGCGCCCTGGAGCTGGACGATGGCGTTCGGGAACACCTGGGGTGCCGCGACGTTACCAGCGACGACACCGACGATAGCCAGCGCCGGCGCGAGCATCGAGAACGTCCCGCCCTGCACGATCGGGTAGCGGTTCCCGAGCGTCGTCTGCGCGAGCGTCGCGATCCCGGACACGACGAAGAAGGTACCGATGAGACGGCCGACCTCGCCCGGGTGGTGTTCGAACATCCCCATCGCGCCTGCGAGCGCAAGCGGAATCGCGACGTTCGCCCCCACCATCGTGAGGTAGTGCTGGAACCCCAGAAGCAGCGACTCACCGAGCGGCGGCTTGTCGTCGATGCCGTATTCGACGAATCCGGCCTGTTCGCGTTGCTCGATTCCGCCGTCGGTGACCGCTGTCGTTCCGGTCGACGCAGTCGGCTCCGACGACTCGGCTCGCACGGCGTGATCGGCGGGCGAGGCGTCGTCCCGACTCACGACCGGGTCACCACATGATAGCGTCTGAATTCCCGACGAACTGGCGCCCCGTTCCTGCCGTTTCGACCCTGGAACATTACCGCGGGTATCGAAACAGGAATCCAATAAACCTGCCGGTGACCACCCGCGGCTATCCCGTGGTTCAGTCGGCGGAGAATCGGTCGCTTTACCGGAGTGCATCGCGACCCGTTCGACAATGACCACGCACTCGTTCGAGACGACCGTTCGTGTCCGGTACCAGGACCTCGACGCGATGGGGCACGTGAACAACGCTGTCTATGCGACCTACCTCGAGGAGGCCCGGATCGAGTACCTCACGGACGGACTCGGGATCGACCAGGACGAGCTCAGTACCGTCCTCGCGCATCTCGAACTCGACTTCGAGGCGCCCCTCGTCTCGACTCGGGAAGCGACGGTCGGGCTGTCCGTCACCGACGTCGGCACGAAGAGCTTCACGCTCGACTACGAGATCCGCGATGACTCCGACACCGTCGCTCGGGCCGAGACGGTGCAGGTCTGGGTCGACCGAGAGACGGGAACGGCTGCCCCACTCCCCGACGCCGTCCGGGACCTGCTCGCCGATAACACAACGATAGAGTCCTAGAATGGAACCGCTTCGCGCCTTCGGAGGTCCCGCCGACCCTACATCGTTCGCGCGCGTGACGTGACGAAGATGCCGAGGAGGACGACGGCGCCGCCGGCGATGGTCGCTGGGCCGGGGACTTCCGTGAACAACGCAAGCGCGAGCACGGCGCTGCCGACGGGTTCGCCGAGGAGGCTGACGCTGACGACGCTGCTCTCGACGTGCTTGAGCGCCCAGTTGATGATCGTGTGGCCGAAGAGCCCGGGGCCGAGCGCCATCCCGGCGAACAGCAACCACTCGTTGGTGGGGTAGCCGAGGAGTGGGATACCCTGGCTGGCCGTGACGCCGAAGAGCGTGATGGTGCAGACGCCGTACACGACGAACACGTAGGGGACGAGGCTGAGTCGTTGCCTGATGCTGCGGCCGGCGAGCATGTAGGCGGCAGCCATGATCGCGCCGATGACGGCGAGGACGTCGCCGTAGAGGTGGCCGGATCCGACGAACGTTCGGGCGAGCGTGTCGAGGACGGGGGCGTCCCCGAGGAGGGCGGCGATCAGTGGGTCGCCGAGCGTCATCGCGACGACGCCGGCCATGGCGACGAGGATGCCGCCGACCATCCGGGACGTGAGTCGTTCGTCGAGGAGGAGCCAGGCGCCGACGGCGACGAACGCGGGCTGGGTCTGGACGAGCGTGACCGATGCCGCGACGGTCGTCCACTCGAGGGATTCGAACCAGGCGGCGAAGTGGGCGGCGAGGCCGATTCCGGCGAGGGTCGCGAAGAGGAGGTCCCGGGGCTCGATGTCGCGGAGCTCCGGGAGGTAGCGGGGGAGGAGTGGCGCGACGGTGAGCGTCATGAAAAGCACGCGGTAGCACGCCTTCACGAGGCTCGGCGCATCGCTCAGGCGAACGAGGATCGCGCTCGTACTGACGGCGACGACCGCGACACCGATGGCGACCATCGGGTCGACGCGGTCCTCGAGGCGAGCGAGCAGTGCGTGCACGGACGCCTCTCGGCGGGGGTGTCATGTAGGGGTTGTCCTTCCAGCAAACGCGAGTGCTGCCCGGCGGGGAACCGCCGGATGCGTCGGCCGCGCTAGACGTCCGCGGGGGTGTCGAAGTCGTGGTAGTTCTCGCCCTTCTCGGTGGAGAGGATGTTGAGGGCTGCTGCGGCGCCGTCGCCGGCGCTGATGACGGCCTGCCACTCCTCCTCGCGGACCATGGCGCCGGTCGCGTACGCGCCCTCCACGCTGGTCTCCATCGTGACGTCGACGTCGACGATGTCTCCATCGAACTTGCAGCCGAGGGACTCGGCGAGGTCGCGGTTCGCGCCGGTCGCGAGGACGACGTAGTCGGCGCCGTACTCGCCGTCATCGGTGGTGACGGTGAATCCTGATTCGGTTGCCTCTACGTCGGTGACTTCCTCGTCCTGGTTGAGTGTGGCGCCGTGGTCGTCGACGGCGTGGTTGCGGGCGCGGTCGAGGAAGACGTCGCCGTCGATGCTCCGGATGCCGAGGTAGTTGAAGAGGTGGGCCTTGTGCATCCAGGTCTTGTCCGTGTCGAAGACCGTCGTGTCGAGGTCGTTCTTCGCGGTGAACAGGGCGGCGCTGAGGCCGGCGGGACCGCCGCCGACGACGATGACGTCTGACATAGTTTCGTGTTCTCGTCGAAGCAACTAAGAGTTATGCCTGTCCGAGGATGTCGCGGGTTCTCCGATGCCGGTACGCGAACATCGGCTCGAGCCCGTGGTTGACGAGGACGCGAGCAACGGGGTTCGATGGCGGTTCGTACTCGACGTGGTCCACGATCCGGGTCCGGTCTCCGACGGCGACGAACCGATGGGTGTGCTCCCATCCGGACAGCGGGCCCGCGTCCATCGTATCGACGAAGACGCAGGAGTCATCCCACTCCTCACGGGACTCGATGACCGACACCCAGTGCTGGCGGGGCAGCACCCAGAACGGCGCGACCGAGGCGTGGATCTCGGTGCCTTCGGTGAGGATGTCGGAGTTCCGAGCGCCCGGGTCTGGTCGGTCGATCTCCTCGATCCGGAGCGCGACCCAGTCAGGGGTCAGTGCGCGAAGGCCGTCGACGGTGCTGTGGAAGGTCCAGACGCGGTCGAGTGGGGCATCGACGACGGTCTCGCGCTCGAACGACTGCATTCACCACAGGCTACGGGACAGGTGGGAATAAACGAACTGGGCACCCAGTCAGGCTTGCATATCTCCAACGGAGAGTGTATCGCCCCACAGTGAGGGGTGGCCTACTTGAGGCGTTCCTGGAGGAAGGAGGGATGGGCGGCGGTGACGCCATCGATGCCGATGATGTCGTCGCTGATGACATCGCCGAGGGCGTCGCCGTCCTGGGCGCGGACCTCGGCCATCAGCATGTGGTCGCCACTCGAAGTGTAGAGGGCGCGGACCGAGTCGAGGTCCTTCAGGGTGCGCGTGACCTCGACGTAGCGCTCTGACTCACACTCGATGCCGACGATGGCGATCGACTGGCCGGAGAGCTTCTTCGGGTCGACGTCCGCACTGTACCCGACGATGACGCCCTCCTCCTCGAGCTTGTTGATGTACTTCCGGACCGTCGGCTTCGAGACGTCTGCGCGTTCCGCAATCTCCGCGTATGACGCCTGGGCATCGGATTCGAGGGCGTCGAGAATCCGATCCTCCGTCGACTCCGTACTCACGACAGTTCGTTTGGCGTCCCAGAAAAAATATCTTCCGAATCAGTAACCACGGCTGACTGCACGAACGCGAGCAGTCGGGGGCGCTACTTGTGGCGGTCGATGTACGAGTAGGAGCGCTCCCACTCGTGGTCCTCGTCGAAGTAGCGCTCGGCGAGGGGTTCGTTCGGGATCTCGCCGCGTGCCCGCTTCTCCTCCTGGTAGGATGGCCGTTCGTCGTCGACGAAGTAGCGGCCGGTGAGGACGGTGCCCTCGTAGAGGGCGTCCTCGGTCTCGTGCATCATCTCGTTCGCCTCGCGGCGGTCGTGCACGTCGAAGTCGTAGTCCTCCGAGTCCTGGATGTCGACGTAGGGGACGTACTGCCGGGCGTCCTTGTTCCAGGTCGGGCACTGGGTGAGGAAGTCGACGTGGGAGAATCCGTCGTGCTGGATGGCCTCGACGATGATCTCCTGGGCCTGGTTCGGGTTGACCGCGGCGGTGCGGGCGATGTAGGACGCACCGGACGTGAGACTCTGGGAGAGCGGCCGGATCGGGCTCTTCGCGTTCCCGTTGGGCTGCGTCTTCGACTTGTGGCCCTTCGGCGAGGTCGGCGAGGACTGGCCCTTCGTCAGCCCGAAGACCTCGTTGTTGAACACGATGTACGTCATGTCGTGGTTCTCGCGGGCCGTGTGGACGAAGTGGTTCCCGCCGATCCCGTAGCCGTCACCGTCGCCGCCCGCTGCGACGACCTCGACGCCCTCGTTCGCGAGTTTCGCGGCGCGGGCGACGGGGAGGCTGCGGCCGTGGATGGTGTGGAAGCCGTAGCTCTCGAAGTAGCTGTTCAGTTTGCCGGAACAGCCGATACCCGTGACGAGGAGGACCTCCTCGGGATTCTTCCCGAGGTCGGCCATCGCGCCCTTGAGCGCCTTCAGGACGCCGAAGTCACCACAGCCTGGACACCAGGTCGGCTGTGGCTCCATGCCGGGCGTGAACTCGTTCCGGTCGACGTCTCGTTCCTCTCCGATTGCGCTGAATGCACTCATGATTAGTCACCTGCTGCCGGCGTGAGCCGCGTCTGACTGGTCGGCTGTTCGCCCTCGCCGGACTGCTCGAGCTCGACCGCTTCGACGATCTCCGCGGGCTCGAACGGGTTGCCGTTGTACTTCAGGAAGCTCGTGAGCTTCTCGCCGTACGTACCGAGCTCCTTCGTGAGGAGGCCACGGAACTGCGCCGTGGAGTTCATCTCCATCACGATGGCGTGGTCGACGCTGTCCAGGAACTCGCTGACCCCCCGCTTCGGGAAGGGGGCGAGGTCGCTGACGCCGAGCGCCTTCACGCTGTTGCCGTTCGCGTTGAGCTCGTCGACGGCTTCCTCCATCGTGCCCTGCTGGCTCCCCCACGCGATGATACCGAAGTCCGCGTCCTCGTCGCCGTACGGGGTCTGGTTCCTTCGCTCGGGGTCGTCAAGCTCCTCGCGAATCGCCGCGAGCTTGCGGTTGCGGCGGTTCACCTGGTTCACGCGGTTCGTCGGGTCCTCGCAGATGTGGCCCTCGGGCGTGTGCTCGTTCCCGGTTGCGAGGAACCGACCGCCCTTCTGGCCGGGGATGGAACGGGGGCTGACACCGGTGTCGTTGTCGGGATTGTGCTGGAAGCGCTGGAACTTGCCCGACTCGTGGTGGGCGGCCTCCTGGAGTTCCTCCTCCGTGAGCGTCTCGCCGAGGCTCGGGTCGACCTCGCGGTCGAAGAAGCTCTTCGGGACGTTCCGGTACTCGCCGGAGAGCTTCTGGTCGAACACGACGATGGCGGGAAGCTGGTAGTCGTACGCGATCTCGAACGCACGACGGGTCTGCTCGTAGCACTCCGCCGGGTCACCTGGCGCGAACACGACGCGGTGACTGTCGCCCTGGCTCGTGTAGAGGATGTGCTCGAGGTCGGCCTGCTCGGGCTTCGTCGGCATCCCCGTCGAGGGGCCGGCGCGCATCGCTTCGAGCAGGACGAGCGGCGTCTCCGTCATCTCCGCGAGACCGAGCGGTTCGCTCATCAGCGCGAAGCCGCCGCCCGACGAGCCGGACATCGCTTTCGCGCCGGCGTGTGAGGCGCCGACGGCCATCGCGGCCGCCGCGATCTCGTCCTCCACCTGCTCCGAGATGCCGCCCATGTCGGGGAACATGTTGGAGAGGATGGTGAAGACGTCCGTCCACGGCGTCATCGGGTAGCCCGCGATGAACCGACAGCCGGCGTCGATTGACGCGTACGCGATGCCGTGGCTGCCGGAGATGAGCACCTGTTCCTCGTCGTGCTCGCCAGTGGGGACCGACCAGTCGTGCGTGAACTCGTAGTCCTCCTGCACCGACTCGTAGGCGTCCTCGAGGACGGCGAGGTTCGCGTCCAGGATGTCGCCGCCCATGGCGTCCTTCATGAGGTCCTCGATGTGGTCGAGGTCCATCCCGGTGAGCGCGGCGGTCGCGCCGACACCGGCCGTGTTCCGCATGATCTCGCGGCCGTGTTCCTTCGCGAGGCCACGGAGGTCGAGCGGGTAGACGTGCCAGTTGTTCTCCTCGACGCGCTCGTCGAAGTCCTCGATCTCGCTGGCGTCGAGGAGGCCCGTGTCGTAGACGATGATGCCGCCCTCGTTCAGGTCGTCGAGGTTCTCGCTGAGGGGCTTGAGCTCCTCGTCGCCGTAGTAGGCGCCCTCGCTCGGGTTCCGTGCGAAGGAGTCGCCGAGTGCGAGGAGGAAGTTGTAGCCGTCTCCCCGTGACTTGACCTCGTGTTCGGCCGCCCGGATCTCCACGTACGTATGGCCACCGCGAATCCGGGACGGGTAGTGCCGATGCGTGAAGACGTTGAGTCCAGCCCGCATCAACGCCTTCGCGAAGTTCTGGCTCGTCGAGTCGATCCCGTCGCCGGAACCGCCAGCGACTCGCCAGATAAGTTCATCATTAGTCATAGGTTTGCTCCTGGCCCAGTGTGTGGACCGTTATCTGGACATTGGTCGTATCCCCACTAAATCGTTTGCCATCCAATAGCACGGAATAATAATGAGGAATGGTTCCCTACTGTGCTGAACAATCGTCCAGAATCGACCGAAAGATGTTGAATTAACCAACGCGACAGACGAGACTGTCAGATGGTGCAGCCACCCGACAGCTAGCCCCAGCCATCGCCCACGCGCTCGTTTTCGACCCCTGGATAACCACATTTACCACGCTCGGCAGCGTACCACTAGGTGATGACCATCGCGGAACGCTTCCCGGAGGGAGATATCGACACCCGGGAGGCGATCATGCTCGCAACCTACGAAGCCCTCTGTGAGCACGGCTACGCGGCGCTCACGATCGAACGCATCGACAACGAGTTCCCGAAATCGAAGAGCCTCCTCTACCACCACTACGACAGCAAGGACGACCTCCTGCTCGACTTCCTCGAGTACCTCCTCTCCGTCCTCCCACCAGATCTCGCGCCCGATGGGGTTGGCGGTCCCCGGGCCCGCCTGGAGGCGATCATCGGCTACATCATCACCACCGACTCCGGTCGCGCGGACGACGACTTCCTCGGCGCGCTCGTCGAGCTCCGGGCACAGGCCGTCAACGACGCCGACTACCGCGAGCACTTCACGCGGAGCGACGTCGACTTCCACGCCCGCATCGAGAACGTCCTCCAGGACGGCGTTGAAGCCGGTGTCTTCCAGGACCACGACACGGACGCCGCCGCAACCTTCCTGAACACCCTCCTGCACGGCGCCCTCCAGCGACGTGTCACCAGCGACGAACCCCGACTCGACGTCGTGCGCGAACAGCTCGAACGCTATCTGAACTCGGTCGTCTACACCGAGGAGTAACGCGCATTCGGAGAAACTCCCGGCGATTCCAGCCAGGAACGAGGACAGCGAGACGGTCAGTGAGCTCACCTGATACGTTCAACCCCGAACGTGTCGAGCACCAGGGTAGGGCGCCTCTTGCAACCATATTCGGCAGATGGCTGGATATCAGGTCTGGTACTGTTGGCACAACATATATACGAGAGTTTGGGTTCGACCAAGCATGGCTGGAGCAACCCAGGACGGCTGGACGCGTCGCCTCGACGCGAAGCCGTGGCGACGCATGTTCGAGGAACGTATCAGATACATTCCGAGCGGTGACTCGATCCCGGAATCGAGTTGGCGGACCCGCCACCGGAACATCCTCATCTTCCTCACCGCACACGTCCCCTTCCTCTACCTGCTCGGAACCTTCACGGGAACCGAACCGTACGTCACCGGCGCAACGTTCGAGGCGGTTCCCTTCCTCCACGTCCTGGTCGGACTCGGTGCCGTCGTCGGCCTGATCGGGCTGGCGAGCCTGCCGGTCCTCGGGCGCCGCACCAGAACGGCGATGGTCGCGATCGGCCTGTTGACCTGTTCTGCGCTACTGGTGTACTACTCCGGCGGATTCATCGAGGCGCACTTCCACTTCTTCGTGGTCGTTGGCGTGCTCGCCATCTACGAGGACTGGCTCCCGTTCGTCGTCGGCATCCTCTACGTCGCCACCGAACACGCTATCTTCGGGATGAGCTACCCCGAAGCCGTCTACAACCACCCGGACGCCGTCGCCCGACCGATGGGCTGGGCGTTGATCCACGCGATCTTCGTCCTCGTGCTCGCCGGAGCCCTGGTCCAGAACTGGATCTCCATCGAGCGGTCCCGTGAGGAGACAGCGGAACAGATCGCGGAGCTACAGGTGAGCGACGAACAGATCGAGAGCCTCGAGGAGAAACAGGCAGCGATCGAGACGGCGCGAGCCGAGGCAGAGGCAGCCAAGGCCGACGCCGAGACGAACCAAGCGCAGGTCGAGAAGCTGAACGAGACGCTGCTCACCCAAGCAGCGGACGTCGCTGCCGCGATGCAGGCGGTCTCCGACGGCCAACTCACGGCCACGCCACCGCAGGAGACCGATATCGAGGCCATCGCGGAGATCAGTCGCGCGTTCGATGGGATGACGGCGGACCTCTCGGAGACGATCGTCGACATCCGGGAGTTCGCCGCCACCGTCGAAGAGACGACCGAGTCGGTGCACGATGACGCGGGCACACTGGAACACACCCAGCAGGACCTGGCGAACGACGTCCGCGAGTTCGCGACGAGCCTGCGGGACCAGGCGGGGAACCTCGAATCGACGACCGACGAACTCAGCACGCTCTCGGCGACGATCGAGGAGATCGCGGCGAACACCGGCCAGGTTTCCGCAGAAGCGAGCGCAGCTGCGACGGCTGCCGACGATGGCTCCGGGACGGCCACCGAGGCAATCGAAGCGATGGAACGTATCGAATCGAACGTCGAAGTGCTCGCGGGGTTGGTCGATTCCCTCGACGGTCGGATGGACGACGTCTCCCAGAGCACGGACCTCATCGAGGACATCGCCGGCCAGACGAACATGCTCTCCCTGAATGCGAACATCGAAGCTGCGAACGCCGCCGGTGAGAGCGAGGGGTTCGCCGTCGTCGCTGACGAAGTGAAAGCACTGGCCGACGAGACGCGGAATCACTCCGCCGCGATTGAGCAGACTATCGAACAGACGATCGCGGACGTGAACGACGTGCAGGCCGAGATGCAACAGACGAAGGCTCAGATCGAAACCGGGAAGGCCACGATGGCCGACGCAGGCGTCGCGTTCTCCGATCTGGCAGACACCGTCGACGGCGTCGACACCTCGGTCGACGAGGTCGCCGCTGCCACCGACGACGGCGCCCGGACGACCGAAGAGGTCGTGGGCGCCATCTCGCAGGTGGCAGAACGGTCACGCGACGTCGCCGACCAGAGCGAATCCCTGGCGGACCGTGCCGAACAGAGCGCCGCCACTATCTCGACCGTTCGCGCTCAGCTCGACGAGCTCGCCGGCCAGACCGCGAGCCTTCAGGGCCAGCTCAATGCGTTCGAGACGCGAGACGTCGCGAACAGTTCCTGACCGGTGTCAGCGTTTTTGTCCAGACGGAATGACGGAAACGATTCGTCCGATACGATATTCGAACGTTGCGTCCAGGTCAGTCACCGGACCGCGTCACGACCAGTCTGCGGGCACCGGCGTCCGGAGCCGCCACGAATCTGCCGTCGGATCGAGACGATGGGGTTCGGCGCCGCGCTCGGCGAGGAGGCCGGCGTGGTACAGCATCGCCTTGAGCTGGAAGACGGTCGGTGAATGATAGCAGGCGCCATCAGCGAGCGCATCCAACTGGAGGGCACCGTCCGCATCGAGCACCCGCGATCTGGCGTCGTCCGTGCCCTTGACGAAGAGCTCGACCGTGAACGTCGGGTGCTGGACGTGCAGCCACTCGACGAGGTCGACGAGTGAGGGGTCCGTGATGCCGTCGTCGTGCATCGTCTGCAGCTCCGTCACGAGGAGTGTCGTCGCCGGATACGCCCAGACGACGCGTCGCGCGAGTCCGCCCCAGCGGGGCGACAGCTCGGTGAATCGCTGTTGGCTCCCCTGCCACGCCGAAAACGCGTCGAGTGCGGCGTCCACCGACTGGTAGTTCTCGAGCGCGAACCGAACCACCTCGTGACCGAGGGGCGTGAGGTCCAGCCCGTTCGGCGCGTCGTCGACGAGGCCGAGGAAGGTCGCGCCGCGTTTCGCGCTGTCGATTGCGCCGACGACCCGGTCCGCGAGGACGTCCGCCGTCGACTGTTCGTGCACCATCGCGAGCGGGTATGCGAGATAGTTCTTCGGGTGGTTCAGGCCGAACGATTTGTTCGCGACGCCCTGCGCGGTGGCCTGGAACCGGATCGCTGACGCCTCGTCGCTGGTCCGGTTCCCGACGACGCGCGGCACCTCGAGGACGTCGACGTCACCGTCCGGCGCCACACCCAGCATCCCGACGTTCAGCTCCCGCGCCAGCGTCCGAGCCTCGCCAGCGACCGCGTTCGTGGGTGCGGCGACGAACGCCGCGTTCGCCTCGTGGAGCCGATCGTACGCCTGAACGACGCCGCGCTCAACGTCGACGGTCCCGTCCTCCGTGTACCCTTTCGCCTCGAGGGCGACGAGCGGCGGCTGGTCTCCGAAGCGCTCCACGGTGAGCAGGTCGGACTCGAGCGCTCGGACGCCGACGAGGTCGGGGTATCCAGAGCCAAGCCGAACGTGATTGAACGGCGCGAGCGTGGACCGAATCTCGTCGGGGATCCGTCGGCCGGCGAGCCACTCGCTCGTCGCGAACTGGGTGTCGCAGACCGCGTACGCGGCCGGGTCGTCGCTCGCCGGGAACAGCCGGCGCTTCGCGTGCGCCAGGACGGTCGGTTCGGCGAGCGACGCCGCAGCAGCCATGGTGCATCGTTCTCGGCGGAGTACAAGAAGATTCGGCCGACTGAACCCGGTGGTCACCCGCCAGGGCGGGTGAGTCTGACGTAGCTTTTTGTACGCTGCTGCGAAATCGTGTAGGTAGAGCTACAGGCTCTGATTGGTCCATGGAACTCGACGACTTCGTCTCCACGCACGCACCGACCGAAGGCACCGAACGGTTCGAACTCGAGAACAGCAAACTCCTCGACGTCGACGTCGACGGCACCATCCTCGCCAAAGCAGGCTCGATGATCGGCTTCGAGGGCGACCTCTCCTTCACGGGGAAGTCCTCCGCCGAGGGCGGCCTCACCGGCTTCCTCAAAGAGAAGGCAACGAGCGAAGGCGCGCCCGTCATGGAGATCGCGGGACAGGGATCGGTCTACCTCGCCGACCAGGGCAAACGCATCCAACTGCTCTCGCTCGACGAGGGCGAAGCCATCTCGGTGAACGGCAGCGACGTACTCGCGTTCGAAGACCGCGTCTCCTACGAGATCGGTGTCATCGGCAGCCTCGGCGGCGCCTCCGCGGCCGGCCTCACGAACGTCTTCCTCTCCGGCCCCGGCACGGTCGCCATCACGACACACGGCGACCCCCTCGTCCTCACGCCACCCGTCCGCACCGACCCGAACGCGACCGTCGCATGGAGCCGCAACCTCTCGCCCAGCATCGAATCAAACCGCAGCCTCCGCGACATGGTCGGCCAGTCCTCGAACGAACGCTACCAGCTCACCTTCGACGGCGACAGCGGCTTCGTCGTCGTCCAGCCATACGAGGAGCTTCCCACACACCAGCAGTAGGGACTGATCCACCTGCGTCCGCAGGAATCATCCGGCTCCCCGGCCAGCCAGGCACCCCGACTGTTCGAACATGAACATTTATGATAGATGGGTGCATTCGTTTCGATATCGATGGTCGCACCCGAGGCATCCGTACGCGTACACTGATTCTCTCCCCCGCCAGCCTCGCCACCCGAACACCTGCGACCCACCACCCCAATGCCCGCCGCACACACCCAACCCGAAACACCCCCGACACCCACCGACACCGCGACCGCACGAACGCGAACGAACACTGACTCCGGTAGCCAACTCGAACCGAACACGACGTCCACCCCAGACGAACCCACCGACTGGGACACAGCCGGCGCAGGCGCAGCAGCCACGTTCAACACAAACTGCACTCGACGCCTCCCCAACACCATCGACGGGGAGAACGAATCCATTCGATGAGTATCGAGGTCTGGGCCTGAGTTTTGCTACCGGAGGTCAGTCGCGTTGCTTCAACGTGTGGCTCGGCCAGGGATTCGAACCTCGTGAGACGACGCCCCCCTCCGGTCGGCGCTGCGACTCACTTGTTCGAACCCATCCTCCGCACGTGCACCTCGCAAGCCGGCGAACGACAGTCGTCGCTCGCAGGTTGCTTCGGTAGAAGTGCTCCGTCAGGGATTCGAACCCTGGTCCTTGCCGTGAGAGGGCAAGATGATTGGCCGGACTACACCAACGGAGCTTGCAATTCTGGGTAGCCGGTGGGGTAGTTTAACCGTTTCGTCTCCCGGTGCGGTGTGGCACGAGGTGGCGTCCGGGTGGCGAGTAGGTTGAAGTGGTGGGCGGACGCCACTCGGAGGTATGCCGTACACGAAAGCGCACGAGGCCGATGGCCGGAACGTGCTGGCGGACTCCGAGAAGGGCGAGCTGTGGTTCCTCCGGGAGACGCTCGACACCGAGTCCCTGGGGTTCAGTGTGCTCGCGATGGAGCCCAACGAGGAAGGGATGCGGCACGACCACGAGGACGACCAGCAGGAGGAGATCTACTACGTCGTGTCGGGCGGCGTGTTCGTCGACTTCGGGGACCGGCGGGAGTCACTCGACGAACACGAAGCGATACGGATCTCACCGGACGAGGAGCGTCAAATCCAGAACCAGGACGAGTTCTCGAAGCTCGTGCTCGTGAGCGCACCCGCCTGACGTAGCTGCGGATGCGAGCGAAGACTGAGTAACTGGGCGTCTGTGGAGTCACGTTCGGGAAGGCTCTTGCGTCCCGGTCGCCTTCCGGGTCGTATGGTCACGAATCTCGCTGCGGACGTCCAGGCGTTCACGAGCAACGCATTTCTCGTCGACGGCGACCGGCGCGTGCTCGTCGACGCGGGCGCGAACTTCGACGTCGTATCGACTATCGAGGCGGAGGGTGGTGTCGATGCGGTTGTCGTCACGCACACGCATCCGGACCACGTCGGGAATCTCGCGGACGTGAAGGACGCCTTCGACGTGGAGGCGTGGGGGTTCGACACCGAACAGGACGGGATCGACCACGTGATCGACGATGGCGAAACGGTCGAACTCGGTGACGACGAGTACGTAGCCCTCCATACACCGGGCCACAAGAACGACCACCTCTGCTTCTACAGCGACGACGCGGGGGTCCTGTTCGCGGGTGACCTCGTGTTCGCAAACGGTGGGTTCGGGCGAACGGACCTCGAGGAGGGCGACCGCGACCGGCTCGTCGAGAGCATCGAAGACCTCCTCGACACGATCGACGCAGCTGTCGAGGTCATGCATGCGGGCCACGGACCGAGTGTGCCCGACCCGCAGACCGACATCGAACTCGCGTTGCAGGCAGCACGGATGGGTTGACGTGCGCAGAACGTACTCGGTCGGGTCTCAGTCCTTCAGGCCGTAGTGGCCGGGTTCGTCCTCGGTACGCGGTTCGGCGACGACGAGTTCCTCGCTGTTCTGCATGATCCAGGGGATCGCCCAGTCGAGGAGGATGTCCTCGGTCTCACGGTCGATGTCGGCGTCTGGTTCGAGCCCCTGGAGGAGGCGCGCGATCTCGTAGACCGTATACAGGTCGTCGTCCTCGAGGAGTTCCTCCGGGGTGTAGAAATCACACGGGTAGGTGGCGTCGAACTCGGCTTTCGGGACTGGCATGCCTCGTGGTGGGGCGGGCGTCCTCAAAACTGCCGTGGTAAGTTCTCGGGGATGGACAACCCTTATCCTCCAGTGGAGCCCTTCTCTGTCAGTGTTGTATGCCATCACGTGACGAGAAGCGGGCTGGAGCAGGGGTGCTCGGGGACGCGAAAGCCACACTGGTGGACCTCATCGAGGGGTTCGGGAGCGGTGACCTGCGGGACGTCTGGGTTCTGGATGAACGGACGGAGGAGGCGCTCTACGTCCGGGACGACGTTTCGGAGAACATCGCGGATGTGGACGTCGAGCGGTACATGGACAACGAACGGTACGGGTTCGTGACACGCGAGACCTACAACCAGCTTCATTACTCCGAGTTCGCGTACACGCTCCGTGGATTCGACTCGTGGGAGCTCTTCCGGACGTTCCTCGTCGACGAGGGGACGAAGGTGGGTGTGCTGTGTAGCTTCGACCGCCGGCCCGGCGGGTTCGACTACTCACTCCTCAACGACGAGATCCAGTCCCTCACGGACGACTACGACGTGGCGGCGTTCGCCCCGAGTGACGACTGACCCGGTGGTGGTCGGACGGTCGTTTCGAAGAATGATGGTGGGTCGAGTCCGGTCGCGTGACTCGATTCGTCGCGACTGGCGTCGCGGACTGTCGACCTATTCGTGGAGCGCGGTGACCGATTCGTACCGGTCGGCGACGTCGTCCCAGTCGACGACGTCGAAGAAGTTGTCCACGAACTCGCCGCGGTCCGGACCGTAGTCGTAGTAGTAGGAGTGCTCCCAGACGTCGAGGGCGAGGATGGGGTGGCTGCCCCAGAGGGCGCCCTGGTCGTGCTTGTCGACGACGACGTTCCGGAGCTGCTCGCTGTGGCTGTCGTAGACGAGCAGCGCCCAGCCGCCTGCGGCACTCGCGGCGGCCTCGAACTCGGCCTTCCAGGCGTCGTAGCCGCCGAAGTCCTCCTCGATGCCGGCGGCCAGCGCGCCGGATGGTTCGCCGCCGCCGTTCGGGCTCATGTTCTCCCAGAAGATGGAGTGGAGGATGTGCCCGGAACCGTTGTGGGTGACGGAGCGGATCGCGGACGCGGAGCCGTCCGTCGTCCCCTCGTCACGGTTCGACGCGAGGGTTTCTTCTGCACTGTTCCAGCCGTTCACGTAGCCCTGGTGGTGGGTGTCGTGATGCCACGTCAGCACCTGCTCGCTGATGTGGGGCTCCAGTGCGTCGTAGTCGTAGGGAAGCGGCGGCAGTTCGTAGTCAGTCATGGTTCTAACCTCCGTCTAAGCCATCACGTGGCGTCCTGTTAAAGCTTCAGGAGGCGAACAGCAGCCCCGAGACGGAAAGGTTCAGGTGGCCCCCGCTCCCCGCCTCCGGTATGCAGTACGACGCCGTGCTCGTCGACCTCGACGGCACCGTCTGGCGGGGCCACGAACCGATCGGTGGCGCAGCCCGTGGACTCGCTGCACTTCGCGAGACGGGCATCCCGGTCGTCTTCGTGACGAACAACACGAGCGTCCGCCGGGAGGAGTTCCGAGCACGGATGGACGCCGCCGGACTCCCCACCGACCTCGGCCCGATCGTGACGGCCGGCTGGGCGACCGCACGGTTCCTCGCGGACCACCACGCCGACGACCACATCTTCGTCCTCGGGGACGAAGCACTCCGGCTCGACATCGCGGACGCCGGACTCGACGTCGTCGATATTGGGCCAGCGGAGGTCGTCGTCGCGGCACACGACGAGCACGTCTCCTACGACCGCCTCACCACCACGCTTCGGGCGTTCGGGAACGACACGACGCTCGTCGCGCCGAACCGTGACCGCGTCTATCCCAGCGAGGACGGCCCCGTTCCCGGTGCAGGGGCGTCCGTCGGCGCCGTCGAGGGGATGACCGGTCACGAAGCCCTCGTGGTCGGGAAACCCGAAACGCGGCTCGCGGACGTCGCGGCCGACGCCGTGGACGCGACCACCTCGAACTGCCTGATGGTGGGCGACAACATCCACACGGACATCCTCATGGGCGAACGCGCCGGCATGACGACGGCGCTCGTCCTCACCGGCGTGTCGACCCGTGCCGCCGCCGAGTCGGCCGCCGTGCAGCCAGACCACATCCTGAAGTCCATCGCCGACGTCGGCAGCCTGTTCTAGCGTCTCCAGCAGGAGCGCAGCAACGTCACGTCAGTCACCGCGTGCCGCCTCGAACAGCTCGATCGCCAGCTCGCGTCGCTCGCTGTGTTCGACGATCGGGTCGGCGTAGTCGGATGCCAGTTCGTCGCGCACGTCCTGATCGAGCTCGGGCCAGTCGTGAATCTGCTCAGCTGGCACCGCCTGGAGTTCGGGAACGTATCGAGTGATGTACTCGGCGTCGGGGTCGTAGCGTTCGCCCTGCGTCTGGGGGTTGAAGATGCGGAAATACGGCTGGGCGTCGGTCCCGGTGGAGGCTGCCCACTGCCAGCCGCCGTTGTCGTTCGCGGTGTCGTGGTCGACGAGGTGCTCGCGGAAATGGTCGTAGCCAGCGCGCCAGTCCCACAGAAGGTCCTTCGTGAGGAACGATGCGACGATCATCCGGACGCGGTTGTGCATGAACGCCTCCGCCTGGAGCTGGCGCATGCCGGCGTCGACGATCGGGTACCCGGTCTCACCGGTCTTCCAGGCCGCGAGTTCGTCCTGGTCGTTCCGCCACGCGATGGGTTCGGCGTACGATTTGTAGTTCTGCGTGACGACCGACTGCTGGAAGTAGAGCACCTGGGTGTAGAACTCGCGCCACGCGAGCTGGGACTCGTACTCGCGGACGCTCTCGCGTTCGTCCTCGTCGGAGGCGTCGTCGAGGGCGTCCATCACGGCCGCGTGAACCTCGCGGATGCCGATGGTCCCGAATGTGAGGTCCTGACTGAGTCGGGACGTGGCGTTCTCGGCAGGGTAGTCGCGGGCATCGGCATACCGATAGACGTCCTCGTCGAGGAAGTCGGAAAGCCGTTCGCGGGCAGGCGTCGTTCCGGCGTCTGGCAGGTTCGCATCGGGTTCCGAGAATCCGAGATCGGCGACTGTGGGTAGTTCCTCGTCGTCCGTTACGTCGGCGAGCAGGTCGTCAGATGGGGTTTTGGCCGGGGCGTGCTTCTCGCGGTCGCGCCACTTCTTCCAGAAGTAGGAGTAGACAGAATAGGGGTCGCCCTCGTTCGTTCTAATCGTCCCGGGTTCGTGCAGGACGGCGTCGTGGAACGCGTCGTAGGGGATCGATTCGGCTTCCAGCGCGGCGCGAACAGCGTCGTCGCGCTCCTCAGCGAGCCCGGAGTAGTCGTGGTTCCAGACGACCCGGTCGACGTCGAACGCCCGGGCGACATCGGGAACGACGTCGGACGAGTCACCGAATCGGACGAGAAGGTCGCTTCCGGCGTCGCGGTACTGGGTACGAAGGGCGTCGAGGGCGTCGAGCATGAACGCCACGCGAGGGGCACCAGCGTGATCCAGTATCTGGTCGTCGAAGACGAACAGCGAGAGGACACCCTCGTTCGGGGCGTCGGTGTCCGTGGCCTCGGCTTCCGAGGTGTCGCCGTTCGGTGCCGTGGCGGCCGAGGCTGCCTCGGCGAGCCCCCGGTTGTCGGGGATGCGGAGGTCGCGTCGGTGCCAGAACAGCTGCATATCGGGTCGACTCGTGGACGGGTGGAAAGGCTACCGGCGAACCAGTATGGGTTGCGGGGGAGCGGTCGGTCTGTGGAACGCGGTCAGGGGTTGAAGATGCGGAAGGAGCCGCGACCGACAGCGACCTCCTGTTCGCCGTCGTCGGTCTCGCTGACGACGCTGACCTTGCTGACGCCGACGGTGCCACCGATGCGGACGACCTCGGCGGTCGCGGTGAGGTCGCCCTTGGCGGGGCGGAGGTAGGAGACGTTCAGGTCGATGGTCGCGACGCCCGAGTAGATTGGGTCCTCGAGGGAGGCGCGGACTGCCATGCCGCCACAGGAGTCGATGAGCGTCGCGGCGACGCCGCCGTTGATCGTGTTCCGGCCGTCGCTGCCGTCGCCCGACCCTGGGCCGGAGTTCGTGAGCTTCTCGTCGTAGGGGATGGTCATCACCATCCGGTCCTGCTCGACCTCGTCGACGGTCACACCGAGCCACGAGAGGAAGCCGTGTTCGTCGATGTGGTACTGGAGGAAGTCGCGGGCGTCCGTCAGGTCGCCCTCGGCTGGGGGCGTGACGTCGTCCGCTGTAGTGGTGTCCCCCGATGCAGGGGTATCGGGGTCGGCGTCGTCCTCGGTCATGTGTCGACTCACGGCACCGACGTGATAAATCCCTGCGGGTTCGACCGATATCGACCGCCAGTGTGCTACCGACCGTAACTAGAATCCGGCCGGTCGTGGCATCCGGTAACCCGAACGGAGGACGAAATATTATATGTTCGAAAATCCCTCGTTATAGTGTACCATGACAAACCTGGTCACGAACGTCGCCGAGACGGTGGCTGCCAACGGCGACCAGACGGCGGTGCACTACGACGGGGAGGACGTCAGCTACGAGGAGCTCTGGGGCCGCATCGGGATGTTCGCGGCCGGGCTCCAGGAACGCGGATTCGGTGAGGGCGATCGCGTGGGCGTCTACCTCCCGAACCTCCCACAGTTCGTCACGGCGTTCCACGGAACGTTGCGCGCTGGTGGCGTCGTCGTCCCGATGAACCCGCAGTACAAGGCGCGTGAGATCGAGCACCTCCTGGCGGACAGCGAGGCGAGCGTCGTCGTCACCCTTCCGGCGCTCGTCAGCCAGGTCGAGGAGGTCCAGGACGACACGCACGTCGAGGAGATCGTCGCGCTCGGCGGCGACCCCGGGAGCAGCACGAACTACCGCGAGTTCCTGGTGGAGGCCGACCCCGACACCGTCGACCGGGCGGACGACGACGTCGCCGTCCAGCCCTACACGTCAGGGACGACGGGACAGCCGAAGGGCGTCGAACTCACACACGACAATCTCGCGTCGAACGCCAGTCAGGCAGCCGACCTCCTGCCGGGCGGCGTGAAGGACGACGACCGCGCGCTCGGCGTCCTGCCGCTCTTCCACATCTACGGGATGACGGTCGTGATGAACGCCACGCTGTTCAACGGTGGCGGGTTCTACCCGCTCCCACAGTGGGACGCCCAGGAAGCGATCTCGCTCGTGGAGGACCAGGAGCTCACCATCTTCCACGGTGTCCCAGCGATGTACAACGACGTCATCAACCAGCCGAACGCCGAAGAGTTCGACCTCTCCAGCGTCCGACTCTGTGGGGTCGGCGGCTCCGGCATCCCCGTCGAGGTCCTCCGGAAGTTCGAGGAGCTCTACGAGCCGAAGATCTACGAAGGGTACGGGCTCACCGAGACCAGCCCCGTCACGCACTTCAACAGCCCCAACTGGGGCCGACGGGTGGGGAGCATCGGCCAGACCCTTCCCGGCATCGACGCTCGCGTCGTCACGGCCGACTTCGACACCATCGACCCCGTCCCCGAAGGCCCACTCGACGAGGAGGAGGCAGACCTCGACGACGTGACTGGCGAACTCGTCATCTCCGGCCCGAACGTCATGAAGGGCTACCACGGCCTCCCGGACGCGAACGCCGACGCCTTCACCCAGGCCGACGGGACGCGCTGGTTCCACACCGGCGACATCGGCTACCACGACGAGGACGGCTACTTCTACGTCGTCGACCGGAAGAAGCACATGATCAACACGGCGGGCTACAACGTCTACCCGCGCGAGGTCGAGGAACTCCTCTTCGAGCACGAGGCGGTGGCGGACGTCGCCGTCGTCGGCATCCCCGACGACCGCCGTGGCGAGACGGTGAAGGCGTACGTCGTCACCACGCCCGACGCGGACGTCAGCGAGGACGACCTCAAGCAGTTCGTGCTCGACAACCTCGCCGAGTACAAGCATCCACGGGAGGTCGAGTTCGTCGACGAACTCCCCCGGACCACCACGGGGAAGGTCAAGAAGTTCGAACTCACCGAAGACGCCAAGAAGCCCACACAGTAGCCACGTTACGGCGCCGCTGAGGCCGTGCGGAATCAACCGCTCGCGGGTTTTCTTCCTCCCCCACTCGCCGGGGTTTATGCGCGCGCCTGCTGAACAACCGTACCATGCTCCCAGTACCGGCCCAAGCCACGATAGCCGGCCCGACCAACCCCCGTCGAGGTGACGGCTCGAGATGACGATGCGGACCGTCCACCTGCCGGTCGCGGCACAGTCCTCGTTCGAGTCGCTCGTCGACCTCGGCATCTCCGCCGAGGCGCACGGTTACGGGCGTGCCTGGCTCCCCGAGACGTGGGGACGGGACGCCGTCACCGTCCTCGCCACGCTCGCGGAGCGCACCGACGAGATCGGGATCGGGACCAGCATCATCAACGCCTACTCGCGGACTCCTGCGACCGTCGCGCAGACCGCCGCCACCCTCCAGGAGTCGAGCGATGGCCGATTCCGACTCGGTCTCGGCCCGAGCGGTCCCGCCGTCATCCTCGGCTGGCACGGCGAGGAGTTCGAGCGCCCGCTCCGCCGCACCCGCGAGTACGTCGAGATCGTCCGGATGGCGCTCTCCGGGGAGACCGTGCGGTACGCCGGCGATATCTTCCAGCTCGGCGGCTTCCGCCTCCGCCAGGGGCCGCCCGACGAGGACGTCGGTATCGACGTCACCGGCATGGGCCCGAAGGCCGTCGAACTCGCGGGCCGGTTCGCCGACGGCTGGCACGCCCTCATGTTCACGCCGGACGGCTTCGAGGAGCGCCGCCAGGACCTCCAGCGCGGCGCCGACCTCGGCGACCGTGACGTCGACAACGTCCGCGTCACCCTCACCGTCCCGTGCTGTGCGCTCGATGACGCCGAGCACGCGCGGTCGCTCGTCCGCCAACACGTCGCGTTCTACGTCGGCGGGATGGGGACGTTCTACCGCGACGCGCTCTCCCGGCAGGGCTACGAGACCCTCGCGCACGACGTCTACGACGCCTGGCAGGCCGGCGACCGCGAGGACGCCCTCGACGCTGTCGACCCCCTCCTCGACGAACTCGGCGCGTTCGGAACGCCCGAGGCAGTTCGGGAGCGGTTCGCCGAGTTCGAGGCGATGGCAGGCGTCGACCGCGTCGCGGTCTCCTTCCCCCGGGGCGCCGACCACGACGAGATCGAATCGACGATGGCCGCCCTCGCACCGAACCACAACTGACCACGCCAGACACGCACCCAACTCACATGTCCAACGACACCATGCGCACGATCGAAGTAACGGAGTTCGGCTACAGCGACGTCCTCGAACCGCGAGAGCGGCCCATTCCCCAGCCCGGCGAGGGCGAGGTCCGCATCGCGGTCGAGGCGGCGGGCATCAACTACGCGGACGTCGTCCAGCGACAGGGCGCCTACCCCGGTGGTCCGGAGCCGCCGTTCGTTCCCGGGATGGAAGCCGCAGGAACAGTCGATGCCGTCGGTCCTGGCGTCGAGCACGAGGTCGGTGACCGCGTCGTCGCGATGGTCGGGAACGGTGGCTACGCCGAGTACGCCATCTCCAGCGAGTCCAGGCTGTTCGACGTCCCCGAGCGCGTCAGCTTCGCCGAGGCCGCCGCGTTCCCCGTCCAGTTCCTCACCGCGCACAACTGTCTGCACGAGTGGGGCGGCCTCGAATCGGGTGAGCGCGTTCTCATCCACGCCGCGGCGGGCGGCGTGGGGAGTGCGGCCGTCCAGCTCGCAAGCGACGCCGGAGCCGAGATCTTCGCGACCGCGAGCACGCAGGCGAAACTCGACCTCGCCAGCGACCTCGGCGCCGACCACACCATCAACTACACCGAGACGTCGTTCGCCGACGAGATCCAGGACGCGACGGACGGCCAGGGCGTCGACATGGTCCTCGACGGCGTCGGCGGCGAGACCTTCGACGAGAGCCTCGAGTGTCTCTCGCACTTCGGGCGCGTCGTCGCCTACGGTGCCGCCAGCGGGATGCCAGGCAGTATCGACACCGGGACGCTCCTCTTCGCCAACCACTCGGTCATCGGGTTCCACCTCGGGCAGGCGATGGCCCGCGACCCGGCCCGCATCCTCCGCGGTGCACCGACGATTGCAGAGATCGCAGAAAACGCTGACATCGGGCTGACTGTCGGCGCCCGCTTCGACCTCGAAGACGCAGCGGACGCCCACGACGCCATCCAGAACCGGGAGACGACAGGGAAGGTCGTCCTGGAACCGTAGCGAACGAATTATCCTTTTCTTGCCGGCCGACCTGGCTACCGGACGGGTTCGATGGCGTCCCGTCGACCGCCGAGGACGGCGAACGCGTCGTCTCGCCGGGTTTCGAGCCAGTAGAGGAGGCGTTCGGCCCACTCGAGTTTTCGGGTTTTCTGGGCGTCGACTGTGGGGTCGTCGAAGTCCCAGCCCGGGAAGACGAGTTCGGCGGCACCCAGGTGGTCGGCGAGGAACGCCGCCCGGTCACCGTCCGTGAAGCCGCCGAAGTTGTAGACGGCGTCTATGGGTTCGGCCTGCGTCGTGCCGAGGACGTGTTCGGTGTCGAACGTCGGGACGAGTTCCTCGACGAGTTCGGTGTTGTCGCCGTGGGCGTGTGCGGCGACCGGGACGCCGTGTTCCGTGTAGGCTCGCGCAGTGTCCGGGTTCTTGTCGAGGTCGGTGACGAGCAGGTCGACGGTGACGTCGGCGAGGTCGAGGACATCGGCGGCGGTGGACGCAGCGAAGACCACGTCTGCATCGGCGGCGACGTCGACCTCGTCGGCGAGCGACTCGGCCCCACCGGCGATCGCGACGGTCGCGCCTTCGGCCGAGAATCGGCCGACGTCGAAGGGCTCGACGTACTGGGCGAGGACGTCCCGGGCGCCTTCGTCGGCCGCCCGGCTGAAGCCGAAATCCGCCAGTATCGTCTCGTAGACCGGTTCCCACTCGTCGTACTCCATGGCTCGCACTACGCGTTCGAAGAAATGAAAGGATTCCGTGGTTCGAGCCGGTCCCCGACTAAGTACCCCTACCCGGTCAGGGACTGGCCTCCAACCCGTCATTTCCTCCGCTCCGGTATAAGCTTTCCCGTTACCGAAGGGCCGTGAGTCGGTCTGCCACCGCTCCTATCCCGGGTTCACCGGCATCGAGCCGTTCTGCGAGGCGGCGAAGCGCTTCGACTGTTCCGGCGAGAAACACCGGGTCTCGGCCGGTGAGAACGGCGTCACTGGTGGACGCAGCGTCTTCGAGCGCTTGCCGTGCGTCCGGGTCGAGGTCTCGAATCTCGAAGGTGCTGGCGACCGCACCGCCCGCTATCGATTCGTCGCCGTCGAGGCGTTCGATGTGCCGGGCTGCCTCGGGGACGCGGGTCACGTCGAGCTCCTCGATGGTCGGGGTTGCGATGCGGTCTCTCGTGAACGCGTTCCCGACGAGTGCGGCGTCCCGGGTTTGGGCGACGTCGTGGGTGCGGATGACGTGAGCGCCGCGTTCGACGGCCATCGACGTCGCCGCGAGGCTGACCGGGAGGGCGCCATCGGTGTCGCGGCCGGCGATGGCTTTCAGGAAGTTCTTCCTATTGATGGAGACGAGGATGGGCTGGCCGAGGCCGCGGAACTCGCGGAGGCGGCGGAACGTCTCGCGATCGTCCTCGATGGTCTTGGCTTCGCTCCAGCCGCCGAACGCGGGGTCGACGATGGTCTTGTCCGTGATGCCGTGCTGCTTGAGAGCCTCGTAGACCTGGTCGACGTAGTCGGCGGATTCGGCCCACTCGTTGCCCTTCCGGTCGATCCAGTCGGTCTCCTCGACGGCGCCGGGACGTTCGACGTTCGGCGGGCTCGCCATCTTGAACACGGCGGCGTCGTGGGCTTCACAGACGTTCGGGAGTTCGGGGTCGGCGAACCCCGCGATGTCGTTCACCACGTCGAAGCCCTGGCTCAGCGCCTCGTCGGCGACCTCGTGGTACCGGGTCTCGATAGAGAACACGACGTCGCCCTCGGCCTGGTCCTCGACGCGGTCGACGACCTCGAGTGCGGTGTCGAGTCGGTCGAGCTCCTGGTCGGCGCGCAGGACGTCGAAGCGTTTGTTCGCGGATTCGAGGCCGACGTCCACGATGTCGGCGCCTTCCGCGACGAGTTCGTCGAGGACGTACCGGGCGGCCTCGTCGGCGTCGTCGTAGACGCTCGGGTCGTAGGGGGACTCCTCGCTGATGTTGAGGACGCCCATGATGCGGGGCGGGTGGTCGTCGCCGATGGGGAGGCCGGCGGCGTCGACGGTCTGCATGGCTCATCGGCGGACCCGGGACACCAAAGGCGTCTCGCTTCCGGCGTCCTACGGGGTGACCACGACGAACAGCAGGCCGAGGACGCCGACGGCGAGCACGACCTTCTGGAGGGTGACGTTCCCGCGTCCGGCGACGGCGCGGGCGATGCGAGGACCGAGATCCTGCATAGTCGGGGCTACTCCTGGATGCGGTATATGGGGTGTGGTCGACGGCGAACACGACACAGCTGGTCGCGCCGAGACGCCCGTACGGGTTCACGCCCCTTTTAGTCTCCGACCCCAAAGACAGACGCATGGGAAAGGTGAGCATCGCGTTCAGGGGCTGGCGATTCGACGAGGACGAGGTGTTCGACGAGAACGGGGACTTCCGCGCGCTCGAGGCGATGAGCAGCGATACGTCCCGTCGGCTCGTCCGCCTCTCGGTCCTGAAGGACCTGCCGTGTGACGCCTGCTGGTTGATCCACGGCGACGAGAACCTCAAGCAGTGCCGTGAGCCGACGGTCGTCTACGGCGAACCGCTCGCCGAGGTCCTGCTGTGTGACGAGCACGAGCGCGACTTCTACTACTGGTACCAGGAGGACGGCGGCAGCCAGTTTGCGGGCGAGGAGGCGTTCCAGGACGAGTTCCACGAGTGGTTCGCGGCCGGGAACCGTGCACCCGACGGGTACGAGAGCCCCGAGCACGTCCAGACGGACCCCGACGAGGTTCCGACCCCGAACGTCCCCGACCCCTCCGAGTTCAACGTCGAACTGCCCGAGGACGAGCAGGTGAACATCGACTTCCGGGACGTCGACCTGGGCGCCGACTACCCGAAGCGATGAAGCCCGCCGTCGCGGTCGTCGGTGCGACGACGAGCGGGAACATCGGTACCATCGCCCGTTCGATGAAGAACTTCGGGTTCGAGGACCTCCTGCTCGTCGACCCGCCGTACCTCGGTCGCGACAGTGAAGCCTACGGGTTCGCCGGACACGCCCGTGAGGACATTCTCCCCGACGCCGAGGAGGTCACGTTCGACCACCTCGTCGATAACTATCATACAGTGGGCTTCACGGCCATCACGAACCAGGATGCCACGAAGCACGTCCGGTTCCCCTTCCGCACGCCCGAGGAGCTCTGCGAGAGCCTCCGTGACGTCGAGGCTCAGACGTGCCTCGTCTTCGGCCGGGAACGCGTCGGTCTCACGAACGAGGAGCTCGCCAGGGTCGACGAGGTCGCCTCCATCCCCGCCAGCGCCGACTACCCAGTCCTCAACCTCGGACAGGCCGCGACCGTCGCACTCTACGAACTCCGGGAGCTAACTCTCGACGCAACTCAGCTTCCGGATACATCCGTGCACCGGGCCGAGGAGCACGAGATCGAGGCGTTCTACGCGCACGTGGACGAGTTCCTCCAGCAGGTCGACTATCCCGAGGAGAAACACGACAAGACGATGCGGATGCTCCGACGGATCGTGGGGCGGTCCCACCCCACGGGTCGTGAGGTCAACACCCTTCACGGGCTGCTCCGACGGACCGAACACTACCTCCCGGACGACAGGACCGACGACGCGCCGGCGGAACGTGACGACGCATAGGTGCTTCCACCGTCGTTCGTCGGTCCCGTTCCCTCAGTCGAGTGCAGCGAGACACTCGTCGACGAACCGGTTGAAGTTCCGGCCGACGTCCGGGTCCACGACGGCGAAGACGACTCGGTTCTCGCCACGGTAGAACTGGATGAGGAGGCCCTCCTCGAGCCGGTGCATACTGGCCCGTGGATGACCCATCTCCTCGAGTCGGTCGAGATTCGTCCCGATCGTCCGGGAGACGTCGACGAACCGCTCGACTCGATCCGGAGGGTACATCGACGTGATGTCCTCGCGGATGTAGGCGACGTCGAACGAGTTGAGCGTGTGGTAGCCGACGCCGCGGAGGCTGTCTCCCACCCGGTCCTCCAGGTACGTCGCGAGTCGCTGGGCGTCTTTCTCCATCAGTTCGAACGCCGACCCCGAGCTATATGAACACTGTGCCGACCACCAGCGAGAATGGGGGCTAGAACGCGTTCGTGGTCCACCGCTGGGTGCGCTTCGCCGCCCGGAGGAGCCGGTGGTGGTTGATGACCGCGAAGCCCGCGAAGATGACGAGGAACCCGAGGAGCGTGGTCGAGGATGCGACGTGCCCGAGGACGAGCCACGCGACGAGTACGGCGGCGACGGGTTCGAGGTAGCCGACGAGGTTGAGGCGGGTGGGACCGATGTCGTTCAGGAGCGCGAAGTAGATCGCGAACCCGACGACGGCCGACCCGAACGTGAGGTAGACGAACGACGCGATGGCGGTGGGTGACCAGACGATGGCGCCGAGTGATTCGCCCGCGCCGCTCGCGCCGACGCCGAGGATGATGCTCCCGACGAGCATCGCCCACCCCTGCTGGGCGGCCATGCCCATCCGGGGCGCGAGTGGTCGGGAGAGGACGCTCCCGAGGCTGAACGTGAGCGCGCTGAGCAGGACGAGGCTGACGCCGACGAGTGAGGTGCCAACCGCGCCAGCGGTGGGGTTCGCGACGATGAGGACGCCGACGATGCCGAGGGCGAATCCACCGGCCTGGACGGGCGTCACCTGATTGTTCGGCAGGGTGACGCTCGCGATCGCCGCTGTGAGGACGGGTGCGAGGCTGATGACGACGGCGGCGACGCCGCTGGAGACGTGCTCCTCGCCGGCGTAGAGGAACGCGTGGTAGGCGGCGATGACGAGCAGCCCCGAGACGGCGACGTGCAGGAGGTCGTCACGCGTGCGCGGGAGTGTCGGGCCAGGCCGGAGCGCTGCGTAGCCGAGGACGACGACGCCGGCGAGCGCGTACCGGAGGGCTGCGAACAGGAACGTTGGGAAGTAGTGCAGGCCGACCTCGATGGCGACGAACGACCCACCCCAGAGGGCGGCGAGGACGAGGAAGCCCGCCGTGGGGGCGTGTCGTCGAAGCGAGAGAGATGCGTACGACATGGATACAACTCCCTCAACCGACCCTCGTTCTTAAAGTTGTCTTCTACAGTCCGCTATTTTCTTGGAGTTATCTTTTGATATTGGGTCTTTTAGTGTGGTTGACTCTCACGGATTGCGGCAGTGCTTGCAGAACAGCCTGTTCGCGACGATCGCTCGGCCAGGCCATGGCGTGCCGCCAGTGAGTGGGGTCGTGACGCGTTGGGGACGGTCCGGTGGTTACATGCCCGCCCGCGTCCCTGTGGCGAGCATGGACGAACGCGACGTGCGCCTCCTCAAGGCGATCGCGGACCTGGAGACCGGGAGCCCGGAACGCCTCCACGAGGAGACCGAGATCCCCGTCTCGACCATCCACTACCGACTGAACAAGCTGAAGGAGGCGGGCGTCATCACGAACGATCTCTACGACGTCGACCTCGGGGAACTCGGGCTGCCCGTCACCGTCGTGGTCGAGGTGTTCGCCGACTACGACGGCCCCTACGAGGAGTTCGGCGAGAAACTCCTCGAGGTGGAGGGCGTCACGCAGGCGTTCTTCACCATGGGCGAGACGGACTTCATGGTCGTCGCACAGCTCCCCGACAGCGACGCCGTCGAACGACTCATCAGCGACTTCGAGGCCATCGAGGGCGTCGACCGCACGAACTCCACGTTCGTCATCTCCACGCTCCGCGACGCGAACAACGCCCTCCAGAGCTACAGCCTCGACACCCTCCTCGACGAACTCGTCGACGAATAGCGTGCCCGTCAACCGATAGACCGTGAACAGGTAACTTTACTTTTAGGTGTCGAGATAGCGCAGGCATGTCCCGCTCCGAACATCCCTCCCGCCACGACACGGACGTCGTAGGCGCCCGCATCGGTGCGCAGATACTCGACATCATCGTGATGACGATCCAGCTCGTCGTCATCGCGGGTCTCCTCGGCGGGGGCCGAGCCGGACTGTTCCTCGCACTCTTCACCCTCCCACTCTACGGCGGCCTCCTCGAGGGCTACTGGAACGGTCAGACGCTCGGCAAGAAACTGCTCGACATTCGCGTCGTGGACGAACGCGGCCCCGAGATCACGGTCGGGCAGGCGTTCATCCGGAACGTCCCCTCCGTCCTGCTGCCCGGCTGGCTGGTCTACCTCGTCGCGCTCGCGTCGATGGCGATGACCGACCGACGACAGCGCGTCTTCGACCAGGTCGCCGGCACCGTCGTCGTGCGCGGCTGATCGTCCTGGGCAGCGAGAAAAGACGAAACTCGACTAGGCGCGTTTCTGGATCTCCTCGCGGAGCACGCTGCTCACGAGGTCCCCGCTCGCCTTCCCGCGGAGCGCGCCCATGCACTCGCCCATGAGTCCTGAGAAGGCGCCCATGCCCTCCGCCTCGACCTGGTCGGCATTTCGTTCGACGACCTCGACGACGGCGTCGCGGACCTCGGCCTCGGAGACTCCGCCGAGCCCGGCTGCTTCGGCGGCGTCTTCGGCCGTGAGGTCGGGGGTCTCGGCGAGTTCGGTGAGGAGGGCTTCCATCCCTTCTTTCGGGACATCGCCGCTGTCGACGAGGAGGATGGCGTCCGTGAGATGGGTGTCGGTGAGCTGTTCGATGGGGACGTCGTCGCGGCGCAGTTCGGTGAGGGTCGATTCGAGTGTCTGCGCGGCGAGCGTCGGGTCGACGCCTTCGTCGGCAACCAGGGTCTCGAAGAGCGGCATGTGAGTCCCGTACGCGACCTGTTCGGCGAGTCCCGCGCCGAGGTCGTACTCGGACTGGTAGCGTTCGACCTTCTCCGTGAGGAGTTCGGGCGTCTCGACCGCCGAGGGGTCCGGTTCGACCGGTGGGACGTCGGTCTCGGGGTACATCCGGGCGGCGCCGGGAAGCGGGCGGAGGTAGCGCGTCGTGCCGTCCTCGTTGGCGCCCCGGGTCTCCTCGGGGACGCCCTCGATGGCGGTGCGAGCGCGGTTGGCAACGGCATCGATGGCGGCGCGGGCGGTGTCCGGGTCGTCGGCGACGATGGCGACGGCGTCCTCGGGGCCTGCGTCGACGGCCTCGCGGAGTGCGTCGACGTCCTCCTCGGTCACGCCATATGCCGGAAGCTCGTCCGTGTGGAAGATGCCGCCCGCGCCCATGCGCTTCGCGTGGTCGGAGAACTCGGTGCCGAGGCGGCGGTCGGGCTGGAGCTCCTTCCCGACGAGGCCGTCGAAGCCGTAGAGGGGGACGGCGAAGACGCGGCCGCCGGCGTCGAGGGCGCCCCGGATGACGCCGGAATCAGTGTCTTCGAACAGGTCCGTGACGTTCTCGGTGTCGCCGACGCCGGCTTCGCGGTCATCCAGTGTGTCCGCGATGTCGACGAGCCGGACCTGGCGCTGGACCTCGAGGCGGACGATGTCGTCGATGTCGTCGAGGCTCTGGACGCCCTTGGCCTCGACGCGGGCACCGTCGGCGATGGAGACGTTGACGTCCTGGCGGATGGTGCCGAGGCCACGCTTCACCTTCCCGGTCGACCGGAGGAGCATGCCGATGGTCTCGGCGGCCTCGCGGGCCTGCTGTGGCGTGGAGATGTCGGGCTTCGTCCCGATCTCGACGAGCGGGATGCCGAGGCGGTCGAGGCTGAAGGTGACGCCGCCCTCGCGTTCCTCGACGCGCTGGGCGGATTCCTCCTCGAGCATGAGGTCCTCGATGCCCACGGTGCCAGCTGTGGTCTCGATCTCGCCGTCACCGGCCATGAGCGTGGTGCGCTGGAACCCGCTCGTGTTGGAGCCGTCGATGACGACCTTCCGCATCACCTGGGCCTGGTCGACGACGGACATGTCGAGGAGCTGGGCGATCTCGAGGACGACGTCGAGCGCTTCGTCGTCGAGCCGGTGCGGTGGTTCGTCGTCCTCCTCGACGAGACAGGTGGTGTCGTAGGCGAGGTACTCGAACTCGCGTTCGACCTGGCTCTCCTCGAGGGCGGCCTCGTCGATCTCGCCGAGTTCGCTCTTGGTCGGGTGGAGGTAGCGCGTGAACGAACGGACGTGGTCGTCTGGGTCACGGAGCTGGGTCGGGCAGTGACAGAAGAGCTTGCTCTCGGTGTCGAGCTGCTGGTGGATCTCGAGGCCCGCCACGAGGCCGAGGTCCTCGTAGTCGAAGTCGGTCATTACGCGACTGTGCGGGAAGGAGGGGTAAAAAACCGTCAGATGCGTCCGCGCGAGGCAGCGCGGACGGCGGTGAAGACGCGGTCGGCGAGCGTGGCGCGATAGCTGTTGGCATCGTCCAGGGGGACGTCGACGGCGGCGGGGTCCTGGCCGCCGAGGCTTGTCGAACTCGCGGTGTCGGCGTAGATGGTCGCGAGCCCCCAGCGGCGCTGGAAGAGACTCCGTTTGTCGATGACGGTCTGCACGCGGTCGTAGGGGACGGCGTGGGTGGTGCGTTTCCAGAAGCCGTTCTCGGTGACGACGAACTCGTCGCCGAGGCGCCACCCGCGGTTCGCGTAGGTCCGGCGGGCCGCAATCGGGGCGAGCGCGACTAGCCCGACCAGGACGAACCACGGCCACGGCTGGACGAACACGGAGAGGAGAGCGCCGGCGGCTGTCAGGACGAGTGCGGCGATACCGTATCGGACGGTGTAGCGTCGGCGCGCTCGTTCGGGCGGTCTGGTGAACGTCTCCCGCATCCCCGGGGTGAATGGGGCGTCCGGGTCGATGCGCTGGGCGAGGTCGATGACCGCCGTACGGCCGGCGAGTGGCACCGCGGCTTCGGAGCCCTGCGATGGCCCCTGGCCGGGTGCGTAGCCCGCGGTCTGCACGGCGAGCGACGCGTACCCGAATCGGCGCATCAGCGCGTGCTCCTCGAGGGCGAACGCCTGGACCTTCTCGAGTGGGATGCTGCCGTCGTAGCGCTGGAGGAGGCCGCGTTCGTACCGGAGGTCGTCCCCGACTCTCGTGAGGCGGAAGCCGTAGTACTGAAGGAAGGTCGCTGCGGCGCCGGCAATCCAGACGAGCAGCGCGACGAGGAGGACGCCGACGAGGAGGATGGCGAACAGGGCGGTGCCGGTGTATCCCTCGATGAAGGAACCGACGAGCGGCGTCCCGATCGAGAGGAGGGCGAAGAGTCCGCCGACGACGCGAGCGTCGATCGAGAGGATGCTCAGGAGGACGAGGGACTGTTCGTCGAGTTCGAAGAGCACTTCGACCTCTGGTTCCGGTTCTGCACCGGCCTCGGTTCCCTCGGTGGTCGCCTGTCGTTTCCGCGTCCGGAGTTCGGTCTGGAGGCGGTCGGCATCGTCGTCGCTGACGAACCGGAGGACGGCTTCGGTCTCGCCGCCGCCCGCGGTCTCGACCTTCACCTGTGCGATGTCGAGGAGTCGCTGAACGACATTTCGTGTGACGTCGACGTTCTGGATGCGGCGGTAGGGGATCTCGCGTTCCTGTCGGGCGAACACGCCCGAGTGGACCTCGAAGACGTCGTCGGTGAGGTCGATGGTGAAGCGGCGGTAGTACGCGACCTCGTAGGCGACCACGCCGAGGATGGCGAGGACGCCGAGGGGCACGAGGAGGAAGGCGTACTCGGCGGCCTCCCGCGCCAGGCCGGGGCCGATGAAGACGAGTGCGGAGACGACCGCGACGATCTTCGAGACCGCGCGGTACGGGATTGTGGCCGGGTGGAGTCTCATACGCCGTCCCCGCCCTCGTGCTCGTTCGCGCGGGTTCGGAGGTCTTCACGGAGTGCGGTGGCGCGTTCGACGGTCAGCCCCGGGACCGTGACGTCTGCGCCCCGGGACCCGGCGGTGTAGACGACGACCCGGGCGAGTCCGAGGACGCGCTCGATGGGGTTCCGCTGGGTGTCGACGTGCTGGACGCGGACGTACGGGAGGACGGTCCGGACCTCCGTGAAGACGCCGCGTTCGAGGTAGAGGGCGTCGTCCTGGAGTTCGAACTGCCAGGCCCGGAATCGAAGCACGGCGTAGGCGGCGCCGACGACGAACACGAAGAGGACGAGGCCGACGCCGAGTGCGAGCGTGTCCGTCAGTGGCCAGTCGAGTGCCAGGTAGAAGAGCGCGCCGACGATGGCGGCGAGGACGAGCCCCGAGACGAGGGCGCCAGCGGCCCAGACGAGGCGGATGCGGGGATGGAGGCGTTCCATGCCGATGGCTGTCACGTGCGCGACGTAAAGACGTACCGAGATATCGTAGCCATAGGCCGGGTCGCAGTCGCGTGAATGACCCGTCGAGCCCGAAATCCTGGACGACACATAGGGTATCTGAGTCGATGTTCTCCCCATATATGAAGCTGAAACGAGCGAAAGAATTATTCGAAGAACCATTGGTCCTAGGGGTATGTCTCCGGGTGAGAACACGGACGACGGACGCGGCACAGGACGGTTCGAACTCGACCGACGGCGGTTCCTCGGCGCGAGTGCGGGCGCCGCTGCAACGCTGGGCGGCGTCGGTTCTGCTGCGGCGGCGACGGATACCGTGACCCTCATCCACGACACGCACTTCCACGGTCGGTTCGAGGGCCGGTCGGGTGTGAACATCGCCCAGTACACCGCGAAGGTGAACGACCTCCGCGACGAGTACGCGAACAGTGGGTTCGTCGGCATCGGCGACGACTTCTCACCGTCCACGATGGGGTTCGAGTTCCACGGCGAGCACATGGTGGAGGCGTTGAACTATCTCGACCCGGTCGTCGACGGCGTGGGAAACCACGAGTTCGACTTCGGCGTGGAGAACGCCACGACCCGATTCGAGGACTCGACGTTCCCCTGGGTCGTCGCGAACCTGCTCACGCCAGACGGGAGCCCGATTCCGGGGACGAAGCGGTGGACGGTCGAGCAGGTCGGTGACTACTCGGTCGGGTTCTTCGGGAGCGGTGTGGAGCACTTCCACTCCATCACCGCCTACCCCGAGGACTACCAGGTCATCCATCCCGTCGACGCGGCGCAGGAGGCGACAGCCGCACTACGGGAGCAGGGTGCCGACCTCGTGGTGATGGCGTCGCATACGAACTCCGAGACGCACGACGAGATCGCAAAACAGGTCGACGGGCTCGACGCCATCGTCGGCTCCCACTCGGGCGTCGTCCAGGAGGCGGTGCGTGAGGTCTCGGGGACCACCATCAGCGAGGTCGGGGACCAGTTCGCGTACCTGGCCTCGCTCCAGCTCGATCCGTCGACCGGCGATGCGGTCGGCTGGGAACGGCACGACCTCCAGAGCCAGGCCGATAGTCTCCGCGAAGATCAGGGGATGCGCGCCATCATGGACAAGTGGCTCGGAAAACTCGACGAGCGACTCGGGCAGACCGTCTTCGAGACCTCCCGAGAGCTCGATGCCCGATTCAACACGAACTACGCGGTCGAGTCGAACGTGGGGAACCTCATCTGTGACGTCATGCGGCGGGAGATGGACGCCGAGATCGGCCTGCAGAACCCCGGTGGGATCCGTTCGAACGACACCTATGGCCCGGGCCCCATCACCGGGAAGGACGTCTACAACATCCTCCCGTTCCCGAACAAGGTCGTCAAGGTCGAGATCGAGGGTCGGAAGCTCGTCGAATCGCTCGGCATCTCGGTCGCGGCGCTTCCGTGGTCCGGGTTCGGGATCCAGGCGGGGTCACAGGTCGCGGGCCTCCAGTACGAGTTCACGGGGACCGGGGAGTCCACCGTCGGCAACTTCTACGTGAACGGCGAACCCCTCGACCCGGACCGCACCTACACGCTCGCGACGAACGACTACATCTACAACAACTACGACGAGATCAACGCGGGGACCCTGCTCGACACCACCGAGGACTTCCTCGGCACCATCTTCATCGACCACCTCTCCGGATGGGGCGTCGTCGACCCCGACACCGACAACCGCATCCTCCGGGTTGATGAGTCAGCGGGCGACGCAGCGCTCTCCGTCGACGATGAGACCGTGACGGCGTCGTTCCCGCTCCCCGACGAGGCAGCCGGTATCTACGGGAAGACGTTCGGCGCGGTGAACGCGATGGGGACCGAGGTCGAGGCCACGGAGACGACGCTCTCGAACGGCACCGTCCACGTGAGTTTCGACTCGCAGGACCTCGGGGGGCTGGCGACTGGCCCGAAACAGCCGGACGTGCGGGTCTTCGGTGGGTTCGACCCCGACGATGCGGCCTACGACTACCGGTACGACGCAGACGACAACGGCTCCGACGAGACCCGCTACGACCTGCCGGTCGCCGCCCCGGCCTACTACTTCACCGTGAAGGCACGCGTGCCCACGAGCGGCCGAGGGCCCAACCCGTTCGGTGGGCGCGGGAACGACCGCGGCCCCGATTCAGACGGCAGCACCGAGGCCGATGGAGAGCGCGATGACGAACACCGGGGTGGCCGGAGTGGTGGCGGAGACGGCGGAGACGGCCACAGCCACGACCACTGAAACGCAGCTGGGAGACTACAATAGTCCCCTCGTCGAACCGCCTCGTAGAGGGTGCTTCTGGAGCCTGGCTGGGGGAATCAGCTGCGGCGTCCGAGTACGGTTCCAACGACGAGCATCGCCGCAGCGCCACCGAGGACGCCGAGGCCCGGGGCACCGGTCCCGGTTCGAGCGCCGGTATCGAGCGCTGCCAGGCATGCGGCCTGCAGTTCGAAGCGGCCGGACGCGACGTAGGTAGCTTTCTCTGTGCGCGTGCGGAACGCGAGCGTGAAGTGGGAATCGCTGGGCGGGTTGCTGACGTTGTGGAGCGTGACGCGAACCGAGTCGTCGCGGTGGAAGGTCGTCTCGGCGTCGAGTGGGACGAGGATGCTCGATCCGCCGTCCATGACGCGGATCCGTTCCGAGGTGGCGGCGGAGAGGTCGGCCCCATCGTTCTTCGTGACGGAGACGTCACGGGCCGTGACGTTCCCGTAGCCCGCGCCGTTCGTGTGGACGGAGACGTACCGGACGCCGCGGACGCGCTCCGTCATCGTGTGCGTGGCCTCGTGTGAGACATCGACTGCACGCGTCGTCTGCTCGGACGTTTCGACCTCGAGGTTCTCTGCGCCGACGACGCGGAACTCGGCGGCCTGTGGGCTGAGCGTGACGTCACGGCTCGCGTCCTCGTACTGCGTGACGCTGTAGCGGTGCTGGCCGCCGGTGCGGAGCATGGTGGTATCGAGGGTGAGGTCGACCTGGAAGTCGAGTTTCGTGTCTCTGTCCATCGGGTCCTCGGTGACAGAGAACACGATGGTGTGTCCGCTCTCTGCGTAATGGCCAGGTGTCTCGTTCCCGATGACGTCGCCGCTGCTGCCCGAGTCGGTGAACGAGAAGTCGGTGACGGTCGCACCGGAGGTGACGATGTCCGTGACGTCGACCTCGTAGTAGTTCGTCGCGCCGTTCTCGGTCGCCTGGCCGCGGACGGTGATGGTCTGCTGGACCTCCGAGAGCCCACCGACGACGTCGGTGGTCGTGGCGCCGCTGAGGCTGGCGGTGGCCGAACCGGTCATGGCGACGGCCCCGGCGACGACCGAGGTGACGAGCAACACTGCGAGCAATGCGGTTCGAATGGGCGGTGAATCAGGTGACATGGATTGTCAGCGTGCCGAATCGCGTACCCGGCTCGGGTCGGCGACGACGGCGACTCAGGTGGCCGGTAGGCGACGATGGACGCGTGCGGTCACGTACCGGCGGCTACGTCCCGGTGACGGGTGAACCACGAAGAAAATCCAGTAATGGTGACTTTCGGGAGAGATGACGTCTCCAACCCAGTCTGAGTGTATCGCTGGTGCAATGGCGCGGGAGCGTCGATGGCGGGTTCGAACTGGTGGCGCAGTGAACTATCTCGGCTGGGTTTCCCCGTCACCGGCCAAGCGTCGCGCGGGATGCTCTCTCCTACCCAGATGCTCCAACTGGCCGTCGCGCTCATCCCGGTCGTCGGGCTCCTCGTGCTCGCCATCGACAGGATGTCGAGCCAGAAGTCCATCACCATGCGGACCAGCATCAAGGTCATGGGGTTCACGCTCGTCCCCGCGATCATCATCCTCGGCATGCAGGGCCTCCTCCAGAACCCCATCGTCGCCGGGTTCACCGGCGTCCTGATGGGATTCGTGCTCGGGAACCTCGTGTCCGGGGACTGAACAGACACTCACCGCGTCCGGACCCATCTCCCCCACGACACGGGGCCGGGCGACCATTCAATCTCGTTGATACGACAGCCGCCCTTACCCGACACAGTCCGTACGTTCGCATATGTTCGTGCCGCCCGCCTCCACGATGGCTCACCTCGATCTGCAGACCCGTGTGATGCTCCCGTACGACGTCGTGTTCACGCTGTTCGTCGGTGGGCTCGCCGTCATGCTGGTCGCCTACCTCGTCGCGAGCCGGCACGTCGGGTCGTAAGGAGAACAGGGTGCGACGCGATCAGTCGTCGGCCGAGAGGATACCGGGGTTCGTCATCTTGGCGGGGTCGAGAACGTCGTCGACCTCGTCCTCGGTGAGGTAGCCCTTCTCCAGAACGACCTCGCGAACGGTCTTCCCTTCCTTCAGCGCGGTCTTCGCGACCTCGCTCGCCTTGTCGTAGCCGATCGCGGGGTTGAGCGCGGTGGCGAGCGCCATGCTGCGCTCGACGGCGTCCGCGCAGTGTTCCTCGTTCGCTTCGAGCTTCGCGACGAACTTCTCGGCGAACGTCTCGCTCCCGTTCGCGATGAGTTCGGCGGACTGGAGGAAGTTGTACGCGAGCACGGGCTTGTAGAGGTTGAGGTCGATCTGGCCCTCGGCGGCGCCGGCGCTGACGGCGGCATCGTTCCCGATGACCTGCTTGTGGACCTGGTTCACGGCCTCGGCGACGACGGGATTGATCTTGCCGGGCATGATGGAGGACCCGGGCTGGTTCTCCGGCTGTTCGATCTCTCCGAGGCCGTTCCGGGGGCCGGAGGCGAGGAGGCGGAGGTCGTTCGCGATCTTGTTGAGGCTGCCGGCGACGGTGCGGAGGGCGCCGTGGGCCTCTGATATGGCGTCGTGGGCGGCCTGCGCCTCGAAGTGGTCGTCGGCTTCGCGGAACTGGACGCCGGTCTCCTCGCTGATGTAGTGGGCGGCCTTCGCGGGGAACTCGGGGTGGGTGTTGAGGCCGGTGCCGACGGCGGTCCCGCCGAGCGCGAGCTCGCGGAGGTGGGGTTTCACGTGTTCGATGCGGGCGAGCCCCTTCTCGATCTGTGCGCGATAGCCGCCGAACTCCTGACCGAGCGTGACCGGAGTGGCGTCCTGGAGGTGGGTGCGGCCGGTCTTCACGACGTCCTCGAATGCGTCCTCGCGTTCGGCAAGGGCGTCGCGGAGCGTCTCCAATGCGGGGTCGACGTCCTTCTCCAGGGCTTCCAGGCTGGCGACGTGCATCGCCGTCGGGATGACGTCGTTGCTGGACTGGCCGAAGTTGACGTGGTCGTTCGGGTGGATCTCGCGTGTCCCGATCTCGCCGCCGTAGAGCTCCGTCGCGCGGTTCGAGATGACCTCGTTGGCGTTCATGTTCGACGAGGTGCCGCTCCCGGTCTGGAAGACGTCGACGGGGAACTGGTCGTCGTGGTCGCCCGCGATGACCTCGTCGGCGGCCTCGATGATGCACTCGGTCTTGTCGTCCTCGACGAGTCCGAGGTCGCGGTTGGCCTGTGCGGCCGCCTTCTTCACGACGCCGAGTCCGCGGATGAATCGTCGGCTGAACGTGATGCCGGAGATGGGGAAGTTCTCGACGGCGCGCTGGGTCTGGGCGCCCCAGTAGGCGTTCGCCGGCACCTGCATCTCGCCGAGGCTGTCACGTTCCGTGCGGTGGTCCTCGCTCATGTGCGAGGGTTTGTCGGGGGCATCGTAAAGCGTACCGATACCGACGGCCACTTGCAGCAATCCGTGCCGCATGCGCCAGTGTGAGGGGCGCCCATGCCATTCGAAGTAGTAGCATCGGCGAGGTAGCGAGTTATCACTCCAGCAGTGGTAAACTATTTCGCTATTCACTCGGTTCCGAATTAACTTCTAGTAAGCTTTAAGGCGATTACTCGGAATGGTCTGTCTGGGTATCGCATACCACTTCCACAATGACTCAGCAAACCAACACAAATCGGCTCTCGCGGCGCAGCTACGTGAAGGCTGCAGGTCTCATCGGCACCGTCGGCCTCGGTGGCATCGCCGGCTGTTCCGGTGACTCCAACGGCGGCGACGGGACGACCACCAGTGGCGGCGACGGCACGACCACGACCACCAGCGACGGTGGGTCCGGCGCACCCCTCGAGGTCCTCCACGGCTGGACCGGCGGGGACGGCGCGAAAGCAGCAGACGCACTCCAGTCGGCGTTCGAGGAAGCACACCCGGACGTCAACTTCGAGTTCAACCCGATCGGTGGCGGCGGCAACCAGAACCTCGACGCCGTCGTCGCGAACCGACTCCAAAGCAACGACCCGCCCAGCTCCTTCGCGAACTGGCCCGGGAAGAACCTCCTCCGTTACGAGGGCGTCCTCGGCAACGTGGACGACGTCTGGAGCGAGGCCGGCTTCGAGGACTCACACATCCAGGAAGCCGTCGACCTCCACCAGCAGAACGGCGCCTACCGCGCCGTCCCCCTCGGTTCCCACCGACTCAACTGCCTGTTCTACAACAAGGCGGTCGTCGAGGAAGCCGGCGTCGACGTCGACTCGCTCGACAGCCCCTCGGCCCTCATCAGCGCGATGGACCAGGTCGCATCCAGCACCGACAAGACGCCGATGACGCACGCGATGTCGGGCACCTGGACGACGACCCAGCTCTGGGCCGCGGTCATGCTCGGCGAGAACGGCTACGACTCCTACATGAACTTCATCGAGGGCAACGGTTCCGAAGACGAGGTTCGTGCCGCGTTCGAGCGCACGGCCGAGATCCTCGAGAACTACATCAGCGACGACGCCGCCTCACTGGACCTCACGCAGTCCAACCAGAACATCATCAACGGCAACGCGGCGTTCATCCACCAGGGCAACTGGGCGGCCGGTGCCTACCGGAACGCCGAGAACTTCGCGTACGACGAGGACTGGGGCTTCAAGACGTTCCCCGGCACGGAGAACATGTACACGCTCCACTTCGACTCGTTCCTCTACCCGGCGAACAACCCGACGCCGGAGAAGACGAAGACATTCATGAAGTTCGTCGGCTCCGCGGAGGCCCAGATCGCGTTCAACCAGTACAAGGGCTCGATCCCGACCCGAACCGACGTCGACATGAGCCAGTTCGGCCCGTACCTCCAGGAGACAGCGGAGGACTTCGCGGACGCCGAATACCGCCCGCCGACGCTCCAGCACGGTCTCGCCGTGACCTCCCAGAAGATGACCCAGCTGAACGAGGTCATCTCCGGCGAGTTCACCGGACCGTACAACGTGGATGCGGCGACCACGGGCTTCCTCGACGCGGTCTCGAACTAGGACCGCGCCCACATGTTAGCTATTTATCGGTGGCTCCGGAAGGGACTCATAGCGATGGCGAACACCGAGGACGCGTCGGACGACGTCCGAACCGACGGCGGGACCACGACCGCCCCGGCGGGCGGCGACAGCAACGGCGCCATCAGCCGACTGAGCGACGCGTTCGACCGTCGCTTCGGGAGCGACTTCGTCGAATCGTCGCCGTTCTGGCTCCCGCCGTTCCTCCTGATGGCGCTCGCGGTCTACGGCGCGATCAGCTGGAACCTCCTCATCTCCCTGACCGACTACCAGGGGTTCGCGCAGGCCATCGATTACTCGAATCTCGACTTCGAGATGTACAGCAAGGCGCTCGCGGACCCCGGGTTCATGGATGCAGCGGCCAACACGCTCGTGTTGCTGCTCGCGTTCACCGGGTCGACGCTCCTCGTCGGCCTCCTGCTCGCCATCCTCGTAGACCGCGGCATCCGGTTCGAGAACACGTTCCGCACCGTCTACCTGCTCCCGATGAGCCTCTCGTTCGTGGTGACGGCGCAGTTCTGGCTCTGGATGTACAACTACAACAACGGCGCCGCGAACCTCGTGCTCGGCTACCTGAACCTCGGCCCGTTCCACTGGATCGGGAACCAGGACATCGTCCTCTGGGCGGTGATCTTCGCGCTCATGTGGCAGTTCTCGGGGTACGCCATGGTCGTGTACCTCGCGGGCCTCAGGGCGATTCCGAACGAACACTACGAGGCCGCGAAGGTCGACGGCGCGTCCACGTTCAAGATGTACTGGCGGGTCATCATCCCGCAGCTCAAGGGCGCGACCATCAGCGCCGCGGTCGTGCTGATGGTGTTCGCGCTCAAGGCCTTCGACTTCCTGTACTCGCTCGTCTCCGGCTACCGACCCCCGAACGGGTCCGACATCCTGGCGACGAAGATGGTCAGGGAGGCCTACCAGAACCTCAACTGGGCGTACGGTTCGGCGATCGCGATCGTGCTGTTCCTGATGGCGCTCGGCGTCATCGGCCCCTACCTCTACCACCAGTACAAGAGGGATAACCTATGACCGAGACTGCATCACACACTGACGACAGCCCGAGCGACCAGTCGACCGCGCCTGGAGCACCCGGGAGCCGAAGCACGCTCGACCGCGTGAACGGCTCCAGCATCCTGCTCTACGTGGTCCTCATCGCGATGGGGGTCTTCTATCTGACGCCGATCGAGACCGGGCTCGTGACGTCCATCAAGACGAACACCGCCGTCATCCAGACCGGGCCGTTCACGCCGCCCGGCCCCGGCGGCTTCACGCTCGCGAAGTGGCAGGCCGCCATCGACGCACTACTCCGGGGCATGGGGAACAGCCTCCTCTACGCGGTCCCGGCGACCGTCCTCTCGGCGTTCATCGGGAGTCTCGCGGCCTACGGTCTCACGATCCCCGACTGGAAGACACACTACAAGGCACCGCTGCTCGCGCTGTTCATCGCGGGGATCTTCATCCCCTACCAGGCCGTGCTGGTGCCGCTCACCCAGTTCTGGTCGAACATGGCCCCGCTCAACCAGTGGCTCTCGTTCCTCTGGGCGATGGGGATCAACAACGACTACGCGGGCATCATCGAGCTGGTCGTGACGCACGTCGCGTACGGCCTCCCGATCTGTACGCTCCTCTTCCGGACGTACTACAAGAACATGAGCGAGGAGATGGTGGAGTCGGCGCGCCTCGACGGCGCGTCCCTCCGCCGCGTCTACCAGCGCATCGTCTTCCCGCTCTCCACGCCGATGTTCGCGGTCGTCCTCATCTACCAGTTCACCCAGATCTGGAACGACCTCCTGTTCACGCTCGTCCTCGTCTCCACGGAGTCGAGCGCGGCAGCCCCGGTCGTCCTCATCCTCGCGGGCCTCGGCACCTCACTCGAGGGCCAGGACTTCGCGCTCCGGATGGCCGGCGCGTTCTTCGCCGCACTACCGACCCTCGCGGTCTACATCCTGTTCGGCGACGAGTTCGCCGAGGGGGTGACGGCGTGATGGCCGTCTCGACATCCGACTGCATCGCTCCTCGACCAACAACTGAAACGGTGATACACGCATGGCAGACCTCGAACTAGACGACGTGACGAAGGTGTTCCAGGACGACAGCGACGAGATCGTCGCGGTCGACTCGCTCTCGCTCGACATCGACGACGGCGAGTTCGTCGTGGTCGTCGGCCCCTCGGGCTGCGGGAAGTCCACGACGCTCCGCATGATCGCGGGCTTGGAATCCGTGAGCGCGGGGGAGATCCGACTCGGCGGCCACGTCCTCAACGACGTGAAATCCCAGGACCGGGACATCGCGATGGTGTTCCAGTCCTACGCACTCTACCCCCACATGAGCGTCCGCGGGAACATGTCCTTCGGGCTGGAGGAGTCGACCGACCTCCCCGGGGACGAGATCGCGAAACGCGTCGAGGAGACCGCAGACCTCCTCGACATCCCGGAACTCCTGGACCGACGCCCCGGCGAACTATCCGGCGGCCAGCAACAGCGGGTCGCCCTCGGCCGCGCCATCGTGCGCGACCCCGAGGTCTTCCTGATGGACGAACCGCTTTCGAATCTGGACGCGAAGCTCCGTGCCCAGATGCGGACGGAGCTCCAGCGCCTCCAGGACGACCTCGACACGACCACCATCTACGTCACGCACGACCAGACGGAAGCGATGACGATGGGCGACCGGATCGCCATCCTCGACGGTGGCGAACTCCAGCAGCTCGCGACGCCGCTTGAGTGCTACCACGAGCCGAACAACCAGTTCGTCGCCGGGTTCCTCGGCGAACCCTCGATGAACTTCTTCGACGTCGAACGCGACGGCGACACGCTCGTCGCCGAGACCTTCGAGTACGAGCTCACTGACGCGGTCACGTCGGACCTCGGTGACGCCACCGACCTCGTCCTCGGGATCCGGCCGGAGGACATCCGGCTCGTCGCCGAGGCGACCGAGTCCCACGACTACGAGACGGTCGTGGACGTCGTCGAGCCGATGGGTGACGAGAACACGGTCTACCTCCAGTTCGCGGACGTCGACACCGGCGGCCACTCGCTCGTCGCGACGACGAGCGGCCTCCGGCAGGTCGGCTCCGGCGACCAGATCGTCGCCCGCATCCCCGAGGAGACCATCCACGTCTTCGACCGCGACACCGGCGTCGCACTCCACAACCGCTCCCTGGAGAGCGAGGACCTCGTCGAGTTCTCCCCGGAATAAGTCGCGACACCACCGAACACCTTCGATTTCTCGAACAACCACCCGACAGCGAAGGCGTCGTCTCGAGCAGTTACGTCCCGGCCGACCACACGGATTGCGCCGCGATGCCGCGACCGAGGACGTGCACTGCGGCCAGGTGTGCGTACGTCAACCAGGCCACGGCCGCGATGCCGCCGACGGTTCCCGGAGTCGTGAACGCTACTGCGCCCCAGCCGAGTATCGCGAGCACGGTTGCGCTGGTCCACGCGACGAAGTACGACCCGCTCGCGAGCCCCGTGAGAGACGACCGTCTGAGCGCCGGTCGGATGCCCTCCCGTGTGGCGACTGCGATGGCGACCGGGAGGACGTACGTGAACGCCACCACGACGAGCAGGGCGACGGTGGCGATGAGGCTCCCGGCGAGTCCTGCGGCGCCGGCTGGGACCAGACCAGAAGCGATGACGAAGCCGCCAGCGGCGACGATGATCGCAGGGACGAGGAGGTACGCGAATGCGACGACGAGTGTTCGACCGCCGAGTGCCAGCCGCGGCGCCGAGAGCCAGTACGGTATCGGCTCGACTTCACCGCGGGACATCGTCTCCCGGAGGATGGCGGCGAGGTGCCCCACGAACAGGACGAGCAGCGGTATCGTCAGCAGCGCCGGCAGCACGGTGAGCCATGACGGCCAGAGCCCCGCGCTGATTCGAAGCAGCACAGCGATGGCGAGCACGGTCCCGGTGGCAAACGCGGTGGCTCGTCGCGCCGCACCGTCCCGTATCGGGGCGCGGAGTGCGTCGCCGATCACCACTCAGCCCTCCACCCGACGTCCACAGCGTGCTTCGTCATCCGTCAGTCCTGCTGTTCGGCGTACTCCTCCGGGGTGTAGGCCTTGATCTCGAGTGCGTGAATCTGGGTCGTCATCGCGTCCCCGACCGCATCGTAAACCATCTTGTGGCGGTCGACGAGTCGGACGTCCTCGAACGCGGGCGAGACCACGACGGCGGCGAGGTGGTCCTCGTCCTCCTCGTGGCGCGTCTTCTGCACTGTCGCCTCGGCGTCCTCGATGCCGGACTCGATGAGTTCCGCGACGTCCTCGGTGTGCATGAGCTATGGACGGTGCGGGAGTGGCATAAACGAACGGATGATGGCCCAGAAAAGTCGCCGTTGCAACGAGCAGGAAAGCTACGTCCAGCGGTCGAGTCCAGTCTGCTGTGTTGCTTCGCGGATGCGGTCGAAGCCGCGTTCGACCTCGTCGGCGTCGACCTCCCACTCGGTGCAGACGTAGTCCTCGGCTGCGGCGAGGTCTGGCGTGATGTCGGTGTCGAGGTCGTAGTCGTCGGTGACGTCCGGATTCAGGAAGAGTTCGCGAATGCGGTCGGCGTGTTCGATGTACTCGTCCTCTGCGTCGAGGACGGCGAAGAGGTCGCCGTGTTCCTTGACCTGCTTGAGGGCGGTCTTCGGGCCGTAGCCGGAGAGGCCGTCGTTGAAGTCGGTGCCGACGAGGATGCCGACGTCGACGAGCTGCTCCCACGTGATGTCGTGTTCGTCGAGGGTGGCCTCGAAGTCCATACGTTCGGGGGCGCCCTTGCTGGTGAGCTGGCGGAGGGTGTAGGGGGCGCCGAGGAGGAGGCAGTCGTAATCGTCGCTCCCGGCGTAATCGATGTCGTCGTCCACGCGTGCCATGTGGGAGGCCTGGGCTTCACCCTCGGCGGGGGCCTCGACCTGTGGGATGTCGAGGATGGCGAGGAGCTCGCGGGTCGTGTCGTGGATGACGTCGGTGAGGCGCTGGGTCCGGGATTCGAGGCGCGCGATGGCGACCGTGTCGCCCTCCTCGCGGGCTTCCTCGAGCTGTGCCTCGTAGGTCTCGCGCTGCTCGCGGCGCTCCTCGATCTCCTTGTCCTTCAACTCCGTCACACCGCCGTCCCACACGAACACGGGGACGAGGTCGTTCTCGAGGAACTTCGGGAGACCCTGGATGACGCCAACGAGGTTGGCGACCTCGGTGCCGTCGCTGGTCGTGTAGATGTCGTCGCGCGTCCACTTCACGGTCGTCGTCAGGTACTTGTAGAGCCAGTTGTGGGCGTCGATGGCGACGACGCGCCCGTCGAGCTCGTCGAAGGGCACGTCCTCGATGACGGCCAGCTGGCGGAGGTCCGCGTTCCCCATTATCGGTCTGTTGCGGGCGCCCCCGTATAATCCTCGCCCTTCGGCGCGTCCACGGTGGCTGGCGGCCCGCGCTCCAGTCGGTCATCGATGAACGACCGTTCGTCCTCGGAGAGGTCCGTATCGAGGTAGCTCCGGAGGCCGTCGCGATACTGATTCCCGGCATCGACGGCTGGGTCAAGCGAGGTGGGTGGTGGACGTTCCATGACGCGTTCTCGGAGCCCTGTCGTCTCACCGGTCCAGCCGAAGCCGGCCTTGTACAGGGCGTCGAGGGCGTACGGGTTGTTCACCGCGATGCGGACCCGTGCGTAGTCCGGCTGGTCGAGTACCCAGGATGCCGTCATCGCGCAGAGCCGTGGTCCAACTTCCTGGCCCCGGTGGTCCGACCTGACCGTGACGTATCGAAGCCACGTCACGTCACGTTGTTCTCGGTCCCGGTTGAACGACACTGCCGCGACCACGCCGGGTGTCGCCGCCTCGCGGGGGTCTGGCGGCCAGGACGGGTCGTCGAGAACGTTACGCTGGTCGTCCTCGATGGCGACCGCTTTCCCGGTGTTCGTCATCACGAACTTCCCCGCGTACGCGAACCGCTCCCAGTCCAGCCGCAGACCGAGGGCGTCGTTGGGGGTGGCGATGACGGCGAACTCCATACCGGTCCTCCGGTCCCGACGAACTTAGATGTGAAGAGCCAGCCCAACCTGCACCGGTCCTGGGTCGGAGGCAGAAGTTGAAGGCATCGGGCGTCGTAGTCGGCGTATGGGTGATGCGTGGTTCTTCGACTGGTTCGCTCCGGTGTACGACCGCGTGATGCCGCCCACCGACCGGGACGCGCTCGAGGTGGGGCTGGATCTGGCGAGCATCGACGTCGAAACCGTTGTCGACCTCGCGGGTGGGAGCGGGCGGATTGCCCGGGAGCTCGACGACGCGTACGACGTGCTCGTCGTCGACCGGAGCCACTCGATGCTCGCCGAAGCGAGACGGCATCACCTCGAGACGGTCCAGGGCGACGGCGCCCGACTGCCGATACCAGACGGGGCCGTCGATGCGGTCGTCATCGCCGACGCCTACCATCATCTCGTGCATCCCGACGTGGTTCTGGGCGAAGTCCACCGGATTCTCGAGCCCGGTGGTGTGCTCGTCGTCCGCGAATTCGACCCGGCGACGTTCCGCGGCCGTGGCGTCGAGGTCGTCGAGCGCGTGTTCGGGTTCCCGTGTGCGTTCCGGACACCGCCGGCACTAGCGGCTGACCTGGAGGCAGCCGGGTTCGAAGCCCGCGTCCTCGACGAGGGATTCGGCTACACGGTCGCCGGTGTCGTCCCGGAATCGGATAGTTAGAAGTCCCCAACCGGGGAAGGAAGCGTATGGACTTCGCTTCGCTCGACTCACGAGCGCTCCGCCGCTACGGTCCCGTCGACCTGGTTGCCATCCTCGCGATGCTCTGGATCGGTGAGCTCCGGCACGGGAACGACCCGCTCGTCACCCCGTTGCTCTTCGTCGATACGCTGATTCCGTTCCTCGTCGGCTGGATCGTCGCGGGCTACGCGCTCGGTGCGTACAGTGCAGTGACCATGGACGGGTACCGGCCAGCGATCGTCCAGGTGCTGGTCGCGTGGTTCGCGGCGAACGTCGTCGGGCAGGCACTCCGGGCGACCGACCTGTTCCACGGGGGCTCGCAGCTCTCGTTCTTCCTCGTGATGCTCGGATTCGTCGGAATCGCACTCACGGTCGGTCGCGTCGCCGTTATCGCCGCGCTCGGAGACTGAGCACGATTCCGGTGAGACTCGCGATCCCGGCGAATGCGGCGAGGATGAGGAACAACACGCCGGGTGACCAGAAGTCGAGGACGGTGCCCGCGATGGCGGCGCCGAGGGCGCCGATGCCGAAGGTCCCGAGGTAGGTGTAGCCGTAGGAGAGGCCACGGGTTCCGGCGGGGGTGTACTCGGCGACCGTCGCCTGGTAGAGTGGCTGGACGAGGAAGAGCGTGAATCCGAGCAGGGCCCCGACGGCGAGGAAGGTTGTGAGCCCGGCGTTCGCGGCTGGGAGGAAGATGAGCGCGAGAACGAGGAGTGCCGCGAACGCGACGGCGATCCCACGTTCGGTGGGGAAGCGGTCCGTGAGCTTTCCACCGACGTACTGGCCACCGACGCCGACCACGAGGAGGCCCGCGTAGACGTACCGCGACGGTTCGAACGGCTGGCCGGCGATCTGGATCGTGTCGAACGCCTGGAAGCCCGCGAGGAGTTCCGGCATGAACGTGAGGACGCCCCGATAGTAGAGCCCCGAGCAGATGACGACGAGGAAGACGGCGATGAACGGCCCGGTCAGCAGCGTTCGGGATTCTGAGAGGTACTCTTCGAGGGAATCGATTCCGGCGTCGGCTTTGGCGTCACTGCTGCCAGTACCACCGCCCGCACCACTGCCACTGCCGCCGTCCGCTGCGGTCTCGTCGGTGACGGCGGCCTGTTCGTCGAATCGGACTCTGATAGCGACGATGCCTGCGACGACGGCGGGTGCGGCGAGGATGAGGGCGGCGGTCCGCCAGTCGAGCACGATGAGCATGAGCGCGGTCGCAAACGGGCCGAACGCGATGCCGAGGTTGCCGGCGATACCGTGATAGGCGAACGCGTCACCGCGTGCCTGGACACCCTTGGAGATGAGGGAGAGCCCACTCGGGTGATAGACGGAGGCGGCGACCCCCCAGAGGACGAGTGCGAGTGCCAGGACCAGGAGGGTGGGAGCGAGTGAGACCAGAACGAACGACGCGGCCATGCCGAAGAGACAGCCGGCGATGAGGCGGCGTGAGCCGATGCGGTCGGCGAGGATGCCGCCGGGGAGGGCGCCGATGCCGAAGAGAGCGTAGCCTGCGGCGACGACGAGTCCGAGTTCGGCCTTCGTGGTCGCGAAGTCGCCCAGCCACACCGTGAGGAAGATCGGGATCGAGAGCTCGTACGTGTGCACCATCCCGTGGGCGAGGGCGACGAGCCCGACGATGCGCCGGTCGTTCGAATTCACGCTTGGAACTGGTCAACGGACTCGCTTAGGCGTGACGACTCCGACAAAACGACCATAAGTTATAGAAAACCCCGGTAGTGATGAAGTGTGGAGTATGGGGAACACTTATATGAGTATTCCGCATAGTATGTATTAGATTATGACTGGGTACTACGACCTCATCCTCGGCCTCATTCCCGCGTCGTTCCTCGGCACCACCGGACTCCTCTTCGCCGCCGGGATCGACCTCATGTCGGCCCTCCCAGTCGCCGGCGTCATCGCAGTCCTCCTCGTCGGTCACGCACTCTTCGTGAACGGACCCGTCGAGGACGTCACCCCGCAGCAGTCGAACTCCAGCGTCAGTCCGAACGGCGCCGACTAATCCCACGCCACCCCAGGCGCCAGTACACTCATTTGCGCACGGCCTCGGTGCGTTTTTCTGCACCACTCGAGAACGTCCCCCCATGACCGACACGGTGTTCCTGACGAGCGACGACGTCGCGGACCTTGCTCCACCCGCCGAGTACGTCGACGTGGTGCGTGACGCGTACCGACAACGTGGTGCGGGCGCGCCCGCCGAACCGCGGACGAAGCTCACGAACGCCGACCCACCGGGCTTCCTCACGACCTATGCCGCTATCCTCCCCGAAACCGGTGCGATGGGTGGCTACATGTACAGCGCGGGATTCGGGGCGGCCGACGCCTGGTTCTTCACCCCGCTCTTCGACGCGGACTCGGGGGAACCACTCGCCCTCGTCGACGGTGCGAGCATGAACCCGTTCAAGACCGGCGCTGCGGGAGCCGTCGGCGTCGACGCACTCGCACGCGAAGACGCCCAGACCGTCGCCGTCATCGGGAGTGGCGCCCAGGCACGTGGCCAGCTCGTCTGCACGAACGAGGTCCGCGACCTCGACACCGTCTGGGTGTACTCGCGCACGAAGGACCACCGCGAGGACTTCGCCGCAGAGATGAACGACCGGCTCGACGCCAGCGTCGCCGCGGTCGCCTCGAGCGATGCCGCCGTCGAGGGCGCTGACATCGTCATCACCGCCACGAACGCGAGCGAACCGGTCTTCGACGGCGACCAGCTCGAACCCGGGACGCACGTAACGGCGATGGGACAGTATACACCTGGGAAGCGCGAACTCGACTCGACGACCATCGAACGCGCGACTTACGTACCGGACCTCCGCGAGCGAGCCTTCCAGGACGCCGGCTCGTTCCTCCACGCCCTCGACGAGGGCATCGTCGACGAAGACCACGTGCACGCCGAACTCGGCGACGTCGTCGCGGGTACGGCAGCCGGCCGCACCGACCCCGACGAGATCACGGTCTTCGATAGCGGCGGCACGGGCATCGAGACGACCGCTGCGGCGTACATGCTCTACGAGCGAGCCATCGAACAGAACCGCGGCCAGACGATCGAGCTAGCATCCGCGAGCGAAGCACTCACCGGCCGATAGCGCGGCCCACAGGAACGATTCTACTGCAGATAGGCGGTTTGTGAGACTTCAAGTACGATCGCGCGGCGAAGTGGCATGTGAACTGACAAACGACCGTGTCCCGAACCGCGAAATCCCGGTACGGCCGGGGCATGGACGACTGTACCGGTGTTCGCTGATCGGCTCTGCTCGACGGAGATGCGTCATCGGGCTACAGGTACGGCGTGAGGCCGAGCGCCTCAACCAGGGGTACGCCGACGACCGTCGCCCCGAGGATGTATCCAGCGATGGCGCCACCGTTCAGGAGTGGAAGTCCCGCGTGGGCACGTCCCTGCAGGACCATCCGGAGGAGGATCAGGAGGCCCACGAGGGTACCGAGGAGGGCACCGAGTGCTGGGTACTCGATGCCGTAGACGGTCGGTGTCTGGAGGAAGAACGCCGCGCTTGCGGTGAGGATCGCTGGCATGACGGCGTCACCGAGCCCGATGAACAGGGCGTCGCGTTCGAGCCCATCGTCGTCAGTTTCGACGGCGTCGGTGGCCTGGTCCGCAGGAGGCGCAGCGGTGGGTTCGTCGGCAGCGTCGTCGGGCGGTTCGGCTCCGGTGGCAGCCATCCCAGCGTCGTCTTCGAGGAACGAGTAGCCGAGCGTGGTCGGGACGACGAAGAGGACGGGGACCTTCATGTCCATCACGCCGGAGGCGAGCGTGAGCATGTGTTCGGTGCCGTAGACGCTGATGGCGTCGTAGACGGCGAGTACGGCGAGCAGCAGGATTGCCGGGAGGACGCCGAAGCTGATGCCGAAGATGCCGGCGGCGCCGATGCCCATGATGACGCCGGTGGTGTCGATTACCCACCACTCGGGGTACGCGAAGAGGGCGACGACGATGGCGGTGGCGCCCAGCCACGGCGAGACGTTGAGGCCGCCTAAAGCGAGTGGGGGAAGGGTGACCGCGAAGACGTACGAGGCGATGAGGCCACTCGTCAGGATGAGCACGAGCCGGATGACGTTGTCTCCACCGTACTTCATCGCGACGAGCATGAGCGCGGTCGCGACGAGGAGTATCGCGAGGTAGAGGAGGCTGTTCGTCGGGTCCTGTGGGTTCTCGACGGACTGGAAACCGGCCGCTTCGAACGGGCCGACGAGGGCGAGCGCGCCGAGCTGGACGGCGGCAAAGAGGCCGACGATGAGCGCGATGGCGGCGCTGATGCGGAGACGCGGCTGCATATCCGTGGCTTCGAGGCCAGCGCCTTGCCAGTTGCGACTCGTGGATGCAGCGGGACAGGGGAGTGGGTCGTTCTCAGGTCAGGTAGAGTGCCGAGCCGACGAGTCCAGGGAGATGAACGGTCTTGTCGGGGGTGACGGCGACGTATGGGTCGTCGACGGGGCCGAAGACGTCGACGACGCGGCCGACGTCGTCGAGTGAGTCGTCGACGACGGTTGCCCCGATGTCCGGGTGGTCGGGGTTACCAGTTCGAAGGATGGCGAGTCCCTGTGCGACGTTGACGACGGTGCCGGCGCGTTTCATTCTCGGAGGGCAGCGACGTAGGCACCGACGGCCTGGAGGAGGTCACTCTTCCCGGCGTCGTCGGCGTTCTGTACCAGGACGCGACCGCGGTCCGTCCAGTTCTCGCGTGGATAGGCGACGTCGCGTTCGATGACCGCGTCGTAGCCGACCTGTTGGACGGCCTTCGCGATCTCGTCGACGGTCGGGTCCGGGACGGCGAGCTCCGTTGGGACCCGGCGGCCCTCTCGACGCGTGCAGTCCGCGTCGAGATATGCGGGCCAGATGACGTTCTCGACCATGTGTAGTCGTATCCGGCGAGGGGGGTAAAGCCTGACGGAGGGGAGCCGTGGAGGGTTATCGGCGCGCGAGGAGGAATGCGGCAAGTAGGCCGACGAGTCCGACGGCGACGCCGAATCCGGGCGTCTGCGTACCGGTCGTGGTCGTTGTGGTGGTCTGTGCGTCGGTGGTGGCGGTAGACGTGCTAGTGGCTGTTGTCGTTGTCGTCGTGATCTGGAACTCGTTCCGTGGTTGGATCTCGACGTCTTCGGTCGCGTCGGGGTGGACGGACGTCGCCATGCGGTGGACGGCTTCGACGACGCTCCGGGGGGCTGGCTGGTTCATGTAGTGGACGGGGACGGTGACGGTCTGGTTCTGCTGAACCGCGATGGTCTCGTTGTAGGCGGGGTCGCTGGGGATGCCGGGGTCGTCGGAATTGACGATGAACCACTCTGGGTTGCGTTCCCGAACGATCTCCTTGTTCACCTGGCCGTAGCCCGAGCTGCCGGCCTGCGCCATGATGTTGGTGAGGCCCGCGCGCTGCATGGCGTCGTGGATGAACGTATTTGCACCGACGGTGTAGCCGTAGAACACGTACATTGCGCGTGGGTGGTCGGTCTCGGCCACGGCGGATTCGATGGTTTCGATGTTTGTGCGCATCCAGTCGTTGGTCTCCGCGGCGCCGGTGCAGTGGCCGGTGATGCGGCCGATCTGGGTGGTCTTGGTGGCGACGCCGTCGACCGACGTTGGGGTGTCGAATGCGACGACGGTGAGGCCTTTCGAGCGGAGGTTGTCGATGGTCTCGTTGGGGATGGTGCCGGGGGCGAGGACGAGGTCGGGTTCGAGGGCGATGGTCTGCTCGACGTTGATGCCGCCGGACGCGGTGTTCACGATCGTCTTCTGGTCGGCGCCGTCGAGGTAGGTGGCGTACTCGGAGATCCCGACCACCTTGTCCTTCGCGCCGACCGCCCAGAGCGTCTGGGCGGCGCTCGGGTTGAGGCTGACGATGGCCTGTGGCGCCGATTCGATGGTGACCTCGGTTCCTTTCGCGTCCGTCACGGTGACGGGGAAGGTGCAGTCCTGGCTCTGCGTGCTGTCTGTGGCGAGCGCCGGTGCCGGGACGGCGGCCGCCAGCACGAGGAGTACAAGTAGAGTTGCAGTAATCCGTGTCTGTCTCATCTCGTCCGGGAGGTCGGACTTATCCAATAAGTATTTACCTAAAGCAAGCCGACTTTCGTCCAAGCATGGTTCGCCAGGGCGTCCAGACCGGGTCGTGGCTCGTGGGACTCACGGGCCTCCTCGCGGCGGTGGTCGTCCTCAGCGCGACGATCGGCGCGGTCCCCATCGCCTGGCAGGAGGTCGCCCACATCATCGCCGCCGTCGTCCCCTGGTTCTCGACATCGGCCCCGGCAAGCCACCAGACCATCGTCCTCCAGGTCAGACTCCCCCGCATCGCGCTCGGCGCAGCCGTCGGCTTCGGACTCGCATCCGCGGGCACCGTGATGCAGGGCTTCTTCCGGAACCCGATGGCGGACCCGTCTATCATCGGCGTCTCGTCCGGTGCCGCGGTCGGTGCGGTCGCAGTCATCGTTGCCCCCGTCGCCATCCCCTTCGGCCTCCCCATCGCCGCGTTCGTCGGCGCGGTCGCCGCTGGATTCGGCGTCTACCTCCTCGCCACCCAGGACGGCAGAACGCCGGTCGCCACACTGCTCCTCGCTGGCGTCGCGATCCAGACCTTCCTCGGCGCCGTCGTCTCCTTCCTGCTTGTCCACGCCGGCTGGGAGCTCCGCGAGGCCGTGTACTGGCTCATGGGCCACCTCTCCGATGCCTCCTGGGACAAGTTCGGGCTCGCCGCCGTCGTCTCGCTCGTCTGTTTCGCCCTGCTCTACGCGTTCGCTCGCGACCTCAACGTCCTCCTGTTCGGCGAGGAGGACGCCCACGCACTCGGCATCGAGGTGGAGACGACGAAACGTATCCTGCTCGCCGTCTCCAGCATCATGACGGCCGCCGCGGTCGCCGTCGCCGGTGTCATCGGCTTCGTCGGCCTCATCGTGCCACATGGCATGCGGCTCCTCGTCGGACCGGACCACCGCATCCTCCTTCCCACGAGCGCCCTCGCGGGCGCGTCGTTCCTCGTTGCCGCCGACACCGTCGCCCGCTCCCTCACTTCGCCGCTCCCGGTCGGCATCGTCACCGCGTTCGTCGGTGCCCCGTTCTTCCTCTACCTCCTCCGCACGCGAGAGGTGACCAGCCTGTGAGGATCGACGTCGACGGCGTTCACGTCACCCTCGCCGGCAGCGACGTCCTCCAGGCCGTCGACGTCTCCGTCGAGGCGGGACGGCTCGTCGGCCTCGTCGGCCCGAACGGCGCCGGGAAGACGACGCTCCTCCGAACCATCACGGCGGCGCTTGACCCGGACGACGGCGCCGTCTTCGTCGGCGACGAGGACGTTCACGGGCTCTCCTCTCGGTCAGCGAGTCGGCGTCTCGCCAGCGTCCCCCAGAAGACGACCCTCGACTTCGAGTTCACGGTCCGCGAAGTCGTGGAGATGGGACGCCACCCCCACCGCAGTCGGTTCGGGGGGACGGACGACGACTCCGCTGTTGTGGACGATGCGCTCGAACGCGCCGAGGTCGCATCGCTGGCAGACCGTGCAGTCACGACGCTCTCGGGCGGCGAACGGCAGCGCGTCCTCCTTGCGCGAGCGCTCGCACAGGACGCGCCCGTGCTCGTGCTCGACGAACCGACCGCGAGCCTCGACGTCCACCACCAGATCAGGACCCTCGGTCTCGTTCGGGCCCTCGTCGACGACGGACGGACCGGAATCGCCGCCATCCACGACCTCGACCTGGCGGCCCGATACTGCGACAGCCTCGTCCTCGTCGCCGACGGCCGGGTGCTCGCCGCCGGACCACCCGAGGCCGTCCTCACCACCGACCGGCTCCGTGACGCCTTCGGTGCCGATGCCGTCGTCACCCAGGACCCCGTGACCCAGACGCCCCGAGTCACCGTACGAGATGTCGACGATACTACGACGGGCGGTGGCTCGCCGGTGGTCGATGCACACGTCCACGTCGTCGGGGGGACGAACCACGTCGCGGACTCGTTGCCTGCACTCGCTGACGCTGTCGCGGAACTCACGGTCGGTCCCGTCCTCACCGGTAGCCCCGACGAGCAGGTCGCGACGAGTCTCGGACTGGACCCCGTATCGGTCGAACCATACACCACAGGCGCCGAACCTGGCGTGGACGAGGCGTCCCGACTGGGTGGTTCGGCAGCTGTCGTGGTCGTCCCGTCCACGGTTCCGTCCGGCCGCGTCCCCGAACGCATCCGGGAGAGCGCAGAACGCGTGGTCGAGCCTGGGCCAGAGACGAGCCCGACCCAGCTTCTCGCCGCGATCGAAGCCCTCCTGAACCGACCGATGCAGTCGGAGGAACTGACAGCTGATTGAAGCGGCAACTGAAGAGTCTCCAGTCCCGAGACAGCCCCAATGGTCGGTCGCCCCCAGCTCGCGTCGCTCCGAACCTGCGTGCTCCTCTCGATCCTCCTGCTGTCGGCCTGCACGCCAGCACTCGCCGTCACCGACACGGCGGACGGCGGAACGGTCGGTAGCGCAGCCGTTACGGCGGACGACCGCAGCCTGGCCATGGAGGCGAGCGACGGCGACACCATCCATCGAACGCTCGAACTCTCACTGACGCCGGAGACCCCCGGTGAGATCGCGGCGACGGCAACGTTCTCGATGCCCGGCGACGTCCGGTCGCTCGAGACGACACTCCCGGGAGACGCAACCGTAACCTCGACCTCCGGGTTCACGGCCTCGGGCGACAACACCTACACCTGGGACGGCGACACCTCGAACCCGACGATCCAGTTCACGGTCCCGGCGAACGAGACCGCGGACGGCGTCAGAGCGGCGAACGGAAACACCCCGGGTCGACACCGGAGTACCCAGTCAGGGGCGTACTCGTTCGTCGACGCCGGTTCCTGGGCACTCGTGACGGTCCCCCAGCTGAGCACGCGGTGGCGCTACGTCGGTGACCGGGTCACACTCGAGAAGTCCGCCAGCGTGGCCGGGGCTGGTGCGACCGGCGGCGAGATCGCGTTCCTCGGCCGACACCGGGTCGTCGAACGCACCGCGCATGGACAGACGTTCACGTTCGTCGTCCCCCGTGCAGCGGACCTCCGTGAATCACCCGCCGACATCCTCGACTCGACGATGGCCGCCTCTGACGCCCTTCGCATCGGTGGTCGGGACGACCACGTGTTCATGGTCGCGGCCCCGACCACCGTAACGTGGACGGCCGCAGGCATCGAGTTCGGCGGGAGTGACTACTGGGTGAAAGCCGACGAACGGCTCTCCGACCCACGGAACGTCTGGCTGCACGAGTACGTCCACACCCGACAAGACTACCGCGCAGGCGAACGGGCACGATGGACGATCGAAGCCGGCGCCGAGTACTACGCCGCTCTCCTCTCGCTTCGCCAGAACCGGATCGACTTCGACGACTTCCGACGCCACCTCGGCCGGGGCACACGCGAGCCCGTCGCATCCTCGATCCTCGCCGACCAGTCGACCTGGGCGTCAGGCACCCCATATTTGAAGGGTGCGCTCGTCTTCGGGAACGTCGACCGCGAGATCCGGCTCGACACGAACCGTACACGCTCCATGCAGACCGTCCTCTCCCAGATGAACACCCACCCCGACGAGGTCACGGCGTCAGAACTCTACTCGTTCGTCGAGGCCGCCGGCACCGCACACACCCGGTCGTACATCGAACGGTACGCAGGAACCCGGGCCGTGCCATCGGCCTGGACCGCGAGCGAGCACGAGACCGCGTTCGCCGAACTCCCCGCCCGCGTCAGCTATCAGGCGACTGACCTCCGGGTTTCGGGCGAGTACCGGAACACGAGCTACAGTCCAGCGATGGTTCTCACCACCGGTGAGACGCTGACCGCGGTCGTCGAAGTCTCGAACGACGGTGGCGCCGATAGCGACTACGAGACGGTCATGTACGTCGGAGAGACGGCCGTCGCCACCGCAACTGGCCGCATCGACGCCGAGGCCACGAGGACGGTCACGCTGAACCACACCTTCGACGAGCCAGGGCGGTACGTCGTGCGCGTCGACGGGCTCGCACAGACCATCGTCGTCGACTCTCCGACCGAGCCGAAGGTCAGCGAGTTCGTCGTGAACGCCACGCACGCGGACGCCCAGTGGACCGCGAGCGTCACCGTGACGCTCGCGAACCCGACCGACCGACCCGCCCGTGGCACCATCCCCATCACGATCGACGGCGAGACGGTCGCCACGCTCGACGTCTCACTCGCCCCTGGCGCGTCGACAACGCGTACCGTCACGTCGAACATCACGTCCGGAAACCACACGATCACCGCCGGAAACACCTCCACGACTATCGATGTCCCGTCCGCCCCGTCCCCCGCCAGCCCCATCTCCACGCCCGGATTCGGGCTCGCCACAGCCGGCATCGCCCTCCTACTGTTCATCATCGCATCCACCCGCACCGAATGAAACTCCGCACCATCCTCGCACTTACGACCCTCCTCATCGCCGCAGGCTGCACCGGCATCCCGACACCCGCACCGTCCTCGGGCACCACGACCACCACGGACTCGACGGTCACCCCACCGTCCGACGGCACCCAGGTCACCGTCGTCCGCGTCATCGACGGTGACACGATGGACGTCGAATACGCGAACGGCTCCAACGAGCGCGTTCGCCTCCTCGGCGTCGACACGCCCGAAACCCACACCGGGGTCTCCCCAGAGGAGTGGGAGGGCATCCCGGACTCCGAGGCCGGCCGCCAGTGCCTCCAGACATGGGGTGACCGCGCCTCACAGTACGCTACCCAGGAGCTCGCCGGAAAGACGGTCACGCTCGCCATCGACCCCGAGAGCGACGTCCGCGGCGGCTACGGCCGACTCCTCGGCTACCTCGTCTACAACGGGAGCTCGTTCAACTACCGGCTGCTCGACACCGGATACGCCCGTATGTACGACAGCCAGTTCTCCCGTCGCGACGAGTACGCCGCCCTCGAGCAGTCGGCGATGGCGCGCGAAGCCGGCGCCTGGACCTGCCGCACGCCATCCACGCCCGAGAGTGGCGACGACGGCACCAACGGGAGTGATGAAGGGAGCAGCGATGACGGTGCCAGTGGCTCCGGTGACGGCGGCGCTGGCTCCGTGGACGCACCTCTCTCGATGAGTGTCCACGCCGACGCCGAGGGCCACGACGGCGAGAACCTGAACGACGAGTACGTGACACTCACGAACACCGGCGACACCGAGATCGACGTGTCCGACTGGACCATCACCGACGCCGCCGACCACCGCTACGAGTTCGGTGACCGGACAATCGCGGCTGGTGCGAGCCTCACGCTCCACACGGGTTCGGGAACGGACACCGACGAACACGTCTACTGGGGCGCGTCGACACCCGTCTGGAACAACGGCGGGGATACGGCGACCGTCAGGAACGAAACCGGCGCGATAGCCGCCCAGACGTCCTACTGAGGCGGTTTCGTCGACACTCGGAACCGTCATTAGAGTTATGCCCTTTCGCTTCGACGTCGCTGGTATGGCGACCGGCAAAGTCGTCCACTTCAACCAGCAGAAAGGCTACGGCTTCATCGAGTCCGACGACGCCGATGACGACGTCTTCTTCCACATGGAGGACGTCGGCGGCCCCGACCTCGAGGAAGGCCAGGAAGTCGAATTCGACATCACCGAGGGCGACAAGGGTCCCCGCGCTGAGAACGTCGAGCGACTATAGCGGCCAGCGAGTGGAACACGACGATACACGCCCGTATGCGGCGTGAGCGACTGCATCGCACAGCAACTACCAGGGTTTCTCGGTGCTGCCCGGAAGCGCGCAGCCGCTGCACTCGGCTCGGTCGAGGAGAAGACGCTGCCGGTAGCGCTACTGTCGTATCGTGAACCGATGGTTAGTCGGTGCGCCGCCCGACGGCGTAGCCAAGCGTGAGCGTCGCCGCGGCGGGTGCGACGGCGGGCTGGAGGGCGACGACGACTGCCACCACGATGGCGACGGCGGCCGCCAACGAGAGGGCGGCGGGCGGAGCGCGATTCGGTCGAGAGGGCGATGCGTGTGCGTGAGCGTACTGCCTGTGTTTCATCGGTCTGTGACGGAGGGTCGTGGACTGCGTCCACGGTCACCCGAGTCGGTCCGTCGGCCGACTCGGTCGGATCGGTCGTGACTGCGGCGATGCGGGGAACCGCCTGATAGCTCGGGCGGCAGCGAAGCCAGGCCTCGAGTGTCAGCGGGAACCAGCCGACAGAGGGGCCACGCAACGTCGTGGAACGGGTGGCAGGGACCACCCACCACCGGTATGGTGATACCAGCAAGCGGCACTGCGTCGGGTTCCACGACGTCACGCGGCCGACAGTCAGAGGCGGGCCGGGCGAACGGCCGAACCGGCCGCTGGCCCGCCACCGACGTCGCGTTCGACGCCGGCAGCGAGCCGACCAGTCTCGAACGAATCGTCCACGGCGCCCTGGCTGTCCGCGCGGCGAACGCCTGGGATAGTGTGGACGATCATTCGAGTCACCCGGTCTACACGTATCGAGATACGCCACCATATTAACCGTTCGATAGGCGTGGTAACAGGGGACAAGACAGGTTGGGTAGGAAACATGCGTGTGATCAGGCAGCCAAATGTGTGGTCTGAACACGAATCAACAGTTGGAGCCTTCGCTGGGTCGCTTTGAACCTGAGGAAACAAGCCAAGGGTGGGATTCGAACCCACGAATTCTCGATTACAAGTCGAGCACTTGAACCGCCCAAGCTCCCTTGGCGCAACCCTGAGTTATCGGTCGTCCTTTGAGTGCGTATCGCTTTCGGTCGGTTTTTCGAGCATGAGTCGATGCGGCTCGTAGCCCCGGCGTTCGTACAGTCTGCGGGCGGCTTCGTTGTCGAACATCACCGAGAGCGCGATTCGGTCAGTGCCCTGGTCGGCGAGTTCGGCTTCGGCGTAGTCGAGCAGCTCGGTCCCGACGGCGGCGTCGCGGTACTCGGGGTCCACGTAGACGTTGTCGATGATGCCGCGTCGAGCGTCCTGGTCGTAGAGTCCGCTCTCGACGTGGAACATGACGAAGCCGACGACCAGTCCGGTGGAACCCGGCTCGGCATCGTCGGGTGTGGTGCGGGCGACCGCCACGTTCCCGGTGTGGACGTACTGACTGATGACGTCTCGGGCCTCACTCCGGTTCTCGTCGGGGCGGAGGTGGGCGCCGTAGGCGCGCTGGTCGTCGACGAGCGCGACCCACCGGTCGGTGATGGCGTCGAGGTCGTCGCCGGTCGCCTGTTCGACGCACACCCCGGGCATCAGGAGTCGAGGACGTCGACGGCAGGGAGTGGTTCGCCGGTGAGCATCCGGAGGGCAGCGCCGCCGCCGGTGCTGATGTGGTCGAAGCCCGTGACGCCGAAACGCCGGATGGCGGCCGCGGTGTCACCGCCGCCGACGATGCTGAACTCGGCGTCGGTGACCGCCTGGAAGATGCCCTTGCTGCCGGCTGCGAACACGTCGTCCTCAAAGACCCCGGCGGGGCCATTGAGGACGGCGGTGCCTGCGTCGGCGAGGATGTCACCGAAGACGTCCACCGTGTCGCTGCCGATGTCCATCACGGACTCGTCCTTCCGAGGGGGAAGGTCCGCCACGGGGAGTTCGACGCGCTGGCCGTCTCGCTCGACGGCGACGTCGACGGGCATGCGGATGCGGTCGCCGTACTCCTCGAGGACGTCCGCCGCACGCGAGATCTCGTCCCAGTAGCCGCGGTCGTGGATGAACTCCGCGCTCGCGTCGCCGATGTCGACGTCGGCCGCGAGGAGGAAGACGTTCCCGACGAGGCCCGTGACGAGCACGGTGTCCGCGAGCTCGTTGTCGAGGGCGTGTCGGGCGACCGTGACGGAGTCCGGGACCTTCGCGCCGCCGATGACGTAGACGCGAGGCTGTGGGGTGTCCTGGATGTTCCCGAGGACGTCGAGTTCGCGCTCCATGACGCGGCCGGCGTATGCGGGCAGCACGGTCGGGAACCCGACGAGGCTGGGCTGGGAGCGATGCGCGGCCGCGAACGCGTCGTTCACGTACGCGTCGAGGACGGGGGCGAGCCGGGAGACCATGTGGGTCTCGGCGGCGCGCTCGGGGTCGAACTCCATGTACTCCTCGCTGTAGAACCGCGTGTTCTCGAGGAGGACGGCCTCGCCTGAGTCGAGGGCTCGGACGGCGTCGCGGGCGTTCTGGGTAAACGTGCCGTCGCAGTACGAGACGGTGCCGCCGAGCAGTTCGTCGAGCCGGTTGGCGTGGGCTTCGAGCCCGGTGAAGTCCTCGCCACCGGGGCGGCCCTGGTGTGCGAGAATCGCGACCCGGCCGCCGCGCTCCAGTAGTTCGTCCAGTGTGTCAACGTGCGCCCGGAGTCGTGCGTCGTCCGCCAGTCCACCAGCGGCGTCCACCGGGCTGTTGATGTCGACCCGAACCCCGACCGTGGTGTCCTGCACGGCCAGGTCGTCGAGGGTCTGTGTCGCCATGTACGCGACAGTCCCCACGGCGATGGCAAAGGCGTTTCCCTCCGTTTCAGCCAGCGGGCGTCGGGCCACCGGCCTTAACTCGTTCACCTACCCGCAGCGTTTGCCGTCAAAGCGGCCACAGGACGTGAGGAGAAAGGCTTAATCCCGACTACGCATCACCCATGCGTAGGGTTATCAATGAGCCAGAGTTCAGTATCGGTTTTCGACCGGGGGACACGACTCCTCCGCGAGCAACCCGGGGCCGCCGTCCTGTGGTTGATCGCGGTGTGGTTGCTCCTGGATCTCGTTCTCGGCCTCGCGTCCGGCCGGATCGCGGTCTCCCGAGTCGCCACCTATACCTGGGACGGCATCACGCTCGGCCTCGTTCTCGGCCTCGCGGGTGTCGGCCTCTCGATGACGTACAGTATTCTCAACTTCGCGAACTTCGCGCACGGGGACTACATCACTGCCGGCGCGTTCTCCGGCTGGTCCACGACATATCTCCTCTCCGGACTTGGCTCGAACGCCTCCATCGGGAGCCTCATCCTCGTCGGTGCGGGCGGCACCGTGTTCGCCGGTGACCTCGGCATCAACGTCGCCGCACAACCGCTCGCCATCATCCTTGGGCTCGTCGTCGCGGCGGTCGTGACGGTCCTGCTGTCACTCGGGATGGACCGCGTGGTGTTCAAACCACTCCGGAACGAGGAGGGGATCACGCTCCTCATCGCGTCCATCGGTATCGCACTCACGGTCCGCTACCTCATCGTCTTCGTCTTCCAGCAGAGCACGCGCGGCGTCACCGCGAACGTCCCGGGGTGGAAGGTCCACATCGTCGATGGCGTCCTGAACGTCAGCTACCACGAAGCGACGCTGTTCATCGTCTCCGTCGCGCTGATGTTGGGCGTGCACTTCGTCCTGCAGTCCACGAAGCTCGGGAAGGCGATGCGCGCCATGGCCGACAACAAGGACCTCGCGCAGGTCACCGGCATCCCGACCGAGCGCGTCGTTCGCGCCACCTGGATCATCGGTGGTGCACTCACCGGCGCGTCCGGCTACCTCATCGCTCTCGAACGCGGGACGCTCGGCTACAACCTCGGGTGGCTCCTTCTGCTCCTCATCTTCGCCGCCGTCATCCTCGGCGGCATCGGGAGCATCTACGGCGCCATCGGCGGTGGCCTCGTCATCGGACTCGCCAGCAAGGTTAGCCTCATCTGGCTCCCCGAGGCCTCGTTCGCGCGTCCAGCAGCGTTCCTGATCATGATCCTCATCCTGATCTACAAACCAAGTGGCCTGTTCAGTGGGAGGTCGACAGCATGACGGCCCGCGAGACGCTCGAAGGTATCTTCGACAACGACCTCAAGCTCGTCGTCGGCTTCATGGCGACGCTCTGGGTCGTGTACTTCGTCCTCGGCGCCGTCCTCGGCTACGACGTCAACGGCATCGCGAACGCGCTCCGCGGACTCACGTTCTGGGCAGCCGTCTACGCCCTCTGTGTGCTCGCACTCAACCTCCACTGGGGGTATGCGGGCCTCTTCAACATCGGGGTCGCGGGCTTCATGGCCGTCGGCGCCTACACGATGGCCATCGCCGTCAACCCCGTCAATCCAACCTCCAGCGGCGCCATCCCCGGCTTCGGGCTCCCGCTCCCCGTCGGGATCGTCATCGGCATGATCGCCGCCGCGATCGTCGGCCTCATCGCCGCACTCCCCGCACTCCGCCTCCGCGCGGACTACCTCGCGATCGTCACCATCGGCATCAGCGAGATCATCCGGCTCTCCTTCAAATCGGTCACCCTGAAGGAGTTCACCGTCCTCGGTAAGACGTTCGGGACCGGTGGCGGTAGCGGACTCGTCATCGACAACAACCCGGCGTCCTTCATCAACGACTTCCTGCCCGCGCCGTCCGGTCTCCCCGTGACGCAGTCCGTCATCGAGGGCTGGATCTACGCGATCGCCCTCCTCGGATTCGTGGCCCTGTTCTACTGGACGCTCGCCCGCGTCGGCAACTCGCCGTTCGGCCGCGTCCTTCGCGCCATCCGCGAGGACGAGGACGCCGCGTCCAGCCTCGGGAAGAACACGCCGCGGTTCAAGGTGAAGGCGTTCATGCTCGGCTGCGCCCTCATGGGGCTCGCCGGGATGCTCTGGCAGGCGAGCCAGGGCTTCGTGAACCCCGGGACGTTCAAGCCCGAGCTCACGTTCTACATCTGGATCGCGCTCATCATCGGTGGGGCCGGCTCGAACACCGGGAGCGTCCTCGGCGGTCTCCTCTTCGCCGGCGTCCTCTTCCAGGGGCCACTCTACGTGAAGAACGTCGTGGAGAAGGCGCTGAACATCAGCGGCAACCCGGAATCCCTCATCGCCGCACTCCAGGGCCCGATCGAGTTCCTGGCGTACACGCTCAACAACATGGGCGCCATCCGGTTCATCTTCACCGGCGTCGTCCTCATCTGGCTCATGCAGAACCGACCCGAGGGTCTCCTCGGCCACCGGAAGGAGCCAGCAGCCGCGATTCCGATCCTGGGAACGCAACGAGAGCAGGGCGCCGACGCCGTGCAGGCCGACTCGATTCCGGACGACGCTGGCTCGTCGGGAGGTGACGAACAATGAGTGAGGACCGCGACGTCGTCCTCGACGTCCACGGCCTCGAGAAGCACTTCGGCGGCATCACCGCCGTCGACGGCGCGAGCTTCGACGTGGAACGCGGCACCCTCACCGGCCTCATCGGCCCGAACGGCGCCGGGAAGTCCACGACCTTCCACCTCATCACCGGCATCCACACGCCCGACGCGGGGCACGTGACCTTCGATGGCCACGACATCACCGGGATGGAGCCCCATCAGGTCGCGAACGAGGGGCTCGTCCGGACGTTCCAGATCGCCCGCGAACTCAGCGAGATGACCGTCCTCGAGAACCTCATGCTCGCACCGAAGGGCCAGGAGGGCGAGAAGCTCTGGAAGGCCATCACGCCCGGCGTCCGCTCCCAGGTCGTCGAACAGGAGGAGGACGTCCTCGACCGCGCCTGGGACACCCTCGAGTTCTTCGAGATCGAACACCTCGCCGAAGAGGAAGCCGGCAACCTCTCCGGTGGCCAGCGCAAACTGCTGGAGCTCGCGAGAGCGCTCATGACCGACCCGGACATGATGCTGCTCGACGAACCCTTCGCGGGCGTCAACCCGACGCTCGAGAACCGCCTCATCGACCACCTGCACGACCTCCGCGAGGACGGCTACACGTTCCTCATCGTCGAACACGACATGGACGTCATCATGAACAACTGCGAGCGCGTCATCGTCATGCACCAGGGCGACATCCTGGCGGACGGGACGCCACAGGACATCAAGAACGACGACCGCGTCATCGAGGCGTACCTCGGAGGTGAGGTCTGATGACCGACCACCTCCTCGAGGTCGACAGCCTCGACGCGGGCTACGGCGACCTCCAGATCCTCTCGAACGTCGATATGTTCGTCGAGGACGGCGAGTACGTCACCATCGTCGGCCCGAACGGCGCCGGGAAGTCGACCGTGATGAAGTCCGTCTTCGGACTCACGTCCCACATGGGCGGGACCGTGACCTTCGACGACCAGGACATCACGGGGCTCACCCCGGACGACATCATCCACTACGGCCTCGGGTACGTCCCCCAGAACGACAACGTCTTCCCGAACCTCTCGGTCCGGGAGAACCTCGAGATGGGTGCCTACATCCTCGACGAGGTCCCACAGGACGCCCTCGACATGGTCTTCGACCGCTTCCCCATCCTCGAGGAGCGCGATGACCAGAAGGCCGGTACCATGAGCGGCGGCCAACAGCAGATGCTCGCCATGGGGCGCGCACTCATGCTCGACCCCGACCTCCTGCTGCTCGACGAACCATCGGCGGGACTCGCGCCCGACCTCGTCGACGAGATGTTCGACAAGGTCGACGAGATCAACGACGCCGGGACGGCCATCCTCATGGTCGAGCAGAACGCGAAGGAAGCGCTCCGTCGCTGCGACCGCGGCTACGTGCTCGCGCAGGGCGAGAACCGGTACGTCGACTCCGGCGACGCACTCCTCGCCGACGAGGACGTCCGCCAGGAGTTCCTCGGCGGCTGAACCGGCGACACGACACGACACCGGCTTTCTCCTCCGGAACCCTCGGCGCACTATACGTTGCGAAACACACTGGCTATCGGTGGGCCTCGGCCAGCGCGACGAACTGGATGACTATCGCTGTCGCGTATCGGACTCCGTCAAAGAAAAACGGGTTGTTGGGTATCGCGTCTATGCGCCGAACTCGATCGTCTTCTCCTGCACGATCTTGCCGTCGCCGAACGACCAGTAGCTGTACGAGACAGCTGCCATGTCGCCGTTCTCGTCGAAGTTCACGCTGGACGACGCGCCACCGTAGTTGAGGTCCTCGCCGTCGGCAGCCATCTGTGCGGCTTCCGAGAGGTTGGCCGGACCGACGGCCGTGCCTTCTGGGTTCGCGACGTTCCGCATGTTGTCGCGGACCGCGGAGCCAGTGGCCTCACCGGCAGCGGCGCCGGCGAGGATGATGACCGCGGCTGCGTCGAACGAGTGCGCCGTGAAGACGCTCGGGTCGGCGCCGTACTCGTCCGTGTACATGGACGCGAAGTCGTCGCGGGCGGGGCCTGCCGGGAGCGGGGCCGTACCCTTGACGTTGCTCATCTCGTTCCCGACCTGGCTGGGGAGGTCGGCGGACTGGAGTCCGTCCGTCACCAGGATGTCGTGCTCGCCGCTGAAGTCGCCGTAGTAGTCCTTGAACAGCTGGACACCGGACTCGGGGTACCCGATGACGATGAGGAGGTCGGGGTTGCCGCCGAGCGCGGACTCGAGGCGGCTGGTGTAGGACGACTGGGCCTTCTCGAAGGACACCTGCTCCTGCACCTCGCCCGAGAACGAGTTCGCGAACGCGTTCGAGAGCTGCTGACCGTAGTCGTTGTTCACGAAGAGCGTGGATGCGGACGTGGCACCGAGCTCTTCGGCGCCGACCTGCGCCAGGACCTGGCCCTGGAGCGCGTCGCTCGGGGCCGTCCGGAAGACGTAGTCGTCGTCATCGAGGTTCGTGACGCTCGGGGCCGTGCTCGACGGCGAGCAGCCGACGACGCCGTTCGGGATGAAGACCTGCTTGGAGACCGGGATGTTGACACCGGAGGACGCGGGGCCCGCGATGCCGGGATAGCCGGCGTTCACGAGACTGTTCGCGGCCTGGATACCAGCCTGCGGGTTCGTCTGCGTGTCTTCGGTCTGTGTGTCGACGGTGACGTTGCCCTCGCCGTCGTTCACGACCTTCGCCGCGAGCAGTGCAGCGTCGCGCATCGGCTTCCCGAGCGACCCGAGGTCGCCCGTCTCCGGGAAGAGAACACCGAGTTTTACTTCAGATCCACCACCGCCGCCGAGACCCGCACAGCCTGCGAGCCCGGCCGCGGTCGCGACACCTGCACCTTTCAGGAACTTCCGCCTGTCAATACCAGACATACGAGAGCCTGTTACGCATAGGTACTTATAAGGATACCCCTCCGTCGCCGATTCTGGGCTTACATTCCCTTACATTCCGGACACAACAGCTGCCCGTTCACGTCGGTGAGGTTCCTGGCGAGCCCACCGCACGCCTCGCAGATGCTCTGTGCAGAGTAGGAGTCGGGTTCCTCGACCGCCTTCGCCGATCCACTCCCTTCCGCTGCTTGCGCGACGACGGCAGCCGTCGTCTCCGCTTCCCCTGGCCCTCTTGGCACGGTCGCGATATCGCGCGCGGTGACGACGCCGAGGATCCCGTCGCCGTTCGCCACGAGCAGTGCGTCGGTCTCAGTCCGAGACAGCGCGGTCGTCGCGTCGTCGACGTCCGCTTCAGGACGAAGCGTCGGCGGCGCCGGCCCCATGACGTCCGCGATGGTCTCGTTCGTCCCCCCATCGACGAAATGGTCCAGCGCGTCCACAGCCGTCACGACCCCCACCGGTTCACTCCCCCGGAGGACGACCGCCGTACTCTCACCCGCACCCCGCATGGTTCGGGCCGCAGCGACGATGTCGTCGGACTCACTCACCCCGACGAAGTCCCGGTTCATCACGTCCGCGAGCGTCACACGATTCATGCTATGACGTACCATGCCCGGGTTCATAGATGTACCCCCATCACGGTTATGCCGGGTGACGACCTACCGTCTCGATTGGTATCGACGCACGCACTCGGCCACGGCGAACCGCTGGGTTCAACACGAGTACAGTCCCTCCGTTCACGCAATGACACTCCCCTCGTTCGCCATCGGCATCGCCGGCGGGACCGGTGCGGGGAAGACCACGGTCGCCCGGCAGGTCACCGAGAACGTCGGGGACTCCGCGACGCTCGTTCCCCTCGATAACTACTACAAGGATCTCTCCCACATGGCCTTCGAGGAGCGACGCGACGTCAACTACGACCACCCGACGGCGTTCGAGTGGGAGCTCCTGCGCGAACATCTCGACGCACTGCTCTCCGGACAGGCCGTCGAGATGCCGCAGTACGACTTCTCCGAGCACAGGCGCAAGCCCGAGCGCGTCACCGTCGAGCCGACCGACGTCATCGTCATCGAGGGCATCCTCGCGCTCTACGACGAGGACCTGAACGACATGCTCGACCTCCACATCTACGTCGAGACCGACGCCGACGTGCGCATCCTCCGCCGCATCCAGCGCGACGTCGTCGACCGCGGCCGCGACCTGGAGGGCGTCATGGACCAGTACCTCTCCACGGTGAAACCGATGCACGAGCAGTTCATCGAACCCACGAAGAAGAACGCCGACATCATCATCCCCGAGGGCGCGAACAGCGTCGCCGTCAACCTCCTCGAGGAGAAGATCGCCGCCGAAACCGGCGCCATCTCCGAATGGGTCGCGCGCGACACCGACGCCCAGCCCGACCCAGACCACCTGGACTGAAGAGTACGCAGTCAGTCGAATCAGACGCAGAAACAGCGTGCTCGGTTACGCCGTGGGGTGGTAGTCCCACATGTCGTTCTCCCGCATCGCCCGCCCCGCCGCCTTGTGGAACTCGACCTTGGTCTCGATCTCGTCCTCGTCGACGTGCTCGAAGATGTCGGCCACGCTGACGACCTTGTTGTAGTTCAGGCGAACCGGCCAGTCACCGTACTCCTCGACGAACGCGTCCACGTCGAGTGGGAAGTCTTCCTCCTCGTCGACCATCTTCGACATGACCGCCATGCCGTAGTTCCGGCCCCCCTCACTCCCCTGCTCGCCATCCGGATCGTGCGGCCAGTCCCGCCCCGACGGGTCGTACATCTCGCTCATACCTGAACCGTCTGCAGGTAGGGTGAAAACCGTTACTCATCACGGGTCACTTGCCGGACCTCGAACCGAATCCGCCCCGTCGTCGCTGAATCACGCCATCGGCACGCTTTTCCTGTAACTCTCCGAACCAGACTCGCGTGAATCGAGCCCTCCGACGCGGGTCTCAACTTCTCGCGCGATACTACGACTGGCTGAATGATCGTCTCTCAGACGACTGGTACGACCTCCGAACACAAAGCGGCCTCCTGAACGGACTCTTCTCCATGGTCGTCAACATCGTCCAGTTCTCCCTCATCCTCCTGCTCGTCGTGCTCCTCGGCGGGACGGCAACCAGAACCACTCGTCCGCCCACAGCGGCCATCCTTTCACTCCCGGCCGCATTCCTGTACGGCGCCACCATGATTCTCATCTACCAGTACATTGACCGCGTCAACACTGCCATGCGATCGTATCCGAGCAACCTCAAGACCGGCATCCCACTCCAGCTGTTCACCTACGGCGCCTACGCACGCCTCCTTTGGTACCACGCGGGCCTGGGCGTCGTCACCGCAGTCGCATACCTCGCCGGCAAACTCACGACACTCATGGTTCTGTTCCTCCCGGCCGAACTGAAGCGACTGAGTAATTGAGGGTGATCGGGGAGGGTCGAAGACGGAGCGTCGGTGAGGCGGGGGTTTGGACCGATTGCTAGACGGTTCCGCTCACTCCGTTCGCGGACGTGCGTCTCGCGTGTTCAAATCCCAGCGGTACGCAGCACCGCTCACCGGCAACGCGGAATCGCTAGAGCACCGACTCCGAGTGAGCGGAGCGAACGAGGAGGCCGACGAGCGACTAACGCGGATGGAGTCCGCGGCAGGAGGGAGGAGGCTTTTGGTGGAGATTTGCGCGATGTCGGAGACATCGCGTTTATGCGAACGGTGCCCTGCGCCGTGAGCACTATCGAGCGGTCGCCGAAGGCGGCCGCTCGCGATAAAAAGGTCCAGCGGTGAGGCTGGGATTTGAACCTCGTGAGACGGTCCGCCTCACTCCGTTCGGCGGCATGCGACTCACTTGCTCAAATCCCAGCGGCACGCATCACCGCTCACCGGCAACGCGGACCCGCAAGTCCGCGTTGCGGTTCGCGTAGAATGCGGTGAGGCTGGGATTTGAACCCAGGAGGCTTGCGCCACCAGTTTTCAAGACTGGCGCAATAGGCCGCTCTGCCACCTCACCACGCCCGAGGATATCCGGCGCCTGCTCTTGGAACTGTCGGTGTCCTCCAGCGGGTCGCAGAAACTGCCGTAACAGTCTTGTTGATAGGTTAGTTACTGGAGGCATGCACGATTTGACCGGGTTCCAGCGGGACCTCCTGTACACGATCTCCGGGCTCGAGGACCCCCACGGTCTCGCATTGAAGGACGAACTCGAGGAGTACTACGAGTCAGAGGTACACCACGGACGGCTGTATCCGAACCTCGACACACTGGTCGACAAGGGTCTCGTCGAGAAACGCAAGCAGGACGAACGGACGAACATCTATACGATCACGCGTCGCGGGCGACGCGAACTGCAGGCGCGTCGCGATTGGGAGCGCCAGTACGTCGACCTCGAGGACGAGACTGAAGCACCTACGGCGTAGGCGGGTCGTCGAGGGCCTGCGAGCAGTACGACCGGTTCGGCAAATCTCTTCTGGCAGCCCCTCGAGAGTCCACGAGAGCGCCGTTCTCGGACTGGGTAACCGAATTACGAGCTGAGAGGCGTCGTTCGATTGCTATCGGGCAGGTTCGTGGTGTATCAGTCGACCTCGACTCGGGGTTCGTCGCCCGCGGTATCGATGCGGAGACCGAGGTCGTCGACGGCGCTCGCGGTATGGGGCGGGACCCAGCGCCCGGCGGTCTGCCGGGCACGGATCTCGGAGAGCAGGCCGACGAGGTCGTCGTGGGTCTCGACGAGGGTCTGCTGTGGTGCGAAGTCGACGTCGTGGCCGGCGTCCCGGGCGCGGTCGGTGAGCGTGACGAGTTCGGGTGTCGTGAGGGCGCCGTCGAAGTCGATGGTGTCGGTGAAGGCGGCGGTGTGGACGCGGCCGCGGCTCGCAGGTGCGAGGACGAGCGGGCTGCGGCGGAGCTTCATCGCGATGGAGTCGATGTGCTGGCGGCCGCGGAGCGGGGCGGCGGGGTCGCTGACCGTGACGCTGTCGACGGTTTCCTCGTCGAGAAGGTGGGTGACGGTGTTCCCGATGCGAGCGCTCTGCGTGCTGCCGACCTGAACCTCGATACGGGCCTCGTCGAGGGCGGCGTCCGAGAGTGCGTCGGCGGCGATGGCTTCGACCTCGGCTTCGACGTCGTCGCCAGTTCGGTATTCCTCCGGTAGGAGGTCCTCGGGGCGGTAGTTCAGGAGGAGGTCGCCACCGCTCGCTGCGGCGGCGTGGCAGAGGTCCTTCACGAATGCCTCGTAGAGCGCGGTGGCGTCGCTGGGCGAGAGCTGCGTCGATTCGAAGAGTTCTGGGAGGACGAGCCCCTCGCGGGGCGGGTCGACGAGCGCGACGACGACAGTCACAGTATCGCCTCCGGCGGCTGATGCATACCTGATGGTTCGGGCGTGTGGCCTTGAAAGCATCCGTCCGGCGACGGCCCCGACACTCCGACACGCCGGAACGTGACGAACGTTGAAGGTCGACGGGGGTGAAGCGCGTGGTATGTGGAAGTACGCGATGCTCGCGGGGGCGGCGGTCGTGGTTATCGGCGCCGGATTCCTCGGTGCGGCCATCGGTGCAGCGACGATTCTCGGCCAGGCAGCGGTCGCGGTCACGATGAGCATCGCGCTCCTGACCGTGGCGCTCGTGGTCGCTTACGGCTGGGGTGGGCGGTTCCGGACGTGGACGAAGTACTGGTAGTGAACGAACACCGGAGTGGAGACGACGTTCCGGTTCAGCGGCTGCGGCGGCCCTTCGTCTGCCGGTAGTCGGTCTGCATGAGGTCGAGGAACTCGACGATGAAGGTCTCCTGCTCCGCGTCGGTCATCACGGCCGGGTCGATCATGGGGACGAGCTCGAAGCCGCGACCACGGATGGAGTCGGCGTGGTGGGCGTCGATGTCGAGTTCGTCGGCCGGCGTGGTGGTGTACTCGCGGCCGAGTTCGGCGAGCGCTCGCGCGCCGACCGGGACGATGATCTCGGGGTTGATCATGCGGATGTCGGCGTTGAGGTAGGGTTCACAGGTCTCGACTTCCTGGTCGGTGGGAGTACGGTCGGGGTGCCGGCAGCGGGCGAGGTAGGTGAGGAAGGCGTTCTCGAGTTCGGGCTCCTCGCTCGTGGGGAGGCTGTTGTTGAGGCCGAGGTTACCGAGGATGTCCTGGAAGCGCTCACCAGCGGCGTCGCCCGTGAACGGCACACCGGTTCGTTCTGCAGCCTCACTCGGGGCGTCGCCCACGAACACGAAGTCAGCACCGACGTCGCCGTAGCCGTGGACGACGCGGTCCCGGACGTCGCAGAGCCCGGGACAGTTCCGACAGTCCTCGTCCATCCCGTAGGGGTTGTACCGGGTGTGCTGGTTCGCGTCCATTCACCCGTCCTTGCGGCCCGGCGGGTAAATCCGCTACGCTCCGAGCCGACAGGCGGCCGCAAGCTCCCCGCCGACCGTGCGTCACTGAAACCGTGGTTTGTGCCTCCAGAAGGCGTTTAGGTCGACCGAACGACTGGTCGAGTATGAAACGGCGTGCCCTCCTCTCCACCATCGCGACCGGTGCTGCCGGCGTGACGGCCCTCGCGGGCTGTTCCGGGGAATCAGACACTTCGTCGACGACCACGACCCGAACGACAGCCGGACCGACGACCACGGACTCGGGGCCGCCACAGACCACGGAACGGGCGCCCGAGCCACCGGAGACGGGGCTCGGCGGTGCCACGACCGCGGTCCTCGAAACCGGTGATCGAACGCTGTCCCTGCTGGACGGCTACCGCCGACTCCCGAGCGGGCTCCGGGTAGACGCGTGGCTCTCCCAGACCGCGACCGCGAAGCATCCCGCCGAGATCACGGCGACGATCCGGAACCCGACCCGGTACCAGACGGCCGTCCAGCTCAACGGGGTCGGGCCATTCAGCGAAACCCCTGTCGCCGCGCCCGACCGCCGCCACGGCGCTGACGCCGGACTCTATCTCGTTCCGACCGAGGACCACGAGTTCGCGACGAAGGCCCCGGCCATCGGCCGAGACAGCGGGTTCTGGTATCTCGACGACTCACCGGGCGACTGGCACCCGCCGAGCCTCCAGCTCGACCCCGGCGAGGTCGCGGTCGGCAAACTCTGGGTCGTCACCCACTACCAGTATCCCGGCGTGCTGGCGCCCGGCCGGTACCGGTTCGGGTACAGCGACGACCCCCTCACCATCGTCGCGTGGCAGACCTCACAGCCCGGTCCGACGGAGCGGTCCCGCTTCGAGGGCGCAGACCCGCCCGAGTTCGAGGAGATGTCGCCGGCGTGGTTCCACGACGCTGGCCCCGAGTCCCCGGTCTACCTCCAGCCGTCGACGGAACGCGCCGAGACCCCGGCGCAGGTCGAGTTCACGCTGCACAACTACACGACGGAGCCCTTGACTGGGAACCGGTACGACTGGTCGCTGGAGAAGCAGGTCGACGGCGAGTGGTACCACGTCGAACCGTGGGCGATTCCCGTGCCACTGACGCCCGTCCCACCCGGCGGGACCGAATCGTGGACGCTGCACGCCTTCTCGGGGAAATCCGTGCCGTGCGAGGACGCCCTCGACGTCGGATTCCTCGGTGGTGGCCGGTATGCCTTCCAGGTGAACCTCCACCCGAAGGACGGTCCGACGAGTGCGGCGCGCTTCGACCTCGAAGGGCCCGACGTCGAGGTCACGCCGACAGACGGCGTCCAGGCCACGGGGTCCGGGGACACCGTGGCGGTCTCCGGGCCGGTCACCGGGGACCGCCAGTCGGGGGTTCTTGTCGTCGAACGCGCGGATTCGGCGGACGAACGGCTCATCGCTGAACAGGTGATGCGACGACGGAACCGGGGGCTCCGGAACACACTTTCGTTCTTCGAGTCGGGCGTCACCCGGGTCCGGCTCTCGACGCTGGAGCAAGTCGTCGACGAGGCAGTCGGGTTCGACGAGCCCCCGAGGCAGTTCCAGTTCGATGGGCAGGCCTACGTCGTGCGTCGCGGGGAATGAGCGGGGCGGAGCACCGGTATCGATGACCGGTCAGTCGCGGTGTCGCCTGAACCGGCGGATTCGGCCCCGGTTCCGGAGCGCGTAGCCGACGAGGGCTAGCACGACGAGGAGGACGAGGAGCGTGTAGTCTCCGAGACGCGTTGCGTTCGTAACGAGTGCCGACCAGGCGGGCCGGACGAGACCGAGGAGCTTCAGTCCGGTAACGACGACGAGCACGACGGGGAGCACGTAGCGGACGATGGGCGTCGTTCGGCCGAGTTCGGCCCGGATGACGCGGATGGCGTCGGGCGACGCCCAGGCGAAGACACCGATGAGGAGGAGGGCGGAGATCGGGAGGGCGAACGTACCGACCGATTCGTCGACCAGGTCGAGGACCGGCGTGCCGGCAACGGCGAGGTGGAGTGTGCTGTAGCTGAGGGCGGAGGGGATGCCGACGAGGAAGACGAGGCCGGTGAGCGTCCAGGTCGCGCGTTTTCGGGTCCAGCCGGCGGTGTTTCGGGCGGCTGCTACGCCGACTTCGAGGAGGCTGACGGCGGAGGTGAGGGCGGCAGCGAAGAGCAGGCCGAAGAAGCCGATGGCGACGAGCCGGCCGACCGGGAGCGCGCTTCCGGCGTCGAGTGCGGCGAAGGCCCGCGGGAGCGTGGTGAACGCGAGTTCGGTGCCGGCGGCCGGTTCGAGCCCGAACGTGAAGACGACTGGGAAGATGACGAGGCCCGCGAGGATGGCGACCGCGATGTCGGCGACCGCGATGATGAGCGCGGACCGGACGAGGTCCACACCCTCGTCGACGTATGCGCCGTACGTGAGCATGATGCCCTGGCCGACGGAGAGCGAGAAGAACACCTGGCCGACCGCCGCACTCCAGACGCCGGCGTCTGAGAGGACGGCGAGGTCCGGGGTGAAGAGGAAGCCAGCGGCCTGCCCGAACCCATCGAGCGTCGCGGCGAACCCGGCGAGTCCAGCGAGGATGAGGAAGACGAGCGGCAGCACGAGCTTCACGAGGCGCTCGATGCCGTCCTTGACGCCGGCGCTGATGACGACGGCCGTGAGGGCGGTGGTGACGACGAACGCGAGGACCGGCCACCAGCCGTCCGTGAATCCCGCGAAGGAGAGCGGGACGCCTGCGACGGCCGAGACGAGGAACGCGAGCACCCAGCCGGTGAGGACGAGATAGTAGGAGAGGATGAGGAGGACACCGCCGACGACGATCCAGCCGAGTGGCGTGAATCGTTCGTCGGCCGATCGGAAGGCGGAGACGACGTCGGTTCGGACGCTCCGGCCGATCGTGAGTTCGAGCACGAGGAGCGGTACCGCGAGGGCGAAGGCGGCGAGGAGGTAGGGGACGAGGTAGGCGCCCCCGCCGTTCTGGCCGACGACCGCGGAGAAGCGCCAGATGTTCCCGAGGCCGACGGCTGCACCGATGGAGGCGAGGATGAAGCCGCGCCGCGAGGACCAGCGTTCCATACCTGTCGCAACTCGTGGCCCCGGGAAAAGTGATGTGTATTCAACACCCGGAGTCGTGATGCCTCGCCGAACGAGCCACCCGCGAGAAACGGCTTTGTGTCTCTCTACCATACTACGAGGTATGTCGTTCCCTCGTCACGTCCGGCACGCCCTCCTGGCGTGTGCGTTCGGGTTGAGCGCACTCGCGGTGCCGCGAGCCGAGGGTATCGTCGCGGACCCACCCTGGGGGTGGCACGTGTCGACGCCGTCCGAGGCCATCGTCGGGATGTTCGTCATCCCCATTGGAGCCACGATGATGGCCGCGTTCCTCTCGTTCCTCCCCGTCTTGCCGCCGAACGGACCCGTCCGGACCGACGACTACTACGAGTGGCGTGTCACCGGTCTCATCGCCGTGATGGTGTTCGTCCACGGGTGGGCGATGCTCCCGGTGTACGGAGTGATGTGAGAACCCGCTTCCAGACGACGCCGACAGTCGGCGCCTACTCGTGCTGTGGATTGCTCGGGTGGTAGTCGGTGTCGTACTCGCCGAGGTCGCCGTCGAGGCGGTCGGGGTTGATGCGGCCCGCGAGCAGCATGAAGTCGAGGATTGTGAGGTTGAGCATCGCCTCGACGACCGGGACGCCCCGGGGCGGGAGGACGGGGTCGTGGCGGCCGATGACGCGCTCGGTCGTGAGTTCGCCCGTCTCCCAGTCCGCCGTCTGCTGTTCCTTCGGAATCGACGTCGGGGCGTGGAGCGTGACCTCGCCGTAGATGGGGAGGCCGGTCGTGATGCCGCCCTGGAGCCCACCGTGGTCGTTCTCGACCGGAACGGGCTCATCGTTCTCGTCGAACTCCCAGTCGTCGTTCCGTTCCTTCCCGGTCCACGTCCGGGCCTCCTTCCCGAGGCCGAACTCGAACGCGGTCGTGGCAGGGACGGACAGCATGGCCTGGCCGAGGCGGGATTCGACGCTGTCGAATCGCGGGGCGCCGAGCCCCCGGGGGACCCCGTGGACCTCGAAGTAGATGCTGCCGCCAATGGAGTCGCCCTCCTCCTGGTACTCCTCGATGAGCGCCTGCATCTCTTCCGCTGTTTCGGGGTGGGCACACCGGACGTCGTTCTCCTCGGTGTGCTCGAGCATCTCCTCGAATGAGACCTCGGGCGCCTCGACGTCGCCGATCTGGTTGACGTGCGCCTTCACCTGGACGTCGTGTTGCTGGAGGATCTTCTGCGCGATAGCCCCGGCAGCGACCCAGTTCACGGTCTCGCGGGCCGAGGAGCGACCGCCACCACCCCAGTTCCGCGTACCGAACTTCGCGGAGTACGTGAAGTCGCCGTGGCTCGGACGCGGGGCGGTGATGAATGGTTCGTACTTCCCGCTGCGAGCGTCCTTGTTCTGGATGGTCATCCCGATGGGCGTGCCCGTGGTGTAGCCGTCCTGGATACCGGACTGGATGGTGACCTCGTCGGGTTCACCGCGGCTGGTCGTGATCATCGACTGGCCGGGTTTCCGACGGTCGAGTTCGCGCTGGATGTCCTCCTCCGAGAGTTCGAGACCGGCGGGGCACCCGGAGACGGTGACGCCCATGCCGGGGCCGTGGCTCTCTCCGTAGGTGGTGACCTGGAAGAGCCGACCGAAACGATTGCCGTTCATGGCGGATGTGTGTGCCCGGAGGCTATAGGAGTTGTCGAACGCGCAAGCCCGGCCACCGATCCGGCGGTCTGCGGACGATGCAGCAGGCTCAATCGGTGGGTGTGTCGGACGATTCGCCTGGCGCATCATCGTCGTCGGTCTGGCCCCGGACTGGTGAGACGGCGACCCAGAGCAAGCCGGCGAGCACCGCGATGACGGCACCGGCGCCGGCGAGGAATGCAACCGGTCCGACGCGTTCGGCGATCTGGCCGGCGACGACGTTGTTGAGACCGGCGGCGAGCGAGAGCACCATCGAGACGCCGGAGAGCACGGTCGCGCGGCCGACGTCGTCGAGGCGGTCGTTGAGATACTGGTTGCGAAGCGGGACGACGACCCGGTGGAGCCCCCGGTTCAGGAAGAGGACGGGGACGATGAAGATGGGGACGAACGCGGCGCTGGCGTAGGCGATACCGAGGACCGGCGCGACGGCGAAGAGGGCACCCTTCGTGCCGAGGTGGTCCTGGACCCAGCCGGTGGTCGCGGCGGCGCCAGCGGACACCAGTTTGAACGCGGCGTAGAGGACGCCGAGGGCGGGAATCGGCATCCCGACGGCGACCGCGGCCGGCTGTTCGAACGCTCTGGTGGCCTGGAAGAGCACGTAGAACAGGCCGACGTACGCGACGAGCCACCGGATCTCGGGGCGTCGGGCCTGGACCAGGAGGAGGTGGGTGGCGTCGCGGATCGTGAAGCGGTTCGCTGTCGGGGCGTCAGAATCCGTCGAGGGTTCGTCTCCCGGGGCGGTGCCGTTGGTCTCGGGCAGGGTGAGCAGGACGGGGATGCCGGCGGCCGCGAGGGCGGCATTCGCGAGGAACGGGATCGTCCAGTCGATGGTCGCGAGGAAGCCCGCGAGGAGCGCGCTGGCGGCGGACACGAGCAGGACGGCGGTGTTGGCGCGGCCGCTGATCCGGGCGAACGCCTCGGTCGCGTCGTAAGTCGCGAGCAGTTCGTAGAGCCACGCGTTCGCCGTCCCCGAGCGGAACCCCCAGCCGGTCGCCCAGACGACGTTCAGGAGGACGAACTCGAGTGGGGTGTCGGCGACGGCGTACGCGATGAGGCCGAGCGCGGAGAGCCCGTTGCCGAGGGCGAGGGTGGCCCGACGGCCGATGCGGTCGCCGACGTAGCCGGTCGGGATCTCGGCGGCGGTGAGCGCGATGAGGAAGGAGGCCTTGATGATACCCACGATGCGGAGTCCGAACCCGTGGTACTCGGTCAGGTAGACGACGCTCACCGGCAGGTAGAACCCGTAGGCATTGGAGACGTAGTAGGCGTAGTAGCGTCGGACGACGCCGGCAGCGACAGCCATCGACTGGCAGTGGTGACTCCGGTTTCAAGGAGGTTTCCGGATACTGATTTTAGTAGGGCGAATGAGAGGTCCGGCGTCGTCGCGGACGTGGCGGTGGAGGTTCCGTGTGCGACCGCTGCGGGCCCGGGCCAGATGGCACTTGCCGGACGAACTTTATGACCAGCGGGTGACGAGAGGGGTATGAAGCAACAGGACACGCGTGGCGTCTGGTCGTCGCGCTGGTTCCATCCCCTGCTCGGGGGCCTCGGAATCGCGACGCTCGTTCTTGTTGCGTACCAGGATTCTGACACGATTGGGGAGACGGCGCTGGAGGTGGTACTGCCCTTCGTGCTGCTCGGGGCGTTCCTCGTGACGAGCCGGTTGTTCGTCATCAAGCGAGAGCAGCTGGAGCCCGAGGACGTCAAACGCATCAACCAGTTCACGATCGCCGGGATCCTGTTCCTCGGTATCGTCGAGTTCACGTTCTGGGCACTCCCGGGATTCCAGGGCTCCTACGATTTCCTGTACGAGATCATCGGGCTCGTCGCCATCGGCGCTGGCGGAGGGACGATCCTCGGATTGACGAACGTCCGGGAGGCCAGACAGACGCGGGAGGCAAAGGAGTTCGAACGCGCCATCGAGACCAGCACGGAAGGCATCGCGGTGACGGACGAAGACGGAAGCCACGTCTTCGTCAACAGTGCGTACACCGACATCCACGGGTACTCGCGGGACGAGATCGAGGAGATCTCGTGGCTGGACCTGACCCCCGACGACGTACTGCAGGGCGAACGGCCGAAGATTCGCGCCGCACTCGACCAGACCGGTTCCTGGGAGGGCCAACTGGAGGGTATCGGCAGGGGTGGCGGACGGTTTCCGCGAGAGGTATCCATCTCGAGGACCCCGTCCGGCGGCCACATCGTCATCGCTCGCGATATCACCGAGAAGCAGCGACAACAGGACCGCATCAAGACGCTCCAGGAGGCCGTCCTGGACCTCCAGGACGCGACGACGGAGCAGGAGGTCATCGACACGTCGGTCTCCATCGCGCAGGACCTCATCGGCGAACCGCTGACCGCCTTCTTCACCTACGACGAGGAGAACGAACTGCTGACCCCCTCGGGGATCAGCGAGGAGGGCATGGCGTTCGTCGCGAAGCACGGCTTCGAATCGGAGCTCTCGAAGGGCGTCCCGGGCACGATCATCTTCGAGAATTTCCAGTCGGGCGAGATCAGCGTCACTCACGGGTACCGCGAGCGAGCGGGCCCCGAAGACATCCGGGCACCGCTCGGGACGACACTGAACATCCCGATCGGGACTCACGGGATACTCGTCGTCGCATCCGAGACCGATTTCGAAGTCAGTGAGACGGACCAGTACGTCGCGCGGATCCTCGCACAGAACACCGAGAACGCGTTCGACAGGGTGGCGTACGAGGAGGAGCTCGAGGTCCAGAACACGCGTCTCGAGTTCCTGAACAGCCTGTTGCGCCACGACGTCCTGAACGGGATGACGATCATACGGGCACGTGGGGCGGAGCTCTCCCGGACCGTCGAGGACCCCCAGAAGCGGCACGCCGACACCATCGTGAAGTGGGCGGACAACGTGACGGACCTCGTCGCCCGCGTCAGGACGCTGTTGAACGTGCTCACCGCCGACGGCACCGGGTCGGTGGCCCGAGTCAACGTCGTCCCGGGGATCAGCGAAGAGGTGGACCGCCTCGGTGGCGCCTACCCATCGACGACGTTCGACGTCGACCTACCAGACGAACTCGTCGTGGTCGCCGACGAGATCGTACACGACGTCATCGGGAACATCATCCGGAACGCCGCGGAACACAACGACAACCCCGAACCCTGGGTTCGCGTCACCGCGTCGTCGAGTGACGACGTCGCCCGTATCGTCGTCGAGGACAACGGGCCAGGCGTCCCCGACGACGCCAAAGACCACATCTTCCGACGGGGCGAGACCGGCCACGCGAAGGAGTCAGGGAGCGGGTTTGGGCTCTTCTTCGTCGACTCCATGGTCGAACACTGGAACGGCAAGGTCTACGTCGAGGACCGCGACGACGGCGGGGCGCGGTTCGTGGTCGAGTTGCCTGCCCTCTAGTACCCGCCAGTACTATGCACACACGCCGCCAATAGGCCGCTATGTCCGAGAGCGATCCCCCCGTCGTCCTCATCATCGAGGACGAGCCCGACGTCGCCGAATCCTACGAGCTGATGCTCGGGGACGACTACGACGTCCGCATCGCCAACAACGGCGAAGCAGGGCTCGAACTCGTCGCGGACGCCGATGTGGTCCTCCTCGACCGAATGCTCCCCGGCATGTCGGGAACGGAGGTCCTCAAAGAGATCCGGAACCGGGACGTGGACGTCCGGGTGGCGATGGTGACCGCCGTCGACCCCGACTTCGACGTGATCGAGATGGGGTTCGACGACTACGTCCAGAAACCACCAACCGACGCGGAACTCCGGGCGACCATCGACGACCTCCTCGAGCGTGGCGAATACGAGGACGACGTACAGGACTACTACTCTCTCCTCGCCCGGAAGGGCTCCCTGGAGGCGGAGAAGACCGAAAAGGAACTCGAAGAGAGTACGGCGTACCACGAGCTCGAGCGACGCATCCAGAAGCATCAGGCCGACCTGGCCGAGGAGAACGACCTGCTGCTCGACGATACGGCGTTCGTCGGCGCGCTCCGTGACCTCACCGGCGGACCAGGGGAGGGTGTCGACGGATGACGGAGATCGGGCAGGCGCCGGTGGTCCACCGAACGTCCTACGACGAGATCGGGCCCCTGGGTGATTCGCGTCTCCAGTCGGTCCCCGCAGGGAGTAACCTGCTCATCGTCGGGCCGACGATGACGGGGAAACGCGACCTCGCCTATCAGGCGCTCCGTGACGGGTTCGACGATGGGAGTGAGGTCGTCGCCGTACTCTCGAACGACCCCCCGACGGAGGTCGTCGAGTTCTTCAACGGCTCCCCCGGGACCGCGGAGCGAGCAGTGCACGTCGTCGACTGCACCGGCCGGGAGACGACCCAGCCCATCCCGAGCTGGCTCCACGTCTCGCGCGTGAGCTCACCGGGCGACCTCACCGGGATCGGCATCGGCATCGCGAAATCCATGAACGAAATCGGCCAGCGCGCCGAAGATGGCCTCTATCTCGGCATCTCGTCGCTCTCCACGCTCCTCCAGTACGCCGACCCCCGCCGGGTGTTCAACTTCACGCACGTCATGACCGGCCGTATCGCCGCCGGAGGCTATCTCGGGACGTGGACGCTCGACTCGGACGCCCACGAGCCCGCGACCGTCAACACCCTGAAGGGACTGTTCAAGTACGTGGCCGAGGTCCGGGAGCGAGAGAACGGGCGTCGAGAGCTCCGCGTGCTCGGTGGTCCATCCGAATGGCGGGCCTGGCAACCGCTCGACTGAACCCGGATTCTTCGCGGCCCATTCGAGCCTCGGGTCACTCGTGTCGCTCGACGCTCGCGCCGAGGTCGTAGAGGACGTCGAGGAACTCCGGGAAGGAGACGGAGACGTGCTCGGCGCCCTGGATGGTGGTCTCGCCGTCGGCGACGAGGCCAGCGACCGCGAGGCTCATGACGATGCGGTGGTCGCCACGACCATCGACGGTCGCGCCCGCCAGTTCCGTGTCCTCGCCGTGGACGTGGAGGGCGTCCTGTTCCTCGGTGACGCTCGCACCCATCGATTCGAGTTCCTCGGCCATCGCGCTGACGCGGTCGGTCTCCTTGTAACGGACGTGCTCCGCGTTCACGATGCTCGTCGTCCCGTCCGCCACAGCGCCGAGGACCGCGATCGTCGGAAGGAGGTCGGGCGTATCGGCAACGTCGACCTCGATGCCCGAGAGGCTCGATCGGCGGACGTCGACGACGCCGTCGTCGCGGTGCCACTCGATGTCTGCACCCATCCGGTCGAGGATGTCGACGATGGCGGTGTCGCCCTGCGCGCTCGGGTACGCAGACTCGACGTGTACGACATCGTCAGCCGCGATAGCACCGGCCGCGAGGAGATACGAAGCGGAAGAGAAGTCGCCGGGGACGTCGTAGTCGCCGCCCTCGGGCCGGTAGGACTGACCGCCGTCGACGTGATACCCCCCGGTGGTTCGCTCGACCGTGACGCCGAAGGCGTCCAGGACTTCGAGCGTGATGTCGACGTACGGCGCGGATTTGAGCTCCGTCGTGAGTTCGATGTCGACGCCGTCCTCGGTCACGGCGCCGGCCATGAGGAGGCTCGTGATGAACTGGCTGGAGACGTCGCCAGGGATGGCGACGGTGCCGCCCGAGATCGGGCCCTCCACGACGAGTGGCGCCTGGCCGTTGCCGCGCGTCGACCGCGCGCTGCCGCCGAGCGCGTCGATGGCGTCGAGGAGTGGGCCGTGGGGTCGCGACCGGAGGCTGGCGTCGCCGGTGAGCACGGTCATGCCGTCGGCGAGCGCGGCCGCCCCCGTGACGAGCCGCATCGTCGTGCCGCTGTTCGCGCAGTCGATGATGCCTTCGGGTACGCCGGGCGTCCCGTCGAACCCCTCGACCTCGAGGGCATTCTTCACACGAACGACGTCCCCGCCGAAGGCGTCCACGGCGCCCATCGTCGCCTTCGTGTCGGCGGAGATGAGGGGTCGGTGAACGACCGCGCCGTCGGCGTACCCCGCCGCGAGGATGGCGCGGTGCGTGTAGCTCTTCGAGGGCGGGGCGTGCGCGCGGCCCTCGACCCGCGAGTTCCGGATGGTGACGTCCATGCCTGGAGGTCGGCTGGCGGGCACAAGGCCTCTTCGGACACGGCCAGCGTTGGTGGATTCGGCCCGTCGGGTTGCTGCTTCGGTCCCACCTGGCGAATCGGATACCAACGGCCCCGTCGAGGGCTCCACGCCGGCTAACCGCCGCCGCGGCGGGGCGGTGCGGTTGTGGCGGTGGCGGTGCGGTTGCGGTGGCTGTGGCGGTTGCGGTGGCGGAGGCTGTGGCGGTGGGAGGACTGAAAGGGGGCGGTTCGGTCGTGAGTCGAGAGCGTGCAAGCACCACAGCGAACGAAGTGAGTGAGGAGCGCAGGACGCTCGCAGGCCACGAGCGGACCGGTGGGCTTTCAGACGGAGCGCCTCCCCCGCGAAACACCCAGTATTTTCTGAAAACAACTATTTCAGACTGAAATCTGTGATTCCAGACTCAAATCATGCATCTCAAATCATGCATCTCAAATCGTGCACTCCAATTCCAGTGCCTATCAGCCGATTCCAGAAGATATTGAGTTCCGGACGAGTGGCTCAAACGCTCGTAGTCGCCTCACATCCACTCGCTGGTGTCGAGACGGAACGATTTTGCCCGAACGCACCAAGCGAAGGCGTATGGACCCTGATCTGTCGCCACTCGACGAGGCGCTCGAGACGCTGGGCGTCGATGGCTATCTGATGGACGATGGGGCGACGCTGGCGGACCAGCAGTATCTCACCGGGTTCGACGCGGAGGACCCGTTCGTCTCGCTCTACACGCCCGAGGAGACGGCGCTGCTCGTGAGCACGCTGGAGTACCAGCGCGCGACGACGGAAAGCCGCGCTGATGCGGTGACGAACTGGGCGGACTACCACGACGAGGACGGTGACCAGGACCGACACGAGATGATCGTCGAGTTCCTCGCGGACTTCGGCGTGGAGTCGGTCGCGGTGAACGAGCGGTTCCCGCTGTTCACGGCTGACGGGCTCCGGGATGCGGGAATCGAGGTCGTGGTGGACGACGAAACGACCGTAGAGGACATCCGGGCGACGAAGACCGACGAGGAGGTCGAGTGGATCCAGTCCGTCCAGCGGGCGAACGAGGACGCGATGCGGGCCGCCGAGACGCTCATCGCGAACGCCGAAGTTGGCGAAGATGACGTCCTCCTCCACGACGGCGAACCGCTCACGGCGGAGCGGGTGAAGGAGGAGATCGAGGTGACGCTGCTCCGGCACGGCTGTGGGCTCGACGACACCATCGTCGCGTGCGGCGAGCAGTGCGCCGTCCCACACGATCGGGGAAGCGGACCGCTGCGGGCGGACGAGACCATCATCGTCGATATCTTCCCGCGGAGCAAGGACACTCGCTACCACTCGGACATGACGCGGACGTTCTGCCGAGGCACCCCGACAGCGGAAGCGCGGGCGTTCTACGACGTCACCCAGCAGGCCAAGGAGGCAGCACTCGACGCGATCGAGGACGGCATGCGAGGCGAGGGCTCGATTACGGGGAGCGATGTCGATGACGCCGTCTGCGACGTCTACGAGGACGCCGGCTATCCGACGCTTCGACAGGACCGGACGGCGGACACGGGGTTCTTCCACTCGACTGGCCACGGCGTCGGGCTCGAGGTCCACGAGGCGCCACGCGTCGGGCAGCACGCCGACGAGGCACTCGAACCCGGACACATCGTCACGATCGAACCCGGGCTCTACGACCCCGACGTCGGCGGCGTCCGCATCGAGGACATCGTCGTCGTCACCGAGGACGGCTACGAGAATCTCGTCGACTACCCAGAGACGTTCGTCGTCGGCGAGTAGGCAATCGTCCGCAACGCACGCAAGCGACCGCGAAGAAAGCAATCGACCGCGGAATAGACAATCGTCCGCGAGTCGCCCCTGTCTCACTCTGTTTAGGGTTCGTTCGCGAGGCGCATCGAGTGGTTGACGAGGTCCGCCATCCGGTCGAGTGCTTCCTCCGCCGAGTCGAGTTCGGCCGACGCGTCGTCGCACACCTCGCGGGCGGCGCGGACGTCCGCCTTCGCGGCTTCGATGGAGTCGAGAAGGTCGTAGGAGAGGATGCTCGTGAGTTCGAGGAAGTGGTCGCCGGTCTCGGCATCGTCGTCGACGGCACTCCGAAAGTGGACGGAGAGCCCGTCCTCGGAGGGGAACGCCCGGACGCGGAAGGGCTGGTCGATGGGGGAGAAGTACTCGGAGAACGTGACTGGCTCCTGGGTGGCCATGGCGCGGTGGAACTCCGTGTAGAACGTGGTGCCGACCACGTCTGGGAAGACCTCCCAGATGTTCTCGTCGATGATGGCGGTCGTGTCGATGTCGAGGAGGTCCTCGGCCTCCTCGTTGAGGTACGTGAACCGCCAGTTCCGGTCGACCGCGAAGAACCCGTCAGTCACCCGTTCGTAGACCGTTCGAGCGAGGTCGTTCAGCATCGCGACGTCCTGCTCGGCGCGGTATCGGGATGCGGCCTCGTGGACGACAGACGCGAGTCGCTCGACGTCGCTGGCGTCGTCGCCGGTCCGGACGAGGTATTCGGTGACGTTCGCGGCGATGGCGTCACTGGCGAGCGACTCCGAGCCGTCCGCGACGAAGAGCACGAACGGGATGGTGGGGTCGGCGTCCCGGACCAGGTGGAGGACCTCGAGTCCGGAGAGCCCGGGGAGGGTCTGCTCGCTCACGACGCAGTCGGGGTCGTGTTCGGCGAGGTGATCCAGGACGAATGGGCCTTCGGCGGCGAATTCGACGTCGATGGCGTCCGAGTCGGCCAGCAGCGACGCTCTCGCGTCCGTGTCACCGCCGACGTAGAGTACTTCGAACTGGCCTGGCATCTCTCCCCCGGAAGCTTCGCCCACCGCTACGGCGTCGAGTGGTTAGGAAGTTTCGGCCCGGTCCACGGACTCCTGGAGGTCCTTCAGAACGGCGACGAAGTCCTCGTCGGTGAGTTCGACGATGATCTCCTGGAGGTCGTCGCGGAGTCGGTCGAGTTCCGCGAGGAGTTCGTCGTACCGGTCGCTGCGCTCGAGTTCCGCCTGTTCCTTCGTCGCTTCGAGCGTGGCGCGTTTGGAGGCGAGCGCGAAGAAGTGCTGGACTTCCTCGTTGTAGAGTCGGCGTGCCAGCAGTCGTTTGACGAGTTCGACGAGTTCCTCGCGCTCGACGGGTTTGACGACGTAGGCGTCGAAGCGCATCTCGAGGATGTCCCAGTCCGGGTCGACGGCGCTCACCATCGCGACCTGGGAGTCGTGCCCCCGCTCGCGGAGCACGTCGAGGAATTCGTCGCCCGACATATCCGGGAGACGCCGGTCGAGCAGGACGACCTCGACGGTCTCGTCGAGCTCCTCGAGGGCGCCCTCGGCCGTGTTGGCGACGTGTACGTCGTATTCGTCGCCGAGCCAGCTGGCGTAGAGGTCCGCGAGGTCGACCTCGTCCTCGACGACGAGGACCGTCGGCTGTTCCGTCATATAAGCCCTCACCCGTGCTGGCCCTATATCTCTTTTTCCACACCACAGCTGGTACCCGAACGTCTTTTGCTCCGCGAACGGGTATCCGGCGCGTATGGACGTACTCATCGTCGGCGCGGGGGACGTGGGTCGCTGGTTCGGCGACCTCGTCGATGGTCCGCCCGCGTTTGCCGACGTGAACCCCGAACAGGCCGAGGCTGCCGCCGAAGCGGCCGGGCCACGTGCTCGCGCGGTCGAACTGGACGGCGACGAATCGTTCGGCCTGGTCTGCGTCGCGGTCCCGCTCTCGGTCGCGACGACCGTCATCGAGGCGCAGGCGTCGCGCGCCCAGCAGGGCATCGTCGACCTCACCGGGGCGATGGCGGATCCGCTGGCGACGATGGCGCAGGTCGCCCCGGCCCGTGAGCGCGTGAGCTTCCACCCCCTCTTCGCCCCCGAGCACGCACCGGGCCGTGTCGCGGTGTCGACGAGCGCCGGTGGCCCGGCGACCGACCGCGTCCGGCGGTGGCTGGAGGACGCGGGGAACACACTGGTCGACGTAGCGCCCGAGGTGCACGACGAGGCGATGGAGACGGTGCAGGGCCGGGCGCACGCCGCCATCCTCGCGTTCGCCCTCGCCGCCGACGACGTCCCGGACGGGCTGGAGACGCCGGTCTACGAGGAGATTCGGGCACTCGTGGAGCGCGTCACCGGCGGCACGCCCGGCGTGTACGCTGACATCCAGGCGACGTTCGGTGGCGCCGACGAGGTGGCCGCCGCCGCACAGCGGCTCGCCGAGAGCGATAGTGACGAGTTCGCCGCCCTCTACGAGGATGCCGGTGGATAGACAGGGCGTCGTCGATAGCGCGAGGTACCTCCGCCGGGTGCGACCGATCGACCCCGCCGAGATCCGGGAGTACGTCGAGGGACAGCCCCACGAGGCAGTCGTCCGACAGGTGCTCCGCGAGGAGGCAGCCCACCTCGGGCTCGTCGAACACGAGGACGGCACGTTTACGCCGGTCGAGGAGGGACCGGTCTCAGTCGAGCTCGATGTCGTCGACGCGGTCCCGGCGCGGTACATCGAGGTGCTCGAGGACCGGCTCGTCGACCGATATGGAATCGAGTACGCGACCGGCGAAACCGGGGCGGAGATCCGGGAGACCATCCGCCGGCTCAAGGCGGACTACTACCACCAGCACCACGTCGAATACGACGCCGACGTGGCCCTCGCGTACGCGGTCTACCACCTCGCCGACTACTACGCCGTCGGCCAGTACGTCGTCTCGGAGCTCGCCCACCACGACTGCATCCCCCGCAAACTCCGGGTGCTCGACGTCGGCGCGGGCGTCGGAGGGCCGGCGATGGGCCTCGCCGACCTCCTGCCGGACGACTGTCTCGTCGACTACCACGCTGTCGAACCGAGCGCGGCCGCTGACCTCCTCCGCAACTTCCTCGGTGAGACCGGCCGGAACTTCCACTGGACGGTCCACGAGGAGACGGCGGAGGACTTCGAGCCCGACACGTACGACCTCGTGACGTGCTACAACGTTCTCAGCGAGCTTCAGGACCCGACCGCCGTCGCCGAGCGATACTTCGATGCGACCGCTGAAGACGGCACGTTCCTCGCCGTCGCACCCGCCGACCTCAATACGAGCACCCAGCTGCGCGAGGTCGAACGGGAGCTCGAGGACGGGGGAGCGACGGTCTGGGGGCCGACGGTGCGGCTCTGGCCGGACGAACGCCCGACGGATCGCGGCTGGTCGTTCGACGAGAAACCAGATATCGATGCGCCTCGGCCGATGACCCGGATCGCCGAGAACGCCGACCGACCGTCCGAGTTCCTGAACACGGACGTCAAGTACTCCTACTCCGCCCTGCGCCACGACGACCGTCGCCGCGTCGTCCTCCAACTCTCACCCGCGCGCTTCGCGAAGCTCGCGGACAGCGAGCGCCACGTCACTGACCGCGTCGACCTCGTCGCCGCGAAGCTCTCCCATAACCTCGCCGAGGACGACGCGAACCCCCTCTACAAGGTCAGCGACGGCAGCGAGGACACCGAGCACTACGCCGTCCACGTCCGGGAGACGAGCCTCAACGAATCGCTCCGGACCGCTGGCTACGGCGACGTCATCCACTTCGAGCAGATCCTCGTCCTCTGGAACAACGACGAGCAGGCCTACAATCTCGTCGTCGACGAGGACACCATCGTCGACCGGTTCGTCTGACCAGGAGCAGCGGACGACCAGTCCGCCGGACGACATCGCCGTGGACCGCACCGCTTTTGCTCGCCCATCCCGCCTCTCCGTGCATGGACGACGGCCCCGAGATCCTCCTCACCAACGACGACGGTATCGACGCTCCCGGCATCCGCGCGCTGTACGAGGGCCTGCAGGACGTCGGGAACGTCACCGTCGTCGCCCCCGCCGAGAACCAGAGCGCGCAGGGACGGGCGTCGAGCCGCGACGTCGAGGTCCGCGAGCACGACATCGGGTACGCCCTCACCGGGACGCCCGTGGACTGCGTCGTCGCCGGACTCGAGGCCATCGGGCCCTACCCCGACATCGTCGTCGCCGGCTGCAACAAGGGCGCGAACCTCGGGATGTACGTCCTCGGGCGCTCCGGGACGGTCTCGGCAGCCGTCGAGGCGGCGTTCTTCGGGGTTCCCGCCATCGCCACGTCCACGCTCTTCACCAGCGAGGACTTCGAGCGAGACGCCAGCCTGGACGAGTTCGCGGAGACCGTCGACGCCACCCGATACCTCGTCGAGCACACCCTGGAGACGGACGTCTTCGAGCACGCCGACTATCTCAACGTGAACGCCCCGCATCCCGACGCCGACACGAGCGGTGAGATGGTCATCACGCGGCCGAGCCACGCCTACGACATGACTGCCCACCACGACGGCGACCGGATCATCCTCCACGACCGAATCTGGGACCGGATGGACGAGTGGCAGACCGTCGACCCACCCGGCACCGACCGCCACGCCGTCATGGACGGCCACGTCAGCGTCAGCCCGCTCACCGCCCCGCACACGACCGAACACCACGACGCGCTCGACGCGCTCGCAGAAACGTACTAGGAGAACCAATTCGCAGTTACGTCGACTGGTCGTCATCGTCTGCGAGGTCGATGACGTTCTCTCGGCCGAGCCGGAGCTTCTCTATCTCGCCGTCGTCCTCGAGTCGAGAGAGGACGCGGGAGGTCTTCGCCTTCGACCAGTCGAGCTCCTCCCCGATCTCGCTCTGCTTCATGCGGCCACCGGCCTCCTGCAGAACTCGGGTTACTTTGTCGACGTCCGCGAGGAGTTCTCGGTCCCTCTTGTCCGGCGAGATGCTCGTCGCCGACTCGGTCCCCGAAGCGGGGGTCGTCGGTCCGGCGGCATCGGCGGGTGTGGCGCCGCCGTCAGTCGTCGAGGTGGTGCTACCGAGGGTCGAGTTCGGGCCGATGTCGTAGCCACGGCGCCGTGCGACGATCACCGCGCCAGCGAGGAGGATGGCGAGGCCGCCGAGGCTCCCGAGGAGTTCCATCGACGGGATGACGCCGGGCGTCTGGTTCTGTGCCTGGTTCCCGGTTGGCGCTGGGCCAGGCGCGAACTCGACCCGGGGATGCCCGGTTGCGAAGTCCTCGCGACCATCCCACGAGACGGAGTCCTCGCCGCGTTCGTTCGGCGCGGGGTCGACGGCTGCGATGTGGTAGTCGCTGGGGCCGACGACCGCGAACGTGTCGTTTTCGGCGATGAGGTAGCCACCCTGGAAGATGTCGCCGACGACGACCCTCTGGCCCTCGGTCTGCGCGAAGCCAGACCACGAGAAGCGGTAGGTGATGACGCCCCACCGGCGGGGGACGCTCTGGATGCTCGTCGACGCTTCGAAGTTCGACGCCTGCATGTCGCGGCCCGTTGCCGTCCGGGCGTTGTCGACGATGTTCTCGATGCTCTCCGAGAACGATCCGAGGTAGTTGCTCGTGTTGTTCCGGAAGCGCTGTTGGAAGTCCCGGTACTGCTCGGCCTCCGTGTCTGTCCCGAGTCTCGTCCTGATCTGGAGGGTCCAGGTCGCCGACCCGTTCTCGGCGACCGTGATGCGGGTCACGGTGTTGTCGGCGTCGGGCGAGGGCGGCATGTTCGAGAACTGTGGTCCGACCGACGGACGTGGGTCGTCGAGCGTCGTGGCGGACGCTACGCCCGTCGAGCCGTCGGCGATGGACACACCCGCCGTGGCCGGCCCGATGAGCGACAGCGAGAGCGCGGTCAAGAGGGCGAGGAGGCATCCGACGAACCGTACGGTGGTCTCGGCCATTCGGTCGTTTTGTTCACTCCGGCAAAGGATAAAAGGGACGGCCAATGATGGGTGGATGGAAACCCAGAGTTCGCACTGTTCAGCGGTTTCTCCGGCCGTTTTCGCGGAGTACGGGGATGTCGTTTTACGCTGCTGATATGGCCGGATTCGTCACGACCGAGTCGAATCGTCTGCCTCGCCGTCGTCGGAATCAGTGTCATCTGCGTCCGCGTCGTCCTCGTCCGAATCAGCTACGTCCGTATCATCGTCCGCCTCGACATCGTCCGAATCAGCTACGTCCGTATCATCGTCCGCCTCGACATCGTCCGAATCAGCTACGTCCGTATCATCGTCCGCCTCGACATCGTCCTCGTCGAAGTCATCTTCCTGGTCGACGTTGTCACCGTCGGAATCATCGTCCTCGTCCACGTCGGCACCAGCTGAATCATCCTCACCGTCGGAATCATCGTCCTCTTCGACATCGCCACCGCCACTGCCGTCGTTCGGGACGTCGTCGCCATCTCGCAGGCTCTCGTCGTCATCGGGCGTGGTGGGGCTGTCACCGGATCCGACGTTCGGGTCGTCGGCGTGGCAGCCACAGGGCGTGTTCCCGGCGCCGTCAGACGGGACGGGTGCTTCGAACGAGTCGTCATCGTGGGCGGGCGTCCGGTCTGCCCACGGGTCGACGACGTCCGTACGATCCTCGGTGAGTTCGTGCCAGTTGTCGGGGAGTGCTCGGAGGTCGTAGATGTCTTCGTTCAGTCCAGGTCCGTACACGAGGTCTGGCGCGGGGTCTTGTGCGACGATGGTGAATACCGGTTCGTCGAGCGCGGGTCCGTACACCGTGACGGGCGCGAAAGAGACGGCGCCTGAATCCGAATCCGCCTCGTCGTGCATCGGTCCGGTGTCGACCATCGGAAGTGCGACGACCGACCCGGCGAACAGTACGACTGCTGCGAACAGCACGGGGGTGAGTGTTCTGGAGGGCGACATGCGTTGTTCCCGCCAGAGACCACAGCCGCCACCACCTTCAAGTGTCTATTTAGTTATGCGTTATTCCGTTGGGTTGGGTTCAGTTTCCGCCAGCAGGGGCGCTGTTTCGGTGAAATCCACCGAAAAACACCGGAACACTGTCCGCATTTTATAGAATTCCCCCCTGTATGGAAGCCCATGAGACGCACAGCCGTCACCCTTCTCGTCGTGGTGACACTCGTCATCTCCTCCACGACCGCGCTCGCCGCGGTCGACGGCCAAGCCACCGATTCGTCACCCACAGCACGTGACGGCACCCACATCCAGTCGATACTCCAGCAGAACAGCTCGAACAACAGTTCGGTCACCGTCGGCGTCGGTCGACAGCTCTCGACCGTCGTCGTCGAGGCAGACAGCGACGTCCGAACCGACTTCGAGTCGTCCAGATTCGACGACGCGTTCGATGCGGCGAACACGAGTTCGCGCGCCCGACTCGTCGCCGAACGCGCCGACGCCATCGTCGAACGCGCGACGAAGCTCCGGCACGACTATCGGATCGCCACCGTCGCGTACGAACAGGGCGACATCTCCCGGACGACGTACGCCCAGTATCTCGCGACACTCAACGCACGCGCGGAGAACATCGATTCGAGCATCGATCGCCTCCAGGCGAAAGCCGCCGATGTCTCGGCACTCGACCGCCGTGCTGCCGGCTACTCGGTCACCGAGCTCCGCCGAGCCGAACGAGCTCTGGACGAGCTCACCGGTGCGGGCGTGAGTGAGCTCCGGCAGCGCTTCACCGGACACGGCAGTGGCGACGTCGACGTCGACCGCGAGGATGGCGGCCTGACGGTACGTGTCTCGAGCCAGAACGGTGACGTCACCCGCGAGATCGAGCGAGAGCGGGACGACGACGACAGCATCGTCGTCGACCAGTCGACGGCCCTCGAGACCGCTCGCGGCACACTGGAGGCCCACGGGGCGGGGTCCTGGTCGCTCGAACGGTCGATCATCGACCGTGGCGACGGCGACTTCGAGTTCGCCTTCGCGCTCACGGGCACGAACGCGACCGGAACCGCGACGGTCGCCGTCGACGGCTCCAGCGGGTCGGTGTACAGCCTCGAAGCCGAGGTCGACGCGCCCAGTGGTGAGGAATCCGACGACGACAGCGACGACGATTCCGACGACTCGGACAGTGACGCGTCGGCCAGCGACGAGGACGCCACCGAGAACAGCGGGTCCCTCACCGTCCTCGCGACGGACAGTCTCTCGGACATCGGTTCGGAAGCCATCATACAAGTGATGGATGACGGGACGGCGGTGAGTGGCGCGACGGTGACGGTGAACGGCCAGTCGGTCGGGACGACCGACGCCGACGGCACCATCTCCCTGACCGTTCCAGACGACGACACCATCATCCGGGTACAGTCCGGTTCCGCATCCGGGTCGCTCGCGGTCGACGCCGAGGAACACGAGGACGAGGAACTCTACGAGAACCTCGATGCGTCTGCCACCCGTTCCAACAGCCAGGTCACGGTCTCCGTCACCTACAACGGGGCCGGCGTCGCCGACGCCACCGTCTACGCGAACGGTCAAGCGGTCGGCACCACCGACACCGGTGGCGCGCTCACGTTCGACGCCGACGCGGACGCTGACCTCGATGTCCGGGTCCAGAAAGGCGAGTTCCAGGCCTCGTTCACCTTCGACAACACGAACGGTGCGTACTCGCTCTCGGACACCGTGATCGGCGAGGACGCCAGTGACGACGGTGACGCCGAGGAAGACGACGGCGAGAACCTCGACATCGATGGCGATAGCGACCTCGACGACGGTGATGACGAGGACGACAGCGACGACAGCGACGGCGATTTCGAGCGGACTGATAGCGACGATGAGAACGCGGGCGATACGGAGTCAGACACGGACGACGGTGACTCCGAGAGCGAGTCCGACGACGATTCGGACACCGAAGGCGAGGGGGATTCCGAGAGCGACAGTGACGAGGTGGAGGACGGTAGCGTCGACAGTCAGTCCGCGGACGACTCGGACCTCGAGTCGGATGGTGACGGCGACGGCGACGACGAGTCCGACGGAAGCTGAAGCCCCGGCACTTCTCCCAGGGAACGGCTAAAACGCTTTTCCGGCGTCCAGGTGTCCTCGTAGACGAATGACACGGCGGTGGGGTGGACGGATGGCGCATCGCGGCCAGATAATCCTGATCGCGGCGATCGGTATCGCGTTGACGCTCATCACCCTGGGGTTGGTCCTCAATGCGGTCGCCATCCCCACAGCGTGGTGGTCGGCGGAGAACGTCAACAGCGTCGACGCCGTCTCGACCACGGGAACGATGGTCGAGGGGTACGGGGCGGCGATGTTCAACACGAACTTCGACCACTGCCTGGGCAATGCAGCACTCAGCCAGGAGTTCACGGAGTCGGGGGCAACGTGGCGGGAGTGGTTCGCGCGCATCGAGAACATCGACGGGAGCACGGTGAACTCCACCGTTCAGGAAACGACGATGGGCGCGATCGTCAAACAACGCCACTACCGGAACTTCACGAACAAGAGTGGCGCGTCTGACTGGAACGCGATCACCGATCGAGCTGGTGTCCGCCGATTCACGATGAACGTCACCGACGAGAACCTGAAGCATCCCAGTGGCGGCATCTCGGAGTCCACACTCGAGGGGAGCGGGGCGTTCCACGTACGGCTGGCCAATGGCACCGAGACGCGCGAGGTGTACGTCTACGAGACGGATAGTGGTGGAATCGGCGTCGCTGTGGTCGATCCGGGGAACGGACTCAGTGCGTCTCCGGTGACCGTCAGCGGTTCGAACGTGATCCTCGACTTCACCGAGGGAACAGTCGGGGGCGAACGCGTCCAGCGATTCCCCGATATCGAGCCGCCGTACTCGATCAGATTCGAGGAGGCAGACCACGTGAAGGGACGGTATCTCTTCGTCACGTCGACGAACGAGTCGAAGATCGATAACGTCGACTCCCATTTCTACGAGCGATGTGGCCGGCAAGCGCCCTGTACGGAGCGCGCAATCTACAACGCGACCGTCCGATTCGCCACGAACTCGAGTGCGGTCGCGTTCGAGACGACGAAGACGATCGCCCCCGAGGACCCAGGGCTCCGGTTCGGGGGCTGCGAGCTGCCCCACCGCGTCGTGTACGTGAACAAGGCGAATCAGACGCTCTCCAGCATCACGAAGACGAATCGGACACCCGAAGTCCATCTGGATACCAAGGTGCAGACCATGGGGCCACCGAAGGCCGACATGAACGATGCAGGTGGGGTCGATGTCCCCTACGTACGGAATGGGAAGCTTCACTTCGTAGACATCGAGAAGAATCGGGGACGTTCTCTCGACAACAAGGCCGAAACTCAGCCGTTGGCCGTCGGAGACCTGGATGGAGACGGTAAAGCGTCGATATACTACAACCGGAATCAGAACATCTACAAGATCACGCCGAACACCAATCGGTCGATCGTCAAGAACTCCAGTAGCTTCTCCGTCCAGCCAGCGGCGCTTGGCGGTATCGCCGATTTCGATGGTGACGGCGCCCCGGAACTCGTCTATCGGAACAAGAACGAGAGACTCGCCTACCTCGAATCGGACGGAACCGAAGTACTACTCACGCACGAGGTCAAAGGCCACGCGATCGGGAAGCCAGCGGACTTCGATGGTGACGGCGTCGCACGGACGCCCGTCGTCGACGAGAACCAGATCTGGCTGTACGGCCATTCGGGGAACAACGACCAGATCGGGTCCTTCTCGAAGGTCGCCAAACAGCCGGTTGCACCAGTCGACATCGACCACGATCTCGAACTCGAGATCGTCTTCACGCACACCAGCGGCGGCCTCTACTACATGGAGGTCGGCTCGCCGAACAACGGCGCAGTCTGCCCGGTGAACAACAGCGACGGTGACGTCGTGGACGCGAACAAGAACAAGGGCGCGAAGTAGACGTCGAGCTCTGCGCCCCGTCCGGTTCCGCGACCCGATACCGGAGCCCCACCCAGGTTTCGGTCCGTTTCGGACGTTTTCTCGCTAAACAACCGTAACAGACGCTAAGGCCCCGGAATCTGCCGCGACGTTCACCCCCTACTTTTTACAACCCGGTCGTTGGACGAGATGCGGCGAACACCCATGTCCCGAACGAAACTCGCGACGATCGCCCTCGCGGCGCTGGTGATCGTCTCTGGTTCCGTAGCGGCGTTCCACGCCGGCGCGGATGGTATCGACCACGAACTAGACAGCGGCGACGATAGCGATCTTGAAGAGTCAGCCGCACACGCGGATGCGGACGCCGACGACCCCGAGACGAACGAATCAGAGACGAACGAGTCTGACGACGATGACTCGGACGACATCGACATGGACGATTCGGACGCAGATGACTCGGACGACATCGACATGGACGATTCGGACGCCGATGTCCCCGACACGGACGACTCGGATGCAGACGACAACGAATCCGACGGCGTCGACGCAGATGACACGGACGCAGACGACGGCCGGGACCCTGACGTGAACGACGGTGACGACTCCGACAATGCTGACGACCAGGACGACGCCGACGACAACGATGCCGGCAGCGACGACTTGGATTCGGACGACACGGACGCCGACGACGAGTCCGACGACTCCGACACGGACGATACCGCCTCCGAGGATGCCGATTCGGACTACGATAGCGACGACGACAGCGACAACGACAGCGACAACGATGATACGCAGGGCGGCGACGATGTCGCCGCGGACAGCTAACGAACCGAGAAGATGGTGACTGAATATGAGCCCAGCACAAGATCGGCCGCCGAGCGACCCGGCACCAGACGAGGCCGGCCGATACGTCGCGCTCGAGATGACGGACGAGCAGGTCGTCGTCTACGACGCGGAAGTTGAGACCGCCTGGATTCAGAGCGACACGACGGTCGAGATGGACGCGATGAACTGACCGGATTCGGTCGCCCGTACCACCGGAACAGACCAGGGATCGATTCGCTGAGACGCGAGAACGCCCGATTCTCGAACCACAGTCCGGTCGTGTGACCCACGCAGCCACCGCTGTTTTTCGCGACCCGCCCAGCAGTTTCACCAGTGGCTGATACGTCGAAGAAGAAATACTTTTCTGGGTGCCGGGAGAGACGACGCTATGGCAGTCCTGAATGCCCTCCGCCGAACCCCAGGTGCGATCGGTCGAAACCCCGTACTGCTGGTGCCCGTCGTCCTGTTGATGCTGACGCAGCTTCCCCCGCTGCTCCTCCAGTCCGTGAATCCGCTCCTGAGCAGCATCGTCTCGATGGTGCTCTCGCTCGTCCTCATCGTCGTGATACCGTTCTTCCAGGGCGGCACCATCGCGATGGCTGACGAATCGCTCGACGGTCGAACGAAACTCCAGACGTTCGTCGACGCCGGGAAGTCGAACTACCTCTCCATCCTCGGGGCGTACCTCATCCTGCTCGCAGTCTACTTCGTCCTCGGTATCATCGGGTTCATCTTCATGGTCGTCGGCTTCGCGTCCGTCCTCGGCGCTGGCGGGCTCGAATCAGCGAGCATGGCCGCCCTCGTCGTCATCGGCATCCTGGTCGCGGCCGCTATCCTCGTCTACCTCGTCGCCGTGTTCTTCCTCCAATTCTACGGCCAAGCCATCGTCCTCGACGGCGAGGGCGCCATCGGCGGCCTCAAACGGAGTGCGTCGGTCGTCCGGAACCACCTCGTCAGTACGCTCGGGTACACGGTGCTCTGCATGGTGTTCGGCGGACTGCTCGGCGTCGTGTTCGCCGTCGCCTCCCTCGTCCTCTCGCCCCAGCCCACGACGTTCGCGGCGATGCCAGATCCGTCGCTGACGGTCGTCTCCGTCGCCGCGCTCGTGATGTTCATCGTGGGGACGGTCTTCAGCGTGTTCTTCCTGGTGTTCTCGGTGTCGTTCTACCGGTCACTCACCGCTTGAGATGGAGCGAAGCGAACGCCTCCAGGTCGCGACGCTCTGGTTCGCCGTCCTGATCTTCCTCCAGACGGCCTCCGGTGGGAGCGGCAATCCGATACTGACCGGTATCGGAATCGTCGCGATACTGCTCTCCTATCTCCTGCCCCTCTACCTCGTCGCAGACCTGGCAGCAGCACTCCTCGGAGACTAACAGCGACGGGTCGATACTAGGGCGTCAGGCGTCCTCGCGCTCGCTTCGCTGCTCGATCTTGTTCAGTTCGATGAGCAGCCGGAAGATGGCTTTCACCATGTTCGAATCCACGCCGAAGCGCTCTGCGTACCGGCCGGCACGCTCCATCACGGCCGCCTCCTGGTCCTCGTCCGTGGTCGCGAGGTCGCGTTCGTCCTTGACTCGGGCGACGGTGTCCGCGACGTAGGTGCGGCGGGCGATGAGGTCGACGATGTCGTGGTCTATCTCCTCGATCTCCGCGCGTAGCTCCTCGAGGTCCATCTCGCCGGGTTCGGGTCGTCTCTCGTCGCTCATAGTGGTCGGGCTCCGGTGGTCTGTGTCGTGGTCATGAGTGTCTCTCCGGGTCGTTCGTCCCAGCGCTCCTGCACGGTCGCGAGGGCATCTCGGTCACCGACGGCGACGTAGCTCGGCCCGGTCCCCGACAGGGTGACTCCCTTGGCGGCCGGGAGGGCGTCGACCAGTGGGCCCGTGGGGTGGTCGAGTGCGGCGGTGAAGGCGAACCCGTTCACGGTCATCGCGGACTCGTAGCGGCCGTCGATGGCCAGTTCGTGCACGAGGTCCGCCATGGGGGCGACGCGTTCGCACCGCGAGACGTCGGCGTCCGCACTGAAGGACTGCTCGGGGGGCGTCCAGACGAGGACGTCCCAGTCGACCTCGTCCCGCTGGAGGAGGTCGTCGTTCCGGTTGTTCGTCACGGTCAGGCCACCGAGCATGCTCGCGCTCGCGTCGTCGAACGCCCCGGTGACGGTGACGCCGACGTCCCGGGCGGCCGCCACGCCGAGCAGGCACGCATCGACGCGGTCCACGTTCCCGGCTACGTCGAGGGCGTCGAGTGTCGCGAGGACCGATGCGTTCGCCGCAGCGGACGACGACTTGAGGCCTGACGCCATCGGCACCGTGCTCTCGGTCGTCACGGTACCGTCCTGGCCATCGCCGTACTCGGCCGTGGCGAGCTCGACGCAGCGCTCGATGAGTGTGGTGTCGGCGTCCGGCACCCCGACAATCTCGCCGCTGACCTCGGGCGGTTCGGCTCCGTCGGTCGTCTCGTCGAGCGTCACGCTGGCGGTGACGTACTCGTCGATCGCGAACGCGGACCCGAACCCGTTCGCGAGTGCGCAGAGCACGGTGCCCGCCGCGGGCGCCTCGGCACGGCCGTCCATACAGGAATCACTGTTGACGGTGACTTACGACTGACGGTGGGGGCAACGGTTCGGACCCGATCCGGAACCGATTCGGAAAACAGGTCGAGTGCGGTTCGGCCGAACCGTGCCGTGTCGCCGCACTGCCTGGAAACGGCGTGCTTTTCCGCCCGCCCGTCGAACTGCCGGTAATGAGCGCGCGGAACGACGTTCCACCCCGGACGCTCGGTGTGGAGCTTCGCGAGGAGGGCGTGTACGTCGAGTACCTCGACGGCCGAACGGCGTTCTACAACGGCGTCCCGGAGAAGGTCAACGGGACGCTTCGCTGTCACCCCGGGAAGGACGTCCAGGTGCTCGTCACAGACCCAATGGAGACCGAGGGCGTCATGACGTACGTGAACGACCTGAACACGCACGACGATATCCTCGAGAGCTCTGGCGTCGGCCGCATCATGCTCGACCCCGGTGAGGAAGAAGAGCTCTTCCCGGGCGTCACAGTGAGACTCGACGGGCACGCCGTCGAGGTGGAGGCGGACCCCGAGACCGCGATGGGACGCGTGTTCGTCTTCGAGGAGGACGAGCTCGGCGAACGGTCCTTCGAACTCTTCGCCGCGGACGAATGACCGGGTCGACCCCCGGTTACTGAAGGTATGAGGGGTCTTCGGCGTCGCAGTTGTCCTCGTGAGCCTTCGCGTCTCCCCGGTCGTCGAACAGCATCCCGCATTTCTCGCATTCGTACCACGTCATCCCGTCACGCTCTGTTTCCGCGACCATGCTGGAGTAGTCCACGCGCAGGCGTAAAAGTCGTTTTCCCGGTAGGGCTTTACCCCGGGAGGGGCGAGAGTGTGGCATGAGTAGCGGGGACGCCGTCGAACTCACCGTCAGGGGCACGGAACCCCGTGATGCCGGCCGGGGCGTCGTCCGGCTTCCAGGTCGTGCGAGACGAACGCTGGGCGTACTCAGCGGCGACACCGTCAGCATCGAGGGACATTCCGCAACCGTCGCGAAAGTGTGGCCCGCCGGCGACGACGTCGCACCCGACGAACTCCGGATCGACGGCACAACCCGGGCCAACGCGGGCGTTCGCGTCGGCGACTCCGTCACAGTTCGCCAGATCAACGTCCGAGATGCGACCAGACTGGTCGTCACGCCAGTCGAAGGCGACCTCGACGCAGCCCGAGCTGGCGAAGGTGTCTCGCAGGCCGTCAAACGAGCGCTCTTCGACCACCCCGTCCGAACGGGAGAGCGCGTTCGCGTCGACGCGCTCGGTGAGGCGGGCGTATTCCGAGTGACCGAGGTCGAGCCCGAACAGCCCGTCGTCGTCACGGAAACGACCCGCGTCGACATCGTCGACGAGACCACGATCAGTTCGGAGCCGACCCAGGAGCACCGCGGCGTCGGCATCACGTACGAGGACGTCGGGGGGCTGGGCGACGAACTCGAACAGGTCCGCGAGCTCGTCGAACTCCCGCTCGCGAACCCCGACGTCTTCCGTCGACTCGGTGTCGACCCGCCGAAGGGTATCCTCCTCCATGGCCCGCCCGGCACCGGGAAGACCCGCATCGCCAAAGCGGTCGCGAACGAAGCCGATGCGTCCTTCGAGTCCGTCTCGGGCCCCGAGCTGACCAGTAAGTACAAGGGCGAGACGGAGGAGCAGCTCCGCGCCGTCTTCGACCGCGCCCGAGAGAACTCCCCCAGCGTGGTCTTCTTCGACGAGGTCGACGCCATCGCCGGTGACCGCGAGGAGTCCGGCGACATGGAGAACCGGGTCGTCGCACAGCTCCTCAGCCTGATGGACGGCCTCGAGTCCCGTGGCGAGGTGGTCGTCATCGGCGCGACCAATCGCGTCGACGCTGTCGACTCCGCACTCCGCCGCCCCGGCCGATTCGACCGTGAAGTCGAGGTCGGTGTCCCGGACCGTGCCGGACGACGCGAGATCCTCGACATCCACGTTCGCGGAACGCCACTCGCCGAGGACGTCGACCTCGAAACGCTCGCCGACCGAACGCACGGGTTCGTCGGCGCCGACCTCTACGCCCTCGTCACCGAAGCCGGGATGCGCGCGCTCCGCCGACTTCGCGACGCCGACGAGGAGTTCAGCGAAACCCAGGCCACCGTCACCCAGGCCGACTTCGAGCAAGCACTCGCCGCGGTCGACCCATCCGCGATGCGCGCCGTCGTGGCCGAACTCCCGGACACGTCCTTCGACGACGTCGGCGGCCTCGACGACGCCAAGGACGCACTCCGTGAGGCCGTCGAGTGGCCGCTCACCCGCCGGGCGTACTTCGACGCCGCCGACATCGATCCCCCGACGGGCGTCCTCCTCCACGGGCCACCCGGCACTGGGAAGACAACCCTGGCCCGTGCGGCCGCTCACGAGAGCGGCGTGAACGTGATCTCCGTTCGAGGACCGGAGCTCCTCGACAAGTACGTCGGCGAATCCGAGAAGGCCGTGCGGGAGGTCTTCCAGCGCGCCCGACAGGCCGCGCCCGCAATCGTGTTCTTCGACGAGATCGACGCGGTCGCGACGACTCGGGGGTCCAGTGGTGACGTCGGCGAACGCGTCGTGAGCCAGCTCCTCACCGAACTCGATCGCGCGAGCGAGGACCCGAACCTCGCGGTCATCGCCGCGACGAACCGGAAGGACGCACTCGACCCCGCGCTCCTCCGGCCCGGCCGACTCGAGAAGCACATCCACGTCCCGACGCCTGATGCCGACGCCCGATACGAGATCCTCCGGGTGCACGCCCAGAACAAGCCGCTGGCCGACGACGTGGACCTAGACGCGATCGTCTCAGAGCTCGACGGTTTCACGGGCGCCGATATCGCTGCCGTCGTCCGGGAAGCGGGCATGCAGGCGGTACGACGCGCCGCCGATGCCGGCGACCCACCAGCGTCCGTCGAACTCACGCAGACTGACTTCCAGCAGGCGATCGAAGATGCGGAATCGACCGGTGACAGACGCTGACCCGGGTCGATTTCGTCCCGAGTCAGGGGGTGACGACGCGGTCTCGGTCGAATGGGATGCCGAGTTCGTCGTACACCGGTCGCCAGGATCCGGCTGCGTCGCTGGACGGCGCGAACGGCTGGTACGCGAGATTGAGGAAGAGCAGTACGGCGATGGGGTTCTGGGTTCCCGCACGGATCGACGTATAGCCAGCGGCGTCGAGGCGACGAGTTGCCGCCGAGGCCAGTGCGTACCCGATCCCCTGCCGTCGATGGCTCTCCGCCACGTACAGGTAGCCGACTTCCCCGCCGAACGGGAAGTACTGGTCGCCGCCGTCCGGGTTGTGGACTGCTCCCGCAGCCCCCACGAGTTCGCCGTGGTCGCGGGTCTCGACGAGAAAGAGCCCGTTAGGTAGGATGTGGTCGAGGTAGTCCTGTAGCTCGTCGTCCGTGAGCGGCCAGTGCGCCTGCAGGAGGTCCAGCAGGGCCGCCCGGTCGTCCTGCTGGTACGTCCGTATCGCGTAGTCGTCGGGGAGTTCGACGGATGGCGGCCGCTGGCGCTCGGGCCAGACGAGGTAGCGGGCGTCGGCCACGTCGGGGGTCATGACCGACTCCTACGCCGCCCGGGGGTTTCCGGGTTTCGAACCAGCTGGCGAACAGGCGAGACCTCCAGATTCGTGGACCGGCGTCCCGCCGGTGTCGCGTCTCCGGTCCACGATGGCTGGTTACTGCATGGCCACTCCCTTGCCTCGGTTTCGGATATAAACTCTCGGACGGGAGCGAACAGACATACCGGTGGCTGGGTAGTGCAGTGGCTGGGCATCGCGGTGGCTATGCGGTACCGAGGTCCGAGCGCCGGCAGGCGCTTGGGGATTTTTGGTGAAGATTTTTGCGAGGAGCGGTGCGCGAAGCGCATCCGACGAGTAAAAAGGTTCACCAGAAGGCTTTCGTCCTCGCGTATTCGCGTTCCCGTTCGAGGATGTCGCGGTAGAAGTCGGCCTCGTCTTCGCGGTGGTTGTTGATGATGCGGGCGGCGTTCTGGGGGCCGACGCCGCGGGCGGCGAGGGCGGTGATGGCTTTCTTGCCGTGACCCTGGACGATGCTGGCGTTCTTATAGGCGCGCTGGACGAGGTCTTCCTGTTCGTCGTCGCGGTTCTCGGGGGGTTGGCGGAGTGCCTTGACCGTGTCGTCGGCCCAGGGGGAGAGGGCAGCGATTCGAGTGCTGCCACAGCGCGGGCATTCTGGCTGGTCGCGGACGCGGCGGACCTTGGTCTCCTGGACCCAGTCGGTGCAGTGGAGGCAGACGAGGCGGACGCCGTCGTCCTTGAGGCGTTCTCGGACGGTGTCGACGACGCTGGCGTCGGCGTTCTCGGGGGTGAGGAGTTCCTTGCCGCTGCTTCGGCCGTCGGTGCCGATGGGGGTGCGTTCGCCGTGGACGGTGACGTCGATGTCGCCGTCCTGGATCTGCTGGAGGATGTTGCGGGCGCGTTCGACGTCGAAGTCGCGGTGGAAGACTTCGCGGATGGCTTCCTCGTAGACGGGGGTGTCCTCGAGGGCGCTCATGATACGTTTGACGCCCATGGCCTGGCCACCGCGGGAGCGCCAGCGTTTGAGGCTCCCGAACTTCGCGGCGACCTGGCTGAGTGTGAAGCCGAGCGCCTCGCTCTTCTTGAGGCTGAGTTCGAGGAGTGGCTTGAGGTGGTCGGGGTCCGTGTCCTCGAGGACGCGGATGACGTCCTCGGCGTGGAGGCGGCCGGGAAGTTCGAACTCGATCCGATACGGGTCGGTGTCGATGGCGACGGTGGTGCCGGTCTCCTGGCCGAGGAGCGCGGCGACGAGGCGGCCGATGGTCTCGTTCGCGCGGTGGCCGAAGCAGGCGTTGAGGACGACATCGCGGCCGTACTGTTCGACGACGAGCCGGGTGTCCGTCGGGACCGGGGCGCCGGTCTCGACGTGGCGTTCGAGCTGTTGGAACGCCTTGGTCGCAGTGTCGTTGTTGGCTGGGTATCGCGTGGAGAACTCGCGGGAGACGCTGTCACTTGGGGCGCCGGTCTCGAACTGTGGGCCGGCGACGTCGCGCATGTGGCCGACCTCCTGGGCGACCTCGAAGGGGACGGGGATCTCCTGGCCGACCCAGGACGGGACTTCGCCGGTCGGGTCCTCGATGGGGGTGACCTCGACGCTGGCTTCGTCGTCGTCCACGCTCGCGACGCGCCACATGTCGCCGCGCTGGATGAAGGTCGCGCCGGGTTCGGCGAAGTTCAGGACGAACTTCTCGTCGAGCGTCCCGATCTGGCGGCCGGACGCGACGTCCTTCACGCCGTAGGTCTCCTCGTCCGGGATCATGGAGAGGTTCGAGTAGTAGTACGAGAAGGTGCCGCCGGACTTCGAGATGGTGTCCTCGGCCTCGTTCAGGTAGATGATGTGGTTTCGGTGGAGCTCCTGGATGACGGACCGGTAGGTCGCTTCGTCGAGGTCGCGATACGGGTAGGCGCGCGTGATGATTCGGTAGGCGGTCCTGCACCGGACCTCGCTCTGGTCCATGACGAGGCCGACGGTCTGGTTGGCGACGACGTCGAGGCTCCCGTGGTGGATGCGGGCGTCCTCGACGTCTCCATCGAGGGCGCGTCGGGCGATGGCGAGGGCTTCGTTGGTGTCGTCTGCGGTCCCCGTGATGATGGTGCCACGGCTGGTCATGTCGCGACGGTGGCCGGCGCGACCGACACGCTGGAGGATTCGGGCGACCTCGCGGGGGCTCTGGTACTGGATGACGTGGTCGATACGGCCGACGTCGATGCCGAGCTCCATCGAGGACGTGCAGAGGAGGGCGTCCAGCTCGCCGGCCTTGAAGGATTCCTCGACGTCGATACGGGCCTCCTTGGAGAGGCTGCCGTGGTGGACGCCGATGTTGGCCTCGAGCTTCTTGAACCGGCTCCCGAGCGCTTCCGCCGACTGCCTGGTGTTCACGAAGATGAGCGTGGAGTCGTTCTCGTCTACGATGTCGAGTATCGTCCGGATGTGGCTCGCCATCGTCGGCGACGTCATCAGCTCGTTCCCGAGGGCGCTGTCCTCGTCCGTGACATCGGGTTCCAGCACGTCGAGTTCGAGCTTGCTGGCGACGTCGACCTCGACGATGTCGCAGCCCCGGTCGCCGGTCAGGAATCGACCGACCTCCTCGGGGTCGCCGACGGTCGCGGAGAGCCCGATCGTCTGGAAGTCGTCCGCGAGTTCGCGGACACGTTCGAGGGCGACGGACAGTTGTGCGCCGCGCTTGGAGGCGGCGAGTTCGTGGACCTCGTCGACGATAACGTGTTGGACGTCAGTGAGCGCGTTCCGGAGCTTGGAGCCGGTGAGCATCGCCTGGACGCTCTCCGGCGTGGTGATGAGGACGTCCGGTGGGTCGTCTGCCTGTTTCGTGCGCTGGTACTGTGTGGTGTCGCCGTGTCGCACCGCGACGTCTACCCCGAGCGTCTCACCCCACCAGTCGAGGCGCTCCTGCATGTCGCGGTTCAGGGCGCGGAGCGGCGTGATGTAGAGTGCGCCGAAGCCCTTGGTGGGGTTCTCGGCGAGCGCGTCGAACACCGGGAGCATCGCGGTCTCCGTCTTTCCGGTGCCCGTGGGGGCGATGACGAGTGCGTCGTGGCCGGCGGCGAGTGTCGGAATCGCGCGGCGCTGTGGCTCCGTCGGTGTCGAGAAGCCGCGCTCCGAAAGCGCACTCCTGACCTCGGGGCCGAGCGTCGAGAACGCGTCGACGCCACTCGTCTCGCTCATTCGGGGAGACGTAGTCGCCGAATCGGGTTAAGGACACTGCCACACCGGGTGGCGGTCGTACGATGGCCGTCCAGGGACCAGAATATCCCTGGACAGTCAGGGGTGAGTGGACGGGAGGCATAAGTTCCTTGTGCTCGGACATAATCAGTGTGAAGCAGTATGGACGACACCAGCCTGTTCTGGTGGCTGTACACGCCGTTCGGCGTGGCGGTCACAGTCGCGGGGCTCGCTGCCGCGGTCTCCCCGGAGTGGGCGTTCCGGGGTGCCGTGCTCCTCGTCGCGGGTGGTGTCAACCTCGTGCTCGCGGCCCGGGGTGCCTACCGTAACGCCCGACTGGGCGGGTACGAACCAGGCGTCCCGGCGGGTCTGGCGTTCGTCGCCACGCTCCTGGCGATGCTCACGTTCGCGCTGACACCGATGTAACGCCGAACGGCCGATAGCTGGTTCTCAGAGGGCGTGATACGGTCCGAGTCGCGTGCCGTCCAGGAGGTAGGCGTCGGCGTCGGGGCAGGCCTCCGGGAGGAACGGGGCGAGGAACGCCTGGCCCTCGACGTTGACCCAGGTGCCGCCGACGAGTTCGTTGAACGCCGGGAACACGACGAGTTCGGCCGGGACCGAGACGGTATCGTCACCGAAGTAGTCCCGGAACGGTGCGCCGTCGCTGCTGCCACGAAGCCAGGCGCGTTCGATCCGTCGACCACCGACCTCGTCCTCCAGGCGAACCGTGGGGTGTTCGTGGCCGACGCAGAGCACGTCCGACGAGCGGGCGTCTTCGCCGGGCCAGGTGTGACCGTGGACGAATCCAACGTCACCGAATCGCACGCCGTTCGGGGGTGTGATGTCGACGTCGAGGACGTCCTGGAGTTTCCCGTCGTGGTTCCCCTTCACGAGCGTGATCGGGACCGGGATGGCGTCGACGAGCTCCTCGAGTTCCGTGCGTTCGACGCCAGCGGCCTCCCCGATGTCGTGGCCGAGGTCGCCGAGGAAGACCACGCGGTCGGCGTCGGTCTGCGCGAGTAGCCGGAGGACGTGTTGGCGTCGCCGGTCCGCCCGGCTCCGTACCTCGACGCCGTCCCGCGCAAGTGCTCGCTCGATGCCGGCGTGGTAGTCGGCGATGACGAGCGCGGTCTCGCCGTCGAGGGTGGCGGTCGCGGCGGGTTCGTTCGGGACGGGTTCGACGAGCACCCTCAGATCGCGGTGAGTTCGTTCTCGCCGGATTCGTAGCACCGGCCGCTCATCAGGGCGTCGTCGATGGCGTCCTCGACGGCGTCCTGGTCGACGCCGTGCTCGTCCATGACGGTCTGCACGAGCTCGTCACGGTCGGCGCCGGCACCATCTCCGAGGTCCTGCATCGTCTCGACGACGGCGTCCTCGAGGTTCTCTGTGGTCGTTCCTTCGCTCTCCTCGTCGGATGGCTCCGGTTCCTCGTGGTCTGCCTCGAACTCGGCCGCCGTCTCCTCGGCCGATTCCTCAGTTTCGGGTTCAGGCTCCGGCTCGGACTCAGCTGCCGTGTCACTGGCTTCGAATCCGAGGTCCTCGTCCGTGTCAGCCGCCGAATCGGGTTCCGCCGACTCGTCGACGTCCGGCTGCGGGGTTTCCGGTTCGATACCGGCTTCGCCCTCGATCTCGTCGGCGGTGGAGAACCCGACGTCGTAGTTCTCCTCGACCTCCTGTCGCTCCTCCTCCGAGAGCTCGTACATCTCGTCGGTGCCGACGGAGTCAGGTTCGGCATCGGGGGCGTCGTCGCTGGCTGAGTCGGCTTCGGTCGCGTCGGACTCTGTGGAGTCAGGCGCAGCCGTCTCCGAGGGTTCCGAGTCCGGGGCGGTGGACTCCGGTTCGGTCGCACCAGTCGAACCGACGGTGGCAGCTTCGGCGGACGGTTCGTCTGCTTCGGTAACCGCTGGCTCAGCGTCCTCGGTCTCCGCCACCGCCGACTCGGCCGCGCTCTCGATGTCGTCCGCCGACCCCGTTTCGGCCGTCGAGCCCGAGTCGACGTCAGCGCTGGCATCGTCAGATGCAGCGGTGTCGGAGTCGTCGGCGTCAGTGGTGGGTGCTGGCTGGGTATCGCCGGTCGCGAGCGTGAGGTCGTCGAGTCCGAGCGCGACCGGTTCGTCACCGTCGGCGTCGGGTTCGACCCGGTGCGGGCGGACCTCCTCGCGTTCGCCGGCGACGACGCGGGCGGCGTCGAGTGCGAGGTCGCGGGTGGCGGCGAGGTAGTGTTCGGTCGTGCCGTAGTGGTCGATGGCGAGCGGGATGCCGGCGGCGAGTCCTTCGGGGACGTTCCGGGCGGCGAGGACGGCCTGGAGGTCGTCGCCGCGTTCGACGAGGTCGATGGCGTCGGCCATCGTGGCGACGCGTTCGAGGGTCTGTTCGGCGGTCGTGACGACCCAGTTGTCACGGGTCGTGGCCTCGACCTCACTGATGGATTCGGGGCGGATCGACGTGTAGACGATGTCGGAGTCGTCGGGCTGGAACGTCCGGGCCTTCCCCGTTACGGCGACGAACATGGGTGTGTCGGCGGATTCGAGGAAGGTGAGGGCTTCGGGCTGGTACTGCCCGGCGTACACGACGAACGCGCCCGTTGGGTCGACGATACGGGCGCGGAGGTAGTCGTCGCTGACGTACTCGACCTCGGTGAGGACGCCGACGACGAACAGGCGGTTCACGCGGGCGCCCGTCGGGGTGACGACGTAGTTCGGGGCGCGCTCCTCGTCGCTCTCGGCGTACGAGAGGTCGGCGTCGCGGAACTCGCTCGCGAAGAGTCGCCACGCGACCTCGCGGCGGTTGATCTCGTCGCCGTTCGCGCTCATGCGTCCACCTCCTGGAGGAGGGCCGTCGCACGGTCGGCGGCGTTCTCGTCGCTCCGGTCGAACTCGAGGGCTTCGAGGTTCGCGCCGTAGTCGTCGACGCTGAGGTGGCCGCGGACGCGGTACTCGTGGCCGACGACCGTGTCGGCGATATCCTCGCCGACGACCGTCTGGTCCATCGCGTCGCGGGCCTGCTCGAGGGCGTCCTCGATAGTCCCGCCGTAGATCTCCTCGGTGAGGTCGCGGTCGAGGACGACGGTGACGGTGTCGGTGCCGTCGTCGAGGATGGCTTTCACGCGGAGGTCGTCCTCGCCGTCGACCTCGCCGTGGGTCCGGCACTGGCCCTTCTGGGTGACGCGACCGCATTCGGGGCAGCGCTGGATGAGGCCGCTGCCGTCACGGACCTCGATGATGTTCCCGACGACCTCGACGTCGTAGGCGCCGCCCTGGCCGACGGCGTCCCGGAGGGTCATCCGGGTGGGGCCGCCGACGGCGACCGCCTCGTCGAGATCGGTGACGGTCGAGAAGCGGGAGACGTTGACGGACGGGACGCCACGGAACTCGCGGACGTACGCGTCCTCGATGCGGACCGAGTTGCCCTCCTGTTCCAGTTCGGGATGTGGGTCCCAGTCCGTGAACGGGAGGCGGGCGGATTCGTCGCCGAGGACGCCGGAGAGGATGTCGGTCATGCCGTCGCGGCCATCGATGGTCTTTCGCTCTACTTCGACGACCTGGGCGTCGACGTTCCGGCCGCGGTCCCCGGCTTCGAGGTCGGCGAGGTCGCTGTCGCCGCCGACCTCGTAGGGGGCCTCGACGGGTTCGGGCGCGGCCTCGACGCTGGAGGATTCGCCGAAGTTGAGTTCGGGTCGGCCGTCGAACTCCCGGACGCTGGCGTTCCCGATGGTGACGCTGTCGCCGGCGTCCAGGCCGAAGTCCTCCCACGCGGTGTAGGAGATCTTGCCGGTCTCGTCGGCGAGTTCGCCCTCGTGGATGACCATGTCGTCGCCCTGGTAGCGGATCGAGCGCTTCCCCACGGTGAGGATGCGGGCGGTGACGGTGACGTTCCCCGATTCGGGCGTGATGTCACCGATGTCGGCAGCGGTCGGGCCACCCCCACCACCGCCGGAGTCGTCCCCGTACTTGCGACGGAGGCTCTGCACCGCCTCGTCCATAGGGACGCTGTACTCCACGAGATTCCGCAGGTCGCGTTCGACCTCCTCTTTGTCAACACCGAGGTCGGAGGCAAGATCCTCGGCACGATCTTCGAGACTCATCGCACGGGTGTTCGCGGCGGCGTGGTAAAAGGATTCCTTGCGGTCGGTCCGAGGACGTCACCGTTCGCGGGAATCGGGTCAGTAGGCCGGGGATTCGGATTCGACGACGGCGGCGAGTTCGCGGGACTCCTCGGCGAGGAGTCGCGTGAGGTCGTCGTGCGTGAGGATGCCATCGATGCGGCCGTCGTCCACGATGGGGATGCGTCGGACGGCGTTGTCGAGCATCGCATCGATGACCGCGAACACCCCCGCATCCGAATCGACTGTTACGGGATCTTCCGTCATCACGTCGGCTGCGGTCGTCTCTGCGGGATCACGTTCCGCGGCGACGACGCGAACCGCGATATCTCGATCCGTGACGATTCCGACCGGGGCGCCGGCCTCCTCGATGACGACGCTCCCGACCTTCAGGTCACGGAGCTCTGACGCGACTGCAGCGATGGGTGTGTCCGGTTTCGCGGTGACGACCTCCCGGCGCGCGATATCTCTGACTGGCATAGTGCATGTACTGCTTGGATGGAACGGTGCCTGAGTCACTCGTCGGTTCCCACTCGGCGGGAACAAGCACCATCGTCGAACCGCTGGGAGCGTGCCTGCGTGGGTCGTCGTGAGCGAAACTGGTTTTCCCCTCCCGGTCCTCGTCTCGTGGTATGCACGTCCTCGTGAACGCCGCGATGTCGGCGGACGGGAAGCTCTCCACCCGTGAGCGCCGCCAGGTGACGATCAGCGGTGACCGGGACTTCGAGCGCGTCGACCGCCTCCGCGCGCAGAGCGACGCCGTGATGGTCGGTGTCGGTACGGTTCTGGCCGACGATCCCGCGCTCACGGTGAAGGACGAAGCGCTCGTCGAGGAGCGCGAGAAACGCGGTGACGACCCTCAGCCGGCCCGTGTCGTCGCCGACTCCCACGCCCGCACACCGCCGGACGCTGCGATCATGGACGATGACGCCGAGACGTTCGTCCTCGTCGGCGAGGAGGAACCCCGAGAGCATCTCCGGGCGCTCGAGGAAGCGGGCGCGACGCTCATCATCGCTGGCGAGGAGCGCGTCAACCTCCCGTCGGCATTGATGGAGCTCGACTCCCACGGCATCGACGCGCTCATGGTCGAGGGCGGCGGCGAACTCATCTTCAGTCTCTTCATGGACGACCTGGTCGACCGGCTCACCGTCTACGTCGGCCCGCTCGTCATCGGCGGCCGCGACGCACCCACGCTCGCTGACGGCGACGGATTCACCCAGAACTTCCCCGAACTCGAACTGGAGGACGTCAAACAGATCGACGAAGGTGTCCTCCTCGAATACAACGTCCCTTGAGCCACGTCCGACGGTAAGCCACCCAAGCCCCGGTTCTGCAGCAGTATCGGCAGCACCCGCAACGGCGGGCACCAATAAGGCCCTGCAGATACTACCCCGGGGCAATGGACCAACGGCGCTCGTTCAAACTGGACCTCCACGTCCACAGCGAGTCCTCCTACGACGGCCACGAGCCCGTCGAGCTCATCCTCGAACACGTCGCGGAGATCGGGTTGGACGGCGTCGTCATCACCGACCACGACCGTATCGACGGCAGTCTGGAGGCCGCCGAACTCGCGTCGAGTTACGGCCTCGTCGGCATCCCTGGCGTCGAGATCTCGACCTCCGACGGTCACCTCATCGCCCTCGGTGTCGAGGAGACGCCCGCGAAGGGCATGCCCCTACAGGACACCATCGAGACCGTCCACGGCATGGGTGGCGTCGCCATCGTTCCACACCCCTTCCAGCGCACCCGCCACGGCGTCAAGAAGCGCGTCCTCCACACCGCCGACCCCGACGCCATCGAGGCCTACAACTCGATGCTCTTCACCGGCTACCAGAACCGCCGCGCCAGCCGATACGCCCAGTCCTACGGCTACCCGACAGTCGGCGGAAGCGACGCCCACTATCTGCCGAACGTCGGCCGGGCGTACACGGACATCCGGGTTCCGGCGGGCGAGTTCCCCGAGCACAACGCCGACGTCGACCCCGTCCACCTCGTCAACGCGATTCGCGAGGGCACGACGGCTGTCGAGGGGAAACGCACGCCCATCCACAAGAGCGCCCGCCAGTACGTCATCGGCGCCGCCCGAAAGGGAACGTTCGAATTCACCCGTCGGGCGCCGTTGATTCCGACGATGCCCGTCTCCATGACGGACCGGTGAGCGAGGACCTCTGCTTCCGGCGGATATTCGGAACGCACTCTGACCTACTGATAGGTTCAGCCACCCACCTACCTACCAGCCAATCCAGCGGTTACGGCAGGGAAACAACCCACGCGTTCCTGCCGATTCGTCCGGCTGGCAGGTGTCGGAGGTTCGTCCGGCTGGCAGGTGTCGGAGGTTCGTCCGGCCGGCAGGCTTCGAATGTTCGTCCGGCCGGCAGGCTTCGAATGTTCGTCCGGCCGGCAGGCGGTCGGGTGGGAATTCGAAAGGGGGCGACCGGTCGTGTGTCTCTCGGCGGGCCCTATTCTGAGTGAGCGTTAGCGAACGAGGAATATCTCGGCGAGAGGCCACGAGCGGGAGCGGGCGTTCGCAGGATGCGGAAGGGAGCGTGACTCCATCAGGGACTGTTCCATTCAGGAGTCACGACTGACAATATTTTATGCCTACTGCCAAAACCGTGAGTCGGTATCGAATCGGTTAGTGCTGGTGTCCGGTCGCTTCGCCGAACGTCATCCCGAAGCGCTCCTCGAAGCGGTCGAGGACTGCCTCCTCGAGCTCCTCGAAGTCGGCGCCGACGTCGCCTTCGCCGTGGTGGCCGATCATGTGGGCGCGCTGTGCGAAACTCATCAGTGCGAGGTCGGCGACGACCTGTGCCTGCGACTCGTCGTCCTCCTCGGCCAGGAGCTCGACGAGACGCTCCGGAACCGCGAACTCGTCTTCGCCATCGGGACCCGACACGGTGAACGTAACTTCTTCAACCATACTACGGAGTTGCTCGGCCTGACATAGAAATCTGTGCATTCCAGGAGCAGGCCCTGTTGTCGGGTACGACGCTTCCAGAAAGCCCTCGCCCGTTCGATCCACCAGGACCGCACGCAGTTGGCGAAGAAAGCCGCCTACGATGATTATGGAGTTTGCTGTAGAACGAGGACGTGCAGTGCGGGGTTAGTCGTCGGCTGGTGCCGCTTCGTCGCTCGTCGCGGCGACGGCTTCCGCCTCGGTCTCGAAGTATTCGTCGGCGTCGATGGCCGCCTTGCAGCCCATGCCGGCGGCGGTGACGGCCTGCTGGTAGTGGAAGTCGACGACGTCACCGGCGCCGAAGATGCCGGGGACGTCGGTCTCGGTCTGGCCGCCGCCCTTGCCACCCTTTGTGACGATGTAGCCCTCGTCGTCGAGTTCGACGCCGGTGTTCTGGAGGTAGTCCGTGTTCGGGGTGTGGCCGATGGCGACGAAGACGGCGCCGACGTCCATCTCGAAGGACTCCGTGTCCGGGTCGTCGAGCTTCTGGGAGGGTTTGCCGTCGGGGTGGCGGACGAGGTCGACGTGGTCGACGCCGCCCTCCGCGCTCCCGTGGATCTCGGTGACCTCGGTGTTCGTGAGGATCTCGACCTCGCCCTCGTCGACCTTCTTCTGCATGCGGTTCTGCCAGTAGTCCTCGGCGCGGAAGCCCTCGCGGCGGTGGACGAGGTAGACCTTCTCCGCGAATTTGGTGAGGAAGTGCGCCTCCTCGAAGGCGGCGTCACCGCCGCCGACGACGATCATCTCCTCACCGCGGAAGAAGGCACCGTCGCAGGTCGCACAGGTGGAGACGCCGTAGCCCATGAGGTCGTCCTCGCCGGGGATGCCGAGGGTGCGAGCACTGGCGCCGGAGGCGGCGATGACGGCGTCCGCGGTGTAGACGTCGCCGTTGGAGAGTTCGACGCGGAACGGTCGCGCCGAGCCATCGACGTTCTCGACGACGCCGTGTTCGAGTTCGGCACCGAAGCGCTGTGCCTGCTCCTTCATGTTGTTGATGAGGTCGGGTCCCGAGATTCCCTCGGGGAAGCCCGGGTAGTTCTCGACCTCGGTGGTGAGTGTGAGCTGTCCGCCGGGTTCGTCGCCCTCGAAGAGGAGGGGGTCGTTGTCGGCGCGGGCGGCGTAGATGCCGGCGGTGAGGGCGGCGATGCCCGTTCCGGTGATGACGAGCTTCCGGTGCTCGACGGCGTCCTCGCCGGCGCCGTCGGTCGCGAGGCCGAGTTTCTCGTCGAGTTCGCCGGTCTGGTCGAGCGCGTGGGTGTCGTCCCAGCCGCCGATGAGTTCGTCGTCGATGAAGACCTCGGGGGCGGTCTCGCGGCCGTTCGAGCGCTCCGTCATCTCCGCGAATAGCTCCTGGTCGCCGGTCACGTTGTACGTGACGTAGTCGACGCCCTTCGCGTCGAAGAGGTCCTTCGCCTTCTCGCAGTAGGAACAGTCCGTCTTGGTGTATATCTCCACCCTGGGCTCGTCGCTCATACACGTATATCGCCGTGCGAGTCGTATGTAAATTGCGTTGCCCGGCGTTTCCGCCGCTATTGCACAACACGGACAAGACTGCATCGTGGGTTCGTTCCTCGGCGCCGGCGGGCAGCGGTGCGAAGCGCTTACCCAACCACCGAGAGAAGCCTCGGGCATGCCCGCCGATCTCCAGGAGAAGACGGATCGCTACGAGCGACTACTCAGCGAGGCCCTCGAGGTGGCCGAACCGGCCGTCCCCGACGACACCCCGCTCGGGGACGCGACGGCAGAGTACGAGGAGATGGCGCGCGCCTACCTCGAAGACGGTCGGCACTTTCGCGACGAAGGCGACCTCGTGAATGCACTCGCGTCGTTCTCGTACGGCCACGCCTGGCTCGACGCCGGGGCGAGAATTGGACTCTTCGACGTCCCCGACGAAGGGCATCTGTTCACCGTCTAGAGGCGCTGTCCCGGGTTCGGCCCCGTGTAGTCGGAGCCGATCAAGGCATCGTAAAGTTGTCGTGTCTACTAGTAAACAACCAGGACTAGAACCACCAGCAGGACCCCCAATGGCGTACCTTTATCTAGTCGGGACTAGTAGGTTGTCGTAGTACCGTGGAGTGTCATAGCTGCGGACGTCCGGCGGGCTACAATCGGGCCGTCGTCGACGTCCACTCGGAGGCCGAACTCGGCGGCGTGTGCGTCGAGTGCGAGCACGACGCCTTCGGCCGCACCCTCGAGGTGGGGTCGTGGTCCGCCAGCGATGGCTGCGTCCTCTGCCCCCGCGACGGCCACTACGCACTCCCGACCTGGGACCCAGAATGCGTCGAGGAGAACGGCCGACTCGTCAACCGGGTCGACTACGACGTCGACGACGCGACGCCGACGGTGTGCGACGAGCACCTGGCGGCGATGCTGGGAGCGCCCGACGCGCCGGCTGTCGCGGGCCGGACGAGACGCCAGCGCTGACTGCCAACCAGCGACAGGGGTCGTCCGATTCCTATCCCCGATACGGAGGAGTTCCGACTCGCGAAGAGTGATCGCAATCGTCCATACAGCAATCGCTGTCGCACGGTGCAGCGAGTACTGTACGGCGAAGTGACCGAACCGGTCAGTGCTTCGCGACGCTCTTCGTGAGGTCGTGGAGGTCGGAGAGTTCGTGGATCTCCCAGGTCGGCCAGACGTTGAGCGTCCAGTCCTCGCGGTGCGGGCGGCGGATGAACGCGGAGTCGATGCCGGCGTTCTCGGCGGCCTTCACGTCGGACTCGTTGTCGCCGACGAACAGCGGGTTCTCGGCGTCGAGGTGTTTGATCGCGCGGTCGATGTAGTGCGAGTTCGGCTTCCGGCGGTGGAGGCTCTGGATGGTGTGCTCGCGACCGATGGCCGTGCCGAAGAGGTCGCGGACGTCGTAGTGGTCGAGGATGAAGTCGACCGTCGCCTGCTGGTTCGACGAGACGATCCCCATCGGGACGCCGAGCTCGTTGAGCTGGTCGAAGTCGTCGTAGAGCGTCTTACGGCCCTGCCGGACCTCGCGCTTCTGGAAGCGCGCGCTCGTCCGGTCGCGGGCGAGCCAGAACTCGTCGCGGTCGATACCGTACGTGTCACAGATCTGCTGTACTTTGCTCGGGGTCGCACCGACGGTCACGTCGTGGACGTGGTCGTCGGTGGGGTCGACATTGAACTGATCGAAGGTGTCGCGGGCGGCGGCCTGCAGGACGTCGTAACTCGTCCGGCCGACGAGGACACCGTCGTTGTCGAACACGACAGCGTCGTAGTGCATACATAAACTCGGGGGTCTGGCCTGATAAACGTTTCACCGTGTTCACGTCGGAAACGTGCCCTCGGTGGCGCCACAATCGCTTTTTGCGCGCCGGTCATCGCTTCAGGCATGTTCGAGGACCGCGAGTCGGCGGGACGGCGGCTCGCCGACAGGATGCGCGAGCAGGGCGTCGACCCCGACATCGTGCTGGCTGTGCCCCGGGGTGGCCTGCCGCTCGGCCGCGCCGTCGCCGACGAGTTCGGCGTGCCACTCGACATCGTCGCGGCGAAGAAGCTCGGCGCGCCCGGGAACCCCGAGTTCGCCATCGGGGCCGCGGCAAGCGACGGGAGTGTCTGGCTGAACGACGACGTCATCGAGCGACTCGGCGTCGACGCCGAGTACGTCGAAGCAGAACGAAAGCGCGCCGCAGCGACCGCCCGCGAGAAGGTCGAAACCTATCGCGACTGGCCGAGCCCCGACCTCGAAGGCCGACGTGTGGCAGTCGTCGACGATGGCGTCGCCACCGGTGCGACGATTCGCGCGTGTCTCGCGGCCGTGCGCAACGCGGGCGCGAGCGAGGTCATCCTCGCGGTGCCCGTCGGCCCACCGGACACCCTCGCGGCGCTGGAGCGGGACGCCGACACCGTCGTGGCCGTCGAACGGCCGAGCAATTTCCGCGCCGTTGGCGCCCACTACCGGACGTTCGGGCAGGTGAGCGACGGCGAGGCCCAGACCTATCTTCGGGGCGGCCATCAGGATTAATCTCGCGCCGTCGGACGTTCGAGGTGTGATGCAACACGACGAGTTCATCGGCGAGGTCCAGAACCGATGCGACCTCGCCTCGCGAGGCGAAGCGATCCGGGCCAGCCGCGCCGTCCTCACGACGCTCGGGGAGCGGCTCCAGCCGGGGGAGGCCAGCGACCTCGCCTCGCCGCTCCCGATGGAGCTCGATTTCTTCCTCCACGATGCGAACTCGGGCCAGATCTTCGACTACGACCAGTTCGTCCAGCGCGTCTCCGAGCGCGCGAACGCCGACCCCGCGGACGCGAACTACTACGCGCAGGCCATCGTGGACGTCACGAGTGAGACCGTCCAGACGTCAGAGCTCCAGGACGTCATGGGACAGCTCCCCGACGACTACGACGACCTCTTCGAGCTCGTCGGCGAGTCGGACTACTACTGAGCACCCCTGGCCGGCCGGGCGGCAAGGTTTTTCCCGTCCGGGGACGCACGACGCAGTATGGCACACGAGGCGTTCGTGCAGTTACTTTGTCCGGAATGCCAGAAGAAGTGGGAGTCGACGCCGAGCGAACTGCCGGCACCCGACGAACACTTCAGCTGCCCCAACTGCCACGCGACACGCCGTACGGCAGAGTTCATGCGCACGAACAGAGACCTCGAGAACCTCAAACGGCTCCAGGCGTAACGGCCCGCCAGCCGTCTTCTCCCCGCAGGCGAGTCTCGAGAAGCGACAGCACTCCCCGACGACGTCAGGACGCTGTTGGTCGCAGCCCTAGACGGACGACCGTGCGCCACAGGCGTCGCACACGAGGAGTTCGGCGCCCTTCTCCTTCGTGAGATGGGTGTCCGGGAGGCCGCATTCGGGACAGGTCACGTACTCATCGACGTACTCGTGGAGCGCCTCGGCGACGCGGTCCTGGTCGAAGGACCCCGTGAAGCGAGCGCGTCCCGCGTCGTCGACCTGAGCGCTCGTCCCGAAATCGTCCTGCAGGAATTTCAGGACGTGGCGCTGTTCGCGGCTGAGGCGGTCGAGGGTCTCGGGGAAGTTCTCGTAGATGGTCTCGTTGCCCTCCTGGCGAACGTTCGGCTCCGGGACCTCGAAGCGGCTCTCGCTACCCGCGATGTCCGGCTTCTCATCCATCGCGCGGTCGAGTTGTTCCTCGTAGTCCATATTCTGGTGTTCTACCGCCGTCTGGTAAAAGGCTTTTATCCAGAACTTCGTTTCCCCGAAATCCGTGTTACCGAAAACTAGAGCCGCTTGTTAACGGCTCTCAAAGTAGAACTATAACCCATGGGTCGTTAGTCAGTGTTGTTATGAAGAAGCAGGAGCTCATCCACCTTCACGGGCTGCTTGCAGAGGTTGGCAACTTCTACGAAGAATGTGAATCGGACACGATTCCGCTGACCAAATACGAGGATCTCGGCGTACGACCGACATCCATCCACAAATCGAAAACTGACCACAAGGCTGCTGTTTTTGCGCTCGCTGGCGGCATCACGTCCTCATTCTCCGAGACGGAGGAGACCGAGACGGTCGCCGCCCAGGCCGACTAACGAACTGCAGACGAACGCGGCGTCTCACTGCACACAAACTCCGTAGCGATAGCGCTGATACTCGCTCGGGCAGAACTACGCCAGTGAGCTACGGGTCTTCGGCGATGATGTCCTCGAAGGCGGGGAGTTCGTCGTCGGTGTCGGGTTCGGTGGGCTCGGATTCGTCACTCGCACGATCCGCATCGCCGCCAGACTCGTGCTCGGGAGCGACCTCGGTTGGGATGTCCGGAGTCTCGGATTGGTCTCCCGACGACTCCGGATCCGGGGACTCCCCGCCAGCGTCGTCCTCGATGACCTCGACGGTGAGGACGTCGAGGGGGATGTTCTCGAGGCGTTGCCCGATCTCCTTTCGCGCGATCCGGGACGCGTGTTCTTCGCGTTCGACGTTGAACACGGTCATCTCGAGTTCGAGGGCGACGAGGCTCTCGTCGGCGGCGACGAAGGCCGGGTCGTGTGGCTCGCCACAGTGGGGGCAGCTCCGGTCCCCCATGTCGATCTCGACGTAGTTCAGGTCGGGGTTCAACATCTCGCCGGTCTTCGAGATGGCGATGCGGACGGCCTCGTCCGAGTTGGCCACGTCGTACACCGGGACGGCAGCCTCGACCACGACCCTACAGTCCATGGTTGTGGTTGTGTAGCACGGCAAGATAGAAGAAGGTTCGCCCGTCGAGCGTCTGGTTTGAAAGAAACACGCTGTCGAGAATCACCCCTCATCTCGAGTCGTCCGGCGTCTGGAACCGACAGCCTTCTTCCCGGAACCACCCAAGGACGGGGTAATGGAGACGGGCGCGATCCAACTCGAGTCGGTGCCGGGACCGGTCGACGTCGAGTCGACTCTCGAATCCGGGCACTCCTATCTCTGGTGGCGGGCCGACGACCGGACGTACGACCGACTCGGCGCCCACGGGGGCGACGCCTGGTATCGGACCGTCGCCCACGGCGAGGTCATCGAAGCCCGGCAGACCGAGCGCGCCATCGAATGGCGGTCGACGACTGACGCCGACCCGCTCCTCCGCGAGCTCCTCGGCTTGCACGACGACCTCGACGAGATACGGGAGACGGCCCCCAAGGACGCACCGGTCAGGGCCGCCTACGATGCCTATCCGGGGATGCGGATCGTTCGCGACCCGTTCTTCGGGTGTCTCGTCTCGTTCATCTGTTCCGCCCAGATGCGGGTCGAACGCATCTTTGGAATGCAGGAACGACTGCGCGAACACTACGGCGAGCCCGTCGAGTTCGACGACGAGACGTACTACGCGTTCCCGGAACCGACTGCCCTCGCTGCTGCGACTGAGCAAGAGCTCCGCGACCACAAGCTCGGCTATCGGGCGCCATACGTCCAACAGACGGCCGAGCTGGTCGCGTCCGGAGACCTGACCGTCGACGACATCCGGGGGCAGGACTACGAGTCGGCCCGCGACGCCTGCACGGGCTTCGTCGGAGTCGGGGACAAGGTCGCCGACTGCGTCCTCCTCTTCTCGCTTGGCTACCTGGAAGCAGTCCCGCTCGACACCTGGATACGGACCGCCATCGACCGGTACTACCCCGAGTGCGACGTCGGGAACTACGCCGGGACCTCGCGGGCGATTCGCCAGCGGTTGAACGGCGAGTACGCCGGCTACCACCAGACCTACCTCTTCCACTACCTGCGCTCGACGACCGAGTAGCGCCGGGATTTTTCCCGCCGGCCGACCGACCGCCGACCATGCACGAGACCGACAGCGACGAGTCGACGGACCGGGTTCGCGCACACGTCCACGTCTCGGGAACCGTCCAGGGCGTCTACTACCGGGCGAATACCCGGGACACCGCACGTGAACGAGGCGTCGATGGCTGGGTGCAGAACCTCGACGACGGCCGCGTCGAGGCAGTCTTCGAGGGCCCCGAGTCCGACGTCGAGTCGATGGTCGAGTGGTGCCACACGGGCAGTCCGGCGGCCGAGGTGGACGACGTCGCAGTCGAATACGAGACGCCAGCGGACACGTCCGGCTTCGAGATCCGGTACTGAGTCCGTGGCGCCCAGACCCGCTCGATGACGAGCGACGGGCCGGGAGGGTTTACGTGCCGGGCGGTCGAACCTCGGAGCATGATCACGAGCGACCGGATGGCGGCGGTGGACCGGAACGCCGCCGCCCTCGGGGTTCCGACCCGGGTGTTGATGGAGTCGAGCGGGAACGCCGTCGCGGGCGCGGTTCGGGACGCTGCAGACCCGGGGTCCAGAGTCGTTGTCGTCGCGGGACGCGGGAACAACGGCGGGGATGCGTTCGTCGCCGCGAGGTTCCTCCCCGAGTACGACGTCGAGGTCTATCTGCTCGGCCGCCCGGAATCGATCGGGACGGACAGCTCTCGGGAGAACTGGAACGCCCTCCAGGCGGCCGAGGTAGCGACCAGTATCGTCAAGGACTCCCGCGAACTCGACCTTGGCAACCCAGACGTGGTCGTCGACGGCATCCTCGGCACGGGGGTTTCTGGCGAACCCCGGGAACCGGAGGCGGCCGCTATCAGGGCTATCAACGAATCTGACGCGCACGTCGTCGCCGTCGACGTACCGTCCGGGATGAACGCCGATACCGGCGAGCTACCGGGCGTGTCTGTGGAGGCCGACACCGTGGTCACGTTCCACGACCTGAAACCGGGACTCCAGGACCACGACCGGGCCGACGTCCTCGTTGCGGACATCGGCATCCCCAACGCGGCCGAGCGATTCGTCGGGCCTGGCGACCGCTACTCGCTCTCGCGGGACCCACAGGCCCACAAGGGCGACTTCGGAAGCATTCTCGTGATCGGCGGCGGCCCGTACACCGGCGCGCCCGCACTCTCGGCACAGGCAGCGCTTCGCGGTGGGGCGGACCTCGCGTACGTCGCCTGCCCCGAGCCGGTCGCCGGGAGCATCCAGGGGTATACACCTGACCTCATCGTCGACGACTTCGTGGGAACGCGGTTCCTGCCGGAACACGTCGACACCGTCCTGCGGCGGGTCGAGAAGGCGGCCGTCGACGTCGTCGTCATCGGGCCCGGACTCGGCGACAAGGCGGACACGATGCGGGCCGTCCATGAGTTCCTCGCGGACTACGACGGTCGAGCCGTCGTCGACGCAGACGCACTCGCAGGCGTGCCCGACGTCGAGACCGAGGCCACGCTCGTTTGCACGCCCCACCAGGGCGAGCTCCGCGAGATGGGTGGGCCGAGTGCCGACACCTGGGAGACGCGTGCCGAAGCGGTCGAGGCGTTCGCGGCGGAGCTCGGCCACACGTTCCTCGTGAAGGGCGCCTACGACGTCGTCAGCGACGGTGAGACGACGCGCGTGAACCGAACGGGAAACCCGGGGATGACGGTCGGCGGGACCGGCGACGTCCTGGCAGGTGTGACGGCCGCCATGCTCGCCACCCAGGAGCCCGTGCAGGCTGGCGCTCTCGGTGCGTACGCGAACGGCCTCGCCGGCGACGCGGTGGTCGAACAGTCGGGGTACGGGCTCGTCGCGTCGGACCTCCTGGACGAGTTGCCGAACGCCCTCTGGGGTGACGTCGAATGAGTGAGGAACGCTCGACCGGCGATACGTCGGGGGCGTCTGGCGAGGACGCAGAGGCACTTACGCACACGGACGAATCCGGGGACGTGCAGATGGTGGACGTCGGTGACAAACCGGACTCGAAGCGTCGGGCGGTCGCGCGCGGCGAGATCCACCTCTCGGCGTCGACCATCGCCGCTATCCGGGCGGACGAGGTCGAGAAGGGGGACGTGCTCGCGACGGCCCGAATCGGCGCGGTTCAGGCGGTCAAGCACACCTGGGAGACGATACCGATGTGCCACCAGATTCCGATCACGAACGTCGACACCGAGTTCGACGTCCAGGCGGACCGCGTCGTTCTCGAGGTCGCCGTCGAGACCACGGGGAAGACGGGCTGCGAGATGGAGGCGCTGGAGGGCGTAACGACCGGGCTGAACGTCGTCTGGGATATGGTGAAGGCGGCGGAGAAAGACGAAACTGGAAACTATCCGGGGACGGCCATCCGGGACGTCGAGGTCATCGCGAAGGACAAGTCGACGGTCTAGTTTCACCCTGCAGGGAACCCCTATACGTTCGACGTCCGTCAGACTTGGCCATGGCAGTTATCGACCGCGTCGGCGACGCGATACGCAACCTCGCGACCGACATCAGAGGGGACGACGTCGTCCTCGAATGTCGGCACTGCGGACACACACTCGACGATGACGACGGCCCCTGCCCGACCTGCGGGACGCACGAGGTCGCACGCATCGCGGTCGACTAGCACCGACGCTCGGCGGCCGACCGGACTATTCTGGATACAGTTCCTCGCCGCGCTCGACGTCGTCGAGCCACTGGCGCTGGTCGTCCGTCAGTCGGATGTTCGGCGCGACGAGGTTCGACCGGAGATGAGTCGGCGAGGATGCTTTCGCGATGGCGACGACACCCGTCGTGTTCGCCACGTAGGAGAGCGCAGCTTGCGCGGGCGTGGCGTCGTGTTCGGCGGCGACCTGCTGGACGACGGGGTCGTCGACGACCCGGCCACCGGCGAGTGGGGAGTAGGCGACGAACGCGTAGTCGTGACGGCGGGCGTGCTCGACGAGGTCCGGCGTCCGGTAGTATGGATGGTACTCGGCCTGGTGGGCGGTGAGCGGGTGATCGAGGACGTCGAGGGCTTCCTCGAGCTGCGAGACGGAGAAGTTCGAGACGCCGACGTGGTCGACGAGGCCGTCGTCGACGAGGGCGTCGAAGGCTCGAAGCGTTCCCACTGGTTCGTAGTCGCCGCGTGGTCGGTGGACGTAACAGAGGTCGACGGAATCGAGGCGCAGGCGGTCGAGGCTGTCCACGACGGCCTCTCGGACGCGGTTGGGGGCGAGACGGTCGACCCAGACCTTGGTGGCGACGGTGACGTCCTCGCGGGGGACGTCGCTCCGGGCGAGACCGTCGCCGACGACGCCTTCGTTCTCGTAGATCTGGGCGGTGTCGAGGTGCCGATAGCCGAGGTCGAGCGCGGTCGCGACTACGTCCGGGTCGTCGATACCCATCGTCCCGAGACCCACCGGCGGTAGCGAGAACTCGTTCATTCGTTACGCCTGGGCTGCGAGGTCGCTCGCCCGGGAGCGGGTCTGTTCGACGAACGCGGGTCGGGCCTCGAAGTCGATGACGACCTGGTCGTCGCCGTAATCGACGTCCCGGACGTAGGCGTTGTCGTGGACCCAGGAGACGAGGCTCATCGTGTCGTCGCCAAGCGGGAGGACGAGGCGCTCGTGTTCGAGCGGCGGGAGTTCGTCGTCGATGCGCTGGCGGAGTTCGGCGAGGTTGATGCCGTCCCGGCCGGAGACCGCGACCGGCGAGGGGGCGAGCGCGGTGAGGGCATCGCGTTTCTCCGCGAGTTCCTCGTCGGTGACCTCGTCGACCTTGTTGAGGACCGTGACGATGGGGGCCTCGTTGCGCTCGTAGAGCGTGTCGTGGCACGTCATCAGCTTCTCCCGGATGTCGTCGAGGGGTTCGGAGACGTCGACGACGAGGAGCACGAGGTCGGCGCGGTAGACGGAGTCGAGCGTGCTCTTGAAGGACTCGACGAGCCAGTGTGGGAGGTCGCCGATGAACCCGACGGTGTCCGTCAGGAGGACGTTCCGGCGTTCGAGGTCCAATCGGCGCGTCGTGGTGCCGAGGGTCGTGAAGAGGCGGTCCTCGGACTCGGCAGTGGGGTCGAGGTCGGGGTGGAGGTCGTCGTTCTCGTCGACCTCGAGGTCGTTCGCGAGCTGCCGGAGGAGCGTCGACTTCCCGGCGTTCGTGTAGCCCGCGAGGGCGACGAGGTCGAACCCGGATTCGCGACGCTGATCGCGGCGCTGCTCCTCCGTCTTCTCGATGTTCTCGAGTTCGTCACGGATGCGACTGATCTGGGCTTTGATGTCCTGTTCACGGCTCTCGTCGTACTCCCCGAGGCCCATGAATCCGGGGCGCTCGTCGCGCTTCGCGAGGCTCGCCTTCGCCTCGGCGCGCGGGAGTTCGTACCGGAGTTCGGCGAGTTCGACCTGGAGCTGGGCCTTCCGCGTCTGTGCGCGCTGCCCGAAGATCTCGAGGATGAGCGTGAAGCGGTCCATCACCTCGACGCCGTCTGGGAGGATCTTTCCGAGGTTGAAGGTCTGGTAGGGGCCGAGTCGGTTGTCGAAGACGACGGTTAGCGCGTCCGTCTCGGCGACGAGCGCGGCGAGCTCCTCGGCCTTCCCTTCGCCGAGCTGGAGCGCGGGGTCCGCGGTCCGTTCCTGGGTGACCTCGCCCGCGACGTGGTACCCCGCCGCCCGCGCGAGATCCCGTATCTCGGTGGTGTCGACGGGGCCGTCGTCGACGCGTTTGGCCACCACGGCGGTTCCGTTCTGTCCTGTCACTCACCGGTACGTAAGGGCGTCCAGTGACTTAAGCACCCGGCGCGACGGGGCGACTGCGTCACTACGTTCCCGTCAACTGGTGGGCAGTTGGGCGGCACAAAGTCCTTACGTGACGGCGGCCCTACCCTCCACATGGTTCAACTTGACCCCACGTCGCTCGGCCTCGAGTTCGGCTCGGGCGCGGTCATCGGGGGTATCATCGGGTTCGCCGCGAAGAAGGTCGCGAAGCTCATCGCCGTCATCATCGGCATCGAGCTCGCGATCTTCAAGTTCCTCGAATCACGGGGCATCCTGACCGTCGACTGGGAGCGACTCACCGCGGGCCTCGTCAGTGGTGCGTCGGATGCCGCTTCGGGGGCGCCGCCGTCCTGGCTACAGTCCATCCTCTCGACGCTCTCCGTGAGTGCGGGGTTCGTCGGCGGGTTCTACCTCGGCTTCCGGAAGGGATAGTCGGTCGTCCCCGGACACGGAACAGTGCGAACGACTACCAAACGATAAGGTGCTGGCCGTCGAATCCTCCGTAAGGCGATGAGTGTTCGCCGCATCCCCCCGATCGAGACCGACGTTCGCCGACAGATCTACGACTACGTGGAGCGACAGGGCGCCGTCGACCCGGAGACCATCGCCGCGGCCCTCGACATCGACCCGGAATCCTTCAACCACCACCTCGCCATCCTCAAGCGAGACGGCCACTTGGCGGTCCAGCACGGCCAGGTCCAGGTCGCGCTCGACGGCGGGGCCGCAGAGGAGTTCACGGAGGCTGGCGTCGAGTACGTCATCCGGCCGGCCCGGCAAGAAGACCTCTCGGGCATCGTCGGCGCCATCCGTGAGACAGTCGAGAAGCAGCGGTACGTGGAGGCCGAGACGGTCGCGGAGCAGCTCGAGTACGAGGACGCACTGCTCAGACACAACGACGCCCGGACTCGGATGTTCTTCGTGAGCGTGGTGGACGACGAGGTCGTCGGCTGGGCGCACGTCGAGGGCTCGGAGGTCGCGAAGCTCGCACACACGGCTGCGGTGACGGTCGGCGTGCTCCCCGAGTATCGACGCCACGGGATGGGAAGCCATCTCCTCCAGCGCAGCCTGACGTGGGCGGCCGAACATGGCTACGAGAAGGTCTACAACTCGATTCCCGCGACGAACCAGCTCGCGGCCGAATTCCTCGAGGCCAACGGCTGGGAGACAGAAGCCATCCGGAAGGACCACTACAAGATCGGGGATCGATACGTCGCCGAGTTGATGATGGCGCGAACGCTTCGATAGCAGACGGTGGGCGGTTCGAAGCCGTTCCTCAGCGAGTGCTGATCTCGTCCTTGTCCTTCACGATTCGGGTCTCGGCCTCGCCGCTCGTGTGCTCGTTGACGACGTTGTAGAACTCGTTCTGCATCCCGGCCGGGAAGGTGAGGACGCCGACCCAGGAGCCGTCTGCCTGCCACTCCTCGCGTTCGAGGTCGCCGAACTGCCGGATCTGGGCCTGGGCGCTGCCCGCGTACTCGGCCGGCACCTGCACGGCGATGGTGACCTCGTCGAAGCGGATGGGGATGACGGGGCGGAGCGCCTCCAGGGCGTCGTCGACCTGCGTCTCGACGGGCTCCATCGGGTCCACCTTGAACCCGGCCTGCTCGAGCGCGCTCTCGATGCGGTCCGGCGGGTGGGGTGCGTCGTCCATCTGGGGGTTCACGGCGTTCCGTGTGATCTTCTGGACGAGCTGCTTGTGCTTCTGTTCCTGCATCTCGCGGCGCTGCTCGGCCGTGATCTGGATCTCTCCGCGCTCGATTACCTCGGGGATGATCTCCATGGCGTCCGTCGTTCCGAAGACCTCCTCGAGGTCCTCCTCGGCGGGCCGATCGCCCCGGGAAGCGTTCTCGAAGACGTCCCGGGCGGCGATGACGTCCTCCAGGTCGCCATCGAACTCGCCGCGCTTCATCGCGAGGGCGGCGTCCGGGTCCACGAGCACCTCGAATCGCGCACCGTGTGACTCCAGTCGAGCCGTGACGGCCTCGTCGAGTGATATCATACCCAGTGGTACGCGACCGGTACTCAAAAAGGTGGTACCCGAAAAACCGACGGAAGCGGGCGTCCCGCGTCGGTCGATTACTCCGTGTCGTCAGCGTCGGCGTCGGCGTCAGCGTCAGCGTCGGTGTCTTCGTCCTCGCCTGTCGCGAGAAGGTCGTGCGTCTCGAGGTATTCGCCGATCTCGTCGTCCGTGAGTTCGATGAAGGACTCGGATTCGGCGTCGACTGTGGCGACGCCGACGCCCTTCGGGTCGAGGCCCTCGTCGTGCACCTCGGCGAGCGCGCGGAGGGCGAGTTCGACGGCTTCCTCGAGGTCCTGCTCCTCGTCGTAGTGCTCCTCGAGGTAGCCCTGGATATCGCTGCGGTCGCTCCCGATGGCGATCGCCTTCCACTCGTACGGCGTCCCCGAGGGGTCAGTCTCGAAGAGCCGGGGTTTGCCGCCCTCGATGCCCCCGATGAGGAGGGCGACGCCGAACGGGCGGGCGCCACCGACCTGGGTGTACTGCTGGATGTGGTCGGTGATGTCCTTCGTCAGGCTCTCGACGCCGATGGGTTCGTCGTACCGGAGCCGGTTCACCTGCGCGTCGCGGCGCGCAAAGTCGATGAGCTGGCGGGCGTCGGCGACGTGACCGGCCGAGGCGATACCGATGTGGTTGTCGGCCTTGTGGATCTTCTCCACGCTCGTCTGCTCCATGAGCGGGGAGCGGATGCGTTTGTCCACGAGAAGGACGACGCCGTCCTTCGCGCGAACGCCGATGCTCGCCGTACCACGCTTCACCGCCTCCCGGGCGTACTCGACCTGGTAGAGTCTGCCGTCCGGGGAGAAGATCGTGATGCCGCGGTCGTACGCCTGCTGTTGGGATTGGCCCTGCATAGTATCACTCGAGATCGAGTCGTGTCGCGCCCACGAACGACCCATCGTGGTCCACGTCGACGCCGCCATCGCGGGGGATGGCGCGTCGGGAGTCGTTCCTGAACACGACGCGTTCTTCGCCTTCGGCTTCAAGTGGCCCGCCTAAATACTTTTCCGACCCGGCACGCACCGTGCCGGAGACGCCCCGCACGCGGACCCGGATTGGGTCGTCGCGGACCGAGTCGATGCACGCCAGCGCCGCCCGTGCGGGCTCCACCTCGCCGCGTCTCGCGCGGACGATGGCTTCGCCCCGCCCATCCCCCCACTCGAACTGGAGCACCCGGAGGTCGGCGTCCGTGCTCCCCGGGTCGCCGAGGAGGTTCTGCGCCGCGAACCACACGCTGCGCTGGAAGTCCGAACGCGACACGTGGACGTCGGGCCAGGACTCCAGGCCGACCGCGAGGTACCGCCAGCGCGGCCGAAGGTGCTTCGGCAGGTGCTTCACGAACCGGGGTACGGTGGGACCGGATATGATAGTTGGGAGTCAGACCGAACGAGACTTCCCTGTCTGCGTTACGTGCGGCGTCGCCAGCTCGCGGTCAGCACGAGGAGGGCGCTGAGGAGGGCGGCGAGGATGGCGGTGGCGACGCTGAACCCTGGAACGCTGACGTCGTTCGTCGTGCTCGCCTCGGTGTCTGAATCCGTCTCGACGCCCGTGGTGGTCGTGGTGTCGGGGCTCGTGTCGATGGCGACCACGTGGACGGCTCGAGCAGTGACGTCACCCTCGGTTGCGGAGAGAGCCCACGTTCCGGGCGTATCGAGGGGGACGACGGCCTGCCCGTTCGCGTCGCTCGTCGTGACGGTGCTGTCGTTCCGCAAGATGGTCGCGCCCTCGACCGGTTCGTCGTACTCGTTCCGAACGGTGACGACGACCGATTCGCCGGCGACGACGCGCTCGTTCACGGCGGCGATGGTCAGGTTGGGCGTGCGCTGGAGGTCGACGTGGACGGTCCCCCCGGTCTCGTTCACGGTGAGCGTCCGGTTGACGGTCTCGTAGCCGTCCTTCGTGACCGAGACGTCGACCTCCGAGTTCACCGGGATGCGCCCCGTGGCGAGGCCGTCCTGTCCGGTCTGGAACGTGCCGACGCGCTCGACGTCGACCGTCGCCGCCCCAACCGGCTTCGCGGGATCGAAGTGGGAATCGGTGACGTTGAACTCGAAGGGGACGCCACCACTCTCGAGCTGGATCGTCGCTTCGGTCGCGTTCGTCACGTCGACCGTCGTCTGTTTGACGTAGTATCCGGGTTTCTCGACAGTCACATCGTACGTGCCCGCCTCCACAGTCTGGAGTTCGAGCGTGCCATCGTCGCCGGTCTGCTGACTGGTGACGAGGCGGTCGTTCCAGCGGACCGCGACACGGGGGTTGTCGACGACGCCCTCGCTGTCCCGGACGGTGAGTGAGAGCGAGGCCTTCTCGCCGACCGGGACGACGACATCACTGGAGACGTCGGCGGAATCCTGGACGACGTACGGGAAGTTACGCGTGTAGTCCTCGTGCTCGATGACGAGTTCGACGCGTTCGCCGTCCGGGACGTCGACGAACGCCTTCCCGTTGTTCGCGGTCGTCGCCGTCGTCGAGCCGCCGTCCCAGTTCGCGACGATGGTCGCATTCGAGACCGCGCCACCCTCCCGGGTCTCCACGGCGACGGTGAGCGTCGTCGTGTCTGCTGACACGGTGAGTGGTGCGACGGCCAGTGCGCCGACGACCAGCAGTACCACGCCGAACTGAAGTCCCCGGTTCATGCACGTACATGCACGCCTATCGGTGAAAGCCTATCGCACTCCAGGGCCGAAGCCACGTCGACTATGCCTCGCCATCACGAACCCGGCGATAGGCATGAGTGCAACGCTCTCTCTCGAGGAGCCGATGCGAGCCGACGAGTACAGCATCGATTGCGAGACGATCCGGGTGCTCGGTGAGGTCGTCCGGGCGACGCCGGCGGACGACGGCCAGGAGCTGGTCGTACCCCTCTCGAACGTGACCGGGATGACCGGTGACGTCGTCGAACAGGAGATCGACGAGATCGAATCCCCCGGTGGCCGCTTCACGGAACTCGTGACGAAGCTCTCCTGAACACGCCGTCCGGCAGTCCACGCGTAACCCGCGGTATCACCACCGGAGGACGGGGACAGGCGGCCTGACGACTGGTCGTCATCCGTCCTCCGGTCGACACGCGTCTTGTTCGTCGCGTCCCTCGTCCGAAGCGCAAATCGGAGGTAATGCCGAGCGTCCTCGAACCGGGTAGTTCGCTGACCGGTCTCCCGGGTTCAAACACAGTCGGCGACTAGGCTCGATGAAGTCACGATGTTCGGAGATCTCGAGAACTTCAACGCCCGGTTCACGGATTTCGTCGTCTTCGGGGCCCTCGGCGCCCTGCAGTTCGTGTTCGTCGTCTTCGTCGTCTCCACCGTCGTCCCATTGCTTGGCATCCCGGTCGGCGGCGGGTTCACCACCCTCACCGCGGGACTCATCGCTGCGGCGACCATCCTGAACGGCGGCATGCCCAAGGACACCTGACGTGGCCGTCGAACTGCGTCGAGAACACGGAACGTCGACCGATTAGGTCGACTCGTCAGCGTCGTGTCGGCCACGCGTGAGGCCCGGCGAGATGAATTCGTCCGAGAGCCGTTCCCGGTTGCGTTCTGCGAGCACCTGCCACTCCTCGAGGCCGGCCTGTATCTGGTCGCGGTCGAATCCGATTACGTCGCCGACAGCGAGGAGTTCTCGGGGCGCGCGAAGCTGGAGGTGGGTCGTGGGGCTCGCGCTCACCACGTAGGGTGCATCGTAGTGCTCGACGATCTCGCGGAGCTTCCGCAGTCCGCGGAGCGCCTGGACGCGGGGACCGCCTTCCCGTCGGAGGACGTGTGCGAGGTCGAACTCGATGCGGACGTCGTGCTCGACGGCGGCTTTGACGATGACGTGATTGACGTCGCCGGTGCCCCGCATGGGGGCGGCGAGCACGTCGACCTTCGGGGACTCGGCGGCGTACCGGTTGAGCTCAGGTGTGCCACCACGGAGAACCAGGATCGTCGTCTGCGCTCGGAAGTTCCCGATGGCGCCACTGGCGCTGGAGGGGTCCTGGGCGCCGATCTCGACCGCGTCGACCACGTCGACGTCGTACTCGGTCCGGAGTACTTCACGGTCGTAGTCGACGCGGTTGTCGGCGCGGTTGCGGACGACGACGCCGTCGAAACCGGAATCCGCAGCCGAAGAGACGAACCGCGATGGCGTCGTCGGACCGGAGTCCTCGACGCGGACCGACTCGTACATACCGACAACATCGGCGTGGTCAGGCATGATGGTTCGGGTGTCGTGGTCGCCAAGCCAGCCGGGTAGGCGAACGTGTCACGCGAGCGCGTTCCGGGCGTTCTCGAGGGCGGCGTCCCGCTTCGCGGGGTAGGCTTCCACCTTCGCGCGGAAGGAGATGCCCTCACCGAGTTCGGCTTCGCCTTGGTAGGCGGCCTGTTTGTCGAGGTGAACGAAGAACTCGCAGTTCTCGGTGACGCGGTCCTCGAGCTGGTCGCGGATCGCGTCGATGTCGGCGCCAGCTTTCAGCTGGTCGAAGACGTGCCGGATCTCGCTGGCGCGTTCGACGCGGACGGAGAACACGACGATGCGGTCACCGTGGTGACCCTCGCTCTCGGCACGCTCGATCTCGATGTCGTCGGCCGGGAGGAAGTGGCGGAGCGCGCGCTCGACGCGCTGCTCGTCCTCCGTGTCGTAGCAGAAGGTGCGGAGGTCGACGTAGTGGAAGGGAATATCACTCATTGCCGGTGCTTCGTCCGCAAAGCGGGCTATTCCTCGTCCTCGGCGGCCTCGAGGTTGCTCTCGGGGACGCCGGCTTCCTGGCCGTCGTCGAAGCTGACGGTGTAGTTCGCGTCGCCGAACATCGTCTCGACGACCTGCATGACCTCGCCGGTCTCGCCGTCGAACTCGCTGTGCTTGTCGTGCAGGACGACCGCGTCGCCTTCCTCGAAGCTCATACTGCTCGCTACCCGCGGGCCATTCAAAAGCGACGCGATTCCCATCTCCGTCGGACGTCCGTCGTGCAACCGGCCGAAACGTTAACACTGCGGTCCGCCTACAGGTCGACAATGAAATCTACACGTACCGGCCTCGAACCACCTGATCGTCCGGAGGGGTCGACGGGTGCGATCGGTCGATGACCTCTGGTACCTCGCGTCGCAAGCGAATCAGCGCGCCGAACAGGCATACCACGCGCTGACCGCCGACCGCGACAGCGAGACGTACCTCGAGTTCGAACGGCAGGAGACCGTCTCCCGACGCCGGTTCCGCACCCTCGCCGAGCGCGTCGAATCCTCCGGCTGTCCGTTCGGCGCTCACACCATCGTCTATCGGCCGTCGGGCGAACTTCTCCTCGTCCGTCACGACGGTGTCGACCTCTGGGTGCTCCCCGGAGGCGGCCTCGACGGCGACGAGCAGTTCCAGGAGGCCGCCGAGCGCGAACTCCGCGAGGAGGCCGGCGTCCACGCCGACTACGACGGCCTCGCGATGCTCACCCGCGTCCAGTTCCACTGTAAGGGCCACCAGGCGTGGGGCGTCCTCCCAATTTACGCCGCCGAGGCCCAGACGACCGACACCACCGTTCAGGACCCAGACGACGAGATCTCGGACGCTCGCTGGTTCGACACCCTCCCCGAGGACACCCGCGACCGCGAGGACCTCATCGAGTGGTGAAATCGTCGGCTCGGGTGAGGCCCGGCCATTGCGTTCATCGTGACCTCTAAGCAACACCAAACGAATCCGAAGCCATGAGCGAGTTGTTCGAGACGACGTTCCAGGTTGGGACCGTGGTCGATGCCCGGGACTTCCCGGAGACGCGGAAGCCGGAGATGGCGAAGCTCGAGGTCGACCTCGGCGACGAGGTCGTACAGTCAGCGGCCCAGACTGGCTACAACTACGACCCGGCGGAGCTGGTGGGTCGGCAGGTACTCTGTGCGACGAATCTCGGGACCGTGAACATTGCGGGATACGAATCGCAGGCGCTGACCGTGGGCGTTCCGGACGATGACGGGAATCCGGTGCTCGTCGGACCGGACGACGAGGTCCCCGACGGCGGAGAATTATACTAGTTCTGCGGGCCGAACTCCTCGCCGCGCTGCTGGTCCGCGTTCTTCCGTCTGAGTGCCGCGCGAGCCTGGCTGGCGTCGTAGCCGAAGTACACGTCGTTGGCGTACTCGTCGGCGACCTCGGCGGCGTGGATGAGGTTGTCGACGTCGACGTCGACGGCGTAGAGTTCGATGCTGAAGGGGGTGTCGAGGGCGCTCTGGAAGCCCTTCGCGATGGTTTCGAGCCAATAGGTGGTTCCGTAGTTGGTGTCGTAGAGGGGGACGACGAACTCGTCGACGTGTGCTCCGAGGGCGTCGAGGTCGAGGCCGGCACGGTCGTGGAGGTGGCCCGGGTAGGGGTCGGGGTAGAGCGTGAGGTAGGTCTTCCCGGGGATGCGGTCCGTGGCGTCGGCGACGAAGTCCGTGATGACGCTGGCGCGCCACGCCCGCCAGTCGTCGAAATCGCTGTGTTGGAACGCGTTCTGGCAGCGCTCGCAGTGACAGTAGTCGTCGCGGGGGAACCCGACATCGTCGAGTCGGACGGCTGGGTTGACGTCGGCGCAGGTCTCGATGACGGTGAGGAGGCCGTTCCGGTAGTCCTCGGCGAGCGGGCAGACGTAGCCCCAGTCGAAGTAGGGCTGGTCCCGGGTCGCGCGCTCCCCCGATTCGCTCACGGGGACGAGGTCCGGTTCGGTGCCGGCGGTGGCGGAGTCACCGTGGCAGGAGACCATGTTGACGGCGTTCGGGACGGGGTCCTCGTGGCGGCCGGTGACGTCCTTGACCTCGTAGAAGCCCAGATCGAACTCCGGCCAGTCGAGTTCCTCCGCGTTCCGCGTGACGACACCGTACATGCCCAAGGGTCGGAGATGGGCGGGGAAAAGCGTATTCGTTGTCTCCGGACGACGGCCCGTTCCGTCGCCTGTCAGTCGATGCGGTCGACGTCTTCGGCAGTCGCCGGTTCGTCATCGCCGACGACGAGTTTCCAGATGAGCGCGACCAGGATGAGTACCACCGCGATCTTGAGGATCTGCTTCGCCATAGCTGCGTGTTCGTTCGCCTGCGGCATACGCTTTCGGGACGTTTCGCGGACGGGGTGGTGGGAAGGATTCGGGGGTCGGCGGTGCGCTAGACGTCGATGTGGTCGGTGAGGTCTTCGCGGATGATGTTCTCGCAGTAGTCACAGCGGACGCCGTCGCGGAGGACGGTGAACTTCGTCTGGACGGGTTCGTCCTGGTTCGTGATGCAGTTCCGGTTCGGGCAGGAGAGGACGCCGAGGACGTGTTCGGGGCGTTCGACGCGGTTCTTCTCGACGACGTCGTAGTCCCGGATGATGTTGATGCTGGCGTCGGGTGCGATGAGGGAGAGGACGTCGAGTTCGCCCTGACTGAGTTCGCGGCCCTCGACCTTGACGACGTCCTTCTTCCCGAGGCGTTCGCTGGGGACGTTCATGCCGAGGCTGACGGCTTCGCCGCCGCTGCCGTCGATACCGAGGATGGCGAGGACGTGGAGGGCTTCCCCGGCGGTGACGTGGTCGATGACGGTGCCGTTCTCGATCTTGCTGACGCGGAGTTCCTGTTCGGTCATGACTGGAAGAGGATGTCGAGGAGCGCCATCCGGACGGGGACGCCGTTGTGTGCCTGTTCGAAGTAGTGCGCGTGGGTCGTGTCGTCGACGTCCGCCGCGATCTCGTCGACTCGCGGGAGTGGGTGCATGACCGAGAGGTCGTCCTTCGCACCCTCGAGAAGGTCGGCGTCGATCTGGTACTCGCCGGCGACCTTCTGGTACTCCTCCTCGTCGGGGAAGCGCTCGCGCTGGATGCGGGTGACGTAGAGCACGTCGAGACTCGACAGGACCTCGTCGAGTTCCTCGTGCTCGCGGACCTGCGCGCCCGCCTCGTGCAGGTCGTATCGGACGCTCCGGGGGAGGCGGAGCGACTCCGGGCTGACGAAGTGCTGGCGCACGTCGAAGTTCGTGAGCGCGTGGGCGAGCGAATGGACCGTGCGGCCGTACTTCAGGTCCCCCATGATGCCGATGGAGATGTCGTCGAGGCCCGTGTGTTCACGGATGGTGAAGAGGTCGAGGAGCGTCTGGCTCGGGTGGTGACCCGCGCCGTCACCGGCGTTCACGATGGGGACGTCGACGAACTCGCTCGCGAGCTGCGCGGAGCCCTGCATCGGGTGCCGGAGGACGATGCCGTCGGCGTAGCCCTCGACGACCCGTGTGGTGTCGGCGAGCGATTCACCCTTCTTGACGGACGACGACTCGACACCCCCCATGTCGATGACGTCGCCGCCGAGGCGCTTCATCGCGGTCTCGAAGCTCATCTTCGTCCGCGTGCTCGGCTCGAAGAAGCAGAGCGCGAGCAGTTTGTCTGCGTGGCGCTCGCGCGCGGCGGCCGGGTCGTCGGCGAACTCCGCCGCCCGGTCGAGCACCGCCTCGATGTCGGCCCTCGAGAGCTGTTTGGCGGTGAGTAGGTGGTCCTGTCGCATCGAGTGAGGGGGCGCACCGGACGCTCTTGAAACTCCCGGAGTACCCATCCGGTTCCGCACGCGCCGGCCGTGCTGTCGATGGCGGCGTACGTTCAAGTACGAGAACGGGACCAAGAGGGACTGTGAGATTCGCGGTGTGCGGTGGGAAGGGTGGCTGTGGAAAGACGACGACCGCGCTCTCCTTGGCGGGCGCGCTCGTGGAGACGCGTCGCTCACCGTTCGTCATCGACTGCGACCGCGACATGCCGAACCTCCACGTGTACGCGGGCACGCAGGACGAACCAGGTGTGACTGCGCTCGCCGACGGCGCGTCCATCGACACAGTCGCCCACCACGCATCACAGCCCGACGGCGTTCGAATCATCCCCGGTGTCCCGGGAAACGACGTCGCGGGCGCGCTCTCGTGTCTCGACGCTGCAACGAGCCGAGAACCCATCGTACTGGATACGCCTGCCGGCGCGAGCGAGGACGTCGCGACACCGCTCCGGTTCGCGGACGCCGCGATCCTGGTCACGACTCCGTCCGGGCCGTGTGTCCGCGCGGCGATGAAGACGGCGGCGATGGCGAGAGCGCTCGAGGCGCCGATTGCGGGGGTCGTGGTATCGCGCGCAGTAGACGTTCCACCGGACCTCCCGGGGGCTGTCGGCGTACCACGAGACCGTATCGTCAGTGTCCCAGCAGCGTCGGATCCACTGGTATCGACAGCGTGGCGACCTATCAGACGGTTATCTGGTATCGTCCGACCAAACGCTTAACGTCCGCGGCACCCAACAACAGGGACACATGGACGGCAGGCTGTCGACGGGAGTCGACGTGCTCGACCGGGAACTCGGCGGTGGAATCCCGACCGGGAGCGTCGTCGCCTTCAACGCACCCCCGGCGAGCCAGGCTGAGCTCCTGCTCTACGAGCTCACCGTCCCCCGTCAGACACTCTACCTCACCACCGACCGCACCGAGGACGCGGTCCGCGACGCCTTCAACGCCACGCGCGCGCCGACCGGCGAACCCGAGATCATGTACGCCGCCGGCGACGACCCGCTCGACAACGCGCGTCGCGCCTTCCGGGCGGCACCGGAGGAAGCGACCGTCATCATCGACCCGAACGACGCACTCGAACGCACCGATCGCTCCCGGTACGAGGCGTTCCTGAACGAACTCTCGAACCACATGCAGAACACGCAGAGCGTGGCGTTCCTCCACTGTCTCACCGGCGAGTACACCCCGGCGCTTCGCGACACGACGAAACACATGGCGGACGTCATCTTCGACCTCTCGCTCACCGTCACGTCGTCCAACGTCGAGACGCGCCTCACCGTCCCCAAACTCCGCGGTGGCCGCGCCCTCGTCGAACCCATAAAGCTCGACCTGCAGGAACGCGTCCGCGTCGACACCAGCCGCGACATCGCCTGAACATCGGAGCGGAATCGGTCCAGCGTCCGGACAGTCCACTGCTTCTCGGAGCCCAAGCTGTCGAATACTAGTCTTCGGCCGACCGGGTCGCTAGCGGCCGGCCTCCTGCCTGTAGAAACGAAGAATCGAATCGAGTGGTCGCGGTTATGCGTCGTCGGCGTCGAGGTCTTCGGCTTCGAGTTCAGCCGCGATCTCGTCGGCGTCGACGTCAGCGTCCTCGAGGGCTTCCTCGATGTCGACGTCACCGCCGCCCATGCCGCCCATACCGCCCATCATGCCGCCCATACCCCCCATGCCGGAGCCGTCGATGATCTCCTGGACGATGACGCGGTCGAGGTCACACATGTCCATGACCTGGGTGAGGATCTGGGACTTCCCCATCATCCACTGCTGGTTGAACTGGAGCTGGGGGTTCTGCTCGATGTAGAGTGTCTCCTTCTCGACCGTCTCGGTCTCGGTCTCGCCGTCCTCCGTCTCGACTTCCTCCTCGACCTCGTCGGTCTTGATCTCCATGTCGAGTTCGACGTCGAAGTACATCTGGAGGAGGCCCTGGGCCTGCTCGAGGCGGTCCGTGACCTCGCCGACGACCTCGTAGTCGTACTCGATGTCCTCACCGGCGAGCGGGTGGTTGAAGTCGACGCGGGCGCGGCCGCCGATGATCGCTTCGACGTGGCCGTGCTCGCCCTCGATGTCGACGTGGGCGCCGGGGAAGCGATTGTCCTCGGGGATCTTGTCCGCCGCGACGGTGCGGACCTGGTTCTCGTCGTACTCGCCGAACGCGTTCTCGACGACGACGGCACCCTCGGCGCCGACCTCCTTGCCGATGATGTCGTCCTCGACCGTCTCGAAGAGGTGCCCCTCACCGAGCACGATGGTGCGCGGGCTGAAGTCGCGCTCCTCGGTGTCGACGCCTTCCTCCTCGGCGATCTCCTTGTCGGTCGTGTCGACGAGTTCGTCGTCCTCGACGGTGCGTGCGGTGTACGCCAGTTCGATGAAGTCGCCAGCCTGGAGTCCGCCCTGCTCCTCGGTCTCCGGTTCCGATTCGTCGGCCGTCTCGGCCGCTTCTTCTTCACTCATACCACAAGTCAGTCGTGTTCCACCCTTAAGAACAACGTTTCGCGGCCGCGAGGCGAGCTCGCGAGTTCGCCCCGATACACCCCACAATGTCCCCGGAATATACAGCCGCAGTGGGCTTCCCGCTTGCGATTGTGATCGATTCCTCGACCCAACCACCGCACTTTACACCGGCCCGGCCGTCTACCAGGACATGTACGAGGTCGAGGTGAAGGTGCCCGCCGACCACGACGTGGTCCGGGCGCGACTCGAGGACGTCGACGCCGAGTTCGAGGGTCGCGTGGAGCAGGCAGACACGTACTTCGATGCGCCACATCGTGATTTCGCGACGACGGACGAGGCGCTCCGCGTTCGCCGGGAAACGGTGGGCGGTGAGACGAGTGCGCGAATCACGTACAAGGGCCCCCTGGTGGACGCCGAGTCGAAGACGCGCGCCGAGATCGAGACCGGGGTCGACAACGGCGAGGATGCGACGGCGATCTTCGAGCAGCTCGGGTTCGAGGCGGCGGCGACCGTGGAGAAGACCAGGGAGCGCTACGCGTACGAGGAGTACACGGTCGTCCTCGACGACGTCACGGGCCTCGGGGAGTACGTCGAGGTGGAGACGGAGTCCATCGAGGACGACGGCGCACTCGAGGAGGCACGAGCCGGGGCGTTCGACCTGATCAGACTACTGGAGCTCGACCCTGACGACCAGATTCGGCGATCCTACCTGGGACTCTTACTCGACATCCGGGAATAACCACCACGCATATACTGCGGTCGGGGGGTTTCCGCAAGTTATAGAACCGCCGACCGCCGAAGTCGAAGCAATGACCGACCGCAATATTCGCGTCCAGCGCCTCCAGCGAGGCGCCGTCGAGGACGAGAATGTCGAGATCGTCGAACGGAAAGGAATCGGACACCCCGACAGCATCTGTGACGGCATCGCCGAACACGTCTGCGAAGCGCTCGCCCGCGCCTACATCGACCGTGTCGGCAAGGTCCTCCACTTCAACACGGACGAGACCCAGCTCGTCGCCGGCACCGCCGCGCCCGCCTTCGGCGGCGGCGAAGTCATCGAACCCATCTACCTCCTCATCGTCGGCCGCGCCACGAAACGCTACGAGGACGACGACGGCACCGTCCACGACATCCCTGTCGACTCGATCGCCCTCGAAGCCGCCCGCGACTACCTCCGCCAGCACTTCCCGAACCTCGACCTCGAGACCGACGTCATCGTCGACGTCAAACTCGGCGAGGGCAGCGGCGACCTCCAGACCGTCTTCGGGGAAGCCGGCACCCAGATCCCGATGGCGAACGACACCAGCTTCGGCGTCGGCCACGCCCCGCTCACCGAGACCGAACAGCTCGTGAAGGCGACCGAGGAACGTCTCAACGGCGAGTTCTCCGAGGACCACCCCGCCCTCGGCGAGGACGTGAAGGTCATGGGGAAACGCGAGGACGACCAGATCGACCTCACCGTGGCCGCGGCCATGGTCGACGCCTACGTCGAGGACATGGACGACTACCGCGACGCCGTCGACGACGTCCACGACTACGTCGCGTCCATCGCCCCCGAGTACACCGACCGCGACGTAACCGTCCACGTCAACACCGCCGACGACTACGACAGCGGTTCCATCTACCTCACCACCACCGGCACCAGCGCCGAACAGGGCGACGACGGCAGCGTCGGCCGCGGCAACCGCGCTAACGGCCTCATCACCCCCAACCGCAGCATGAGCATGGAAGCCACGAGCGGGAAGAACCCCGTCAACCACATCGGGAAGATCTATAATCTCCTCTCCACCCAGATCGCCGAAAGCGTCGTCGACCAGGTGGATGGGATCCGCGACATGCGCGTCCGCCTCCTCTCCCAGATCGGGCAACCGATCGACGAACCCCACGTCGCCGACGTCCACATCGTCACCGACGCCGACACCAAACTCGCCGACGTCCAGGCGGACGTCCGCGCCATCGTCGACGACGAACTCGCGAACGTCACCGACGTGACGAAGAAAGTCATCGACGGGGAGCTTCGGACCTTCTGAACGGACCTTTTGCTGCGCCCACCCTCTGGGTGGGCTGGCAAAATCTCCACCAAAAGCACGTCGACCCACCTCTGGTGGGTCTCGTACCCGCGCCCTCCGGGCGCGGTGAACCGCGAGACTACCGGGTCCTTCGGACCGCTCGTCTCGCGGATGCTTACAATTTGACTTGATGGGAGGGCAGCCACCTCGTTCTAATTCGTTCTTCCCGTATGACGGAGAGTTTTGGTTGGTGCAGTGCCTGAGTTACGACTGAACGTGCAACCGCCCGCTTCGCGAGGCCTTTTTACGGGGGCGGCGTCTTCGTGCATATATGACCGTTCCGGGTGCCGATAGCGTGCTCGTCCGCCACGGCGACGTGGGGGTGAAGTCGAGTGGCGTGCAGAAGCGCATGGAAGGCAGGCTCCGGGACAACCTGCAGGCGATGCTGGAGCGCGACGACATCGAGGGTCTCGTAGAACGCGAGTGGGGCCGGGTTATCGTCCGGACCGACGATGCGGAGAATCCAGGGCAGACTGCGGATGCGGCCTGCGGTGCCGCAACGCGGACGTTCGGCGTCGTATCTGCGAGTTCCGCGCGGACCGTCGACCCTGATTTCGACACGATCTGTGAGACGCTCGCAGAGATCGCGCCCGATGTGTACACCGGTGGAGCGTTCGCCGTGGACGCCCGTCGGTCGGGGGACGTCCACGACTTCACGAGCCACGACGTCAATCAGGACGGCGGGGCCGCGGTGTGGCACGCGGTGGCGGATGACTTCGAACCCGAGGTCGACCTCGACGACCCCGACGTCACGTTCTACATCGAGGTTCGCGAGGACGAAGCGTTCATCTTCACCGAGAAACGCGACGGGCCGGGTGGGCTACCACTCGGGACGCAAGCACCGCTCGTCGCCCTGATATCAGGAGGGATCGATTCTCCGGTGGCGGCGTGGCTCGCGATGAAGCGCGGATCCCCCGTGGTTCCGCTCTACCTCGACCTCGGCGACTACGGCGGCCCAGACCACCGTGCACGGGCAGAACTGACTGCCGAACACCTCCAGGAGTGGGCGCCCGGCTTCGACCTCCGGATGCGGGTCGCACCCGCCGGGCCCGCCGTCAAACGGCTCGGCGCGGAGGTCGGGAAGACGCGGATGCTGTCGTTCCGCCGATTCATGTACCGCGTGGCGGAGCACGTCGCGGAGCGGGAGGGCGCGGTTGGCATCGTCACCGGTGAGGCCATCGGCCAGAAGTCGAGTCAGACCGCGACGAACCTCGGGGTCGTGAGCGACGCGGCGAGCCTCCCGATCCACCGGCCGCTCCTCGTCCTCGATAAGCAGGAGATCATCGCGAAGGCCCGCGAACTCGGCACCTACCGCGACGCGACCATCGACGCCGGCTGTAATCGCCTGGCGCCCGGTCAGCCCCTGACGGCGGCCGACCGCGAATCCATCATGCTCGACGAGCCCGAGGACCTCTTCGAGATGGCGCGGGATATCGCGGAGGACGTCGAGGTAGTCGGGGCCGACGAGGACGTCGCCGACGCCGAGGTGTCGCGATGACGACGGTGTGCATGGTCGGTGACCCGGACGAGAACCTCCAGGTCGAGCTGATGGGGTACGAGACGGCGCGGAAGGCGCTCGCGCAGTACGACTTCGAGCAGCCCTTCGAGAACAGTGTGGCGGTCCGAACCGTGAGCCTCGGGAGCGCCGTCTCACTCCTCAACGACCTCAACTGGTACCTCGTCCGGCTCGTCGACCTCGCACTCATCCAGGAGCCCTCCATCAGCGAGGACGAATGGCTCACGCGGAACCTCGCCCGGCAGGTCCGTGACGGCGACGTCCGCCCCGAGGAGACCGACGAGTACCGCGCTATCTACGGCCTCGAGAACGGCCGGCTCGTCGAACCGATGTACGCCACGCCGATCGATGGCCAGCTCCCCGAGTACGACCTGCGTGACGTCGACGAGACCGTCATCGTGCGTGTGACTGGCCAGGAGTTCAGCGGCTGAGCCGTCGGCGGCGTCCAGAACGAGCCCTCAGTCGAAGGTACCCGCAGAGAGGTAGCGCTCCCCGCTATCGGGGAAGATAGTGACGACGACCGGGCAGTCGTCGTACTCACCGCCGTCCGAGACAGGCGTCGCATCCGCGTCGAGTCCGGCGTCTGCGAGGGCGTCGGCGTCGAATTCGACTTCGGGGCAGTTGAGCTCTGGCTGCGCGAGTCGTTCGGCGACGCGCTGCGCCGCGATGTTCGCGGCGCCACTCGACTGGCCGACGAGGATGCCCTCCTCGCGGGCGAGGCGGCGACACTCTGCTTCGGCGTCCTCGAGGGCGACAGTCTCGATGCTGTCGAGGAGGTCGCGGTCGAGGAGGTCACTGACGAATCCGGGCCCCATGCCCTGGTAGTCGTCGTTCCCGGCTTCACCGGTGGTGAGGACGGCGTTCTCAGCAGGTTCGACGCCCACGACCTCCATGTCCGGGTACTCCTCGAGCAGCCGAGTCGCGGTGCCAGTGATGGTGCCGCCGGTGCCGACCGCGGCGACGAACGCGTCGACGGTCCGGCCCTCGACCTGCTCGATGATCTCTTCGGCGGTGGTGCGGTAGTGGGCTCGGGGGTTCGCCTCGTTCTCGAACTGGGCGACGCGGAAGCCGTGTCCCTCGGATGCGAGTTCGTCGGCGCGCTCGTTCGCGGCCGTCATGTCGCCATCGATGAGTTCGAGGTCGGCGCCGTACGCCCGGAGGAGGCGTCGACGTTCCTCGGATTTCGAGGCCGGCATGACGATGGTGAGGTCGTAGTCGAGGGCGGCGCAGACGAGTGCGAGACCGATACCCGTGTTGCCGCTCGTCGCCTCGATGAGTCGGTCACCGGGCTCGATGTGGCCCTGTCGCTCCGCCTCGAGCACCATCTCCCGGGCGGGCCGGTCCTTGGCCGAGCCGCCGGGGTTGAACCCCTCGAGCTTCGCCGCGACCGTCGCCCCCTCCGGGGACGGGACGCGGACGAGCGGGGACCCGATGGTCTCGAGGATGCTCGATTTCATTGCACCGACGTAGGGGGGCACCCCGTATATCCCTGTGGGACGCCGGCAGGGAGTGCCGTTACCGGTGTCCGTGGCAGCAATGGGGCGGATGCCGGGTCGTATCAGTCGTGGATGCCACGGAGGCGGTCCAGATGGGTGTCCTTGAACCCGGTCGGGTACTTCAGTCCGAAGCCGATCGCGCGGTCGATGCCGATGTGCGCCAGCCAGATGAGCGCGACGAGGACAGCCAGGGGAGTGGCGCTCCACCAGCCGACGCCGGCGAGGAGGAGTGGGAGGCTGTAGGTGTGGAGGACGTTGTAGGTTCGACTGCCGATGCTGGGTCCAGCGGCGTAGCCGGCCATGCCGAGGTCGGGGGCGAAGATCAGGAGGAGGTAGAGCCACCACTGGCCGTCGAGGACGACGAATGCGCCGGACGCGGCGGCGAAGACGGCGGCTCCCTCGAGCCGGAGCACGGTCCGTGGGTTCATGCAGCCTGGAGACGGGGACGGCAGGTCAACCTTCCGACAAGGTTCAAGGCGTGACGCCGAAACCGATTCAATATGCCTCGGTCCCACGGAACAAGCGCGTCGTCCTCGTCGTCGGTCCGCAGCGGTCTCGTCGTCGGGGCCCTGACCATCTGTGCCTTCGTCGCGCTGGTCCTCATGCTCGTCCCCGTCCTCCTGGTCCCGGTCGGTCAGACTGGCAGGCTCCTGTTAACGTACTCGATACCCGAACTCGGGTTCGCCGCGATCGGCCTGCTATTTCTCGTCGTCATCGGCGAAGACCGGTCGTTCATCGACATCGACCGGCCGACAGCTAGCGACGCCACCTTCACGGCCATCGCGTCGGTGCTGCTTGCAGGGTTCAATCTTCTCGTCCACTGGGCATTCGCGACCGCCGGGTTCTCGACAGCCTCCCGATTCAGCATGCCGTCAGGTATCGACCCAGTGCTTCTCCTCGCCGGACTCTCGGTGGTGTTAGTCATGATCGTTGGCCCCAGCGAGGAATTGTTCTTCCGGGGCGTCGTCCAGCGCTACCTCGACGAGGACCTCTCACGTCTGGGCGCCTACGCGTGGACCAGCGTCATCTTCGCCGCCTTCCACCTCCCCGCCGTAGCCGGCACTGACGGCGGCCTCCCTCAGTACGTGCTCGTCGGGGGGATCCTCTTCGTCGTCTCGATGAGCCTGGGTTGGCTCTACGACCGTACCAGGAACCTCCTCGTCCCCGCGATGGTCCACGGGATATACAACGTCCTCGTGTTCGCGAGTCTCGTCTTCGGTGTGATGCCCTGAGAACCTGCCGCATTGCCGAACCCGGCATGGGGCAAAATCCCCGGTATGCACGTCGCTTAAACCCGATGCCCGCCTATCCCCGGCCATGCAACTCTCCACCATGGACGCCGATCCGGCCTGGGACGCCGACGCACACGCCGAGACCGTCGACATCTGGGCTGCAGCCGCCGACAACGTGACCGTGAAGGTCTGGGGCGGCGACTGGTGCAAGGACTGCCAGCGCCAGCTCCCCGAGTTCGGCGCAGCACTCCAAGCCGCCGGCATTCCCGACGAACGCATCGAACACTACCCTGTCGAGAAAGCGGACGACGGCTCGAAGACCGGCCCGAATGTCGAAGCGTACGACATCGAGTTCATCCCCACGGTCGTGGTCGAACGTGAAGGCGAAGAACTCGCTCGGTTCGTCGAGGACGCGGACGAACCGATCGCGGTCTGGCTCGCCGACCGACTCGAAGCAGAAGCCACCGCCTAGACGAGCGGTCAGCTGCTTCTCCACGTCACTCCTGCTCGACCCCCGCAGGCCGAAGCTCCGCGAGCCACGTCTCGAGTTCGTCGACGGTCGACACCGGCGGTGAACACTGGCGGCGACACACGAACGCCGTCGGACCATCCCGCGCGCCACGATTCGCCCAGATCGGCGGCGCGGACTCGACTCCAAGAGCGTCCAGCCAGTCGCCGAGTTCGTCGTCGGTCGCTGGTCGTTGGGCGATCAGGCGGCCGGGGACGAACGCCCCGCCAATCGTGAACCGCCAGTCGGCGGGAACGTCACCTGCGAGGGTGAACTCGATGTGGCCGGTCGCCAGTGTGTCAGCGACCATCGCGAGGGTCGCGTGCTGTGATGGCTGGGAATCGACGGTCTCGGCGTGCGTCGAGAGCACGTCCTCGACGACTGCCTCGAAGTCGGCGTCCGGGACGAACGCGTCGAGGGCGAGCAGGACGCCGCAGGCGACGCCGACACTGGACGGCGTCGAGCGGTCCGCGAGCTCCTGGGGCCGCGCGGTGAGCGCTTCGCCCGAGACCGGCGTGAAGTAGAGCGTTCCCCGGTCGGGGGCGTAGAACTCCTCGACGATGACACGTCCCAGCGATAGCGCGAACGCCAGGTGGTCGACGTCGCCAGACGCCTCGTACGTCGTGAGGGCGCCCCGGGCGAGGAATGCGTAATCCTCGAGATACCCCGTGACGCCGGCATCACCGTCCATATACCGGCGGTGGAGTCGCTGCTCGTCGGCGTCCCAGAGTCGGTCCCGGACGAATTCCAGGGCGTCGACCGCCGTCTCGGTGTACGTATCGTCGAGTGCGAGGCCGGCGTCGGCGAAGGCGTCGATAGCGAGACCGTTCCAACCGGCGAGGACTTTCTCGTCACGACGTGGTCGCGGTCGGTCGTTTCGGGCTGCGAGTAGACAGGCGTCAGCGGCGTCGAGTCGGTCCTCGACGGCAGTGGCTTCGAGGTCATGCTCCGATGCGAGGTCGTCGATAGACCGTTCGATGGTCAGGACGGTGGCACCCTCGAAGTTCCCGGCGCCGTCGATGCCGTACCGGTCGGTCGCGAGGTCGACGAGTTCATCGACGTCGTATCCCTGGCCGTGTTCGGCGACCTCCTCACGAATGGCTTGCCGGACCTCCTCCGGTGTCCAGACGTAGAAGGCGCCCTCCTCGCCGACGGAGACGCCGGACCGGTCAGTGGGCGGGTCGCTCCGGGCGTCGAGCGTGCTGTAGAAGCCGCCGTCAGGATGCTGGAGCTCCGCCGTGAGAAAGTCGAGTGTGTCGTGGACGACGTCGGCGTACCGTACGTCGCCGGTGACGCGGTAGCCATCTATGAAGGCCCGGGGGAGGTCCGCGTTGTCGTAGAGCATCTTCTCGAAGTGAGGGACGGTCCAGTCCCGGTCGACGCAGTACCGATGGAACCCGCCGGCGAGGTGGTCCTGGAGACCGCCGTCGGCCATCGCGTCCAGCGTCTCGACGGCGACGTCTCGGTAGACGGCGCGGCCCGTTCGGTCGAACGCCCGGAGGAGCAACCGGAGGCGTGCCGGCTGCGGGAACTTCTGTCCCGACCCGAACCCGCCGTGTTCACGGTCCGCAGCGCGGACGATGGCGTCGGCGGCGTCCGTCAATCCGGCTTCACCGGCGGGCTCGGCCGGCTGGTCGGGCACCGATTCGAGCTCCCCGCGGGCCGCCTGCATCCACTGGTGCGCGCGACTCTCGATGTCGTCCCGCTCGGTCTTCCAGGCGCTCTCGATGTCGCCGAGGAGCTGACGGAAGCCGGGCTGGTTACGTTTCGCGTCCGGCGGGAAGTAGGTCCCCACGTAGAACGGCTCCTTCTCGGGCGTGAGGAAGACGGAGAGCGGCCAGCCACCGCCGCCCCGGATGAGCTGGCAAACCTGCATGTAGACGGCGTCGACATCCGGCCGTTCCTCACGGTCGACCTTCACGGGGACGAAGTGGTCATTCAGCGTCGCCGCGATCGACGCATCCTGGAAGGACTCCTCCTGCATGACGTGACACCAGTGACAAGCCGAGTACCCGATGGAGAGGAACACGGGGACGTCGCGTTCCCGGGCCGCCTCGAAGGCTGCGTCGTCCCAGGGCTGCCAGTTCACGGGGTCGTCGGCGTGCTGGCGGAGATACGGGCTCGCCGCCTCGTCCAGCCGATTGCGTCGCGACTGATCGCTCATGCCCCGGACTTACAGCCACGGGCCCTTAACGCCCCGCAAGCCGACACCAAAATGTGGTCACCCGAACCTGATGAACGCACGTTCGTGGATAACTTCACGCATTTGAAGAACAACCTTTACACTCCGTTGCACACTTCGTGTCGGTATGAGTGACACCGAACGCGTCCTGCTGGTCGGCGGTGGCGGACGCGAAAACGCCATCGCGCGGTCTCTCGCACAGTCGCCCCGCGACCCCGAACTCTACGCCGCGGCGTCGAACCGCAATCCGGGAATCGAGTCGCTCGCGGACGGGTTCGAAGTGCTCGACGAGACGGACCCCGACGCCGTCAGCGAGTACGCCGAAGCAGTCGACACAACGGTCGCGATGGTCGGGCCGGAGACGCCGCTCGCCGCCGGCGTCGTCGACGCCCTCGAGGAGCGCGGCGTCTACGCGTTCAGCCCCCTGCAGTCCGACGCCCGTATCGAGACGGACAAGGCGTTCCAGCGGGAGTTCATGGCCGAACACGACATCCCGGGGACGCCCGACTTCGCCGTGTTCGAGAACCCCTGGGACGCAGCCGAGTACGTCCGCGAGTACGACGGCGACGTCGCCGTCAAACCCGCCGGCCTGACCGGCGGAAAGGGCGTGAAAGTCACCGGCGACCAGGTGTCGACCGACGAAGCAGTCGAGTACATCTACGACGCCAACCACGACCAGTGGGTCATCGAGGAGCGGCTCATCGGCGAGGAGTTCACCCTCCAGGCGTTCGTCGCGAACGGGAGCGTCCGGACGACACCCGCCGTCCAGGACCACAAGCGCGCCTACGAGGGCGACGAAGGACCGAACACGGGCGGGATGGGGAGCTACAGCGACTCGACGCACACGTTGCCGTTCATGACCGACGAGGACTACCAGGCGGCCGTCGACGTCATCGAGGCAACCGTGGACGCCCTCCCCGAGTACCGGGGTGTCCTCTACGGCCAGTTCATGCTCACCGCGGAGGGGCCGAAGGTCGTCGAGTTCAACGCCCGCTTCGGTGACCCCGAGGCGATGAACACGCTCCCAGTCCTCGAGACCGACTTCCTCGACCTACTCACGGCTGGGCGGGACGGCGACTTACTCCCGGAGCTCGAGTTTGCATCGCAGGCGACCGTTTGCAAGTACGCCGTCCCCGCCGGCTACCCGACTGACCCCGAAGCGGGCGCGACGGTCACGGTCGACGAGGACTCGATCGGTGACGCGCTCCTCTTCTACGCGAGCGTCGACGCTCGCGACGACGGCATCTACACCACGACGTCCCGGAGCTTCGCCGTCGTCGGTCTCGCCGACACCATCACCGAGGCCGAGAAGATAGCCGAAGCCGCCCTCCCGGGCGAGGACGCCGGCTTCCACATGCGTCACGACATCGGGAAACCCGACCTCGTCCAGCAGCGCATCGACCACATAGCCGAGATCCGCACGTAGGGGCCGACCCCCAGGTTCGGGACAGATGTACTCGTTGGAAGCAGCGTCACTCGTTGACGCACCTACTTCTAAGTAGACGGCGAGCCAACAGATAGGTATGGCAGACCAGGAAGTCGTACGACTGCTCCAGCAGGCGTACCAGGACGAGATCGAGACCGTGATGAACTACCTCTCCAACAGTATCGTGCTCGATGGCGTCCGCGCCGAGGAGATCAAGGAGTCCCTCCAGGTGGATATCCAGGAGGAGCTCGGACACGCCGAACAGCTCGGGAACCGGCTGAAACAGCTCGACGAGAACCCCCCGGGCAGCGCCGCATTCGAGGCGTCCCAGCACAGCCTCCAGCCTCCGGAAGACACCACGGACGTACTAACTGTCATCGACGGCGTGCTCGAAGCAGAGGAGGGCGCGATCGACGTGTACCGCCAGCTCATCAACGCCGCGAGAGAAGCCGATGACCCGGTCACCGAGGACCTCGCGGTCACCCTCCTCGCCGACGAGGAAGCCCACCGGACGGAGTTCCGTGGCTTCCGACGCGAGTACGAGCAGTAACCTCCCAGTCTGGCGCGACTCGAACGCTTTTTACCGGCGCGACGACTCGATTTGGTCGGAATGAAACCCGCACTTGTCGCCCTCGCCCTGCTCACCGGCATCATCACGGGTGCGGCGTTCGCCTCGCTCCGCATCCCGATCCCCGCACCGCCGAGCATCGTCGGCATCATGGGCATCGTGGGCATCTACGTCGGCTACAAGGCCGTCGAGATCACGGGCGTCGGGTTCGACCTCCTCGCACGCCTCGGGATCTGAACCGCTAGTTTTGCCAGGATTTGTTTGCCGGGCCTTCGATGGCCATCGCTCCAGATTTCGTGAGCTGTGGACCCGGCCGCGGTGCCAGCGCTGACGAATCCACCGATGGCGAGCAGACGACACGTGGCAGTCCGGGTGTCGGTGAATCGTCGAGTTTCGCGTGGCCGACACCCGGTGCGTCCTACAGCATACCACGAATTGGCCCCGGTCTGGTATTTGAACCTACGTGCGTTCGGTGCTGTACGGTGGCGAAACTGAACGGTTGCGGTGCTGGGCGGAAGCAGTGCTGGGCGGAAGCGGTGCTGTGCGGAACCGGTTGTAGCAATCCGGTATTGCGTTCCGAGCGCCGGAGGCGCTCGGCTTTTTGGTGGAGGTTTTTACGCGAGCGGTTCGCGCACTGCGCGAACCCGATGCGTAAAAAGGTCCGTTAGTAGGAGCGTTCTTTCGGTTCGTACGATTTCTCCTCGCTTTCGAGGATGCTGTCGCGGTACCAGATCTCGGGGTCACCGTCGTTCCAGGAGACGAGAGTGTGTTTGAGCCATTCGTCGTCGCGCCGTTCCTGGAATTCCTGGCGCCAGTGGGCGCCACGGAATTCGTTGCGAACGAGGGCGCCGACGGTGATGGCTTCGGCGACGTCGAGGAGGTTCCGGGTTTCGATGGTGTGCTGGAGGTCGGTGTTGTAGGTCCGGGATTTGTCGGCGACGGCGACGTCCTGGTAGCGTTCGCGGGCTTCCTGGATGTCGTCCAGCGCCTGGCGAAGGGCGGGTTCGGTCCGGAAGACGTTGACGTTCTCCGTCATGGTCTGCTGGAGGTCGCTGCGGACGTCGGCGTGGTTGATGCCGTCTTCGTTCTCGAGGAGGGTGTCGATGCGTTCGTTCTCGGCTTCGACAGTGGCCTCCACGATGGCGGTTGGGTCGGTCGACCCGCCGTCCGTGGCGGCGTCCGTCTCTGTGACTGTGCCGGGTTCGCCGAGGGGGACGTCGATGTCCGCGCGTTCGGCGTCCGGGTCGGGGCCGACCTGGATCTTGGCTTCGCCGAGGTCGGTGCCGGCGGCGTGGCGGCCGGCGCGAGCGCCGAAGACGATGAGTTCGGGGAGGGCGTTGCCGCCGAGGCGGTTCGCGCCGTGGAGGCTGACGCAGGCGCATTCGCCGGCGGCGTAGAGGCCGTCGATGCAGGTCTTCCCGTGTTCGTTGACCTCGATGCCGCCCATGGCGTAGTGCTGACCGGGCTTGACGGGCATCGGTTCCTCCTTCCCGTCGACGCCCTCGAAGTCGCGGGCGAGGTGGAGGATGTTCTCGAGGCGGTCGGTGATGCGTTCGTCGCCGAGATGTCGCATGTCGAGGTGGACGTACTCGTCCTCGATACCCCGGCCGGCGTTGATCTCGGTGAGTTCGGCGCGGGAGACGACGTCGCGGCTGGCGAGTTCGCCGTCGTTCGTGGCGTACCCGTACTCGAACATGAAGCGTTCGCCGTCGGCGTTGTAGAGGATGCCGCCCTCGCCGCGGACGCCCTCGCTGATGAGGACGCCGGTGGACGGGAGGGTGGTGGGGTGGAACTGGATCATCTCCATGTCCTCCATCGGGACGCCGGCGCGGTACGCCATGGCGACGCCGTCTCCGGTGTTCGCGACGGCGTTCGTGGTGTGGTCGTACGCCTGGCCGAGGCCGCCGGTGGCGAGGACGACGCCGTTGCGGGCGCGGAAGCCGGTGATCTCGCCGGTCCGGATGTCCCACGCGACGACGCCGTGACAGGTTCGGTCGTTCGGGTCGTCCTCGTCGGTGACGGCGAGCTGGGTGACGTACCATTCGTCGTACACCGTGATGCCGCGTTTCACCACCTGCTCGTACATCGTGTGGAGCATGTGGTGGCCGGTCTCGGCGCCGGCGTAGGTGGTTCGTGGGAAGCTCAGGCCGCCGAATGGGCGCTGACTGACGCGGCCGTCGTCCTCTCGGGAGAATGGCATGCCCCAGTGTTCGAGCTGGATGGTCTCCTCGGGCGCCGTCTTCGCGAACGTCTCGACCGCCGGGGCGTCCGCGAGGTAGTCCGCGCCCTTCATCGTGTCGTAGGCGTGGCTCTCCCAGGAGTCCCCCTCGCGCAGTGCGGCGTTGATGCCGCCCTCCGCCGCGCCCGTGTGGGATCGGACGGGGTGGAGTTTCGTGACGATAGCCGCATCCGCTCCTTCCTCGTGGGCGGCGATGGCTGCGCGGAGCCCCGCGCCGCCGCCGCCGACGACGATGACGTCGTGTTCGTACATGGTTACCAGAACTTTAGATTGGATTTGACCGCTTCGCGCTTCAGCTCCTGGATGTGCTCCGTGAGCGGGATGTCCTTCGGGCAGACGTTCGTGCAGGAGAACTGGGTCTGGCAGCGCCAGACACCGTGTTCCTCCTCGATGATCTCGAGGCGTTCCTGCTGTTTCTGCTCGCCTTCGCGTTCGTCGAAGTAGAACCGGTAGGCCTTGTTGATCGCTGCGGGGCCGAGATACTGGTTGTCGCCCGCGGCGATGTTACAGGAGGACATGCAGGCGCTACACCAGATGCAGCGCGTGCTCATCTTCACCTGCTCGCGGTTCTCGCGGCTCTGCCGCTGCTCCTCGAGTTCGTCGTCGGGGGTCTCGTCGGGGTCGAAGTAGGGGTCGACCGCGTGCATCTGGTCGTAGAAGTGCTCCATGTCGACGACGAGGTCCTTCACGACCTCGGCGTGCGGGAGTGGCTCGATGCGGACGGGCTGGTCGAGTTCGTCGAGCTGCTTCTGGCAGCCGAGGAGCTGGTTCCCGTTCACGAAGAGCGCGTCGCTCCCGCAGACGGCCTGCCGGCAGGAGTGCCGGAAGGTGAGACTGGAGTCGTAGGTGTCGCGGGCGTGGATGAGCGCGTCGAGGACGGTCATCCCCTTCTCGTAGGGGACGTGGAAGTCGTCGAAGCGTGGTTCCTGCTTCCCCTCGATCTCGGGGTCGTAGCGGAACACCTTCAGGTGGACCGTCTCCTGGTCCGCGGCCGCGGCTGCGTCGGCTTCGGCTTCCTTCGCTTCGCGCGCTTCCGCGCGTGCGTCCTTCGCTTCCAGGCGTCGGGCCTGCGGGGAGTCGTCCCCGGTCTGTGCCTCGGATTCCGTGTCTGGTGTCTGCGTACTCATAGGTTAGAACCCCGCGAGCGTGGTGGCGACGCGGATTCCCTGCACGACGAGCAGGAGTGATGCGACGCCGAGCACGAGCTGCGCGGCGCGCTTCTGTGCCCCGTCCAGGCCGGCGTTGATGAGGGCGTTGTAGATGCCGTTCACACCGTGGAACGCCGCGGTCACGAGGAAGAGCACCATCGTGATGAAGTAGCCAAGCGACTGCATCCGGACCTGGCTGCCCTGGAACGTGATCTCGGCGGCGTGGGTCACGAAGTGCAGGTTGAAGAAGTGGAACGCGAGCACGACGACCAGGAAGGCCGCGGTGGCGCGCTGGAGGAACCACAGCGTCGTGCCGGATTCGAAGCTGGAGTAGCGTTCCGCCATCAGAGGGCACCTCCAAGGAACGTCGGGACGCTCGCGACCACGATCGCGCCGGTGAGCACGAGGGACGCGTAGAAGCTCTTGTCCTGCTGTTCGAGTCCGAGCCCGAGGTCGACGAAGAGCAGTCGGACGCCGTTCAGGATGTGGAAGACGGCGACTGCGAGCAGGCCGACCTCCAGGAACCGGACGAGGAGGATGCTCTCCAGACCGTGGAGGGTGTTCGTATAGACTGACGCCCCCTGCAGGGACGTGCTGAGCACGGCGATGTGGGTGAACAGGTACCCGATGAGAATCCATCCCGTGAACTTGTGGAAGATCCAGGCCCACATGCCAGCCGAGAACTCCGTCCACCGGCCGAAGTCCTCGATGCGGCCCCGGTCGTACGACTCACTCATACCTTGTTGAAGGGTGCGCAACCCCGGCACATAGAAGTTACGTAACCCGGGGAAGGTTGCGAGGCCGCGACCGGGCCGCTGGCTGTCAGGTTTTGCCGAGTCAGCTGGTATCCGAGCGGGAGGGAATCGTGGACGGCGTAGGGGGTCAGCTCGTGGGTCGTTCCGGCATCGCGCCCGCCTGGCTTCGTTCGTAGGCCCGTCGGGTGTCCTCGTCGAGTTCGACGATGTGGCAGAGTGGGTTCCCCGGATAGACGACGGGGTTCTCGAGGACGCCGACGAGGAGGCCGGTGAACGGCGCTTCGACGTGGACCGCGTCCGTCTTGAACGGGTTCGTGATGGTGCAGACGGGTTCGCCTGCTTCGACGAGTTCGCCGCGGTCGTGATGCATCTCGACGATGCCCCCGGAGTCCGCCCGGAGCCAGGTCTTCTGGGCTTTGTCGACGACGGTCCGCCAGCCCGGCCACTTGACGAACTCCATCGGGTAGAGGTCGTACTCCGCGAAGACGCTCGCGACGCCGTCGAGGGCGTGGTCAATGAGGTCGCGCTGGAAGCGGTGTGCTTCCCCGAGTTCGACGGTGATGGTGGGGGCGCCGGCGTTCGTGGCTTCCCCGCGAAGCGACCCGCTCGGCCCCTCGCTGTCGATGATGACGTTCGTCGCGAAGGACCGGGCGAGTCGGGCGACGTCAGTATTGCTCATGTCCGCGCGTACGTGGAGCATGTTGGTTCGGCCGCGGGTGCTGGTGTGGAAGTCGAGGCCGACGTCGCAGGGCTCGATGAAGTTCCGGAAGAGCTGGGCGGCCATCCGTTTCGCGCTCGTGGAGTCTGCGTCGCCGGGGAAGGAGCGGTTGAGGTCGCGGTCGTAGATGGGGAGGTAGCGCTGCTGGGCGATGAACCCGGGGACGTTGAGGACGGGCATGCAGATGAGGGTCCCCTGGAGGTTGTCGTGGTCCCAGTCCGAGGCGACCTCGCGGACGACCTCGATGCCGTTGAGTTCGTCGCCGTGGGCAGCCGCCGAGAGGAACACGGTCGGGCCGGGCTCGGCGCCGTTGATGATGGAGACGGGGACGCGGATGGGATCGCCGAGGTAGGTCTGGCTGATAGTGAATCGGATGTCGGCGCGTTCGCCGGGGTCCACCCGACCACCGTTGTACGTGAACGCGCCGGAGGTCATGTACTGTCGTGACGCGGGCATCCTCTTAAGGGCACTGCCACACGGCGGGCGCGTTTCCAGGGGGTCGCCCGCGTCGCTTGCGGCCGGTCGTGGGGCCTGGTATCATACCTGCAGTCGTCGCGGACACCGGCACCATTTTAGGCCGACAGTGAGAGTTCCGGGTAATGACCGAACCTGTTTCCGTTGGCGTGTTGAGCCTTCACAACAGCAAGGAGACGAAGGCGATCCTCAACGCCGTCAACGAACTCGGGCACCAGGGAACCTGGCTGCGTGAAGAGAACATCGTCATCTCCATCGAGGGCGAGGATGGGGTCCGGCTCGAACCGGACGTGGACGTCGTCTGCAACCGACTCCTTCTCTCGAACACCGAGCAGCCGTGTGAACTCCTGGGGCTCGCAAAATCCTTCAGCCGCCTCCGGCCGACCCTCAATCGACCCACGAACGTCCTGACCGCGTTCCACAAGTTCGCGACCGCGACCGCGCTCGCCGACACCGACGTTCGGCTCCCCGATGCGTTGCTCGCACTCGATTCCGACCGGCTGAACGAGGAGCGCAAGCGCTTCGGCGACGAGGTCGTGTACAAGACGGCGATCGGCACGCACGGCGGTGGGACGTGGAAGATCGGCCCGGACGAGCAGGTGAACCCACGCGTCGGCGACCGGTACGCGTTCCTCCAGGACCTCATCGAGCGGGACGAGTCCCGCCACCAGGACCTCCGCATCTACGTCGTCGACGGCGAGATCATCGGGTCGATGCGTCGTTTCGCGCCGGAGAACGACTGGCGGACGAACGTCGCCCTCGGTGGCGACGTCGAGGGTGTGGACGACCTCCCGGAGAACGCCAGGAAGATGGCTATCAGTGCCGCAGACCACCTCGGGCTCGATTACGCCGGTGTCGACCTCGTCGAGGGCGTCGATGGCTGGTACCTCCTCGAGGTCAATCCGACCGCGGGCTTCAAGGGCCTGTTCAAGGCGACCGGTATCAGTCCGGCGCCACACATCGCGAAGCTCGCGATCGAGACCGCCGGCGGTGAAGTCGACGACGAGCAGGTCGAGAAGCTGTCTCGGACGCTGGATGACTCCACCCCGCCAGACACGCCGACGCGTTCTCGGACGCGACGCGAGGAGCCGAAGACCATCGGATACACCGAGGAGGTGCTGGTCTCCGGGACGAGCGGGACCGAGCGCGTCATCGCGAAGTCCGACACGGGCGCGTCCCGGACGAGCATCGACACGCGGCTCGCCGCCGACATCGGCGCCGGCCCGATCAAGAGCATGACGAAGATCCGCTCGGGGAGCGTCAAGTCCGGCAAGGCGCGTCCGGTCGTCGACATCGTCGTCGGCGTCGGCGGCGACCGGCACACCGTCGCCGCGAGTCTCGAGGACCGCAGCCACATGAACTACCCCATGATTCTCGGGCGCGACATCCTCGGCCAGTACCAGATCGACGTCCAGCGCCGCTTCGAGGAGGACTCCGCCGACGGTCCGAACGTCGAAGAAGAGGAGTAGTTACCCCGAGTCGCGGTTCTCGAGATATCGCGATACGGCTCGTTTTGCAGCCGCGACGTGTTCGTCCGCGCCAGGATGTCCGGTCTCGTCGACGGCCGAGAGCAGGGTCTCGACCTGTCTGACGCGTCGGTCGACGACGTCACGCTGACCCGCCCGCTGGGCAGCGACCGCGTCGGCCGCGACGGCCTCGGCTTCACCAAGATACGTCGAGACCGATGGGTCCACGGGCAGTTCGGCCGTCGCGGCGAGCTGGTCGTGGACGTCCTCGACGACCTGGTCCTCCGACATGCAACAGCCTGGGGTGGCAGCGACCAAAAAGCCCAACCTGTTCCCCGGCGGCGTGAGACCCATGGACTGCAGGAACGTACCGTTCGCCGGCGCCGAGGCGTACTACGCCGAACACCGGCCGGACTACGCCCCGGAGGCCATCGACTACCTCGTGGAGCGTTTCGACGTGGACGCGGACGTGGACGCTCGGGTTCTCGACCTTGGCTGTGGCACCGGCCAGCTCGCCGTCCCGCTCGCAGCCCACGCCGGGACCGTGGTCTGCGTCGACCCGAATCCCGAGATGCTCGACCAGACTCGGGCGCGAGCCGACTCGGCCGGCCGGACGAACGTCGAACTCGTCGAGGGTGCGGAATCGGACCTCGGCCGGCTCGGCCCCGAGCTGGCCCCGATTCGTCTCGCGACGATGGGGCGGTCGTTCCACTGGATGAATCAGACACGGACCCTCGACCACCTCCGAGGCATGCTCGAGCCGAACGGCGGCGTCGCCATCGTCACCGGCGAGGAGCTTCTCACCCGGTGCGAGTCGGACTGGGCGGGCGCCGTCTACGACCTCGTCGACGACTACATCGACGACGTCCCGGACCGTAACCCTGGACCGGTCGAGTACGACGACCCATGGGACGAGCTGCTCAAGGAGCGAGGGTTCGTCGACGTCGAAACCCGGACGTACGATCAGCGGATCGAGTGGGGCGCCGACCGAATCGTCGGCTACGTGTTCTCACTATCGTTTGCCCCACGTTCGGCATTCGGTGACCGAGCCGACGAGTTCGAACGCGACCTCCGCCAGGTGGTGGCGGGTTTCGATGGCGAGTCGTTCGGCCAGCAGTCATCGACCGACGTCATCTGTGGCCGAACTCCGTGACGGAAGAAGGAGCCGTTCCGGGGCGTTTCAGTCGACCGTCCGCCAGAGCAGCAGGCTCGCATGGGTGCGGAACGGCTGCCAGGTCTCGGCGTGGTCGACCATCTCGGCGCGGTCCTCGTAGCCGTAGAGTTCGGTCATCGCGTTCCGGATACCGAGGTCCTCGACGGGGAAGACGTCCTCGCGGCCGAGGACGAACATGAGGTACATCTTCGCGGTCCAGTCACCGATGCCCGTGACGTCGGTGACGGCGTCGAGGACCGCGTCGTCGGGCGTGTCGGTGTAGAGCGCGGGGTCGAAGGTGTCGTCCCAGGCCTCGGCGACGTTCCGGAGGTACCGGATCTTCTGGCTGGAGAGCCCGACGTCACGGAGGGCGTCTTCGTCCGCGGCGAGGATGCCGGCCGGGGTGACGTCGAACTCGTCGAAGAGTCGGCCACGGATGGCGGCGGCGGACTGCACCGAGAGCTGCTGGTTCACGATGCTCGTGACGACGCGATGGAACGGTTGCTCGTGGGGTTCGACCGCCGGGAGGTCGTGCTCGTCGAGGTGTTCGCCGAGCTCCGGGTCCGCACGGAGCACCGCGTCCGGGGTGGTGTCCGATGCGAGAGAGTCGGGCATACACCCACAAGGAGATGGACGGTCGTAGGCGTTGTGCTCACCCCGTACGCTGGCGCTACCGATACCCGAGGTCGCGGAGCCGGTCCTCGGGGTCTGCTTCGGGCTCGCGGGCCGCTATCTCTGGGGTGTAGCTTTCGGTGTCCGTTGTCGAGAGTTCCACCCAGGGGACCTCGCGGATCGTGGGGATTGTGACGTCGGGTGGATGGCCGTAGACACCGGCTTCGCCGATGGCGTTGCCGTGGTCGCTGGTGATGACGACGGTGTCTGCTTCGATGTTGTTCCGGAGGATGGCGACATCGTCGAGGACGAGTCGGAGCGTGTCCCGGTAGTCCGACCAGAGGGTCTCACGGTCGAGGTCGCCGTCGCGGAGTCGCTCGAATGCGGTTCGGTCGTCGATACCGACGCCGAAGGTCCCGGTCTCCGGGTTCGGGAGTTCGTGGTCGTCGGCGGCCGCGATGAAGGGGGCGTGGGGCTGCATGTAATGGACGACGAGACGGTCGGGCGCGTCACGTCGCCACGCGCGGATGGCGTGGTCGGTGACGGGACGTGGCGGGATCGTGCCAGCGTCCGCGTCCCAGTGGGTCCGCCAGACCTCAGTGAGGAACGCCCAGTCCCGCTGGTCGAGCGCGTCGGCGGTGTACGGATTCGCGGAGATGTGGCCCGTCGCAGCCATCGTGTCGGCGTACTCGTCCCGGAAGTTCGCGCGCATCCAGCCCCGGCTGTAGGAGGCGTTCGAGACGTGCCGAGGCACCCGGTCGGGGAGGAAGTCGTACGCGTCCGTGACGTCCGCCAGGAGGTCGTGCCGGCAGGCATCGAGGACGACGAGGACGTCCCAGTCGCGCTCGTACACCGGCGTGCCGACGTCGGCGCTCCCGGTGTGCCGGTGGAGGGCGCCGAGAAGCCGTTCGTGCGTGGCGGCTTGGGCTTCCCGAACCGTGCCCTGGAGGCCGCGTTTGCGAAGTGCCTCTACGAGGAGTTGGCCGGGCCGCATACCTGTCGCTTGCGGGTACTGGCAGGAAGACCGAACGACGAGAAAGGTTTCTGAAGCGTTCAGGGGTCGGCGACCCACTCGAGCACGGTAGCCGACCACGTGTAACCGGTGCCGGCTGCGAGGAATAGCACGAGGGACCCCGAGTCGACGGCTCCCTGTTCGAGGCCCGCTTCCAGTGCGAGCACCTGGTCGACGCTCTGCACGTGCCCATACGCATCGAGATAGGTGTGGCCGTCTCCGACGCCGAGCTCGTCGGTGAGATAGTCGTGGAAGGAGCGTTTCATATGTGTGAGCGCGACGAAGTCCAGGTCGTCGCGGTCGTAGCCGGACGCCGTGAGGGCGTCATCGGCGACGTCGAGGAAGGCAGGGGCGCTGACGTCAGCGAGTCGTTCCTTCATCCCGTCGGGGTCGGGGACGTGGAGCGAGTGGTCGGCGGGGTCGACCGAGTCGTCCGTGGGCGGGTTCACCGAGCCGCCGGCGGGCATGATGACGTCCATGGAAAAGCTCCCATCCGTGACCGCTGCTGATTCTCGGACGACCGCCAGCGGGTCGTCTGGGGCGGCTTCCAGGACCATCGCACTCGCGCCCGAGCCGAAGTTGAACATGAACGACGAGTCCTCGTTCCCGTAGTCGACCAGGTCCTCTTCCCGGCTCGCCCCGACGAGGAGCGCGGTGTCGACGTCACCGGTCCGCAGTTGGGCGGCGACCTGTCGGAGCGCGATGGGGGCGCCGGCGCAGAGCGCGTAGGTCTCGTGGGCGAAGGCGTTCTCGGCGCCGAGTCGGTCTGCGATGTTCGCGGCAGCGCTCCAGACGACGTAGTCCTTGTACTCGCTGCCGTGGTAGAGCACGAGGTCGAGGTCTGCCGGCCGCAGTTCTGCGTCGTCGAGCGCGGTCCGGGCCGCCTGCACGCTCATGTCCGTGACGTGGTCGTCACCCTTGGGGCAGACGTGTTTCTTCCGGACACCCATCTTCTCCACGACGACGGACTCGGGAATCCCGCTCTCGTGGGCGATCTCCTCGCCGGTGATGACCTGTGGGGGCACGTAGGTCCCCAGCCCAGTGAGGCCGACCGACCGACGGCCGGTGCCTGCTCGGTGTTCCGTGTTTCGACCGCCGTCGCTCATTGGAACCACCTGGCGACGACCGTCGAGAGCGTCCCCCCGTATCGGTCCCGGAGGGTGCCAAGGAGGCCGTTCGGGACGTAGAGGACGAACAGGACGAACAGGATGCCCACGTAGAGCGCGGCGTGGCCGTTGAGGAATGTGTCGATGGCCTCGGCGACGGTGAGTCCGTTGTAGAGTTCGGTCGCCATCGTGTTGGCCCCGAGGTGGTCGCGGAGGTACGGGAGGAGGCCGCCTCCGCCACCGGCCTTCGAGAGGAACTCGCGGACGGTCTCGTCGAAGAGGTGGCCGTAGAGTGGGCCCGCGAGGGTGCCGAAGCCCCCGAGTACCGACGCGAGGAGTGCGTCGCCAGCGACGAGGAAGTAGAATCCGCTCTCGGGGGTGACGGAGCGCTTGAAGCCGGCGAGGAGCCCGCCAGCGATGCCAGCGAAGAACGCGCTGATGGCGAACGCGCCGAGTTTGTAGCGGAAGGTGTCGTAGCCGATGGCGCGGGCGCGTTCCTCGTTCTCCCGGATGGCGATCATCACGCGACCGAAGGGCGAGTGGATGATGCGCTGCATCGCGAAGTAGGAGACGAGAACGACGAGGCCCACCATGTAGTAGGAGACCTCGGTGGGGGTGAAGGAGAGCACGCCGAGGAACCCCTCGACGGCGTCGCCCGTGAGCTGTCCGATGGCGAGGTTGAGCGCGTCGACGCCCGGCACGCCGATCTGGAAGCCGGAGAGCTTGCCGGTGACGGCGATGCCGTCCCGTGGGGCGGAGCCGACGAAGCTCCAGTCGCGGACGAAGACGTAGAGCACCTGGCTGAAGCCGAGCGTGATCATCGCGAAGTACACGCCGGAGAGCCGGAAGGAGAGCGCGCCGATGACGATGGCGAGCGCCACGGCGAGGAGTCCGCCGAGGACGAGGAGGGCGACGAACGGGGTCTCCGGCCCGACGCCGGGGAACTTGCCGTTCGTGGCGAGGATGACGAAGTACGCGCCCGTCCCGTAGAAGGCGGCGTGCCCGAAGGAGAGGTAGCCGGTGTAACCGCTGATGAAGTCGAAGGACATGGCGAACAGCCCGAAGTAGAGGACCGTCACCATGGTCTCGACCCGCGGTAGGACGGCGACGAACTCCGCCGAGACCGGGGAGTTCACGAGGAGCGAGTAGATGCCGGGGTACGCCGCGAGGAACGCGATGACAGCGATGTGGAGGACGTGCTCGCGGGCGTACTGGACGTACCAGGCGTCGGTCCGCCCTGCGGCGGGCAGGGTGCTCGCTGTGGTCTCGTCGGCGGTGTCGGAGCTGTTGGCGGTGTCGGAGCTAATGGCCACCCACCTCCGAGACGCCGTAGAGGCCCTGTGGCCGCCAGACGAGCGTGAGGACGAGGATGAGGAAGATCGTCATCTCGGGGAGGCCGGTGAAGTCGACGAAGTTCTGGAACCACCACGTCATGGTGGCGTCGGTCATGCCGACGATGCCGGCGGCGACGACGGTCCCGCGGAAGGTGCCGAGGCCGCCGATGATGACGACCACGAACGCAGGCAGCAGGGTTTCGGCGGCGAGCGGGACGCTCGCACCCCAGGAGGGGTCCCAGGCGAGCAGGACGCCGGCGACCCCCGCGATGCCGGTTCCGAGGGCGAAGACGAGCGTGAAGACGCGCTGGACGTCGACGCCGAGCGCCGCGAGCATCTCGCCGTCCTCGCTGCCGGCGCGGACGAAGAGCCCGTAGCGGGTCTTCGTGAGGAAGGCCCAGATGGCGACGATGGTCGCGACGCCGAACAGGATCTGGAAGAGGGCGAGGCCGCGGGCGGAGACGCCGGCGAACGCGTACGACTGCGAGAGAGCGGCCGGTTTGGTGGCGAGTGCGGCCTGCCACTCGCTGATCGGCTGGATGCCGTAGAAGGACACGACGATGCGGACGAACTCGTCCAGTGCCAGGGTCACGCCGAACGTGAGGAGGATCTGGTAGAGCGGCGGGCGGTCGTAGATGGGGCGGATGAGACCGACCTCGAGCAGGCCGCCGACGGCGGCGAGGATGGCGAAAACCGTGACGACAGCGAGCAGGAAGAGCAGGATTCGGGTGACGCCCCCGGTCGCGGTGCCGGCGGTGAGGACGAGCAGTAGGCCGCCGAGGTAGGCGCCGACCATCGTGAGCGAGCCGTGGGCGAAGTTCAGGACGCCCATGAGGCCGAAGACGAGGGTGAGGCCGCTGGCGATCATGACGTAGAGTGCGGCCTTCGCGAGGCCGTCGAGGAGGACGGTCCCGAGGTTCGATGGGCCGAGGAAGTCGACGAGCGCGTCGACGAACCCAGACAGGACGAGGGCGTCGCCCAGGAGAACGAGACCGTTCATGCCGACAGATACCTCCGGAGACGGTCGTCGTCGGCGGTCACGTCGCTCGTGTCGCCCGAGTCGACGACCGTGCCGTGGTCGATGACGTAGAACCGGTCGGCGAGGTCGAGTGCGAGCGGGAGGTTCTGTTCGACGAGCAGGATGGTGGTGTGTTCTGCGGCCGCGTTCAGCGCGTCGGCGACGGCGTCGACGATGAGTGGGGCGAGCCCCTCGGAGGGTTCGTCGACGAGCAGGAGGTCGTTCTCGCCGACGAGGCCGCGGGCGAGTGCGAGCATCTGCTGCTGGCCGCCCGAAAGGTCGCTCGCGTCGGCGTCACGTCGGGATTCGAGGTCGGGGAACGTCTCGAAGGCCTGGTCGAGGGCGGCGGCCTCGTCACCAGCGTCGGGGACGGCAACTCGGATGTTCTCCTCGACAGTGAGCTGGCCGAACATCCGGCGTTCCTCGGGGATCCAGCCGAGGCCGCGTTGCGCGACCTCGTGGGTGCCGAGTCCGACCAGTTCCTCTCCGCGGTACGTGATGGAGCCGTCGCGTGGCTGGGTGAGCTGCAGGACGGACCGGAGCGTCGTGGTCTTCCCGACGCCGTTCCGGCCGATGAGGGCGACGACCTCGCCCTCGTGGACGTCGATGTCGATGCCCTCGAGGACGTGGCTCTCGCCGTAGTACGTGTGGACGTTCGAGAGGGAGAGCAGGCTCATGCGACGCCCTCCTCCTGGCGTTCGTAGCCGCCGAGGTAGGCCTCCTGGACGTCCGGGTTGTCCCGGACGTCGGCCGGCGGCCCGTCGGCGATGACCTCGCCGCGATTGAGGACGACGACGCGGTCGCTCACGTTCATGACGATGTCCATGTTGTGTTCGACGAGCAGGACGGCGTGGTCGGTCGCGACGTCCTCGATGAGGTCGACGATGTCGTCGACGCTCTCCGAGGAGACGCCCGCGTTCGGTTCGTCGAGCAGGAGCACGTCGGGGTCGCCCGCGAGCGCGATGCCGACCTCGAGCTGGCGTTTGGCGCCGTGGCTCAGGGCGGTCGCGGGGCGGTCGGCGTCCGCCAGCAGGTCGACGCGGTCGAGGATCTCGTAGGCTTCCTCGAGGTAGGAGTTGAACTGGTGGGCGTTCCGCCAGACGTTCGTGGCGTCACCGCCGGCTGCCTGTGCGGCGACGCGGACGTTCTCGAGGACGGTACTTTGCTCGAAGACGTTCGTGATCTGGTAGGACCGGTGGACGCCGAGCTGGGCGACGTCGTGCGGTGGCTGGTCCGTGATGTCGACCCAGTCGTCACCGATCCGGCGTTCGACACGTCCCTCGGTCGGGTCGAGGACGCCCGTGAGGAGGTCGAAGAACGTCGTCTTCCCGGCGCCGTTCGGGCCGATGAGCGAGCAGAGCTCGTCACCAGCGAGCTCGAAATCGACGTCGTCGATGGCGACGAGGCCACCGAAGCGCTTCGTGAGGCCGTGCGTGCGCAGCATCAGAGACTGCAGGTCATCTCCGGGTCGTCCTTGGGGATCGTGGTCTTGTCCCCACCGATGCGCGCGAGTGGGTCGCCCGGCTGGATCGGCGCGCCCCAGAGATCGCTCCACTGGTCCTGTGTGGGGACGCCGGCTGCGACCGTCATGGCGGAGCGGGCCTGATTGTTGTACTTCTGGAACGTGTAGCCGCCCTCGCCCTTCGGCGTATCCGTGACGGTCATACCACGGAGCGCCTCCGCGATGTCCGCCCCATCCGTGGACCCGGTCTCACGGACCGCCTGGACGATGGCGGACGCGGCGGTGAAGGTGCCGGACGTGAAGAGGTCGGGGACCTTCCCGTAGGCCTGGGTGTACATGTCGACGAACGCGCTGTTGATCTCGTTGTCGTACTGGTTCCAGTGGTAGCGGGTCGTGAACGGCCCGAGCTTGGTCTGCTCGAGTTTCTCCTTCGTGAGCGGCTTCCCGAGGGATTTTTGGAGCGTCTGGCCGACGATGGAGTTCGTGATCTCGGTCGCGAACCCGCCGAAGACGCGGTAGTCGTAGCCGCCGTTGAGGTAGCTCGTGAAGAGCGCGGGAAGGGTGGCGACGGTGAACCCACCGACGATGCCCTCGGCTCCGGCCTCCGCGGCGTTGTCGAGCAGCCCGTCCCACTCCTTGTACCCGCGGGGGACGAACTTCTTCCCGACGATTTCGACGCCTTCGTTCTTGAGGACGGTCTCGTAGTTGTTCACGACGGCCTTCCCGAAGGAGTAGTCGGCGCCGAAGAGGAAGACCTTCGAGACGTCGGTCTCCTGGGCGACGTACTTCCCGCCGGAGCGGGCGTCCATCGCGGTGTTCTCGCTCGCGCGGAACACGAGGTTGTTGCAGGTCTCGCCGGACGCCGTGATGTCTGCCGACGCGGCAGGTCCGACCATGTATGGCACCTGTGCCTGCGTCGCGACGGTCTTGATGACGCGCGTCGCCGCGCCCGAAGACGCACAGCCGAAGAGCATGTCGACGTCCTCGTTGGTGACGAGGTTGGTCGCGAGTGACTGCGCGGTGTCCTGTGAGAACTTCGTGTCTCGGATGTGGAGTTCGAAGTCCACGTCCCCGACGGTCATCGTCGTTGTCCCGGTCGAGACGTCCGATGGCGGGCTCGTCGTCCCCGTGTGCGCGAGGCCCTTGTACGCCAGCCCGGAGAGGAAGCCCCAGAGCGACTGAAGGCCGTAGTACTTCAGGTCACCCGAGATCGGCTGCAGAACGCCGATCTTCATGGTGCCAGATGCCTGCTGGTTCGCGGTCGTCGTCTGCGTCGTGTCGTCGTCCATCGTGGTTGTCTGGGTGGTCGTCGTGCTGTCGCTTCCGCCGCTCGAGCAGCCCGCGAGGCCGGTGAGGCCGGCCGCGCCGATGCCCGCGAGCGCACGTCGTCGCGTGATACGGTGACTCATACACCCTTCTCTTATCGGAGACCCGCAAGTATTGCTGGGTTAATATGTGAACACACCGCAGACAGCCGCCTCACGCCCCGATTCCGCCGTTCCCGGTTCGGCCGGTCGAGGCATCGGTGTTCGCGCCACCGGCCCAGTTATTCGAGCTCCTGGAGCGCGTCGACGACGCGCTGCAGCATCTTGCGCTGGCCGCGTCGCAGGTTCTTGGAGACGGCCGGCTTGGAGACGTCGAACTCGTCGGCGAGGGTCGATAACGTCGCGTTCCGCGGGCTCTCGAAGTACCCCCGGGAGGCCGCCGTCTCGAGCGTGTCGCGTTCGACGTCGGAGAGGTCCTTGCAGCCCTCGATGAGCGTCATCGCGGCCCCGGCGTTCTGGACGAACCCCTGGAGCTCCGGATAGTCGGGTTCGTTGCGCTCCACGACGTCGAACTCGTTGTTGCTGTCGAGGTAGGAGAGCGTGTCGTCGGCGTCGGTCGAGTCGTCGAACCCGACGTGCCAGAGTTCGCTCCCGCTCTCGATGTAGAACGGGCCCGTGATGTAGCCGCCGCCGTCGCGGATGGTCTCCATGGCGGCCGTCTGTTCGATGACCGTCCGGATCTGGGCGATGTTCCCGTGTCGGGTGACGAGCCGGTAGTCGTTCATGTTGGGATGCTCGCGGAGCGCGCCGAGCCCGTCGTCTAGTTCGTAGCGGTCGTCGCCCTCCACGACCATCCGGGTCTCTAGCTGTTCGGAGGCCGTGTCGAACTCCCAGTGGATGGCGGAGAACGCGACGTCGCAGTCGTCGGATGCGTCGATGAACGGACAGTCGTACTGCTCCATGTCCATCGTGACGTCGATCATGGTCCCTGGGTGCCTCGCCGGCTCATTGTCGTGAACGATTATAACAGTTCGTACTGGGTGGGTGCATGGCGACGTCAGTCCGCCCCGAATCGGTCGCGGACGGCGTCACGGTCGATCTTCGAGGGGCCGCTGGTCGGCATCTCGCCGACGAACGCGAGGTGCCGAGGGAGCTTGAAGCGCGCGAGCCGACCGTCGAGGAAGCCGTGGAGGTCGTCGAGCGTGAGGTCGCTCGATTCGGCGTCAGCGACGAGTTCGACGACGGCCTTGCCGACCGTCCCCCAGCGTTCGTCGGGGACACCGATGACGACGACGTCGGCGACCAGCTGATGGTCGGCGATGGCGTCCTCGACCTCGGGTGGGTAGACGTTCTCGCCGCCGGAGACGAACAGGTTCTTCTTCCGGCCCTCGATGTGGTAGTAGCCGTCCGCGTCGACGCGCGCGAGGTCGCCCGTCGACACCCACCCGCCACCGAACGTTGCCTCGGTCTCCTCGGACTCGTCCAGGTAGCCGATCGCGGCATGTGGGCCCGAGAGCTCCAGTTCGCCGACCTCGCCACCGGGAAGCGTGTTACCGTCGTCGTCCACGATTCGGACGTCGACGTGGAGGTTGGGGACGCCGACGGAGGCGGCCTTCTCGTGGCGCCAGTCGTCCGGCATCGCGAAGTTGTTCGGCCCGCACTCGGTAAGGCCGTACCCCTGCGAGAGGTCGATACCGCGGTCCCACCAGGACTGCATGACGCCCTCCCGGCAGGGGCCGCCGCCGGACTTCACGAGTCGAAGCGACGAGAGGTCGGCCGCGCCCCAGTCGTCGTGTTCGACCATCATCCGAAGGACGGCGGGGACGGCGACCAGGAGAGAAGCGTGGTGGTCGTCGACGAGTTCGAGGACCTGTCCGGGGTCGAACTCGCGGGCGATGACGACCGTGCCGCCGACGTGGAAGAGCGGGACGGTGAGGACGTTCCAGCCGCCGGTGTGGAACATCGGGAACGGCATGACCGTCGTGTCGTCGGGGCCGAGCCCCCAGCCAGTGATCGTGTTCACGGCGTTCCAGTAGACGGCGCGGTGTGGGATGATGGTCTCCTTCGGAACCCCGGTGGAGCCGCCGGTGTGGAGCAAGAGGTGGGTGTCGTCGAGCGTGACCGCAGGACCCTCGACTGGCGACGTGTCGTCGGGGAGTGAGTCGCCGTAGGTGTCGAACGGTGGGGACGGTTCGGCTGCCGAGTCACCTGTGACGAGGAGCACGGATGGTTCGGCGGTACTGTGCCCGTGGTCGAGCGCAGCGTCGAGCGCGTCGGCGAACCGTGGCTCCGCGACGACGAGCTCCGGGTCGACCGTCTCCAGCAGGCTCGCGAGTTCGGGGGGTGCGAGCCGGTGGCTGAGTGGGGCGAACGCGCCGCCGACCTTCCCCGTGGCGAAGAACAGGTCGACGAGCTCGGGGCGGTTCCGGGAGAGCGTCGCGACTCGGCCACCGTCGACGACCCCGTATTCGGCGAGCAGTCGGGCCGCCCGATTCGCCCGGTCGTCGAGCTCCCGGTACGTGAACTCGCGACCGGTCGTCGCATCCACGAGGCCAACAGTCTCGGGCGACAGACGGGCCCGACGAGCGCTCCAGTCACCGACCCAGGCGGGACCAGCAGTGGGGCTCTGGTCGACGTTCGCGTCGGCAGTGTCGGGCACCTCACGCATCGTTCAGGAACTCGCGAAGGTGGTCGTTCACGGTGTCTGCGCGTTCGATGAAGCAGAGGTGGCCCGCGTCCTCGACGAGCACGAATTCGGCGTCTGGGATTCCGTCGGCGACCTGTCTGCCGTTCTCGACCGGGAGCACGCGGTCGTCGGTCCCGTGGAGGACGAGGGCCGGGACCGATATCTCGTGCAGACGGTCCTGGACGTCGAAGTCCTGGACACCGGCGGCCTGGGCCTGCCGGGCGGCGTCGCTGGCGTCGCTGTCGAGACGCCAGTCGACGATCTGTTCGATCACGTCCTGGTTCGCCTCCCAGAAGTCGTCGGCGACGGCGGGCCGCATCTTGTACCGGATAGCTTCCCGGGGTCCGGCGTCGTCGGGGACGCCGAACATCCTGGCGGTCGTCTCCTCTGGAATCGGAACAGCGTCCGGGCCGCCATGGGACGTACAGAGGAGGGAGAGTGACGCGACGCGGCCCGAGTCGAGGGCGTACTGCATCGCGATCATGCCACCCATGCTCGCGCCCACGACGTGCGCAGTCGCGCCCGGAGAATCGAGGACGGCGTCGAGGACCCTGTCGAGGTCGTCGGCCATCTCCGGAATGCTGTACGGACCCGCTGGCGCGTCGCTTTCGCCCGTGCCCCGGTTGTCGAACAGGACGACGTGGGCGTCGTCGGCGAGGGCGTCGGCCTGCCAGCGCCACATCCAGCGGCCGTACGCGAGGCCCTCCACGAGGACGACGGTGTCGGCGTCGCGAGGCCCCCGTTCCTCGTACGCGATGGCGACCCCGTCGGAGTCCACTGTCTGCATATGGGGGAGCATGGCGGCGGCCCGGCATCAAGGCGGGCCTTCACATGTTAACCCCGGCGTTGAACCCGGTCGGGAGCCGAAGACCGGTATGCCAGTCGCCAGTCCCGGAGACACCGCCAGCGCGGCCATGAACGTGACGGCGGACGCCATAGACCGGTACGCCGACCTCGTCGGGGACCACAACCCGATCCATCTCGACGACGAGTACGCGAGCGAGACGATGTTCGGCGGACGCGTCGCCCACGGGATGCTCTCGGCGGGCGTCGTCAGCGCCGCGCTCGCCGACCTCCCGGGAGACGTCATCTACCTCGGCCAGGAGGTATCGTTCACGAAGCCAGTTAGACCCGACCAGACGGTGACGGCGACCGTCGAGGTGCTGTCGGACCTCGGCGACGACCGCCTCTTGGTCGAGACGGTCGCCGAAACGAGCGGCGAGCCGAACGGTAAGGCGGGCGAGTGGGCCGACGGTGAGGCCGGCGGCCAGGTAGTGCTGAAGGGCGAGGCGACGATTCTCTCGGTTCCGCACGGCCCTGACTGAGTTCGCCGCATAGCCTGGTCGAGAGGGTCGAAGTCGGTCAGGCTCGGTGGAAGTGCCCGATACTGGCGCCGGCGACACCGGCGAGCGTCGCCCGGATGCCGCCGAAGAGCGCGGTGAACGCGACGTTGTAGTAGAGTCCGAGGTTTCTCGTCAGGGAGAGGTCCCCGAACGACGTGACGACGACCAGTCCGAGACCGCCGCCGACCAGGTACCCGACGATGGCGGCGACGAACGTCCAGCCGGCGAACGCCGACCACTCGGTCGGGACATCGGCGCCGCTGCTCGCCCAGTACGCGATTCCGAGCACGAGGCCCGGGTTGAGGACGAACGTCAGGACCGTCCCGGCGAAGACGATGGTCGAGATACCGATGCCGACGGGTCGGCCGAGGAACACTGGTGCGAACGACTGGAGGACACTGAACGCGCCTGCGAGACACGCCGCGACGGCGACGGGGAGGGCGACCTGGCGGGCGGACATACCGACCGTTGGACACGGCGGGGGCTTAGCCGTACCGGACTCGGGGACGTCGCGCCTCCCGCGTCAGTCGAACATGCGTGTCCGTTTCCACCTGTTTCAACGGGTGATTCGTTCACGTGTCGACGGAGGGAAACATTGAACCTGCGGGGAGCAGCACGTCCACCCATGGACGTAGACGACATCGAGACTATCGCGGTGCTCGGCGCGGGGAACATGGGCCACGGCATCGCCGAGGTCGCCGCCCTCGCCGGCTACGACGTGCACCTCCGCGACATCAAGGAGGAGTTCGTGCAGAACGGCTACGAGAGCATCGAGTGGAGCCTCAACAAGCTCGCCGAGAAGGAACAGATCAGTCAGGACGAGGCCGACGCCGCCCTCGACCGCGTCACGCCGATCGTCGACCTCGAGGAGGCGACACAGGACGTCGACTTCGTCATCGAGGCGGTCCCGGAGAAGATGGACATCAAGAAGAACGTCTACCGGGAACTCGAGCAGTACGCGCCCGAGGACGCCATCTTCGCGACGAACACCTCCAGCCTCTCCGTCACCGAACTCTCCGAGGTGACGGACCGTCCCGAGCGATTCTGCGGGATGCATTTCTTCAACCCACCGGTCAGGATGCAGCTCGTCGAGGTCATCTCGGGTGCGCACACGCTCGACGACGTCCTCGACGTCACCGAGCAGCTCGCCGAGCAGATGGGGAAGACCCCCGTCCGCGTCCGGAAGGACAGCCCCGGATTCATCGTGAACCGTGTGCTCGTCCCGCTCCTCAACGAGGCCGCCTGGATCGTGCACGAGGGCGACGCCACCATCGCCGAGGTCGACTCCACGACGAAGTTCGACATGGGGCTCCCCATGGGAAGCTTCGAACTCGCCGACCAGGTCGGCATCGACGTCTCCTACGACGTCCTCGACTACATGCACGGCGTCCTCGGCGACGCATACGAGCCCTGCCCACTCCTCATCGAGAAGGTCGAAGCCGAAACACTCGGGAAGAAAACCGGGCAGGGGTTCTACGACTACGAGAACGGCGGCGCCGACATCCCGACCGGCGAAGGCCGCGACGAGATTGCAGAACGCCTCACCGCCGTGATGGCGAACGAGGTCGCGAAGCTCGTCGGGAACGACGTCGCCGACCCCGAAGAGATCGACGAAGCCGTCATGCTCGGCGCCGGCTTCCCGGAGGGCCCCGCCCGCCAGGCCGACGAGCACGGCATCGAATCCCTCTACGCCACCCTCACCAGTCTCGCCGACGAGAAGGACGCCGTCCGATACCAGCCCGCCGACTACCTCGCCGAACTCGCCCAGAACAACGACACCTTCCACCACGAGGTCGCGGGCGACGAGGACGGCGCCCCGTCGTTCAACACGCTCGAACTCGAGGTTCGCGAGCGCGTCGGCGTCCTCACCATCGACCGCCCGCACCGCATGAACACCATCAGCGCCGAACTCCTCGACGAACTCGGCCAGGCGATCGACGTCCTCGAGAACGACGACGAGGTGCGCGCCATCCTCCTCAAGGGCGCCGGCGAGAAGGCGTTCTCCGCGGGCGCGGACGTCCAGTCGATGACCAGCAGCGCCGACCCGGTCGACGCCGTCGAGCTCTCCCGGAAGGGCCAGCACACCTTCGGGAAACTCGAGGAGGCCGACCTCCCAGTCCTCGCCGTCATCGACGGCTTCTGCCTCGGCGGCGGCATGGAGCTCGCCACCTGCGCCGACATGCGAATCGCGTCCCGGCGGAGCGAGCTCGGCCAGCCCGAACACAACCTCGGGCTCCTCCCCGGCTGGGGCGGCACCCAGCGCCTCAAACACATCGTCGGCGAAGGCCGCGCGAAGGAGATCATCTTCACCGCCGACCGCTACGACGCCGAGGACATGGAGACGTACGGCTTCATCAACGAGGTCACCGCGAACGACGAGATCCAGGACCGTGGCTTCGAACTCGCCAAACAGCTCGCTGGCGGCCCCCCGATCGCCCAGCGCTACACGAAGCGCGCCATGCTCGCCGGCCGCGAATCCACCGACGCCGGCCTCGAAAGCGAAGCCCAGGCCTTCGGGATGCTCATGAACACCCAGGACCTCATGGAAGGCATCAGCGCCTTCATGGGCGACCGCGAACCCGACTTCGAAGGGAAATAACGCCCGCGGCAGACCCGACGAGTTCGCTCGCGAACCGGCGGGCCCGCATCGGAATTGGAGACATTTATGAAGGGGCGTCACATCCCTTCGAATGCGTCGACGAGACGCAGACGCGCTCGGTTGGTGTAGCCCGGCCAATCATGCTGGCCTTTCGAGCCAACGACACGGGTTCAAATCCCGTACCGAGCACTTTTCGAACGACGTGAAGAATCGCGCACCGACCAGCGTATACTGACAAGAGACGGTCGAGCATCAGGCTCGATTCCTGACTCGGTTGGTGTGTCTCGTCGATTCGTCTCGTCTGTCAGGAATGGAGTACCGAATAGAATATCGACCGCGCTGGGGTCGGTGGTCGTGCTTAGTCGGTGCGTGTCCCGGCAACGGTCACGGGGCGGTTCGTGTTGAGGATGACCTGCTGGGTGACGCTGCCGAGGACGGCCTTGGCGGCGGGGCTGCGTTTCCGGCCACCGACGACGATCAGGTCGGCGTCGAGGTCGTCTGCGAGGTCGATGATGCTGTCGGCGACGGGTTCGCTGATGTCCTGGGATTTCGCGGAGACGCCTTTCTCGTCGAGGTGTTCGAGGGCGCGGCGGACGGAGGCGACGCGGTCTGCTCGGCGCATGGCTTCCGGGACATCGCGTTCTTCGCCGTGGAGTGTGTGGACGACGTGTGTGACGACCTGGTCCTCGGCCTCGGGGAGCTGGGAGACGAATTCGGCCTGGTCGATCGCGCGTTCTTCGTCGTCGCCGACGGCGAGTACGACGTTGTACATGGATGAGATATCGACCGGTGACCGTATAAATCCGGCCCCTACTCCCTCCGGGCGAGAAACAGCAGCCCTTAACGCGAGTGGGGCGAACGCGGTCGTGATGACGGACTGGAGCGGGCTCCCGGAGGGGTGGCGAGTCTGGAACGAGGCGGACGAGGGCCGGGCCATCCTGGTGTTCCGGCCGGACGTGTTCGACACCCAGCAGTACCCGCCGGAGTGCATGCCGACGCTGTACGTCAGTCAGCGACCGCCCCAGGAGCGACTGCCGCGACTCGAGGCCGAGCGCTCGGACTGGTACGTCGCGCTCCGGCTGGAGCCGGAGGTCCAGGTGAAGACTGTGGGTGGCCGGCACGAGAGCCGGGAGGTTGCGGTCGCGGAGGCGGTGGAGATCGCGTCTGCGTTCGCGGCCGGTGAGGTCGAGTTCAGGGACGCGTACCAGGTGCCCCGGGACGAGTATCTCGACGCGCTGGAGGAACTCGTCGGACAGTAGGCGGTGTGGAAGCCGAACGTTAGTCGAGCCATTCGCGGGCGCGGTCGGTGAGGAGGCGGACCGCGTCCTCGACGGGCAGAACGTCGGTGTCGAGGACGAAGTCGGCGGGCGGGTCGTGGAACTCACTGTGTATGACGCGGACTGCCTTCTGTCCGATGCCGTCGCGTTCGTGGTCCCGGCGGAGGCAGGTGTCGAGGGCAGCCCGGATCACCACGAAGTGCGTGTCGGGGAGCTCGAGGAAGGGGCGCTGGTGTTCGGGTTTGTAGAAGGTGCCATCGAGGATAAAGTGGGCGTCCGACGCAGTGACCACGTCGTGCATCTGTTCGTACGGGCGACGGGAGAAGTCGTCGGAGTGGAGGAGTCGGATCTCCCGGTCGGTGTCACTATCGCAGTTCTGCGGCGAGTCAGGGGCATCACGGTAGGATCCACTGAGCTGGTCGTGGACCCGCGTCGCGATGGTGGTCTTCCCGCTGCCCGGCGGGCCGCAGACCGCGAGTATCACGGGCGGTGGTTCGTCGCGCCTGGGTGTATGCATGGCGGTCGTTCCACGGTGGCGGGAGGCTTATCCCGGTCTGGCGGGAACGTCGAGGTATGTCGATCACGCTCCTCGGAACGCGGCTGGCGGCGGACGGCCAGGCGTTCGTCTATCGCGGCGAATCACCCGCCTGCGAGGGGTGCCCGTACCGGAAGCAGTGTCTCAATCTCGAGGAGGGCGTGCGGTACGAGGTGACGGACGTCCGCGAGGGCGGCCAGACCCTCGAGTGCGCGGTCCACGACAAGGGCGTGGTCGCGGTCGAGGTCGAGCCGACGTCCATCACCGCGAACGTACCGTCGAAAGGCGCGTACGCGGGGAGCAAAGGGAAGCTTGCGGGACCGTGTCCACACGTCGAATGTCCGAGCCACGAGTTCTGTGTGCCGGAAGGCGCCGACCTCGATGCGGAGTACCAGATCCAGGAGATCGTGGGAGATCCGCCGCACGACTACTGCGCGCTGGACCGTGAGTTGACGATGGTGGAGTTCGCGCCGTCCGAGTAGGTGAGTTCGCCGACCTGGCGGCCGCGGTAGCCGAAGACGTCGCGGTAGCCGTAGGCGGAGAGGAGGATGGGGGTGAAGGCGTCGGTGGCGACGAGTTCGGTGCCGTCGGCCGCGGCGTAGACCTCGCCGACGTCGACGACCTGGAAGTTGTCGACGAAGACCTCGTAGGTGCCGGCGTCGGGTTTCTCGATCGGGGGGCCGAGTTCGAAGACCGGGAGCTCCCGGGGAACCACGTCACCAGCGAGGACGTCCGTCGCGGTCAGGAATTCGCGGACGAGGTCGTAGGCGTTCTCGGCGGCCTGCTCGGAGCCCTGGAGGCCCGCCTCGACCTCGACGATGTCGGCGCCGGTGGCGAACATCCGACCTTCGCCGAAGCCCTCGATGTCGACGAGGGCGACGACTGAGAGGAACGGGACGATGTCCTGGACGGTCTCGTCGACGTGTGAGCAGAGTGCGAACGGGTCGGCGTGGCTCTGGGTCGAGTGGATGGCGAGGACGGTGCTGTCCCCCACTTCGTCGGCGAGCCGTTTCGCGAGGTCGCGTTCGTGGGCGTCTGGGGGTGTGTTCTCGGTGAACGCCCGGTTGAGGTCGGCGTCGACGTATCGGACGCCCCGTTCGAGGGCGCGCTCGTTCGCGATGATGAACTTCACGGGACGCTGGACGTCCGGGTCGGCATCGAGGAATCGTTCGATGGCGCGGACGCCACAGGGTTCGTCGCCGTGGATGCCACCGATGACGACGAGCTCCGGTGTTCCCTCCCCAACCTGCTCGACACGCATACCCGGAGCGAAAGTGGTGGAGGGACTTGTGAATGCTGGTTCCGGCCAATCCGAGGTGGGAGCGGAGCCGGGTGGCGTTCACGCGGTGATCGGGGTGGCGTAGGCGCGTTCGGCGCGCCGGATGGCGGCGACGGTCTTCGGGTCGAGAACTGCGACCGAGGCGTCGCTGTAGCCGTCCTGGTCCGAGGCTCGCAGGGGCGCAAGAGCGTCGTACAGTCGGTCCACGGTCCGAGCGAGGCGGTCGTTCGCCGATTCGGTGCTGCCACGTTCGGCGTCTGCGAGCGCACTCTCGGCTTCGTCGCGGGCGAACGACAGCCATCGCAGGTACTGGCCCTGCGCCTCGCCGCTGTCGGCGAACCGTCGGCCGAGGCTGTCGAGCACCTCGATGTCGGCGACGAGTGTCTCGATGACGCGGTACTTCCCGGTCTCGAACCCCTCGATGACGAGTTCACCGCCCTCGAGGTCCGGTGGGGCGACGCGTACGGTCCCGCTGATACCATCCCCGTCTCGGACGTCGACGGTGTACGTGCCGGCCGCGTGGACCGCGATGGCGAATCGGTCGGTCTCTGGCGGAGCGCCGTCGTAGATGACACCGGCGTACTCCTCGGTGATGCGGACGCGACTGATGCCATTCGTCGAGCGGCCGTCGGCCCGAATCCAGGCTGCGTCCTCGTTGACAACGACGCTGAAGTTCCCCTCGTCGCCGGCGCGATAGGTACCGCCGTCGTGAATGAAGCGTTCGGCGACCGGGGCGTAGCCGGGGCCGTTGGCGACGAGCAGGTGGTCGCCGGGTTCGACGTGGAGGTACGAGAAGACGCCATCGCGGGTGACGGTTGCGGTCGGCTCAGGACTGGCGAGGCGGACGGCGAGTTCGACAGTAGGTGGGAAGAGGGATACAGCGGCGAGACCGTCGAGTGCGTCCTTCGCGCCGTCCCCGACTGCGTCGAGCGTTCCTTCGATACCGGCCTGGACGTGGCGGATGCGTCCAACGACGCGGTCGGTGAGCCCACTCGCCGCCGTGTTGTCGATCGCCTGTCGGTGCCGGGGGTCGGTGACGTCCTCCAGGGGGTCGGCGTACCGGGGCTGGGTCCAGGGGATGCCGACGGACGTGAGGTGGCTGGCGGCCAGGTTCTCGACGAATCCCGGAATGACAAATTCGAAGCCGAGCTGGGGGCCGACGAAGCCGTCGACGGCGTCCTGCACGGCGGCCATCGGTGCGAGTTCGTACGTGGCGTCGCCAGTGGTGGCGCTGTCAGGGTGCGTGAGGACGAGGCCGGGTTCCCGGAGGGGGATGTCGGTCGGCGGCGATGGGAGGCCCTGCCAGTTGGTGACGGTGGCACGCTGGTCGACGAACGCGCTCGCGTCGATGTCGAGTTCGGGGTGGTCCGCGAGGGGGTGGCCGTCGAGTTCCGGCATGACGAACGGGAGTCTCGCACCTTCCCCACGGGGAAGGCCGTAGGCGAAGGGCGTGGTGAGTGTTGCGACGACGTCGATCGGGTCGTTCGTGACGTCTGCGGTCCAGTCGCTGCTGGGGAGTCGCTCGAAGGTCGGGGTGCGGGCGTTGAGTTCGCTGGCGCTCGAGTGGGAGCCGACTTCGGAGAGGAGGCCCGGTCGCCGGCCACCGGTGAGGTCGGGGTCGAGGAACTCGTTGTTCGGCACCTTCCTCGCGTGCGCGCTCGCAGAGAGGAGGAGTGGGGCGCCGTTGTCTCGGTCCACGAACACCTGAAGGAGTTCCCAGTCGTGCCAGTGGAAGTTCACCGTGAACTGGTCGAAGACCGAGTACATCCAGTACTGGATGGCGTCGACGCCGGGTGCTGCCTCGACGACGTTGTAGAACACCATCGGGGTCGGCGGCGAACCGGTTTTCTGGTACTCGGCGGTATACGCCTCCAGGGCGGTGAATCCATCGACCACTCGTTCACCGTCCCGGGTCACGACGTAGGGACGGGGGTCGGTCGGGAACCACTTCTCGAACGCACCGAAGTAGAGGTCGGGGGCGTACCGCTCGACGATCGCGGGGACGCTAGCCGGTTGCTCGGTCGTCGTCTCGGTCGGCGTCCCGGTGGGCGTGGTCGTGACCGTCGGTTGGGTGTCGGGTTCCTCGTCTGGTTGCGAGGTGTACCACGCTCCGGCGACGCCGCTCCCGGCGAGTGCGGCGATCCCTCCGTAGATGAGGAGACGGCGTCGGTTTCGGTCGGGTGGACCGTCGGCCCGTTCCGAATCGCCACCAGGACCCGGTTCGCCACCAGACCCCGGCCTGCCACCAGGACCCGGTTCGCCACCAGCGGCATCGGCAGTACCGCTGGATGACGCATCGTCCTCGGATGGTCCTTCGTGTGACACGTTCTGTCTGGTATCTCGAGGGCTCGGAGCCGCATAAACGTTCGTCGGACGATGGCGGGCTGTCGAACTACTCCAGGTCTTCCGCGTACGCATAGTCGATCTTGCCCGCGACCGGAACACCGTCGTCGAAGGGGATCTGCCAACCGTCGAGGTGTGTGGGGTCCTCGAGGGCGTCGGTGAGTGTGGTGCGGACCTGTCGCACGTCGACGCCGTAGAAGTCGGCGGGGACGCCGACGAAGTACTGGAGACTGGTCTGGAAGAGGCTGCGCATGCCGTCGTCGTTCTCGAAGTCGTATCGCTTGTATGCGCCGGCGGCGACCTGCACCATCGCGTGGCAGAACTTCGACTCCGCGCTGCCACGCGCGTAGTTGTACCACTCGTCCTCGAAGCAGTCGTGGGCTTCGTGGTAGTCGCCGGCGTTGTAGAGCGCCACGCCGTGCCGGGTCGCCCGCCGGAGCGTGTCGTGCTCCCAGCGGCCCGCCTCCGGGAGCCACCCGGTCGGCGAGTGGCCCGCAGGCGGCGGACCGACGCTCGGGTCGGTCGTGTGCTCGTCCATGGAGTCGGTGTAGTGGCGCGGGGGCCGTAACGTCGTCGGTGGCCCGGGGCCCGTGGCGAATCGAGTAGGGGCGATTCGCGGGGTGAACCGAGGCCCTTTTGACTGACCGAACAGTCAGTACCGGGTAGATGGGTGACGCTGCCGACGATATCGTCTCGGCGACGTACCGTGCGCTCTGCGAGCACGGGTACGCCGACCTGACGATGCAGGATATTGCCGACGAATCGGGGAAATCTAAGTCCCTGATACACTATCACTACGACACGAAGCACGACCTCCTCTGCGCGTTCCTCGACGACCTCCACGACCGCTTCGTCGAAACCGTCGACGGCGTCGTCGACGACCACGACGACGAAGGGGCTGCGGAGACACTTCGAGCGATCTACATCGAACTCACGACGCCGACGGACGAATCGAAGTTCCCTGGCTTCCAGACCGCGTTGATGGAGCTGAAGGCGCAAGCGCCATACGACGAGGCGTTCCGGGAGCGACTCGTCGGGTTCGACGAAGTGCTCGAAACCCACGTCGAGGCCGTCGTGGCAGACGGCATCGAGCGCGGTGAGTTCAGGGCCGACGCCGACCCCGAGATGGTCGCTGACTTCTTCGTGACGCTCCTGCTCGGCGCCCAGTCGCGGCACGTAACGACCGCGACGGACCCCGAGACGCTACGGACGGAGCTCGATGCGTACATCGATGCCAGACTCCGGTCGGTGGAGGGATCGACGTGAGCGTCCGGGAACGGCTGTTCGGCTGGTTCCAGGGGAAGGACGAGCTCGAACTGACGGAAGGCAGCGTCGCGAAGCCACTGTTCTTCCTGTCGCTCCCCATCGTCGTCACGAACCTCCTGCAGACGGCGTACAATCTCGCAGACACGTTCTGGCTCGGTCAGTACAGCAAGGTCGCGCTCGCGGCCATCAGCTTCGCGTTCCCGATGGTGTTCCTCCTCATCGCGCTCGGCATGGGACTCTCGGTCGCGGGGAGCATCCTCGTCGCCCAGCACACCGGCGCGGACGAGGAACGGAAGGCCGAGTACGCCGCCGCCCAGACGGTCTCCTGGAGCTTCCTCGCCTCCATCATCCTCGGGTTCGTCGGGTATTACGCCGTCGGCCCCGTCGTCCGGCTGTTCGGCGCAGAACCAGCGACAGCGGTCGCCGCCACGGCCTACATGCAGGTCATCAGCCTCGGCATCGTGTTCATGTTCGGCTTCTTCGTGTTCATCAGCCTCATGCGGGGCTACGGGGACACCATCACGCCGATGCTCGTCATGCTCGGCACCGTCGTGCTGAACGTCATCCTCGACCCATTCCTCATCATGGGCTGGTGGATCTTCCCGGAACTCGGCGTCGAAGGCGCCGCCATCGCCACCGTGTTCTCGCGGTCGCTCGCGATGGTCGTCGGCATCGTCATCATGCTCCGGGGCAGCCGCGGCTTCAAGATCCACGTCGCCGACCTCCGACCCGACGTCGGATACCTCCGCCGCATCCTCGCCCTCGGCATCCCCGCGAGCATCGAAGGCACGGGGCGCGCCCTGTCCGTGAACCTGATGCTGTTCGTCGTCGGGCTCTTCCCGACCACGGTCGTCGCTGGCTACGGGATCGGCGTCCGAATCTTCAGCGTCGTCTTCCTCCCCGCCATCGCCGTCGCCCGAGGGGTCGAGACGATGACGGGACAGAACATCGGCGCCGGGAAACCCGACCGTGCAGCCTCGGCAGCCCGCACGGCCGCCATCTGGATGTTCGTCATCCTCTCCGGCGTCGGCGCCATCGTCATCCTCGGCGGCGAGGCCATCGTCGGCGTCTTCAGCGACGACCCCGAGGTCGTCCGCGTCGGCGCGGAATTCCTCGCCATCGTCGCGCCCACCTTCGGCTTCATCGGCCTGATGCGAGGCTACACCGGCAGCATCCGGGGCGCCGGGAAAACGCTCGTCGCTGCCGCACTTGCCATCACGATGCTCGGCATCATCCGCCTCCCCGCCGCCTGGGTGATGGTCACGCGCTTCGACATGGGCACGGACGGTATCTGGTACGCGTTCGCCATCTCGAACGTCATCGGCGCCATCCTCGCCATCCTCTACTACCGGACAGGCCGGTGGCGGGACGCCGACCCGAGAGGCGAACCGGAGCTCGCGCCAGCCGACGACGATTGAGCCCCTGCACTCACACTCGTACCGGTTCTTCAGCCGAGTGCCGGATAGAGGCTGAAGAGACCGCCCACCGTCCCCAGCGTTACTGCGACCTCGAACACGAACGCCACCCCGAACGCCGCGTACGCCGCCTGTTTTCGGTCCCGCATCCGGCCAACGAAGAGCGGGCGGATGCTGTCTGCGAGCGGTTTGGTCACGAGCAGTACGAACACGAACGCCGTGATCGCGAGAAAAGCGAGGACCACCTGTTCGAAGCTGGAGACGGTCGCTGGGAGCGAGTCGACGCCGGAGACGAACACCTGCTCGGCGGCGTAGAACGCCGTCACGAGCGCCGCGAACCCGACGGTACCGAGGATCGCAAACGGCGGCGTCGAGAGCGCGACCCGGTCCGCGTCGTCGGGATGCGTGAGGTGGATCGCCGCCGCGATGACCACGATCCACCCGAGCAGGAGCGTCCCGAAGAGGTTCATCGCCCCGAGCCCCGCCGCAGCCATTTCGTGTGCGGACATGTCGGAAAAATCGCCCGGATTGCGGGTAAAAGCGATGGCCGCGGTCGGCCGGACGGTCCGGTCAGCCCGGCGGGTCGCACCTCGCGGTTCCCGTCGTAGTTGGACGTTCCGCAATCCATAAGCGCCCCGCCCGCAGAGTGCCTCGTGCGTGCGGGGGTAGCCAAGTGGCCAACGGCGACGGACTCAAGATCCGTTCCTGTAGAGGTTCAGGGGTTCGACTCCCCTCCCCCGCACTCGATGGCCGAACCGGGTCATCGGTGTGAGGAAGTCCAGGACGGACTTCCCCCGCAAAACGCGTTCTGGCAGTGTCGAGACGAGTCGCGAGACGTGCGTCCGTGGACCGACGGTCCTTTCTCGCGGGCGCGAGAGACGCAGATATGAGCAGTCAGGACCGTGTCTCCGTGGCGGAGCGGGCCGCCCGGGAGGGGGCGAAGGTCGCATACGCGACGTATCGGACCGGAATCGACGTGGAGACGAAGGGCGGGAAGACGGACGTCGTGACGCAGGCCGACCGGGATGCCCAGCGGCGCGTCATCGAGGTCATCCGGGAGACGCACCCCGAGGACGCCATCGTTGGCGAGGAGGAGGACGAACTGAAGGCCGTCCCCGACTCGGGGTCGTGCTGGGTCATCGACCCCATCGACGGGACGAACAACTACGTTCGCGACATCCCGATCTGGGCGACCAGCGTCGCGGCGGTCGAGGATGGCGAGGCTGTCGCCGCGGCGAACGTGATGCCCGCGCTCGACGACGTGTTCGTCTCGGGGCCCGACGGCGCAACACTGAACGGTGAGCCGATCGCGGTGAGCGAGGAGATCGACCCGGAGGTGTTCACCGTAACACCGACCATCTGGTGGGATTTCGACGAGCGCGACCAGTACGGCCGGGCGTGCCAGGCGATCGTCGACCGGTTCGGCGACATGCGGCGCTTCGGCTGTGCGCAGGCGGTCCTGTCGATGATCGCGGCGGGCCAGATGGAGGGCGCCATCACGAACGTCGTCGCGAACCCGTGGGATTCCGTCGCGGGCGTCCACCTCATCCGACAGGCGGGCGGCACGGTGACGGACATCCACGGTGAGCGCTGGCGACCGGGCGCCGACGGCCTCGTCGCCTCGAACGGCACACAGCACGACGAACTTGTCGCTGCCGCCCAGGAGATAGAGCCAGCGTAAACGGCTCTGACTTCACGGTACCACGGCTACCTGATCCGGCCCCGCAACGCCAGGGCCACGCGCCTCGTCGGACCCACGACGCAGGGTCGCGGGACGTCCCTGCGGGAAAGGTAACCCCTTTGCCCCGCGCCACCTCTTGGCAGGTATGGACCTGGACGAGACGGACCGCGCCATCCTCCGCCTGCTACAGGCGGACGCCCGTATCCCCTTCAGCGAGATCGCGCGCGAGATCGACATGTCGAGCGCCACGGTCCACGACCGGGTCAAGCGCATGGAGAACGCCGGCGTCATCCGGGGCTACCACGCCGACGTCGACCCGAAAGCCGTCGGCTTCGGCATCTCCGCCATCGTCGGCCTGCGGGTCGAACAAGGACGCGAGGAGGAGGCCCTCGAACGCCTCGCCGAACTCGAGGGCGTCCAGGAGCTCAACCTCACCACGGGCGAGTGGGACATCGTCATGCGGGTCTACGCCGAGAACACCGAAGAGCTTCGGAAACTGATGTTCGACCGGGTCGCCGAGATGGACGGCTTCTCCCGGTCGCAGACGATGGTCGTCCTCGGGACCGAGTACGACAGCAACGAACTCCCACTGTAGCCACCCAGACCCGGGGACGCCTGCACAGAACCGCAATCATTTACGGGACCCCCGCACCACGTGGGGGTATGTCGTTCCCCGAAACCGACGCCGAACGGTACTGGACGGCCGGCGTCGCCGCCCTTCTCGCCGCGGTCGCTGGCGGATCGCTCCTCTTCCGTGATGCCGTCTACGGCGGCTTCATCTGGCACTACTTCTGGGGGCCCGTGTACGCCGACGCCCACAACGCCGCCTGTGCGGCCTGGGACGGCGGCTCCCGGACACTGCTCTACTCTGCATCCCAGTGTGCGTCGGCCGCCGAACCGGTCGCCTACCCCGGATACACCCTCGTATCCGAGGTCGGGTACGCACTGACACTCATCTTCGCCCTCACCGGCGTCATCTTCATGCTCCGTCGACTCGACGTCGCGAACAACCCGTCGTTCGTCGTCACCCTCCTCCCCTACATGTTCCTCGGCGGCGCCATCCGGGTCGTCGAGGACGCGAGCAACGCCTTCGCTCGCGAAGGCCTCGGCGCGATCATCGCCTACCCCCTGAACGCATTCATCATCAGTCCCGTCATCTACTTCACCGTATTCGCGGTCACCGTCCTCGCCCTCGTCGGCGCCATCTACGCGGAACGCCTCGGCTACGTCTCGGACTACGAACGGTCACTCGCGGCGTTCGGCTGGGTCATCCTCGCACTCACACTCCTCTGGCTCGTCGTCCTGGAGATGGGGGTCTCGGACAGCGTGATGGCGTTCCACCCGGTCTTCACGGTCCTGACGCTCGTCCTCTCCACCATCATCACCGCGGGCGTCTGGTGGGCGACCCGCCAGTACCTCCCGGCGGTATCGTCGGGCACCGAGCGCGTCGGCGCCGTCATCCTCTGGGGCCACACCGTCGACGGCGTCTCGAACGTCCTCGGTATCGACTGGGGCGCAGAACTCGGACTGCGTGGCGACCTCGTCCCCAAGCATCCCGCAAACCAGTTCATCATCGGACTCGCCCGCGACGTCCTCCCACAGTCGGTTCAGCAGACCATCGGCAGCGGCTGGCCGTTCCTCGTCGTGAAGGTCGCGGCCGCCCTCTTCGTGCTCTCCCTCTTCGACCGGGAGATCGTCGAAGACAGCCCCCGGTACTCCACGCTCATGCTCGTCGCCATCCTCGCCGTTGGGCTCGGACCCGGGACGCGCGACATGCTCCGCGCGACGTTCGGCGTCTGAAAGATTGATCACGATATCTTTTGGAATCAGCGTATATCTCGCGTAATCGACCCATATCTTTTGAGATCGCTAGATTGCGTGGTGTAGTCGCTGTATTCGGTGTGGAATTTCCGTTTTCGCCGTAAATGGCTGAGTAGAGATCATATAGTTAGTGCGAAATCGCACCCCGCCACTTACGTTTGAAGGCCCACCGAGTGTCTCGTGGCCTGCACCTCGCTGCGCTCCTCGCTTCGCTCCGGTGCGTACGTCGTTTCGGCTCACGAGACACTCGGCTGGCGAGACGCTTCGCGTCTCGCTGGCGGGCGAACGCTGCGCGTTCGCTGCTTCCGAAAACGCGGAGCGTTTTCGAGAACAGGACGTTCACGGCCTGCGGTCGTTCACGTCAACCCCCTTTCAGTCCTCCCACCGCCCTCCGCACTGCAACCGCTACCGCAGGCCGCGCCACGGCGGGCGCGGCGACCGCACCGCCAGCCGCATCGCCACATATGGTGCAGTTCTGGTGAATCGTGCCGGGGATAGTCCCTTCACGGTGGCGAGCGTGGAGTGGGTATGGAGACCAAGAACTTCCTCTTCGTTTCTGCCGACGCCGCCCTCATCACGGACCTCGCGTGGCAGGTCCACCGTGAGGGGCACAGCGTCAAATACTACATCGAGGCCGAGGGTGACCAGGGAATCGGGGATGGGTTCGTGCCGAAGACGGACGACTGGGAGGCCGAGGTCGACTGGGCGGACGTGATCGTGTTCGACGATATTTGGGTTGGTTCTGATATCGGTACCGGGAAGCTCGCACAGGAGCTCCGCGAACAGGGTGAAGCCGTCGTCGGTGGGACGCCGAACACCGACCATCTCGAGGAGGACCGCGGGTACGCGATGGAGATCCTCGAGGAGCACGGCGTGAATACGGTCGAGCACCACATCTTCCACGACTTCGACGAGGGCATCAAGCACGTCCAGGAGCACCCGGCGCCGTACGTCATCAAACCGCTCGGCGAGGTCCAGAACGTCAAGCGACTGCTCTACGTCGGGAGTGAGGACGACGGGAGCGACGTCGTGGACGTCCTCCAGGCGTACAAGAAGGCCTGGGGTCACCGGATGAAGGGGTTCCAGCTGCAGCGGAAGGTCGAGGGCGTGGAGGTCGCCATCTGCGGGTTCTTCAACGGGAACGAGTTCATCGACCAGGTGAACTTCAACTTCGAGCACAAGAAGCTCTTCCCGGGGAACATCGGCCCCTCGACGGGCGAGATGGGGACGTCGATGTTCTGGGCGGGCCAGAACAAACTCTTCGCGGAGACGTTCGGCAAACTCGAGTCGTGGCTCGCGAACGAGGGGTACGTGGGGAGCATCGACATCAACTGCATCGTGAACGAGAACGGCATCTATCCCCTCGAGTTCACGCCGCGCTTCGGCTATCCGACCATCGCCCTCCAGGAGGAGTCCTTCGAGTCCGGCACCGGCCAGTTCTTCTACGACCTCGCGCACGGGAACGACCCCGAACTCCAGGTCCACCAGGGCTACCAGATCGCCGTCCGCGTCGTCCTCCCACCGTTCCCGTTCGACGACGACAAGACGTACGACGAGAGCTCGCGGAACGCTGCTGTCGTCTTCGAGACGGACAGCCGGGAAGGCATCCACCTCGAGGACGCCAAGAACGTCGACGGACAGTGGCGCGTCGCGGGCGACAACGGGATGCCGCTCGTCGTCACCGGGAAGGGCGACACGATGCACGAGGCCCGCGAGCAGTGCTACGCGCGGATCGACGACATCGTGATGCCGAACATGTACTACCGCGACGACATCGGGGAGCGCTGGATCACGGGCGACGGCGACCGACTCCAGGCGTGGGGCTACCTCGGCCCGACGTGACCCGGATCACTCGTCACCGGCCGCGTCAGCGTCGTCCTTCCAGATGAGACCCTCGACGGACCCCGAAAGCACGGTCTCGCGAGTATCTGCGTCGACCCGGTCGCAGACGACGCTCGCCTCGATATCGTAGCGGTCTGCACGTTCCTCGATCGTCTCTGTCGTCCACGTGCAGCGAAGGGTGTCGCCGGCGTAGACCGGCCGCCGAAACTCGAAGGTCATCGTCCGTGCCAGGACTTCGAGGTCGCCCCCGATCTGGGTCGGGAGTGTCGCAGTGAGGAGGCCGTGAACGAGAACCGGACCATCCGAATCGGGGTCGTGGCGCGGCTGCGTATCGCCGGACACGTCGGCGAACTGTTCGACGTCGTCCAGCGTGAACGTTCGCTCGACCGTGAACGAGGCACCGGAGTCTGGGGTGCGATTCGACGCTGGCATCGGTCAGGGGTAGGGATGCGGCGGGGCGTTGAACTCGGGTCGGTATCCGAGTTCCCGGGGCACGGTTCGAGCGCGTTCGCCGAAGAACGACTCGCCGAGGAAGAGTGGCTGGGCGCCCGGGACGAGCACCCGAACCGCCTCGAAACCCAGTTGTCGGACGTCGCGGGTCGTCATGCTGCTCGCGTACGGTGTGAGGCCGGCGTCCGTGACGGCGTCGACGAGCGTGTCGAGTTCGTCGCCTGGTGAATCGGGGTGAGTCTCTGGTCCGACGGAGTCAGCGGGAATCGTGGTCTCCGGATCGACGAAGTCCCTGACCTCGCGGGGGAAGTCGGCGTATCGAGCGATAGCGCCGCCGGCGTCCTGCGCGCCCTCCGGACCCATCGAACGGAGCTCCATCCAGTTCTGGAGGGCTTCGCAGAGGGCGCCAGTTGCGGCCGTGGCGGCGTCGAGGTTCGCACTCGACCCGAACGCGAGTTTCGGCCACTCGTCCTCGCGGTGAACCGCCACTGCGACGACGGGGACGTCGACGTCCTGCGTGACGAGCAGGGCGGTCACGTCGAGGTCCTCGGCCCGGGCGCGTTTCGCGAGCGTCCGGAACGTCGGGTCGTCGACCTGGAGCGCGAGGGGCTCGAACGTCGAGTACCAGGCGAGCATCGTCGCGTCCCGCTCGATGGTCTCGTAGAGCCCCGAGAGGAGGGCTGCAGCGGTCGAGTTCCCGAGTCCGAGCCCCGTCGTGATCGCTGGCGCCAGCGTCTCCTCGGGTGGTGGGAAGACGACGTACTCGGCGGGGAGTTTCACGCGGGAGTCGTCGACCAGCGAGACGCCGCCGGTCCACGGCAGCTCGTCAGGGAGTGGACGGTCGGGACGGACGAACTCGTCGGGCCCGATGGCGGGCACGTCGGCATCGGCGCCGGTGGTCGGACCGGCGGGGGATGCGGTGGTGAATTCACCGGCGTCGTAGACTGCAGCGCAGTAGCGTTCGAGTGCTTCGCCGACGGCCTTCACGAACGCGGCGTCCCAGTTGTCCGCGACACCGGCCGCGTGCTCGTTCGCCTCGGCGTCGCCGAACGCGGTCGTATCGCAGAGTGCTGCGAGGTAGTATGGGGCAGGGAAGGACTCTCGCTCGCCGAGCATCGTGATCGGGCCGAGCCGGTCGTCGACGGCGTGTTCGGCCGCATTGGCGGCTTCCTCCAGGGTTCGTGTGCCAGCATCGTCGAGGTCGAGTTCGTGGCCGGCGGCAGACGTCGAGTCCGTTGCTTCACAGGGACAGTCGGGCGCGGGTAGGAGGCGGTGGCGTTCGTCAGGCACAGCGAGGACGGTCCCATTGACGTTCTCACCGCGGAGCGCCTGAACGGCGAGGCGGCCTGCCTGCGCGCCGGCGAGGCGGACGGTGCTGGGGTCGGCACGGGCCGTCTCAACTGTTTCGGGGTCGGTCGATTCGACGCGCGTGCGGAGGCAGTCGAAACAGGGACCGTCGGGTGCGAGCAGGGAGACACCAGCGTCGACGTCGGCCAGCGCGTGCCCGCCGAGGCCACCGACCTCGACGGTGATGAGGGGCGTCGAGCTGTCACGGGCGGCCGCATTCGCTGCAGTGAGGCCGCCGTCGCCGGCGGGTGCGACGACGATGCCGAGGTCGGCGTCGCTGATTGCCGGCACGTCGCCGGCGGAGAGGGTGACGTCGATGTCGGCGATGGCGTCACGGACGGCGTCGGCGGCCGGGCCGCCACCCACGAGGTGGACGTGCGTGCCGGAGGCTGGAGACATGGCTCACGAGAGGTGAAAGAACGGAAAGAAGGTTGTGGGTTAGGAGAGGATGGACTCGGCGACGTTCGCGAGCTCGGACGGCGGCGCGTTCTGCAGCCGGTCGTCGGCGAGCTTCAGGCGGAGGCGCGGGCGACCGACGTCGATCGGGACCTTCTCGGTGTCGATGAGGCCCATGTCCTCGAGCTTGGTCTTCGTTCGGCTGAAGGTCGCCTTGCTTGCGATCCCGACGTCCTCGCCCCACTTGCTGATGTCGTAGAGGAGGACCTTGTTCTTCGCCGCGACGAGGAGGCTGATGGTGACCTCGTCGAGCCCGTCGCCGTCGCCACGAGCCGTCTCGAGGCTGGCGAGGACGTCGTCGAAGTCGTGCTCGACCTCGGGACTGATCTCGGCGTCGAGAGTCTGGCGCACTCGGGTGATGCCGGGGGTACGGAGCTTGAATGGCTCTGCGTCCGCCCAGTCGTCGCTCACGGAGTCGTAGGCCGCGGACGTGAAGTCGGTGTCGTCGGTCGCGAGACCGCCGACCTGGTCGCCGGCCTCGATGAGGGCGACCGTGTGGTCGTCGGTGACGAGCATGGAGCTACGGGTGTCGTCGCCGAGCGTGCGGAGCTCGAGCGTGTCCGCTTCGACGAGGTCTGCGGTGTTGCTCGCGACGAGGAAGTCGCCCATGACGTCCTTGAGCATCCGTTCCTCGGCGACGAGGCGGATGTTCGGGAGGTCGCCGTCGTAGGCGGTCGCGACCTCGACGAGCGTCTCTAGCGCGTCGGCGGTGGGGTTCACGACGAACAGCTCGCCGGGTTCTTCTTCGAGGACTGCCTGCACGACATCCTCGACGGTTGTGCCGAGTAGATTCGAACTCATACCTAGGTGCGTGTAGGTGGGAGGGATATTTAATTTTAACGCATAGTATCGGCGGAAAACTGTCCGAGCGGTCGCGAGACACCCGTGAACGGATTTGGTTCATCGATAGGGTCGTGAGAAAAGGAGTGTCGGCGCGGGCGACGTGTCTATCCGGTGGAGAACGCCGGAACGCACCGCCACTACGCTAACCAGCACCGTCACCCGCACGGCCCCTGGCGTGGACGCGCGAGCAGTTCGGCCGAGTTGCCCCTGCTACCGTGTCCTGGCGCGCAGCAACGGCCCGACTACGCCGGTACGGGACGGCGATGGAACAAGCCCCCAGACTGTTAATTTCGTACTGGTGAGCTTAATCATTAAAGTAATATCCGGGTGTATGGAAGAGTGTGATGAGCGCAGGAATGATTCGCTCCGTCGTGTCCGACCACCCGCGCCTCCTCGGCGTTGCACTCGCTGTCTGCATTCAGCTCGCCGCCATCTCCCCGGTGTCCGCCGCCTGCTGGGGCAGCTTCTTCGGCCCGTAGAACCGCCCAACCGACTCGCAGCAAGAACGTACGCGAACCCACGACACCACACCGACGTTCGAGCGCGCGGACCCGGTACCTCGGACTGCCCGGGCCACCCACATCCGAGCAGAACCCCCGTCTACTCGAGTCGCTCGACGACCTCGTGGGACCAGCAGAACTCGCCGTCGAAGATGACGGGGAGGTCCTCGCCCCGGATGAAATCGGCAAGCTCGTCGGGGCGAAGCGTCGTCTCCGTCCGGTTGCCCGTGAGCCGTGGTGGGAACCCCTCTCCCAGTGCGATCCGATAGTAGCCGCCGAGCTCCCAGGTCATGTTCGGATCCCAGGACACCGAGAGCTCCCCGGAGTCGAGCGAGTCGACGTAGATGACGCCCGTGTCGGGCTCGTCCTCCATGGAGATGTTCTGCATCCCGTTCCCGACGACGGCGTAGTCCTTCCCCATCATGATCCGGCGCCGGGAGAGACGGAGTGCGGTCTCGATGGGGAACCCACTCATCAGGAGGTGGGCGAACGCGGTCCCGACCTTCGCCGCTTGCTCGTCCAGGACCTTCCGGAACGTCACGGCACCGGCGATGGCGCCCTTCCGGACGAGATCCAGCCCCTCGTAGTAGGAGCCACAGGCGTTCAGGAAGAACGTCTGGACGTTCGTCTCCGCCAGTTCGCTCATCGAGAGGTTGCCGTCCGCACACCGGAGTCCGTCCACCTCACAGTGGCCGATGTAGTGGAGGAACTCGTGGGATTCCTCGAAGAGGTCGATGAGCTCCTGGCAGGTGAGTTCGTACTCGAGCTGGACGTTCATCCGGGAGTCGGCGGCCCGCTCCTGATAGATCTCCGCGACGCGCTCGTGCTCGCCGGTCATGTCGCGGTCGTTCAACACCACGACGACGCTCATCTCGTCCGAAGCGTCCTCCTCGAGGTAGGAGAGGTGGTTCTCGTAGGCCTCGGGGAGCGTCTTGAACACGTCGATGGGCGTGCCTTCGGCGAGCCAGCCGTGGATGCGGCCCTTCCGGAGCTTCGGCTTCATCATCTCGACGCTCGCGATGGGGCCGGGCGGACCACGGTAGAAGTCGTCCAGTGAGCGCTCCATCAGCTCCGACCCCTCGAGCTCCGCCGTCTCTGGCGGGTAGATGAAGCTGAGGTGATTGAGGAGGAACGGGAGCGTCGAGACGTGGTCCATCACGGGGTCGACGTGCATCGCCAGTGGCCAGTCCGGGAGGTCGTCGACGACCAGATCGTACGGCGCATCGAGGTACATACCGAGTCGCTCCGCCGGACTGGCCTGGTATGCGGCCTCGTGTTCGATCCCGACCTCGGTGAGGAGGTCGTGCTCGACGAGCGCCGGCTCGGCGTGCGGGCCGCCGTTTCGGGCGAGACAGTCCAGCCAGAACACCCGCGCGAGTGTCTCGGGGACGGTCTCGACCAGCGCGGGGCCGAGGTCGTAGTCGACGCCCGCGTCCGGTGCGACGAGCCGGCCATCGGTGTCGTCGAGGGTGACCTCAGCACCGAGGTAGTAGGCGAGCGGGGCACCGATGAAGAGGGCCTCGAGCGAGTCGGGAAGCCGAAGCTCGATGCCGGTCTCGGGGACATTCGACGCCACCGAGTCCGGGATGTCGTACGCGTCCCCGAACTCGATCTGGGGTGGATGACGCCGCATCGTCCAGAACGTCCGATCCGGGGAGATGGTCCGGTGGGACGCGGCCATCAAGGAGATCGCCTTCGCCACACCGTCTGTCGTCTGTGGGACGGTGACGGTCGATGCGGGCGCACGGACATAGCTCCGGAAACCGAAATGGACGCGGCTCCGGTCGTCGAATACGAACTGGACCTCGTCCGCAGACGCGTCTCGGGAGACCGTCACCGGACCCTGGAAGTGGAGGTAGATATGGACCGCAGTCGGGAGGATCGCGAGGTAGTCTCCGCCGTCGAGGTCGCGCCCGCCCTGGAACTCCGGCCCCTCGATCGGGTCACCGGATTGGAGGTCGTAGACCCGGAGGTTGAAGTTGGGAATCTTCAGCCGCACCGTCTCCACGACGAGCTCCGCGTCGGTCGGCCGCGAGAGTGCGTCGGAGACTGGCCGCTCACGCCAGTCTGCCATCTCGATGGACACTTCGTTCTTGACGGCATCGACCACCCGGATGCCGTCAGGAGTCGACTCCCACTCGATCACGCGGTCCGAACGTTGGGCGACGCCGCTTATATTTCTGTCGAGCAAATCGACCGAAACAGTCGGGGACGCCGGATTCGACGTGACGGGAATTGGCCTCGGTAGACAGACTTATTGACGCGGCCACACCCGGTTCTATCATGCGACAGGAGCACCTCAGGGCCCAGGACGAGGCCATCGCGGACGCCCTCAGCGGCGAACGTGACCGGCAGGAGAACACCCTCGCGATGATCGCGAGCGAGAACCACGTCAGCGAAGCCGTCCTCGAGGCCCAGGGGAGCGTCCTGACGAACAAGTACGCCGAAGGCTACCCCGGCAAGCGCTACTACGGCGGCTGCGAGTTCGCGGACGACGTCGAACAGCTCGCCATCGACCGTGCGAAGGAGCTCTACGGCGCGGAGCACGTGAACGTCCAGCCACACTCCGGCAGCAACGCGAACATGGGCGTCTATCTCGCCGTCCTCGACCCCGGCGACACCATCCTGAGCCTCGACCTGACGCACGGCGGCCACCTCTCTCACGGGCACCCCGCGAACTTCGCGGGCCAGATCTACGACGTCGAACACTACGAGGTCGACCCGGAGACGGGGCGCCTCGACTACGACGAGATCTTCCAGCTCGCCGAGGACGTCGAGCCCGACATCATCGTCTCTGGGTTCTCCGCGTACCCGCGCGAGGTCAAGTGGACGAAGATCCAGGAGGCCGCGGACCACGTCGGCGCCTACCACCTCGCCGACATCGCGCACATCACGGGCCTCGTCGCCGCCGGCGAGCACGCCAACCCGGTCGGCGTCGCGGACTTCGTCTCCGGCAGCACCCACAAGACGATCCGCGCCGGCCGCGGCGGCATCATCATGTGTGGCGAGGAGCACGCGGACGACATCGACAAGGCCGTCTTCCCCGGCGAACAGGGCGGTCCACTGATGCACAACGTGGCTGGGAAGGCCGTCGGCTTCGGCGAAGCCCTCGAACCCGAGTTCAACGAGTACGCCGCGCAGGTCGTCGAGAACGCGACGGTGCTCGCCGACACCCTGCAGGACCACGGGTTCGAACTGGTCTCCGATGGGACCGACACCCACCTCGTCCTCGTCGACCTCCGCCCGAGCCACCCCGACGTCACGGGCGGCGACGCCGAGGACGCCCTCGAGGAGGTCGGCATCGTCCTGAACGCGAACACCGTCCCCGGCGAGACTCGCTCCGCGTTCAACCCGTCCGGCATCCGCGCCGGCACCCCAGCCCTCACCACACGCGGCTTCGACACGGACGACATGGAAATCGTCGGGGAATCCATCGCGCGCATCATCGACAACCTCGGCGACGAGGACGTCTACGCTGAGGTCGCGAAGACCGTCCAGCAGCTCTGCGACGACAACCCGCTCTACGCGTAACCGCGCCGACCCAACGCAGCCCCCAACCGCTCGACCACCCCATTTTACAGCACGTTCGTGTACACTTCCAGCAAAGTTGAAGGAGTTCTGTGCACGAACCCGAGCGTTGAAGGGGGTCGCGACCGGAGGGTCGAACATGACCACGGTCATCGACGGGAACGAACTCGCCGCCGACCTCCGGGACGGCCTCGGTGACGCCATCGCGGCGCTCGACTCGCACGACGTGACGCCCGGACTCGCAACAGTCCTGATGAACGACAATCCGGACAGCGAGACGTACGTGAACATGAAGCAGCGGGACTGCGAGGAGGTCGGCATCGACACCATCGACGAGCGCCTCGACCCCGAGGGTACGGCGGAGGAGCTCTTCGGCGTCGTCGACGACCTGAACCAGAACCCGAGTGTCCACGGTATCCTCGTCCAGTCGCCCCTCCCCGACCACATCGACGAGGAGGTTGCGTTCGAGCGCATCGACCCCGCGAAGGACGTCGACGGCTTCCACCCGATGAACGTCGGCCGGCTCGTCCGCGGTCGCCCGAACCTGAAACCCTGCACGCCCCATGGCGTCCAGCGCATGCTCGATTCGGCCGACGTGGACCTCGAAGGCGCGGACGTCGTAGTCGTCGGCCGGTCGAACATCGTCGGTAAACCGCTCGCGAACCTCCTCGCACAGAAGTCGAACTGGGGGAACGCGACGGTCACGCTCTGCCACTCCCGGACCGAGGACCTCGCCGCACACACGAAGCGCGCCGACGTCGTCGTCGCCGCAGCGGGCGTCCCCGGCCTCATCGACGGCGACATGCTCACCGAGGGCTGCGCCGTCATCGACGTCGGCATCAACCCCGTCGACGCGGACAACGACAAGGGCTACCGCCTCGTTGGCGACGTCGACTTCCCGTCCGCGAAGGCGAAAGCGGACGTCATCTCACCTGTCCCGGGCGGCGTCGGTCCGATGACCCGCGCGATGCTCCTCTACAACACCGTGAAGGCCGCCAGCCAGCAGGAAGACGTTCCCGTCGAACTCCCGTAGCCCGCCGAGCACAGCCTCACGCACCACTCACCACGCACCACCCAACCCATGCGGAACCCAGCCCTCCAGACGCTCGTCGACCGCGCCCCGATCAGTCGAACCGTCACGCACGACTGCACCCAGTCGGAGTTCGAGGCCGCCCGGCAGCGAATCGACGCCGGCCTCGACTGGGGTGTCGGCGCAATCGTCACCGACCACGAGGACCATGTGCTGCTCGTCCACGAGCACGGCCGCTGGCAAGCGCCCGGCGGCGAGGTCGAGGACGGCGAGACCCACGAGGTGGCCGTCCGTCGGGAGGTGGCCGAGGAGACCGGCGTGCTGGTCGACCCCGGTGAGCTCGTCGCCGTCATCGAGAACCGCTACCGCTTCGACGGCGAAGAACGCGCCTTCGCGTTCGCCCACTACGAGGCGACGCTCGACGGTGACCCGACCGTCGCGGCAGACCCAGGGCTCGACGACGAGGACATCGAGGCCGTCGCCTGGCACGCCGAGATCCCCGAGAACACGCTGCAAGCAGACGTCATCCGAACCGCCTTCGAGTAGCGGGGCGGCCTGGCAGCAACGCAGCCTGACAGGGTCGCGTCCGCCCCCACGAACCACGTTTCGCGTGCTACCGCGACCCACACATTCTTGGTGTCACACTCCCGACAGCGGCCCATGGCCGACGAGTCGACCGAGCCGACCGAACCGGTCCAGCAGCTCCTCGCGACACTCGACGCGATGGAGGGACCGGACATCCACGAACTGCCACCCGTCCAGGCCCGCGAACTCAGGGCAGGATTCTTCGACCAACAGGAATCCATCACAGCAGTCGGTGGCGTCGAGGACCGAACGATCCAGGGACCGGACGGCGACATCCCGGTCCGCATCTACACACCCAGCGGCGATGGCCCGCATCCACTCATCGCGTTCTTCCACGGCGGCGGGTTCGTCCTCGGCACCCTCGACAGCCACGACGCCCCCTGCCGGGTCATCGCGAACGAGGCGGAGGCCGTCGTCGTGAGCGTCGACTATCGACTCGCGCCGGAACACCCGTTCCCGGCGGCCGTCGAAGACTGTTATGCCGCAACCGAGTGGGTCGCTGAGCACGCGGACGAACTCGACGGCGACCCCGACCGGCTGGCCGTCGCCGGTGATTCGGCCGGCGGGAATCTCGCCGCAGCCGTCTCCCTGGCCGCCCGCGACCGCGACGGCCCCGCGATCGCCCACCAGCACCTCGTCTACCCGGTCACGGACCACCGGGAACACACCGGTGCCTACCCCTCCCGCGAGGAGAACGCGACGGGGTACTTCCTCACCGCCGACTCCATGGCGTACTTCGACCGCCACTACGTCCCCTCCTGGGCCGACCGCCCGAACCCCTACCTCAGTCCGATCGCCGCCGACTCCCACGCCGACCTCCCGTCGGCGACCGTCTACACGTGCGGCTTCGACCCGCTCCGCGACGAAGGCATCGAGTACGCCGACACGCTGGACGAAGCTGGCGTCGAGGTCGAGCACCGTCACTACGAGCGACTCATCCACGGCATCATGAACATGGTCGTCGACCCCATCGACGTCCCCGGCGGTCACGAACTCCTTGCCGACGTGGCGGTGGACCTCCGGGACGCCCTCCACCCACCCCAGTCGACGGCGTAGACGGCTGGGCGTCTACGAGTCGAGCGCGTCCAGCGCGTCCAGCGCGTCCGCGCGAGTGGACGCTGTACCGTCGCGAACGTACCGGCCGACAGCGCGAGCCGCATCGACCAGCCCGTCGGCGGCCTCGGGCTCGACGTCGCCGTCGAGTGCCCGGACGCGTTTCTCGTGGTCGCCCAGCCGTTCGACCAGCCTGGCCGCCTCCGCCGGTTCCTCGGTGTCCGGGTCGTCGACGTACGCACGGATGTCGAGTCGGTAGGCGCGGACGGCTGCCGCAGCACCCAGCCCACGGGCGCTCTGGAGGCTCGCCGGGACCTCGTTCGCCGGCGGACGCGCCCCGTCTTCAGCCCCGCGAAGTAACGTGAGGACGTAGGCTTCCTCCGGGTCGTCCAGATCGAGGCGAGCGGCAACCGTACCTGCGGCGTGTTTCAACTCCTGCGCCGCGACGTACGCGGCGTCGAGGTCGAGGAGGTCGCCCCCGGAGATGAAGCCCCGGGACTGGACGTACTCACGGCACGCGTCCTCTGCCGCCGACGCAGCCCGTCGAAGGGGTTCGTCCGCCGCGGCCTGACGGGCGTCATCGAGGTCGAGTTCGCCGCCCGCATCGGTGTGCTGTTTGCGCTCACCGACCCCGACGCTACGGCGACTACCACAGGAGGGGCAGTCGACACCCCCCGTCTCGTAGTAGGACCACCGCGTGCCGCAGTCCTTGCACTCGCGCTCCCCTCGGACCTTCATATGCGATCACTAGTCCTCCCGCCAGGAAGTATTCCGTGGTCTGGCCGACCTGCACGACTGCCGGTAGGTCCAACAGGCGGAACTGTACCACCACAACCGTTTACATAGGAGCAGCGCCTTGGTCTGGGTGCGATGACATCCAACGTCACGGCGCTTGACGCCACCGAGGATACTCGAAGTCACGGCGACGTGGCTGATCGAGAAATTCTCCCGCAGTACTGACGCCGATTCCAGCGACCCGGTTCGTGATGCATCCGACAGCTCCGTAGCGACAGCGTCGTCCACCGTCCCAGCCGCAGAGAGCGACGGCGACGCAGTCAAGGTGACCGTCGGTGGTCGGACGCACCTGCTGGACCGCGCGCGTGCGGCGGCACTCAGCACACAGCTCGAGGACGCCCTCGAGCAGCGACGCGAGTTCGTGCACACGACCGGCGAGCACCGGCGAAACGGCGAGTACGTCGTGGAACGGCGGGGAGCTGACTCGGCGGGCCACCGGAAGGTGTTCCCGTCGTTCGATCAGCTCCGTCGGCTCTACGCCCGCCTCCCAGACGAGTTCACGGCGGAGGACTTCACCCGGTCAGGTCTGACCGCGGGCCGCCGACACATGGTGCTTTGGCACGTCGTCGAACATCCCGGATTCGCGTGCGAACTGACGAGCCGACAGCCACTCACGGTCAAGAAACAGGCGGCCGAACCACCGGTTGGGGACGCGCCCTCGACCACGGACGAGTCGGCCGGGAACGAGGCAACGCGGGGGTGGAGCGACTAGGCTTTTACTCGCGCGGGCAGTGGGCTTCGGGTATGACGACGCCACCCGAGGCACGCGCCGACACCAGCCAACAGCGGCGCCTCGACACCGACCGACAGCGGCCGAGACCGTCGACGTTCTCCATCGTCGCGCGCGACCCAGAGACCGACGCCGTCGGTATCGCGGTCCAGTCCAAGTTCGTGAGCGTCGGGAGCGTCGTGCCGTTCGCGAGCGCCGACGCTGGCGCCATCGCGACGCAGAGCTTCGCGAACGTCGAGTACGGGCCGGACGGGCTCGACCTCCTCCGGCAGGGCCACAGCGCGGAGCGGGTGGTGGAGAAGCTGACCGAGACGGATCCCGACGCCCCGCAACGCCAGGTCGGCGTCGTGGGGCAGGACGGAAGTGTCGCGGCCTTCACAGGCGAGGAATGCTTCGACCACGCGAGCGACCGCCAGGGCGACCACTACACCGTCCAGGGGAACATCCTGGAGAACCGGGAGACCATCGACGCGATGGCCGAGGCGTTCGAATCCGAGGCCGGTGGACTCCCCGAGAAACTCATCGCCGCACTCCACGCCGGGAACGCAGCCGGCGGCGACAAACGCGGCGAGCAGTCCGCCGCGCTCTACGTCGCGAAACCCGATGGCGGCTACGACGGCGGTAACGACCGCTGGGTCGACGTCCGCGTCGACGACCACGACCACCCGATCCAGGAGCTGGAGCGCGTCTTCCGCATCTACGACATCACCCTGCTCGCGCGGGAGGAGCCGGACGAACTGGTCGAACTCGAGGGCGAGACGGCGGATGCCGTCCTTGAGACGCTCGCCGAACTCGGCTTCTACGAGGGGACGCCGTCCGGTGCGTTCGGCGAGGCCGAACGGGATGCGCTCGAGGACTTCCGTGGCGTGAACAACTTCGAGAACCACGACCTGGCGCTGCTGGAGGACGCGATCGCCAGAGGCTGGGGCGACGCGAACGGCGACGGCGAACGGCGGCTCGTCAACGCCATCTGGCACGGCCTCCGGCGCCTCGACCGCCAGTAGCGGGAGGCTCGTGCTCGCCACCTTCTTCAGTGAGAGCCGAGAAGCAGTCTCCATGCGTAGCGAGGAGGAGATCAGGGAGCAGTACGAGTTCCTCAAGGACGAGCTCGAGTCCGAGGACATGAAGCATCGTGGCGTCGAGGAGCTGTTCACGCACTACAAGCGGGCGCTGGGGTGGGTGCTGGAGGAGGAGTACATCTGAGATGCGGCACACTTCGATGAAGGCGGTACCTTTATTGTAGGCGCGTACCTTGCATCAGGTGACGCTTCGCTTTGGAGGGCCGAAGCGTCAGCGGGGACCAATTCAGGGCGGCTGCGACCCTGGCTTTTTCGCCGGGGTCGCGCCTTTTCCGTTGCACTACTCACATACGCTAGCAGCGCTGTTCTCGCGGCGAGCGGTGTCAAGCTAGGCCGAATAGCGACCCCTGGAACGAACAGCGACCAGCTATCGGGTCCGCCGTACACGACTGTGTACGACCGTGTACCGTGATCCAGTCCGGTTTTCGGGCGCCAGCCGTGTTTCTGTGAGGGAGATTGGGTTCGCGCGGCGTACACGGTCGTGTGCGAACGTGTACGGAGCGAATCTGGGGAAAAGGCGGCCGAGTTATTCGATCTCGAGGTCGCCCTGCGCGGTGGATTCCTGGCCCTCGTTCCACTCGAGTTCGACCTCGATGCTGAGTTCGTCGGCGCCACTCCCGGGCTCCCGTTCGGCCTTCACCTCGAAGTCGACGGATGGTGGGACGTCGAGTGTGAGTTCTTCGGTGCCTGCGCGCAGGGTGACCGGGTTGCCGGTGTCGAGCTTGTCGGCGAGCGCACGGAGGTAGGTTGCGACGTCGGCACGGCTCTGTCGCGACTCGTTCTCGAAGAGGACTTCCTCGGGCATACCTACACAGTGGGGCGCGGCAGGGATAAACGCGTGGGAGGCACGTACGCAGTCGTTCCAGTGACGGAATCCAGCGATGCTGTCAGCTCGGCTGAGTGATTCGCCAGTAGGTTTATGCCTGATGCTGGACGAAATCCGGCCAGTACGTAGCTAGCATGCACGACTTGACAGGATTTCAACGTGACCTCTTGTACGCGATCGGTGGCCTCGACGACCCACACGGACTCGCGCTCAAGGAGGAACTCGAGGAGTACTACGAGACAGAGGTACACCACGGCCGGCTCTATCCGAATCTCGACACGCTCGTGAACAAGGGCCTCGTGGAGAAGGGCGAGAAGGACCAGCGAACGAACATCTACACGCTGACGCGGCGCGGTCGCCGGGAGCTCTCGGCCCGACGCGAGTGGGAGGAGCAGTACATCGACGTGGATGGCGAGTAGTCGGGTCGCAACGGCACTCGCCGGCCTCGCAGCGAGCATCGTTCTGAGTATCGTCCTCTGGCGAGCCTTCGGCACGCCGTTCTTCTTCCTGTTCGTTCCCTTCGTCCCGTTCCTCCTGCGCGGGCGGGAGACGGACGGGTCCGAGACGCCGCCCGTTCGGTCGTGTCCAGACTGCGGGTTCCAGACGCGCGACCCTGGCTTCGAGTTCTGTCCGCGAGACGGTGCTCGGCTCGAACCGGAGGACTACTGACGGACCGCACGGGTCGACGGTTCGTTCCCGATCCCGGGTGCTGAGTCAGCCGCTATCCTGCCCGGTGCCGCCGTTCGAAGTCGATCGGTCGCTCGGCGGTGAGTTGGCTCGCTCGTTCGGTTCGTCGGTCACTGAGGCTGGTTCCGGGGGTACCTCTTCGGTTCCCTGGCGGTCGGCGGCGCCCGTCCAGACGTCGTCGCCGACGGCGTCGGGCTGGATGGGTTTCCCGGCGAGGAGTTCGGGGAGGACGAGGCGGACGAAGTGCACGAAGAGCACGAGGATCATCGGGCCGAGGAAGATGCCGTACCAGCCGAAGAGGAGTGGGCCGAAGATGTAGGCGAGCATCACCATGCCGAGGTGGAGGCCGCGGCCGGAGACGTACGGCCTGAGGACGAGGTCGGGGATGACGTCGACGATGATGAAGGAGACGACGACGAAGACGACGGGGAACCACGCGAGTGCGGGGTCGCCGCCCGTCTGGACGGTGATGAAGAGTGCGAGGGGGACGTAGACGAGTTTGATGCCGACGACGGGAACGAGGCTGGCGACGCCCGTGAGGAGGCCGAGCAGGAACGGGTAGGGGATGGCGACGCCGGCGGGGGCGATGGCGTTGATGAGGCTGTAGGAGATGGCGCCGATGATGCCGGTGAAGGCGGCGTTGAGGATGTTCCCGAAGAAGATGTTCGAGAAGTCGCGGTCGACGACGCGGCTGTAGGCTTCGACGACGCCGTCGCCGTCCGAGAACCGCTGGCGGAACCAGGCGGCGAGCTTGTGGTCGTCGCGGAGCAGGTAGAACGCGAGCGTGATCATGACGAAGAGGTGGAGTGCGGCGGTCCCGACGAACCCGAGGTAGCTGCTGAGGTCGCCGAGGATGGAGACGACGGCGTCCCGGATGGTGGGTTCCTCGAACAGGCTGCTCGGGTTGTCGATGGCGGTGGAGACATCGAAGTATGGCTCGAGGAGCGCCTCGAACTGGCCGAGGCTGACATCCCTGGTAGTGAGGAACGCGTCGAGTTCGCTGAGGCCGACGGCGAGCGTGTACGCGAGCAGGAGGAGGGCGGGCAGGGCGAGCGCGAAGATGCTGACGGCGGCGGCGACGTTCTTGTGCTCGGTCCGGTCCTTCAGCCGGCGGTAGACGGGGCGTGTGGCGTAGTAGATGAAGACGCCGAAGACGAACGACCCGAGGAAAGAGTACACGACGTAGCCGATGGCACCCCCGAAGACGGCAGCGAGCACCCACCAGCCGAGGCGGGCGCGGTCGATGTCGCGTACTGACATACCCAAGTCCGGGAGACGGGTGGGCAAAAGTCTTCGCCCCGAGTCCGAGCGTTCGCCCGGTGGAGCCAGACGCTGTCTGGCAGAATGACCCCCACCACTTTTTATGGGTGCGTCGGAAGTGTAGGGAGTGCCTGGAGTCGTCGATACCATCGCGAACGCGCCCCTCGACACGAACGTGGCGCGAATCGTGTTGTCGGTTGCGCTCGGCCTGTTCCTCGGCCTGGAGCGCGAGTGGTCGCAGAAAGCGGCCGGTATCCGGACCTTCGCCCTCGTGAGCGTCCTCGGGACGATCTTCACCCTCTACGAGGCGGATCGGTGTGCCACGGGCGACTGCGTCCCGGTCATGGCCGCGATGGCGGGCTTCTTCGTCATCTCGGTCGCGGCCATACTCATGTACAGCGGCGTCATCTCGGAGGACGAAGGCCTCCATCTCACGACCGCCGTGAGCCTGATGGTCGCGTACGGTGTCGGAATCCTCGTCGCCATCGGGGACGCACTTTCTGCGACGGTCGTCGCCGTGATGAGCAGCCTGCTCCTCGTGTTGAAGCGAGAGCTCCACAGTCTCGCGTGGGGACTCTCGCGGAAGGAGCTCCGGTCTGCGACGGAGTTCGCCATCATCGCGTTCGTCGTCTACCCCATCCTCCCGCCCGACGCGATCCCGCTCGGTCCGCCGCCGTTCGACGTCGCCATCGAACCCCGTGTCGTCTGGCTGATGGTCGTGTTCGTCGCGGGCATCGGCATCGTGAACTACGCCGTCGTCGAGAACTACGGGAGTCGCGGCATCGCCGTCACGGGGTTCTTCGGCGGCCTCGCGTCGTCGACCGCCGTCGTCGGGACGATGCTCGACCACGTCAGCCAGCACGAGGAGGCCGCGAACTACGCCGTCGCCGGCGTCCTCCTCGCGAACGCCGCGATGGCGGTCCGGAACCTCGTCATCGCAATCGTCTTCACGCTCTCCGGTTCCACGCTCTACAGCGCCGCCATCCCCCTCGGGACCGTCATTCTCGTCAGCCTCGGCGTCGCGGCCTACACCGCCGACTGGAACGAGTACGTCCCTATCGACCTCGAGAGCCCGTTCTCCACGAAGAACGCCCTGGCGTTCGGCGGCATGTTCCTCATCGTCGTCGTCGCCGGCGGCATCGCCGAGGTCCAGTTCGGTAGTGCCGGCCTCTACGTGACCGCGCTCCTCTCCGGACTCGTCTCGAGCGCGGGGGCGACGACATCCGCCGTCGTGCTCTACCGCGCCGGAACCATCGACGCCAACGCCGCCACCATCGCCGTCCTGCTCGCGACGGCGTCGAGCATCGGGATGAAGGTCGCCCTCGCCTCGACGTCCTCGAACCGCGACTTCGCCCGTCGCGCCGCGCTCTGGAGCGCGGTCGTCCTCGGCGCCGGCGGCATCGCGGCATCGCTTCCGATCTGACGTCGTGCTTGGCGGGCAGTCCACCACCACAACGGGCAGATTCCGCGGTAATTCTTGGTGAGAACGTAACGAACGTCTTATTGTTTCGGCACTGGCGAGAGTTCGTATGGACAGGGACACCGCGACGCCGTCCGTCACCTCGATCCCGGGGGAGCGCGCCGAACGCTGGGTGAACTACCACCACGAGCACGCCGCGCCCAGCACGTACGTCTACGAGTTCGTCTGGGACATCACCGCGGACTCCACCGGGCCGTTCTGCACCGACGTCGACGGCAACGTCCTCATGGACTTCACGAGCCACGTCGCCGCCGCCCCGTTCGGCTACAACAACCCGAAGATCCAGGACCGCCTCGAAGCGTTCGACCTTCCCGACCCCTCCAAGATCGCGGGCCAGGACTTCTACGCCAGCGGTGGGTGGCCGCCCGAGGACCCCGACATCCCCTCCCCGACGCAGCTGCTCCACCGGCTCACCGACCTCACCGAGGCGTACGGACTCGACACCGTCTTCCTCTCGAACTCCGGCGCCGAAGCGGTCGAGAACGCCATCAAGATCTGTTACGCGAATCGCGGCCACCGCGCCTTCACGTTCGACGGTGGTTTCCACGGCCGAACCCTCGGTGCGCTCAGCCTGAATCGCTCGAAGACCGTCCACCGAAAGGGCTACCCCGAGGTCGGTGGCGTCGTTAGCGTCCCCTACTGCTCCTGCGAGGGCGAGTGTGACTGTGGCTGGAAGACGGACGGCCCCGGCGGGAACCAGATCGCGGACAAACTACACCCGACCCGGGGCGTCATCGACCCCCAGGAGGTCGCGTACGTCGTACTCGAACCCCAGCAGGGAGAGGGCGGCTACCGCGTCCCGAACGACGACTTCATCGACGACATCGTCGCCATCCAGGAGACTCACGACATCCCGGTCATCGCCGACGAGATCCAGTCCGGGCTCGGCCGCACCGGCGAACTCTGGGGCGTCGACCACACGGCCCTCGACCCCGACGTCATCACCTCCGCGAAAGGCCTCCGTTGTGGCGCGACCATCGCGAACGAGGACCTCTTCCCCGAGGAGACCGGCCGACTCTCCTCGACGTGGGGCGCGGGGGACCTCGTCGCCGCCGCCCAGGGCGTCGCGACCATCGACGCCATCCAGTCCGACGGCCTCCTCGAGAACGTGAACGAGCGCGGTCGCCAGGTGAAGGAGATCCTCGCCGACGACGCCCCGGCGTTCGTCGAGGACGTCCGCGGGCGTGGCCTCATGCTCGGCGTCGAGTTCGACTCGAAAGAGCGGCGCGAGGCGATGGTGAAGGCCTGTCTCAAGCGTGGCCTCCTCACCCTCGGCTGTGGCTACAAGACCCTCCGCCTCCTCCCGCCACTGGACGTCACCGAACGCGAGATCGACGTCGCGATGGACGTCTTCACGGACGCGCTCTCGTCGTCACTCGTCGAGGGTGCGAGCAGCGGGAAGCAGGCGAGCAGCGAAGACGTTCTGTAGCCTGGAGACGGAGCAGCTGAAGAGCTGACCTATTCTTCGACGACGATGCTACCGACCATGCCGAGTGACTCGTGGGGTTCGCAGACGTACTCGTAGGTCCCGGGTACCGTGAACTCGTACTCGAACGAGAAGCCGTCGTTCTGGATCTGGTCGTGGCCCGACCAGTCCGCGTTCTCGGGCTGGCTCGTGACGTGGACGTTGTGCGTGTTCGAGCCCCAATCGAACCGGACGGTCATCCCGGTCGAAATCTGGAGGGGGTCGTTCGTCCCGGGGACGAACGTGTACTGGGCGTCTGGGCCGACCTGGACGACGGCCATGTCGTCCGGGAGCTCGGTGGTGGTCTGCTCGCCGGCGCCGTCCCCGCCACCGAAGCTGCAGCCGGCGAGGAATGGGAGGCTGGCGGTCGCAGTGGACAGGGTGATTCCGTTCCGGAGGACGTCGCGGCGTGTTCGGGGCACGGTCAGAACTGGTAGCGGCGGTCCTCGTCCTCGGCCTGGTGCGTGTAGCCCATCCCCTCGGTCATCTCCTCGTAGGTCATGCCGGAGAGGTACTCGTCGTACGTGACGTCGTAGGTGGAGCGCAGGTGGAAGTCGAGACGCCCGGTGTCCGTCGTTCCCTGGAAGAGCGTGTGGATGGCGCGCCGGAGGAGCTCGTCGGGGTCGGCGTCTGTCGCGGCGGCGAGCATCGCGAGTTCGTTCTGGCTCTCCCGGTCGAGGAAGTCGTAGGAGTCCAGCTCCCGGTACGCGTCGTTTACGTCCGTCTTGAGGTCGTCGAGGCTCATGGTCGAAGGTGTGACGGGGAGCGGGAAACGGGTTTCGACTGTGACCGCGAGCTACAGGGCCGCCCCGCAGTGCTCGCAGGATCCGCCGGTCGGCGTCCTGGCGCCACAGTCCGGGCAGTTGGTCCGTGAGGGCGGCTCGCTGTCGGTCGAGGTGGCCGACTCCTCGTCCACGGTGTAGAGCGCGATGGCGGCGAGGATGCAGAGGCCGCCGAGCAGCCCCGTGATCCACGGTCCGAGGACAGCAACAATCCAGAACGAGAGGAGGGCGATTCCGAGGACGAACAGGTGGGCGGCGGAGTCTGACATCGAGTGGTCCGTCTCGAGGAACCGGTAAAAGCCCTCGGTGAACCACAACCCCCAAGCGGTCGCGAGCGAAACGACCGGGCGATGAGTGAGGCCGACGGGGAGCTCGACCCCGATGTCGAGGACGAGGAATCCGAGTCCACCGATGCCGACGAGGCCACCGTTGGCGAGTCATGGTCGTTCCCCGACGACGTCGACGACGTCCGCGACGCCCTCGTCTCGTGGTACGAGGACGACCACCGGGACTACCCGTGGCGCCAGACGGACGACCCCTACGAGATTCTCGTCTGCGAGGTGATGAGCCAACAGACCCAGCTCGACCGCGTCGTCGACGCCTGGCACGACTTCCTCGACGAGTGGCCGACCACCGCCGACCTCGCCGACGCGGACCGAGCCGACGTCGTGGGGTTCTGGACGAGCCACAGCCTCGGCTACAACAACCGCGCGAAGTACCTCCACGAGGCAGCCCGGCAGGTCGTCGAGGAGCACGACGACGAGTTCCCGACGACACCCGACGGGCTCCAGGACCTGATGGGCGTCGGCCCGTACACCGCGAACGCCGTCGCCAGCTTCGCGTTCAACGACGGGAACGCCGTCGTCGACACGAACGTCAAGCGCGTCCTCCACCGCGCCTTCGCCGTCCCGGACGACGACGCCGAGTTCGAGACCGCCGCACAGGAGCTCATGCCGGACGGCGAATCACGGGTGTGGAACAACGCCATCATGGAGCTCGGCGGCGTCGCCTGCGGGAAAGCCCCGAGATGTGACGAAGGCGGCTGTCCGTGGCGGCCGTGGTGTCACGCCTACGAGACCGGGGACTTCACGGCCCCCGACGTCCCCACCCAGCCCGAGTTCGACGGCAGCCGGCGGCAGATGCGAGGCCGCGTCGTCGGCGCCCTCAGCCAGCACGGCGAGCTCGAACTCGACGAACTCGGACCACGCGTGCGTGTAGACTATAACTCGGAGGGTCAACACGGGCGAGACTGGCTCCGGGGCCTCCTTGAGGACCTCCAGGACGACGAACTCGTCGAGATCCGGGATGCCGGTTTCGACGAGGACGGGGCCGGGGAGACGTACGCGACCCTGGCGCGCTAGTCCCACACTGCACCGCCCCGACCTGGGACCGGGCCCGACCGATACGCTCTTTCTGTATGCCGCGCCACACGTGGAGCATGGCAACCATCACCGTTGCGGGTATCTGTGGGAGTCTTCGCGAGGAGAGCAAGTCGCGGGTCGCCCTGCAGGTGGCGCTCGACGCCGCCGAAGAGCGCGGTGCCGAGACCGACCTGATCGACCTCAGCGACCTCGACCTCCCGGTGTACGACGAGGACGAAGATGACGCCGGGGACGCCGCGGAACTCACCCGGCGCGTCCGGGACGCCGACGCCATCATCCTCGCGACACCGATGTACCACGGCTCGTACTCGGCGCCGCTGAAGAACGCCATCGACTACTGTGGGTTCGACGAGTTCGAGAACAAGACCGTCGGCCTCCTCGCCGTCTCCGGCGGCAGCTTCCCGATCACCGCCCTCGAACACCTCCGGTCCGTGATGCGAGCACTCGACGCCTGGGTACTCCCGTACCAGGCGGCCGTCCCAAACTCCAGTCGTAACGTCTCCTTCGACGACGCGGGGAACGGTTCGTTCGAGGACGACAAACTCGCGGGCCGTGTCGCGACGCTCGGCGAGCGCGTCGTCCAGTACGGTGACATCCAGCCCGACCCGAAGAGCTTCGAGGGCGAGCAGAACGAGGGCGGCGACCGATAGTCGTCCGCCCGTCGCTGGCCCGGGAAACAGCCGGACAACGGAACGGTTTTGCCCCGCCGGGTCCGCCCTCTGCGTGAATGCACGCCATCACGAACAGCGGGTGGGTGGAGGTCGTCTCCGGCTCGATGTTCTCCGGGAAGACCGAGGAGCTCCTGCGTCGACTCCGCAGGGCCGAGATCGCGGGGCAGTCCGTCGCTGCGTTCACGCCCGCCATCGACGACCGCTTCGGCGAGGCGACGCTCGGCTCGCACGCGGGGCGGTCGTGGCAGGCGACGGTCATCGACAACACGCCAGATGGCGTCTGGGACATCTTCGACGACCTGAACGGGGAGATGGTGGTCGCGATCGACGAGGCGAACTTCTTCCCGAACGAACTCGTCGACGTCTGCGAGGCGCTGGCGGACGACGACCGCCGCGTCATCGTCTCCGGGACGGACCAGACGTTCCGCGGCGAGCCGTTCGAGCCCCTCCCACAGTTGATGGCCATCGCCGAGTACGTCGACAAGTTCCAGGCGATCTGCACCCAGTGTGGCGAGCCCGCCACCCGGAACCAGCGACTCATCGACGGCGAACCAGCGCACGTCGACGACCCAACCATCATGGTGGGCGCCGAGGAATCCTACGAGGCGCGCTGCCGGAACTGCCACGCCGTCCGCGACGACTGACAGACTACCGCACGCCTAAACCGCCAGCTACGCAGTCCGTAACCAACTACCGGGCGAGCGTCACACCGAACGAACACACTCGAACACCATGCCAGACGCACCACGAGGAACGCGATGACGACCTGGGTCGAGCCACGCGGCGGCCGACGACGCGGCCCGCTCGGGCTCCTGCAGGCGTGGGTGCAGGTACTCAGACACCCCGTCCAGTTCTTCCACGAGGCCGTGTCGCCCGGCGACCAGGGACCGGGTCTCGCATTCGCGATCGTCGTGGTCCTCATCGAGGAGACGACGCGCCTGCTCCTCGTTCCCGCCGCCCGTCCCGCCATCGGCGGCGATACCATCGTCGGGTCGGCAATCTTCATCGCACTCGCCGCGCTCCTCGTCACACCGCTCTCCCTGCACGCGTTCGCGGCACTCGAAACGCTCGTCCTCACCCCCGCGCCGTCCCGGGGTGGCGTGAGCGAGACAGTGCAGATACTCGCGTACGCGGCAGCACCGTGCGTCGTTGCGGGCGTCCCGGTTCCCGAAGTCCGCATCGCCGCTGGCCTCTGGGCCGCCGGCCTGCTGGTCGTCGGCTTCCACGTCGTCCACGAGCTTCGCTACTCGGCAGCAGCCGTCTTCTCGGCGCCAGCCGCGATTCTCGGTATCGGGTACGGATTCCGGTGGTTCGGCGCCGTCGTCGACCTCTTCCCGGTCGTCGGCCAGACCATCCCCTGGTAGCCCTCGCCACCGATCAGCCGTACCGGCGAGCCACCGCAAGCTAAGTCACCGCCACACCCAGCGACTGGTGTGCTCACCCTCTCCATCGAGAACTTCCTGCTCGAACTCAAGGATGGCTCGTTCAAGAACGTCGGTCCAGCGACCAAGTCCGCCGAGGCGAAGCTCTTCGACGTCGAGTCCGCGTCGGCGCGCGAGTTCGGTGACAAGCGCGTGAAACTCGAGTTCGCCGACGACGAAGGGAACGAGATCCAGGTCGCGCTCTTCCCCGAGCACGTCGAGGCGTTACGGGACGATATCGAGGCGCTGCAGGAGGATAGTCCGGTGTTCGAATAGCGCGGACAATTCGGTAATCGTTTACCCGTGGCCCCGCTTTCTCGAATCAAATGGGTACGTGTATTGTCTGCGGCCGCGACACCGACGGCCACATCTGTACGACGCATGAAGAGGACGTCGCCTTCGAGTTCCGAGGCGACAACGAGAACCAGCTTATCAACGGCCGCTTCTACAAGGGCACCGTCGACGGGTTCGCCGAGTTCGGCTGCTTCGTCGACGTCGGTCCCGTCACGGGTCTCCTCCACCGGAGCGAGGTCCCTGGCCGCATCGAGTCCCTCGACTGGGAGGCCGGCGACGACGTCTTCGTCCAGGTGAAGGATGTCCACGAGAACGGGAACATCGACCTCGGCTGGTCCATCCGCCAGTCCGACCGCGAGTTCCGCGGACTCCTGATCCAGGACCCCGACCTCCCCACGGACGCCGAACTCCCGGAGGAAGTCGAGTCAGAATCAGCCGGCGAGGCAGAAGCGGAGGACCCTGAGGGAAACGCGGGTCCGGCGGCAGCGCCTGAGGAACAGCCCGCCGAGCCCGAGCGCACCGAAGAGCCCCAGACCCCCGAACGCACCACGGAGCCGGAAGCCGAACCCACGCCCGAAGCAGCCGAGGCAGAAGCGGGTGCGGAAGCAGACGCCGAGGGTGGTTTCGAGTTCGGCGAGGAAGAGGAGGCGCCGGCCGAGGCGTCGACCGATGCCGAGTCGGGTCGCGGTGGCGCCGTCGCCGCGACCGAGGAGCGAGCAGAGCCCGCCGGGAACGCATCCGAGGAAGCCGAGGAATCGGCGGCCGAGGAACCAGTTGCCGAGCACGTCTCCGTCGAGTACCTTCCGGAGCACGTCGGCGAAACGGTCACGCTCGAGGGCGAACTGGTTGGCGTCCGCCAGACCAGCGGCCCGACGGTCTTCGAACTCGCGGACGAGACGGCCACCGTCGACTGCGCCGCCTTCGTCGAGGCCGGCGTCCGCGCCTACCCCGAAGCCGAGGTCGGCGACTTCGTCCGCCTCGTCGGCGAGGTCGAACGCCGCCGTGGCGAACTCCAGGTCGAGACCGAAGCCCTCGACATCCTCGAGGGTACGGAACGCGAGGACCTCGAAGCACGCCTCGACGCCGCCGTCGACGAACGCGCCAGTCCCGACAACGAGGCCCTCCTCGTCGATGACGACGCCGTGAGCATCGTCCAGGACGGCCTCATCGACGCGGCGACCGAGATCCGTCGCGCCATCGTCGAAGCACGCCCCGTCATCATCCGCCACACGGCGGACGTCGACGGATACGTCGCCGGCACCGCCATCGAACGCGCCGTCCTCCCGCTCGTCCGCGAAGAGCACGCGAAGCAGAACGCCGAGTACCACTACGTCGACCGCCAGCCCGTCGACGGCCCGTTCTACGACGTCGACGCAGCGACGGACGACGTGACGTCGATGCTCGAAGCCGCGGCCCGCCACGACGAGAAGCACCCACTCTTCGTCCTCGTCGGCACCGGCAGCACCCGAGAGAGCGTGGACGGCCTCGAGTTCCTCGACCTCTACGACGCCCCGACGGTCGCCATCGACGGCGGCTACGCCGACGGTGAAGCCGCCGACGCCGCGGACGTCCTCGTCAGCCCGACCCAGGAGGGCGGCGACGCCGTCCAGACCGGTGTCCTCGGCACCCACCTCGCCGCGCTCGTCAACGACACCGTCCGGGACGACCTCGCACACCTCCCCGCGATCTGCTTCTGGGTGGACGTACCCGAAGTCTACGCGGACCTCGCGAGCGAGTCCGACTACGACCGCGAGACGCTCGGCGACCTCCGTGATGCCATCGCGCTCGAAGCGTTCTACCAGTCCTACGAGGACAAACGCGAGCTCATCGCGGACCTCCTCTGGGAGGACAAGAACGAGTCGCTCGCGGCCCACGTCGGCGGCCAGTTCCGCACCAAACTGGAGACCGAGGTCTCCACCGCGGAACCCCACCTCAGCCCCCGCGGTGAGAACGACGTCGTCTTCGAGGTGCTCGACGTCGACGCGTTCACGCACCGATACGACTTCCCACCCGTCGAACTCCTGCTCGACGCACTCTACCGACGCGACGACCGCGAAGCAGACGTGCTACTCGGCCTCGACGGTGACGAACTCCGCGTTCGCGCCGAAGATGTCGACGTCCGAGCAGTCGGCCAGCAGATCGCCGAGGAACTCCCCGACGCCGGCGTCACCCCGAAGGGCGCACAGGACGGCCACATCGAGTTCCTCCGGGGCGCCCGCGAGGACGTCCTCGAAGCCGCCGTCGGCGCCATCGCCGACCAGCTCGCATAACACGACCAACCCCCACTTCTCCAGACCCCCAACGTTCCGTGAATCGCGCCTGGCTCGTGCTCTTCGTCGCTGGTCTCTTCGAATCGGGCTGGGCTGTCGGCCTCGAGTACGCCGACGGGTTCACCGACCTCCGTGCGACCATCTGGGTCGTCGTCACGATGGCGATCAGCGTGTACTTGCTCGCACAGGCCGTCCGAACACTCCCGGTCGGCACCGCGTACGCCGTCTGGACGGGTATCGGCGCCGTCATCACCGCCGCGTACGGTATCGCCGTCTTCGACGAACCAGCCGGCCTCACCCGGTTGTTCTTCATCGGCCTCATCATCGCGGGCATCGTCGGGCTACAGACTACGGCCTGACGGTCGACCGCGCTGACCCCCGCAGCTGGGACGCTGTGCTTTTCACGACCGACCGGATACTCCCCGCCAATGAGCAGCGATATCGTCCGTGTGTCGACGGACGACCCAGCGTTCGAGGACGCGATGGCGGTCCGTATCGAGGTGTTCGTCGAGGAACAGGGCGTGCCCGAGGAGATCGAGCGCGACGAGTACGAAGCCGAGAGCGAGCACTTCGTCGCGTACCGAGATAGCGAGCAGACCGACGCCGTCGGCACCACGCGGCTCCGCGAGAAGGACGGGGTCGCGAAGATCGAGCGCGTCGCCGTCCTACAGTCCGCGCGCGGCGAGGACTGGGGTCGGAAACTGATGGCGGCTGCCGAGGACCACGCCAGGGAACAGGGGTTCGACGAGGCGCTCCTGCACGCCCAGACGCAGGTCCAGGGCTTCTACGAGACCCTCGGATATCGAACGGTCGGCGACGAATTCGACGAGGCCGGCATCGCCCACGTCGAAATGGGGAAACCGCTCTGACGGCGCGCCCAGGTGACCGCGAGCGCCTGCAACGACACCCTTTTCCTCCGCGCGGCGCTGGATTCGTGTAATGAGTTCGGACGCGGACGGTGCCTTCGAGGCCGCCTGCGAGGAGCTGGTCGACCGCATCCTCGCGGGCGACGTCGAGAAGGAGAACCTGGAGCAGACGAAGCTCGATGTCTGTGGCGAGCATAGCTCGCCGAAGGTCCCCAAGCACACCGAACTCCTCGATTACGCCCCCGACGACCGCCGGGACGACCTCGAAACGGTCCTGCAACGCAAGCCTGTCCGCACCGCCTCCGGAGTCACCCCGGTCGCGGTGATGACGAGCCCCCACATGTGCCCGCACGGGAAGTGCCTCTACTGCCCCGGTGGGCCGGCGAGCGAGTTCTCCTCGAGTCAGTCCTACACCGGCGAGGAACCCGCCGCCGCCCGCGGCGTGCAGAACGACTACGACCCCTACGGCCAGGTCACCCTCCGCCTCCACCAGCTCCGCGAGATCGGGCATCCCGTGGACAAGGTAGAGCTGATCGTCATGGGTGGCACGATGACCGCCCGGAGCCACGACTACCAGGAGTGGTTCGTGAAGCGCTGTCTCGAGGCGATGAACGACTACGACCTCGACGCCGAGCCACAGCCCGCGGAAGGCGAGTCCTTCGCCGAACCCCAGCGCGACTACGAGTTCAAGTACCTCGAGGACGTCAAGACCGAGAACGAGTTCGGGACAATCCGGAACATCGGCACGACGTTCGAGACGAAGCCGGACTGGTGTGACCCCGAGCAGATCGACCGGATGCTCGACCTCGGCGGCACGAAGGTCGAGGTGGGCGTGCAGACCACCTACGAGCGCATCAATCGCGACATGCACCGTGGGCACGGCGTCCAGGCGTCCATCGACGCCAACCGCCGACTGCGGGATGCGGCGTTCAAGGTCGGATTCCACATGATGCCCGGCCAGCCCGGGATGACGAAGGAGATGTGTCTCGAGGACTTCCGGCAGCTCTTCGAGGACCCCCAGTGGCGGCCAGACTACCTCAAGATCTATCCCACGCTCGTCGTCCGGGACACCGTCACGTACGACATGTGGCGCCGTGACGAGTACGAACCCCTGAACAACGAGGAGGCCGCAGAGCTCGTCGCGGAGATCAAGGACATGATCCCCCGCTACACGCGACTCCAGCGCGTCCAGCGCGACATCCCCGCGGACTTCATCGACGCGGGCGTCTGGAAGTCCAACCTCCGACAGCTCGCCCGCCAGCGCATGGCCGAACACGGCTGGACGTGCGACTGCATCCGCTGTCGGGAAGCCGGGATGAACGACGATGACCCGGAGAACGTCGAGCTCGACGTCATGGAGTACCAGGTCGCCGGCGGCACGGAGCACTTCATCAGCTACGAGGATTTCGACCAGGACCTCCTCGTCGGCTTCGCCCGTCTCCGCTTCCCCAACGAACCGGTCCGCCGCGAACTCGAGAACAGCGCCCTCCTCCGTGAACTCCACGTCTACGGCAGCGAGGTGACCGTCGGCGACGCCTCCATCGACGGCCAGCACCAGCACCAGGGCTACGGGCGGAAGCTCATGGAGCGCGCCGAGGAGATGGCCCGTGACGCCGGTTACGACAAACTCAGCGTCATCTCCGGTATCGGCGCGCGTCAGTACTACAAGCAGAAGCTCGGCTACCGGCAGGACGGCCCCTACGTGTCGACGGACCTCTAGACGACCCGGACGGGCGTGGCGAACAGGTGGACTGTCGGCCCAGGTGTTGGCGTGGGACAGCAGTCCACCGATTTCGCGCACTGTCCCACGTCGCGGATTACGTCACACGTCTCTTCGCCGCGGTATCCTATTTGAATCTGAGCCCCCGCTGAGGGGGTTTGCCTGAAAACGAATCCGCGTCAGGGAAGCCGTGTCTGCACGAGTTTGTGCTTGGAGTTGCGTTCGGGGCCGTAGCTGTTGATGTCGTCGAAGTGGCTGGAGCAGAGGCGGATGGTGTCGTCGTAGATCTCGTAGTCACCGATGATGCAGTCCTCGTCGTCGGTGTGGGTGTCCCAGCGCGGCAGGGCGAAGCTGCCGGACGAGGAGCAGAGGGCGCAGGTGTCGTCGTGGCCCCGGTGCGTGATGGGGCCGTCGAAGTGCTCGGTTTCGCATCGCTCGCAGAGTTCGCCGACCTCGAGGCCGCTGTCGACGTGGACGATGGCGCGGTTGTAGCCGGGGTCCTCGCCACAGGCGATGCAGTCGGTGGTCATCGAGCGTTCACTTGACGTTCGTCTCGCGTGGTCCTAAACGTTCCCACCTCGCTGAAAGTGATGGCCGGCGGTCGGACAGCTGCCGACGAGTGCGAGGGAATCCCGTCCGATCTCTCTGGGACGGGTTACTCGTTCCTGAGTGCGTGAACGACCTCGGACGTGCGTTCGGGGACGCCCTGGGCGTACTGTCTGGCATAGTTGAGCGTTCCGACGTACCGTGCAAGGTCGTATTCGTCGAGTTCGTGCTCGTCGTGATAGTGGGTGAGTTCGCGGAGGAGGCCGACCGCGTGGGTCGTGAGTTCCACCGCGAGGGGTTCGGGACTCGTGGACCATGCGGTCTGGATGGCCTGCGTCGTTGTCGAACGGAGCTCTCGGAGTTCGGAGGCGTCTTCTGGCCACGTGAGCTCGTCACCCCGGATTGCGTCGACGACGTCCCGGAAGGTCGCCATGGCGTGTCTCTGATGGGTGGCACGGAGGATCGCGGTCGCGGGGTCGTTTCGTTCCGTGGCCCGTTCGACCGCGCGGTCGGCGTACCGCGCAGTATTTCGGGCGTGTTCGAACGCGGTCCCTGCGGGACCCCGAGCGAGGTTGGCGTCGAGCGCGCTCCGCCCATCTTCGAGGGCGGGACCGTAGGACCCCCGGTGCGCCTCGGCCCGTGCTTCGCGACGGAGTTCCCGGCTGGTCGCGGCGAACGCGAGGCGGTTGGTCGACGGGGCCGACTGGTCGTCGATGAATCGGTCGCGGAACATCCGTGCGTCCTCGAGGTTGGCGGCGGCGTGTTCGTGTTCGCGTACCATCCGGCCAGCCTCGAACACCGCAGCCTGCGGGTCACTGGGGAAGGGGCCGGTGGAGAGGACGTCATCCAGACCGCGCTCGAAGAGTTCCTCGATAGTCGCGTGAACGACGAGGGCGTCGGGACGGTCGTCGCCACGGTACGCCCAGTCGGACTCGAACGCGTCGTATGCGGACTTGAGCCGCTGGTATCGGTCTCGGAATTCGCTCGGGCCGTACTGGCCGGTGGCCGCGACGTAGCTCCCCCAGACCTCGGCGGCGTGGTCGCGATAGTACCGCCACTGTCCAAGGCGGTCTCGGGGCGTCGGCTCGTCGCCCCGCTCGCCGAGGCGTTCCATGAGTCCGGCGCGCTCTCGGCCGATCTGTTTCGCAATGGCGCCGTTTGGCAGGTTGGGCTCCTCGGGTACCGAGTCGAGGAGGTCCCGTGTCCGGGACGCGTGCGCCTGGAAGTGGGAATCTGGAATCTGGACGGGGAACACGGTCGGTTGTGCAGGGAACGACTCACGAACGATCTGCCCGACCGCTTCGGGGTCGTAGTCCGGTGGGTTCGGTTCCTGGGAGTCGTCGTTCGAGAGCGCGTTGCAGCCTGCGAGACCGGCGGTGACGGTCGTGGCGATGGTGCCGAGTGCGTGTCGACGAGAGAGGTGTTGCCGTGGGTCGGTCATGCTGACGGCCCTCCGTTCGTATCGCTGCTCGAACCACTGTCGGTCGGTCCGACGACGTGATTCTGGTCGGGCTCGATCAGGTCGCCTCGCGGCCGCCTGCAGCCGCTGCCGTGGCTGGCGCCGACACTGTTGAAGTCGTCGCCGGCGAACGGGAGTCGGATGGCGAACGCGGTCATGTCGTAGGCGTCCGCCGCGCAGGAGACGTCGGCGGGCCGCACCTTCCTGCAGAAGTCAGCTTCCACGCCGTCTGGCTCCCGGTAGACCCCGGTGAGGTGGCGGACGTAACACTCGGGGACCGGGGACTGTTCGAGGTAGATCGATTCGGTGTCGAAGTCGGTCTCGTCGAAGAACGCGGCGAACCGGTCCGCGCCTGCGACGTCGGCCGGGAACGTTGGAGACAGGCCATCGCGGTCCATATCGGTGACGTGTGCCATGATTCGGCCGCGGTGGCGCGGGGGCGCATCCGTCGTCTCGGCTGGTTCTGTCGTCGGTTCACCGTCGCCGGAGTCTCGCTCGCGAACCACCATCGGGGTCGGCGTGGTGTTGCGGACCTTGAGGACGACCGCGTCCTCGACCGCGGTACGGTTCTCGCCGGGATAGGACCCGCTGGCGGAGTCTGTGCCGTTGCAGCCGGCGAGCGCGGTGAGGAGGGCGCCGCCGGTCGCCTGGAGGGCGTGGCGTCTGGACCAATCTGGCATCGACCGGATGCTCTCGGGCCTCCGTGAGAAACCTTTCTGTTCGACAACCGTTCCGGGGACCGGGCATGGTCGGCAGAGTGACCGGCGCAACGTCACGCCTTTCCACCCCCCACGAGTAGGACGGGGTATGAATGCGAAGCGGGAGGTGACGAGCGTCGACCTCGTCGCCCTCACGTCGGAGCTCTCGGGGTTTGCTGGGGCCGTCGTCGACAAGGCCTATCTCTACGGTGACGACCTCGTGCGGCTGAAGATGCGGGACCACGATCGGGGCCGGGTGGAGCTCATGCTTGAGGTCGGGGAGGTGAAGCGGGCGCACGTCGCCAGACCCGAACACGTCCCGGACGCGCCGGGTCGGCCACCGAACTTCGCGAAGATGCTACGCAACCGGCTGTCGGGCGCGAATCTCGCCGAGGTCCACCAGCACGGCTTCGACCGTATCCTGGAGTTCGAGTTCCGCCGGCAGGACGAGGATACGACCATCGTCGTCGAGCTGTTCGGCGACGGGAACGTCGCGGTGCTCGACGAGTCCGGCACGGTCGTGGACTGCCTAGAGACCGTGCGCCTGAAGTCCCGGACGGTCGCGTCGGGGAGCCAGTACGGGTTCCCGAGCCAGCGCGTCAACCCCCTCGACCTCGAGTACGAACAGTTCGCGGCGCAGATGCAGCAGTCCGACACGGACCTGGTGCGGACGGTCGCGACCCAGCTGAACTTCGGGGGGCTCTACGGCGAAGAGCTGTGCACGCGGGCGGGCGTCGAGAAGACGATGGACATCGGTGACGCGGGCGAGGACGAGTTCCGCGCGATCTACGAAGCGATGGAACGCCTCTTCGACCCGCTCCGGGCGGGCGAACTCGACCCCCGTGTCTACTACGAGGACGACCAGCGCGTAGACGTGACTCCGGTCCCCCTGGCGGAGTACGAGGGCATGGAGACGGAGGCGTTCGACGCCTTCAACTCGGCGCTGGACGACTACTTCACGAACCTCCAGCGCGACGAAGGTGAGGAGGTCGAGGACGAGAGTGGGAAGCCCGACTTCAAGGGAGAGGTCGAGAAGTACGAGCGCATCATCGAGCAACAGGAGCAGGCCATCGAGGGCTTCGAGGAGCAGGCCGAGGCGGAGCGTGAGAAGGCCGAGCTCCTGTACGCGAACTACGACCTCGTCGACGACGTCGTCTCGACGGTCCGTAGCGCCAGGGAGGCCGGTCACGGCTGGCAGGACATCGCCGACCGCTTCGAGGAGGGCGCCGAGCAGGGGATTCCGGCGGCCGAAGCGGTCGAGGGCGTGAACGAGTCCGAGGGCCTTGTCCGGATTCGGCTCGACGACCACACCATCTCGGTCGACCCGCAGTCCGGCGTCGAGAAGAACGCGGACCGCCTCTACACGGAGGCCAAGCGGGTCCAGGAGAAGATGGAGGGCGCACTCGACGCGATAGAGGACACCCGCGGGCAGCTCGAATCCGTGAAGGAACGCCAGGCGGCCTGGGAGGCGGGCGAAGCGGGTGGGGCTGGCGATGGTGGCGACGAGGCCGAAGCAGAGGGGGAGGTAGTCGAGAAGGATTGGCAGTCGATGGCGTCGATTCCCGTCCGGAAGCCCGAACGGTGGTACGACCGGTTCAGGTGGTTCCGGACGAGCGACGGCTTCCTCGTGCTCGGCGGCCGGAACGCCGACCAGAACGAGGAGCTCGTGGACAAGTACATGGACAGCTACGACCGGTTCTTCCACGCGCAGGCCCACGGCGGCCCGGCGACGGTGCTCAAGACCTCCGAACCCTCCGAACCCTCGAAGGACATCGAGGTTCCCGAACAGAGCCTCGAGGAGGCAGCGCAGTTCGCGGTCTCCCACTCGTCCGTCTGGAAGGATGGCCGCGGCGCAGGCGACGTCTACATGGTCGATGGCGACCAGGTGACGAAGACGCCGGAGTCCGGCGAGTACCTGGAGAAGGGCGGGTTCGCGATTCGTGGCGACCGAACCTATTTCGACGACACCCCGGTCGGCTGCGCGGTCGGCATCATGTGCGAACCCGAGACGCGGGTCATCGGCGGCCCGCCGTCCGCGATCGAGTCCCGAACCGTCGTCGACGTCCGATTCGAGCCCGGCGAGTTCGCGCAGGGCGACGCCGCGAAGCGCGCGTACCGACAGTTCCGAGAGTCCTTCGAGGACACCTCGTTCGTCCGTAAGATCGCGAGCCCGGACGAGATCCAGAAGTTCATGCCGCCCGGAGGCAGCCGCATCGTCGACTGAGCGGTGTCCCATCTCCGGCTACGGCCGACCCAACCGCCGACAACTCGGACCACCGACACTTAAGATGGCTGGCTGTCTTGGCTCGCGTATGCTCGAAGACGCCCTGAAATACCCGTTCCGCGGCGATGACTCCACCGAACGTCTCGTCATCGGCGGCGCCCTCCCCTTCCTCGGAATCGCCATCTACCTCGTCGGCCTGCTCCTGACGCTGGCCTTCGTGGGATTCTTCATCCTCCCGTTCTCGATCGTTCCCCAGATATTCCTCTGGGGCTACCTCGTCGCAGTCGTCGGGGCGCTGCTCGCTGGCCAGGAGGAACCACCCGGGTTCGATGACTGGAAACGCCTCGGCATCGACGGGCTGAAAGCCATCCTCGTCTCCATCGGGTACTCGCTGCCGATGATCCTCCTCGTGATCGTGTTCGTCACGTTTGTCGCGATCGCGGACGTATCGATGGGGACGGGACCGACCGCGACCACACAGTTCGCGCTCCAACTCGTCGTCTTCGGCGTGATGGCACTCGCGGTGGCGTACAGCCTCGCCCTCTACTACGTGCTGCCCGCCGCCATCGTGAACTTCGTCCGCGAGGACGACCTCGCTGCCGCGTTCCACCTCCGGACGATCAAAGACATCGTACTGACGAGCGACTACTTCGTCGCGTGGCTGCTCGCAGCTGCCGTCGTCCTCGTCGGTGGCATCGTTGCCTTCCCGCTCTACTTCGTTCTCGTCGGGTTCGTCCTCCGGTTCTACACGATGGTCGTCGCCGCCTACCTCGTAACCCGGGGGACGATGGACGCCGCCGGCTGGACGGCCCCGACAGGGGAGTGTGCAGCCGAATTCCTCGACACCGGTGGCGCCGAATCTGGAAACGATGCTGGTGGTCGAGGCAGTGAGTGGGACGGTCTGACGCCAGCGGTCGTGCCGGCCGAGGACCGTCCGGACGAGCAGGAATAAGAAGCCGTCTCTCAGACGGTTGCGTCGGTTGGTCCGCGAACGAACAGCGTCTTAGGCCGGGGGCGCGCACGTCGAATCATGCAGGTGAAGGAGCGGCACGAGCGCGAGGGTGGCCGGGAGGCCATCACGGTCGTGCCGGAGAGCCTCGACGACCTCTGGCATCTCACGTACGTGCTGGAGCCGGGGGACCTCGTCGGCGGCGACACCCATCGACGCATCCAGCGGGCGGACGACCAGATGCGGGATACGGGTGGCGAGCGCGAGCACATGTACGTCACGCTGGACGTGGAGGACGTGGAGTTCCACAAGTTCGCGAACCGCCTCCGGGTCGCGGGCGTCATCTCGGACTGTTCGCGGGAGGACCAACTCGGCCTCCACCATACGCTCAACATCGAGGAGCGAAAGGAGATCGAGATCACGAAACACTGGAAGGCCGACCAACTGCAGCGACTCGAGGAGGCTGTCGAGGCGACCGACCAGCCCGACGTCGCCATCGCGACCATCGAGGAGGGGGAAGCGTACATCCACACCGTCGCGCAGTACGGGGTCGACGAGTACGCGTCGTTCGCTGGGACGACCGGGAAGGGCGAGTACGCGAACCCCCGCGAGATCCTGTTCCAGGAGCTCACGGAGGCCCTCGGCCACCTCGACGTCGACGCGATCATCCTCGCCGGGCCCGGGTTCACGAAGCAGGACGCTCACGACTACATCGAGGAGAACGCACCCGAGGTCGCAGAGAATATTTCCATGGTCGACACGAGCGCCGCCGGTGGCCGCGGGGTCCACGAGGTCCTGAAGCGGGGCGCCGTGGACGAGGTGCAGAAGAACACCCGGATCGCGGAGGAATCTGAGCTCATCGACGAACTCACGACCCAGATCGCGACCGAGGGGAAGGCTGCCTACGGCATCGACTCGGTGGAGGAAGCGGTCGAGTTCGGCGCCGTCGAGACGCTCCTCGTGCTCGACGACCGGCTTCGCCAGGAGCGCGCTGGCGAGGGCGAGTGGGACGTCGACGTCAACGACCTCATCACGAAGGTCGAACGACAGGGCGGCGACGTCACCGTGTTCAGCCACGAGTTCGCGCCCGGCGACCAGCTCCGGAACCTCGGCGGCATCGCGGCGATCCTTCGGTACCGGCTGCAGTAGCGACGCGCGTCGCCGTCTTGTTAGAACTCGATCTGCATCCCGTCTCTCGCGACCTGGACGTTCCCGTCGTAGTGCTCGCCGATCGAGTCCAGCATCTCCTGGTGTTTGCCGTTCGTGTGGGGGTAGAGGTGCGTGAGGTAGACGTCGTCGACCTCGACGTCGGTGTCGGCGAGGAGGCGGCCGAGCTGGCTGGGCGTTGGGTGGTTCGAGACGTCGATCTCGTCCGGGAACGAACAGTCGTGGACGAGCACGTCGGAGCCGTCGGCGAGCTCGGCGACCGGTTCGTGGGCTTCCGTGTCACCGGAGAACGTGAGCGCATCGTCGAACCGATAGGCGTGACACCGCATGCTGTGGACGGTCTCGACGGCTTCGATGTCGAAGCCCGCGAACGAGAACGACCCGGTGTCGTAGTCCTCGACGGTGCGGTCGACGCGGTCGCGGAGGTAGTCGTTCGCGTCGAGGAGTCCGTCGACGAACTCGGACGTGCCGGGTGGGCCAGCGACCGTGAGTTCCTCCTCACCCGCGAGCCAGCGCGCTTTGAGGAGTGGGAGGAGGTCGCTGGTGTGGTCGGTGTGGTGGTGGGTGAGGAGGACGTGGTCGACGGCCTCGTAGCCTGGGTCGGTCTGCGCGAGACGGTGGAGGACGCCGCTCCCGCAGTCGACGAGGAGCGTCCGCTCGTCGGCTTCGAGGAGGAGTCCGGTCTGGACGCGGTCGCCCGTCGGCATGGCGCTCCCGGTCCCGAGGAAGGTGAGGTGCATGGTGGAGTCGGGGGCGGCGAATCGGTTAACGGTTCGGGAGACAGCACAGCTGTGGGCGGGTCTCTGGCCGCACTCTCGGTCAGGGGAGGCCGCCCCGTGTCGGGGCGACGGCGTGCAGGAGTAGCTCGAACTCGCTCGCCTCGACCGGGTGCGCGAGGACGCGGTCGGGCGCTTCGAGGATCAGGCCGAGCGCGTGCTCGGAGAGTCGCGCGATCGGGTTCCAGGACTCGTAGTACGCGGTCTCGACCTGCCCCATATCGTCGGCCTCCATGTACCACCAGATGTCGTCGCCGTCCGGCTGCCGGTGGAGGAGCAGGGTCTCCGTTTGCATACCCTCGGCCTCGAGGATCGGTTGGGTCGCGCTATCGAATCGGGCTTCCAGCCACGCCGGCGTTCGGGCGGTGAGCCAGGCGAGTCCACGGACGGCGCGGGTGGCGAGTCCGGACCGGACGCGGAGTCGAAGCGGGACGACGTCGGGAATCGGCGTGGTGGAATCGTCCCGGGAGCGGACGATGGGGGTGTCGTCTGTCTGGTCGGCGTAGCCGGCGGGCCGGTCCGGGAGGAATGCGTGCACGAGCTCGGTGGCATCCGGGCTCACGTCGGTGACGGTCACGGCAGGGTCGGATTCCAGGTGGTCCGCCAGTCCTGTCTCGAAGAGGGGTGAGGCCTGGCGGATGGTGGCGGGAGGGTCCGTCCAGGCGTCGGACGTGGGGTGTTCGACGAACCAGACGTGCCAGGGTCGTGTCGCTCCTGGATGATGAAACACGGAGACGGTCTGGGCGCCCAGGCCTGGGAGCACGTGAGAGACACCGGACCCTTCGGTGCCATCGAGCGCGTCGCGAAGGACGGCGAGGATCGAGTCCCGATTGGCGTCGGGTACGTACGGCCAGGCGACGAAGCTCGCGGAAAGGGTGTCGGGGTCGCCGGTGAGCGCCATACCGGACGAGTGTGGGCCACGGTTACGAATCTTGTCACCGATCCCGGCTGAGGTCGGCCTGGAGTCGGTCGAGAACGGCCTGCCAGTGCGTCCGGAGGTCATCGCGTGCGGTCGCGTCGGGGAGGTTCTCGAGATGGACGCGGAGCGTCGTTCGACCCTCGGCATTGCGTGGACAGGCGAGCGTGAGCTGGAGTGTCGCGGGCTCGTCGAGGCGGTCGGGGTGCCAGGTCGTGCGGAGGCGTTCGCCTTCTGCGACCGTGCGGACCTCGCCCGTGGTTCCGTCGGCGGTCTCGTAGGGGACGCGGGGGACTGGGGCGAACTCGGTGGTCTCGCCGAGCCACGTGGGGATCCCGTCCCCGACGAGGTGGTTCCAGAGGGTTCGTCTGTCGACTGGGATGGTGCGCTGGACGCCGACCTGGAACCCGCTGTCGGCGGTCTCGCCGACCGCCCGGCCGCCTCGCTCCTGCTCGTATCCAGTCGCGATCTTCTGCTGCCACCAGCCGTTGTCGACGCCGGCGTTCCGGACCGCGGCGACGAGGGTTGGATGGTCGACGTCGGGCCCGACGACGCCGTCGAGGTACTCCAGCCAGCCCGCCCAGTCCCGGCCGGTGGCTGCCTCGACGGCGTCCGTGGTGACGTTGGCGACCGTGCGCGGCACGACCAGAAAATCGCCTGCAGGCGGCATAACCGTACTGGCAGGAAAACAACACTGGACGAGGAGGGCGTGGCAATATTCTCCGCAAGCGGGGGCGGAATGGGGCGATTCAAGTTGGTCGCTCACTAACGTCCACTATGGATACTGCCCCGTTCGATGCGATCCGAGAGTTCGAGCACGCGGGTGAGACCTACAAGTTCGCGGACCTCACCGCCCTGGAGGACGCCGGACTCGTGGAACTCGACAGCCTGCCGGTGAGCGTTCGCGTACTGCTGGAGTCCGTGCTGCGGAACGCCGACGGCGAGAACATCACCGAAGAGGACGTGCGAGCAGCGGCCTCGTGGACGCCCGACGTTCCCGACGTCGACATCCCCTTCACGCCCTCGCGCGTCGTCCTGCAGGACCTGACGGGTGTGCCGGCGGTCGTCGACCTCGCCGCGCTCCGCTCCGCGGCGGAACGCAAGGGGAAGGACCCGAGCCTCGTCGAACCCGAGGTACCCTGCGACCTCGTCATCGACCACTCCGTCCAGGTCGACTACTTCGGCAGCGAGGACGCCTACGAGAAGAACGTCGAACTCGAGTACGAGCGCAACGGAGAGCGCTATCGAGCCCTCAAGTGGGCGCAGCAGGCGTTCGACGCATTCCGCGTCGTCCCGCCCGGCACCGGCATCGTCCACCAGGTGAACCTCGAACACCTCGGCCAGGTCGTGCACGCCCGCGAGGACGACGGCGAGAACTGGCTGCTCCCCGACACCCTCGTCGGGACCGACAGTCACACCCCGATGATCGGCGGCATCGGCGTCGTCGGCTGGGGTGTCGGCGGCATCGAGGCCGAGGCCGCGATGCTCGGCCAGCCCATCAGCATGAAGCTCCCCGAGGTCGTCGGCGTCCGCCTCACGGGCGAACTCCCCGAGGGCGCGACCGCGACCGACCTCGTCCTGCACGTCACGGAGCTCCTCCGGTCCGTCGGCGTCGTCGACAAGTTCGTCGAGTTCTTCGGCCCGGGCGCCGAGACGCTCTCCGTCCCCGACCGCGCGACCATCGCGAACATGGCGCCCGAGCAGGGCTCCACCATCAGCATGTTCCCGGTCGACCAGCCGACCCTCGACTACCTCGAGTTGACCGGGCGCGACCCCGAGCACGTCGAACTCGTGAAGGAGTACCTCGACGCTCAGGGCCTCTTCGGCGAGCAGGACCCCGAGTTCACGGACGTCGTCGAACTCGACCTCGGCTCCGTCACCCCGAGTCTCGCCGGCCCGAAGCGTCCCCAGGACCGGGTCGGGATGCCCGAGATGAAGACGCATTTCCGCAAACTCGTCTACGGCGAGTTCGAAGACGAGGTGACCGACGCCGACCAGGAAGCCATCGACCGCTGGGTCGGCGAGGCCAGTGCACCCGATGGTGGTGTCGTCCCGGCTGACGAGGACGCCGAAGCGGACGTCGACGAGGACTCCGACCTCCACACGCTCAAGAAGCGCATCGAGGTCGATCTCGGCGACCGCGGCACGAGTGAGATCGGGCACGGGAGCGTCGTGTTCTCCGCCATCACGAGCTGCACGAACACGTCGAACCCGTCCGTGATGATCGCCGCGGGGCTCGTCGCGAAGAACGCCATCGAACGCGGCATGGCGGTCCCGCCGCACGTCAAGACGAGCCTCGCGCCGGGGAGCCGCGTCGTCACCGAGTACCTGGAGCAGGCCGACCTCCTCGACTACATGGAGGACCTCGGCTACGGCGTCGTCGGGTACGGCTGCACGACCTGCATCGGGAACGCCGGCCCCCTCCTCCCGGCCGTCGAAGAGGCCATCGACGAGCACGACCTCTGGACAACGAGCGTCCTCAGTGGGAACCGGAACTTCGAGGCCCGCATCCACCCGAAGGTCCGCGCGAACTACCTCGCCAGCCCGCCACTCGTCGTCGCGTACGGGCTCGCCGGCCGGATGGACATCGACCTCGAACACCAGCCACTCGGCGAAGACGCCGACGGGGAACCGGTCTACCTCTCCGACCTCTGGCCGAGCCCCGAGGAGGTCAAGCAGGTCATCCACGACAGCGTCTCCAGCGAGATGTTCGTCGACAAGTACGCCGAGGTCTTCGAGGGTGACGAACGCTGGGAGGCCCTCGACGCACCCACCGGCGACGTCTACGAGTGGGACGAGGAGTCCACCTACATCCGAGAACCACCGTTCTTCAAGGACTTCCCCCTCGAGACGCCGGGCGTCCACGACATCGACGACGCCCGCGCGATGATGCTCCTCGGCGACACCGTCACCACCGACCACATCAGCCCCGCCGGCCCGTTCTCGGAGAACGAACCCGCGGGCGAATGGCTCCAGGAACAGGGTGTCCCGCCCCACGAGTTCAACACCTACGGCTCCCGCCGGGGCAACCACGAGGTGATGATGCGGGGGACGTTCGCGAACGTCCGCATCGAGAACGAGATGCTCGACGACGTCGAGGGTGGCTACACCATCCACCATCCGACGGACGAAGAGACGACGGTCTTCGAGGCGAGCCAGCGCTACCACGAGGAAGGCACCCCGCTCGTCGTCCTCGCCGGCGAGGAGTTCGGCACCGGCTCATCTCGTGACTGGGCCGCGAAGGGGACGGACCTCCTCGGCGTGAAGGCCACCATCGCCGCGAGCTACGAGCGCATCTTCCGCGACAACCTCATCGGCATGGGCGTCCTCCCCCTCCAGTTCCAGGACGGCGACACCTGGGAATCCCTCGGCATCGAGGGCGACGAGTTCTTCGAGATCCACGGCCTCGACGATGGCCTCCAGGTGAACGACGAACTCACTGTGACTGCAACGGACGACGATGATGACGTCACAGAATTCCAGGTGACCGCCCAGGTCGCCACGCCAGCGGGCGTTCGGTACGTCGAGAACGGTGGCATCCTCCACACTGTCCTCCGCCGCCTGCTGACGGAATAGGCCTCGACGCGGCCAGCGCTCGGTTAGGCTGCTGTTTACTTTCACTCTGCTACCCGCAACCACTTACGTCATCCCGCCCAATCATTCCCTGAACGAGATGGAGGGGAGCACGTCTGGGGCGGGCGGTTCCGCTCCAGCGGAGGACGATGGGCCGCGACCGCCAGAGTACTCGTCATCGAATGACTCGCCAGCGGACCGTTTCGACGAGGCCGAGATCGCTGACCGTGACGTTCTCGACCTCCTCGACCCCGCAGTCCAGGAGTGGTGGGTCGACGAGTTCGGCGAGTACGTCGACCAGAACGGCGGCTTCTTCACGCCACCCCAGCGTGAGGCGATACCGCTCGTCCACGAAGGGTCGAACGCGCTCGTCGCGGCACCGACGGGGAGCGGGAAGACGCTCGCCGCGTTCACGGCAATCCTCAACGAGCTGTTCGCGCTCGAGCGCGCCGACCAGCTCGAGAACGCCGTGTACTGCGTATACGTCTCCCCCCTGAAGTCGCTCGCCAACGACATCCACCGGAACCTCGAGGTGCCCCTCGACGGCATCCGCGAACACGCAGCGGCCCGACGCGGGAGCGAGGAGTCGGCGGACGACGAAATCGGCGAGATCCGGCACGCGATCCGGCACGGCGACACCTCGGACTACGAGCGACAGAAGATGCTCGAGGAGACGCCACACATCCTCAACACGACGCCAGAGACGCTCGCCATCCTCCTCAACAGCCCGAAGTTCCGGGAGAAACTCCGAAACGTCGAGTACGTCGTCGTCGACGAGATCCACGCGCTCGCCGACTCGAAGCGCGGGACACATCTCTCGGTGAGTCTCGAACGACTCCACCGGCTCGCCGGTGGGTTCACGCGCGTCGGGTGTTCGGCGACCGTCGAGCCGCTGGACGAGATGGGGCGATTCCTCGTCGGGCAGGAAACTACCGAATCGGAGACCGCAGGTACGGATCCCAGCGAGACAGCGCCGCGTGACGTCGAACTCGTGGACGCCCGGTACTCGCGTGAGTACGACCTCGAACTCCGGACGCCTGTCGGTGACCTCGTCAACGCCCCCCGAAACGAGGTCCAGGAGGCGTTCTACCGACAACTCAACGACCTCGTGGGCGACCACGGGACGAGTATCGTATTCACGAACAGCCGATCCGGCGCGGAGCGCGTCCTCGACAACCTCCGGGAGCGCGGCCTGGCCGAGGATCGGTCAGCGTGCCACCACGGCTCGCTCTCGAAGGAGCGCCGGCAGGAGGTCGAGCAGGGGCTGAAGAACGGTGAGCTGGACGTGGTAACGACTTCGACGAGCCTCGAACTCGGCGTCGACATGCCGGACGTCGACCTCGTGGTGCAGGTCGGGTCGGCGAAGTCCGTCGCCGCGCTCCTCCAGCGCGTGGGGCGAGCGGGACATCGTGTCGGGAAGACGGTGACGGGTCGGGTGTTCGCGCTCGACCGCGACGAGCTCGTGGAGTGTGCGGTGATGCTCCGGAAGGCCCGAGACGGGTTCGTCGACCGCGTGCACGTCCCGGAGGGCGCCCACGACGTCGCCGCGCAGCACGTTTTCGGGATGGCCATCGAGGGGCCCCTCCCGGAGTCCGAGATCCGGTCCGTCCTGACCTCGGCGTACCCGTACCGGAACTACGGTGACGACGACTGGGAGCGACTCATGCGCTACCTGACCGCCGACTACGACGGCCTGGAGGACCGGAACGTGTACGCGAAGATCTGGCGGGACCAGAACGACCCCGAAGGCGGCGAACACCACTACCCCGACTACGAGCCCGGCACGACCCTCATCGGCAAACGCGGCTACCTCGCGAGGGTCATCCTCCTCCAGAACCTCGGCACCATCCCCGACTCCTTCAGCTGCAACGTCGTCGTCCGCGGCGACGACGAGTGGGTGGGACAGCTCGACGAGAGCTACCTCGACACCCTCGAGCAGGGCGACGTGTTCGTCCTCGGCGGCGACAGCTTCGCCTACCAGTACCGCCGGGGGTCGAAGGTCCACGTCGACCGCACCGCAGAGCGGGCGACGGTCCCGTCGTGGTACTCCGAGCGCCTCCCGCTCAGCTTCGACCTCGGGATGGAGATCGCGCGCTTCCAGCGGGAGGCCGTCGAACGATACGAATCTGGCGGCTCGTCGGCGTTGCGGCGGTGGCTCACGGACTTCCCGATCTGTTCGGACAGCGTCCGGGCGCTCGCCAGACTCTTCGACGAACAGCTCCGGTACGGCGGCCCCGAATCGGTCGCGACCGACGAACGACTCGTCGTCGAGGAGGTCCCCGATCAGGACGAGTACCGGCGTCGCTACTACGTCCACGCGACCTACGGTCGCCGGTTCAACGACGGACTCGCCCGGGTGCTCGCACACCGCTGCACCGAGGCCGCGAACACGAACGTCCAGATCGCCGTCGCCGACAACGGCTTCGTGCTCTCCATGCCCCTCAACCGGAAGGTCGACATCCCCCGACTACTCGGCGACCTCGACGCCGACGCCATCCGCGGGATGCTCCGGGACGCACTCCACGAGACAGACCTCCTGAAGCGCTACTTCCGCATCGACGCCACGCGCTCACTGATGATCCTGAAGCACTACAAGGGCTACGAGAAGTCCGCGAGCAAACAGCAGGTCGCGAGCGAGATGCTCCTCGGGTTCGCCGAATCGCTCGACGACTTCGCCGTCCTCGAGGAGACCTACCGCGAAGTCATCGAGGACCGCCTCGACGTCGCGGGCATCCAGCAGATCATCGAGGGCGTCCAGCACGGCGACGTCGAGGTGAGCCACGTCCGGAACTCGTCGCCATCACCCCGAGCGTTCGGACTGGCCACGCTCTCGGCGAGCGATACCGTGCTGGCGGAGGACGAGGACGCCGTCCTCCGGGACTTCCACCGACGCGTCCACGAGGAACTCGAAGCCGGGAACCCCGAGTAGCAGCGACACCCGATACCCTCGAGTCACCCGGTAGAATGTCTACTTCGCATCGCAGGTCGCGAACCAGTGAGTCTGCATGTGCTGTCCGGAGAATCGGGAAGTTGGCGTGCTCAGTCGGCGCGGGTCGTGGTCGATTGCTTCTGCGCCCAGTCGAGCATCCGGGCGTAGAACGGGTCGCCCTCGAGCGCCGCTGGGTCGCCGACGAGCACGAGCGCCTTCTTCGCCCGGGTGAGCGCGACGTTGATGCGGCGGTGGTCCTCGAAGATGGGGCCCTCGAGTTCGCCGGAGGCGACGAAGCTCACGATGATGACCTCCTTCGACGACCCCTGGAACCGGTCGACCGTGTCGACGGCGACGCCCGCTGGTACCCGTCGACTTATCTCGCCGACCTGGGCGCGGAACGGCGCGATGACACCGATATCGGCAGGGTCGAGGCCTGCATCGAGGTAGTCCTGGACGAGTTCGGTGACACGTTCGGCCTCGTTCCCGTCGATGTGGCTGTCGGTGGTCCCTTCGACGGGGATGAACTCGACGCCGTCCGGAACCCCGGAGAGTCCGAGATCGCGAATCGACTGGCTGGCGACGTCGACGGTCGCGGGGCGGAGTTGGCCGTCGTAGAACTCCTGGCTGCTGAAGGCCTGTATGCGCTGGCTCATCCGGTACTGGCGGTCGAGCAAGACCCCTGCGTCTGGGTACTGCTCGATGAGTCGCTCGAAGAGGCTCTCGCCGAGGCGGCCCTCGGACCGAACGACCGGGGGGAGCTGTTCGTGGTCGCCGACGAGGACGAACCGGGCACCAAGGTTCGCGGCAGCGAGGGCGTCCGGTTCGGTGAGCTGTGAGGCCTCGTCGATGACCACCACGTCGAACTCCTGACTGCGCATGACCCTGCTGCCACAGCCTGCTGTCGTGGACGCGACGACCGGCGCGTCGCGCAGGGCGCGGGCGCGCTCCGTCGGGTCGCCGTTCCAGTCGAGGCGAACATCCTGCATGTCCCCGCGGACGCCGTTCTCGCTCCCCATCCGCACCACGTTCTCGACCCCCTGCTCGCGGATGGCTTCGAGCGCGTTGTCGACGGCGCGATTCGTGAACGCCGCGAGGAGGACGCGGTCACCCCGGGAGACGAACTCGTCGACCATCGTCGCGATGGTGTAGGTCTTCCCGGTCCCCGGTGGCCCATGGACGAGGGCGAAGTCCTTCGCGTTGAGGGCGTTGTTGACGGCGCGGTCCTGGCTCTCGTTGTTCGGTACGATCTCCCGAGAGGTGCCCTCGAACTCGGGGTCGGCGCGGCCGAAGAGGACGTCTTTCCGACGCTGGTCGCCCTTCAGTAGGTGGTCGTGGAGCGCGGTGAGCATGCGGTCGACGCTGAACTCGCTCGGATAGACGTCGAGGCGCTCGAACTCGATGCGCTCGTCGGTCACGATGACGATCTCGGTCGGGTCCAGTCGCTCGACGCGTGCCATCTCGCCGTGCCCGCCGACCGGGTCGCCGTCACTCGCGAGGACGCGGTCGCCTTCCCGGATCTTCGACGACGCGGCTGCTGGTCGCTGGGCGGTGATGCGCCACCGGCCGTCCGGCAGTTCCTCCGTCTCGACGGTCTTGAGGTCGACGATTGCGCGGTCGTCGTCAACGCGCTCTTCAGTGGTCTGCTCCCAGAGTTTTCGGTACTCCCGGTGGACGTGCCGGCGTTCGGTCTCGACCGCTTCGTAGAGTTCGTCGAAGTACGCGCGCTCCTCCGGGGGGAGTGGCTTCCCGATCTGGCCGGCCTTCGACTCCTGGTCGAGTCGGCCCGAGACGACCATGCAGGTGTCCTGCTCGAAGCAGTACTCGCATTTGGCGTCGGCCTCGAAGCCCGTCGGGACCGTCATGTCGTGTTCCATGGCGGCGAGGTGGTTGCGCTGGCGGACGACGAACTCGAGGAACCCCTTCCCGATGGAGAAGTCCTTCGCGGGCGAGAGGTCGCCCGATTCCTCGGTGCGTTCGACGGCGGCGTTCTTCGTGTAGAGGAGCGTGCCGGTGTTCGGTTCGACGCCACGCTCCGCGAGCATGAGCGCGTAGCACGCGGCCTGCACCTTGTCCTGGAATCGGGGGTCGCGCTTCGTGTTCTTCCCAGTCTTGAGCTCTACGGGCGTTCCTCGCCGGATGGCGTCACAGCGACCCTTCAGGCCGAAGGTGTCGGAGACGAGCGTGTACTCCGAACGCCACTCGTCGCCATCCCCCAGGATGCCCTGGTTCAGCCAGCCCTCGATGGCGGCGGCGTTCTGCCGGACCTCCTGTTCGACGTCCCGCTGGTCCTCGCCGAGGAGGCCGAGTTCGAGCCCCGATTCTGCGACGCGATGCTCGACGGATTCGTCGAGGTCCATCCCCCGGAGGAGGTCGCCGAAGACCTCGTGGACGATGGTCCCCTTCGTGACGTTGTAGTCGAGGGGGAGTCCTGAGAGCTTGTTGAGGTAGTAGAGGCGTGGGCACTGCACCCAGTTGCGGATGGCGGTCACGTCGACGAGGAAGTCGGGTTCGACGACGACGTAGGACTCCTTCGAGGTGCTGTACTGCGTCTCGCCGTCCCACTCGTTCTCTTCGGCCTCGGTCAGGAGGAGTTCCATGCCGGGTTCGAGGTAGTTGGCCGTCTCGGTCCACTTCCCCCAGAGCGTGACCTGGACGGAGACGCCGCCGTCCGGAACGTCGGTGTCGTCGGTCGGACGCACCCGGACCTCCACGATCTGTTTGTCGCCGTACTTCGTGGAGACGGACCGCGGGTCCGCGACGTCCGTCACCTCACCCCGGACGTTCATCGCGGGACCACACCCCTTTGGTTCACGCAGAGAGGTTGTGCGTGCCCGCGAAAAACGCTTCCGCTCGGTCGAGGGTCGGTTCGAAAAACGTCGGTCCGGTTGGCGGTCGTCTACTCAGCCGAATCGGTACGTCACGCCGGTGCCGTGTTCGGGGTACTCCCAGTGGACGTTGTTCTCGGGGCAGGCGAATCGACAGCTTCCGCATTCGAGGCAGTTCTCGAAGGCGATGGTCGGGGCGTCGCCATCCTGTTTCTCCCAGACGTCCGCCGGACAGACCGTCTGACAGGCGGCCTGCTGGCATTTCTCGACGCAGATGCCGGGCACCTTCACGCCGAGGTGGGAGTCCTCGTGGTCGGTGTACTTCACCGTGTACAGGCGGTCTTCGGTCGTCTGGTTCTCCACCGTCGGAACGCCGGGTGTGGCTGCTTTGCTCATTTCAACATCCTCCGGTACTTCCAGGCGAGTTTCGCGGCGCCGATGTAGCCGCCGACCCCGTCGAGGAGTCGGTCCTTGGCCCGGTCTGCGTGTGCTTCCTTCGCGGTTCGGTCCATCTTGAAGTACTCCGTCTCCGCTTCGGCGAGCGCCTTCGGCACGCGGTCGAAGAGGAGTTCTCGGTCCTCGGCGGCGGTCTCGTGGAACCACGCGTAGTGCTCGAGGTTCTTCACGACGAACGAGTCCGCCAGTGCGGCGGGATAGTCGCGGAGCGAGGAGTGGTTCACCGACCCGTCCTCGCCGAGGGCTCGCGCGACCGCCTTGCCGGCGTGATAGCCGGACTCCACGGCCATGTTCGTGCCCTCGAGGTGGACGCCGTTGTTGAACACGAGGCCGGCGGCGTCGCCGACGATGACCGCACCGTCCTGGACGAGGCTCGGCATCGCGTCCTTCCCGCCCTCGGGGATCGCGTGCGCCGAGTACTCGACGACGCGGCCATCCGCGACGAGCGGGGCGACAGCGGGGTGCTGTTTGAACGTGTTCAGGGTGTCCTGGGGCGTCTGCCCGCTGGCGGCGTCCTCGATCCGGTAGGTGATACCGACGCTGATGGTGCGCTTGTTCGTATAGATGAAGCCGCCGCCGAAGGCGTCGCCGACGGCGCCGGTGCCGAAGTACTGGTAGGCCGCGCCGGCGTCGTCGCGGACGCGGAAGCGGTCCTCGATCGTCTCCTTGTCGAACTTCAGGACCTCCTTCGCCGCGACCGCGACGTCCGCCCGGTCGTCGCGCTGCTTCAGCCCGGATCGCTCGCTGACGAGCGAGTTCGCGCCCTCGGCCAGGACGACGATCGGCGCCCGAATCGTGCCGTCGGGACGGTCGGTCTCCACGCCGACGATGCGGCCGTCCGCTGTCGGGCGGTCCGACCCACCCTCTCGGAGGAGGCCGGTGACGGTCGTCTCGGTGACGAGCGTCGCGCCGGCGTCCTGGGCTTGTTCGGCGAACCATTCGTCGAAGTCCGCGCGGAGGACGGTGTAGGAGTCGTTGTGGGGTTCCTCGTGCCACTGGCCGGGCCGCATGGAGACGGCCGTCTCGTCTCTCTCGGTGAGGACGCCGTAGCGTCGTTCGGCGACGTATCGCTCGAGTGGGGCGCCGTCGAGGTCGGTGAGTTCTCGGACGGTGGGCGTGTACAGGACGCCGCCGAACATGTTCTTCGCGCCCGGCGAGCGGCCGCGTTCGATCACGAGGACGTCGAGTCCGTCTCGGGCCATCGTGAGGGCGGCGGCGCTCCCGGCGAGGCCGGCGCCGACGACGATGGCGTCGAAGTGGTCGTCGTAGTTTGGTTGGGTCACGGGGTCACCACCTCCTTCGAGAGTGCGTCGGCGAGCTGTGGGAGGACCTCGTGGAGGTCGCCCACGATGCCGTAGTCCGCGTGCTCGAAGATCGGTGCGTTCGGGTCGGTGTTGATCGCGATCACGGTCTCGCTGTCGTTCATGCCTTCGAGGTGCTGGATGGCGCCGGAGATGCCAGCCGCGACGTAGAGGTCGGGGCGGACGGTCTTCCCCGTCTGGCCGACCTGGCGGGCGCTCGATATCCAGCCGGCGTCGACGGCGGCGCGGGAGGCTGCGACCTCGGCGTCGAGAACGTCGGCGAGTGCTTCGATGGCGGCGAAATCGCCGCCGACGCCGGCTCCGCCGGCCACCACGACGTCGGCATCGGTGATGTCGGCGACGTCGCCGACGACGCGCTCGATGACCTCGGTGAGGGTCTCGCCCTCCGTGACGACCGCGTCCTCGTACTCGATGTCGCCCACGCGGGCCGGGTCCAGTTCGGCGGCGTCGAAGACGCCCGCGCGAACGGTCGCCATCTGCGGGCGGTGGTCCTCGCATTTGATGGTCGCCATCGCGTCCCCGCCGAACGTCGGGCGTTTCGCGAGCAGCAGGCCGTCCTCGTCGACGTCGAGTTCGGTGCAGTCCGCGGTGAGCCCGGCGTGGGCGGGGACGGCGACGCGGCCGGCGAAGTCGCGGCCGGTGTGCGTCCCGCCGATGAGCACGATGTCGGGTTTCCGCGTCTCGACGAGGGTCCGGAACTGGGTGCCGTACGGGTCGGCCCGGTACGGTTCGAAGACGGGGTCGTCGACGACGATGACGAGGTCGGCACCCCGATGGATCGCTTCCTCGGCGATGCCGTCGACACGATCCCCCATCACGAGGGCGACGAGGCGTTCGTCCTTCGCGTCCGCGAGGCTTCGAGCCCGTCCCAGGAGTTCCCAGGAGACGTTCGCGACCTCGCCGTCGTGCTGTTCGACGAACACCCAGACGTCCTCGTACGCGTCCACGTCGACCTCGCCCTCGTCGACGGCCGAATCGGGGCCGTTCATGAGGACGCCTCGAGTTCGCGGATGACGTCCGCGAGCGCTTCGGGGTCGTCGACCAGTTCCTGCTTGCGTTCCACGGGGTCGGCCGTGTCCATTCCGCCGACGGCGGTCGGGGACACCGAGAGGCCGACCTGGTCCGTTATGCCGAGGTCGTCGGCAGAGAGCTGTCTCGCCTCGAAGTCGGTCTCGGCGTAGATCTTCCGGTGCAGGCCGGCTGGCCGCGGTGTGTTGACGCCGTAGCCGACGGCGATCACGACGGGGAGTTCGGCGGCGACGATCTCGTGGCCGCCTTCGACGTCACGTGTGGCGACGACCTGTTCGAACTCCGCGTCCCACTCGAGGGCTTCGACGTAGGTGAGCTGCGCCCACTCGTTGTGGGCGGCGATCCCTGGTGGGACCTGTCCGGTCGAGGAGTCGGTCGATTCCTCGCCACACACGACGACGTCGGCGCCGAGGTGGTCGGCTGCGCTGGCAAGCGCGAGGCTGGTCGGCCAGGTGTCGCTGCCGGCGAACGCCTTGTCCGTGATGAGCACGCCGTCGTCGGCCCCCATCGCGACGGCGACCTGCAGGACCTCCGTCGCCCAGGGTGGCCCCATCGTGACTGCGGTCACTGTCGCTTCCATCTCCTCGGCGAGGGCGAGGGCCGACTCGATGGCGTTGAAGTCCGGCTGGTTGAGGACCGCCTCCGCGTTCGCCCGGTTCAACGTCCCCGTGTCGGGGTCGATCGAGACGTCGGCCGCGTCAGGCACCTGCTTCACGCAGACGACGACGTGTCGCGGGTCGGTCATGGTGTCAGTAGCGCCTCCATATGGCTAGTTTCGTGAAACACCGTCTATACCGTCTCGTCGGTTCCCACCGGGTGAGAACGAATCCCGGCGGCGCGTTCACCGGTCGGGAATCGGACCGCAACCACAATGGTCAATGTCACGCGGTCGAACAAGCGGTCATGCGCGTTCGCGACTGGCAGGACATCCTCGAAGACGTCGTGCAGTCGAGTGCTGACCCCCAGGGCTGGCGGGCGGTCGCGGGCGACCGAGCGAACGGAATCGGTGAGGACCTCTATCTCGGCCATCCAGACGCGGGTGTCTACCAGCTGAAGACGTACGCGAAGAACCCGTTCGAGGTGCGGGGCGTCGGCACCCAGATCGCCCGACGGGTAGACGAGGACATCGACCCGTTCCTCCCCACCGACGACCACGGTCGGTTCGCGGTGAGCAACCCCCCAGTGGACGAGGACGACGCGAAGGACAAGGCGTCGAAGCTCGAGCAGGTCGTGAAAGCCCACGCCGACGCCCCGACCCAGCCGGCCGACCTCTTCGACGACGTGATGGAGACCATCGAGAGCCCCGCGTTCGGGCCGATGGAGTACGAGTTCGACGACCGCCCCGACCCCCTCGATGGGCTCGCGGACACGTTCGAGGAAGCCGAGGACCTCTTGGACGCGGAGCTCGAGGACCTCGTGGTGGAAGACGGGACGGATCGCGGCTTCATGTGACTCTCCGGGTTACGGCCCGACCAGCATCCCGATGAACTGGATCAGGAACCCGACGGCGAGCAGTGTAAACCCCCAGGCGCGGAGTCGGCGGTCGACGTATCGATCCGCGGCCTCGCGGACATCGGGGAACCGCCCATCGAACAGGCGGTTTTCATCCGCGTCGTACACCCGGAAGGACCGGCGTCCGCTGGGGGTGATGCTATCCATCTCCGCAATCTCCACAGACGATGTGGTGTCGTCGAATTGTTGGAGTGCGGGCCAGAGGATGGCGATCTGGTCGAGTTCCGTCCCGTCGGTGTGCGTATTATTTCGGGGTAGTTCGCGGGCGGCGTGATGGAACCGACGAAGCCGAGGAGTCAGTGCGACGACCCGGTCACGAGTCGACGGGTCGACGTCCGGTACGACGACCGCAAGCGCGCCGAGCGCGTCGATCGCCAGGCCGGCCGCGACGAGTACGTCCATCGATTCGCTCTCTCACGGAGCCCACTTAAGGGTCAGTGGTGGGGTCGTTCATCAGGCCGGAACGCGCGCCAGCCAGCGCTCGGGCGCGTCGAACTCGTCCGCGGTCGGGAGGTATTCGGGGTCCTCCCAGACCGTCGCGGTGGCTTCGATGCTTCGCTTCCGGGCAACGTGCTCGAAGAACGCGCGACCGCGTTCGTACTGTTCGCGCTTGAGCTGGAACCCGAGGAGTCGGCGAATCAGCTGCTGGATGGGGCCGCCGCCCCGTCGGCGAGCGTCGAGCTTCCGGCGGAGGTCGGCGGCCTCCTGGTCGAACGCTTCGTCCATGAGGAGTTCGGCGTAGCCCTCGACGGCGGTCATGGCGGTCTGGAGCTCGTGGAACGCGTCGGCCTCGAACCGGTAGTCGCCGAGTGACTCGATACCCTCCTGCAGTCGGTCCGCGAGGTAGTCGTCGAGCCATGGTGCCGCGCCGAACTCGGCGGCGTGCGTGACCTCGTGGAACGCGATCCAGCGGCGGAACCGCCGGAAGGGCACGTCGAGCTGTTCGGCCGCGCTCATGACGTTCGGGTGGACGAAGTAGAGGGCGTGCTCGTCGCCGTCGGCGAGGAGGAGTGGGTCGTACTGCCCGAGGACGTTCCGCGCGATGTAGGCGAGGGCGCCAGCGGTCGTGGCGGTGTTGAGCGTCCGAGCGACACCCGGAAGGACGTCCCCGGCCTCGTTCAGCGGTTCGAACGCCCGGCAGAAGGTCGAGATGTTCGCGTCGATCCAGTGGTGGCGGTTCTGGAGTTCCAGCGCCCGCGGCACGTCGAAGTCGACGCCCGATGACGCTCGCACCGCCGTCCTGGCGGCGCGTACGTCGGCTGCGTAGCCCGCCTGCACCTCGTCGGTCACCTCGAGGGTTCCAGGGTCGGTGACCCCTTTGGCGGCGTCGGCGACGGCATCCCAGTCGATTGCAGCGTCACCCGACGCGTGCGCGACAGCGTCCAGACTCTCCAGCAGCGACATGCAGAGTCATTCCACGTCGGCGGGGAAAGCCCTTCTGCCCCGGGTGTCGTAACAGAATCCGAGAACCTAGTCCGCGATCTCGACCGATTCCTCGACCTTCTCCGTGGTGAGTCGGTCGTCGGCTTCCTTGGCGGCGCGCTGCTTCGAGATGGCCTTCTTCGCGACGGCACCGACACCCACGAGGAACGCGAGGCCGAGGAGAACGGCCAGTCCCGTCTTCGCGTTCCCGCCAGCGGTCGCACTGGTTTCGTCCATCCCCGGCCCAGCAGGGACGGGTTCGGCGTCGGTGTCACCACCCTCGGCTGCCGCATCGACCGCTTCCTCCTCGGACCCCTCGCCCGGGAAGGTCATGCTCGGCTCGAACGTGAACTCGCTCTCGTGGAAGTGGAATTCGAAGATCCCCATACTGTGTTGGTCGCTCGACGACGGGATAGTCGTTGTGGGGCACGAGTTAGCACGCCGACAGTACCGGCGCGGTCGTTCGGTCCAGGCCTGGCGCCGTAGGTGCCCGTGGATTGATACGGCGCCCTCCCCCAGTCAGAGATATGCATGACGAGGGCCGGACCTTCCTCGAGGACTTGATCGGCGCGGCGAGCCCGTCGGGGTTCGAGACCGCGGGACAGCGGGTATGGGTCGATTACGTCGACGAGTTCGCCGACGAGGTCCACGTCGACGCGTACGGGAACGCGGTAGCAGTATACAACGGTGACAACAGCGGCGGCGGCCGGCCCGAGATCGCGTTCGCGGGCCACATGGACGAGATCGGGTTCGCTGTCTCGGCGATCGACGAGCGTGGCTTCCTTCGACTCTCGGAGCTCGGTGGGGTCGACAAGACGGTCTCGAAGGGACAGCACGTGAACGTCCACACCGCCGACGGCGTCGTCGAGGGCGTCATCGGGCAGACCGCGATCCATCATCGCGATAAACGCATCGACGAGGATCCGCAGGCAGTCCACAAGCAGCACGTCGACATCGGTGCTGCAGACGAAGCCCAGGCCCGTGAACTCGTGGAGGTCGGAGACCCGATCACCGTCGCTGTGGGGCTCCGCGAACTCGCCGGTGACCGGGTCGCTGGCCGAGCGCTCGACAACCGGGCCGGCGTCTGGGTCGCGGCCGAAGCCCTCAGCCGGGCGGCGGAGCGTGGTGTGGACTCGACGGTGTACGCCGTCTCGACCGTCCAGGAGGAGGTCGGACTCCAGGGCGCGCAGATGGTCGGGTACGACGTGCATCCGGATGCCGCGATCGCCATCGACGTGACGCACGCGAGCGACCACCCGCAGTGGCCGGAGACGATGCACGCCGAGGTCACGCTCGGCGAGGGCCCGGTCGTCTCACGGGGGACGGCGAACCACACGGAGCTCGTGAAGGCGATCCGGGCCGCCGCGGCAGCCGAAGACCTGCCGTTCCAGCTCCAGGCGACGAGCAAGGATACCGGCACGGACGCCGACGCGTTCTACACGGAGCGTGGCGGCATCCCGTCGCTCTACCTCGGCATCCCGAATCGCTACATGCACACGCCCGCCGAGGTCGTGGACCGTGCGGACCTCGACGTTGCGGCCGACCTGCTCGCCGCACTCGCCGACCGGGAAGCGGGCCGGTCCGGGTTCGCAGTCGAGCTCTAACCACGGTGCGAGTGCGAGACAGTGGCAGGTCGGCGACCGGTACGCTTATGCGGCTGACGGGGGCGCTTACGAGTATGAGTGGTCGACCGCTAGACGTTCTGGAGGACACCCTGCAATCCACAGTCACCGTACATCTCAAAGATGGTGAGCAGTTCACCGGCGTCCTCACCGGCTACGACCAGCACATGAACCTCGTCCTCGAGGAGGGCGAAGACACAACCGTTATCCGCGGCGACAACGTCGTCACTATCAAACCATGACTGGCGCAGGTACACCAAGCCAGGGGAAGAAGAACAAGACGACGCACGTCAAGTGCCGACGCTGCGGCGAGAAATCCTACCACAGCCGAAAGAAGGTCTGCTCGAGCTGTGGGTTCGGGAAGTCCGCGAAGCGCCGCGGGTACGAGTGGCAGTCGAAGAAGGACGAGTAACGACCGCGGTTTCTCTCGGAACACCCCCCAGCTTCGGAGCAACAGCGCTGTCGACCAGTCGTCGCGGGTGACGCCCCACCCAGCCATCGAAGTATCCATGTCCGTGTATACTTCCCGTCGTCTGTCGGTCGTTTAGACCACAAAGGCGGGGGTTTTTACCCTTCCACGACGCAGATCCAGCCATGGAATCCGGGCGGGACTCACAGGCGTCGCCGTTCGACAAACCCACGGAGAAGTGCGGCGTCGTCGGGGTCAGCCTCCAGGACCGCGACGCCTCGCTCCCCATCTACTACGCGCTCTACGCGCTCCAGCACCGCGGCCAGGAGTCCGCGGGCATCGTCACCCACGACGGCTTCCAGCAGCACCAGCACGTCGGGATGGGGCTCGTCGGGGACGCCTTCGACCAGTCCGACATCGACGGTCTCGCCGGCCGCTCCGGCATCGGACACGTCCGCTATCCGACGGCGGGGAGCGTCGACAAGTCCTGTGCCCAGCCGTTCAGCGTCTCCTTCAAGGGCGGCGCGCTCGGCCTGAGCCACAACGGGAACCTCGTTAACGCCCAGGAGGTCCGGGAGGAACTCGCGAACGTCGGTCACGCGTTCACGAGCGACGGTGATACCGAGGTCATCGCGCACGACCTCGCGCGGAACCTCCTCGAAGCCGACCTCGTCCGAGCCGTGAAGCGCACGATGAGTCGCATCCACGGCTCCTACGCCCTCACAGTCATGCACGACGACACCGTCCTCGGCGTCCGCGACCCGGAAGGGAATCGGCCACTGTGTATCGGCGAACTCGACGACGGATACGTGCTCGCGAGCGAATCCGCGGCCATCGACACCCTCGACGGCACACTCGTCCGTGACGTGAAACCCGGCGAACTCGTCGTCCTGCACGAGGACGGCACGGGCTTCGACTCCTACCAGCTCTTCGAGCCAACGCAGACCGCCCACTGCTTCTTCGAGTACGTCTACTTCGCGCGCCCGGACTCCGTCATCGACGACGAACTCGTCTACGAGGTCCGTCGAGAACTCGGTCGCAAACTCTGGGCCGAGAACGGCGTGAACACGGACGTCGTGATGCCGGTGCCCGACTCCGGTCGGGCGTTCGCGTCGGGCTACGCCGAAGCGAGCCAGGAGGCCGACGCCGGGGTCGAGTTCGCGGAGGGACTGATGAAGAATCGGTACGTCGGCCGGACGTTCATCATGCCCACGCAGGAGGCCCGCGAGCGCGCCGTCCGCCTCAAACTGAACCCGATCAAATCCACGGTCGAGGGACGCACGGTCACCATCATCGACGACAGCATCGTCCGCGGAACCACGAGCGGCCAGCTAGTCGACCTCGTGAAGGAAGCCGGTGCTGAGGAGGTACACGTCCGCATCGGCGCCCCACCGATCGTCGCGCCCTGCTACATGGGCATCAACATGGCCACGCGTGACGAACTCGTCGCGGCGAACATGACCGTCGACGAGATCGCCGACCACGTCGGCGCAGACAGTCTGGAATACCTGACCCCGACCGCAGTCGCGGACGCCATCGGGAAGCACCGCGACGACCTCTGCATGGGCTGTGTGACGGGCGAGTATCCATACGACATCGAGGACGAGGCGACCGATCGCGACGTCGCCCGTCCCGAGATCGGGACGCCCGCCGACGACTGACGGAGGACGCCGACGCCCTACTCCGGGGCGTGTTCGGGGTCGGCCCGCAGTATTTTCCCCCGGCCGGACGAGGTTCAGGTATGTCCTGGGTGGTGGGGCGAATCGATGCCGTGGCACCGACCGCCATCGAGCGGGAGACCAGAATCCGAGTGGGGCACGCGGTCACCGTCGCGCTCGCTGGCGTGCTTGGAGCCGCACTGTTGAGTGGAGCCGTGCTCGTCACCGGCGGCGTCTATCGCGCCCTCGCGAACGTCGGACTGGTCGTGGCCGCCGCGTCGCTCCTGTACGTGGCGTGGGTCTCGCACGTCACCTATCGGCGGTCTGAGAAGGCAGCGAGCACGCTCGTGTTCGCCGTCGGCGTCGTGGGACTCTCCATCACCGGGCTGACGGCGATTCTCCTCGCAATTATCTCGCTCACACCGATAACGCCGCCGACCGAACCGTTCGTCTCGCTCCGGACGCTCGGCATCCTCGTCGCTGGGCTCTGGTTCGTCGGCCTGAGCGCGCTCGAATACGGCATCCACGTGGTGTCGACCGGGGTCGCGTCCTTCGGGTTTGTCACGGGACTCGGCGCCGTCACCACCGGACTGGGCCTCCTCTTCGGTGGGCTCACCCACCCGGTCTTCCTGCTCGGATTGGCCACCTTCGTCGTTGGATTCGTCCCCTGGGCCGTCGTCCTCCGCAGTCACCTCCTCGCGAGCTACGACTAGGGCGACTATCGGACGTCGTCAGTACACGACGTACAGCAGGAGGTAGACGACCGTCCCGAGGGTGAACGACACGAGCCACAGCGGTGCAGCGACGCGGCCGACACGTGGGTGGTTCGTCCGGGGGAGCGCTGCCGGCGGGTGGACGCCCGCTAGTACGAGCGCGTAGATAACGAGTGGCACGCACGCGATCGCGAACAACATGTGGATCGCGAGCACGGGGAGGTAGACGTACGTGTAGAGTGCCTCGGGCCCGGGGAACTCGGTGGTCCCGACGAGCGCGATGCGGTAGAGGTAGAGCGTGAGGAAGACCGCGAACAGCACCGTGCTCGCAAGCATCGCGCTGCGGTGGCGGTCGATGTCGCCCGCCCGCACCGCCCGCAATCCCGCCAGGATGGTCACGATAGCCACGACGGACAGTACCGCGTTCACGGTCGGAATCGCGTGCAGCACCGAGTCGCTCGCGCGCGGCAGCGCCCCGACCGGAAGCCAGCCGAGCACCGCGCCGAAGACGAGCCCTAGCGCCACCGCCGACAGCACCGCGCTCACCGCCAGCGACCGCTCTCGGACGAACTCCTTCATGTCCCCGGGTTGTCGCCCCGCCGCGAAAGACCTTGCCGTGCGTCACCGGGGCAGACGGCGGGCAAATGAAAGGGCTTTTAATCGGGCACGGGGTACGAACTGATGCCGAAACACACCACGCGAGCGTGGGTAGCCAAGCCAGGCCAACGGCGCAGCGTTGAGGGCGCTGTCCCGTAGGGGTCCGCCGGTTCAAATCCGGTCCCACGCATCGTATGTTCGCGAGCAAATCGCGAGCGAACTGCGTGCGCGAGCGGGTTTGAACTCGGTCGGAGGTTTCCTCCGACCAAAGTTCAAATCCGGTCCCACGCATCGCAACTGCGAGGGCGAAGCCCTTGAGACCGAGGCGGCGTCAGCCGCCGAGGCACGATGCAGGTGATCTCCCAACGAGGACATCACCCACGCACAACTTCCTACCGAAGCAACACCGAAGAGCCACGAGTCCACCGTTTTCGGGCAATCTCCCAACGAGGACAATTCTGAATTCGCCAGAATTCGGAATGCAGCGAGAAATCATTGATTTCTCGCCCGCTCACCCACGCACAACTTCCTACCGAAGCAACACCGAAGAGCGACGGGTCCGCTGGATTTCTGGCAATCCCCGATCAGGTATCGGTTGCTGAATATTGATGGTGTATGGAGCACCGACCTGTGGTGTTGGTCTCATTCGCAGTTTCGGTAGAGTTCCTCACCACAGTGTACCGTTCGAGGCTGGGAACGGAGCTACCGGCCCGGGTGAACTCCGCTCCTTGCACTTACCTGGCCAGTTGCAGACCGGCCCCGATAAGTGTGAGTACAGCGCCGAGAACGACGACAGCAACCATAGCTCGCCCGACGGAGAACTCATCGGGGTTCGCCGTGGCGAGTTCGTACACCGCCACGACGACCAATCCAACGCCGCCCACTCCTCTCAACGCGAGCGGGAGGCTCATCCCTTCGGCCAGTAGGGTTGGGATTGCGTTCAGCCCCAGTACTGCCCCGATAACCCCAAGCGAGACGTGGAACAGATAAAACTGGTTCATACCCGTCACGAGAATTGGCTTGAGTAAACATCTTTCCGTGAATACCCCTCTTCGAATCAGGTGTCGAGTGGAGCCGTAATATCGACCGACCCGATCGGCTCGAATGCAATCCACACTGGTGATCGACTCGCGCGTTCACCCCGTCGCGCCGAACATCTCCATGCCCCAGAAATTCCCTATCCCGGGTCCGCAGTAGCCGCGTTCTCCGTCGTCCCGTAGCCTTTCCGAATCGGTGGCACGAAGAGCCACATCAGGACGGCGCCGATGAGGAAGATGCCGCCAAGTATCGCCACCGCAGTAATCGTCGTGAACATGCTGGCGAGGATACCGCTGCCGACGCGGAAGGGGATGCCGGCGACCTGCCGGAGCATGTTGACGGAGGAGAGGACGGTGGCGCGCCCCACCGATTCGACCTGGTCGTTGATGTAGCGGTTCTGGATGGGGCCGGTGAGTGAGCCGCCGCCCTTCATCATGAAGAACATGGGGAAGGCGAGGACGGGCCAGACGTAGGCGAGGACGTAGGTGGCGGCGATGGCGCCGGGGATGAGCATCATGGCTTTTCGGGCGCCCAGGAAGTCCTCGACGTCGCTGGCGTAGTCGCTGGCGACGGCGGAGACGAGGGTGAACGCGGAGTAGAGGAGGCCGAGGATGACGCCTTCGGTGAGCCCCCAGGCGTCGAGCGTGGGCCCGAAGGTGGCGGAGAGAGATTCCTGGGCGATAGGCTGGATCCACATGTCCATCGTCCAGACGGCGCCGCTGAAGAGTGCGAGGTAGACGACGAACCACCGGAGGTCGGGGGCGGTGAGCTGGTTCCGGATGACGGGGAGCGCGTCGATGATGGTGAGGCGGTCGTCCTGGTCGTCCTCGGTCTCGCCGTCCTCGTCCGGGGTGGGTTCGTAGGCGGCGTCGTACATCCGGTTCTTTGGGAGGCGGCTGACGAGCAGGAGGCTGAGGGTCGCGGCCGCGATGCCGGCGTAGAACGGGTAGAAGCGGTCGATGGAGTACAGGACGCCGCCGACGGGGAGCGTGACGACCTGCACCCACTTCGCGATGGCGCCGGCGCGACCCTGGACGTGCGTGAACTCCTCGGACATGTCGTGCTCCTGGAGGGTGTCGTAGAGCCACGCGCTCGCACTCCCGGACATGAACGTACCGCCGAAGGAGAGCGAGACGAAGGTGAACGTGAACCCGATGAAGTCGGTGGCGACGACGTAGCTCGCGTTCGACACGAGGAAGAGGAACGACCCGACGATGAGGCTGTTCCGGCGGCCGATGCGATCCCCGATGTAGCCGGTCGGGACCTCGCCCGCCACCACGACGATGGACTGGATGGTCGCGATGAGGCCGATCTGGGCGAGCGAGAGGTCGTTGAACAGCAAGAAAAGCGTGTAGACGGGGTAGTGGAAGTTCGGGCGTGAGGCGGCGCTGTAGAGGTAGTATCGGCGGATGACCGAGGTAGCGGGCAGACGGGACATCGGAGGGGCTACTCGGAGAACGATGTTACGCCGATAAAAATCCACTGTGACGACGTGAACGCGTCACAACCCCGCTTCGGGCGGGAGAAGACTGCTTAGTCCTGGTAGAAGCCGGCGGGGATGCCGCGGTCGCCGCCGCGGTCGCAGTGCGTGACGGAGAGGCCGAGTTGGCCGCCGTCCTCGACCGTGATGACGACGTCCTCGACGTTGCGCTCGTACTGGTTGACGTGCTTCCCGGAGCGGTGGATGCGGATGGTCTCACGGAGGAGGCTGGCGTCGGTGAGGCGGTCGACCTTCCGGTAGGTCGTCGAGAGCGGGAGGTCGCAGGTGTCGGCGAGTTCGCTCGCGGTGAGGGAGTCGTCGCTCGTGGCTTCGAGGATCTGCCGGCAGTCGGCGTCGTCGAGGGCGTCGAGGACGGCGCCGACGTCTGCGGGTTCTTCGCGGTTGGGGGCTGGGGTGGGGACGGAGAGTTGCTGACTCTGGCTCATACCTGAAGGAATGCACGCAACGGGGAGGTATCGACAGCCCAGCTATCGGGGGTGGTTCATATACCCCCTGGCGAACCGGAGGTTTGGGCGGCGCACACTCGATCCTACTGGCCGTCCTCGAAGACATCGCCGAGGAGCTTGCGCTGGGCGGTGTGGAGGTGCTCGGTGAGCGTGGAGGGCGTGATGTCGAGTTCGTCGGCGAGCTCGGTCGCGTTCGCACCGCGTGGCCGGTCGAAGTAGCCACGGTCGTAGGCGAGTCGGAGGATCTCGAGCTGGCGGTCCGTGAGGCGGCCGCGGTCGACGAACACCGTGTCTCGGACGGCGCCCTCGGTGGGGGCCCGGATGAGGCGCTGGATGTCGACGTCGGGGAAGCGCTCGCGGAGCTCGGCGACGATGGTCTGCAGGGTCTCGAAGTCGGGCGCGTGGAAGACGAGTCGGAGGTGGCCGCCTTCGGCGACGTACCGGTCGATCGGGGTGTCGAACTCGCCGAGACACGCGCAGGGGCACGCGCTGTCGTTGCCGTGTTCGACCCGGAACGAGTGCCTGCCGGTGTACGTGAACACCGGTTCCCGGTCGAAGTCCTCCGGAATGGAGTCGGCGGGGAGGAGGAACTCCGAGACGCTCCCCGAGTCGCTCGCTGGCGTGACGCTCGTCGTGACGTCGCGAACCGTTGCGTCAGCGCTGGCGGCGAGGTCCGCGATCGGGCACCGCGAGGGAGTGGGGAAGTCGACGGTCACCCGAATTCCGGCGGCCATTCGTCCACGGGTTCGCAGGGTCGTCACTTGAGCGTGCGGGTCCCCGCGCGAGAAACAGCCGACTCAGTCGTCGCGTTCGATCACGATCTCGCGGCCGCTGACCTCGTCGGCGTCGAGCTCGTAGAGCCCGATGTCGAGGTCGCGCTTGGACTCCCCCCAGATCTCGAAGAGTGGGCGTTTCGCGCGGCCGTACTGCTCGATTCGCTCCACGGTCATATCCTCCGTGCTGATCGCTTCGAGCGTCCCCGTCACGACGACACTCCGGTACGTGGCGGTCTCCGCCTCTTCTTCGTACACCACGAGCCGTGCCGACGGTTCGGCTTCGAGGAATGCGCGCTTCTCGCTCTTGGGCGTTGACACGAGCCGCAGGAAGAATCGTCGGTCGTCGGCGTCGTACCCGAACGAGATCGGGATGGCGTACGGGTCGTCGTCCGAGGCGAGCGCCAGCACCCCGGTCTCGTGGCGACCGAGCAGCGAATCGGTCTCGGTGGCGGATAGCTCGGTCTCTTGCTCGAGGCCCATCGTCTACCCCGAACTTGTCGGTGCGAATTGTTATAGTTGCGCTTCTGTCCCGACGACGGCGGCCGGTCCAGGGTCGCCCGAGGAGCCCGGACGCCTCAGGTCGGGGGTGACTCCGAGAAGGCGTCATCGGAGACGGACGCGCCGCACACGACGCAGCCGTTCTCCACGAGCGCGTCACGCATCGGGGCGTTGACCGACATCGACTCCCCGCACTCGGGGCAGACGAACGTGTAGTCGGAACCGGCGGCGCTCATCATTACGTGTGGATTAGTCCCGTGTAGATAAATGACCCTCCTCTGTTCCAAGGGATTGAGAAGACCCGGTAGCCGGGCGGCTAGGTCCACCGGTCGAGCGTCGAGTCGCGGCCGTCCTGGAGGTAGCGGCAGATGCGGTCCTCGTCCCAGCCGAGCGGGGAGACGATGCTCCGGCACGCCCGGACGAGGCGGCGTTCGTAGTACTCGGGCGCGTACGTCTGGGGGTCCTCGAAGGCGAGGGTGACGCAGCCGCGTTTGCTGGCGTCGGGGTCGGTGACGACGAACGTGACGTCCTGCCCGGGGTGTTTCGGGACGCCGAGGCGGTCGCTCCGGGCGAGTGCGGCGACGTTGTGGGTGCGGCGGCTGTACTCGGCGAGCGGTTTGGTGACGCGCTGTCGGACGACGAGGTCGGCGGGGTCGACGTCGCCCCGGTTGAGTTCGGCGAGTCGGTCGGCGAGCACGTCGCAGACCGGACCGGGTTCGCGGTGGTCGTCGAGCGCCCGCACGAAGTCCTTCTGGGCGTCGCTGACGAAGGTGGGGGTGGAGCGCTGGCGGCACTCGACGCCCCGGTACTTGAACGCGTCCTGGTCCTTCTTCTTTCCGACGTAGCGGTTGAGGGCGCCGCCCTCAGCGCCCGTTCGGGGGTGGAACGTCACCCAGTCGTAGGCGGCCTCGAACTCGAACGGGATGTCGATGTCGGCCTCGATCCGGCTCGCGACCTCCCGGATCGGTTCGGGGTCGTCCCGACAGGCCCGGACCCAGACACTATCTACGATGCCGTGCACGACGTCCCAGCCGGCGTCGCGGAGCGTCTGCTTGGCGTCGAGGAGGATGTCGCGGGCGTAGGCGTTGATGGCTTCGTGGCACTCGATGCGGCCGAACTTCGCGTTCCGGTAGCCCTGGTAGCCAAAGCAGGAGACGAGGATCCACTTGATGGCGTTCGAGACGGCTTCCTCGTCGGAGACGTCGGTGGCGTCCCGGTCGTTGTACTCGGCGGCGTCGATGCCGGCTACCGCGATGCGGTCCTTTGCGAGGCTCCGACGGAACAGGAGTGGTTCGAGGGCCTGCCCGAGGAAGCCCTCGCGGGTGCAGACCTCGTATCCGAGCCGGGGGACCGTCTCGTGGTCGTGGTCGTCGCAGGTGCAGCCGACCGTCTCGGGGGACACGTTGTACTCGCTGATGATTCGGGGGTAGAGGCTCCCGAAGTCGAGTTCGACGACGTCCTCGTGGAGGCCGACCCGTGGTTCGAACGTGAACCCGCCGCGGTCGCCCTCGTGGAGCGTGCGGACGTCCTTGTAGGTCTCGCGCTGGCGCTTCTGGAGGGGGACGAGGACCTCGCGCTCGTCGAGGGCGAGCCGGGTCTGGATGGACGTGAGGATGGTGCCGATGCTCCCCCACGCGGTCTCCTGGAGGGGACGGCGGGACCGGTGGACGAGGAATCGGAGGCCCGCGATGGTGGAGTTCCCGAGCAAGAAGCTGTTCGACGTGTCGACGATGGCGCGGCCGGGGACGTGGTAGCGGGCGGGCGAGTGCCCGACCTGGCCGTAGCTCTCGAACGTGTTCTCGCCCGCGAGCTTCCGGTGGCCGGGTAGCCGCCCCAACTGGAGGTCAACGCCGTGGTCGTCGGCCTTCTCGTGCAGCAGGGGGACGAGGTCGGCCGTCGACAGCACGAGGACGTCCGGGTCGACGTCGCGGAGACGGGCCGCGACGGATTCGAGGACCGCCGCCTCGCCACCCCGGAGGCGGTCGCCGTCCACCCGCAACTCGGAGACGTCCCGATTCGCGAGCGCCTGCTCCGCGATCTGGATGCGGAACGTCCGCAGATCCTCGCCGGGTGTCGGGTCCACATCCCGGTCGAGGCAGTACCGGAAGCCGGGCGTGAAGTCGGCGTTGTAGAGCCGGAACGTCCCCGGTGGGTGCTCGCCGCGCTCGTAGTCGTACCGCACGGACTTCACGAACGACCGGATCTCGCTCGGCCGTTCGAGGTCGATGCGGAGGACGGGCGATGGGTCGCGAGCGTCGAGCCGGAGGCGCCATTCCTCGCGCTCGACCGCGACGGTCCGGGGGTCCTCGCGGAGGTCGGCCGCGAGGTCGTCGAGCAGGACGCCGTCGTCGCTTCGGGACGCGACGTAGACGCTCGGCGTGTAGTCCTCGATGGCACGGAAGTCGGCGTATGGTGTGGCCTCGTCGCCATCGCCGGTACCGTCACTGCCCTCGGGGTGGTACCACTCGCGGACGACGTCGTCGGTGACGTCGACGTGGAAGCAGTCGCCGCCATCCGGGGGTGCCTCGACGTCGAGGCCGGGGTGGTCGGGGTCGACCGCGGGCGGCGATTCGCCGGCAGCGTCGTCGACGGACATCTATCCGGCGTCGGCCGGGGACTCCGGTAGCGGTTCGTCGGTCGAGTCCGAGTCCGAGTCCACAGCCGTCCCATCCGCTGGTCCGTCGAGGCGGGCTTCGAGCGCATCGACGCGTTCCTGGAGTTCCTGGACGGCCTCGCGGCGTTCCCGGAGTTCGGCCTCCTGGGCGACGAGCACGGAGAGCACGGCACCCTGGGCGGGCCGGGGCGGGTTCTGGTGGGTGGCGGCGTCGGCGAACGACCGCGCCTTCTCGACGACGGCGTCGAAATCCTCGTCGTGGGGGTGGCGGAGCGCCCGACGGAAGGGCTGGTACTCCTGGACGAGGCTGTCGAGGGCCCGGCGGTAGGTCGGGTTGCTGCGGCCCATTCAGGCCACCCCCAGGGACGCGTCGAGTGCGGTCTGGACGTCGAGCAGCGTGGCCTCCCAGGGGTCGAACGAGTCCGTCGCGCCGAGCAGGTCGACCCAGTACGGGATGGTGGTCTGCCAGTAGCCCGGGCCCGCGTACGTCGTGGTCTCGAAGTTCTCGCCCGAGTACTTGAATCCGAAGTCGGTGTGTTCGACGGCGAGTTCGTGGTCGGCGGCGTCGAGCACGGTGTCGGCGAGCGGGCCCGGGTCGTCGCCTGTGGCGACCCCATCCACGGTTGCGAGGACGGGGCAGCCGAGCGCTTTGGCGGTCTCCCGGAGCACGGTGAGGCCGGCGTCGAGCATGTCCTCGGCCTCCCAGTCCGGGACGTCGTCGTCCGCGTACTGCGCGGCGAATCCAGGCGCGACGATCAGGGTGGTGCCGGGGCGGGCGACCTTCGGGAGGTCGCGGACGGCCTCGTAGTGCTGGTAGGCGGTGAACGCCCGTGTCAGTCGGAGGCCCGTGAGCGTGCGGCTGCTCGCGTGCCGGTAGAGCTCCTGGGTGCTCGCGTCGTTGCTGCCGTCGACCCAGTACGCGGGGCCGTCCCGGCGCCGGAGCTCGTCGGCGACGAGCCGGTGGAGCGCCGTGGACCGGGCGTGTGGCCGGCGAAGGACGACCAGGCCGTCTGGGATGGCCGGTCGATCGATACTCCCGTCTGCGTGTGATACTGTGGCTCCCATCGTTCCCACCTGGATCGACGGACGCCCGGCGCATAAGGCCGGGCCAGAAGCGCGGCGAAAGTGAAAGTGGGTAGCAGCGGCGCCGCCCAGTCAGTCCGGTCCCTATCAGCGTCCGCCGGGGAGATACTCTCGGAAGTCGACGAGGCGACGGCCCAGGGCCGCCGGATCGAACAGCGCGGCGATGGCCGCGGTGACCAGAACGAGCAACGGGACGCCGACCGCCAGCATCGGCGCGACCGGGGCGAGTGCGTCCGAGACCTGGACGGCGACGCCGTAGCCGAGTGCGACGCCGCCGACGATTGCGGCGACGAGGGCGACGGCAGCTGCCCGACCTCGGCGCGTGGCTGCGGCAGCGGCCACGTCAGCCGCGTCGTGTGCCGCCTCGGCGCGGTGGGAGAGCACTTCCGCGCGGGAGCGGGCGTCCGTCATACCCGCGAGCGCGGTGTCGGTACGTTCGGCGACGGCCCGGACCGCGGCGAGGCCCGGACGGGGGTTCAGTGCGCCCCGGACGAGCACGCCCACCGCGATGGCGACGGCGAGCGTGAGTGCCGCGAATCCGGTCGCGAGGAGTGTGTCGAGCTGTATCGGCTCGGAGTGGGGAATCGTCGTCGCGCCCGCGAGCGCGAGGGCGACGGCGACCGCGACGACCGCGATCGCGCCCCACGCCAGCCGCGTCGCGTCCGCGAGGCTGCGGTAGCGTTCGAGGAGAAGGGAGTCGTCGGGCGTCGGCATCGACGGCGGTGTGGGCGCGTGCGTCACGGGCCGCCGGTCGCTCGGTGTCCCATCCGGGGGGACGTCGAACTGGAGCGGGTCGTGGACGACGTCCGCGAGCATCGCGTACGGCGTGCCGTACGCACGGGCGAGCGAGTCGAGCGTGTCCTCGGTCTCGATCCGGTAGAGGAGGTCGTCCCGGCGCACGTCCCGCAGCCCGAGCGACAGCAGGCTCACGTAGTCCTTCGCCGCCTGCCAGTTCGTCACCGTCACGACGCCCCAGGACGCCTCGGGGCCCTCGAGAGTCGTGAACCGCTCCACGTCGCTCGGTGTCCCCGAGACGGACCAGACCTGCGCGACGCCCCGCACCCCGGTCGCGTCGTGGAACAGCACGAAGTCGCCGCGCTCGACGTCCGCCAGCAGGTCCGGGTCGTTGCACGCCCAGACCCGCGTATCGGAGAGCGTCCGCACCAGCTCCGTCGCCCGCGACGGCTCACGGCGTGGCTCCTCACCGAACGCCTCGACCGCACCGGGCGCCCCGAGCGACGCGAGGAAGAACCGCCGGCGAAACCCGTCAGTCATCGACCGGGATTTCGCGGCCTCGTACTTGAGCCTATCCCCGCGAACATTGTGTCTGATAATCGGGACAGGTGGACGGTCAGTTGGATCCGGCGAAGGGATTCCCACCGCGTACGCCCACAAAGCCCTCGGCCCGCTCCCGCCCGCTCAGCGACATATCCGCTCCGCGGATAGTGGTCGCTGACCCGGTGAGGGCGCCTCCGGCGCCCGGGACCGGGCCTCGCCCTTTGAATCCACCAGGACCGCCACGTGGATTGTGGAATCGGCTATGGTCCATTGATTGTGCGGCCCCTGGTGGATTGAAAGGACGAGGACGGCTCGCGGTGAACACCGTGAACAGATTCGCTCGTGAACAGGGACCCGCGAATGGAGTGAGCGGGATGTTCACGAGCGGACGCGAGCCGTTCGAGGGCTTTCGAGGAAGCTGTCGGTACAAATCAGTCCGAACCAGCACCAACCCACGACGATTTCCGGAAAAATACGCCCCACAAGCGCGAATTTAAAATGGCCGGGTGGTCTAAGCCCGGGTATATGGCGAAATATTCGACGGGGGACGGCTCCTCCGGGGGCGGTGGCTCGTGCGAGCTCTGTGGGGCGGCCACGGAGAATCTTCGCACGGCGAGCGTCGCTGGCGCGGAGCTGTCGGTCTGCCCCGATTGCGCGAAGAACCACGACGAGAACGCGAAGGGGCGATCCGGTGGCGGTCGACGTGGCGGTGGCGGTGGCGGCGGAGGCGGTTCCGGTGGGTCCAGCGGTGGTCCCACGGGACTGAGCGAGGAGGAACGGAAGCGACGTGCGGCCCAGAACACGGCGAAGCAGTACGACAAGGTTGGCGGCGACTCGTCGCACTGGGAGGAGCACGGCACGAACTACGAGAAGGACCGGCTGCCGTACCTCGTGAGCGACTACGGGAAGCGTGTGGTGGACGCGCGACAGGATGCGGGCCTGCAGCGGGGCGAACTGGCGCAGGAGCTCAAGGTCGACGAGTCCGACCTGCTCGCGGTCGAGCAGGGCCGCGCGACGCGAGCCGGCGTCGGTGGGTCCGTGATCGCGGCGCTCGAAGAGCGTCTCGACGTCGAGCTGAGCGAGGAGACGTAAGCCGGGGTAGGGGCCGGCAGGCGGAATGGAACCGTAGTCCGGTTCCCGCGTACTTTTCACGTCCCGCGGTCATCTGAAGGGTAATGAGTGCTTCACAGGCGCCGAGCGACCCGTACGTACACGAGTTCGAGGCGGACGTCGAACGCATCGAGGACGGCGGGCTGGTGCTCTCGGGCACCTACTTCTATCCCGAGGGCGGCGGCCAGCCGGCTGACCGCGGACAGCTCGCGGGCGCCGAGCTAGTCGACGTCCAGAAGACGCCCGATGGCGACGTCGTCCACTATCTCGCCGATGGTTCCGACGTCACCGTCGGCGAGGACGTCGATGCCGGCGACGAGGTCGTGGGCGTCGTCGACCAGGAGTTCCGGCGGTACTGCATGCGCGCGCACACTGCGAGCCACGTGCTCTACGGGGCCGGGCGCCGCGTCCTCGACGACCTCGGGTACGGTGGGTTCAATATCGATTCGGGGAAGGTTCGCGTCGACTTCGAGACGTCGACGGACATCGACGACTCGGTGCTCGTGGAGCTCGAACGGCTCGTGAATCGCGCAGTGTGGGACTCCCTGGACGTGTCGTGGGAGGAGCTTCCGACCGAGGAGGCACAGGAGCGCGAGGACATCGCGTTCAACACGAAGACCGAGGAGGGCGTGATGGCTGGGAGCGACACCGTCAGGGTCGTCACGGTCGACAGCTGGGACGTCGCGGCCTGCGGCGGGACGCACGTCTCGAACACCAGCGAGATCGGGCCCGTGACGGTGCTCGATCGCTCGAACCCCGGCGAGGGCCTGACCCGGGTCGAGTTCGCGGTCGGCCCCACGGCCATCGACCAGCGGGCCGACGCGAACCTGGCGGCCCGGACCGCTGCGGCGGATGCTGGCGTCCCAGTCGACGAACTCCCCGACGCCATCGAACGCTACCAGCAGGACGTCGAGAGTCTCGAAGGCGAACTCTCGGACCTGAAGGCCGAGGTGCTCGATGCCCGACTGGGCGACCTCGACACAGTCGAGAAGGACGGTGCGACGTGGCAGATCGGTGCGGTCGAGGGGTTCGAGGCGAACGACGTCGGGGACCGCGCGAAAGCACTGGTCGCTGGCGGTGACGCTGCGGCAGGGGAGCACGCGCCCGACGTCATCGCCGCAACTGGTGGCGAGGGCCGGCCGTTCCTGGTGGTGGCTGCGGGGGAGAGCGACGTCGACGCTGGCGACGTCGTGGATGACGTGACCGACGAGTTCGGCGGCGGCGGAGGCGGGAGTCCGTCCTTCGCGCAGGGCGGCGGCCTCGACGCGACGACCGACCAGATCGTCGCCTACCTCCGTGGCGAGGCGGTCGAGACGCCCGACGCCGGACAGGGGTAGCGGCCACTGCGGCGGACGGCCCGTCCGGCCGCAGATGTTGCTCGAAGCGGAATCGTTCATCTTTATTCGGCGGTCGTCGAACGAGTGGGTATGAAGCTGAACGCGGAGCAGCGACAGATCCGGGACGCGGTCCGGGAGGTCGCCGAGGCGGAGATCGCGCCCGTCGCCGCCGAGTGCGACCGCGAGGAGCGGTTCCCGGAGGACGTCTGGGACACGCTCGCGCAGGACCTCGAGCTGACGGCGATGACCGTCCCCGAGGCGTACGGCGGGCTGGACGTGGGGAGTCTGACGTACAGCGTCGTGAACGAGGAGGTCGCGTACGGGATGCTCTCCGTCGCGACCGCGCTGTCCGTGCACTGTCTCGCGACCTCGTGCATCGCGGAGTTCGGCAGCGACGATGTGAAGGCGGAATGGCTGCCCGACATGGCCGGGGGACGTCCCGTCGGCGCGTTCTGTCTCTCCGAACCCGAGGCGGGCTCGAACCCCGCGCAGATGGCGTCGACAGCGGTGAAAGACGGCGACGAGTACGTCTTGAACGGGAAGAAGCAGTGGATCACGAACGGCGAGCGCGCCGGCGTCTGCATCGTCTTCGCGAAGGTCGACGGTGACGACGACAAGGTCACCCAGTTCCTCGTTCCGAAGGACACTGACGGCTTGGCGGTCGGGAAGAAGGAGGAGAAGCTCGGTCTGCGGGCGAGCGACACCACCGCACTCCTGCTCGACGACGTCCGCATCCCGGAGCGCTACCGGCTCACCGAGGAAGGCCGTGGGCTCTCGGCCGCGCTCCACATCCTCACCGGCGGGCGAATCGGCATCGCGAGCCAGAGCGTTGGGCTCGCGCAGGTAGCGCTGGACGATGCGCTCGAGTACAGCCAGGAGCGCGAGCAGTTCGACCAGCCCATCAGCGACTTCCAGACCATCCGCCACAAGCTCGCGGACATGCAGACCGACCTGCAGGCCGCCCGCCTCCTCACCCGGGACGCGGCCCGGAAGGCCGACGACGGCGAGGGCTTCCGGCAGGCGGCGAGCATGGCGAAGTACTTCGCGAGCGAGATGGCGGTGGACGTCACGAACGAGGCCGTCCAGATCCACGGCGGCTACGGATATACGACTGATTTCGACGTCGAGCGCTACTACCGGGACTCGAAGATCACGACCATCTACGAGGGGACGAGCGAGATCCAGAAGACCGTGATCGCACGCGAGATGCTGGACTGACGGCTCGCGGCACCGGTTCTGAAAAGACGACGAACGATAGAAAAATCGGGTTTTCGGGGGCTTAGTCGAGGTCGAAGCGGTCGAGCGTCATGACCTTGTGCCAGGTGTTGACGAAGTCCTGGACGAACTTCTCTTCGGCGTCGTCGGCGGCGTAGACGTCAGCGTACGCACGGAGGCGGGCGTTCGCGCCGAAGATGAGGTCGAAGCGGGTCGCCTCCCAAACCTGTTCACCGGATTCGCGGTCGTAGCCCTCGAAGACCTCGTCGTCCTCGGAGACGGACTCCCACTCGTAGTCCATGTCGAGCAGGTTCTGGAAGAAGTCGTTCGTGAGGGTGCCGGGCTGGTCGGTGAAGACGCCGCGGTCGGTGTCTTCGTAGGTGGCGCCGAGGGCGCGCATCCCGCCGACGAGCACGGTGAGCTCGGCGACGGAGAGGTTCAGCAGGTCGGCCTTGTCGACGAGGCGCTCCTCGAGCGAGTCGTAGAGGTCGTCGAAGTCGCCGCCGATGTAGTTCCGGAAGCCGTCGGCCTTCGGTTCGAGGACCTGGAAGGACTCGACGTCCGTCTGCTCCTGGGACGCGTCCGTACGGCCCGGCTCGAACGGAACCTCGACGTCGTAGCCGGCGTCGGCTGCGGCCTGTTCGACGGCGACGTTGCCGCCCAGGACGATGAGGTCGGCGAGCGAGACGCGCACGTCGTCCGAGCGCGAGCTGTTGAAGTCGGCCTGGATGTCCTCGTAGGTCTCGAGGATGGACGCGAGTTCGTCGGGCTCGTTGACGTCCCAGCTGCGCTGGGGTTCGAGGCGGAGTCGGCCGCCGTTCGCGCCGCCGCGCTTGTCGCTGTCGCGGTAGGTCGATGCGGCGGCCCACGCGGTCTTCACGAGCTGCGAGCGCGAGAGGTCTGCGTCGAGGATGTCTTGCTCGAGTTCCGCGACCTCGGCGTCGGCGATGCTGTCGTAGTCGGCGTCCGGAATCGGGTCCTGCCAGACGAACGTCTCGTCGGGGACTTCGGGGCCGAGGAGGCGCTCGGGTGGGCCCATGTCGCGGTGGATGAGCTTGTACCAGGCCTTCGCGAACGCCGCCTGGAACTCGTCCGGGTGCTCCTGGAAGCGCTCCAGGATCTCGCGGTAGTCGTCGTCGTGCTTCAGGGCGACGTCCGTCGTCAGCATCATCGGCTCCTCCGTGTCCTCGGGGTCGTCCGCCCCGGGTGCGTCCTCGATGTCGTCACCGACCGGGTGCCACTGCCAGGCGCCGCCGGGACCCTTCACGGACGTCCAGTCGTGGTCGAGGAGGTTGTCGATGTACCCCATGTCCCACTGGGTCGGCGTGGAGTTCCAGGGGCCCTCGATGCCGCTGGTGATCATCCCGACCTTGTCGTCGAAGTCGTGGTCCCAGCCGAGGCCCTGCTCCTCCATCGGGGCCGCCTCGGGCGCCGGGCCGACGTGTTCCTCGGGGTCGTCGGCACCGTGGGTCTTCCCGAACGTGTGGCCGCCGGCGATGAGTGCGACAGTCTCCTCGTCGTTCATCGCCATGCGGTCGAACTCCTCGCGGATGTTCTTCGCGGAGGCTTCGGTGTCGGGCTCGCCGTAGGGGCCCTCGGGGTTCACGTAGATGAGGCCCATCACGGTGTTTGCGAGCGGGTCCTTGAGGTTCCCGACCTCGCCGTCCTCGTAGCGCTCCGGGGAGGTGGTCTCGAACTCGGTCTCCGGACCCCACTCGATCGCTTCGTTGGTCTTGTATTTGTCCACGCGGCCGCCGGCGAAGCCGAACGTCTCGAAGCCCATCGATTCGAGGGCGACGTTGCCGGCGAGGACGATGAGGTCGCCCCAGGAGAGCGCCCGGCCGTACTGCTGCTTGATCGGCTGGAGCAGCCGCCGGGCCTTATCGAGGTTCACGTTGTCCGGCCAGCTGCTCTCCGGCGGGAGGCGCTGGAGGCCACCGGACGCGCCTGCGCGACCGTCAGCGGTGCGGTACGTCCCGGCGCTGTGCCACGCCATCCGGATGAACAGGGGGCCGTAGTGGCCGTAGTCGGCCGGCCACCAGTCCTGCGAGGTCGTCATGACGTCCTGGATGTCCGCCTTGACCTCGTCGAGGTCGAGCTGCTGGAACTCCGCGGCGTAGTCGAAGTCCTCGCCGTAGGGGTCGATGGCCGCGTCGTTGTCGTCGAGGATGTCGACGTTCAGCAGGTCCGGCCACCAGTCCTGGTTGTGCCACGTCATCGATGAGACGCCTCCACGGCGATGGGCTCAGCGTCGTTGGACTGCGGTTCGGTCGTTCGGGGGGCGCGAGATTCGTCTGGCATGTAGTTGGAACACTCGGGAAGACACGACCCATCCACCTAAAGGTGGCTTTAGCCATAGCTAACAGTCTGACAGCCGGTACCACGGGCCGTCCTGCGCGTCGTGGCGGGACGACCGAACCCACAAGAGGGGCGACGCCGTACAGCGGTGCATGACCGACGAACCGGCAGCCGTCGTGTACGACCTCGACGGGACGCTCGTACGCCTCGACGTGGACTGGGAAGCCGTCAGGACGGGGCTCGGTGAACAGCTCCAGGCGGTCGACGTCGACCCCGAACCCTTCGAGACGTGGGAGCTCCTCTCCGCGGCCGAAGCTGCAGGGATCGGCGATGCCGCACACGCGTTCATCTCCGAGCACGAACGAGCCGGCGCCGAGGTGTCCAGCCGACTCCCCACGGCCGACGAGCTCGACGCACTCGACGTCCCGGTCGGCGTGTGCTCACTGAACTGCGAGGACGCCTGCCACATCGCGCTCGACGAGCACGGCCTCACGGACCACGTCGACGTGGTCGCGGGTCGTGACACGACCCCCGCCCGGAAGCCCGACCCGCGGTCGCTCCAGTGGGTGCTCGACGAACTCGACGTCGACGCCGAACGCAGCGTGTTCGTCGGAGACTCGGACTCGGACGAGGTCACGGCGGACCGCGTCGGCACGCGGTTCCGCTGGGTGTAGCACCGGCGAGGCGGTCAGGACTGGAGCCGTCTCTCGTACGCGAACACACCGATGGCGGTGAAGAACCAGACGAGGGCGCCGATTCCGATGGCGAACCGGGCACGGTCGAGCCAGGACGTGAGGGCGGGGTCGAGGACGAACGCGGCGAGGACGACGAGCGGGGCGCCGACGAGGATGGTGAGGACGAACGTCGTCTGCATCACCCAGCCGTAGTCGACGCCCTCGGGCGAGCTCGTCTCGACAGGTTGCACGTCCGGACCGACGTGGGAGTCGGCCGTAAACCTTCGGAAGCCACCACAGGGTTCGAACACGCTTAACTGCCGGCGGCGTGCATCTCCGGTATGCCGACGGTCCAGGACATCAGGCGACGCACGGGCGACGACGCGCCGATCACGATGCTGACGGCGTACGACGCGCCCACGGCCAGCGTCGTCGAGGACGCCGGAATAGACGTCATCCTCGTCGGGGACAGCATGGGGAATGCGGTGCTGGGCTACGAGGACACGCTCCCCGTGACGCTCGACGATGTGGCGTCGCGAACGGCGAGTGTCGCTCGCGCGACTGACGACGTGCTCGTAGTCGCCGACATGCCGTTCCTCTCCTACGGGGCCGACGTGGGCGACAGCATCGAGCACTGCGGCCGCATGCTGAAGGAAGCCGACGCGGACGCCGTGAAGCTCGAATGCGGGCCACACACCATCGAGCTGACGAAGCGGCTCACCGAACTCGGGATTCCCGTGATGGCGCACCTCGGGCTCACGCCACAGCACGTGAACCAGCTCGGCGGCTTCTTCCGGCAGGGAACCGACCAGGAGAGCGCCGAACAGATCCTCGACCTCGCGCGCCAGCACGCCGACGCTGGCGCGTTCTCGCTCGTGCTCGAACACGTCCCGGCGAACGTCGCCGCCCAGGTCACCGACGCGATCGACATCCCCACCATCGGTATCGGCGCCGGTCCTGACACGGATGGACAGGTGCTCGTCATCACGGACGTGCTGGGGCTCAGCGACCGCTCTCCACCGTTCAGCAAGCAGTACGCCGACCTCCGGAGCGAGATGCAGTCAGCCATCGAAGCCTACCGGGAGGACGTCGAGACCGGCGACTTCCCCGCCGAGGAGCACGCGCACGTCGAGGACGACATCGAGGACCTGTACTGATGGTTCGGCAGCAGACCACCACTCCCGAAGCCCGATGAGATACGTGGCAGGCGTGGATTCCGTCCACACCGCGGCGTCGGTCTGTGACTACCTCCAGGAACGACTCTCCGAGAACGACGAACTCGTCGTCGTTGCCGTCGACGAGGACGGAAGCCGGGACGCCGCCGATGCAGCCAACGTCGTCCAGGTCCGCCTCCTCGACGGCACGATTCGAGTCGAAACTCGTGCGGGCGACCCAGGCGACGAGATTCAGGACGTTGCAATCAGCGAGGACGCCACAGAGGTCGTCATCGGGGCGCACCGGGGCGCACCGGGCTGCGGACCAGCGGTCGGTGACACGGCACGCCGCTTGCTTCGCGAACTCGACCGCCCCGTCGTTGTCGTCCCCGTGCCCGAACTCGCACCCGAGTGAGGTCAGGAAGTGGGACGGCCCGGGCGCACGGGCCCGGAGACGCCACGTTCGACGACCGAGAGCGGTCAGCCCATGGATTCGATCCAGCTCCGGAGTTCACTGTTGAACGCCGCCGGTTCTTCGAGCATCGAGAGATGCGCCGCGTCCGGAATCGTCGCCAAGCCACCGTCGGGGACGTTCGCAGCGAGATACTCGTGATACGATGGCGGCGTCAGTCCATCGTGCTCGCCGGTGAGTGCGAACAGTGGGAGCACTATCTCTTCGAGGCGGTCGCGGACGTCGAAGGTGTGGCAGGATAGGAAGTCCCGCCGGGTGATGGCCTGCCCGACGTCCAGCATCGCCTCGCGGGAGAACTCGACGTATCGATCGTCGGCGTCGTGGAACAGTCGGTCGGGTTCGTGGAGGAAATCGACGACACGACCCCAGTCGTTCGCGAGCCAGTCCCGGAGGTCCTCGTGGACGGTGAGTTTCGCACCACTTCCAGCGAGCACGACGCCGGTGAGGCCGAGCCGTCGTGCTGCGTCGTGGTCGAGCAACGCGGTGAGAACGACTGCGCCGCCGAGACTGTTGCCGACGAGATAGTCGGCGTCGACCACATCTGCGACCGCCAGGACGTCTCGGCCGTACGCATCGAGCGTTTCGGGACCGGGTTTGGTGTTGACGTCGTCGCTCTCGCCGTGCCCGGAGAGGTCGAGTGCGGTAATCTGGTATTCGCCCGCGAGCCGGGCGAGCTGCGCCTTCCAGAGTCCGTGGGTTGCACCACTGCCGTGGACGAGGAGCATCGATGGGCGATCCTCGTCCGGGCCGCGTGTTCGATAGGCGGTGGTGCGGCCGTCGTGGTCGACGGTTTCCATACGTCCAGTTCATCGACCGCGACCATCACCGTTCGGGTGTGAACCGCAATACTACCGAATCCCCAGGAATCGGTACCCGTACCCCGAATTTCAGCGACAGGCTTAAATACTTATCTAGCTAACTTCCGGTTAGTACATGACTCTCGAAGAACTCGCGAGCGGCGAACAACGGGCCGTTCGCACCTACGAATACGACGACGCGACCACGATGGTCGCAGACCTCCGCATCCCCGACGAGAAGCTCTCGCTGGACGTCGTGGACGGAACCGGCATCATCGTCGTCACCGCCGATGGCGAGGAACGCCAGTTCGAGTTCGACCTCCCCGCGGGTGACGTGACCAAAGCTATCATCAACAACGGCGTCGTCACCATCGAGGTAGCACGATGAAACTCACGGTCAAACCACTCAAGCAGAAGGACGCGGGCCGTGGACTCGCCGCCGTCGACCGGCAGGCGATGCGAGACCTCGACCTGGAGAACGGCGACTACGTCGTCATCGAGGGGAGCGACCAGGGCCGCGCCGTCGCGCGCGTCTGGCCGGGCTACCCAGAGGACGAGGGACAGAACGTCGTCCGCATCGACGGCCGGCTCCGCCAGGAGGCCGACGTCGGCATCGACGACAAGGTCACCGTCGAGAAGGCGGACATCAAGCCCGCGACCAGCGTGACCGTCGCGCTCCCACAGAACCTCCGCATCCGTGGGAACATCGGCCCGATGATCCGCGATAAGCTCAGCGGTCGCCCGGTGACGTCCGGGCAGACGGTTCACGTCAGCCTCGGCTTCGGCGGGCTCGCCGCCGTGAGCGGCCAGCAGATCCCCCTCAAGGTCGCGAGCACGGACCCCGACGGGACCGTCGTCGTGACCGAGGACACCGAGATCCACATCAGCGAACGCCCCGCAGAAGAGATCGCTGCGGGCAGTCGCGGTGGCGGTGGCGACGGCGCTGCATCGCCGAGCGTCGCGTACGAGGACATCGGTGGCCTCGACGACGAACTCGAGCAGGTCCGGGAGATGATCGAGCTCCCGATGCGCCACCCCGAACTCTTCCAGCAGCTCGGCATCGAGCCGCCGAAGGGCGTCCTCCTCCACGGCCCACCTGGCACGGGGAAGACGCTCATCGCGAAGGCCGTCGCGAACGAGATCGACGCGCACTTCGAGACCATCTCCGGCCCGGAGATCATGTCGAAATACTATGGCGAGAGCGAGGAGCAGCTCCGCGACATCTTCGACGAAGCGGAACAGAACGCACCCGCCATCATCTTCATCGACGAACTCGACTCCATCGCGCCCAAGCGCGGCGAGACGCAGGGCGACGTCGAGCGCCGCGTCGTCGCACAGCTCCTCAGCCTCATGGACGGCCTCGAGGAGCGCGGTGACGTCACCGTCATCGCCGCGACGAACCGCGTCGACGCCATCGACCCAGCGCTCCGCCGCGGTGGTCGCTTCGACCGCGAGATCGAGATCGGCGTCCCCGACAAGAAGGGGCGCCTGGAGATCTTCCAGGTCCACACGCGTGGGATGCCCCTGAGCGACAAGGTCGATGTCGACGAGATGGCCGAGAACACGCACGGCTTCGTCGGCGCCGACATCGAGAGCCTCGCGAAGGAGGCAGCGATGAACGCGCTCCGCCGCATCCGCCCCGAGATCGACCTCGAAGCCGACGAGATCGACGCCGAACTCCTCGAATCCATCCGCGTCACCGAGACGGACTTCAAGGAGGCCATGAAGGGCATCGAGCCCTCCGCCATGCGCGAGGTCTTCGTCGAGGTCCCCGACATCACCTGGAAGGACGTCGGTGGCCTCGAGGATACGAAGGAACGCCTCCGCGAGACCATCCAGTGGCCCCTCGACTACCCCGAGGTCTTCGAGGCCATGGACCTCGAATCCGCCAAGGGCGTCCTGATGTACGGGCCACCCGGCACGGGGAAGACCCTTCTCGCGAAAGCGGTCGCGAACGAGGCCAACTCGAACTTCATCTCCGTGAAGGGGCCCGAACTCCTCAACAAGTACGTTGGCGAGTCCGAGAAGGGCGTCCGCGAGGTCTTCGAGAAGGCCCGGTCGAACGCACCCACCGTGGTGTTCTTCGACGAGATCGACTCCATCGCAGGCGAACGCGGGAAGAACATGGGTGACTCCGGCGTCGGCGAACGCGTCGTCAGCCAGCTCCTCACGGAGCTCGACGGCATCGAGGCGCTCGAGGACGTCGTCGTCATCGCGACGACCAACCGCCCAGACCTCATCGACCCCGCGCTCCTCCGGCCGGGACGCCTCGACCGGCACGTGCACGTGCCCGTCCCCGACGAGGAAGCGCGCCGCGCCATCCTCGACGTCCACACCCGCAACAAGCCGCTCGCCGACGACGTCGACCTCGACAAACTCGCGCGCCGCACCGAGGGCTTCGTCGGCGCCGACGTCGAAGCACTCGTCCGGGAAGCCACGATGAACGCCACCCGCGAGTTCGTCAACAGCGTCGACCCCGAGGAAGCCATCGAGAGCGTCGGGAACGTCCGCGTCACCATGGCCCACTTCGAGGAAGCCCTCGAAGACGTCGGCCCCAGCGTCGACGAAGACGTCAAGGAACGCTACCAGGAACTCGAAGAGAAGTTCAAGAAGGCCGCCGGCCCCGAAGAAGAGGAGATCGCGACGGGGCCCCGCGGCTTCCAATGAACCTTTTCCTGCGCTCGCCCTGACGGGCTCGCTGGGAAAATCTTCACCAAAAGCACTCCTCACCCCCGCCGGACCATAGGTCCGGCGTATTCTCGTTCGGCTCCGCCTCACGAGAACCCATCCGGGGGTTCCGGCCCGCTCGCGGAGCGAGCGGGGGAACCGCCGGACTCGGGCTCATCCGAGCCGCTCGTCCGGCGGATACTAGCGGTTTGCGGTTGTTTCTATTTCGACTCCGTGCTGATTGTTCAGGCGGCTATAGTCGTGTGAAGGTTCAAATACCGGAACGGGACCAGAGTGGTGTATCACGTAACACTGGACGCTGGTGGCCTCGGCGGTTGCGTGGCGCACCATCAGCACGGGAGCGAATCAACTCCTGAATCACGATTGGTATCGGGCCTCTCGTAAGAAAACGGGCGCCGCCTGTTCGCTACTGCGAGAGCTTCTCGGCAGCATCGCGTTCGACGAGCGGGTCGGCGTTCTCGGTCGGGAGTGTGACGACGTCGTCCGCTTCGAGCGTGTACTCGCGGCCATCGAGACCGAAGATCTCGCCGATGTCCTTGGTGATCCGGACGGTGGTGCGGTCGACGTCGGGCTCATCGTCCGCCGCGTCCTCGGAACCAGACGAGTCCGCGCCACCTGCTGGGTCCGACGACTCGCCATCGTCGGAATCAGCGCCGGGCTCGTCAGCGACAGCGCTCGCGATGTCGGCCTCAGATGGCTCGGCTGACGAACCAGAGTCACCGATATCACCGCCCATGGCGGCCGCGGCGGACGACTCGTCACCGGACTCGTCGGTCGTCGAGTCATCGCTGTCGGCCGGCGGCTTGGGGGTCTCCTGGCCGCGTTCGTGGTCGTCCTGCGGCGGCGCGGGTGGCTTCTTCTCGCCGGAGATGACGTCGAGAACGTGGTTCTTGTTCTCCCGGATTCGGGCGACGAGGTCCTTGAAGAGTACTTTCTCTTCCTGCGTGAGGCCACTCTGGCCACTGGACATATCTGCAGCGGCGAGGCTCGCCTGCTTCACGAGCTTGCCCATCCGGCGTTCGTAGATGGCTTCGGCGACCTGCTCGGCGGTCTCGATCTCGTCGGAGAGCTCCTGGACGCGCGGGTCGCCGAAGGGGTCCTCGAGTTCTGCAGCGCGAGCGTCCCGCTGGTCCTTGAGGTTCTGGATGTATTCGGCGACGTCCGCGTAGAACGAGTCCCGCAGGTCCTGGAGGCCATCCGTCGCGCGTTCGCGGCTCTGCGCCGCGCGGAGGTCTTCGAGATCCATGTTATTCTTTCGCCTTCTCCGCCCAGCCGCGAGCCATCAGGAAGATGCCCGCGTACTCTGGTAATGTGGTGACACCGGGCTCCACAGTAAGCGTTTCGTCGAAGAACTCGAGCGTGTACGGGCGTTCGATGTCGACCTGTATCTCGTGCCCGACGAACGTCTCGGGGACGGCGTCGGTGAGGGGGTCGAAGTCGTCGAGCTCCTCCGGGGTGAGTCGCAGGACTTCGAGGCCGCTGCCACCGTGGAGGGTGCCGGGGAAGCGGATGAGGCGGTTGGTGTCCGTCGTGACCGGTTCGTCGATAGGGGCCTCCTGTTCGTCGACGGTGCGTTCGACGAGCATGCGCGCGATCTTGAGAAACGCCGGATGGACGTCGACGTTCCCAGCGCGGACGGCGTCGGTGTTGTTCGAAACGACGTTGTAGATCGCCTGGGCCGACTTCTCGCCGACGCCCTCGAGTGACTGGAGGTACTCGACGGCGTCGTCCTCGTCGCGAGTGAGGAGCTCGTCGACGAAGTCGTCGATGGTGTCAGTGGTTCGACGGCCCCAGCCGCCGTCAGTAGGGAGCGTGCGTCGAGTGGTCGGGTTCTTGAGCCCCATGCCGCCGACGCCCTCCTCCACGACGAGCGAGTCGAGGTCGAGGCCGTTCCCCCGGAGGTAGTCCACGATCTCGCGGCGTTCGTTGCGTTCGAGTTCCTTGACGCGTTCGTCGCGGACGTGGACGTGGTAACCGCGCCCGCCGGAGAAGGCGATGGTGAGGTCGTCGTACCCGAAGTCGCGTTCGAGGAGGTCGACGAGACGCAGGAGAGCAGCCTTGCACTTGGAGAGCATCTCCGCGTACGAGTCCTCGCCGAGCGTGACGTTCGGGAGGTGGTCGGCGTCGAGGTCGAAGACGAGGTCGCTTCCCTGCCAGCGCTTGGACTGCATCGTGCGGGCGCTCGGGTCCTCGTAGTACCCGGCGGAGAAGTAGACGTGCCGGGGGCGTTCGCGTTCGAGGAACTCCTCGAGGTTCCCGAGGTCGAGGAGCGACCGGTGGCGCACCATCGTCGTGTCGGGGCCCTCCGTCCACGGGATGTACCCCCACTCGCGGCGCTCCGCACCGGGTGGCGTCGTCACCGACGCCCGCCGGTAGTAGTCGCGGAATCGGCCGCGAAGGTACGCGCGCGTTCGCTCCTCCATCAGACTGACGCGTTAGCGAGACGGAGTGAAAGGCGTATCGCTCCGGGTGCTCCAGGGTTCACCGTCGGAGGAAGTCGGAGAGCTTGTCGAGGAGTCGCGAGTCGCCGAGTTTGAGGTAGAAGGCGGCGCCGCCGTCCTCGTAGTAGTTCTCGATCTTGCGGACGCGGTCGAAGCCGAGATGTTCGTAGAACTCGAGGGCGTTCTGGTTGTCGGTGCGGGCGTGGCAGGAGACGGAGTTGGCGTCCTGTGCGACGCGGGCGACGAGTCGTTCGCCGAGGCCTTCGCCACGTCGTTCGGGTTCGATGGCGAGGAAGAGGATGTAGCCGTCGCGGCGCGCTGCCGTGAAGCCGACGAGGTCACCGTCCGGGCCGTCGAGGAGGACGTGGACGGTGGAGCGCTGGTAGGCGTCCGCGAAGAACCCCCGTCGCTGTTTGAGGAGGGCTTCGTCCTCGCGGATTCGCTCCTTGAGCTCCCACGCGGCCTCCAGGTACTCCCGTGACCCGGGGGCGACGACGCGAGCCTGGACGGTGACGCTCACTAGCCGGGAGTAACAGGTGGCTGAATATAATTCCACCGCCCTCGACCATTGTTTGTTTCGATTACGTTCGTCGTGGCCGAAACCCATTAACCGTGGGTGGTCCTCTAGGTGGGTGTTCGATGCTCGCGTCCGACGACCACCGGGAGTCAGTGCAGGCCGCCCGGGAGTCCGTCATCGACCGGCTGCGGGAGGCGTTCCTTACGGGGTTCGCGGTGATGATCCCGTTGCTCATCACGCTGTACGTGTTGACCGTCGCCGCGGGGATCATCGTTGACGTCCTGACGCCGGTCGAGCAGGGCCTCCAGCAGCTCCAGCTCGCGCCCGAGCGAGCGAACACGCTCGTCCGGGTGATGGCGGTCGTCCTCCTGTTGCTAGTTACACTCCTCGTCGGACTGTTCGCAACGTTCAGCACGGGCCGCGCGGCCCTGAAGCAGTTCGACACGCTCGTGGAGCGCATTCCAGGTCTCGGTGCGGTCTACAAGAGTTTCCGCCAGATGGGGGACGTGATGCTGGAGAGCGAGTCCGGGAACTTCCAGGAGGTGAAGCTCGTCGAGTTCCCGCAGAACGGCGCGTACACGCTTGGGTTCGAGACGACCGAGACCCCGGACCAGATCGAGGAAGCGGCGGGACGTGAGGGGATGCGGACACTGTTCCTCCCCCTCGCCCCGAACCCCGTGATGGGTGGGTTCCTCGCGCACATCCCCGAGGAGCAGATCATGGACGTCGACATGACCGTCGAGGAGGGGATCAGGGCGGTCGTCACGACCGGCGTCGGTATCGCCCAGACCGACTCCGACGGCCACGTTGGCCTCACCCCACAGCGGATGATGAATCTCAACGGCCAGCAAACCACAATGGCCAACCAGTCGGAGGGCGAAGCGGACGACGACTAGATGCGTTCCTACACCCTGCGCGAGCACACCGCCGACGTCGCCGTGGAAGCCGACGGTGCCTCTCCTGGAGCGGTCTTCGCTGCCGTTGCCGACGGGATGGCCGCCGCGATGGCGGACGGCGAGATTCCCGAGACCGGCAGTCGATTCACGGTCTCTGAGACCGCCGAGAGCCTCGACGCCGTGCTGTACGACTACCTCGACCGACTCATCTACGAGCGCGACGTCCGGGGCATCCTGCCGGTCGACAACGAGGCGGAGGTATCGACCAGCGATGACGGCGAGTGGACGGTCGAGGGGAGTGCTCGCGGGGTACCACTCGGCGACGTTGACGCGAGAGATCTGAAGGCCGTGACGTACAGTGACATGGTGGTCGAGGAAATCGACGATGGTTGGCACGCGTACGTCGTCTTCGACGTCTGATCTGGCCACGACGGTCGAACCACCGGGCGGTCGACTGCGTAACCTACTCCTATCGGCCACCCCGAGAGACACGTATGACTTCCTTCGATGCGGGCGAGTTCACGCTCCACGAGGTCCACGACCACGTCTGGGAGCTCGCGCCCGAGGCCGAGATGCAGGTCCCGGTCCGGGTGCTCGCGAGCGAGCCATTGCTCGAGCAGATCAAGGGCGACAAGACGCTCGAGCAGATCCGGAACGTCTCCCACATGCCCGGTATCGTGACGCACGCGCTCTGCATGCCCGATGGCCACCAGGGCTACGGCTTCCCCGTCGGTGGGGTCGCCGCCCTGGACGCCGAGGACGGCTGCATCTCTCCGGGTGGTGTCGGGTTCGACATCAACTGCGGCGTCCGGATGCTGAAGACGAACCTCACCTACGACGACATTCGGGGGCGTGAAGAGGAACTCGTCGACGCCCTGTTCGAGGCGGTCCCGTCGGGGCTCGGCGGCGGTGGCGTCATCGACGGTGACGCCGAGACCGTCGACTCGATCCTCGCCCGGGGGATGGACTGGGCGCTGGAGGAAGGCTACGCGATCCGTGACGACCTCGAGCACTGCGAGGACGAGGGCATGCGGCCGGACGCCGACCCGAGTGCGGTGAGCCAGAAGGCGAAGGACCGTGGCCGGAACCAGATCGGGAGCCTGGGCAGCGGGAACCACTTCCTCGAGGTCCAGCGCGTCACCGACGTGTACCGCGACGACGTCGCCGACGCCTACGGGCTCTCGAAGGACCAGATCGTCGTCCTCATCCACTGCGGTAGTAGGGGCCTCGGCCACCAGGTCTGTTCCGACTATCTCCGCGAGATCGAGCGCGAACACCCAGAGTTCCTCGCTTCCCTCCCCGACAAGGACCTCGCCGCCGCACCCGCCGGCAGCGAACTCGCCGAGGACTACTACGGTGCCATGTGTGCCGCGATCAACTTCGCGTGGGTGAACCGCCAGCTCATCATGCACCAGACCCGCCAGGTCTTCCAGGACGTCTTCGACACCCCCTGGGCGGACCTCGACATGCACCTCCTCTACGACGTCGCCCACAACATCGCGAAGAAGGAGGTCCACGAGGTCCCCGTCGACACCCAGTCCTGGACCCCCGGAGACAGCACGGCGGACACCGAGACCGAGGAGCGCGAACTCTACGTCCACCGGAAGGGCGCGACCCGCGCCTTCCCCGCCGGCCATCCCGAGGTCCCGAAGGCGTACCGTGACGTGGGACAGCCCGTCATCATCCCCGGGAGCATGGGCGCGGGCAGCTACATCTTACGAGGTGGCGAGGAATCGATGGCGCTCACGTTCGGGTCGACGGCCCACGGTGCCGGCCGGACGATGAGCCGGACGCAGGCGAAGCAGGACTACTGGGGCGAGGACGTCCAGGACGAACTCCGCGAGCAGGACCACATCTACGTGAAAGCCAATTCAGGTGCGACGATCGCGGAGGAGGCGCCGGGCGTCTACAAGGACGTCGACGAGGTCGTGCGCGTCTCGGACGAACTCGGTATCGGCGACAAGGTCGTTCGGACGTTCCCCGTCTGCAATATCAAGGGGTAGTCCGGTCGCCCGAAGAAGACTCCTTCAGGGACCGCGGGGCCCGTCCGGGCCTCGAGGGCCACCAGGTCCGCCAGGACCCTCTGGACTGCGCGGTCGGCTCGGCGTGTTGGGGTCGGCGAGCGTGACCGTCTCTGTTTCGGGTTCGCGTTCCACCTCGAGGCCGTCCTCGTACCGGACGAAGTTCAGGTAGAAGGCGTCGCCACAGCCATCGCCCGCCCAGTCCGCGTTGGGGCTCTCCCCGCATTCGAATCGGACACCATCGACGTCGCCGTCCTCGAAGTCCTCGTCGGGCGCGACGTACGTCCAGCCCTCGAGGGGGTACGGCGTCACGGACTTGTCGGCGAGGTAGCCGTCGCGGATGAGGGACACGACGGTCTCGCAGTGGGGGCAGTAGTACCGGACTTCGGTAGCCATCGAGTAGGCGTATGGGCCGAATCGGTTTGAGTGGATTGCCCACGCCGAGACCGTATTATTTCGACACGGAAGTCCCCACAGTTATCCGTCTGCGGGCCATCTTCTGAACCAGTGGATTCTCACAGTGTCCGTCGCGCCTGGGCCGAACGGTCGGGCGAGTACTCCCCGGACTACTACGCGTACTACGGACCGAACGAGACCAGCGAGCTGCTCGGCGACGTGCTCGACCGCGAGGTCGGCCGCGACGCGAGCATCCTCGAGCTCGGCTGTAGCTCGGGCCGCCATCTCGCACATCTGCACGAACGCGGCTACGACGACCTCTCGGGCATCGAGATCAATCAGGACGCCGTGAAGGTGATGGCGCAGTCGTATCCGGAGCTCGCCGAAACCGCAGCTATCTACCGGACGTCGTTCCAGGAGCAGCTCCCCGAGTTCGACGATAACGCGTTCGACGCGGCGTTCTCGGTGGAGACCCTCCAGCACGTCCACCCCGACGACGAGTGGCTGTTCGCCGAACTCGCCCGCGTCGCCCACGTCATCGTCACCGTCGAGAACGAGAACGGTTCCGTCGATGGCGGCGACGCCGACCCCGGTGACGTGACGTACGTGAACGACGACCTCCCGCTCTACCACCGGGACTGGAGCGCGATCTTCACCGACCTTGGCTTCACGGAGGTCGCGACGCGCGACCTCGGTCGAGATATGCTCCGCGTGTTCGTGCCGACCGAGTCGACGCAGTGAGCTTCGTGGCGGAAGACATTTGCTCGCGGCCCCGCCAGTTGCGGGCATGATAGACGAGACCGCCGAGGAGATCCGGGAGATGCGGACGCACTCCTCCTCGGTCGTCGCGGTGAAGGCCGCTCGGGCGCTGGAGGATCTGACGGAGGGCGACTACCCGAGCGTCGAGGAGTACGTCAGGTCCCTCGAGCGGAACTCCCAGGCGCTCCGCCGGGCGAACCCGTCGCACGCATCACTGGTCACGACACAACGCGAGATTCTCGACGCCGTCCAAGCTGCCGACCCGGAGCGCGTCGAGGACGCCCAGCGCGTCACCCGGGGGGCGATAGAGACCGTGATCAACCAGGTCGAGGGCGCGAAATCCGCGGCCGCAGCGGCGACCGCCGACCTGCTCGATGACGGCGACACCGTCCTCACGCACGACTACTCGACGACCGTGCTGGAGGCCATCGAGGGCGCGATCCTCGATGGGAAACACCTGAACGTCTACGTCACCGAGGCCCGGCCACGCCACCTCGGTCGGAAGACCGCCCGGGTGCTCGCCGCGATGGATCGCGTCGACCCGACGCTCATCGTCGACGGCGCCGCCGGCCACTACCTCTCGGAGTGCGATCGCGTCCTCATCGGGATGGACTGCATCGTCGGCGATACGCTCTACAACCGCGTCGGCACATACCCGATCTGTGCCACGGCAGACGACGTCGGCGTCGACGTGACGGTCGCCGGGTCGAGTGCGAAGATCGTCGAGAGCGGGTTCCGCTTCGAGAACGACTTCCGCTCCGAGAGCGAGGTGATCCGGGAGCCCCCGGACGGGTTCGACGTCGGAAACCCCGCGTACGACGCGACGCCGATGCGTCTCGTCAACGAGGTCGTGACCGACACGGGCGTCCGAACGAAGTTCTAGAGCAGCCCGCTCGAATCAGCGATCAGGGGTCCGGGGGAGAGCCCCGGTCGAGCGTGAGTTCGTGCGCCTCGATGTCCTCGTAGGCAGCGACGCGACCACCGACCGCGACGGACTCGCCGTCCGCTTCGACGACGATGGACGCGACCTCCTCGGTCTCCTCGAACTCCGTCGAAACCACCGCTCCCTGGACGACGCGAAACTCACCGGAGAGCACGTCCCGACCTTCGACGGTTGCGTAGAGCGTTCCGCCGAGCGCCCGGATGTCCTTCACACAGCGCCGGATGGACGCATAGCTCCGGGGAAGCTCCGGTGCCGCGCCGCCCTCCTCTAGGAGTGGTTCGCTCGTGGTCCAGATGACGGTCCCGAAGAAGCCCGAGACGAGGAATCCAAGCGCGCTCCGGTTGAAGATGACCCCGTACCGGTCGGGGTCGTCGCGAACGGCACCCTGGGTCGCGTACACGCTGTAGTTCCCGTCCGCAACGGCGATGATGGGCGTCGTGATGCCGCGACGAGCGCGCGCCGTGGTCGCGACGCGCTCGTAGTCGTAAGCGGCGGGGTCGGGCGCATCACGGGCTGGCGTGACGACGAGTTCGACGCTGACACCGCGGTCCTTCGCGGCGGCGAACTGGTCGGCGAACCGGTCGAGGAGTGCTGGCGTGACGCTGACGGAGAGTTCGAACTCGGCGTCGTCGATGACCTCCTCGAAGTACCGCAGGATGGTCGACCGGGACTTGACGAGGCTGACGGCCTCGGTGTCCCGGGCGGGCGCGGTGTAGGTCCGTTCCAGCTGCGTGACCATCGACGCGAAGGACTGCTCGAGGCCGGCGAAGGCTTCCTCCGGGTCGATGGCGACGACCTTCATCGGCCGGGACTCGCGGAGTTCCACGAGGCCGCGGTCCCCGAGGCTCCGAACGGTGTCGTAGACGCGGGGCTGGGGGATCTCGGTCTGGTCCGCGATCTCGCTCGCCGTCAGTTCGCCGTGTTCGAGGACGGCGAGATACGCGGCGATCTCGTACTCTCCGAGGTTGAACGCCTCCCCGACACGTTCCAGGGTATCGCGGAGGTCCTCGCTACTCATACCCGGGTGATGGACGACGGGTGACTTGAATCCCCGCGTTCCGGTCTCTGGTTGCACTCGTCCCGTAGTAAACAGCTACCAGTACGTGGCCAGTTCGGCGAGTCTGTCCGCGTAGGCCGCTCTCGTGGATTCCCAGCGTTCTCGGTCCTGGTTACGGGCCTGTTCGAGAGCGTCGAGTTCACTCGGAGAGTACTCGGATGCGAGGGAGAGGAACTCCCAGAGTCGCTCGTCACTGGCGGCGTGGATGCGCTCCCGGATCTCGGACGGCTGCATGTCGAGGCTGATGACGCTCGGGGGGATGCGTTTGGACATCTTCGGGTAGTCGTCGAGGCCGCGGACGATTCGCGTGTAGAGGCCACCGAGTCGGCCATCGACACCGGCACGGCGCTGCATCTCCCGGTTTCGAAGCGTGAGTGCGTGTTCCTCGGCCCCCAGCACGGCGACGAACACGTCGTACCCCTCCGCCATGAGGGGGTGGAGGAAGTCGGCGGCACAGAGCGCGCCCGTCTGCTTCCTCGCGAACTCGGTCACCCCGTCACCGTCGCTCCGGTCGACTCCCGCTGCCTCGTATGCGCGGTCGAGTGCTTCCTCCCATGCCGTCGACTCCCAGTCGACGTCGGGGAGGAGATCGGTCTCGTAGTACCGCGAGAGCCGCATGGCGGCCGCCATCACCTCCCGGTCGCCGGATTGGGTCCGGATGGCACCCTTGTAGCCGAGTTCGCGGGCGAGCCCCCGGTATCGGTCAGCGAGGTCGGTGACGTTCGCCATCGACATGCCGGACCCGAGGTACTTCTCGAGGTCCGCGAGCAGGAACTCGATGTCGAGTCCCGCGTCGGCGAGCTCTCGGGCTGCGTGGAGCTGGCTGAGCGTCCCGAGATGCGGTGGGCCGCTCATGCCGGCGCTCGCGAGGAACAGCCGGTCCGCGTCGACGTCGAAGACCGCGTCGGCGTTGTCGACGAGTGCGTATCGACGCTCGACGTGATATTCAGACAGACCCGCGACCGCCGTCTGTGGCTCCGTGTAGCCGTACTGGTCAGCCAGCGCGTCGTAGAACGAGTCGACCCGCGCCATACGGCACGCTGGATGGCCGACTGCATAAGCGATACTGTGCCATGGTACCACGGAACGATAGTCATATTCATGTCGGATGGTCGTGAATTCCCGGCGTCCCCAGTATGTCCCTCCGTGCGCTCGCCCGCGACCTCTACCAGGTGCTCTTCCACCCGAGCACGTACTTCGAACGAAACCGGCCCGAGAGCTCGCTCGCGCTGGCCGCCGGCATCGTGTTCGCGACCGCAATCGTCGGCACCCTCGCCATCGTCGCGCTCGGCTGGGTGCTCTCCCAGCAGATCGAAGCCACGACGACCGTGACGACGATGGAGCCGTGGCCCGATTCGACCTGTGAGTCGTTCCGACAGATGAACAACGACACGAACGTCTCCACTGGGGTCCCTGAACCCTGCACCATCGACGAACCCCGGACGAAGCAGGTCGACCTCGGGTCGAAGGCCTACAGCATCTTCGCTGGACGCGCACCCGTGGTCTTCATCGGCGTCCTCCTCGGGTGGCCGTTGCTGGCCGCCGGCCTCCACGTCGTCTCGGCGCTCGCGAACGGTGAGGGTTCGTTCACTGGAACCCTGGCCGTGGCCGGGCTCGGCTCGGCACCGACACTTCTGCAGACCCTCGCGACGACTGGCGCCATGGCCGCCGCGGTCTACTCGATGGACTTCGGGTCCAGCGCTGAGACTGTCGGACGCCGTCTCAAGGAGGTCGCGTACGTGGTTGACCATCCGTTCGTCATACTCGTCATCCTCCTCGTCGCAGTCTGGCAGACCTGGATCTGGGCGGCGGGTCTGGAACGCGCCCGTAACCTCAACCGGGACAGCGCGCTGTTCGTCGCGGCCATCATCGCGCTACTGGGCGCACTCTCCTCGATCCTCTAGTGGCGAACAGGTGCTGCGTCGCCTCGCGTCGTCCTGGGTCGACGCGGATGCAGGGTGGCACAGCACCGATTTCGCGCTCCACCCTGCCGCGGTTCTCACATAACACGCCTCTTCGCCGCGGTATCGTACTTTAACGTTCGGCCGACCCAGCATGAGCAACAGTGACCAGTACAAGCATCCGCCGACCGAGTGGTCCGTCAGGACCCGGAAGGTCGGCGGTTCACGCCGCGCTTGGCGCGGCGGCCAAGGCGCGACTACCGCACGGCGAAGCCGTGCGACAGGAGCGCCGCAGGCTTTTGGTGGAGATTTTGCCAGCGTTGACGAGACGCGAAGCGTCTCGTTCGCAAATCAGAACGCGAAGCGTTCTGATGACGCGCGAAGCGCGCAGCAAAAGGTCCTACATGTACATCCGGTCTTCCGGCATCTGGCGTTCTTCCATGGCTTCGACGCGTTCGGAGAGGTTGGCGTAGTGCTGGCTGACCTGCTGGGCGAAGTCCTGGAGTTCGGTGGTGTCGACGTCGAGATCGTAGACCTGTTTCGTGGTGTCGAGGAGGCGGATGGCGGCTTCGACGTCGGGGGCCTGTGGGTGGACGGGGGTGACGTAGACGGCGGTGCGGAGGTTGGTGTCCATGCCGCGGGAGATGATACTGGCGTTGACGCCGTCGAGGAAGCCGTTCCCCATGGGAGGGACGTCGGCGTCCTCGAGTCGGTGGTCGTGGTAGTCGTCGGTGGCGATGTAGAAGGTGCGGTGGTCGGCGGGGCCGTGCGGGAGTGGGACGCCGGAGAGGATGGCGACCTCGTCGACGTCGTTGGTGTCGAACCAGTCGAGGAGGGCGTGGCTGAAGGTGTCGGCGGCAGTGGTGGGGATGAAGAGTTCGCCGACGAGGACGGTGACGTCGAGGCCGGGGCGGCTGAAGAGCCGGGTGTGGTGGCGGGGTCGGCCGTGTTCGAATGGTGTGATGGCGGGGAGGTTGTCGGTGGTGACGTGGCCCGTCTCCTCGAGGTCAAGGTGGTCGACGAGGTAGTCGACGGCGGTGAGGCCGGCGAGGCCGAACTGGCTGAAGCCCGCGATGACCGTGTTCGAAGGCGTGCCGTCGTGGGAGAACGTGAAGGAGGGATCGGCGCTGGCTCGGTATGGGTCAGCTTCGGGCGCGTCGGGCATACGTGGTGGTTCGGCAGGGACGGTCTTAGTTCTCCCCGTCGAGCGGTTTGCCGCCAGCGTGGTGTTCCGTGGCGTCGTGAGCGTCCCTGGAGACACGCGTGATTCGCCCCTCGATCCGCGGGTCGACGCCGTGTTCACGGGCGTATGCGGCGAGGACTTCGTGCTGGACGTCGAGGGATTCGACGCGGTGGTCGGCGTCGAGTGCGGGGAACTCGTCGCTGGTGTGGAACAGATAGTCCGTTGTGGCGAGGGTGTAGGTTGCGTCCGGGTCGACCGGTTCGCCGTCGACCTCGATGTCGAGGAGTTCGTCGGCGGTGTCGTTCCACGTGATGGTGGCGCCGGAGACGTGGGCGTGCCACCAGTGGGATTCGGCGAACCCGAGGTCGCTCGTGCGGGCACCCTGGAGGACGGCCTGGAGTTCCCGGCCGGTGAGGCGGGCGACGGAGACGGGTTCGTCGAACGGGACGAGGCTGACGAGGTCGGCGATGGTGACGTCGCCGGATATCCGGGGACCGTCGCGGACGCCGCCGGCGTTCTGGAGGGCGACGTCGGCGTCGGCGGCCCAGCGATATGCGTCGGCGACGAAGTTCCCGGCCCTGCTTTCGCCGTGGAAGAGCGTCGCTTCGGTACGTTCGATGGGGGTGTCGACGTGGCCGACGACCTCGTCGAGCCCGGCGGCGCCCAATCGTGCCCGGAGTTCGTCGGCGACGTCTTCGTCGACGGGATAGTCGGCTGCCTGGTGGCGGATGACGTCGCCGGTCGCGAGGTCGATCTCGAGGACGGTGTGGCCGCCGCTCCCCGGCCGGGTGAGGAGCGTGCCGTGTCGGCGTTCGTTGCGTTCGGCGGGGACGTGGCCACCGAGGACGACATCGACGTCGACGAGTTCGGCGAGGTCGTCGTCACCGCGGCCGAGGTGGCTGAGTGCGACGACGTGGTCGACACCATGTTCGCGAAGGGCGCTGACGGCTTCGTGGCCAGCCTCGATGGGGTCGGTGACGGTGAGGTCGCCGGCGGCGGGGTTGAGCGCGGGGGTGTCGGCGTCGAGCACGCCGAAGAAGCCCACGCGGACGCCGTCGATGGTTTCGATGGTGTGTGGAACGACGCCGTCGTCGCGGCCGAACGGGGCGAGGTCGGTGTCGACGCCGTCGTCGCTGGGGAGGTAGGTGTTGCTGGAGACCCAGGTCTGTGGGCTCGCGCGGACGATGTCGAGGGTGCCGGCTGGGCCGTAGTCGAAGTCGTGGTTACCGAAGGTCTCGACGTCGGGCTGGATTGCGTCGTAGAGGACGAGGCTCTGGCGGCCCTCGGTGACGAGGGAGAGGACGCCGGGTGCCGTGTTGTCGCCAGATCCGGCGAGGATGGCGTCGTCGCCAGCGCGGTCCTGGAGGAGGGTTGCGAGGCGGCCGGCGGCATCGGGGGTGTCGTAGACGTTCTCGAGGTCGGAGTAGTGGAGGAGCCGCGGGGGCATTACCGGATGATGGTGGGTGGGAGACCATGAATCGGTCGGGTCGGACGCCGAAGGGATAAGAGGGCTGACCGACTAGCGGGGGTATGCAGGAGATCGAGACTCCCGACGGGGAGACCGTCTATGTTGCCGACGACGACTGGCTCAGGGGGATGGAGGGCCCGTTTCACGCGGCCTACGTGACCGCGGACCGCGAGGATCGCTGGGGCTGGTTCTGTACGAACTGCGAGTCGCTCGACAACGCGATGGACCCGATGGGCCGCCTGAAGTGCAACAACTGTGCGAACTACCGGAAGCCCGACGAGTGGGACGCGGCCCACGAGTAGACTGACCGTTCGGTCGGACCGCTGAAATCGCGGGAACACTTAACACACCTCCCTGTGTAGGACTATGTGCATGGGGAGTGTTACCACCCCGCCTGACGAGCAGGCCCGGTCGATTTTCGCAGACCTCGGGTACAGTGTCGACGGTTCTGGCTCCGAGTTCAGCGCCGTCCGTGACTGGAAAGAGATCCGTGTCCACGCCGTGACAGGCGACCCGGAGACGCCATCCGGCGCGAGCTATCGATGCTTCGTGACGTGGGCGGAAGACGCCGACGCGCTCTCGGACGCCTTGCGATGCGAGGATCCGGAGTTCGAGTGGGCCGTCATGGGGGTCTCCGAGGACGGCGAGTACGAGGTGGCGAGAGCACCGCCGACACCGTAACCAGCGAGGGCGGTGTCGGCGCGGTCAGTCGTTTCTAGATGGCGTTCCGGAAAGCCGAGAGCCCCGCGTCCGGGTCGACGTCGGCGCCGGTCTCGACGAGTGCATCCGCGAACGCCGTGAGGAGGTAGGAGACGGTTTCGGGTCGGGCACCGTAGCCCATGCAGCCGATGCGCCAGATGTCGCCGGAGAGGGCACCGAGGCCGCCAGCGATCTCGAGATTGAAGTCGTCGAGGACGTAGTCGATGACCGCCTGGTCCGTGGTGCCGTCGGGGACGCGGACGGCGTTGAGCGACGGGAGCCAGTACTCATCGGGCGCGTTCATCTCGAGGCCCATGCCCTCCATGCCGGCCTTCAGGCCGCCAGCGATGCGTTCGTGGCGCGCCCAGCGCTCTTCGATACCTTCCTCGGCGACGAGACGGAGCGCCTCGCGGAGGGCGTAGACGTTCGTGATGGGCGCGGTGTGGTGGTAGGCGCGTTCCTCGCCCCAGTAGCCCTCGAGGAGTGAGAGGTCGAGGTACCAGGACCGCGTGGGTTCGTGGCGGTCGAGGACCTTGTCCATCGCGTCGTCGTTGAGTGTGAGGGGGCTGGCGCCTGGCGGGCAGGAGAGGCACTTCTGGCCGCCGCTGTAGGCGACGTCGATGCCCCAGTCGTCAACCCGGAGTTCGACGCCGCCGAGGCTGGTGACGGTGTCCGCGATGACGAGCGTGTCGTGCTCGTGCGCGGCGCTGGTGAGTGCTGGGACGTCGGGCTGTTTGACGCCGGTGCTGGTCTCGGCGTGCACGAACCCGAAGACGTCGGGCTGGTGCTCGTCGAGGGCGTCCTCGACGTCGATGGGGTCGAGTGGTTCGCCCCAGGGCGCGTCGACGCGCTCGACGGTGCCGCCGGCCCGTTCGGCCATCGACGCCATGCGGTCGCCGAAATAGCCGTTCGACGGGACGAGGACGGTGTCGCCGGGTTCGACGAGGTTCCCGAACGCGGCCTCCATCGATGCAGAACCGGTCCCCGAGACCGGAATCGTCCACTGGTTGTCCGTCTGGAACGTGTACCGCAACAGCTCCTGCGTGTCGTCCATGACGTCCAGGAAGTAGGGGTCGAGGTGGCCGACGAGCGGCGTGCTCATCGCCCGGAGGACGCGCGGATGGACGGGGCTCGGGCCGGGCCCCATCAGGGTTCGGTCCGGTGGCGTCAGTTCGCCGACATCGGGAGCATCAGGCATGCATGCGGATTCTTCGTCGGCGTGCAAAAGCCTTCAGTTCCCAGAATGCTACGGCGACCGCACTCGGGTTCGCTGACGACGGGTCGCCGTCACCGCTGGCCAAACAGCCGGCGCCGTTGCGACGGTGCGACGGCGGTGCGACGGCGGTGCGACGGCGGTGCGGAGGCTGGGGCAGTGGGAGGACTGAAAGGGGGCGGATTGCTCGTGAGCCGAGAGCGTCCAAGCACCGAGCCGGAGGCGAGGCGCGCAGGATGCTCGCAGGCCACGAGCAATCCGGCGGGCTTTCGAGCGTTTCGTTAGCATTCGAAACTATCCATATAATTTCCGAAACCCACTATTTCAATCTGTGCCCATGCATTACAGACTGGAATCGAGCACTTCGAAAAATATAGACCGTATTCAGATTATACAGGCTGTTTTCAACAGATACCGAGAACGAGGAGTTCGAGAACCACCAGAGCCACACAGTGACCCGATACTACGACGAGTGTCCTTAAGGGTGGGGCGGGTGAAGTCGGGGTATGCTGAGTGCTGTCACTGGCTCTCGGGGCCTGTTCGCGTCTGCCGGCGTGTTCCAGCCGCTCGTGATGGTCGCGGGCATCGTGGAGCAGACGATCACGGGGTTCGTCGACAACATCGCGGGCGCGCTGCCGAAGATTCTCACGGGCATCGTGTTCCTCGTGGTCAGCTACGTCGCGATCAAGCTCGGGATGGTCGTGGTGCGGGCGGCGTTGCGCCAGATGTTCCGGCGTGAACCGATCTACGTGCGGCTGGTGAGCACGGTCGTGCTCGTGTTCCTGTGGTTCGGCGTCCTCTTGACGTTCCTGACCGCTGTCGGATTGGGGCCGATCGCGGCGTCGCTCGGGACCGCGAGCGGGTTCCTCGCGCTCGGGGTGTCGTACGCGCTCTCGGATATGATCAAGGACGCGGTCGCTGGCGTCTACCTGCTCCGAGACCCCGATTTCGAGGTTGGTGACAGGGTCGTGGCGGCGGACACCGACGGCGTCGTGCAGGCCATCGAGCTGCGGAAGACGCGCTTCGACGTCGGCGACGACGTCGTCGTCCGGGCGAACGCTGAGGTGGAGAAGAAGTGGACGCGGAAACCCCGGAACGGCGAGACGCCCCCTGCTGGCACCGAATAATTGGTTCCGGAGAGCGACTGGTGGAGCACTCATAATCGGCACTCGGTGGGGTGGGCGGGGCTTTGCTGTCGCTTGAACGCGCCGGGATACTTATCCTCACCAACAGCGTACGCTCACGCGAATGTTCCTGGGCCACGCCACGCTCGCGTTCGCGGTCGCCGCGCTCGTCGCCGGAGCGTACGGTGTGGACCGGGAGAAGGCGCTCGCTCTCGGGGTGACGGCGGGGTTGTTCGCGGCCGTGCCGGACGTCGACATGGCGTACGCGCTGGCGGGGCTCGGCTCGGCGCCAGAGACTGGCAGCGTCCTCGCGGTCTCGGAGTCGTTCTGGGCCGCGTCGACGCTCGTGCACCGCGCGATGACGCACTCGCTCGTCGTCGCCGTGCCCGCCGCACTCGCGTTCGTCCTGGCTGCCGGAAGCCGCCGCGAGCAGCTCCTCGGAAGCGGAATCCTGGCCGGCTTGGTCGGGGTCTCGTACGTCGTGAGTGGCTGGCTCGGTGGCTTCGTGATGCTCCTCTTCGCGCTGGCGGGGGTCGCGGTCGCGCGCTGGACGACCCGCTACGGCTTCGACCGGTCGACCGCGTTCGGCGTCGCGGTGCTCGGGCTCGCCAGCCACCCGTTCGGCGACGTGTTCACCGGGGAGCCGCCACAGCTCCTCTACCCACTCACGCGGACCGTGTTCGACGGTCGCGTCGCGCTCCACGGCGACCCGACGTTCCACCTGCTCGGCGCGTTCGCCATCGAGCTCGCCGCCATCTGGCTCGGCGTGTACGCCTACCACCGCCTCAGCGGCGACTCGATTCGCCGGCGAATCAACCCCCGGGCGACCATCGGCGTCGCGTACGCCCTGGCGGTGTTCGTCATCCCACCGCCGACGCTCGACGGCTCCTACCAGTTCGTGTTCAGTGTGCTCGCCGTCGGCTTCGTTGGGGCGGTTCCCCATCCGCTCCAGCGCCGACTCCCCGACCGGTTCAGCGCAGTCGTGACTGGACTCGCGGCCGTCACGCTCGCGGGGGCAGGCTACGCGATCGCGTATGCAGTTGGAATCACTCCCTGAACGGGAGCGGCATCTGTTCCCGCAGGAGCCGTCTTGTTTCTCGCGCGACCGGTTCGTGCGCGTGCCCTAAGGTTTTGTAGTGGGGGCCATCCAAGGGCGGGTATGGAAGATGCCGGGCGGTTGCGCGGACTCATCGTCGACGAGCGCCTGAACGCGGTTGTGGCGTGGTTGCTCGTCGCGTTCGTGTGCGGGGTCGCGTTCGAGAGCTTCCTGGATGGCGACCTCCTCTGGACCGGGTTCTCCGCAGCCGTCGTGGCGCTCGTCGTGGTTCCGCCCGCGAGCTACCGGAACCCCCGCATCATGCTCCCCTGGGAGGTGCTCGCGCTCGTCTGCCTCCCGGTCGTCGGCCGCGCGGTCGCCTCGTTCCCGCTGTCCAGCGACCTCGGAACGTACGTCTCGGTCGCCGCGCTCGCACTCGTCGTCGCCGTCGAACTCGACGTCTTCACGCCCGTCCGGATGACGAACGGGTTCGCGGCGTTCTTCACCATCATCGTCACCATGGCCGCCGCCGGCGTCTGGGCCGTCGTGCAGTGGCTCTCGGACCTCCTACTCGGCACGACCTTCATCTACCCGACGCCCGTCGACGTCCCGCACGCCGCCGTCCAGGGCGGCCCCGTCGGGAAGCTCTACTGGTTCAGCGACCTCCTCATCGGCACCACCTTCACCGGGCCCGATCCCATCGTGGTGTCGTACGCCGCCGAGCAGGCCGCCCTCGACGCCCTGATGTGGGACTTCGTCGCGGCGACGCTCGCGGGTATCGTCGCTGGCGGCGTGTTCGTCCTCTACTTCCGCCGTCGTCGTGACGCCGCCACCCACCTGCCCGAAGCCGTCGTCACCGACCTCGAGGAGGCCCTCGAATGAGAGTCCGCGAACGCCTCGGCATCACGAAGCGTCGCCAGGAGCAAGCCTCCCGCATCATGCAGCTCTCGCTCTTCGGCTTCCTCTTCGTCGGCCTCTACGAGATGAACGTCGGGATCGTCGTGAACGCCGCGCTCGGCATCCTCATCACCCAGCTCCCCGCCATCCTCGAACGCGACTACGACATCCCGATGGACGCCGGACTCACGCTCTGGATCTCCGCCGCCGTCTTCCTGCACGCCCTCGGGACCGTCGGCCTCCCTCACACGGAGGCGTTCTACGGGAACGTCGGCTGGTGGGACCACATGACCCACGTCGTGTCGTCCAGCATCGTCGCCGCCGCCGGCTACGCCACCGCCCGCGCGTTCGACGAACACCACCACGACCTCCACTTCCCGCCGAGCTTCATGTTCGCGTTCCTCCTCTGCATCACGCTCGCCTTCGGCGTCTTCTGGGAGGTCATCGAGTTCGCCGTCAGCGAGCTCGCCACCCTCGTCGGGTCCGCGGAGAGCGCGCTCACCATCTACGGCGTGAAGGACACGATGCTCGACCTCGTCTACGACACCATCGGCGGCATCCTCGTCGCGGTCTGGGGAACCGTCTACCTCACGGACGTCTCCGAGGCCGTCCGAATCCGGCTCTCGAACCGAGACACCTGACCTCGGACGACTTCCGCCCTTCCCACTCCACCAGAGTCCAACCACCCTGCACTTTTACGGACTGTCCGGCCGACGTTCCCGTATGGTCTACAAGAAGATCAACCTGACCGGCACGAGTCCCGAGAGCTTCGACGCCGCCGCGGACGACGCCATCGACCGCGCGGAGGACACCCTGAACAACGTGAAGTGGGCGGAGGTCGTCGACCAGGGCGTCGAGATCGGGAGCGTCGAGGGCCGCGAGTACCAGGTCGAACTCGAGATCGCGTTCGAACTGGAGAACTGACTCGCGGATAGGTAACCCACTCGCAGAACTGCGTTTTCGCGATTCGTCGATTCCGTTCAGTAGCGGTCGCTGCGTTCGTTCGGAAGTCGACCGAGTTCGTTACGTCCGGAAGCTCTCGCCACAGCCACATTCGCTCTCGACGTTCGGGTTCTGAACGTGGAAGCCCGCGCCCTGGAGGCCGCCCTCGTAGGCGAGGACGCTGTCCTCGATGTAGCGGAGGCTAGACTGGTCGACGATGAGGCGAAGGCCGTTCGACTCGAAGATCTTGTCCTCGTCCTCGGGTTCGTTCTCGAAGCGCATGCCGTAGGAGAGCCCGGCACAGCCGCCCTGCTGGACGAAGAGCCGAAGCCCCGACACGTCGGGGTCCATGCCCTCGCGCTCCATGAGGTCGAGGGCCTCCTGGGCAGCCTGTGCCGTCGCCTCGACGGAGCTGTGTCCCCCAGATTCCTCGGCGGTCGTGCTCATATGCGAGTCCTTCGCACCCGGAGGGGAAAACGTTGACGCCGCATGAACGCTGGCCCGAACATCTCCGAACGGCAGTCGGGTGGCGAGACGGTGGTCAGGGTTCGTCCTCGAATCGCGCCCTGATACTCTCGGCGTGCGCCGGGAGTCCCTCGGTCTCGGCGAGGCGTTCGACGGTGTCCCGGATGTCGTCGAGGGCGTCGCGGTCCAGGCGCTGGACGGTGGTGGCGCGCATGAACGTATCCACGCTGAGGCCGCCGGTGACCTTCGCCTTCCCGTTCGTGGGGAGGACGTGGTTCGTGCCGGTGGCGTAGTCGCCGGCGGCGACGGGGGTATAGGGGCCGAGGAAGACGCTTCCCGCTGAATCGATCCGGTCGAGCAGCGATTCATCGTCGTCGGCGACGATGGAGAGGTGTTCGGCGGCGTACTCCTCGGCGAAGAGGACGGCCTCGCTCATCGAACGGGCGACGAGGACGCCGCTGGCGTCACTACCGAGGCACTCGCGGATCGTGTCCTCGCGGTCCGCGTCCGTGGTGCGGTCCTCGATGGCGGTGCAGAGGGCGTCGGCAGTGTCGGCGTCGTCCGTCACGACCACCACGGAGGAGTTCGGGTCGTGCTCGGCCTGGGCGAGGACGTCGGCTGCGACGAAGTCGGGTTCGGCGGTGTCGTCGGCGACGACGAGGAGTTCGCTCGGGCCGGCGATGAAGTCGATCTCGACGTCGCCCTGGACCTCGGCCTTCGCGGCGGCGACGTACTTGTTGCCGGGGCCGACGACGAGCTGTACGCGGTTCACGGTCTCCGTCCCGAAGGTAAGGGCGCCGATGGCCTGGGCACCGCCGACGGCGTAGACGCGGTCAGCGCCAGCGGCGTGAGCGGCGGCGAGCGTCGTCGGGTTCATCGGTTTCGCTGGGGGGGTGGCGACGGCGACGTGGTCGACCCCAGCGACCTTCGCCGGAACGACGCCCATGATGACGGAGGACGGGTAGGTGGCGGTTCCACCGGGGGCGTAGACGCCGACGCGCTCGAGGGGGCGAAAGCGGCGACCGAGCTTCCGTCCCTGGAACTCCTTGCGCCAGTCGTCGGGACGTTGGGCGTCGTGGAACTCACGGACGTTCGCGACGGCCTCGTCGATGGCATCGCGCAGGTCGTCGTCGAGTTCGTCGTAGGCGCGTTCGGTCTGGTCGGTGACGTCGAGGTTCCCGACGTCGACGTCGTCGAACTCGCGGGCGAGCTCCCGGAGGGCGACGTCGCCCTCGTCGCGGACGCGGTCGAGGATGTCGCGGACGTCCCCACGGACGGCGTCGACGCCGGCGTCCCGGTCGAAGAGCGCGCGGCGCCGGTCGGGGCCGAGGTCAGCGACGGCCTCGGGTTCCAGAGTCATGGCTGGAGGTTCGCGAGGGGGCCGGAAAGCCGTTACTACACCGCGGCACGGGAGGACACGGTGTCTGCTGGTGACCCTATCGGTCGCCGATTGGGGCGTCAGTCCTCGAAGAGGTGGTCGAGGATGCGTCGCTGGGCGGCACGGAGGTGTTCGGTGACGGTCGGCTGGGAGACGTCGAGGGTGTCGGCGACGTCGCTTCCGGTGCTCTGGCGGGGGGAGTCGAAGAACCCGCTGATGTACGCGGTCTTGAGGACCTCGTACTGTCGGTCGGTCAGGTGGTCTGTGAGTTCGGTGCGGAACTGCTCGGGGCTGTCGACGGTGCGGTCGCGTTCGCGTCGCGCGACGAACGTCGCATTCGGGTAGCTGGCGAGGAACCAGTCGATGAACTCGCCGACGTCGCTGCTCGCGGGGACGTCGACGAGCAGGGTGGCTTCCTCGGGGCCGACGGTGAACTCGGTGAGCGAGGCGTTCTGGTTGGCGAGTGCCGTGGCGATGGCGTCCTCCGAGAGCTCGATCTCGTAGAGGGCGCCGGTGTCGTGTTCGGCGACGACCGTCGCGTCGGAGACTGAATCGTGGTCGGTGGCCGCGTCCAGGATGGTGTCGGTGTCGACGCCCGTCGCGGAGAAGAAGAGACGGATACCGTCGGCGGACGTCGGGATGGTGCCCTCGTACGTGATCTCGGCGTCCGTCTGGTGAGCGATCGTGGTGAGGACGGTCGCGTCCGGGTCGCCGATGAGGAATTCGACCTCGACGGTGCGGTCACTGAGGAGGGCGTGCTTGGTCTCGACGGCGTGGAGGGCGTTCCCGATGGTGGTGCCGAGCTCGTCGAACACGGACTCCTCGATGTCTGCGAAGGTGCCGGGGCGATCGCCGTAGACGGCGAGGACGCCGTACGTGACGTCGCCGTACGTGAGGGGGACGGCGATGCAAGACTGGAGCTCCCGGGAGAACGCCTCGGAGCGCCACGGGGCGGCCCGGAGGTCGTCGGCGACGTTCTCGACGACCTGCACGGTGCCCGTCTGCGCGGCGACGATCGCGGGTTCGGCCGAGTCCCCGTCGAGTGGTGCGGCGTCGAGATAATCGGTCTGGATGCCGCCGGTCGCGGCGGGTTCCAGTCCGCCATCGGTGTCGTGGACGGCGCCGATCCACGCGAACCGGAACCGGTCCGTGGTGGTGAGGCGCTCGCAGACGACGCGTTGGATCTCCTCGAACGTGGTCGCTTGGACGAGCGCCTGGTCGACCTCACGGATGAGCGTGTTCACCTGATTGAGGCGCTGGAGGCGCTGGTTCTGCTCCTGGAGGATGGCGTCGCGTTCGCGGAGGTTCGCCTCGCTCTCCAGTCGGTCGAACGCGGCTTCGGCGGTCGCGGCGACGAGTTCGACGAGCTGTCGGTCGTCGGCCGCAACGCCGACGCCCGGTTCGCGGCTCGCGACGAGGACGCCGTGTTCGGAGAGCGGGACGACGACCTCGGCACGGTCGCCGGTACCGGCACTCGTGGCGGTCTCGGATGGCTGGGTGATGGTCCGGGTCTCGCCGTCGACGAAACTCGACCACACGACCGAGTCGTCACCCGCGCCGAGGGCGGGGAGTCGGACGCTGTTCCCGGCCACGCCGGCGGACGCGATGGGCTGGAGTGTGTTGTCGTCCGTCTGGAGTTCGTAGAGGTGGGCGTCCTGGAACCCGAGCACACTGGTCACGGTCTCCGTGACGACCGCCCCGAGTTCGGTCGCGTCCTCGGTCTGGACGAGGTCGCGGGTGGCGTGGTGGAGGGCGGTGAGTCGCTGCTCGCGTTCGTGGCGACGCATCGAGACGAACGTGTCGCTGATGGTCTCACCGAGCTGCGAGAGGACCGCGAGCTTGCGGTCGTCGAACGCGCCGGACGCTGCCGAGTAGACGAGCAGCACGCCGAAGACGAACTCGTCCGCCAGGAGTGGAATCGCGGCGACGCCGGACGGCACCTGGTCGAACGTCGCCTCGGTCCAGTGAGCCGGGCGATCAGCCGCGTCCGGCTCGGCGACCTGCACTTCGGCAGTATCGAGGGCGTCCCGAACGATACGACGTTCGAGAGCGCCATCGTCGAATGCGCCATCGTCGAGTGGCTCGGATGGTTCGCCGGCTGTCCGAGGGGTCGATGCGTCGGTCGCGTCGACGGGAAGGCCCTGAATCGAGGCGACGTCGAGGCCGGCTGCCGCGTTGATCTGGAGGGCGTCCAGAACGGTTTCCGGCTCAGCCCCACTGGCCGCCGGTTCGGCGGTGTCAACGAACCAGGCAGCCACGTACGGCTCCGAGTCCGTGAGGCGATCACAGACCGCGGTCTCGAGGGAGGGGCGGTCCTCGGCCGAGACGAGCACCTGGTCGACGTCCCGGATGACCGCGCTGATACGGTTGAGCTCGTCGAGTTCGTCTCGTTGGCGTTTGAGCTGTTGTTCGTAGCGGCGGCGCTCCGTCATGTCGCGCGTCACCTTCGCGAAGCCACGCGTCGAGCCGTCGTCGTTCGTGAGTCGCGTGATGACGACGTTCGCCCAGAACCGCGAGCCGTCCTTGCGCACCCGCCACCCCTCGTCCTCGACCCGGCCCTCGGTGGCGGCCGTCTCGAGGTTTCGCTCGGGGAGTCCGGTGTCGCGGTCCGATGGCGTGTAGAACGTCGAGAAGTGCTCGCCGATGATCTCGTCCGCCGTGTACCCCTTGATGTGTTCGGCGCCCGCGTTCCAGCTCTCCACGTACCCAGCCTCGTCGAGCATGAAGATGGCGTAGTCCGTGACCTCGGTGACGAGGGATTCGAAGCGCTCCTTCTCGCGCTTCAGTTCGAGCGTTCGGGTGTGGCGGTCCGTCATGTCGCGCGTCACCTTCACGTACCCGGAAGCGTCGCCGGTGTCGTCGGTGAGTCGGGTGATGGTGACGGACGCCCAGAACCGCGAGCCGTCCTTGCGCACCCGCCACCCCTCGTCCTCGACCTCGCCGAGTTCGGCGGCAGCCCGAAGATTCCGGGCCGGGCGATCCTGTCGGCGGTCAGATTCGGTGTAGAACGTCGAGAAGTGCTCGCCGATGATCTCGTCCGCCGTGTACCCCTTCGTCTGCTCCGCGCCCGCGTTCCAGCTCTCGACGTGGCCGTCGTCGTCCAGAACGAAGATGGCGTATTCGGCGACCTGGTCGGCGAGGTCCTCGACCTGCGTTACCTTGCGTGCGTCCTCGCTCACCTCGGACCCGTCGTGGCTGTCGCTGGGTCGCCACCAGACCCGACTGCGGGCGCCGGGTTTCTTGCTCTGGAGGTCCCCCCGCTCGGCGAGGGCTTCGAGCTTCTTGTGCGCGGTTCGGCGCGTGCAGTCCAGTTCGGCGGCGACCTCGCTGGCCGTCAGTGGCTCTGCGGGGTCGGTTCGGGCGTCGAACACCTGGAGCGTGTCGGCGAGCGTGATCGACGGAGCCGGGCCAGGTGTCGGCATACCGCTGTATGGGCCCGCAATCCCCATAAATCGTCCCCACGAGGGAACGGTCCGGTCCGTCGAACCGGTGGTTCAGTACAACGCTTCCCGTGAAATCGAGGGAACAGCGACCCCCGTGTCGCGTGATTCCGATGGCGGGGTTACCGGAGAACGGTGCCACCCACGCGCTGAGACCGGTGGACGGCGTCACGATGCGTGAGTCGCCGTCGCTCACTGGTGTAGTCTCAGATAGCAGGGTGGTGGAGCATCCCCCCAGACGCTCGATCAACCCCGCAGGAGGTGCAAGCACGTTCCGCCCCTTAACTGATGTCGCTATCAGTAAAGGACATCGGACGTCCGACGGGGCATCAGTATAGGGCGAACTGGCGTTCACGGGCGAACCGCCCGAGGCCGGACTGGCCACAACACCTTCCGGGCCGCCAGGCGAGAACGTCGGTATGGCTGCAGGCGACCTCGAACCCGCGACGATCCCGGTCGGCGACGTTGAACTCCCCGCCGACGTCGGCGTCCCACCCGAGCCACGGGGACTCGTGGTCTTCGCGCACGGCAGCGGGTCCAGCCGACAGAGCCCACGAAATCGGGCCGTCGCCGAGACCCTGCGCGACCACGGTCTCGCGACGCTCCTCTTCGACCTGCTGACGCCGGCGGAGGACCAGGTGCGCGAGAACCGCTTCGACATCCCCCGGCTCACGGACCGACTCGTCGGCGTGACGGAGTGGGCGCTGAACCACGACCGCATCGGCCACCTCGCCATCGGGTACTTCGGGGCCAGCACGGGCGCCGCGGCCGCGTTGCGGGGAGCGGCCCGCCAGCCCGACGCTGTTTCCGCCGTCGTCTCGCGCGGTGGCCGGGTCGACATGGCTGACGAGCTCGTCGACGACGTGCAGGCGGCCTGCTGCTTCATCGTCGGCAGCGAGGACGAGCACGTGCTCGAACTGAATCGCTCGACCTACGACCAGCTCACCTGCGAGAAAGAATTCGAGATAGTGGAGGGCGCTGGACACCTCTTCGAGGGTGCCCGCGAGCTCGAGCAGGTCGCCGACCTCGCCGCGGACTGGTTCGTCGACCACCTCGGCGACTAGGCGATTACGGCGGAATTCTCGATGTTACGGGCGGTAGGTGCCGTGCAGTTCGGCCTCGTCGAGCACGTGGCCGTGCATCGCTGTCCGAAGCTGGTCGGCGTGGCTCCGCTCCGCGATGCCGAGTTCGGTGTCGAGCGCGTACACCTCGAAGCGGTACTCGTGCGTCTCGTTCGGGGGATTCGGTCCGCCGTACTGCTCCTCGCCGTAGTCGTTCCGCCCCTCGACTGCTCCTTCGACGGACGGGTCCCAGTCCTCCGGGATCTCCGCCGTCTCCGGTGGGATGTTCCACACGACCCAGTGGTCCCAGACCTGGCCCGTCACGTCCTTCGCGTCCGGGTCGTCGACCACGAGCGCGAGCGTCTCGGCGTCTTCTGGGACCCCCGAGATCTCGAGCGGTGGGTTGACGTTCTGCTGTTCGTAGCCGAATCGCCGCGGGATCCTACCGCCATCGTCGAACTCGGGGCTCGAGAGCGAGAGCGCCATACGCCGGATTCTCAGGGACCGGTCTTTGGTGTAGTGGCCACCTGCAGAGAGTTTTCGAGACTGCGACCCCACCGGGTTGCGATACTACCAGCCCGGCGTTCGTAACAATCCCGGTTGTTTTTACGACCCATCCCCGTCGATTCATCCGATGCGGTCTCCGACACGTCACGCAGTACTCACCGCATGCGTCGCCCTCCTCCTCGTTTTTGCCGGCTGTAACGGCGGGTCGACCCCCACCAGTACCGCCACCACGACGGACAATACCGCGACCAGCACCGCGGGCCCCGCCACGACAACCACGACCGCTACAGCGACCAGCACCACGACCACCAGCACGACACCGGCGGGCACCTGGTCACCGAACGCTCCTGCAGAGCTGTACCCGCCGGGCGTCGCGTCGAACGGCACCCTCACGAACGTCTCCACCCTCGTCGACGCGCACTTCGAGGCGATGGCGAACGAATCGATGGCGCTCACACACGGGTGGACGACCGCGAACGAGAGTCGCACCTACCGCTACACTCACGGCCAACCCCAGACGCCATACATCAGCACGGGCACCATCACGACCAACGGTGACCGAGTCCGGAAGCAGTACTACCGGACGGATTCGTCCGCCTACTACCGTTTCACCGGCTTCAACCGGACGAGGCACTACGTCTACCAGAACACCACCGGGAGCGCCGACGGCAATCTGATCCACGGATCACCGATTGGGCTCCGGGACTCCATCGAGGTCGCTATCGAGGTCGGCAACTACAGCGTCAACGGCACCGTCGAACGCAACGGACGGACGTTCGTCCAACTCAGCGCCGACGAGGTTTCACCGCGCGGTGAGCAACTCTGGACCAAGTCCTACGAGGGGACGGTGCTCGTCACGCCCGAGGGAGTCATCCACAGCGTCGACGCAACCTGGACCCAGGAGAGCGACGGCGACACAGAACGCGTGACCGTGTCGACCACGCTCGACACCGACGTGGAGTGGATCGGGCCGCCAGCGTGGGTTTCGGACGTCCCGCACCTCTCACTCTCGATAGTCGAAGGCGGACACGCACTCGAGATCCGGAACACCGGCGGGGGAGCGCTCCCGGCTGACACGAGGTTCGAGGTGACTGGAAGCAACGAGCCCGTATGGAGCGTCTCCATGATCGGTGGCGTCGAGGGAACCGTCACCACGGACGCGCGCCTCGAACCCGGGGAAGCCGTGTACGTGACCGGGGAGACCGACGGCAACGCAGCGTCGTTCACGCTCCACGACGAACCGACGCGCGGGGACGACACCTTCGGGGCGGCAAGCATCTACGGCCATACCGAGAACACCACCGTTCGGTTGGTAACGGGACTCAAGAACAACTTACCAAGCGTCCATCGAAACTGCAACGGGCTTCCCTTCCGTTCGCACTTCGTGTCACTACTGATGAGTAGTGTCGCCCGCAACACTAACGACCGGCCTCATACTTGGGGCGGCATGCCCTAATCAGCCGGGAAACCCTCGTGGCGGGCGTGCGATCGCTTGCGGCGATCAGTCGGTGTACCGCACCCGGGTTCGCCGGTCCGTCATCGCGGCCTGGTGGCCATCGCTTGGGCCGGGGACTTGAGGTGCGCGGGTAAACGTAGTCGGTGCCGGCGCGTAAGGGTTACGGGGCCAGTATCGAGAACGGCGGCCGGTTACGTGTCGGGCTGGTCGACGTCTTCGGTGAGTGCGTAGACCTCCTCCTTGCTCTCGCAGAGGCCGCAGACGCACTCGACGAGGCCTAGCTCTTTGAGTTCGCGGAGCGCGCTGGTGGCTTCGTCACGGGAGAGGCGCCCCTCATCGGCGACCTCCGCGGGGGAGAGCGGGCCGCGGTTGTCGAGCACCAGGCGGGCGAGTTTCGCCTCGCACGAGAGGTCGTGCGATTGGCTCATCACCAGGTGGTACCAGCCTCGGGCCAAAAACCCTTGGTGTACCGGCGATACAGGGCGTTTTCCGGGTGACGGCAACGTTTACGGTCGCCGACTGCGGACTCCCGGCCATGCCGACCACCGACTCCGGTCCGGACGTCCTCGTACTCCGTCGCGGGACGCACGGCATCCCGGCCGAGGAGTACGCTGCGGACCTGCGCGAACGACTCCCCGAGCACGACGTCCAACTGGCGCGGACGCCCCAGGAGGAGCGCGAACTCATACAGCACGCCCGAATCGTGACGAGCGTCGACATCGACGAGGACCTCCTCGCGCACGCCGAAGACCTGGAGGTGTTCGCCGGTGTCGCGGCGGGCTACGGCCACCTCCCGCTCGACGCGCTCGAAGAACGTGGTGTCGCGGTGACGAACGCCGCCGGCATCCACGCGCCGAGCATCGCCGAGCAGGTGGTCGGGAACCTCCTCGTGTTCTCGCGGCGACTCCACGAGGGGTGGCGTCGCCAGCAGCACCGCGAGTGGCGCCACTACCAGGCGTTCGAACTGACGGACAAGACCGTCACGGTCGTCGGATTGGGCGCTATCGGGCACGCCGTCGTCGAGCGCCTCCAGGGGTTCGGCGTGGACACCATCGGCGTCCGGTACACGCCCGAGAAGGGGGGCCCGACGGACGAGGTCATCGGATTCGACGAGGACGACTTTCACGCCGCGCTCGCCGAAACGGACTACCTCGTCCTCTGTTGTCCACTCACAGAAACTACTCGCGGGCTCGTCGGCCGCGAGGAGTTCGCGACGCTCGAACCCGAGTCGGTGCTCGTGAACGTCGGCCGGGGGCCCCTGGTCGACACCGACGACCTCCTCTGGGCGCTCCGGGGCGAACACATCAGGGGCGCCGCGCTCGACGTCACCGACCCCGAACCGCTCCCCGAGGACCACCCCCTCTGGAACCTCGAGAACTGCCTCATCACGCCCCACATGGCCGGCCACACGCCATTCCACTTCCCGCGTCTCGCCGACATCGTCGCGGAGAACGTCGACCGACTCGAACAGGGCGACGAACTCCAGAACCGCGTTCCATAGGACGGGCCAGCGCCTTCTGCTCCATTTTCAGTCCATTGCGAGCCAGGCGAACAGCAACCCGAGCACCGCGAAGAGCCCGATTCCGGGGGCGAGCAACGCGGCGGAGTTCGCGTAGAAGTGCCCGACAAGGCCGACACCGACGGCTGCGAGGAGACAGCAGGCCGCGGCAACGAGCATCGGAAGCCTGCCTGGCCCCGGCGACGTGTCCACGTCGACCGGTTGGTCGACAGCCCACCGGAGCGCCGCCTTGACGTCGGGGGCGACCCGCCGGGGCACCGAGAGCACGCGTGGCCCCCGCTGGCTCCGTGTCGCGTACGTGAGCCAGAACAGTGCGACGGGGCCGAGTGAGACCGATCGGTAGGCTTCAATCTGGGAGAGTGTGGCTGTGCGGGTGTAGAGTTCGATAGTGTCGGCATCGGGGTCGAGGCGGCCGTCCGCGTTCATCTGTGAGAGCAGGACGAACACCGGGACGGCCAGCAGGAAGAGTGCGGGGAACCAGTAGGCGGTGAGGGCGAGGACGGCGACGTCGACGACGGCGCCGAGGAGGATGGCGACAATGAGCAGGTGTCGTTCGGGTCGCCACGTGGTCTCATAGACCGGTGGCCGTTGCTCGGGGTCGGTGAGCATCGGCCAGAGGTAGAGCAGGGACATCGGGCCACCGACCAGCGCGAGGATGCCGACGAGAACGAGGAGGCTGTAGTTCCCGGCCTGAACGGCGCGGCCGACGAAGAGCAGGCCTGCCCCGAACACCAGCAGGAGAAACCCGCCGAACAGCCCAATTGCGGCGTACGCGACGAGCGCCCGGGATGGGGCGTCGGCGGGGTCGTAGCTCCACTCGACGGCATCGGGCATACCCGACGCTTCAGGGCAGTGTCACAAAGCAGTATCGGGTCGTAGACGATTCGCAGGTTGGGGCGGCAGGCGGTTCGGTGGCGTCGTTCGTTTACAGCCAGCCTTCGCGGAGAAGGAGTTCGCCGTTGAGGACGCTGGCGCCGGCGGCGCCCCGGATGGTGTTGTGGGCGAGGCAGTTGTACTTCACGCCGGAGTCGGTGGTCTGGACGCCGCCGGCAGCGATGGCCATGCCGTCACCGAGCATCCGGTCGAGGCGGGGCTGTGGGCGGTCTGGTGCCGTATCGTCGAAGACCTCGATGAGGGGGTCTGGGGCGCTCGGGAGGTCCTGGGGTTCGGCGTTCCGGAATGCAGCCTCGACGTCCTCGACGGTGACGTCCTCGGTCGTCTCGGCGAAGACGTTCTCGAGGTGGCCGTCGAGCGTGGGGATGCGGTTACAGGACGCGGAGACCTCGGCGTCGTGCCAGTCGAGTTCACTGCCCGTGAAGTCGCCGAGGAGTTTGCGGGCTTCCGTCTCCATCTTCTCCTCCTCGCCGCCGATGTGGGGGATGGCATTGTCGATGATCTCCATCGACGTGACGCCGCTGTAGCCCGCGCCGGAGACGGCCTGGAGGGTGGAGACGTGGACGCGTTCGAGGCCGAACTGGTCGAGCGCCTTGAGGGTCGGGACCATCGTGATTGTCGAGCAGTTCGGGTTCTTCAGGAGGGCGCCGTCCCAGCCCCGTTCGTCCCGCTGGACCTCGAGGAGGTCGAGGTGTTCAGGGTTGACCTCGGGGATGACGAGCGGGACGTCGTCGGCGAGGCGGTCGTTCGAGGAGTTCGAGGAGACGACGTAGCCGGCCTCGAGGAACTCGGGTTCGACGCGCTGGGCGACGGAGGACGGGAGCGAGGAGAACAGGAGGTCGACGTCGTCCTGAACCGCGTCCGGGGTCGTCTCGACGACGGTCTGGTCGGCGATGTAGTCCGGGATCGGGGTGTCGACGCGCCACTTGGCGGCTTCGCGGTACGTCTTCCCTGCGCTCTCGCGTGAGGCGGTGAGGGTTGCGAGTTCGAACTCGGGGTGGCCGTCGAGCAACTGGATGAACCGCTGGCCTACTGCACCAGTGGCTCCGAGGATGCCTACTCGGGTCATTATCGGGACTCGGGGCTTATGCGGGTATAGCCCTTCGGGTAATGGAAAATATCGGGCCAGATCCAATCGTGGAGCAGACAGGCTCCTCGCTACGCGGCAGGGGGTGACGGAACCTCGCGTCAGAGAACCTTAGTTGCGCTTGTGGGTGATGTAGCCCGCGATGCGGTTGCGGACCTCCTTCGACTCGATGTTGGTGAGCTGCGTGACGGCCTTCTTGTTGTGGTCGAAGTCTTCCTTGCTGAACGCGTCGGGGTATCGTTCCATGAGGATCTTCCCCGTCTTCTTGACGTAGTCGGGCTTGATGGCCATACGGGCGGATTCGAGTGGCGAGCGTTAAAACGTTCTGTATTGCGAGCGCCCGACGACCGCCCATACGAAATCCCCGCGACCCGTGAACTCGGCAGCCACCAGCTACCGGTCGACGAGTTCGTTCAATCGGTCGAAGGCCTCCTGCTCCCGCGCACCCCCGCAGGTGCGACACACCTCCTCGAAGTACGTGAGTCGCTCTCGGAGCGCGTCGGCGTCGTACTCGTCGACGTCGAGGCGGGACGCGGCGACAGTAGCCTCGACGACCGCGTTGTACCCGCGGTTCGTCGTCGGCACCACCTCGCGAACGATACTCGAATCGACGGGGTGCAGGTGCCAGTGTTCGAGGGTCGTCTCCCCAGCATCGTCGGTGTCGACGTGTTCGGCCTCGACCTCGACCCACGCATCGGCAGCGTCGAGCACCGGCGCGTCGTGCTCGCGAATCGAGAGTGCCGCCTCGACGTACAGCACGGGATCCCGGGTGAACTGCACGTAGCCGCCGCCTTCCCGGTGGAAGTTCCGGCGCGTGCGCGTGTTCCCGAACGTTTTGGCCCGGACAGGTGTCCCCATCGGATCCGGTTCGTGAAGTCCGAGTGCGGCGACGTTCCAGCTGTCGTTGGGCCCGAGCGTCGTGACGACGCTCTCGGTAACCCCCAGAGGATCGATCGGCCACTCCGTGTCGTCGTTTCCCGGGGACCCACGACGTTCGTTCCCCGGTCGGTCCTCCCCTGTCATACCGTTAGCCCTCGTTCCAGTGCGACGAACAGTGCGGCCGCCGTCAGGTCTGCAGTCGTCCCGGGATTGACGCCCCGGGACACGAGTTCGTCGGCGAACGCGTCGATCTCATCCCCGGGTGCGTCCTGTGCGATGAATTCCGCCGCCCGTTCCTGGACCTCCTCGGCAACGGAATCGCCGTGCTGGACTGCGACGAGGGTGTCGGGGGATTCCGCGAGGAGGATGAGGAAGGCGGTCGCAGCCCGGTCGACGACCGGGCCGTCGTAGGAACGGATTCGGTCGGCGGCCTCGAACACCCGGGGGTATCCGTCGACCCACTCCCGAGCGTTCGCGTCTCGCTCCTTGCTCAGGTCCATGACGTCGCGGAGCGTGAGGTCGCGTTCCTCGAGAACCGGTATCGCGTCGGCGCCTTTGCGGACGTCGAGGTCGTCGGCGTCCTCGGGAGGGTCATCGACCGCGACGTTGACGTGCTCGAACGCCCGGTAGAAACCAGCCGCGTCGGATACGGTGGTCGATTCGACGACCGCCCTTGCGTCCTCGCGGGCTACGGGACCATCCGCCAGGACGGCCGCTTTGACGAGGGGGACGAGCAGGAGGAGGCAGCCGAACTGGGTGTTCCCGCCGGACTGCTGGCTCATCCCGTGGACGGCTGCTTCGAACGATTCGCCAATCGGGGCGCCGCGTTCGGCCATCCGGAGACCACGGGCGGCCCCGACCGAGCCAGCGAGGAAGTGCCCGAAGTGGAGGTCGGGGAGGTCGCGTTCACGGTCGACGTTCCCGGGTTTCGGCGTCCCGGCGACCTCCAGCAGGAGGGCGAGCTGGGCGTTCTCGGCGGGCGTTCGGGGGTCAGCAGTTTGGGCGGGCTTGGTCACAGGTACCACTCCTTGACGGCCGAGTAGATAGCGCGAACCTCGTCGGGGTTCCGGCTCGGGCGGCCGACGCTGACGGCGTCCGCGCCGTACGCGAGGTACTCGAAGACGCTGTCGCGGTCACGGACCTCGTTGTTCGCGATGACGAACATGTCAGTCGCGTCTACTACGTCCTTCACGACGCGTTCCGAGTCCATGGCATCCACGTGGATGGCGTCCGCGCCGGCCCGTTCGAGACGTTTCGCGAGAGTCGGGAGGTGGACGCCGGGGACCTCGGCGCGGACTTTCACGGAGACGGCCGCGCCCGCGTCACTCGCGGCTTCGACCTGATCACAGAGCGCGTCGGGGTTCGAGAGCAGTGCTTCGCCGGCACCGCTGGCACACATCTCGTCCTGCCGGCAGTGGGCGTTGATCTCGAGGATGGCGTCGTGGTCGGCGCAGACCGAGGCGGCCTCCCGCAAGGGGCCGATGGTGGTAGTTCGGACGTTGAAACCAGACCGAAGGAACGCGTCGTCGAGTTCGGTGAGCTGGTCGTCGATGAACGTAATTGGGTCGTCGGGGAGGAACTCGGAGCGCTCGCGGTCCGTCATCTGGCGCGCCGCGTCGCGGGTGGGCTCGTCGATGGCGATGCCGCCGAGGAACGCGGCGCCCGCGTGCTGGACGTTGGCCAGCGCCCACTCGGCGTCGGACTCCCCGGATAAGCTGGCGAGGGCGACACGCGGCGCGAACATCAGGAGACCTCCGCCGACGGGTCGTCGATCGTTTCGTCGGCCGTTGCCGCTGCAGCCAGGTCCAGTGCGTGCTCGCACGCCCGCCAGACGCGTGCTGCGTCGGCGTCGTCGTCCATCTTCGTGTCGGTCCTGACGACAGGTCGGTCGAGTTCCATGCCATCCTCGACATCGAGGACGAACGCGTCGGCGAAGGGGTAGGCGTCGGCGACGCCCCGGGTGCTCGGTTCGTAGCCCACGGCGTCCATGAGCTTCGCGGCGGGACCGCTGAAGACCTCGTCCTCGACGAACGGCGAGACGGCGACGACGGTCGCGTCGTCGAGCGCGGCCCGGAAGTCGTCCAGGGCGAGCATCGGCCCGATGCTCGTGACGGGGTTCGACGGCCCGATGACGATGGGTCCCTCACGGATGGCGTCGAGAACGGGCTCAGTGGTAGTGGCGTCCGCGGCGCCCCGGAACTCGACGTCCTCGACGACGGGTTCGCCCCGGTTCGCGACCCAGAACTCCTGGAAGTGCATCGCACCCGATGGCGTGTGGATGATGCTCGCGACGGGATCGTCACTCATCGGCAGGAGGTCGAGGTCGAGGTCGAACGCGTCGGCGAGACGCCGCGTGGTTTCGGTGATCGAGTGACCCTCGTCGAGGAGGCTCGTGCGGAGGAGGTGGACGGCGCGGTCGCGGTCACCGATGTGCATGAACTCGCCAGCGGCGGAGAATCGACGCCACCGGGCGATTCGACGGCCCGCGGTCTGCTGGTCGTCGGGGAGATACCGAGGCTCGGCGCCGATGCCGATGGATTCGGAGAGCCGCTGGAGTTCCTCGTGCGTCTCGGCGGTGTCGTCCGCGATCCCCCACCAGGTGTCGCGGTCGAGGACGCCGGCGGCGTCGAAGAGGACGGTGTCGACGTCGGGGCAGACGAGGAGGCCGCCGAGCTCGACGTCGTCGCCGGTGTTCCCGACCACCGTGACGTCGGTCGGGTCGAGGCTGCGGCGAGCGCCCGCGAGGAGCTTCGGGGTGCCCGTGCCGCCGGCGAGGAAGACGGTCATACCGACGAGTGCGTGTCGCGGGCGCTAAAGCCCTTCGTCAGCGGACACCGCGGCGGCAGCCCGTCCCCTGACTTCGTCGAGCGAGTCGCAGGTTTTTGTACGAAGCCGAAGAAGTAGCGACCATGACGACCATCAAGGACAGCGTCCACGACCACATCGAGGTCCGTGGCGTTGCCGCCGCCCTCCTCGACACCCCGCCGGTCCAGCGCCTCCGGCGGATCAAACAGCTGGGGACGGTGCACCTCGTCTACCCGTCGGCGAACCACACCCGCTTCGAGCACAGCCTCGGCGTCTACCATCTCGCGGAGCGGGCACTCGAGAACCTGGAGCTCCGTGGGCCCCGCGCCGACCGGGTTCGGGCAGCCGCCATCCTCCACGACACCGGGCACGGCCCCTACAGCCACAACGTCGAGGACGTCATCCACCGGCAGACGGGGAAGTACCACGACGACGTCGACGACCTCGTGACGACGGGCGAGGTCGCTCAGGTCCTGGCGGAGCACGACATCGACCCGGACGCCGTCACCGACATCATCGCCGGTGAGGGCGAACTCGCACAGCTCGTCGCGGGCGAACTCGACGTCGACCGGATGGACTACCTCGTCCGGGACGCCCACCACACCGGCGTCCCCTACGGCACCATCGACGTCGGCCGGCTCGTCCGGGCGCTCCGGTTCGTCGACGGCGACCTCGTGCTCTCCGAAGGGAACGTCCAGACCGCCGAGAGCCTGCTGCTCGCGCGAGCGCTCATGAATCCGACCGTCTACAACCACCACGTCGCCCGCATCAGCAAGGCGATGCTCCGCAGGGCGACAGAAACCCTCCTCGACGTCTCCGATATCTCGCCGATGGAGTTCCGGCGGATGGACGATTCGGAGCTCCTGGTCGCCATCCGCAGCACCGACGAGACCCGCACCTTCGGCGACCGGCTCGCCGACCGCGACCTCTACAAGCGCGCCGTCTGGGCGGAGATGGGGGACATCGGGAACCCGTTCAAGGAGGGCGGGCTGTTCGACGCGGACCACGAGGAGATCACGGAGCTGGAGCAGGAGATCGCCGCCGACGCCGGCGTCGACCACGAGCACGTCATCCTCGACCTGCAGGGCCGCCCCGGCATGACGGAGTCGACGAGCCGGGTCATGGTGAACGGCGAAGCCCGCAGCCTGGACGAACAGTCGACGCTCGTCCGCGCCCTGCAGATGGCACAGCGCGAGCAGTGGCGTTTCGGCGTCTACGCGCCCGACGAGCTCACTGAACGCGTCGGGAAGGCCGCCGAGCGTGTCCTCGGGCTGGAGACCGACGGCGCCCTCATCAGCGAGCACCACTCGCCCGGCCGGTACGCGAGCCTCCAGGACTTCGAGTGACCGAGGAGGCGGTGTCGGCACCGACACCACCTCCGGCGCCCCCTCGTGGCGGAGTGGGTGGTTTGAAGACTCGGCGTCGTGTCGAGTCGCGCATGGAACGTACCGGGACCATCCTCGTCGGCGAGGACTTCGAGGCGGTCGAGGGCCGCGTCGTCGTCGAGGACGGCGAGATTGCGTCGATCGAGGAGGAAGCTACTGATAGTGACGACATCATCCTCCCGCAGTTCGTCAACGCCCACACCCACATCGGGGACTCCATCGCGAAGGAAGCGGGGCGGGGGATGACGCTGGACGAGCTCGTCGCGCCGCCTGACGGCCTCAAACACCGACTGCTCAGGAAGACAGGTCGAGAACCGAAGGTCGAAGCGATGCGGCGCACGATGCAGTTGATGGTGAGCCACGGGACCTCGTCGTTCATCGAGTTCCGCGAGGGCGGCGTCGAGGGCGTGTACGCCATCCAGGAGGCCGCCGACGGCCTCCCCATCGACCCGTTCATCCTCGGACGCGGCGACACTGACGTCCTGGGGCCGGCGGACGGCTACGGCGCGAGCGGCGCGAACGACGCCGAGTTCTCGCCCGAACGGAACGCCACCCGGAACGAGGGGAAGTTCTTCGGCATCCACGCCGGGGAGCGCGATGCCTCCGACATCAACCCCGCCATCGACCTCTCGCCCGACATGCTCGTTCACATGGTACACGCCGAACCGATCCATCTGGACCGCGTGGAGGACAACGGCATCCCTATCGCCGTCTGCCCCCGGTCGAACCTCGTCACCGGCGTCGGCGTCCCACCCGTCGCCGACCTGCTCGACCGGACGACGGTCGCACTCGGGACGGACAACGTGATGCTCAACAGCCCCTCGATGTTCCGGGAGATGGAGTTCACGGCGAAGTGCTGCGAGGTCGACGCCCCGTCGGTGCTCCACATGGCCACCCGCGCTGGCGCGTCGATCATCGGTCGCGACGACGGTATCATCGAGGAGGGCCGGCCCGCCAATCTGCTCGTGCTCGACGGGAGCACCGACAACCTCGTCGGGTACAGAGACCCCGTCCGGGCCGTCGTTCGGCGCGCGGGACTCGCCGACGTCGCCGAGGTGGTGCGGTCGGCCAACGCTTAAGCCCACTCGCGTGCTAACTTCTCATCAATGGGGGTCTACGACGACATACTCGTCCCGACGGATGGGTCGACTGCCACGAGCCGGGCCGTCGACCACGCCGTCGAACTCGCCGCGTTCCACGACGCCACCCTCCACGCGCTCTACGTCGTGAACACCGCGACGTTCGCCAGTCTACCGATGGAATCGTCCTTCGAGGGGGTCGCGTCGATGCTCGACCGCGAGGGCGAAGCCGCACTCGACGCCGTCTCCGAAACAGCAGAGGAAGCAGGGGTCCCGGTGGAGCGCAACCTCGTCGACGGCTCGCCCGCCCGCGAGATCGTTCGATATGCCGAGGACGACGGCTGCGACCTCGTCATCATGGGCACCCACGGCCGCGGCGGGATCGACCGACTCCTCCTCGGGAGCGTCACCGAACGCGTCGTCCGTGCGTCCAACGTCCCCGTCCTGACCATCCGCGCCCCCAACGAGTAGCTGATTAGCGGACGGGGCGGAGGTGCTCGCAGTCCCCCGAGTGCACGACTCGTTCGTCGTCGCCGGTGTCCACGACGAGGGCGCCGTGGTCGGTGATGCCGATCGCTTCGCCCTCGATGACGTCGGTCGTCGTCTCCACGCGGACACGTTGCCCAATCGTCGCCGCGTAGTCCCGCCAGGCGTCGACGACTTCGTCGGGGCGCTGGCGCAGGTCGTGGAACGTCTCGAGCACGCGTTGCGTGAAGACACGGCGGTCTGTCTGCCCGGCCTCGGCCCGGATGCTGGTCGCGTCGTCGCCCAGCTCGGTGGGGTCGAGGTTCGCGTTGATACCCATGCCGACGACAACCCAGTTGACGCGGTTCGCCTCACCCTCCATCTCGGTGAGGATACCCGCGAGCTTCAGACCGCCGCGTTCGGCCGTCTCGTCGGGGACGATGACGTCGTTCGGCCACTTGATGGCGGCGTCGACACCGGCCTCCCGCGCGGCCGCCGTGACGGCGACTGCGGCGGCGAGTGTGAGGAGTGGGGCGCGAGCGGGTGGGAGGTCCGGTCGGAGCACGATGCTCATCCAGATCCCGCCACTCGGCGAGGACCACGCTCGCTGGAGACGTCCCCGACCGCCGGTCTGTTCGTTTGCGAGGACGACGACGTCGCTCGCACCCTCGGCGGCGAGTTCGCGGGCGCGGTCGTTCGTGCTCCCGATGGCGTCGTGGTACTCGACGTCGAACGGGGCGTCCAGACCGTACTCGACCGCGAGCCCGCCGAAGTCTGGGATCTCGGCGAGGACGTAGCCGTCGTCGGTGCTCTCGATACCGAATCCAGCGTCCCGGAGCGCTTCGACGTGCTTCCAGACCGCGGCGCGTGAAACCCCGAGTTGGTCGGCGAGTTCGGGGCCCGAGATCGGGCCGTCGGCGAGCGCGTCCAGAACGTCCCGCCGTGTCTCGTTCATAGCGGCCGGTCGTCGCGTGACACAATCAAGGACCCGTTTTCGTGGTGCCCGAACGACACAGTCGAGTAGTTACTCGAGGACGATGAGGACGTCGCCCATGTCGACGCTATCGCCTTCGTCGACGGCGATCTCGGCGACGGTGCCGCCCTGGCTGGCGGTGACGTCGTTCTCCATCTTCATCGCTTCGAGGACGAGGAGGACGTCGCCTGGTTCGACCTCGTCGCCGACCGCTATGTCGATGGAGAGGATGGTGCCCTGCATCTCGGCGGTCACTGACTCGCCCTCGCCGGCGTGCACGGTCTCCTGCTCGCGGCCGCCGGCCGGCTGGGGTGGTCCCTGCTGGCCGTCACCACTGGATTCGCTCACGGCGGGCATCGCGGCGCCGCGTTCCTCGAGGTTCACTTCGAAGCGCTTGCCGTTCACCTCGACGGTGAAATCGCGTTCGACCACGTCCGCCTCGCCCCCGGCGGTGCCGCCGGCGGACTCGGTCCCCCAGCGTTCCTGGGCGTCGTCGATGCGCTCGGGGTCGAGGTGGTCGTCGAGGTACTTCGTCGTGTGGGTGCCCGCGACGAACGCGTCGTCCTCGAGCATGAGCCGGTGGAACGGGATGATGGTCGGGATGCCCTCGACGTCGTACTCGGCGAGTGCGCGCTGCGAGCGGGCGATGCACTCCTCGCGGCTGCTGGCGTGGACGATGAGCTTCGCGATCATCGAGTCGTAGTCCGTCACGAGGTCGTCGCCCTGTCGGAGCGCGTCGTCCATCCGGACGCCGATGCCGCCGGGTGGGTCGTAGGTCTCGAGCTGGCCGCCCGTGGCGGGCGCGAAGTCGTTCGCCGCGTTCTCGGCGTTGATGCGGAACTCCATCGCGTGGCCCTCCAGGTCGACGTCGTCCTGTGCGAAGTCGAGTTCCTCATCGGCCGCGACCCGGAGCTGGTACTTCACGATGTCGATGCCCGTGAGCGCCTCCGTGACCGTGTGCTCGACCTGTATCCGGGTGTTCACTTCGAGGAAGTAGAAGTCGGTCTCCTTGTCGAGGAGTTCGCCGGCCTCGCGGTCGGGGTCCTCCTCGACGAGGAACTCGAAGGTGCCGGCGTTGTAGTAGCCGGCGGCGTCCGCACCGCGGCGGGCTGCCGTCCCGATCTTTTCGCGGAGTTCGTCCGTGAGCGCCGGGCTCGGGCCCTCCTCGATGACCTTCTGGTGGCGGCGCTGGAGGCTGCAGTCGCGCTCGCCGAGGTGGCGGACGTTCCCGTGGTGGTCGGCGATGATCTGGACCTCGATGTGCCGGGGGTTCTCGAGGTAGCGCTCGAGGTAGACGTTCGCGTTGTCGAAGTACGCTTCACCCTCGCGCTGGGCGGACTCGAGCTGGTCCTCGGCCTCGTCCGCGCTCTGAACGATCTTCATGCCGCGCCCGCCACCGCCGCCTTCGGCCTTGATCGCGATGGGGTAGCCGTGTTCCTCGCCGAACTCGCGGACCTCGGAGACGTCCTCGACGGGGTCCGTGGTGCCGGGGACGATGGGGACGTCGGCTGCCCGCATGTTCTTCCGGGCTTTCGTCTTCTCGCCGAGGGCCTCCATCGAGTCCGCACTCGGTCCGACCCACGTCACGCCATCGGTGTCCTCGACCTTGCCGGCGAACTCGGCGTTCTCCGCGAGGAAGCCGTAGCCCGGGTGGATGGCGTCCGCGCCGCTCCGCTTGGCGGCGTCGATGATGGCGTCGTGGTCCAGATACGAGTCGGCCGCGCGCGCCGGTCCGACGTTGTACGCTTCGTCCGCGTATCGGACGTGGCCGCCGTCCTTGTCGGCCTCACTGTAGACGGCGACGGTGTCGACGCCGAGCTCCTCGCACGCCCGCATCACGCGGACCGCGATCTCCCCGCGATTCGCCACGAGAACCTTGTCGAACATTCTTGGCAATCCTTTCGCGGAACCCCCAACTTAGTGTGTCGGTTCGGAACGACCGGGGACCGCCGCTGCGAGGGCGGCGCGCTCCGCCCTCCGGAGGAGCTCAGATGCGGTCCCGGTGGCGCAGTCGAGTCGGTCGGCCACCTCGTCGAGTGAGCCCGTCCGGGGGCTGTCGTAGTACCCGGCGTCGAGTGCGGCCCGGACCGCCTGTCGCTGGCGGTCGGTGAGTTCTGGGCCGCTACCGACGACGTGCCGGTCGTCGTACTCGCCGACTCGGTCCACGTCCACGTCGATCTCCTCCGGAATGCCGGTGAGCAGCGCCTGCAGGTCGTCCGCCGTCCCGACGACGGTGAAGACCGCGGCGCCGTCACTTCGGTACTCGATCGGGGGAACGACGAGGAGACTTGGTTGGGCGAACGCACGCATCCACGCCCACTCAGCTCCCCGGCCGGCCTCCTCGACCCACGTGTAGAAGGCCTCGTCGCCGACGGGCGTGACGTCGAACCGCCGGATGGTGTCGACCGCCTCGATCGCGTCCTGGTAGGCGTCGATGTCGCCCTCGACGTAGAATAACGCCGTCAACGAGTCCCCGAGATGGTTCCACGACCACAGCTCCTCCCGGCGAATCGCGTCGTTCTCACGCATGAACGACTGCATCGGGTGGCGGGTCGATGCTGAGTAGTGGAGCGTGAGGCGGGCGTGCTTCACGACTCAGCATCCCGACAGGCATCGACTTAAAGACCCGCGTGGCTTCGGGGATACGACGATACAGCGGGACCATCGACCTGCACGTATGAGCGAGGCACAACCCCTGCCCGGGCCGGACGGCCTCCCGATCGTCGGCAGCTACCTCGGCTTCCGGCGCGACCCGTACGAGTTCTACGACGACCTCCGCGAGTACGGTGACGTCGTCGGCTACCGGATGTTCGGCTACGCCATGTGCTCGGTCCTCGACCCAGACGCCATCGAAGCCGTCCTCCTCACCGACGCCGACGCCTACCGGAAGCCACCCCTGCTCGGCGACTCCCTCGACGGCTACATGTCGGAGGGCGTGCTGCTCACCGAGGGCGAGCGCTGGCGCGAGCAGCGAACCCTCCTGCAGCCAATGTTCTACCGGGAACGCGTCGAGACGTACGGCGACGTGATGGCCGAGTACGCAACCGACGCCGCCCGGTCGTGGGCCGCCGAGGACGAGGTCGAACTGCAGGCGGCGTGCTCTGAGCTCACGCTCCGAATCCTCGCCAGGACGTTGTTCGACGTCGACGTCGAGGCCTACGCCGACGCGGTCCGAGGTGTCTCTGATGCGATCGACGAGATCGGGCGCGCCGGCTCCCTCGAAACCCAGCTCCCACGGTGGGTGCCGCTTCCGTCCCGGCGCCGCCACCGCCGGGCGTTCGAGCGCTTCGACGACGCGATGCGGGATCTCATCGACGAGCGACACGACGACATCGGGGGCTCGGCAACGTCCGGGGATGATCTGCTGTCGCTGCTGCTCGACGCCGAGTATCCGGACGGCCGTTCGCCGTCGGAGACCGAGGTCCGGGATCAGCTCATGACGTTCCTCTTCGCCGGCCACGAGACCACCGCGCTCGCGCTCACCTGGGCGTTCGTGTTGCTCGCGCAGCGACCATCCGCCGCCGACCGGCTCCGGGCGGAGGTCGACGACGTGCTCGATGGCGACCGGGCGTCCATCCCGGACCTCCCCGACCTCGAGTACACCGACCGCGTCGCGAAGGAGGTCCTTCGACTCCGACCACCCGCTGGCGCACTCTTTCGGGAACCCCGACGGGATGTCGAACTCGCGGGCTATCGGGTTCCCGAGGGGACGATGGTCGTCCTCCCCCAGTTCGCAGTCCACACCGACCCCCGGTTCTTCGACGACCCAACCGAGTTCCGGCCTGAACGATGGGACGGCGACCTGGAGGACGAGCTTCCCGACTACGCGTACTTCCCGTTCGGCGGCGGTCCCCGCCACTGCATCGGGATGCGCTTCGCCGCCCTGGAGCTACGGCTCGCGCTCGCGACCATCGTCCGAAACGTCGACGTCACCGTCCACAACCCCGACGTCGATCCCGACCTCGGCACCCCATTCGAGCCCGCCGACACCGTCAGGGCCAGCGTGACACGGCGATAGGACGACGTTCGACCACCACATCGGCTCCGCTCCGCTTCGACACACGCACGCAGGAGAACACCTACTGGGCTCCGAGTCTCGAACGACCCGCAGAATCAGAAGCGGTCGGTTCGGCCGGCCGCGGTCCAGGCGTCACGTGGCGCGCCATCCGGGACGCGTTCGGTGCGGTGCTGGAGCTGTCGGAGCCGGCCCGCCATCGTCCACTTCATCCCCGACCACGAGTCACTCTCGCGGTCGTCCTCGGCGGCCGCGACCGCGGCGGCCTCCATCGCGGCGAGGTGGGCGCTCACGGCGGCCGCGATGGCGGCGGCCTCGTCCTCGCTCGCGTCGGCCGGGACGTCGAGGCGCGATTCGAGGGATACGTCGGTGTCACCCGGCGATTCGTGCTCGGCGGCCATGCTACAGGGGGATGTTGCCGTGCTTCTTGTCCGGGTAGTCGGTGCGCTTCGAGCGAAGCATCTCGAGGTCGTCGATGAGCCGGCTCCGGGTCTGCTGGGGCTCGATGACGTCGTCGACGAACCCGCGGTCGGCGGCCGTGTAGGGGTTCGCGAACTCCTCCCGGTATTCGGCGATGAGCTCCTCACGAAGCGCGTCGGGGTCGTCCGCCTCCGCGAGCTCCTCGCGGTAGAGGACGTTGACGGCACCCTTCGGCCCCATGACCGCGATCTCGCTCGTCGGCCACGCGTAGTTCACGTCGCCGCCGATGTGCTTCGACGCCATCACGCAGTACGCGCCACCGTAGGCTTTCCGCGTGATGACGGTGAGGAGCGGGACGGTCGCCTCGCAGTACGCGTAGAGAAGTTTGGCGCCGTGGCGGATGATGCCGTTGTGCTCCTGGTCGGTGCCGGGCATGAAGCCGGGCACGTCGACGAACGTGACGATGGGGATGTTGAAGGAATCGCAGAACCGGACGAACCGGCTGGCCTTCATCGACGCGTCGATGTTGAGGGTGCCCGCGTTCACGCGGGGCTGGTTCGCGACGACGCCGACGCTGTGGCCGTCGAGGCGGCCGAAGCCGATGACGATGTTCTGCGCGAACGAGTCCTGCACCTCGAAGAACGACCCCTCGTCCACCGTCTCCCCGATGACGTCGGTCATGTCGTACGGCTTCCGTGGCTCGTCGGGAACGAGCTCCGTGAGGGCATCGGGCTCCCGGTCGGGGTCGTCCCAGGGCTCGACCCGGGGCGGGTCCTCGACGTTGTTCTGTGGGAGGTAAGAGAGCAGGCGTTTGATGTCGTCGAGCGCGACCTCCTCGCTCGGTTCGGCAAAATGCGCGACCCCGCTGGTGCCGGTGTGGGTCGTCGCGCCACCGAGCTCCTCGAACCCGACCTCCTCACCGGTGACCGTCTCGATGACGTCCGGTCCGGTGATGAACATGTGACTGGAGTCCTGTACCATGAAGATGAAATCCGTGATGGACGGCGAGTACACCGCCCCACCAGCACACGGCCCCATGATGGCGGATATCTGGGGGATGACCCCGGATGCCTCCGTGTTCCGCCGGAAGATCTCGGCGAACCCGGCGAGGCTCGTGACGCCCTCCTGGATGCGGGCGCCGGCGGAGTCGTTGAGGCCGACGACCGGGGCCCCCACCTCCATCGCGACGTCCATGACCTTGCAGATCTTCTCGGCGAAGACCTCGCCGAGGCTCCCGCCGAAGACCGTGAAATCGTGGGCGAAGACGAAGACCTTCCGGCCGTTCACCTCGCCGTAGCCGGTGACGACGCCGTCGCCGGGAATCTGTTTCTCCTCCATCCCGAAGTTGTGACTCCGGTGGGTGCGGAGCTGGTCGAACTCGTTGAAGGTGTCGTCGTCGAGGAAGTAGTCGATGCGCTCGCGGGCGGTCATCTTGCCCCGGTCGTGCTGGGACTCGATGCGCTCTTCGCCGCCGCCGAGCGCCGCTCGCTCCTTCTTCTCCCGGAGCTCCTCGATGCGCTCGTCCATCGTCATCTGTTGAATGTGGGTTTCACCGAGCGTCGGGAAAAGGGTTCCGTAACGGGTAAGCCTAGACGACCGACCGGGCGTGGCGAAGTCCGAGGAAGGCGACGAGTGCGGTGCCCGCGGTGGCGAGGATGACCCAGTGGTGCGGGACGGCAACGTCGGCAGCCCCCAGGGCGCCCGAGAAGAGCGTGAAGAGGAGGAAGAGCGGCAGGAGGATACCGATGGCCAAGAGCCACGCGCCGGAGGTACGACGGGCGAGCGGGCCGGCACCGCGTTCGAACTCGGCGATGGCGTCGGCGCCGAGAACCCAGCCGGCGAACAGGAGGAACACGGTCAGTCCGGCGGTGAGGAGGAGGTTGACGAGCGTGTCGGCGATGAACCCGAAGACGGCTGGTTCGAGCGCATTGACGGCGCCCGTGAGCAGGAAGACGCCGAGGAGGACGGTGGTCGCGCGCCGGCGTGTCCAGCCGTGTTCGTCGACGAGGAACGAGACGGGGATCTCGAGCATGCTGATGGAGGACGAGAGCGCGGCGAGGGCGACCACGGCGAAGAACGTGATGGCGAGGCCGCGGCCGGCGGGTGCGGGGAGTGTGCCGAACGCGCCGGTGAGCGAGACGAAGAGCGCGCCGGGGCCGCTGGTACCGGCGTTCCCGACGAGCGCGAAGAGGAGTGGGAGGACGACGAGGCCGGCGAGCACGCCGACGGCGGTGTTGAGGATGGCGATGGTCGTGCCGTCGGCGGGGAGGGAGCGGTCGTCGTCCAGGTAGGAGGCGTAGGTGAGCATGGTGCCGGCGCCGATGGAGAGCGTGAAGAGCGCCTGGCCGCCTGCGGCGAGGAGGACGTCGACGAAGTTCGACCGGAGGTAGGTGATGTTGGGCTGGAGGAAGAAGTCGTAGCCTGCGGCGGCTCCAGGCAGTTGGCCGGCGTAGATGGCGATGCCGACGAGCAGGACGATGATGGCGGGCATCATGAGTTTCGTCGCGCGCTCGATGCCGCGTCGGATGCCGCCGACGACGATGAGGCCGGTGAGGAGGATGAAGAGAACGTGGAAACCGACGGCTTCGAGGCCGAAGGCGACGCTGTCGAAGTATGCGCCGGGTTCCGTGATGGGGGTGCCGAGGATGGCGTCGAGCAGGTAGCGGAGCACCCAGCCGCCGACGACGCTGTAGAAGGACAGGAGGAAGAGGTTGGTGAGGACGGGGAGATGACCGACGATGCCCCAGCCCCGGGAGTCGGCGAGGTCGCGGAGTGCACCGACCGGACTGTTTCGGGCTCGGCGCCCGATGACGAGTTCGCCGAGGAGGCCGGGGACGCCGACGAGGAGGATGATGCCGAGATAGAGGACGAGGAAGGCGGCACCGCCGTTCTCGGCGGTCATCCAGGGGAAGCGCCAGAGGTTCCCGAGGCCGACGGCGCTGCCCGCGGCGGCGAGGATGAATCCAGCGCGACTCCCCCACGATTCGCGTGTCATTGCCTCGCCCTCCCTGCCAGCCGGGTAAAAGGGTGTCGAGTGCTCGGCCAGTCATTCGGGATATATGACGAGTAGACGCCGTCTGCGGCGAGTCTTGCAGATTCCGAAACCGGGCGAGTTCCCCAGGGGCAGGGCTGTGTTCAGTCGGCCTGCGGCAGACTGAAAGCAGCGTCGGTTGCGGGAAACAGGGAACCCGAGCACAGGAGCGGTCAGAATCGCCGAGACACCGGTTCAACGTATCAGGCTTCGCCGTACACCGGCACGGCCGCGCCGCTCGTCACGCTGGCGGCGTCGGAGCACAGGTAGAGCATCGTCTCGGCGATATCGGATGGGTCGACCCAGGACTCGTGGTCGGCGTCGGGCATCATGTCGCGGTTCATCGGGGTGTCGATGACGCTCGGCATGACGGCATTCGCCCGAACCTGTCCGAGATTCTCCTCGGCGATCGTCTCCGTGAGCAGTCGGACGCCAGCTTTCGACGCCCGGTAGGGGCCGTCGCCCTCGCCGCCTTCGAGGGAGGAGCGCGCCGAGACGGAGACGATGGCCCCCATCGCGTCGCTCTTGGCGCCTCCCGTCCGTCGTCGTTCGGTCGACTCGCGGAGGTGGGGGATGGCGTGCTTGCTCGCGAGGAACATCGTCTTCAGGTTGACGTTGAACAGGAGGTCGAACTCGCCTTCGTCGGTCTGGTGGATCGGCGTCCCGCCCCGCCAGGTTCCCGCGATGTTGCAGAGTGCGTCGAGCTGGCCGTGCTCGTCGACGACGTCGTCGATGGTGTCTGCGACCGCGTCTTCATCGGTAAGGTCGGCGACCCGGAAGTCGACGACGCCGGGTTCGAGCTCGGCGTCGTCGCTGCTCGGCTGGACCACGTCGACGCCGCAGACCGTCGCGCCGGCGTCGCTGAAGGCTCGACAGACGCTACTGCCGAGGGCGCCACTCGCGCCCGTGACGAGGACGACGGTCTCGGCGTACTCGAATTCTGCGTGCATGCCACTACCCACCACGGCTGGCGGCAAAAAGGTGTGGCGAGCCCGGGCCCGGTTCGGCGGTCCGGTAGCGAATCCAGCCTTAGACGTCGATGACGAGCTTCCCGAGGAAGCTGTCCTGCATGACGTCCCGCTGGGCGTCGTCGGCGTCGGCGAGGTCGTACGTCCGGGCGGTGTAGGGCTCGATGTCGCCGTCGCCCATGAGCTGGGCGAGCTTCTCGAGGTGGTCGGCCATCCGCGGGGTGTTGAACATGCTCATGAGCGTGAGCTGGATGTCCTTCCCGCGGGCGGCGGCGACGTTCTCCCAGCCGGCTTCCGGAACCGTGTTCCCGATGCCGACGACGCGGGTGCCGGTCTTCGCGACGGTTGCGTCGAAGTCCAGGTAGTCGTCGAGCCGGTGGTCGAGGATGACGTCGGGACGGCCCGCTTCGACGACCGCCTCCGCCAGGTCGTCGCGCGCGTAATCGAAGACCTCGTCGGCGCCGAGACTCCGGAGCTGGGCGGCATAATCAGGATTCGCGGTGGTGAGGACGCGAGCGCCGGTGGCGGCGGCGAGCTGGACGGCGGCGTGGCCAACTCCGCCGCTGCCGCCGTGGACGAGGACGGTCTCGGCGGGCTCGAGACCGGCGTGGTCGACGAGAGACCGCCAGGACGTGACGCCGGCGACGCCGATGGCGGCACCCTCGTCGTAGCCCACGTTCGACGGGAGGGCGGCGATGCGGTCCTCGGGGACGGTGGTGTACTCGGCGTACGTCCCTGGGCGGTCACCCCCAAGGCCAGTCCCGAAGACACGGTCCCCCACCTCGAATCGGTCGATGGCGTCACCGACGGCGTCCACCTTCCCGGAGAAATCTACTCCCGGAATCCAGGGGAGGCCGCCGGGCTCGTACGAGCCCTCGCGGAAGTACGTGTCGACGGGATTGACCGAGGCCGCGTGGATCCGGACCCGGATCTCGTGCGCATTCGGTGCCGGTTCGTCGACGTCCTCGTCCAGCTGCAGGACGTCGGTGCCGCCGTGCTCGTGGAAGCGAATCGCTCGCATAGCTGGACGATTGGTGTCGACCGGAATAAGTCTGTGCGAGGCGGCGACACGCCCCGGGCGACACGCCCCGGCGTGCAACCGATGGCGACGTGCTCGGGTCAGCGACCGTCCGGCGCGCCAGTCGGTTCGGCCGTGACGGGATTCATGCCCGAATGAACGGCTTTAAGCGACCCCAGAACACGCTTCCAGACGCATGAGACTACACGAGTTCCAGGCGAAGGAGGTGTTCGCGGACGCCGGGCTTCCGACGCCCGACGCCGCACTCGCTACCTCCGTCGACGAGGTCGTGGCCCGCGCCGACGAGATCGGCTACCCGGTAGCCGTGAAGGCGCAGGTCCACGTCGGTGGCCGCGGGAAAGCAGGCGGCATCAAGATCGCGAGCGACGCGGACGAGGCTCGCGAGGCCGCCGAGTCCATCCTCGGGATGGACCTCAAGGGGTACACCGTCGAGAAGGTGCTCGTCGAGGGCGCCGTCGACTTCGTGAACGAACTCTACGTGGGCGTCACGATGGACCGCGGCGAGGGCAAGCCCGTCGCCATGGTGTCCACGAAGGGCGGCGTGAACATCGAGGAGGTCGCCGAGGAGACACCCGAAGCCATCGCCCGGGAGCACATCGACCCCGCGTTCGGGATGCATCCCTACCAGGCCCGAAAGGCCGTGTACGACGCCGGTGTCCCCAGCGAGGTCGCCCGCGACGTCTCCGGCGTCCTCCAGACCCTCTACCGGCTCTGGGAGGAGAACGACGCGAGCGACGCCGAGATCAACCCCCTGATGATCACGGGCGACGACGAGGTCGTGGCCGCGGACGCCGTCCTCAACATCGACGAGGACGCCCTCTTCCGCCACCCCGACCTCGCCGAGATGGAGGACGAAGCCGCCGGCGACGAACTCGAGGCCAAGGCCAACGAGTACGGCTTCGACTACGTCCGCCTCGACGGCAACGTCGGCATCATCGGCAACGGCGCCGGCCTCGTCATGACGACGCTGGACCTCGTGGACTACTACGGTGGGAAGCCCGCGAACTTCCTCGACATCGGCGGTGGCGCCAAGGCCGAGCGCGTCACGAACGCCCTCGACATGGTGTTCTCCGACGAGAACGTCGACGCCGTCGTCTTCAACATCTTCGGCGGCATCACCCGTGGCGACGAGGTCGCGAAGGGCATCAACACCGCCCTCGAAGCGTTCGACGAGATCCCGAAGCGCGTCGTCGTCCGCCTCGCCGGCACGAACGCCGCCGAGGGCCGCGAGATCCTGAACGACGAACTCGTCACCGTCGAGGAGACCCTCGAAGGTGCCGTGAAACGTGCAGTCGAGTATGCAGACGAGGAGGCTGACCAATGAGCGCATTCGTCGACGAAGACACCCGGGTCGTCGTACAGGGAATCACGGGCGGCGAGGGCCGCTTCCACACCGAACAGATGGTCGAGTACGGCACCAACGTCGTCGCCGGCGCCGTCCCCGGCAAGGGCGGTCAGGAGGTCGACGGCATCCCCGTCTACGACACCGTCGACCAGGCCGTGCGCGAGGAGGACGCCGACGCGAGCGTCATCTTCGTCCCACCCGCCTTCGCCGGTGACGCCATCTTCGAGGCGCTCGATACGGACCTCGACCTCGCCGTCGCCATCACCGAGGGCATCCCGACCCAGGACATGGCGAAGGTCTACAAGCGCCTCGGTGAGGTCGATACCCGCCTCATCGGTCCGAACTGCCCCGGCATCATCACGCCCGGCGAGGCGAAACTCGGCATCCTCCCCGGGAACATCTTCGAGGCCGGGAACGTCGGCCTCGTCTCCCGCTCCGGCACCCTCACCTACCAGGTCGTCGACTCCCTGACCAACCGAGGCATCGGCCAGACCACCGCCATCGGCATCGGCGGCGACCCCATCATCGGCACGGACTTCATCGACGCCCTCGACGCCTTCGAGAACGACCCCGACACCGACGCGATCGTCATGTGCGGTGAGATCGGTGGCGAGGACGAAGAGGAGGCCGCCGCGTTCATCGCGAACCACATGGACACCCCCGTCGCCGGCTTCATCGCGGGCCGCACCGCCCCGCCGGGCAAGCGCATGGGCCACGCCGGCGCCATCGTCTCCGGCAGCGGCACCGGCACCGCCGAATCCAAGATCAACGCCCTCAACGACGCGGGCGTCCCCGTCGGCGACACCCCCGAAGAGGTCGCCGACAACATCGAGAACCTGCTCTAGCCCGCCCCGACCGACGTCGTCGACCTTCGCCCGACTCGGCACACCGACCTGCCTTCGACGAAACTGGTCAGTTCGGTAAACAGTACGGTGTTAAGGTCGTCGTTTTGCGAGCGGCCCCCGTAATCAACCACCTAACCGAGATCACCCGAATAACGGCGTTTCAGACAACTTTCCCGACGTTTTCGGTGTGTTTCAGGACCGGTGTCGAGTGATTAGTGTCGTGCTAACGATTGAAATCGGCCAAAACTGGCGTAACGATACCTCTGGTATTTGATGCTGGTTCGTGAAGGTCTACATCGAGCACCCATGGCCACCACGTCCCCCCACTCCCGCGTGATGGAGTTCTGTCCGCGCTGCGACAACGAGACCCCGCACAACGTCGAGATAGAGCTGCGTTCCGAGACAACGACCGGCGAGAACGCAGCGTACTCACGCGAGCCCTACCGCGTGAGCGAGTGCGATACCTGCGGGGACGTCTCGGCCACGCGCATGAACGACGCCTGAGGGACGCGCCGCAGTCCAGCCATTCACGGTCTCGACCGGGCGGTACAACCGGCAAGCCATCCATCCTCGTCCGATTCAGGAACGGTTCGGCAGGAGCGTCCAGCATTTGTCGGCCTCGGTGATGGCTTCCTCGAACCCTGAAACTGACCGAAATTCATAGCAACAGGGCCTGACACACGGGAACGGTCCTCCCGGTTTTTGATGATATCCGTGTAACGAGCAGTCGTGATGTCCAGTTCACGAAACCCGGATGGCGGGATCACCGAGCACTGCGAGCACTGCAACAGGAAGACGCCACATTCCGTCCAGATACAGCTCCGGACCGAGGGCGACGAATCCGACGATAACGCGATGTACTCCCGAGAGCCCTATCGCGTCAGCGAATGCCAGGGCTGCGGGGAGACGAGCGCAGTGCGGATGAACAACGTCTGAGGACCGTCGCCCAAAACATGTCCCCACACACGCCCGGAGCGAGGACTGCCGCCTCGAACGACGCCCAGACCGACCCGCCAAGAGACGGAAGGCGTCACGGCAACCCCAGAGACGAGGCGTCTCACCGCGACGACGGACGTGAGCAGGAGCGGATCGTCGTCCTCCGGCAGGGACAGCCGACGCGTCGTCCCGAGGAGGAGTCCGGCGAATCCGATGCAGTGATGCGAGTCATCACTGGGCCCTGACTCCACGTTCTTCGGTCCGCCGACCGACATCGCGACCCGGTATCCTGGAAGCAGACCGATGCCTAGTCGTGTTTCTCGACACCGGTGAACTCGAAGCGCGCGCCGTCGGCCCAGGAGTCCGTGACCGATACCGTCCAGCCGTGGGCGGTCGCGATCTCTCGGACGATGTTCAACCCGAACCCCGTCCCGGTCTCGTCGGTCGAATACCCGGGCTCGAAGACGGCGTTACGGTCGCTCACGGGGATGCCGGGGCCGTCGTCCGCGACGAAGAAGCCATCAGTCGTCTCACCGATTCGGATCTCGGCCGACGGGCCGACGTGCGTCACGGCGTTCTGGACGAGGTTCTCCAGGACTTCCTGGAGGCGGCCAGCGTCCGCGACGATGGTTGGATTCGACGCCACCGTCCGGGTGGCGTCGGCGGTGTCGACGTAGCGCCACGCGCGGTCCACGACCGTCTGGAGCTCGATGGGGTCCGGATCCTCGACGGTTTCGCCCTCGCGGGCGAGCGTGAGGACGTCCTCGATGAGGGCTTCCATCCGGTCGAGCGACCGATCGATCTCCGCGACCGCCTCCTGGTCTCCGCTCTCCTCGAACACCTCTACGAACCCCTTCGCGACGCCAAGTGGGTTCTTGAGGTCGTGGCTGACGACGCTCGCGAACTTCTCGAGCCGTTCGTTCTGTCGTTCGAGCTTCTCCCGGCGATGCTTTCGTTCCGTCACGTCGGTGTAGTGTTCGATGCGACCGCCCTCGAAGAGCCCGGACTCGATGGGCCGACTCCAGTGCTGGAGCCAGCGTTCCTCGCGGTTCTCGCCCGGGACGACGTGGCACTCGAATTCGACGACCTCGGTGTTGTCCTCGTACGCAGTCCTGAGTTCGTTCTGGACTCGCTCCGGCCGTTCGAAGCGCGGCTTCAGCACCTCCACGAGATTCTCCCGGGACCGCCCGATGAGTTCGGCGCGCTCGATGCCGAGGTAGTCAGTCATCGCTGCGTTCACCCACGCGACCTCGAACTCGGGGTTCAGGACGAACACGCCGACGTCCATGCTGTCGAGGACGTCCTTCGTGAACGTCCGATAGCGGGCGCGGCTCTCGGCGAGGCGGCGTTCGCGTTCGAGGTGTTCCGTGACGTCGCGGACGAGACAGAGGAGGCCGCCGTCGTCCATCCGGCCGAGCGACGTGTGCGCGATGAAGGTCGAGCCGTCGCGACGTTCACCGGTGACCTCGCCCGACCAGGAGTCCTGGACGTCGAGGAGCGGGAGGACGGTCTCGGCGAGGTGGTCGGCCTCATCGTCCGGGTAGAGGTTCCGCCAGTGCTCGCCGACGAACGCCTCGCGGTCGTAGCGGTAGATGTCGGCGAACGCGGGGTTGACGTACGTGAACTCCGTGTTCGCGTCGAGGAGCGCGATACCCTCGCTGGCGCGCTCGATGGCCCGGAACCCCTCCTGCATCCGGTTCTCGGCCCGCGTTCGTCGGACGGCGTTCGCGATTCGTTTCGCGAGCACGGTGTACTCCTGGGGTTCGTCCTTCACGACGTAGTCCGTGACGCCGGCACTGATCGCCTCGCTCGCGACGCTCTCGCTCCCGGCGCCCGTGAAGAGGATGAAGGGGACGTTCGGCCGGCGTCGACGGACCTCCTCCAGGAATTCGAGCCCGTTCATCGGCCCCATCTCGTAGTCACTCACGACGCAGTCGACATCCCCGACGTGGCCGAGCGCGTCCCGGGGGTCCGACGCCGTCACTATCTCCACGCCCTCCGCAGACTGCTCGAGGCGGCGTTTCGTGAGCCGGAGTCGCCCCGGCTCGTCGTCGACGTGCAGCACGTGCACGGTGGACTCAGCGGCGACGACCGGGTTCGGGTGCGCGTCCATCACCTCCCCTGATTCCATACCTGCAACTCCTCGCACGATGGCTTAGGGCTGATGGCCGTTCCGGCCGGTGCTGAAGCCCACGCCGCGAGCGGTTCGCCACGATAAGAACACCCAGGGCATGTCAGGGCGAACGACGCCCCCGTTCTGTCACTGGGCCACCGTCAGAAAACGTGGGTGACACGTCCAAACCAGTCACGCATGTCGTACTGGTGCGGAAACCTCCGGTTCCGCCGTGAACGTGACAATATCTGAAACAACACGAGCCAGTAGTAAGGGCTAAACGAGCCGATTTACTTCGGTTCGGTGGGCGGAGGCCGGAAGGGTCCCTCCCCCCGGAAGGGCACGTGGCCTTCGCCCATTCTTCCCGGATTCTGGACCACCAGTGACCGAACCGAATCGTGGGCCGTGGGTGTGCCGTGTATCAGTGCGGAAGGAAAACTGATAACCTCCAGCGAAGAATACCGGTAGTCGCCACGGGGCGCAACCCGCGTCCGTGGTGAGGGACCTGAAACAGCCCTTCCGGGGGGAGCGTCCCTCGAACCATTCTCCACGGACTGCGTGCCGAGCACAGCCAGCCGCATCCACGAATCTGTCACGCCCGTAGCGTTATGTGTCCCGCTACCGAGGGTTCGCCCGAATGCTCGTCGACACGCCGCGCGAACGGTTCGCGACGATTCCCGAGTTCGACTACGCCCACCGTCGCGTCAGCGTCGGGGAGCCAGAGATGGCGTACGTTGACGTCGACGCGACCGCCACAGCCGACGCCAGCGGCGGCCCCACTGGCGCCGAGGAGACGTTCCTGTTGCTCCACGGGGAACCGACGTGGTCGTTCCTCTACCGGGACGTGATCGAGGCGCTCCGTGATCGTGGTCGCGTCGTCGTACCCGACCTGATCGGGTTCGGGCGCTCACAGAAGTACACCGACCCCGACGCGTACTCGTTCTCGAACCATCTCGACTGGGTGGAGTCGTTCATCGAAGCGCTCGACCTGACCGACGTCACGCTGGTCGGGCAGGACTGGGGCGGGGTGCTCGGGCTTCCGGTGGCGACCAGGAACCCGGAACGAGTCTCCCGGATCGTCGCCCTGAACACCGGCGTCCCGGACGGGACACAGGAGATGCCCGAGGTCTGGCACCAGGCGAAGGCAGCGCTCGAGACGGCGGACGACCTCGACGTCGGCCGCATGGTTGACCAGGGCTGCTCCACCGAGTTGACCGAGGCCGAACGCGCGGCGTACAATGCACCGTTCCACAGCCGGGAATCGGAGGCCGGTGTCCGAACGATGATGGGGCTCGTACCGACGACTCCTGAGGACGATGGCGCCGGGGTCGGTCGCCGGACCCGGGAACGACTGGCGAACTGGGAGAAACCGGCGTTCGTGTTGTTCTCAGACGCGGACCCGATCCTCTCCGAGAACCGCGACCCGCTCCGTGAGCTGATTCCGACCGCGAACGAGCAGCCCGACGTCTGGGTCGAGGGCGCGAACCACTTCCTGCAGGAGGACGCAGGCACGGAGATCGGCAGGGAGATCGCGGCGTTCGTCGACCGGACCGGGTGACGTCGCTACCACGGCGTTGAACCAGTCTGTAGTCTGAGGGGTCTTCCCTGTCAAGCTGTGTCGTGGTCGATTAGTCGTCTCGATTCAGCTGGTCGAATCCATCGCGGGAATCGGTCGTTCCACTGCCCCACGTCGGTTATCGCGACTGATACCTGGGTACCTACAGTTATGTGTCGGAACGGAAACGGACTACGCAGTTAGATGAACATCCCTGACATCAACTGCCAGACTGTGACGGATGCCCAGGGCCACATGGGTGGTGCCACGTGAAGCTCCGCACGAAACTGATCACGATCTTCCTCGTGCTGTCGCTCATCCCGGGCCTCGTCATCGGGGTCGCCGGACTCCAGAACATGCAGGAGATCAGCGACTACACGAAGGCCGAAAGCACGTCGCAGCTCGAGGCGCAGATGACGAGCGAGCTGAACAGCACGGTGACCTCACGACAGGAGGAGCTCGGAAACCTCCTCTCCACTCGCGAAGTCGACGCGACGTCGCTCTCGCAGTCAGCCGCGGTCCAGAACTATCACGCCGCGAACCAGGGCGAGATGGAGCTCGTGCAGCGGCAGAGCCAGAAACAGCTCGGCTACATGTCGCTCATGATGCTCGACAGCATCGAGAGCACGAAGCAGCGCGTCCTCGACGCCCAGTACAACGGCCGGAGCTGGGAGGACCTCACACCCGGCGAACAGGCCGCCGTGAAGGACCGCGTCGAGGAGCTCATCGCGGGCACCTCGGGCCACGGCACCGCGAAATCGGGCGCGTTCTCGAACACGTTCCAGCCGGGCTACATCGGTGACACCGGCTACTTCTACTACACCGACATCGACTCCAACATCGTCGCCCACCACTCGCTCGAGGATGGCTTCAACCTCAAGGAGGACGCTGGTGGCACGCTCGTCGTGTTCGACGACATCAAGACGAACATCCAGTCCACGCCAGCCATCGAGAACGGCGAGACCTGGGGCATCGCCGAGTACAAGTGGGAGGACACGACCCAGGACGGCAACCCCGTAGAGCAGAAGTTCATCGCCTACACGTACTACGAGGACTTCGGCTGGATCGTCGCGCCGAACGTCTACTACTACGAACTCCAGACGACGGCTGTCGACGACGCCCGGAACGGCATCCGTGACAGCTTCGAGAGCTACCTGGAGACGCGCACGATCACGGTCGACGACATGCACAAGCCCGCGTACGACCAGATCGAGATGGTCGACGCCGACGGGAACGGCCTCATCCGGTCCTACCGGACCGCCGACGACTCCGTCGAGAGCGAATCGATCACCGACACCTCGTACGCGAACAGCGAGTGGTTCACGAACGTGAAGCAGCTCGAGGAGGGCGAGGTCGCGTTCGGCGAGATCGCGTCCACCGACAAGGGACAGGCGATGCGGATCTCGACGCCGGTATACTACGACGACGAGTTCGTCGGCGCGATCTCGCTCACGTTCAACTACGACATCATCTCGACGGTCGTGACCGACGTTACCGTCGGTGAGTCGGGCCACCTGAGCATCGTCAACGGCGACGGTGAGTACGTCAGCCACCCCGACAACAGCGTCGTCGAGTCCCGGAAGAGCATCGACACGGAGTCCTACGCTGGCGGCCTCGCGTCGGTCGCGAAGTCGGACATCCTACCCGGGAACACCGGATTGACCAACTACGAGCGCACCGTCGACGGCGAGGCGAAGTCGTTCTACGTCGCGTACGCGCCGGTCGAGGTCGGCCAGAAGCAGTTCCGGCTCCTCGCGACCGTCCCGCGTGAGGACATCACGGACCCCATCACGACGCTCGTCCAGAACCTCGATTCCAAGACCGCAGCGACCCGGAACTTCTTCCTGCTGCTCTTCGCCGGCATGGCGCTCGCCGTCGCGGGCATCGGGTACAAGGTCTCCGAGTACATTTCCGACCCGATCGAATCGGTGCGTGACCGGGCGAAGCTCCTCGCGAGCGGCCAGCTCGGCGACGAGGTCGAGACGTCCGACCGCGAGGACGAGATCGGTGAGCTCCTCGACTCCTTCGGGGACATGCAGGGCAACCTCCACGCCGTCTTCGACGAGATCGATGACGTCAGTCAGAGCCTCCAGGCCGGCTCCCTCGAGCAGGACATCGAGACGGACTACCCCGGCGCGTACGGGAACGTGCTCGCTGGCCTCTCTGATGGCGTGACGCAGCTCGACGACAGCTTCAACGAGATCCGAGTTGCGAGCAAGGGCCTCCAGCGCGGCGACCTCGACCAGCAGCTCGACGACGACAAGCCCGGCGACTACGGGACGGTGCTCGCCGACCTGAACGGCGCCATCGGGCAGCTCGACGATAGCTTCACCCAGATCCTCCGCGCGAGCGAGGGGCTGAAGGCGGGCCGGCTCAGTCAGGAGTTCGAGACCGACTTCCCCGGGTCGTACGGCCAGGCCATGGAGGACCTCCAGGCCGGCTTCGACGGCGTGAACGAGAGCATCGCGCAGGTCCAGGAGATCGCGAACACGGTCTCCAGCAAGAGCGGCGAGGTGTCCGCGAGCACCGCCGAGATCGGTGCCGCGAGCGAGGAGGTCGCCGGGTCGGTCCAGGAGATCTCGCAGGGGGCCGACGAGCAGAGCGAGAACCTCCAGGAGGCCGCGAGCGAACTCAACACCCTGTCGGCGACCGTCGAGGAGATCGCGTCTTCGGCCAACCAGGTTTCGGCGACCGCCGCGGACGCTGTCGAGAAGGGGAAGGCGGGCCGCGAGCAGGCAAGTGCGGCCACGTCGGAGATCGAGCAGATCGAGACCGAAGCAGAGGCGGCCGTGGACCAGGTCTCCGCGCTCGACGCCGAGATGGAGCAGATCAGCGAGATCGTCCAGCTCATCGACAGCGTCGCCGAGCAGACGAACCTCCTCGCGCTCAACGCGTCCATCGAGGCCGCTCGAGCCGGCGAGGCGGGTGAGGGCTTCGCGGTCGTCGCCGACGAGATCAAGGCGCTGGCCGCGGAGGCCGGCGAGGCGACAGACGAGATCGAGTCCCGGATTGCCGAGGTGCAGTCCACGACGACCGAGACCGTGGACGGCATCGAGGACATGAAGCAGAGCGTCGAGACCAGCGCCGACACGATCGACGAGACCATCCAGCAGTTCGACGCCATCGCTGCTGCCATCGAGGAGGTCGAGGGTGGCGTGATGGAGATCGACGACGCGACCGGCGAGCAGGCGAGCTCCGCCGAGGAGATCGTCGTCATGGTCGACGAGGTCTCCTCGGTCGCAGAGGAGACGGCCGCGGAGGCGTCGAACGTCTCCGCCGCGTCCGAAGAGCAGACCGCCGCACTGTCGGACGTCGGGAACAACGTCGACGACCTCTCGAAGACCGCGGAGGAGCTCTTCGAACTCGTCGACGACTTCGATGTCGCGGACGACGACGTCACCCCGGGCGACATCGACCAGTCCGGTCCCAGCGAGACCGCGGCGACCGACGGCGGCCAGAAATCCTCGCAGTCCGACGCAGGCGAGGAGTGACGGCCCCGGCACGAGTCGGGTACTGAGCCGGGATTTTCTGCGTTTCGTTCTTCGGGTTATTCGACCTCGAGCGACCGGTACCATCGTTCGACGAGGACGAGGTTCCGCTCGTTCGCCTTCCATGCGGCGTCAAAGACGTCGCCCGCGACGGGCACGCTTCCGGCGGCAGCGTCGAGGCCGACGTTCACCAGCATCCGGCCAACCGTCCTGTACGGAACGCCGAGCAGGACGGACCGATAGGGGATGTAGAGTGAGACGCACGCCGTGACGAGGTCGCCGGCAACCGGCAGCACACCGACGAGCGAATCGGCGCCGATCCGGTAGTTGGTGCCTGGAATCCGAATCGCACTGTCGAGGAGTCGGCTCAGTGTGCGCATCCGGTCCACCTCGCGTTCGGGATCCGACACGGTTGTGAGCCACGCCCACGCCGTGGTGGCGGCTGCCCGAATCGCCCTACCACCGTACATCGGTCTGTGACCTCATTACGTGGAGCGACGCGGCGGACGCTGATGAATCGATTGCCCACCGGTGAGTCCGCCATGGTGCCCGAGAGCGCTGGCGCTGACGGGTAGCGTCGAGAGAAGTGATGGGTCGGGCAAGATTTGAACTTGCGACCTCCGCCGTGTGAAGGCGGCGTCATAGCCAGACTAGACCACCGACCCGATGCTCGCACGTACCCGGCAGAAAAACTTAAGGCTTGCTTATTGCCCGCTTCGGATGGCGCCGAGGCGCTGACGGGCGGTCTGGATGACCTCACGGGCCTCGCCTTCGGCGCGTCCCTCGAGTTCGTCGAGTTCCGACTGGAGCTGGTCGAGCCGGCTCGGCTCCGCGGGGCGCTCGATGCCGCGGTAGTCGTAGTACCGGTCGAGGGCTTCCTGGGCGACCGGCTCCAGCTCCTCGCGGAGGCCATCGTAGGCGCTCTCGGCAGTTCGGCGGGCGTAGTATCGCGCATCACTGAAGTGTCGGTTCATATCCGACAGTATACCCGCCCCGGATATAACGTTGTCGCCAAGACAACTGATTGGTGCACTTACTGCTCCGAGGCCGGGTCACAATCACTTAGTCGGCGACGCGCCACCATCGAACCAATGACCGACCCCCAGGCAGTCGCCCGCGGCGAGGCCAACCCGGACCTCGCCATCACCGGCGGCCGCGTCTTCCGCCCCGAGACCCGGACCTTCGTGGAACGCGACGTCCTCGTCGCCGACGGCACCGTCGCTGCCCACGTGGAGGACGCCACGCCCCACCTCGGGCCCGACACGGAGACGTTGGACGCGACGAACCGCGTCGTCGTCCCCGGATTCATCGACGCCCACACGCACGTCGACCTCCACCAGACCATCGAGGCGAACTACCCCGCCCACATCCGCGGCGGTACGACGACCATCGTCACCGAGGTCGCGTCGATGGGTGCCGTCCTCGGGCCCGACGCCGTCCACGAACTCCTCGACGCCACCGCCGACCTCCCGATCACCGTCCGGGCCCTCGTCCCGCCCGGGCCCCTCCTCGATATCTTCGAGCCACCCCGGGCCACCACCGCCGACGACTTCGTCGATGCACTCGACCACCCCCGCGTCCTCGGCGTCGGTGAACTCTCCTGGCCGAACCTCGTCGACCGCCCCGAGGGACCGCTCGGCGACCTCTACGACGCCGCACAGGAACGTGAGGCGATCATCGGCGCGCACGGTGCCGGCTGTCGCGGCGACCACCTCCAGGCACTTGCCCACCTCGTGACAGACGACCACGAAGCCATCACCGGCGATGGGCACGTGGAGCGTGCAGCCGCCGGCATCCACCCCATCGGACGCTCCGGCACCATCCGCGACGACGCCCCCGCCGTCGCTGACGCCCTCGACGCCGGACTCGACCCGAGCGAACTCTCCCTCGCGACCGACGGCGCCTGGCCCCGCACCCTCCACCAGGAGGGTAGCATGGACGCTGCCGTCCGGCGCGTCATCGAGGCCGGCGCCGACCCCCGGGACGCCCTCGTCTGCGCGACCCGCACCCCGGCCCGACACTTCGGCCTCGCCGGGAAGGGGACGCTCGCCGCCGGGAGTGACGCAGACGTCCTCGTCCTCGAGGACCTCGACACCGTGGACGTCGCGAGCGTCGTGACCGGCGGCGAGGTCGTCTACCACAACCACCATCTGGAGGTCAGTCCCCGCACCCACCACTATCCCGCACGGTTCACGGACACTGCTCGGTTCGACCTTCCTGACGACGCACTCGCAGTGCCCGAGTCGGTCGCAGACGGTGGGCGTGTGAACGCCATCACGTACGAGTCCGGCATCCTCACCGACGCCACCACCGTCGAACCCGCCGTCGAGGACGGCGAACTCCACGCCGACCCCGTGAACGACGTCCTCAAGGCCGTCCTCGTCGACCGCCACCCAGAGACCGACCGCGGCCACTTCACGGGTTTCCTCGAGGGGTACGGCATCGACGATGGCGCGGTCGCGACCACCATCAACTGGGAGTCCGCCACCGCACTCGCCATGGGGACGAGCGACCAGGACATCCTCGCCGCCCTCGACGCCATCCGTGATTCGCAGGGCGGCTGGGCGGTCGTCCGCGACGGCGAGGTCGTCGCCAGCCTCCCCGCCCCGGTCGCGGGCTTCTGCACCACCCGGAGCGTCGAGGAAGCTGCGAAACTCGAAGCCGGCGTCCGTGACGCCCTCCGCCGGATGGGCGCCACACCGGAACGCCCACTCCTCGCCGTCCAGACACTCACGTTCACCGGTGTGCCGAGCCGAAAGCTCACGTGCGCCGGTTACGCCGAAGTACGGGAACGCGAGGTCGTCGGCCTCACGCCGGAATAACGCGGTTCGAATTCGATGCGGACGGCCCGATCAGGGCTCGTACGACGGCGACTCCTCCTCGACGCCCTCCCGAGCGTTCAGGAGTCTCGCGAACGTGAAGAGCGCATCCGAGAGCCGGTTCAGGTACCGGACGCCCTCGGCGTTGATCGCTTCCTGTTCTGCGAGTTCGACCGCCCGGCGCTCAGCCCGGCGACAGACCGCTCGTGCGTGAAAGAGCTGTGCGCCCGCGTCGCTCCCGCCCGGCAGTACGAACGATCGAAGGGGTTCGAGCTCCTCGTCGCACTCGTCGATCCAGTCCTCCAGCTTCTCGACGTGCGCCGCCGTGACCACGGGATCGTCATCGTCAGGATCCGGGTTCGCGAAGTCGGCCTGGAGCGTGAACAGGTGGTTCTGCACCGATTCGAGGTACTCGTCGACGTCTGCCTGGCCGGTTGGCCGCACGGTTCCGAGCAGGCTGTTGAGTTCGTCCACCGTACCATACCCCTCGATCCGTGGGCTCGTCTTCGACACCCGCGTCATGTCGCGGAGGTCCGTCAGGCCCTCGTCGCCGCGACCGGTGTAGATGGTCATGCCAGCGTCCGCTCCACGTACTGCAGGATGTTTTCGCTCTCCGCCATCGTCACACCCCGGGTCTCGTCGACCAGGACCGGGACGGCGCGCTGCCCACTCACGCGCTTCACCTCGTTCCGCCCCGAGTGCAGCGCCTCCACCCACCGCGTCGAGTACTCGACGCCGTTCGTCTCGAGCGCCGCCTCGACCTTCTCACAGTACGGACACCCATCGAGCGAGTACAGCGTGATGCTCATACCAGACTGGTCGCCGTGAACGGTGAAAGAAGTTCGCCCTGCGATGTTCGCGTCGCCCATCGTGATCCGCTACATGGCAGCCAGCGCTACATCGAGGGCGGGCGCGCCTTCGGCGGCATGGCGGGATACCCAGACTCCGTCAACCTCCGACGGAACACAATACCGTCGGCGGCAGCAGGCCGCCACACAGCGTCTCGACCTACCATCCTGCTTCTCGACCAACCACTCCCACCAGCAGCGGCACGGCTCGGTGCCGTCGAAAACCCCGGGTTGCTGACCGTCGAACACCGACGGAGCCCTGTCAGGCCGCGGTCGCAGTGCTCGAAAACGGTACGTTAAACTACATCGCGAAACGAGTTCGAGTATGGCTACCGAACGCGACCACGAGTGCCCGGCGTGCGGCGACACGGAGACGTTCTATCGCGCCGCGAGCACGGAGCTCCATCTCGGCGAGAAGCAGAAGTGGAAGTGTACCGAGTGCGGGTACGGCTTCATCCAGATCGACGGCATCGACTCCTCCGAGACGACGCTCGCGTAAGCGACGAAAACCCGAAGCGAGTTCTCCAGGTGGAGCTTCCACCGGTGTTTATCGTCCCGTAGCCGGCCATATGGGTGTATGAAGAAGGTCGCCATCGAGGACGTCGACGACCAGCCGAACCCACTCCAGGTGCACGAGGTCCGGAAGCCGGTCTCGAGCGTGCTCGGGACCGAGCACTTCGCGATGAACTACTTCGAGCTCCAGCCCGGCGAATCCTTCTCGGGTGGCCTGCACACCCACCGCGACCAGGAGGAGGTGTTCTACGTCGAAGCCGGGACGGCCGAGTTCGACGTGGGCGAAGAACGGGAGACGGTGACCGTCGACACTGGTGAGGTCATCCGCTTCGAGCCGGGCGAGTTCCAGACCGGCTACGTGCCGGAGGACGCCGACGAGTCGGTCACTGGCTGGGCGTTCGGCGCCCCTGGCGCCCGCCACGACTGGGAGGACCTCGAATCGATGGTGCACTGCCGGGAGTGCGACGAGGAACTCCCGCACCAGACCGGCATCACGGCCGAGGGTCGCTTCGAGTTCACGTGCACCGAGTGCGGGCACTCGTTCACGGTCTAGGTCCGGGAAACGAAAACCCCAAGTCCTACAGCGACCGGACGTAGGACTCCATGCGGTCCATCGCCTGTCGAAGCTCACTCATCGACCGTGCGTAGCTCATTCTGACGTGGCCGACGCCGCCGTCACCGAAGACGTTCCCGGGGACGACGGCGACGCCCTCCTCGTTCAGCAGTCCCTCGGCGAAGTCCTCGTCGTCGCCCGGGACCTCGGGGAAGACGTAGAAGGCGCCCTGGGCGGGGTAGCAGTCGAGTCCCATCTCGTCGAGCCGGGAGAGGACGAAGCGCCGACGGCGGTTGTACTCGCCGACCATGTCCTCGACGTCGGATTCGCAGGAGCGAAGCGCCTCGAGTGCGGCGTGCTGGGGGGTCGTTGGGGCGGAGAGCATCGTGTACTGGTGGATTCGATTCATGCCGTCGACGAGATCGGTCGGCCCCATCGCGTACCCGAGGCGGAGGCCCGTCATCGCGTACGCCTTCGAGAAACCGTTGAAGACGACGGTGCGTTCGCGCATTCCGTCGATGGTGGCGATGGAGTCGTGGCCGCCGTCGTAGGTGAGGGCGGCGTAGACCTCGTCCGAGAGGACGGCGAGGTCGTGCTCGATGGCGAAGGCAGCGACCTCCTGGAGGTCGTCCTCGCGCATGATGGCGCCCGTCGGGTTGTTCGGGTAGCAGAGGATCAGGACGTCCGCGTCGGCCGCGCCCGCCTCGTCGAGAACGTCGTACGTGAGCATGAACCCGTCTTCGGGACGGGTCGGCACTGGGAGTGGGTCGCCGCCCGAGAAGAGCGTGTTCGGCCCGTAGGAGATGTAGGCTGGTTCGGCGATGGCGACGGTGTCGCCGGGATCGACGAGCGCGCGCATCGCGAGATCGACGCCCTCGCTGACGCCGGTGGTCACGAGGACCTCGTCCGCTGGGTCGTAGTCGTGACCCCACCGGGTCTGGTGGTCGGCGATAGCTGCGCGGAGTTCGCGCAATCCTCGATTCGAGGTGTAGCTCGTTCGGCCGCGTTCGAGGCTGTCGATGGCGGCCTGCCGGGCCGCCCAGGGAACCGAGAAATCGGGCTCACCGACGCCGAGGCTGATGACGTCCTCGCGCTCCTCGGCGAGTTCGAAGAACCGCCGGATGCCGGAGGGCGGGGTGTTCTCGGCGCGCGCGGAGAGGGGGACGGCTGCTTCGCCGTCCCCGTGCTCGCCGTTCGGACTGTCGCCGGTCATGGCGAGATGGAGAGTCGGTCGTCGTCGCGGTCGCGGTCGAACGTGATGCCGCGCTCCTTGTAGACGTCCATGACGAAGTGCGTCACCGTCTGCGTCACCTCGGGAATCGGCGCGATGCGTTCGCTGACGAACTGGTTGATGGCGTCGAGCGAGTCGGCCTCGAGGTCGACGGCGAAGTCGTAGTCCCCGGAGACGAGACGGAGGCTCCGCACCTCGGGATGCTGGGCGATGCGGCCCGCGATGTCGCGGTAGCCGGTCTCGCGGTCGAGTTCGACGTTGAGTTCGAGTTCGGCCTGTACGTGCTCGCCTTCGACCTCCCGCCAGTCGACGACGGCCTGGTAGCCGCGCACGACGCCCTCCGATTCGAAATCGTCGATGAGTGCGTCCACCTCCGCCTCGTCCATACCGAGCTGTCGGGCGAGGTCCGCACTGGACTGCCGAGCGTCGTCGAGTAGCGCGTCGAGGAGTTCGTGGCGAGCGTCCATACCTGTAGCGTGGGGCGCCGGACCTTATGATTGCCGCTGCCGTGGCAAGCATTCGCGACAGGGGCGGTTCCTGTGCGGAGGCCATCCTTTATCTACCAGCGCGAAGGAGTGGGGTGTATGGCACAGACCAGTGATCGTTTTTGCCGAGGGCTCCGCCCGAACTGAGTCGGAGCGCCCGTCCCAGGAGACGCTTGTCGAACTACCCCCGAGCGCCAAGCTCGTCTACAAGGTGCTCGAGATCGAATCACCACTCCTCCAGTCCGACGTCCGTGACCGAACGCGGCTGTCGAAGCGGACGACCCGGCACGCCATCTCCATCCTCAAGGAAGCGGACCTGATCGAGGAGCAAGTCTACATCCCGGACGCGAGGAAACGCAGCTATCGCCCGGTGCCCGTCGCTGAGACGGACGGGGAAGCAACGCAGGAATCAGCGGACGACGATACAGCGAACGCAGAGGAAGCGTCGATTCCAGCGGACTGACGCGATTCCGCCATCGCCGCGAGTTCGATGGGGTGCGCGAACCCGTGAGCGTCGCTACTCGTCGTTCTCGAGCGCGTGCCAGGAGAGCCGCGGATTCCGGGCGGCCGAGGCCTGGTCGATGCGACGCGACGTGGTGCGGTTGGGCGCGTTCTCGATGGTCTCGTCGTCGTCCGTTCGGACGGCGTTGAATGCGTCGGCGAGGTGGTCGAGGGTGCGCTTGTTCTCGATCTCGGTCGGTTCGGTCATGAGCGCCTCGCTGACGATCTCGGGCCACTTCGTCGTCGGCGGATGGACCCCGTAGTCGAGCATGCGTTTCGCGACGTCGGCGGCGTCCTGGTCGCCCGCGCTCGCGACGAACTCGTGGTGGAATGGCTCGAATGGGACGTCGTAGTCGATCTGGCTCGCGAGGTAGTTCGCGTTCAGGACGGCCATCGCGCTGGCGTCGCTGAGCCCGGCGTCGCCGAGGCGGGCGATGTAGGCGTACGCCTTCACGAGGACGAGCCAGTTCCCGATGAAGCCGTGGACCTTCCCGATGGACTTCTCGGGGGAGTGGAAGTCGTATGCGCCGGTGTCGTCCTTCGTCACGACGGGATCCGGGAGGAATTCGGCGAGGTCGTCGGTGACGCCGATGGGGCCGGCGCCGGGTCCGCCGCCACCGTGGGGTGTGGCGAACGTCTTGTGGACGTTGAAGTGCATGACGTCGAAGCCCATGTCGCCGGGGCGGGCGCGGCCGAGGAGGGCGTTGAGGTTCGCGCCGTCGTAGTAGAGCAGTCCACCAGCATCGTGGACGATCGTGGCGATGTCGTCGATGTCGCGCTCGAAGAGCCCGAGGGTGTTCGGGTTCGTGAGCATGAGTGCCGCCGTATCGTCACCGACGGCGGCCTCGAGGGCGTCGACGTCGACGCGTCCCTCGTCGTTCGAGGGGAGGGAGACGACGTCGTAGCCCGCCATCGCGGCGGTGGCGAAGTTCGTGCCGTGCGCGGAGTCGGGGATGATGACCTCGTCGCGGTGGCCTTCGCCCCTGTCTTCGTGGTAGGCGCCGATGACGCGGATACCGGCGAACTCGCCGGCGGCGCCGGCGGGCGGCTGAAGGCTGACGGCGTCCATTCCCCCGATGCGGGCGAGCTGATCCTGGAGGCCGTGCATGAGTTCGAGGGTCCCCTGGACGGTGTCGGGGTCGCGGTCGGGATGGACGCTTGCGCCAGGGTGGGCGGCGACGTCCTCCGTGAACTTCGGGTTGTACTTCATCGTGCAGGACCCGAGCGGGTAGGGGCCGGTGTCGATGCCGTAGTTCTGCTGGCTCAGCCGGACGTAGTGCCGGGCAAGCTCGGGCTCCGAGAGGTCGGGGAGGTCGAGGCTGTCGCGCGTGAGGGCGTCGGGGAGCGACGATTCTATCTCGACCGCCGCGCTGCGTTTCTCCGAGAGCAGGGGCTCGTACTCGTCTCGGTCGGCGTCCCGGAAGCGCGCCTGGTCGTAGAACTCCGTCATCGTGCCGCCTCCGTGAACGCCGCGACGAACTCGTCGATTGCGGGTTCGTTCGCGTCTGTTACACAGACCTGTACCTCGTGCTCACCGATGGCGTGGACCGCAAAGCCGTCGTTCGCGAGGTCGTCGGCGACCGCCTTCGCCGGCTGGTCGACGTGCGCGACGAACTCCCGGAAGTGGTGTCGGTCGTTCACGGGTGCCCGAACACCCGTGATCTCGTTCAGCTCGGCGGCGAGCTCCCGGGGGAGTTCGACCATCCGGTTCGCGAGGTCGACGAGGCCGTCAGGCCCCAGCCACGCCGCGTGGATGGCGGTCCGGAGCGCGACCCACGCCTGGTTCGTGCAGATGTTGGACGTGGCGCGCTCCCGACGGATGTGCTGTTCCCGGGTCTGGAGCGTGAGCGTGTACGCCCGATTGCCGGCGTCGTCTGCCGAGGCCCCGACCAGTCGCCCGGGCACCTGACGGAGGAAGTCGTCCCGGCAGGCGAACAGCCCGAGGCCGAATCCGAACGCGCTCGGCGTGCCGAGGGTGCTGGCGTCGCCGACGACCACGTCCGCACCGACGTCCACCGGGCGCTGGAGGAGGGAGAGCGCGATGGGGTCGCTGCCGATGCAGAACATCGCGTCGTACTCGTGGGCGAGGTCGCCGATTGTGTCGAGCTGTTCCTCGATGGTGCCCCGGCTGGTGGGGGTCTCGGCGTAGACGAAGACCGCCTCGTCGTCGAGCGTTTCGGCGAGCGCGTCGACGTCGGCGTTCGCGTCCTCGGTGGGGTAGGTCTCGACGTCGAGGGCCTGGCCGTTCGTGTAGTTCTCGAGGACGCTTATGCGCTCGTCGCGAATCGTGTCCGGTACCAGGACGCGAGTCCCGGAGAACTCGCGAACACGGGCGGCCATCAGCGCTGCCTCGGCGAGCGCAGTCGCGGCGTCGTACATCGAACAGTTCGCGATCTCGAGGCCCGTCAGTTCGACGAGCATCGACTGGAACTCGAAGAGCACCTGCAGGAAGCCCTGCGTCACCTCGGGCTGGTACTGCGTGTACGAGGTGATGAACTCGCTGCGCTGGGCGATGGTGTCGACGAGCGAGGGGACGTAGTGGTCGTAGTGGCCGCGACCCAGGAACTCGACGAGGTCGTCGTTCTCGCCGAGCATGGACTCGACGTGCCGAACAGTCTCGGCCTCTGAACGTGCGTCGAGGCCGAACTCGCCGTCGAAGCTGACGTCGTCCGGGATGTCGAAGAGCGCCTCGACGTCGTCCACGCCGACGGCATCGAGCATCTCCACGACCTCGTCGGCGGTGTGCGGGGCGTACGGGCTGCCGTCCGCTGCGCCACTCATCGCCGATCACCCGTCGGAGCGTTCATCGTCCACCACCCGTGGGCAAATTACCCGGGTCGCGATGGGTAGCCAGTCCAGTCCGCTGTGTCATGGCCGTTCGTTCCGGACCATCGGATATCATACTCCCGGTTCCGGAACGAAACCTGTGCACGACGATGCATATCACCGGACGGGGATGCGGCGAGAACTACTCGAACGTGTCGAACCCGCACGGTTCCACACGAAGCGAATGGCCGACCGGTTCGGCCCGTGTCTACTCGGGTCGGTGACCCGTCTGGCCCTCGCTGCCGTCACCGTTCGCGCCGAGGAAGGCGCCGAAGGCGAGCGGTGAAAGCATACCGGCGACGACGCTTCCGACGAGTGCGAGTTCGCCGAGCGTGATCTCGGTGCCGCCGGGGTTGCTGTCGGGCTCGGGCGCCTGCATCGTGTCGGAGGACGTCGCGGATCCGTCGACGTACACGGCGCCCTTCATGCCCATCGACTTGTGGGGCAGGCAGTAGTACTTCGTCACGCCGCCGGACTCGAACGTCTGGCTGAACGTGTGCCCCTGTTCGCCGACGAGTTCGCTCTCGAAGCTCCCGTCGTCTGCGACGACGTTGTGACTGCCGCCCTCCCCGGTCCACTCCCAGGTGACCGTCGTGCCGGGTGAGACGCGGATGGCGGGCGGGGCGAACCCGAAGCCACCGCCGTTCGCCTGACTGCCGACCTGCACGGTGACCTCGGCCTGCCCGGTCTTGTCGACGGTGCCGTCGAAGTTCCCGACGTTGTCGAACCAGCTCCCGTAGTCCGGTTCGTTGCCGCCGGAGCCGGAGCCACCATCGTCGCCAGAATCGCCGTTGCCTGACTGGTCGGACTGGCTGCCGGAACTCCCGGCGGCCGCGCCGACGTCGACATCGCCAACGACGATTGCGCCCTTCATGCCCATCGCCTTGTGGGGCATGCAGTAGTACTTCGAGACCCCCTTCGAATCGAACGCGTGGCTGAAGGTGGCACCCGACTCGCCGTGCATCTTGGACTCGTAGCTCCCGTCGTCAGCAACCACGTTGTGGCTGCCACCCTCGCCGTTCCACTCCCAGACCACCGTGGTCCCGGGATCGACGCGGACGGCGGCTGGGCCGAAACCGAAGCCACCGCCGTTCGCTTCGGCACCGACGGTGACCGTGACCTCGCTCTGCCCCGTCTTATCGACGACGCCGTCGTAGTTGCTGACGTCGTCGAACCAACCGTCGAAGCCGGACTGCGCGGTGGCTCGGCCGGTCAGGGCTTCGCCGACGAGAGCGGTGGTTCCGACGGCAGCGGCGCCCCGGAGGAGATCTCGACGGGAGATGGTGTGTTCCTGCATTGGAGTCACCCCTGGTAGCCCGCGGCGTCCATCAGTTTCGCGAAGATATCCGTGTTCATGGCCTCCTTGTAGACGACGGCGTTCAGCATGCCGCCGGGGTAGGAGTTGCCGTTCATGACGTGGTTCACCTTGTGGCAGTGCATCGGGTAGATGCCGGGGTCGGCGTCCGCCTCGAACTCGATGGTGTGGCGTTCGGCGGGCGCGATGTTCGTGATGTCCATCGTGTGACGGGCGGCATCCGGGATGACGCCGCCGTCCTTCTCCACGAGCGTGAAGCGGTGGTTGTGAAGGTGCATGGGGTGGCTCATGTAGCCGCCGTTGACGAGGTGCAGATGGACGGTGTCACCCGATTCGACGATGATCGGGGAGCCGTCCTCCGGGTGGAGCGTCCGGGGTGCGGCCTTCCCGTTCACAGTGAAGACGTCGGCCTTGCGGTCGCGGGGACTGTACTGGACGTTCTCGCCGGCCATCATCCGATTCAGGCGACTGTCCCACTCCTTCACGGTGAGGAAGTACTCCTTGTCGGGGGCCTCGTACCCCTTCGGGTCGACGCGGAAGATGCCGAACATCCCCATATCGATGTGGTTCTGGGTCTGGAAGTGGCAGTGGTAGAAGTGCGTCCCAGGGACGTTCGCGGGGACCTCGTAGACGTGCTTCTCGCCGGGCATGACGGTGATGCCGGTCGTCGACGGGACGCCGTCGTTCTTCCACGTCTTCTGGGCGCCGTGGAAGTGGAGGGTGTGGGGCATCGAGCTCTCGGTGTTGTCGAGCACGACGCGCATGTCGTTGCCCTCGGTGGTGCGGAGGATGGGGCCGGGGACGCTGGGGCTGCCGTCGTCAGCCTGGAACGCCCAGACGCGAGGCAACTGGACTGGCCCGCCCATCGTCTCGCCGGGGTGGGCGTCGTGGACTGCGGGGACGGTCGTCAGCGTGACTTCGCCGCCCTGCTCGTCCACCTGCACAATCTCGGGTGGGGCGGTCTTCGGGAGGTCGGGGGTCGTACCGGACGCCGCGGCGACACCGCCGCTGCCGGTGTTCTCGGGGAGCGGTGCGTTACAGCCAGCGAGCGTCGCTGCAGTTCCAGTCGCGCCGGTCGCCGCAAGGAATTCGCGCCGCGAGATACCTGTGCCGGGTGCGCCGATTCGGTCACTCATAGACAACTCGACCTCAGGCACAGAGGGAAAAAGGGGGTAGAGCACATTCTCACACCCTGGGAAGGTCGCCGGACACGTTCGATACCTCCTTTATGTATACGTGTCAGTTTCTGTGCGCGTCACCACACGACGGCAGCCCGCGCACGAGCCATGGTTACGCGCCACATACCCAGAGTTGCGCACCAATTCTCACGAACTGAGAACGTCCCGGATAGGCTTATGTTGGTGCCGCTGACACACTAGAAGGAGAGACCGCTGATGGTGCGACCCACCCTAGAACCCGAGCGGGGCCCGCCGATGCAGGCCGTGCTCGACGCGCTCGACGACCCCGCCTGCCGCGAGATAGTGCAGGCGCTCGACGAGCCAAAGACGGCGAGCGAGCTCTCGGACGAGTGCGACATCCCGCTCTCGACCACCTACCGGAAGCTCGACCTCCTCACGGAGGCCTCACTCCTCGAGGAGCAGACCGAGATCCGGAGCGACGGCCACCACACCACCCGGTACGTGCTGGGGGTCGAGTCGGTCGAGTTGGCGCTCACGGAGAACGGTGAGTTCGAGGTCGAGATCGTTCGCCCACCCCGCTCCGCCGAGGAGCGACTCGCGCACCTGTGGTCGGAGGTCCAGAAAGAAACATGACACACCTAACATCCGCAGTCGTCGTGCTGAAGACGCTCACCCTCGTTCTCGGGGGCCTCATCACGTACTTCGCGTACCAGGCGTACCAGCGAACGAACTCCAAATCCCTGCGAGCCCTCACGATCGGGTTCGGGTTCGTCACGATCGGCGCCCTCACGGCGGGCGCCGTCGACCAGTTACTCAACGTCCACCAGTCGTGGGCGCTGGCCGCGGAGAGCGCGCTGACCACCCTGGGTTTCGCGGTCATCGTCTACTCGCTGTACTCCGAGTAGGCACCGGAGCTGGACCTCTTTCGGCGGACCGCGACCGGCCACGAGTATCGGATTTTTCCCTCGGATGCGCCAGCTCGTAGCGACGAGTAACCGCAAGCCGTATTCCGCACGTTTTTTGACAACGAACCGCATTCGGTTTTGGTATGGCGACACACGTCACGGGAGAGCGGGACCGCTCGAGTCCGGCACTCCCCGACGTGCTGCCCGTCGACGTGACCGCACACACTCGGCTGAGCTGGGAGCTCGGAACCTCTGTCGTCGACGGTGCGGACGTCGAACGCGTGGGTGCGTGGGAACAGACGGACGCCCTCTGGGATCTCGTGGTGTTCCGTGCGACGACGTCGACCGTCGTGCTGCGTGTTCGGACGCCGATTGGCCGCGAGCGGTTCTTCGAGGCGCCGCGCTCCGACTTCGAGTCCGGTCGGTCAAAACTCGAAGCCTCGGCTCGGTGGCAGCGGGTCGACTGAGAACGAAGACAGGTGTCAGAAAACGGCGTGCGAAACGGGGTCGTGCTTACCCGAGGATGTAGCGGAGCTTCGGGTAGCGCTCGACGAGCTTCTCGCCCCCGATCGTGTAGTTCTCGATGAGGCTGTCCAGGCCGATGATCCGGCCGGCGGCGAACGCGCCGACGGCGAGGAACACCAGCATGTAGGCGAAGTCACCGTTGATGACGCCGTGTGCGATGTCCCAGTTCCCGAGGTAGAACGTCAACATCATCAGTGCGCCGAAGAACGCCGCGAGGCGAACGAGCGCGCCGACGATGAGGCCGAGACCGATGAGGAACTCGCCCCAGGGAACTGCGATGTTCACGATCCCCATGAGCCAGGGCGTGCTCGCGACGCCGGCGAAGAAGCCCGCGATGGGGCTGCCGTTGCTGGCGGTTGCGTGCAAGAGGTATCCCGTGGCGTCGAAGGCTTCGCCGGAGACGAAGGCGAACTTCGTCCAGCCGGCGTGCAGGAACGCGTACCCCATCATGAGGCGGAGCGCGAGGACGAACCAGGCGCTGAGGCTGTGGGCCTTTCCCTCGACGTGGATACCCGCGACGGTGCTATCGAATCGGTTGGCGGTGGTGTTTGGCATAGTGCTTCCTCCAATTGAACAGTTGCCACCCAGTATCGTATATAGGCGACCTGTTTCTCGACCCCCGGGAAATGCTGTGAACGGCTAGCAGCGTACCTGATTCCCGGGATATGAGAATGAGTTTGTGGGGCAGTAATCCGGGGCGTCGATGGGTGCCTAGTCCGCGTCGACGGGGTGCTCCGAGCCGTTCCAACCCGGGGGCTGGTAGTCGCAGAGCGGATCGCTCACCATCGGGTCACCGGTGACGGCGTACGCGCGACTCCGACTACCCCCGCAGACGTGGCGGAACTCGCAGGCGCCACATTTCCCGGTAAGTTCGTCCTTCCGGCGGAGCTGTGTGAAGAGGTCGCTCCCGCGGTAGAGGTCGACGGGCGAGTGCTCCCGGACGTTCCCCGCGCTCGCGGGGAGGAAGCCGGACGGGAACACCTCGCCGACGTGACTGACGAACATGAAGCCGTCCCCGGCGGTGATGCCGCCGGTCCGGCCACCACCCGGGCGCGTTTGGCCATCGCCGCCCTGGTCGCTGTCGTCGCTGTCGGCGTTCTGCATGCGGACGCGTCGGTAGTGTGGTGCTTCGGTCGTCTTGAGCCCGAACGGTCGTTCGTCGGCGATGTCGTCCAGCCACTCCATCACGCGTTCCGCGTGCGCGGGGGAGATTGGGTCGAGGAAGCGGCCTCTCCCGATCGGGACGAGGAAGAAGACGCTCCACATGACGGCGCCGAGGTCCTCGACGAGGTCCGCGATGCGTGGGAGGTCGTCGACGGTCGACCCGGTGACGGTCGTGTTGACCTGGAGTGGGAGACCGAGATCGTCGGCGGCAGCGGCTGCGGCCATCGTCTCCTGGTAGCTCCCGTTCTCGCCCCGGAAGGCGTCGTGGCGGTCCGCGGTGGCGCCGTCGATGCTGAGCGCCATCCGCCGGAGCCCGGCGTCCTGGAGGGCGGCGATCCCCTCGTGGTCGAGCTGGCTCGTGCCGCTCGGGGTGAGCGTCATCCGCAGCCCGATATCCGTGCCGTAGTCGACGAGGTCGACGAGGTCGGGTCGCTTCATCGGGTCACCTCCGGAGAGTACGACGAGTTGGCCTTCGCCGAACTCGCGTAGGTCGTCCAGGAGCTGGTGGGCATCCGGTGTCGTCAGTTCGTCCGGGTGGCGGGCGGGCTGGGCGTCCGCGCGGCAGTGCTCGCACGCCAGGTCGCAGGCCTGTGTCGTCTCCCAGATCGCGACGAGCGGTCGGTCGTCCGTATCGAACCCGGGGCGCATCGGCCTACTTGACCACCACGGCACCCTTCATCCCCATCGCCTCGTGCGGGACGCACTTGTATTTGAACGTCCCCGCCGAGTCGAAGGTGTGGCTGAACGTGTGGCCGGCTTCTTGCTTCATCTCGCTCTCGAAGTCACCGTCCTCCTCGGCGACGTTGTGCATGCCGCCCTCGCCGGTCCACTCCCAGACGACCGTCGTCCCGGCGTCGACCGAGATGGCTGGTGGTGCGAACGCGTACCCACCGCCGTTGCCCTGTGCGCCGACCTCGACCGTGACCTCCGACTGCCCGGTCTTGTCCGTGACACCGTCGAAGTTGCCGACGTTGTCGAACCAGCCACCGAAGTCGGCGCCGCCCGATTCACCGGCCCCGGAGCCGCCGTCACTGGCCTCGGTCGTCACGTCGGAGCCGCTGTTCTCGTCGGCGGACCCGCCAGAACACCCCGCGAGTCCGACACCGATCGTCGTCGCCGCTACACCGAGGAATCGCCGTCGCCGGATCGAGTCTCGTGCCATTACAGCCGTGGGTAGCGGACGGTCGTTCTTAGCCAATCGTGGAGATTCCCAGACAGTGAGAATCGCGTCAGGGGCTTTCCCGCTCCACGCAAGAGGTCCCACCAGATGATCTCGGTCAGCAAACTACTCTGTGGCCTCGATAGTGAGAGCGACGGCCTCCGATACGATGCCGCCGCCGAGTCGGGCCACGACCAGATTACGGAGGAACAGCAACGACGGCCGGTGGTCGTATGGAACATGACCCGTCGGTGCAACCTCTACTGTCAGCACTGTTACGCCGTGGCGCAGACCGAGCCCGCGGACGGGGAGCTCTCGACGGCGGAGGGCGAGCGCTTGCTCGAACAGCTCGCCGACTACGGCGCGCCCGTCGTGCTGTTCTCGGGCGGCGAACCGCTCGTCCGGGACGACGTCGAACACCTCGTCGCGTACGCGACCGACCTCGGCATCCGACCCGTCCTCTCCACGAACGGCACCCTCCTGACCGAGGAACGCGCACACGCCCTGAAGGACGCGGGTATCCAGTACATCGGCGTCTCCGTCGACGGCCTGCCCGAGCGGAACGACGAGTTCCGGGGGCAGGACGGCGCATTCGAGGCCGCCGTCCGTGGCATCAACAACAGCCAGGCGGCCGGCATCAAGACCGGGCTCCGGTACACCGTCACGGAGGCGAACGCGGCTGACCTCGACGGCGTCATCGCACTCCTTCACGAGGAGGGCGTCGACCGCTTCTGCTTCTACCACCTCGACTACGGCGGCCGCGGTGAAGCGATCCAGGACATCGACCTCTCGCCCGCCGACAGGCGCGACGTCGTCCGACGCGTCTGCGACCTCACGCGGAACTACCACCAGCGCGGGGACGAGATCGAGACGCTGCTCGTCGGAAACTACGCCGACGCTGGCTTCCTCGTCGAGTACGCGAAGGAGGAGCTCGGAGAGTCGGACGCCGAGTTGATCCGGCGCTATCTCGAGATCAACGGCGGCGACCCGGCCGGCGAACGCGTCGCCGACGTCGACTACCAGGGCAACGTCCACCTCACGCAGTTCTGGCAGCAGTACAGTCTCGGGAACGTCCGCGACCGGTCCTTCGGCGAGATCTGGAGCGACGACTCCAACCCCCTGCTCGGCGCACTCCGCGACCGCCCGAACGTCCTCACGGGAAAGTGCAGCGACTGCCGGTACGCCTCGATCTGTCGGGGTGGGTCGCGGCTTCGCGCCCTCGCCGTCCACGACGACCCGTTCGCGCCCGACCCGCAGTGCTACCTCACCCCCGAAGAGCGCGGAGTGGCCACTGCTGCCGACGGTGGAACGACCGCCAATCGCGACAGCCGCGAATAGACACCCGAACGTATTCGGCGCCCGGGTCAACCGGGTGCCGCGCCTACAAACACGTATGAGTCAACACACCGTCGACGTCGAACCCGTGACCGACCGCGTCCACGACAACTCCTGGTCAGTGAACCTCGAGAAGCCAGAGTACGCCGAGGATCGCGACCGCCTGGAAGCCCACGCCGTCGAGGCCGTGGAGAAGACGACCGCCGGGAACCACGTGAACCTCGTGACGCACGCCGACCACGGGCATCCGGAGCACTACCTGTACGACGTGCTCGCTGAGGCGTTCCCGGATGCGGAGTGGCGATACGTCGAACAGTGTGGTTGCGGCGGGCACGTCACCCGCGTCACCGTCGTATAGCTGCAGAAAACAGCAGCCTCAGGGCGCGAGCCGTTCACCGAACTGTTTCACGATCCGGCCTTCTGCCCGGTGGAGTGTTTCGCTGAGGGTCGACTTCGCGATGTCGAGCTCCTCCGCGAGCTCCGTCAGGGTCGACGTCCGTGGGGTGTCGTAGTACCCGTGCTCGATCGCGCTCGCGACGATCTCCTCCTGGCGGTCGGTGAGGAGTCGCTCGGTCGAGGTGGTCTCGTAGAGGTACGCGACGTCGAAGTCGACGCCGAGCATGTCGAACTGTGTCTTGAGCGCGGAGAGCTGCTCGTGGGGTGCGGTGATGTCGACGGTCGCTGTGCCGCCCTCGATGACGATGGGGAGTTCGAGCGGGATGCCGGCGTCCCGCATCGAGAGCAGGAGGAGCGGCTGCGTGGTCGTGAACTGGACGAGGACCGACTCCGGCGAGGATTCGAGGAGGTCGAGCGAGGAGACGCCCTCGTCGCGTTCGATGGCGCCGACGACCGACGGAAGATCCTGGCCCTCGAGTTCGAGGAGGCCGACACCGCTCTCGTCGTCGGAGGGGAGCGCTGCGAGGACGCGGAAGCGGACGTCGGGGTACTCACCGGAGACCGCACCAACCCAGACGGAATCTGGGAGCGTGATGTGGAGACGGGCCTGTGGCATACGTCCGGATACACACTCGAACACCATAACGTTTGCCGAATATGTTCGGGAAAACCTGATGGTTCGTCGGTGTACAATAGACCCGTATGGACACCCGAACCGACGACCGCGCCCAGCGGGCGCTGGCGGCAAGCGACGCCCCCGAGACGGACGACCCCGTTACGCTGGACGTGCGAGCGCTCGGCCCACCGAAACCACTGACAGAGACGCTGGAGCGCCTCAGCGACCTCGAACAGGACGACGCCCTCGTCCAGCTGAACGACCGCGCACCGCAGCACCTCTATCCCCGCCTCGGCGACCGAGGTTTCGACTACGAAACCACCGAGTACGACGACGTCGTCGTCACCGTCATCTGGCACAGCAAGTAGCGAACACGTTCGGCAGCACTGGTTCCCCGGTGTGGCGTCTTCCTTCGACTGTATGCCAGCAGAAACGCTCGACCTTCGCGAGATCCCACCACCCCAGCGCCACCCACTCATCCACGACGCCTTCGAGAACCTCGAGAGTGGGGAGACCCTCGAGATCGTGAACGACCACGAACCGAAGCCGCTCTTCTACGAGTTCCAGGCCGAGGTGGAGGCGTTCGACGCCGACGCCTACACGGTCGCCGAGTCGGAACCCGGCAAGTTCGTCGCCCACCTCCCGAAACGCTAGAACTCGACCGTCCGCTCTTCTTCGCCCTCCGCGACAGCTGCCGATTCCGTGTCGTCCGAGAGCGACTCCGCCGCGTAGCGGTGCATGGCGTCCGCCGGCACCACCCAGATGTCGGACGCGTACCAGCCGAAGAGCCGGGACGCCGACTCGTGGGCGTCGTCCGCCGAGCGCGCGCGAACGCTCCCGACGTGCCGAAGCGGCTCGGATGACTCGTCGCGGACGAACAGCTCCCACTCACGCCCCTCGGGTGCGCGTCGACCAGACGGCACCTTCTCGCGTTCGGTTTTCTCGACCATACCGGCGACAGGAGGCCTGTCGTCTAAGGCTGGCCGGCTGTTCTCACGCGACGAGAAACCAGCCGAATACGTTCGGATACACGTTCGAGGTGGTGGACCACGAACTACCACCATGTTCGGACTCGGGAGCGACGACGGCGAGACCTTCGACGAACAGGGGCGCTTCGTCCCTGACAACCTCCCCAGCGCGGGCCCCCACATCGAGGACCACGACGTCCTCACCGGCCGCGAGCACATCGAGATCCACGCCCACGCCCGCGAGGCGTTCGACCAGTACGGCGTCTACGACGCGACCTTCGGCTACAACCTCGCACGCCTCAACCTCGACCGCCGACATCCGGACGCAGGCCTCCGGTACGCCCGGGACGCCGACGACCCGTCCATCCTCCGGGTCGAGTTCACGCCGACCACGCCGTTCTGTCCGCAGAGTGAATCCCTCACCCGGGGGACGTTCCGCGCGCTCACGGCCACCGCCGACCACGCCGACTACGAGACTGTCACGGTTCGCGTGCACCCGATGCACAACACGGCAGACGGCATCAACGAGGCCTTGATCCGCGGCGAGGAGCAGTACGCCGAGACCGGGTCGCTGGACGCCGTCTCCCGCGGCGGCCGAAGTCGAGACAGCCGTGGCGACGACGAGATCCAGACGCCGTTCTGAACGACGCCCTCGTTTCGACGAGACCCCAGTACTGGTTTCGCGGCCTCAGTCGCCAGCCGAGACCCCGTGCTGTTCGGCCACGTCGGGTCGAATGACGTGCCGGATGACCACGCCGACGAGGTTCGCGACCGCGAGGAGGACGCCGACGAGGAAACCCGTTGACCCTGCGAGTTCAACCATTGGGCGACCGGTGAGGGCGCCACCGACGAGCAGCAGGAGGCCACCGACCGTGAGCTCGAGGTCGACAGTTGCGACACGGTCGTTGTACAGGTCGTCGATGGCCGGGACGGGTTCGAGGCCGACGCGGTCGGCGTACCGGTCGAGCCACACCAGGAATGGAATGACGTGGTAGAGTGTCCCCAGGACGGTGAACGCGACGACGCCCACGAGCAGTAGCCAGCGGGCGCCGGGCGACCCGAACAGCGCCGCCCGGTGCAAGGGCGTGTCGAAGATGGTGGGTGCGCCCAGGATAGCCCAGGTTACGAGTGCCGCCGCGACGACGCCGTACCGCGAGTGCATCGGCGTGTAGTCGACGGTCGCGCGGAGCAGCAGACGGGCGAGGACGACGCCGAAGGCGGTCAGGCCGATGGCTACCAGCACGACGCCGAACCGGGCGATGGCGGGGGTTGCGAGCAGTCGGCCAGCCGCGAGGAGGACGACGCCCGAGGGGTAGGTGGCCTGTTCGAGTCGGAGGAGCGGACGGTCGATACCCGTCGGTTCGGCCTGCGTGAACATCGTCCCCAGTTGGACGAATGCGCCGAGAATCGTGGTGAGGATGACGCCGAAGACGGCGAGCGTGGCGTGTGCCCCGAGGACGTCGGCGTGCCCGATGGCGCCCTGCCCGAGGAGGCCGTTCGTGAAGTCCACGGCGAGCAGGAGGCCGAACGCGGGGACGACGGCGAGGAAGCCGATGGCGAGCGCGAAGTGCGCCTCGGTGGCGTCCCACGGCCGGACCGCGATGAGGGTTCGGGCCATCGCAGCGACGAACAGCCAGAACCCGAGCGCCGCGAGATATCCCGCGATCGGGAGCAACCACATCGCATCGAGGGTGAAGCCGATGGCGAGTCCCGCGATGCCGACGGCGACGAGCGGGAACGCGATCTCGATGAGTCGCTTCCAGCACAGCGTGCCCCCGGACCACGTCGGGACGAACTGGGCCATCGCGCCCATGATTGTGAGGCACGCCCAGCCCGCGAGGAGCAGGTGGGCGTGGGCGACGCTCGCGAGCCCTGGCATCACGCCCGCCGCGTCCAGCACCCCCACCGTCGTCGCGGCGACGAGGAACACGAGACCGGTGAGGAAGAAGCGGAGCGGGAGGCCGAGGGGCGGTCCCGAATCGGTGTCTACCGGGAGTCCCTGCATACTCGACTATAGCGGGCGGATCCGCGTCCCGGTGCCCCCGAACGTGTTCGTCCAGCACAACCTGCGCAGTCGAGGACTTGAGGATCGAACGGTGGGTGCCGAGGAGCTACTGGATCTGGGCGTCGTAGTCCTCGTCGTCGAGGAGGTTCTCGAGTTCGCCGTCGTCGTCGATCTCGACCTCGAGGAGCCAGCCGTCACCGAACGGATCCTCGTTCACGAGCTCTGGCTGTGATTCGAGGTCGTCGTTGACCGCGACGACCTCGCCGCTGACGGGCGCGTAGAGGTCGCTGACGGCCTTGATGGATTCCACGACGCCGAACTCGTCGTCCTGTTCGATGTGGTCGCCGACGGCGGGGAGTTCGACGAACACGACGTCGCCCAGTTCGTCCTGGGCGAAGTCTGAGATGCCGATCTTGCCGTCCATGGGGCGGTACCATTCGTGCGAGTCGAGGTAGTAGCAGTCTTCTGGAACGTCGAACGTCATTATTGGTCCTCCAGGAAGGGCGGGTACGTAACGGTGGCTGTCTTCGGGCGGTCGCGGATGACGACGTTGAGTTCGGTGCCGCTCTCGGCGTGCTCGACGTCGAGGTAGCCGAGGCCGATGGGTTCGTCGAGCGTCGGACTCATCGTGCCGCTGGTGAGGTGCCCGACGTGCTCGCCATCGGGCATTTCGAGGTCATAGCCGTGGCGGGGAACGCCACGTTCCTCGAGCACGATACCGACGAACTGCTGGTCGACGCCGTCCGCCTTCTGTCGTTCGAGGGCATCGTGGCCGACGAACTTCGTGTCGAGTTTCACGGTGAACCCGATGCGGGCCTCGTAGGGCGTCCGGGGTTCGTCCTCGGGGTGGAAGTCCTGCCCGGAGAGCAGGAACCCCATCTCCATACGGAGCGTGTCGCGCGCCCCTAATCCGCAGGGTTCGGCGTCCTCGACGATGCTGTCCCAGACGGCTTCGGCCTGGTCGGCGGGGAAGACGAGTTCGAACCCATCCTCCCCCGTGTAGCCGGTTCGGGCGACCCAGCACTCGACGCCCTCGACGTCTGCATAGGTCGCCTGGAACTTCGAGAGGTCGAGGACGCTCCCGTCGGTATTCTCGGGGCTGCCGGTTGGTTCGGCGCGGTCGGCGACGATTCCGGGTGCGTCGGGACCCTGGACGGCGACCATGCCGTAGTCCGCGGTCGCGTTCTCGATGGTCGCGTCGAGTTCCCACTGGTCGCGGAATCGCTCCCAGCGGGTGACCATCTGTTCGTCGTGGCCGGCGTTCGGGACGAACAGCAGGTCGTGCTCGTCGGACTCGGGGAGACAGTAGACGACGACGTCGTCGAGCATGACACCGTCCTCGTCCGTGATGGCGGCGTACTGCGCGTCGCCCGGGGAGAGCGTGTTGACGTCGTTCGTCGTCAGGCGGTTCGTGAGCGCGACGGCGTCGGGTCCGGACACGAAGATCTGGCCCATGTGGGAGACGTCGAAGCTGCCCGCGTGCTCGCGGACGCTCGCGTGCTCCTCGCGAATCGAGGTGAACTCGACGGGCATGTCCCAGCCGCCGAACTCGGTGAACTTCGCGCCCCTGTCGTCGTGTCGCGCGTGCAACGGCGGGGTCCGCAGGGACATACCGAAGGCGTCGCACGCCGGCAAGTAATGGTTTCGTATCTCGGCCGTTACAGCCCGCACGTCGACGACGGAGGGCGCGTCAGGCGGGTTCGACGACGATCTGTCCGTCCTTCTTCTTGAACACGACGAGGTCCCCGACCTCGACCGGTTCGTCGGCTGCTTCGAACTCCTCGCGGACGGCCTTGATGAGGCTGATCCGCCAGCGGTCGGTGACCTTCGTCGTGCCGAGGATCCGTTCGTCGCTCATACCGGGTCGAGGGCATCGGCAGAATTATGACTTCGTAGCTATTTTGCCTAGATAGTCACTAATGCCAACGTCGTTCCGGCGCGAATCCGCTCCGCTGTCCGACGACCGGGAGCGCATCGTCGTCGGACCGACCCTGCTCCAGGTCGTCTCCGACCCGACGACGCGCACCGAGTACGCCGCATCCGTCCGGCACGTCCTCCCGGAAGCGGGCGTCGCGTCGCTGGGGACCGCACGCTCCCCGGCGGGAATCCGGGAACTGGTCGAAGCCGGGTTGATCCGTCGACAGCCCGACGCCGTGTGGCTCCGGGACCTCGCGTGGTTTGTCGACGCGTGGGGTGTGCGGGCGACCGGACGACTCGAGCGGCTGTTGTCGGAGGCCGGACGCGACGCGGACGTCGAGTTCGTCTCGTGGCGATACGGTCGTGTGACGGTCCCCGACGGTGGGACGTGGCGAGGGAGCCGTCGGTACGCCGGTCGCGCTGGCGAAGACGACGAGCGTCGCGCGCCGTTCAGTCGGTCGCCGTGACGAGCGGGTCGAGGAGTTCTCGGGGGTCGCCGTCGACGGCGGTGCTGTCACAGCGGGCACACTGGAGGTCGACGTTGATCGAGGGCGGTTCGTAGGCGCTCTCGGTGCAGGTGGTCGAGACGGCGAGCGTGACGACGAACGACGTGGGGTTCCCACAGTTTCGGCAGGTTGGCATGGTGGTCCGGCGGGTGTGTTCGGATGCCGGCACACCGCGTTGCCGCGGCATGGGAGAAAAAGGTACGGACCGTGGGCGGCGACTGGCCGTGCCTCGACGTCGATGCTCAGAGTGGGGCGGTCTACTGGTACTCCGTGATGGTCAATGTGTAGCCGCCGCTGCCGGAGTACGAGTCCACGGTCGCGTGGAGGTCCGTGGACGTCTCGGGGTCGTCGATGGTGATGGTCTCCTGGCTGTTCGTGCTGTAGGAGGCGTGGTCGTAGCTGTAGGGTCCTGGGCAGCTCGTCGTTCCCTCGTTGGCGTACAGGTCGAAGTCGGCGTTGCTCGGGCCGTCGAGCTGGAGTTCGACGCGGCTGGGGCTGTCGTAGGACCAGGCGTACGTCCAGCAGTCGCTGTCCCAGGAGCTGGAGAGGGAATCAGAGACGTTCTCCGAGGTGGATCCGTCGCCGTCACCGCCACCGCCACCGCCGCCACCAGTGTTCGCGGGGTCGGTGGTGACAGCGGCGTTGGCGTCGACCTGGCCACTGCCCTGCTGGTCGCTGGAGAGGCCGATGTCCTCCGCGGTGGCCTTGAGGTGGCTGCGCATGTCCGCGTTGGTGACGTCCCACTGCGCGAGCGCGAGGCCGGCGACGCCGGAGACGACGGGGCAGGCCATGGAGGTGCCGGAGAGCGTCTCGTAGCTCCCGCGAGTCTCGGTCGTCGTGGAGAGGACGTCGACGCCGGGGGCGGCGAGTTCGATCTCGCTGCCGTAGTTCGAGAAGCGCGCGAGGTTCTCGCTGGAGTCGACGGCCGACACGGCGAGGCATTCGCTGTAGGCGGCGGGGTAGGAGACACTCCCCCGGCCGTCGTTCCCGGCAGCACAGACGACGAGTACGCCGTTGTCGTAGGCGTAGGAGACGGCGTTCTTCATCGTGTCCGTGTACCCGCCCCCACCGAGGCTCATGTTGATGACGTCGACGCCCTGGTCGGCGGCCCACTGGATCGCGTCCGCGATGTCGGCAGTGGAGCCGCTGCCTGATTCGTCGAGCGTCCGGCCGTTGATGAGCTGGGAGTTCCCCATGCCCGCCACGCCGGTGCCGTTGTCGACGACGCCGGCCACGATTCCGGAGACGTGGGTCGCGTGATACTCTTCCTGGGGTGCGTCCGGCGCCGGGTCGCTGTCGCCGTCCGCGAAGTCCTTCCCGGGGTTGCTCGCGTAGTTCCCGGCGAGATCCGGGTGCGAGTACTGGGCGCCGGTGTCGATGACGGCGACGGTGACGTCGTTCGATCCCATCGTGGTGTCCCAGGCCTCGTCGGCACTCACCTGCTGTGGGGCGTACTGGTCACCGAACCGGGGGTCGTTCGGCGTCGCGAACGCCGTATGGGTGGCGTTCGGTTCGGCGTACTTGATACCAGCCTTCTTCGTGATGGCCTCGATGAAGTTCGTCCGGGCGACGTCCGCGGCCTGCGACGGGAACTTCACCGCGACGTAGCGAAGCGTCTCGTTCGTGTGGACGACCTCAGCGTTCCCGGGGACGGACTGTTCGACACGCTGGTGGAGGTCGTGGCCGGCGGAGACGCCGACGAGGATCTCGTCCTCCTTGGCGCCCGGTTCCCGGCCAGGGGTCGCGGTGGCGACGCCGCTCATCGCTGCGGTCGCACCGGCGGCCCCGACTGTCTTCAGGAATGTACGACGGTCGACGTTCGTGGGTGTGTCCGACATGGACGTGCATACAGACCCCAGACACTATTGAAAAATTTACCGGAACCATACTTGATTCAATCTCGTCAACCATATTGTTGTGAGTAGTCTAGCTCGATTACAAACGACTGTCGAGTGGGTGGAAGTTTCCGATGACGGCGATGCGAAGGACCCCCAACGCGTGAGCACAAGTTACGCTCAAACCCACTGGCCCGTTCATCAGTGCCACGACGTGTCTCGTGCGTTGAGAGAACGACCCCGATTCGGGTAGCCCGTTCCCTCACGCTGGATTTGCTCGATTCACGCACAGCAGACCAGACTCCTGCCCGGTATCGGTACCGCTAACAGCCTCCGGGCCTCGACTGCGAGTATGAAACGGCTCCGCTCGCTCCTCGCGGACGAACCCCGCGTCGCCCTCTTCGTCGACGGACCCAACGTTCTTCGCTCCGAGTTCGACGTCGACCTCGACGACGTCCGAGAGGCGGGACGGGCGGTCGGCCGGCTCGCCGTCACGCGCCTCTATCTCGACGAGCACGCGACGCCCGGCCTCATCCAGGCCGCCGAATCCCGGGGCTTCGACGTCCGCGTGACGAGCGGGGACGTCGACGTCAAACTCGCCATCGACGCGACCGAACTCGTCCTCACCGGCGACATCGACGTCCTCGCCATCGCCTCTCGCGACACTGACTTCAAGCCCGTGCTCGAGAAGGCGAACCGCGCCGACGTCCGCACCTTCGCCATCGCCCCCGGTGAACACGGCAAGAGCGAGGCGCTGGAGAACGCCGCGAACGAATCGGTCACGCTCGGCAGCGACTCGAACTGAGGCGGGTGCGGCGACGAGTTTCCGCACGCTCGCTCGAACGAGAAGATTGTCGTATCGGCAGCGAGTACGCCGACTCATGCGCGACCTCGGCACCCCCGTCCTCGACAACCACCTCCATCTCGACGCCGAGAACCGGGGCATTGACGCCGTGACGGACTTCGCCCGCGCTGGTGGCACACACCTGCTCGTCGTGAACAAACCATCGTGGCACGTCCGCGAGGGCCTCCCTGCCGACCGCGACGATTTCCGGCCGGTCTTCGAGGAGACTATCAGACTCGTCTCCGCCGCGAACAGCGAACTTCGGGGTCGAGCGTGGCCCGTGCTCGGCGTCCACCCAGCGCTCGTCTCCCGTCTCGTCGACGATGCCGACCACACACCAGCGGAGGCCCGCGACCTCATGCAGTCGGGCCTCGAAGTCGCCGCAGAGTACGCCGCCAACGGCGTGGCGGTCGCCCTCAAGACCGGACGCCCCCACTACGACGTCTCCGACGCGGTGTGGGACGCGTCGAACGCCGTCCTTCGACGCGGGCTCGAACTCGGCGCCGAGACGGGCGTCGCGGTCCAGCTCCACACCGAGGCGACCGAGGATCTCACGGACGTCGCCGGCTGGGCCGAGGACGTCGGCCTCCCGCCCGAGCGCGTCGTCAAGCACTACTCGTCGGGCGAACTCGCGGGCGTGACGAAGAGCGTGATGAGCCAGAAGGACTACCTCGAGACTGCCGCCGACCTCGACGAACCGTTCCTCATGGAGACCGACTTCATCGACGACGCGGACCGCCCGGGCGCCGTCATGGGCCCGAAGACCGTCCCCCGTCGCGTCGACTGGCTCCTCGAGAACGGACACGACGACGCCGTCCGCCGGGCGCACGTCGAGACCCCGGAACAGGTCTATGGCATCGACACCGAGGAAACCCTCCACTGAGCAGAGGGCCCCAGCGGAACGGTCGACTGGCTCCGACCAGCGTCGAGTCGGCGCCGTGCTGCGGCGAGGTATCGCCTGTCACGCGTCCGGCTGACGCTGGTCGGCGTGAAGGAAAGGCTCTTAGTTCGGGCGCCCGGCCGTTTGAGTATGAGTGCCCCCGAGGAGGAGTTCTACTCCGAGGAACGCTGGCAGAACTGGCTCGACCGGCTCGCGGACGAGGAGATCGATCCCGAGGACGAGGACTCCGCGCGACTCCTCCTCAACCTCCAGGACGACGTGGCCATCGCGGTCGCGAAGATCCTCACCGAGTACGAAGAAGGGAACCTCGAACAGGACGAGGCGATGGGTGAACTCGAGGACATCCGCGAGGTCGTCCTCGCCGAGCCCGACTTCACGGACGAGGACAAACTGATGCTCCTCGACGGCGTCCAGACGAGCCTCGTCGCCGTCTTCTACAGCTCCGAGCTGTTCATCGCCGAGGGCGTCATCGACGACGCCCCCGTCGACGAGTACGTCCAGCAGGCCGTCGCCGAGGAGGAGCAGGAGGAGTTCGACCGCGCCCTCCAGCTCATCGCCTTCGCCGGCACCCGCATCGTCGACGGCGACGAACTCGACATGACGGTCGCCGAGGACATCGAGTACGGCCTCGTCACCGAATGGCTGAACGGCCTCGACAGCCTCCAGGAAGCGCTGGCGGACCCCGAAGTCATCGAAGACGACGAATAAGGCCTCAAGCGGCGATTGTCGGAGCTGTTCTAAAATCGAAGTCGCTCGTTACTGGAACGAGACGAAGTACGTGGCGACGTATGCATCCCCGTACACGACTTCAACCACGAAGAAGTCCTTGTTCGGCTGCGGATTGAACGTCGAACCTCCGTCGTAGAACGTGAACCGTAGCTGGTAAGTCGTCTTGGACGGGATGGTCTGGGTGGGCACTTCCTGGAAGGAGCCGAACTTCGGAAGCGATGCTAGCTGTGTTCCTGTGGAGTGATTCCGCACGATTGACGAATCAACTTCAGCATTCTGGCGGTCCTCGAAGTAGAACGAGAACCGCATCGCCGTGATATTCGCGTCAACCTGTCCGGTATTGTTGAGCGTTAGTACGACGTCGTTGCCCGAGTCGAACGAATTGTCGAGGATGACGAAGTTCCCTGGGTTGATGTTGGAGTCGGAACCACCACCAGCGCCCCCACCCGTGTAGGTATTCGTCACTCGGAACTGGACCTTCTTCTCTGCCGCAGTGGGTTCACTCGTCCCGAGATACGCTTTCACCGGCAGGTTACCGACGTTCCCAGTGGCGTTGTACCAGACCGTGGCTTGTCCGTTCTCGTCGGTCCGAACCGGCATCGAGAGGTCCTCGCCGCTCTGCGTTTCGAAATCGTTCCCCAGTCCGGTGAAGTCCACAATCGAATTCGAGACGGGGTTGTTGAACCGGTCTCGGGCTTCCACGGTCAGTTTGACAAGTCCCCGTTTCGTCGTGACGTTCCGGTCCGTCTCCGCGACGAGGTATCGCGCAGGCGGCGATTCGGTCTCGTTCAGTTCGGCGCGTTCGTGGAGTTCGATGCGCCCCAGGCGGAGTTCGTAGTTGACGCCGGATTCGAGGGTGACATTGATCGTGTTCGGCCGGGGGCCGGGCGCGACGTCGAGGACGTGTCGGTCGTCCGTCGGACCCTGGGAGAGCTGCCCGGCGAGGATCTCGTCCTCCCAGACCGAGGCGTTGATCGGCGTCGGGATGGTGACGTTGAGCGGGCTGCTCGTCCGGTTGGTCACGGTGACGGTTCGGGTGTGGGCGCTGACGGGGTCCGTCGTGATCGGGGTGGTGACGCCGCCGGCGTCGAGGTCGCCCTCGACGGTGACGAACGTCAGGCGGTTCCCCTGGATGACGGTCTGGGTCGTCAGCGGGATGGGCGTCGAGTAGTTCCGGTACGTGAAGCCGTTAGCGACGACGACGGGCGCGACGTCGATCTCGCTGTACTGGGGGAGGAATCGGACGTCCCGGGTCGAGTACTCGAGTGTGGAGCCCTCGCTCTGGAAGTATCGGTCGACGTTACCCTCGTCGCTAGTGCTCCGGACGTTCGCGAAGGAGAGGTTCTCGGGTGCGCCGGTCCGTATTCTACCCGTAGCTGTGGGTGGATTCACAAAGAAGATGCGGGCGGGATAGGTGGTACCCGTCGTGACGGTCGTGCCGCGCTGGTTGTTGGTCGCGGCGACGCCGAGCATGTCGTTCCGGAGCTGCGTCATGTCGCTCGACGCGTCGAGGTAGCTATCGAACTCGATCTTGGCGTTCTCCCGCGGGACCACCTGGGCCTGGTAGACGCTCATCGCGATGATGAGCATGGCGAACAGCAGCACCGCTCCGACCTGTATCGCCTGCCCGCGGTCGTCCCGCCGGAAGTCCATACCGGGCGAGTTGGTCGGCGCACAGGTAAACCTACCCCCTTCCCGCCTGCGAATCCAGGCTATCGCCACGCGCTTCGGCCCGCCTCAGCGCCCCGAATCGCAGGGTGGCGCTATCACGGGCGACAACCAGGCGCCAATCCTTTTACGTGATCAGTTGGTTCCCCGACGAATGGAAGAGTCGCGGGCGATATCGGATACGATGGGCGTCATGCTGGTAGCCATCGTCGTCCTGAGCACCGCGGCCGCTGCCGGCGTCGGTATCGTGACGTACCAGGAGGCCCAGACACCGTCGGACGTGAATGCCGCCGTGAGCGCGTCTGTCGACGGTGAGAACCTCACCGTCCGGCATCTCGGTGGAGACGCGATGGCTCGGTCGTCCATCGAGATCGCGACACGGGGCGCCGAGAACCGACGGTTCGCGGGTCTCGACGCGGTCGTCGTCACCGGGGATTCGGACGGCCTCTTCGAGCCGGGGGAGCGGTGGCGGTGGCAAGCTGAGTCGCCGCTCCAGGGTGACATCGAGGTGTTACTGGTGGAGTCCGGTGAACGGACGGTGATCGATACCGCCGCGATGCGAGCGCCCTGGGAAGGTGGTGCGAATGAACCGCCGACGGCGTCGTTCACCCTATCGAACACCGCCCCGAGTGCGGGTGAGATGGTGACGTTCGACGCCAGTGGGTCGAGCGACCCAAAGGGGACAATCCAGTCGTACGAGTGGGATCTCGACGGTGACGGTACCTGGGACGCAAAGGGACAAACGGCGAGCCACCAGTACTCGTCGGTGGGAACAGTCACGGTGAGGTTGCGCGTCGTCGACGACGCGGGAGACAGCGCTACCACGACCCGCCAGCTCACCGTCGGCAATCAGCCGCCCGCGGTGGACGTGGCGTCGAGCTGTGAGGGGTTGCAGTGTTCCTTCACGGCTGACGCCACCGACCCCGATGGAACGGTCACCGGTATCGACTGGTCGTTCGGCGATGGCTCGAGCGCAACTGGTGCTTCGGTGACCCACGAGTACGCGCACCACGAGTCGTACGAGGTGACCGTGACCGTTCAGGACGACGACGGTGCGACCACATCTCGGACGCTGACGGTCTCACCAGCGGGGGCGCTTCGATTCGTCTCGGGCGAGGCCGTGCAGACCGGTCGGAACGGCAAGAAGACGGCGGTCCAGATCCGCCTCGAGAATCAGCGAGCGAGTGCTGTCCGCATCGTCGCCGTCTCCGCGTCTGTGTCGAAGTCGAACGTGAACGCCGTCTCTGGGGAGGGCTACTGGCCCGGGCCCTACCGGTCCGAGTTCTACGTCAGGGCGACGCAGGATGGGTACGCTGACCCGGGATGGTGGGAGGCGTATCCGACTGGCACCAGACTCGAGATGAGCCAGGACGCCGTTCTCGATGCAGGTGACGACGCGACGGTCACCATCTCGGAGTTCGGTCGGGTTCGGACGCGCTGTCGCTGGGTGTACTGCTGGGAGGAGTTCTCGGCGAAGAACGTCCCCGGCGCGACCGTCACGTTCGAGGTGTGGCTCGCCGACGGCACCCATCGCAGCTACTCGTTCAGGGCCTGAGGGCGCCAGGACCCCCAGGACGCTATTACGACGCCTGTCGAACGACCTATCGACACACTCATAGGCTGGATTCGTGTATACGGAGCCATGACCGCAGTGGGTATCGACGCGATGGAGGTCTGGACCGGCAAACTCAGACTCGACCTCGCCGAGACCTTCGCGCCAGAGAAGGGCGACGACCCGGAGAAGTACACCAAGGGCCTCGGGCTCTACGCGTCCTCGTTCCCCGACGCCTACGAGGACATCGTCACCATGGGCGCGAACGCCGCCTACCGCCTGATGGCTCGGCGGGGCCTCACACCCGACGACATCGGCCGAATCGACGTCGCGACGGAGTCCGCGTTCGACCACTCGAAGCCCGTCTCGACCTACATCGCGGGCTGTCTCGAACAGGTCTACGACGAGGACTTCCACCACGCGAACAAGGGCGAGCGCAAGTTCGCCTGCATCGCCGGCACCCAGGCGCTCGACGACGCCTACAACTGGATCAAGGCCGGCCGCAACCGGGGCCGTGGCGCGCTCGTCATCGCCACCGACACCGCCCTCTACGAGCGTGGCGACCCCGGTGAAGCCACACAGGGCGCCGGCGCCGTCGCGATGTACATCACGGAGGACCCGGCCATCCTCGAACTCTCGACCGACCAGGGGTACGGCAGCGCGGACGAGACGGACTTCCTCAAGCCCAACCAGCAGTTCCCGAGCGTCGACGGGAAGCGATCCGTCCAGGTCTACCTCTCCCGCATGCGCGAGGCCCTGGAGGACTACGAGCGGGTGGCCGGCAAGACCCACCCCGAGGACTTCGCGTACATCCCCTTCCACACGCCGTTCCCGGGGATGGTCCGGAAGGCCGGCCTCTTCGCGTACCGCCACATGAGCCGGAACACGCCGGTCGAGGAGGAGCTCGCAGAGGAGATCGGCATGCAGCCCCGTGAGGACGACTTCGACTCCCGCGAGGAGTACGAACAGGCCATCCGGGACTACATGGACGCCCTCAAGGAGACCGACCAGTACCAGGACTGGTACGCCCGGAAGATCGAACCCACGCTCGACATCTCCAGCCGCGTCGGGAACTGGTACACCGGCAGCGTCCACATCGCCCGCGCCAGCGCGCTCAAGCACGCAGAGGCGAACGACATCGACCTCGCCGGAAAACAGATTGGTATCGGTTCCTACGGCTCGGGCGCCCAGGCAGAAGTGCACGCCGAGACCATCGTCGAGGGCTGGGAGGACGCCTTCGAGGTCGACGACTTCGAGGCCCGCATCGCAGCCCGGACGGAGATCGACTTCAGCGACTACGAGCAGGTCCACGACCGCCACAACCACGAGAAGGAGGTCGAACTGGAGCCGTTCACGACACCCGAGAACGAGTTCGTGTTCGACGGCTGGGGCCCGATGAACGAACGCAAGTACACGTACGTCGAGTAGTCAGCACGACCCAGAGCCAGTCACGTTCTCCAGTCGACGCCACGCTATCCTGCCCCCTCGATACCGTTCTCCGACCACCGCTACGCTCAGGTGCGTCGCATACCGAACCATCTCGTGCGTCCACTCGTCGAATCGACGACCACGACCAGTATCGGACTCGTTTAGCGCGTCTCGAACGACTGCATCAAGGGTAATCAATCCGCAGTGGCCGGCATCCTCGTCCCCCTGTGCTCGGTGGCTCTCGTGGGCTGCTTCCGCACCCAGAACGCGGCCGTAGCTACGCCAGGTCGAGGCCGCGCCAGTAGACGAGGCCGCCGATAACAACCGCGATACCGGCGCCGAGGAGGAGCGACGCCGTCACGCCGCCACCGAACGTCGTGGCGAGCGCCATGACGACGATGAAACCGATCGCGGCCGCAACGAGTCCATTCGCCATCCGTCGACCCCGTGCACCGGACTCCGTGCGCGTCTGTCGGGTGTAGACGAACCAGGTGGTGATGAGGCCGACGAGGGCGCCCGCGGGGAGGCCGACGAGGACCGAGAATTCGATCGTAGATTCGAGGCCGGCGGTCACGGCGACCGTGGTGACCATGAACCCCGCGAATCCGGCGACGGCGGCGAGGAGGGCGTGTTTCACGTTCATACCGGAGGGTGGACGGGGACCCGGATAACAGTTGTTCCCGGCGTCGAAGCGGGTCCAAAGTGGCTCCGGGACGGTCGAGCGGGCGTCACGCAGCGAGGCCGACGTCGAGGGCGAGCATCGTGATGACGCCGACCATCGTTCCTCCGGTGGCGATGCGGGCGTGGCCGCGGTGGTGGGTGGCGGGCACGATCTCGGCGCTGATCACGTAGAGCATCCCGCCGGCGGCGAAGCCCATCGCGTAGGGGAGGAGGGGTTCCATGTACTGGACCGCCCACGCGCCGAGGACGGCGACCGGAATCTCGACGACGCCAGCCCGGATACCCGCGACGGCCGCGTAGTAGAGGGTGCCGAGGCCAGCGTTGCGGGCCGCGATGGCGACCGCGAGGCCCTCCGGGATGTTCTGGAGACCGATGGCGAGCATGAGCGCGATGCCGGTCTCGACGTTCCCGCTGCCGAAACCGACGCCGACCGCGAGGCCTTCCGGGAGATTGTGGAGGGTGATGGCGAGGATGAAGAGCACCACGGCCCGCATGTCCTGGCCGTCACGGACGGCGTCCGGGAGCCGGCGTCGGCCCGTGAGGATGGCTTCCGCGTGCGGGACGAGGATCTCGCCGCGGTCGATGATGACGACCCCGATGAGGAACCCGACGATGGTCTGTGGGAGCCCGTAGTCTGTGGCGGCGGGGACGAGGAGGCTCGTGAACGCTGCGGCCAGCATCACGCCCGCAGCGAACCCGAGCATCCCGTCGAGGTGGCGTTCGGTCGGGTTCCGCCAGACGACGACGAGGAGGGCCCCCATGGTGTTGAGCCCGGCGATGACGACGCCGCCGAGAAGCCCCATGATGACGGGGTCGCCGCCCGAGAGCCGCAGGAACCACTCGACGAGCATTGTCGGTTGCGTCACGGGGGCCACGAATAGGTGTTAGGGTAGTTCGCCGAGGCGTTCGAGGGTGGTGGCGAGGTCCTGGGTGGTCACGGCGAGGCTGTAGCCGTCGAGCGCAGCGAGGTCGGTCGCGTGCTCCCAGAGGTCGTCCTCAGTGAGTCCGTGGAGGAGGACGGCGTTGGGCTTCGGGCTGACGACCCGCAGCGCGACTGCTGTCGATTCGCCCCGCGAGACGTTCGTGAACGCGAGCACGCGGTTCGTGGACTGGCCGTAGAGCCGGTAGAAGTCGTCGCTGGAGAGTCGGGAGATGGCTTTCACGGAGTCGATGACCGTGTGACCGCTGATGCGTCGGCGGTCGCCCGTGACGAGCTCCGTCGCATCGACGGCGTCCCAGACGCGGTCGAGCTCCACGGTCGCCGGGTACTCTCGGAGGTCGAGGACGACGTCGCTGTCGAAGCCCGCCGAAAGCACGCGGGCGTACTGGCGGACGTGCTCGCCGCCACGAGATTCGTCGATGTCGAGCAGTGCCTGCACGAGTCGAGATACGAGGCCGATGCCGGGGCTCTCCCGGCGGCCGCTCTCGTAGTCCGAGATGACGCTCGACGAGACGCCGAGCACGTCGGCGAGTTCGGTCTGCGAGACGTCGAAGTCCGTCCGCCACTTCCGGAGCGTGGCGCCGGGGTCGTCGCTGAGTGTGACCTCTCCCGCGATGCGTTCGGCGAGTTGGGCGCGGGCGTCCGTCTCCATACCCGTTCTCCCCGCCGATGCGCGTTAAGGCTACCGGTGGAAGACGACGATTGTCGATGCCCGCCACCGGCGGCCACAGCCGCCACCTGCTCGGTCGCCGAAACCCCCAAACCCGCCCGGCACCCACTGGCGGCTATGCCGTCGACCCTCGTCCACGTGGCCTTCGGTGGGTTCGTCGCCGCGGGTCTCCTCGGCTCGTACTTCGACCGGCGGAGCGTCCTCGTCGTGCTCGCGGCGGCCGCCCTGCCGGACGTCGACTCCTTCCTCGCCATCGTGCTCACCGGAACGCATCGCGCACTCCTCCACAACCTCGTCCTCCCGGGTCTCGTGGCTGGCGTCCTCGTCGTCCACCGGCGACGCCCCATCACGGCGCTCACGGATCGGCTCGACGCCCGAACCACTCGCATCGCGTGGGTCGCCGTCGCCGCGTTCGTGTTCGGCGGGGTGGCGCCGGACCTCGTGACGAACGGCGTTAACCCGCTGTACCCGGTCGTCGACCGGTACGTCACGCTCGACGGGCACGTCCTCATCTCCTCGACCCGGGGGTTCGTCCAATCGTTCGTCGAACTCCACCCCGAGAGCAACACCGTCGGTGGGACGACGGCGGACACGTTCTACTACACGGGCGTCGACGCCACCCGGGGGAGCGAACCGGAGCAGGTCGAGCGCATCTTCCCCGTCGTGAACTCCGGGATGCAGGCGCTCGTCGTCGTGCTCTCGGGGTTCGTGCTCGGCGGCCGGTTCCGGGAACGCGCGGAGTAGTGCCGAGGGGCGCGGGGGACAATCGCTAACCCGTTGCCCCACGTCGTCGGGGGCATGGTCAGGGTGTTCGACGGGACGGAACCTGCGGAGCGGGACGAACTCTGGGCGTGCAAGCGCGCGTTCGAACTCGGCATCGGCACCGAGACGGGCGGCGATGCGAAACAGACCGCGTACGAGGAGAAACTCGACGAGGCATATCGGCGCGAGTGGTTCGACTGGGTCGAACGCTGCACGGACGAGGACCGGCGAACGGTGCAGGTCGTTCCCGGCGAGGACGGGAGCCTCCGAGGGTACGTGTTCGTCCTCCCACCCTCGTTCCGGTTCGTGTGGGACGCCGCCGTCCTGAACGAGATCTACGTCAAACCGGGCGCTCGCGGAAGCGGTGTCGCGGACGATCTGATGGACGCCGCAGTCGAGTTCGCTCGGGACATGGCGCTCCCGCTCGACCGGATCGTCCTCGACGTCGACCGAGAGAACCCACGGGCCCGGCGCTTCTACGAGAAGTGGGGGTTCGACCACTGGGGCGAGCTCGTGGCTCGCGAACTCTGAGAAGGGGAGGCGTGTTGCCCGGACGGGTGCGTTCGATCCGTGTCTATCGGCCGAGAGCCGTCTCAGGAGGACGAAGCGACGCCGGCGATGGCGCCACCGACGGCGCCGAGGACGAGCGGGTAGACGATGCCGGCGAGCAGCACGCCGGTGATGGGGTCGGGGGCGATACTGGCATCACCACGAGACGCGCCGAACAGGAAGACAGCGACGACGGCGACGACGGCGTAGCCGATGGCGATAGTGGCGCCGTCCATCGCGCCCTGCTGGAGGTCGGCGGGTGTTCGGATCCACGCGAGGAGGAAGCCCGCAGCGAGGAGGAACAGGACGGGGACGGCGTAGAGCAGGGCCGGGAAGTCCCCGGACGCGATGAAGTTCTGGCTCTGCATCCCGCCGAAGCCCGGGAACTGTGTGCGGACGAAGTGCGCGTTGAAGAACAGCCAGCCGACCGCCTTCCAGGCCGGAATCTGTTCGCCACCGAAGAACTGGAGGATGGCGTTGATTCCGGAGAGCGATTCCCGGACGCGGGACGCCTGCCAAAGGTAGGTGGCGAGGTAGCCGGCGAGGAAGGTTGCGACGCCGACGACGGTGCCCCGGATGAGTGGCCGACCGCGAGTCGTGGAGGACATCTTCTGAACGCTTCACCAGACGGTATAAAAACCGTTTCGATTGTTTCACTCGAGGGACACAACGAGATTCCGTCACGAAAGCCGGTGCTCGCGGCTGGAAACGTCGAGAACGCGTGATCGTGTCGGTTCGTCGTCCGGGGAGTGCCCACCCCGTACCCGGGCCATCGTGGTGTCTGATGCCAACCCTGCCTGCAGGGTGATGGCCCAACCGTCCCGCGGGCGACGGGTCGCGACCGCCTGTCAGCAGTCGCGACTGCGTGGTACTACGGCCAGAGGCCGCGGCTCGATTTCGCTTCGCCGACGCGGGAGAGCGCGACGACGTAAGCGGCGTTCCGCCAGCTCGCGTCACACGCTTCGAACTCCTCGCGGACGCTGTTCCAGGCGGCGAGCATCTCGGATTCGAGCTCGTTCTCGACGCGTTCCAGCGACCACTGGCGTCGGTTGATGTCCTGGAGCCACTCGAAGTAGGAGACGGTCACGCCCCCGGCGTTGGCGAGGATGTCGGGGATCACGGGGACGCCACGAGCTTCGAGTCGTTGGTCGCCGGCGGTGGTCGTCGGACCGTTCGCGCCCTCGACGACGATGTCCGCGCTGACGTCACCGGCGTTGTCGGCGGTGATGACGTCACCGATGGCGGCCGGGATGAGGACGTCGACGTCGAGCTCGAGGAGTTCCTCGTTCGTGATGGTGTTCGGGGCCTCGTGCTGCATGACGCCCTCCGGCTGCTCGTGGTGGGAGGGGATCGAGTGGGTGTCGAGGCCGTTCGTGTCGTAGATGCCGCCGTTCACGTCGCTGACGGCGACGACGTTCGCGCCCCACTCGTCGAGGAGACGGGCGGCGTTCGCGCCGACGCTCCCGAAGCCCTGGATGGCGACGTCGGTCTGCACGATGTCCTTGTCGTAGTAGTCGATGGCCTCGCGGGCGATGATGGCGACGCTCCGGCCGGGGGCCTCCTCCCGGCCGTGGCTGCCGCCGATGACGGGTGGTTTCCCGGTGACGACGCCCGGAATGGTCTCGCCCTGCTGCATACTGTAGGCGTCCATCAGCCACGCCATCGTCTGGGCGTCGGTACCCATGTCGGGCGCGGGGATGTCGCGGTTCGGCCCGATCTCGTCCCGGATCTCCTCGGCGAAGCGCCGTGTGAGTCGTTCCTTCTCGTCCGCGCTCAGCTCCTTCGGGTTGACGACGACCCCGCCCTTCGCGCCGCCGAACGGGATGTCCATGACGGCGCACTTCCACGTCATCCACATCGCGAGTCCGGCGCACTCCTCTGCGGAGACGCCTGGATGGTAGCGGAGGCCGCCCTTGTATGGGCCGCGGACGTCGTCGTGCTGGGCGCGATAGCCCGTGAAGACGTCCACGGAGCCGTCGTCGCGTTCCACGGGGATGGATACCTCGACCACCCGTGTGGGGTACTTGAGGCGCTCGATGACGTTCGGGTCGATGTCGACGTAGGGTTCGGCGTCCGCGAGCTGCTTCCGGGCGGTGCCGAGCGCGCTTTCCTCGTCGGGCAAGCTGTCGGTCTCCGATTGGCTGGTGATCTCCGAGCTCATCTATTCGAGCGGCATGTTCCGGTTCCGGTAGTTCGCGCCACACTCGTCGCAGTCGCCGGGGTAGCTATCGGCGTGGACGGTGTCGCCACACGACAGGCATTCGTACTCGTAGGTTGCCGCAGATTCGTATTCGACGTCTTCCCCTCTCATCTTGGTGTAACTCTTGCTTGGGGACTCCCACACATCGGTTGTGTAGCTTAATAGTCAACCAACTCACGCCACGTTGGGTTGAATAGTAAACCAGGCGTGGTCGAAGGTGAATCAGGCGTGGTCGAAGACGTCGGAGAACAGTTTCTGTTCGGCCCGGCGAACGTGGTCGTAGAACGCGGTGTGCGAGATGTCGAGGATGGCCGCGATGTCCCGACCGGTCAGGTCGCGGTCGGGGGCGAAGAACCCGCTGTGGTAGGCTACCTGCACGACCTCTCGCTGCCGGTCCGTGAGCTGGTCGCCGAGACCATCCCCGGAGTCTCGCCCGTCCGGCGACCGGACGCGTTCGCGCTGGGCGACGAGTTCGGCGTCGGGGTAGGTGTTCGTGACGACCTCGTCGATGGAGTGGGGTGGCACGGACTTCGGGACGTCCACGACGAGTTCGAACGAGTCTGGGTCGACGTCGAGGCGTTCGAGCGTCGCGCCGTGGTCGGAGAGGACGTTCGCGATGAAGTCGTGTCGAAGCTCGAGCTTGAGACTCCCGCCATCAGGAGTCCGGCGGATGACGTCGCACGTCACGACGTTCAGGAACGTATCCGCGGCGGTCGACATCGCGTCGAGCCCGTCCCCTGCATCGGTGGCCGCTGCGTCGAATCGCGCTCCGGTGACGGTGACGAAGACGAGCGTCGTGTCGTCGCTGGTCGGGACCGCGCCCTCTACGCTGAGCTCGCAGTCGAAATCCGTCGCGAGCCGTTCGAAGACGGCGTTCGAATGCTCGACCCGGTACTCGAGTTCGACGACGGACCGCGTGTGGAGCGCCTCCTTGCGTTGGACGGCGTTGATCGCGGACGCGATCGTCTCGCCGAGCTCGATGAGGACCTCCTCGACCATGCTCCCGAACGCGTCCGGCGAGTCCGCATACACGGAGAGCGTGCCGAGCAGGACGTCGTCGTAGACCAGGGGGATGGCGAGCGCGGAGTGGAAGTTCCGGGAGACGGCCTCCCGGCACCAGTCGGCGGCCCGGAGCTGGGCGGCGGTGTTATCGACGAGGGTCGGTTCACGGGTCTTCGCCGCGCGAACGGTCGGCTCGTGCGACGGCGTCGGGTCGTCGACGATGGCGAGGCTGAGCGTGTCGAGGTACCCGTTCTCGTTCCCGCCCCAGGCGCGGGGCTGGAGTGACTGTCTCGACGCGTTCGTCCCGCTGATCCAGGCGAAGGAGAACCGGTCGTCCGTCGTCAGGCGCGAACACACCGCGTCCTCGATGTTCGTCCGGGATTCGGCGTGCACGAGCTCCTGGTCGATCTCCCGGATGAGGTCGCTCACGCGCTTCACCTCGGTCAGCTGCTCGTTCTGTGCCTGCAGGATCGAATCCCGCTCCCGGAGTTCGTTCTCCCGGGCGATCCGGTCGAAGGCGGCCTCCGTCGTCGCGGCGAGGAGCTCCGTGAGCTCACGACCAAGCGTGTCGAAGGCGTCCGTCGCCGTCGCGGACGCCAGGAGGACACCGTGATCGCCGAGGGGAACCGCAACGTAATCGCCGACGCTCGCGTCGGTCCGGTCGCTCGAGAACGGACTGGGCGCCAGGTCAACGTGCTGCGTGGTTTCGTCGACGAACGCGGTCGCCACGCCACCCGCCTGTTCGAGGCTCACCTCGGGAATCGGGCCGCGTGCCGTCTGAAGGGCGTCTGAGACGGCAATCGGGTAGAGCACGTTCTCGGCGTCGTCGAACCGGTAGACTGCGACGCCACCGGACGGAAGGATGTCGGCGGCGTCAGAGACGACCTGGGTCGCGACCTCGGCGTACGTCTCCGCGTAGAGGAGTTCCCGGGTCGTCCCGTGGAGTTGAGAGAGCGCGACCTCCCGCTGCTTTCGCTTCGTGATGTCGCGACAGCTGTAGAGCTGGGTGCCGTCCTGGATGGAGACCTGCTTGTAGTTGACGAGCAGTGTGTGCTCCGTACCGTGTTTGTCCGTCGCCGTGCACTCGATGTTCGTCTGGACGGCCGTCGACTCGGTCTCGATCTGTTCGACGAGCCCCTCGCCGAGCAGGCCCTCGATCGTCCCGAACTCGTAGATCTCCTCCACCGTGTACCCGAAGATGAAGTGGACGTTCGGGCACACGTACGTGAACTCGCCCTCGTCGTTCGTAATGAGGACGGTGTCCGTCATGTTGTTCAACGTGACGCGATGCAGCTCCTCGGACGCCCGGAGCTCCGCCGCCAGTCGTTCGCGCTCCGCGATCTCGTGGCCCTCGACGACGATCTGCGTCACGGACGCCGACGAATCGCGTTTCGGCAGGAACCGCAGTTCGAACGTCCGGTCCGTTGTCCCGGACCGCAACGTCGCTTCCGTGCTCGGGAATGCACCCTCGCCGGCATCTCGGATGCATCGCTGGAGGTCGCGTCTGGTCTGGTCGTCGCCCGACCACGGCAACGCCCAGAACCGCTTCCCCGCAGGCGAGTCGTGTGTCGAGCCGAGTGCCGTCCGGGCACGGTCGTTGACGTCCTCGATCGCCCCGTCTGCGTCGAGGACCGCCACGAACCGCTCCGGGTCCGCCATGAGCGGCGCGAGGCCGCCACCGGTAGTCATACCACCAGGTTGGGTGCAGACGCGCAAAAGCCTCGTGTTCGCCTGTTCGTCCGACCGCTCCGCAACCACTAAACGCGCCCTTCGCCTTCCTCCACTAATGACCGACTGGACGGAGAAGTACCGGCCATCGTCGCTCTCCGAGGTTCGGGGGAACGACAAGGCGCGGGACGCCTTCCTGGAGTGGGCACGGTCGTGGGACGACCACCACGAGGCCGTCGTCCTGCACGGCAGCCCCGGCGTCGGGAAGACGTCAGCCGCCCACGCCCTCGCCGAGGATATGGGCTGGGACGTGACGGAGCTGAACGCCAGCGACTCCCGCACCGCCGACGTCATCGAGCGCGTCGCCGGCGAAGCCGCAAAATCCGGCACCCTCATCGGCGGCACCGGCGGCCGGAAGCTCATCATCCTCGACGAGGCCGACAACATCCACGGCACCGCGGACTACGGCGGCGGCCGCGCCGTCACGAAACTCGTCAAGGAGGCCACCCAACCCGTCGTCCTCATCGCGAACGAGTACTACGACATGAGCCAGGGCCTCCGTGGGGCCACCCAGGACATCGAGTTCCGGGACGTCTCCAAGCGCTCCATCGTCCCCGTCCTCCGCGACATCTGCCGCCGCGAGAACGTCGAGTACGAGGACGACGCCCTCGACGCCATCGCCGAGAAGAACTCGGGGGACCTGCGGAGCGCCGTCAACGACCTCCAGGCGCTCGCCGAACAGAACGAGGTCCTCACCGAGGCCGACGTCGTCACCGGCGACCGAGATACGACAGAAGGTATCTTCGACTTCCTCGACGACGTCATCAAGAACAAGGGCGCCGAGGACGCCCTCCACGCCGCCTACGACGTCGACGAGACCCCAGACGACCTCATCAACTGGGTCGAGGACAACATGCCCAAGGACTACTCGGGCAGCGAACTCGCGGGCGCCTACGAGTTCCTCGCCAACGCCGACAACTGGCTCGGCAGGGTTCGAGCAACACAGAACTACTCCTACTGGCGCTACGCCACCGACAACATCGCCGGCGGCGTCGCCGCCGCCCGCGAGGAACCCAAAGGTGGCTGGACCCGCTACGGCCCGCCATCCTACTGGTCGAAGCTCGGCCGCTCCCGAGCCAGCCGCGACAAACGCGACTACATCGCCCGCAAGATCGCGGAACAGTCCGGCTGCAGCATGAGCAGCGCCCGCCGCGAAGTCATGCCCTTCCTCGCCGCCATCACCCACCACTGCAAGAACCGGGAGGTCACGGTCGCCATGGCCGCCACCTACGACCTCGACGAGGACCACGTCTCCTTCATCACCGGGAGCGGCAAGACCACCAACAAGGTCGAATCCGTCGTCGAAGACGCCGACGAACTCCGCGAACAGGCTGCCGTCGACCACTCCGGCGGCGCCTTCACCGGCGCCACCCGGACGGACATGGACGAACCAGACGCCAACGACGAAGCCACCGAGGACGACTCCGACGGCACACCGCAGGCCACCCTTGGCGACACCGGCGACAGCGACAGCGACGAGGACGACGAACTGACCCCCGAAGAACGCGCCGAAGACGCCGACGAAGACGAGAGCCAGGCGGGGCTGGACGACTTCTTCTAACGGACCTTTTTTCGAGTCGGGTGCGTCGTTCGAAAGACGCGGAGCGTCTTTCGTGATCACAAGAGAGCTTCGTTCTCTTGAACGACTCCGCGCACCGCTCTCGAAAAAATCTCCACCACTGCCAGAATCGAAGATTCTGGCCGTTCAGTCAGAAACCTACGGTTTCTGACGACAAAAAGCCGAGCGCCTCCGGCGTTCGGACAGCGGTACCGATGTGACCCACCGCACCGTACCGCCCAACAGTGCCCGTGCGCACCGCACCACCCACCGAACAGCACTTGCCATCGAACACCGGCATGGACCAGACGGTCGAACAACGGTTTCCTCAACCGACGCCCAGTCGTTCAGTCGCTGCTCGCCAGCGGGAGCGTCATCTCCACGGCCGTCCCACCCGTCTCGGCGTCGTCGAACGTGAGTGTGCCGCCGGAGTAGTCGACGATCCAGTACATCAGCCAGAGGCCGATTCCCGTGGTGTGATCGAGTGGTCGCTCGTGTCCCCGGACGAGGGGCGCGATCTCGGCGTCAGGGATGCCGGAACCGTCGTCCACGAACCGAACGGTGGCGGTGTCGTCACCGACGGTAGCCGACACGTCGATCGAGACGGACTCGTTGTGGCGGGCGGCGTTGTCGAGGGCTTCGTCGAACGCCATCCAGAGCCGCGGGTGGGCGTCCACGGCCAGGTGCTCGGGAATCGTCTGCGTTATCGTCACGTCCACTTGCGTGCTCGCCAGTGCGTCGATCGCACGGTCCAGGGCCTCGGAGACGTCGACGGTGATGGTCTCCTCGCTCTGCCAGACGCTGGCGAGGTCCTGGCTCTTCTCGGCGACGCGGTGGACGCGGTCGATGTGCCGAGTGATGGTGTCGAGACCCTGCGCCACCGACGGATCGTCGACGCGGTCGGTGAGATCACGACTCACGCCCTCGATGATGGTGACCTCGTTACGGATGTTGTGCCTGAGGACACGCTGGAGGACGGTGAGTCGACGCCGGAGCTCGGCCTCGTGTCGCAGGCTCGTCTCGTAGCGGCTCAGGTAGTACCCGATGAGCGTGCCGGCGGCACCCCCGAGGCTGAACCCGATGGCGAGGACGAACGCCCCGCCCGGAAGCGGTTCGTTCGAGATGGTTCTCGCGAGTACGAACACCCCCGAGAGGGAGCCGACCACCGCGCTCGACCCGAGCGCGAACAGGACGATGCGGTGGACGGACCGACGGTCGTACTCGTCACGGACGGCCATGTATCCGACGGCGAGGATCGCGACGGCGAACACCAGGAGGATGCCCGCGTCCAGGAGTTCGGGCACGACCGGTTCGTCGTTCGCGACGACGTGGGCGACCGCGAGCGCGACCACCGCCACACCGAGGGCGATGATCGGCGACGCAGTCCGCCACTGCGAGCGCGGCTTCACACCGGAACGTATCGGCTACACCGGTTAACCATTTGGTACAGGTAACTGATACGATTCGGGTATCCCGCGGGGCCGTAATCGGGCGCAGGGACACCGATATTTATCCCATCTCACGCACCATCTCGGGGTATGCGCGCCGCAGTCCTCCGGGAGTACGGAGCACCACTGGCGATCGAGGACGTCGAGCGGCCGACACCGGCGCCCCACGGTGTGGTCGTCGAGGTCGAGGCCTGCGGCATCTGCCGGAGCGACTGGCACGCCTGGCAGGGCCACGGCGAGTGGGCCGACGACCAGGTCGACCCCGGCCAGATCCTCGGACACGAACCCGCCGGTCGCGTCGTCGAGGTCGGCGCGGACGTCCACGACCTCGAGCCCGGCACACGAGTCGCGGTCCCGTTCAGCATGGGCGAGGGGTCGTGCCACTACTGCCAGAACGGCCACGGCGAGGTCTGCGAGGACGGCTACGCCCTCGGATTCGAACCCGACGCCCAGGGGGCGTTCGCCGAGTACGTCCACGTCCCACACGCCGACTACAACGCCGCCGAACTACCGGACGCGGTCTCGTCGACCGCAGCCGCCGCGCTGGGCTGCCGGTTCACCACCGCGTTCCACGCCCTCGAACACCGAGTCGACGTCGGCGCCGGCGACTGGGTCGCCGTCCACGGCTGTGGCGGGCTCGGCCTCTCGGCCGTCCAGATCGCTGCCGCCGGCGGGGCGAACGTTATCGCGGTCGACCTCCAGGACGACGCGCTCGCGATGGCCGAGGACCTCGGTGCGATGGTGACCGTCGACGCCACGGACCGGGACCCGGACCAGGTCGCCCAGCAGGTACGGCAGGAAGCAGACGGCGACGGCGCTGCGGTCGCTATCGACGCCCTCGGTGCCGCCACAACAACCCAGGCGTCAATCCGGTCGCTTCGACCGCTCGGCACGCACGTCCAGCTCGGCCTCACCACGGACGCGGAACGCGGCGAGGTCTCGTTGCCGACCGACTGGATGACGCGCCACGAACTCTCGTTCGTTGGCTCGCGGGGGATGCCGCCGACGCGCTACGACGAGGTCTTCCGGTTCGTGGCGGGCGCCCACGTCGATCCGGCCGCGATCGTCACGCGAGAGGTCTCACTCGACGAGGTGCCCGAGCGACTGGCCGCGATGAGCGACTTCGGAACGGTCGGCGTCGAGGTCGTCACCGAGTTCTAACGGAGACGGCCCCCACTGCCGGTTAGCCTGTCCTCGACGCGGGGGACTGACGCGACCACCACGACCACACGGTCACGGCGAGCAGGACGAGCACGAAGAAGACGACGCCGGGTTCGAGGACCTCGAAGACGAGCCACTCGAGACTGCCGGGCGCGAACAGAGGCTGCGTGCCGGTGCCGGCTGATCGCGCGATGCCCCCGGTACCGGCGCCGACGAGCGTCTCCGCACCCCACTGCACGAAGAGGCTGGCGAGGCCGAGAGCGGCGAGGCCAAGCCCGACGAAGCCGCCGACGTGCTGGCCGAGTGTCTGTTCGATTCGTGGGACGTCGTCGGCGTCACTGACGAAGACCAGCGGGTCGCTCGCGGGGCCGTACACCGACATCTCGTTACCCTTCTCGGAGTAGACGGTGTCGACCTGTTCGACGAGGTCGGCCTCACGCAGGTTGGTGAGGTGGTAGTGGACGTTCTGGAGGGATGTATCCACGGCACTGGCGACCTCGGAGGGCGTCCGTGGCTCCTGGTAGAGCGCGCGGAGCGTCCGGCGGCCGGTCTCCGAAGAGAGTGCCGCGAGGACGTCGTCGGACTCGGCGTCGTTCATGGCGAGGACGCGAGCATTCGCGCGCTCGGCCCCGTCCCGGTTCTGGAGGGCGTCGATGAGTCCGGACATCCTATCTGCTATGTGTTACTCGCTCACACTACTAAACGTATTCGAAGGTTCGAACCAGTTTTTAGCTACGGTATTCGCGCGCCATCGGGGCGCTCGTCTCGTTTCTCGCGACCTCGATGAGTCGTTCTGGTTCGACGACGCCGTACCCCGCGATAGTGTCTGGTCCCGGGCTACCGGCATCCCGTGACGTGCGTTCGAGCAGGGCTTCGACGTGTCCGGGCGTCGCGTCCGGGTCGGTGTCGTGGACGAGCGCGGCGAGTCCAGCCGTGTACGCGGCGGCAGGTGACGTCCCCTCGAACCCACGCGGATAGCCCGGGGCGACGAGGTTGGTGGGGGCGACAACGTCGACCCCCGTCATGCCGTCGACCGGGCCGGCGGCACTGTAGGGCGCGACGGACGCCTGTCCGACGTCGTACGCCCCGACGGATATCACGTCGTCGTGCAGGGCCGGTTGGGCGACGCTCCCGTGCTGGGTGGCGTACTCGAACCGATGGGTTGAGGATTCGACCGAGATGCGCTGGCCGTCCGAGAGCGCGGGGCCACGAACGACGAAGAAGTGTTCGCGGTCGGGGTCTACGGTGGCGACGAGGCGTTCGTTCCGCGCGTCGTCCCGCGTGAAGTTCTCGGACATCGCGATCGGGGTTCGGGTCCCGCGACGGTAGAGTTCGATGGAGAAGTTCGCGTCCGTCGTCCGCGGCCAGTGGAGCCAGATGGTGACCCGGGACTCGTTGCCCAGGAGGCGGTTCCGGGCGTCGGTGTCGAAGCGGTGTCGGCCACGGGGCCCGGGCTGAAACGTACCGTGCCAGGATCGCTGTCCGAGGTTTCCGGCTGCCGCGACGACCGTCGTCCCGCTTCTCGACGCCCGGACGATTGGGTCCGAGAGCGTCCCGCGTCCGGTGTGGGGTTGTCCGTAGAACGAGAACGGGAGGACGACGACGTCGACCTCGTTGTCGAGGAGCCAGTCGAATCCCTCGCGGTAGTCCTCGGGCGTGGTGAACGAGGCGAGGTAGAGGTCCGCGTCGGGCGCGACCTCGGCGACGATGGACGCGGTCGCGGTACCGTGGGCGTTCCGTCCGAGGAAGGGGACGCCACTTCCAGCGCCGAACGTCTTGGAGGCAGCGACCTGGCCCGAGAGCGTCGGATTCGAGGTGTCGTACCCGGAGACGTCGAGGACGCCGACGGTGACGTTGTCACCCGTCACGCCAGCGGCGTGGAGACGCTCGATGGGGCCAGACGGCTGGACGTCCGAACGGAGATGCTGGCCGTCCGCCAGCCGGACCGTGGTCTGGTCGGCGCGGACGTCACCCCCAAGTCCACCGACGGGCGCGAGGACCACGAGGATGGCGAGGGCGAGGGCTCGCAGTACGGGGCCGCTCGCAGGAATCGTCCCACGGTCGAACGACAGGCGGTTCGCCGACGCCATACCCCGAATGCTGGGGACGAACGGTGAAAGCCGTTGGGGGCTCGATCGGCCGGCGGGTCGCCCTGCTATCGACCCTCGCTGACGGAGAGGCCCGGGATGGCGACAGCATCCTCGACGCGCGACATGATGTTCGAGGCGGTGAGGACGATACAGAGGTAGATCAGGCCCGCGGTGACGAAGAGCGTGGTGTACCGGAAGTTACTGGATGCGATGGAGTTCGCGCGGTTGAACAGCTCGGGGACGGTGATGAAGGCCGCGAGCGAGCTGTACTTGATGAGGTATATGAGCTCGTTCGACCAGCCGGGGATGGCGTACCGGAGGGCCTGTGGCATCACGACGTACCGGATGCCGGAGAGCTGGTCGAGGCCGATGGCGCGAGCAGCCCGGAGCTGGCCGGGGTCGACGCTCTGGATGGCGCCCCGGATGTACTCGGCCTGGTAGGCGGCGCTGTTGATGGTGAACCCGATGAGCGCGACCCACACGGCCTGTGGCGGAACGATGCCCTGGCCGATACCGGGGAGCTCCCGGATGACGATGGAGAGCGTCGTGCCGTAGTAGAGGACGAACAGCTGGGCGAGCAGCGGCGTCCCCCGGATGAGCTCGATGTACGCGAGGGCGACGTACCGCGTGTAGTGGCCGTAGACCCTGGTTGCGGCGAGCGGGACGGCGATGACGAACCCAAGCGCGATGCCGCCGACGGTGAGGATGACGGTGAGCCAGACGCCGCCCGCGAGCCGGGGGAGGAACGGAGCGATGAAGGCGAGCGTCTCGAAGAAACCGCCGATGGGCGTCCCCGCGAACGTCGCGCCGATCGCGGTGATGGTGTCGACCGGGAGCAATGGTTCGCCGACCGGGAGGAGGATGCCACCCGTCCAGTCGTTCACCCACCGGACGACGAGCCAGCCCCAGAACGTGGCGAACGCGAGGAGTTTCAGGACGCCGCCGGGCGTCCGGTCGCGGTCAGCCATGGATGCCGCCGTGGAGTGCGGTGAGTCGTTCGAGGAACTCGGCCGTGCGTTCCTGCTCGGGCGCCTCGAAGAGCTGTTCGGGCGGGCCGTGCTCGACGATGCGGCCGTCGTCGAGGAACATGATGTCGGTCGCGGCTTCGCGCGCGAACCCCATCTCGTGGGTGACGACGAGCATCGTCATCCCCTGGTCGGCGAGGTCGCGCATGACCTCGAGCACCTCCCCGATGAGCTCCGGGTCGAGGGCGCTCGTCGGTTCGTCGAACAGCATGAGCTTCGGGTCCATGGCGAGTGCCCGGGCGATGCCGACGCGCTGCTTCTGGCCGCCGGAGAGCTCCGCGGGATAGGAGTCCCGCTGGTCGAGCAGGCCGACCTGTTCGAGCTGGCGTTCGGCCTTCTCGGTCGCGGCCTCGTCGTCCATGTCGAGGACGTGTTTCAGGCCGAGCGTGACGTTCTCTATGGCGGTGAGGTGGGCGAAGAGGTTGAAGTCCTGGAACACCATCCCGACCTGGCGGCGGAGGTCGTTCTCGTCCATCGTGAAGATGGAGTCGCCGTCGAGTTCGATGTCGCCGTCGTCGATCTCGACGAGGCGGTTGATGCAGCGGAGGATGGTGGACTTCCCGGAGCCCGACGGGCCGATGAGGACCTGGACGTCCTGGCGGTCCATCTCGAAGCTGATACCGTCGAGGACGCGCTCGTCGCCGTAGGACTGCTCGACGTCGTCGAGTCGGAGGAGTGGGTCCGCCATCAGCGGCCACCTCCGGGGATGGCGACGTAGCCTTCGAGGTAGTCGAGCAGGCGGTTCGTCGAGAACGTGACGATGAAGTACAGGAGACTCACGAACAGGATGACTTCGAGGACTGCGGTGGTTCGTTGCACGAACAGGTCGTAGCTCCGGGTGAGGAGTTCGGCGAGCCCGATGGCGAACGCGATCGAGGTGTCCTTCAGGATGATGGTGAACTCGTTCTGGAACCCGGGGAAGCTCCGGCGAAGCGCCTGCGGGACCACGACGCGGCGGATCCCGTCCCACTTCGACATGCCGATGGCGCGAGCCGCCTCGAGCTGGCCGCTGGAGACGCTCTGGATGCTCCCGCGGAAGACCTGCGCCTGGTAGGCGGCGCTCCGGAGGCCGAGGGCGATGGTCGCGGCGACGAAGGCCGGTGAGAGGCCGACACCGAAGTACGTCACCATGATGATGACGAGGATCGGGGTGCCGCGAAGGACGACGCCGACGTTCTCGACGGCGGTCTTGCTGTACCGGCCGCCGTAGACCTCGACGAGGCCGGCGGGGAAGCCGAGGAGGAAGCCGAGCGTGAGGCTCGTCGCGGTAAGTGCGAGCGTCCAGAGCAGGCCGAACAGGAGATAGTCGGTGTTCCGGAGGACGAACAACCAGTCCTCCGAGAGCAACGCCACCGGCTCGAGTGGAGTCATCTAGGTCAGTTCTGTGCGCCGAACCACTTGTTGACGAGGTCCTCGTAGGTGCCGTTCTCCTTCACGGTGGAGAGCCCGGAGTTGAGGGCCTGCTGGAGGTCGTCGTCATCGGTGCGGATGCCGAACCCGTAGTTCTCGTTCGTCGTGACGACGAACGCGACGTTCACGGGCCGGTCGGCGGCGAACGTCTCGGCGACGGGTTTGTCGAGCACGACGGCGTCGATATTCCCGTTCTGGAGGTCCTCGACGGCGAGCACGTAGCTGCCGTACGTGTTGAAGTTGGACTCCTCCATGGTGCCGTCCTCGATGAGTTTCTTCACCTGGTCCGCACCAGTGGTACCCTCCTGGGCACCGACCTTGTGGCCGGAGAGGTCCGAGAGCTCCGACGGCGAGAAGTCACCGCCTTCGCGGACGAGCACGGACTGGTCCGCGCTGTAGTAGGGGTTCGAGAAGTCGATGGTCTGGTCGCGCTCGTCGTTGATGGTCATCGCGGCGGCGATGACGTCGATCTTGTCGGAGGTGAGCGCGGGGATGAGGGAGGAGAACTCGAACTCGCTCCACGTCTCGAGCGTGTAGTCGGTCTCCGCGACGACCGCCTCAAGGAGGTCGACGTCGAAGCCGACGAGTTCGCCGCCTTCCTTCATCTCGAACGGCGGGAAGCCGGGTGCGGTTCCGGCGACGATGGTCATCTCGTCGCCGCCACCGCCGAGGCCCGCACAGCCAGCGAGGGAGACGGTCGCCGCAGCACCGGTCGTCTTGAGGAACGTGCGTCTGTTGGTTCCGTCCATGGACTGCAGGAAGGCCTCCTCCCCCTTATCTATAGGGGGATTACGTCTCCATCGCAGTCGTTACGGCGTGGGCGTCGACGGGTTCGAGCTCGTGCTCCCGCGCGCGTTGTAACTCACGTAGAGCAGGAGCACGGCGGTGAGGAGCACGAGTCCGTAGTACGTCAGCTGAACGGCGGTCACGTAGGGGAGCACGCCGACGCCGAGGAGGATGAGGACGACGCTCACGAGGAGGGCGACGGCCCCGGCGCCGACCGCTCGAGCGTCCCCGATGGCGTGGGCGCGGTCGACCGTCAGGAGGAGGCCGGTGAAGAGCACGACCTCGACGGCGTGGTGCAGGATGTGGACCAGCGTGGTGTACGCGAGCAGGGTGTCGCGGCTCAACAGTAGGACGAACGGGAGTGCGACGAGGGAGAGTCGTGCCGCACGGGCGACGTCGTGTCGGCTTGGTCGGAGACCGGTGTCGGCGCGTCGGCTCCACACCGCGCCGAGGACGAGGGCGGCGTAGATGCCGAGCGCGGTGAGGTGGTGGAACGCCTGCGTGATGGGCTGGTAGCCGGTCGGGAAGAGGCCGCCGAGGGTGACGGTGACGCCACCGAGGAGGACCTGGATGGGGAGGAGGACGACGGCGACGAGACCGATGGTGCGGAGCCAGCGGTCGTCGTAGCGCCGCCATAGCGCGATGGCGGTGCCGAGGATGAAGAAGCCGACGCCGCCGGCGAACATCCGATGGAACCACTCGATGAAGTCGTGGACCGGGAGGCCGAAGGGGAGGAACTGGCCGCTGCAGTCCGGCCACTGGAAGCCACACGTCGCCCCCGAGCCGGATACGGCGGTGAACTCACCGATCAGGATGAGGAGGAACGTCAGCCCCGCGGTCAGCGCCGCCAAGCGATGGGTACGGGACGCCATAGCCGTTCCTCGTCGCTGGAGCGTTATGCACGGTTCGGTTCGTTCTCGCGAACTGGGAATGGGGGTCGAGCCCGAAAGGCCGGGCGGGTCCGGGTCCCGGCGGGGGCTATTCTGGGAGCGCGTCCGCGAGGGCTTCGGCGGTATGCTTCGGACGGTCCGCGCCGGGACGGTCGCCTAGCTGGGTGCGGCAGGACGTACCTGGTGCGACAACGGTGTCGCCGGGGCTGTCGGCGACCTGGTCCTCGAGGATGCGGCCGATGGCGCGGGAAAGGTCGTAGTGTTCGGCTTCGTAGCCGAAACTGCCGGCCATCCCGCAGCAACCGGAGTCGAGGGGGTCGACGGTGTACCCGGCGCGTCGGAGGACGCCGACGGCGTGGTGGTCGGTGTTGACGGCCTTCTGGTTGCAGTGCCCGTGGTAGGTGAGGGAGTCGACTGCGCCGGGACCGCTGTCCTGCCAGTCGATGGCGTCGTCGAGCTGGAAGGTGTCGAGGTACTCGCAGAGGCCGTAGGCGTTGTCGGCGAGCGCGCTGACGGCGGGGTCGTCGGGGTGGAGGTCGCGGTACTCGTCCTGGAAGACGACGGCGTCGCTGGGTTCGGCGGCGACGAGTCGGTAGCCGTCGTCGAGGAGTGGACGGAGCGCCCGGGCGTTCGATCTGGCTCGGTCGCGTGCGGTATCGAGGAAGCCCATCGAGTAGGCCGCCCGACCGCTGGGGCCGAGCGAATCCGGGATGGCGACGTGGACGCCAGCGGCTTCGAGGACGCGGACGGCGGCCTTCCCGACCTCGGGGGTGCTGTAGTTGGTGTAGGTGTCGGGGAAGAGCACAACCTTGTGGTCGGCGCTCGCGGCCGGGACGCTGCTGCCGCCCCGGGCGGCGAACCAGTCCTCGAGGGACTCCCGGGAGAAGTCGGGGAGTTCGCGGTCGCGGGCGATGCCGAGGGTTCGCTCCATGAGCCAGCGGGCGCCCGGTAGCTCGGCGGCGCGGTTCGCGATGGGGGCGAAGGTGCTGCCGAGTGCAGCGAGGCGGTCGATGTTCGCGAAGAGCCGGGAGCGGAGGCTGGCCCCTTTCTCGTCGTGGTACTGATGTTTGACCTCGGCCTTGAGCTTCGCGAGGTCGACCCCTGTCGGGCAGTCGGAGGCACAGCCCTTGCAGCCGACGCAGAGGTCGAGCACCTCGGACTGGAAGCGCTCAGAGTAGAGTTCGTCCTCGTCGAGTTCGCCGCTGATGGCGGCACGGAGCATGTTCGCACGCCCGCGGGTGGCCTGGATCTCCTCGCCGCTCGCCCGGTAGGTCGGGCACATGACGTCGCCCCTGGTCTGGCGGCACGTCCCGCAGCCGTTGCAGAGTTCGACGAGGTGGCTGAAGCCGCCCTCGTCGTCGAAATCGAGCGTGGACTGGGGTTCGAGGCTCTGGTAGCTCGGGCCGTACCGGAGGTGTTCCCGCATGTCCGCCCCGACGCCACGCTCGCTATCGGGGCCGACATCGTCGGGACTGTCGCGGTAGACGACGTTTCCGGGGTGCAGCAGCCAGTCGGGGTCGAATGCGGTCTTGAGGTCCTTGAACGCCCGCCAGAGGTCGGGACCGTACATCTTGGGGTTGAACTCCGTCCGTGCCATGCCGTCGCCGTGCTCGCCCGAGAACGCGCCGTGGTGGTCGAGTACGAGGTCGGTGACGTCGTCCGCGATGGAGTGCATGGCCTCGATCCCGTCCTCGTCCTTCAGGTTCAGGATGGGGCGAATGTGGAGGGTGCCACTCCCCGCGTGCGCGAAGTAGGCCGCGCTGGTGTCGTGGTCCGCGAGCACGTCCTCGAACTTCTGTACGTACTCCGCGAGCTCCTCGGGTGGGACGCTGGCGTCCTCGATGAACGGGTAGGGTTTCGGGTCGCCCTGGAGGCTCATCAGGAGCGGAATCGCCGCTTTCCGGAGCTTCCAGAGGTCGGCCTGGGCGTCCTCGGTGTACGCCTCGATGTGGTCGAACGCGCGCCCCTCGTCGAGGAACGCGGTGTTCGTGCGGCCGACGGCGGACTGGAAATCGTCGACGACCTCGGAGTCGAACTCCAGCATGAGCGCGGCGGCCGTCTCGTCCGGGATCGGTTCGGCGTACTGCGCGTACTCCGAGGACTGGCTGGCGAGGCGAAACACCTCGTCGTCCATGAGCTCGACGGCGCTGGCGTCGTACTCGAGGGCTTCCGGGACGGCGCGCATCGCGTCGACGAGGTCGTCGAAGCAGTAGAGGACGACCGCGGTCTGCTCGGGGACGGTGACGAGGGAGACGGTCGCCTCCACGACGACGCCGAGGGTGCCCTCCGCGCCGACGAAGAGCTTGGAGAGGTTGATGACGTCGTTCCCCTGGTCGTCCTCGGAGACGACCTTGTGGAGGTTGTAGCCGGAGACGGCGCGCTTCAGGGTCGGGTAGCGCGATTCGATCTCGGCCTCGTGCTCCGCCACCAGCGCACGGACGGTCTCGTAGATGTGGGCCTCGAGGTCGTTCTTCTCGACGAGTTCGTCCCACTCCTCGGAGTCGATGACGACGGGCCGGGTGTGGATGCGGGAACCGTCGGCGAGGACGACGTCGAGTTCCTCGGTGTAGGCGTCCGTGATGCCGTACCGGACGCTGTGCGCACCCGTCGAGTTGTTGCCGATGCCGCCACCGACGGTCGCGCGGGCCGACGACGCGGGGTCGGGTGCGAACTTGAGGCCGTGCTGGGCGAGTTCGCTGTCGAGGTGGTCCTGGACGACGCCTGGCTGGACGGTCGCACGTCGAGCGTCGGGGTCGACGTCGAGGATGCCGTCCATGTGCTTCGACAGGTCGAGGACGACACAGCCGGGGCCGACCGCCTGCCCAGCGAGGCTCGAGCCACAGCCACGCGGCAGGACGGGGACGTCGTGTCGGGCGGCGATTCGGACGGCGGCCTGCACGTCGTCGGTGTCCGTGGGGAAGCAGACGCCGGCCGGACGGGCCTGGTAGATGGAGCCGTCGGTCGCGTAGAGGATCTGTGCGTACTCGTCGAATCGGACGTCGCCGTCGAGTGCGTCGCGAAGGTCTGCTGCGAGTTCGGCGTACGCCGAGGGTTCGGGGTGGTCGAAGCCGAGGTCGTCGACCGAGGGCGAATCGTGTAGTGCCTCCTGGTGGTCCTCTGCTGCCATCGATTGGTGTAGGTCTGTGGTGAACGGGTAAAATTCTGTGGTACGGTACCAACTAGCGAATCGGGGCGGGTGGCCCGAGCCGGGACGGCCAGCCCGGGAGCGAGACCGACCGCGGGCCGGATCAGCCGACGTTCACGGCGCGTTCGACCACGTCGGCGCCGTAGCGCTCCTCGAGTTCGTCGTGCTGGTCGGGGCGGTGTTCGTAGACGTCCTGGAAGAGGTTGATGGGCGCCATGGCGGCCTGGTAGGTGGCTTCGTCCCACATGCGGTCCTTCTCGATGGCCACTTCCACGTCGTCGATGACGAGGGTCGTGGCCTGGGTCATGGCGATGGCGCCTTTGCCGGCTTCCTTGGCGGCTTCGAACTCCTCCATGGAGTCGACGATGTCGTCCATGCTCGGCACGTACGCGGTGAGGGCAAGCAGTTCGGCGCGAAGCTCGTCTTCGTCGAGCTCTTGGCGGTCACCGTTCACGGTGAGGACGTAGCCGTCGCCGGATTCCTCGAGGGTGACGGCGTCACCTTCGTAGATCTGCTGGCCGTCTTCGGCGTCGAGTTCGACGTCGCGGTCGTCGAGTTCGAGGAGCCAGCTCCCCGTCTTGGGTGGGAGCGGGTCAGTGTTCGCGACTTCGACCTGTGTTGGGGTGAGCGACCAGATGCCGGTCATGCCCTTGGCGCGGTTGTCTTTCATGCGCTCGCGGTAACCGTCCACGTCACGGATGTCGTCGAACGGGCCGTCCACCGCGATCAGACCGGCGGCGCTGGCGCCCCGAGAAGTGTTGTGGCGGAGCTCCGGCCACGGCGGCAGACTCCCGGTGGGCGTCATGGCGCGCATGTCCTTCGTGTAGTCGACCTCACCGTCCACGAGGAGGAACAGCCGTTCCAGATTGTTCGACGGCCGACCCATCTCCTCGCGAAGATCACCCATCGCGAGCTCGGCCTCACCGCTCTCGATGATGACGGACATCGAGATGCTACCGGGGGCGAGGTCGTGTTCGTTCTCGACGATGGTGATGGCCTCGTCGGCCTTCTTCCAGTCGTCGATGTCGCCGACCTCGGGGATGACGAACCCGTCGAGATGTTCGATGGCACCGGCATCGGGGTCCGCGATCTGGAGCATGTGCTGGAAGCCCTGGTAGCGCGTCTCCGGGTCGTCGCGGTGCCAGACGACGCGCGGATGAATCTCGCCAGGGAAGTCGGCGCCGTTCTCGGCGACCACCTCCACGATGTTCGCCGCACCCTCGTCGCGCATGTTCGGGGCGGTGGCGTCCTCGTTGTCCGGCACCCAGACGTCGGGCGCCTGCAGCCCTCGGAGCTGGGACGCGCGGCGGATCATCTTCGCGGAGTCCTCCTCGCCCGACACGGCGGTCGGGGAGGTGAAGAACGTCCGCACGAACTCGCGGTCGTAGTGGCGGTCGGTGCTCTTCGGGAGGCCTGCGCCGCTCATTGCAGGTGGATTCCTCCGTTCGGTTCTCGGTCGGTTCGGTCGCGGGGCGGTAGGGTGTGCGTGCCGTCTGTCATTGCCAACAACAGCCCAAACATCACGAACTATCATAATGAAGGCGTCGCCGGCAGTGTTTCCGCAAGCGTTGCGCGAAATTCGACAGCTGTCTACTGTCATATTCGACGCTTTGGGGTAGCTTTTTGCCGTCCGGCGCGGGACCCCAATGTATGGGACTCGACGAGGATTCACTGGAGTATCACGAGACCGACCCGCCGGGGAAGATCGAGATATCGACGACGAAGCCGACGAACACCCAGCGCGACCTCTCGCTCGCCTACTCGCCGGGCGTCGCGGAGCCGTGTCGCCGCATCGCGGAGAACCCCGACGACGCCTACAAGTACACGGCGAAGGGGAACCTCGTCGGCGTCGTGTCGAACGGGAGCGCGGTCCTCGGCCTCGGGAACATCGGCGCGCAGGCGTCGAAACCCGTCATGGAGGGCAAGGGCGTGCTCTTCAAGCGCTTCGCCGACATCGACGTGTTCGACGTCGAGCTCGACCTCGAGACCGCCGACGACATGATCGAATCCATCTCGGCGATGGAGCCGACCTTCGGCGGCATCAACCTCGAGGACATCAAGGCACCCGAGTGCTTCGAGATCGAGACCCGCCTCCGGGAGGAGATGGACGTCCCGGTCTTCCACGACGACCAGCACGGCACCGCCATCATCTCGGGTGCCGCCCTCCTCAACGCCGCCGAGATCGCCGGGAAGGACCTCGAGGACCTCAAGGTCGTCTTCTCCGGCGCCGGCGCGTCTGCGATCGCCTCCGCAAAGTTCTACGTCAGCCTCGGCGTGAAACAGGAGAACATCATCATGTGCGACTCCTCGGGCATCATCACGGAGTCGCGCGCCGACGAGGTCAACGAGTTCAAACGCCAGTTCGCGCGTGACGTCGAACCCGGCGACCTCGCCGACGCCATGGCGGGCGCGGACGTGTTCGTCGGCCTCAGCGTCGGCGGCATCGTCAGCCAGGACATGGTCCGGTCGATGGCCGACAACCCCATCGTGTTCGCGATGGCGAACCCCGACCCCGAGATCACGTATCCGGACGCGAAAGCCGCACGCGACGACACTGTCATCATGGCCACCGGGCGCTCGGACTACCCGAACCAGGTCAACAACGTCCTCGGGTTCCCGTTCATCTTCCGGGGCGCCCTCGACGTCAGGGCGACGGACATCAACGAGGACATGAAGGTCGCGTGTGCTCGCGCGCTCGCCGACCTCGCGAAGCAGGACGTCCCGGACGCCGTCGTGAAGGCCTACGGCGACCAGCCACTCCAGTTCGGCCCGGACTACATCATCCCGAAGCCCCTCGACCCGCGCGTCCTCTTCGAGGTCGCGCCCGCCATCGCCGAGGCCGCGATGGAGTCCGGCGTCGCCAGGAAGGAGCTCGACCTCGATGAGTACCGCGAGCGCCTCGAAGCCCGCCTCGGCAAGAGCCGGGAGATGATGCGCATCGTCCTGAACAAGGCGAAGAGCGACCCGAAGCGCGTCGCGCTCGCCGAGGGCGACGACGAGAAGATGATCCGTGCCGCCTACCAGATGCAGGAGGAAGGCATCGCCGACCCCGTCCTGCTCGGCGACCGCGATACCATCTTCCGCACCCTCGAGGACCTCGGCCTCGACTACGACCCCGACATCGTCGACCCCGAGACGACCGACTACGAGGCGTACGGTGACGAGCTCTACCGGGTCCGCCAGCGCAAGGGCATCACGCGCCGCGAAGCCGAGGAACTCGTGCAGCGCGACACGAACTACCTCGGGAGCGTCATGGTCCGCACCGGTGACGCCGACGCGATGCTGACCGGCCTCACCCACCACTACCCGAGCGCGCTCCGCCCGCCACTTCAGGTCATCGGCACCGCGCCCGACGCCAACTACGCCGCCGGCGTCTACCTCCTGACGTTCAAGAACCGCGTCATCTTCGTCGCGGACACGACCGTCAACCAGGACCCGGACGCCGAGATGCTCGCCGAGATCGCGGAGCACACCGCGAACCTCGCCCGCGAGTTCAACGTCGACCCCCGCGTTGCGATGCTCTCCTACTCGAACTTCGGGAGCGTCGACAACGAGGGGACCCGGAAACCCCGCGAAGCCGCGACCATGCTCCGGGACCGCAGCGACATCGACTTCCCGGTCGACGGCGAGATGCAGGCCGACACCGCCGTCGTCGAGGAGATCCTGAACGGCACCTACGAGTTCAGCGAACTCGAGGAGCCAGCGAACGTCCTCATCTTCCCGAACCTCGAGGCCGGCAACATCGGCTACAAGCTCCTCCAGCGCCTCGGCGGCGCGGAAGCCATCGGCCCGATGCTCGTCGGCATGGACCAGCCCGTCCACGTCCTCCAGCGAGGCGACGAGGTCAAGGACATCGTGAACCTGGCGGGTGTTGCGGTCGTGGACGCGCAGGGCGACAACTGACGACGACGGCACCGCGGTCCGTCCACCGCGTGCCGAATCGAATTCTGGGACGATTTCAGAAGTACGCTTCGTGGACTCGCACGCCGGCGTCCTCCAGTACCGGACCGTCGATCTCGGTCTCCCCACCCCCTGCCGCAACGACGTCCTCGCAAGGTATCTCGATGACGCCGTCCCGAATCTCGGCAAGCCGTGATCCGCGAACGCCGAACACGACGCGCCCGAGTCCAGCGTAGACGATGGCGCTGGCGCACATCGGACACGGCTCCGTACTCGTGTACATCGTGGTCTCGGCGCACTCGCTGGCGTCGAGCTCCCGGGCGGCCCATCGAGCCAGTTTGAACTCCGGGTGGGCGGCGATGTCGTCGTCGGTCAGTGTGGTGTTCTCGGCCGTCTGGATGGTCTCGTCGTCGAGGACGAGCAGTGACCCGAAGGGAGTGTTACCGTGCTCGACGGCGGATTCGGCGAGCGCGTACGCGTCACGGATGTAGGTCTCGTCGGTGGGCATACGAAGGCCATGCGTGGAGGAACGCAAGGCAGTATCGCTCCAGAACCAACCGCCGAACGGGTGGCGGTGGTGGCCGCAGAGCGTTCAGCGATACTTCCGGGACGGCGGCGGGTACTGCGGGCCGGTCGCGGTGTCGGCGGCGTCCGGCAGGAGGCAGCGGGCGGGCTCGTTGTTCACGTGCGCGTAGCGTTCGGGCGTGTTCGCGAGGACGTGTGCGGGGTTCTCGCCACTGTCGACGGCGGCGGCACGCACGTCACCGAAGCAGGCGACGCGAGCGCGGATGCCGCGCCAGTGGTGCTCCGCCTTCGGGGGGACGTTGAACCCACGGATCGGGCGGTAGTCCGGGTGACGGATGGCGAGGGCGGCCGCGTTCACGTTCCCGGCGAGGTCGTCGTGGTCGACGAGGACGCCGACGCTCGCGTCTCTCGGGGCGCGGTTGGCGAGGGTGTCGAGGCCGAGGTGGAGGGCGCGATACTCGGCGACGTTGTTATCGGGGGCGTGGTCAGGGACCGCGAGGCGTGTCACGCGCTCGCCGGTCCGGGACTCGATGATGACGCCCAGCCCGCTCGCGTCGTGCGAGAAGGACCCATCCGCGGCGATATAGTAATCCCTGCGGTGGGTGCGAGGGGGGTGTGCGATGTGCGGGGTGGGAGAATCGTCGAACAGGTCACGCAGTCTGGGCCGGCCCGCTGAGGCCATACACCTCATACCTGTTCATTTTACTTAAAGTATCCGCCGTACTAGATACCGAACCCACCGACCAAGGTCGACCACCGACGCGATTCTCCACCCGGGACCGGGCTGGTTCCCGAAAGGCTACGTGGCGGGGAACCGAGACGCCAGTATGGACGTGCACATCGACCTTGTCGCGGAGGACGTGATGACCGCCGACGTCGAAACGGTCGAAGCCTCCGACACCATCAGCGAGGTGCTGACGACGCTCGCCCGTCGCGACTTCACCGGCTTCCCGGTCGTCGAGGACCAGGAACTCGTCGGCGTCGTCACCGAGAGCGACCTCGTCGACATCTTCCAGCCCTCCGAGCGCACCCTCTGGCTCCCCATCGGCCTCCCGCCGTTCCTCGAGCCCGTAAACTACACCATCGACATCTCGTGGGACGGCTTCGACACCGAACTCGACCTGGCGAAGAACGCCAACAAGCCCGTCAGTGAGGTGATGACGCGGAACCCCGTCGTGGTCGAGATGGACACCGCGTTCGACGACATCGTCGACATCCTTGGCGCCGACGACCCGGACGTCAACCGTGTGCCGGTCGTGGCGGACGGCGCGGTCGTCGGCATCATCACCCGCCAGGACGTGCTCCGGACGCTCCGCGAGGCACGACAGAACGAGTAATCACGACACCGGCGCACCGGCGTACAGCGGCGGTATCCGGCAACCCCGCCGGGTTTCGAAACTGACTCCTTCACCGTCGGCCGACTTCCCACGTGACCCGCTACCGGAACCTCCTGCTCTTCGTCGTCCTCGCCGCGGTCTGGGGCTCTGCCTTCATGGCGATCAAGGCCGGGCTGGAGTTCTTCCCACCCGTCTTCTTCGCCGCAATCCGCTACGACGTCGCGGGCGTCATCATGCTCGCGTACGCCTGGTACGCCGCCGACGACTGGCGCCCTCGGAACCGGGGTCAGTGGACGGTCGTCGCCATCGGCGCCATCTTCATGATCGCCGCCTACCACGCGTTCCTCTTCGTCGGCGAGACCAGCCCGGACGTCACCAGTGCGGCTGCTGCGGTCGTCGTGAGCCTCAGCCCCGTCCTCACCACGGGGTTCTCCCGGCTGTTCCTCCCGAGCGAACGCATCTCCATCCTGGGGCTCGTCGGGATGCTGCTCGGGCTCATTGGTGTGGTCTTCCTCGCGCTCGACGACCCCGTCGCGTTCCTCGCCGCTCCCTCACTCGCCCGGCTCTTCGGCGAAAGCATCACGGGTGAGCTCCTCGTGTTCGCCGCCGCAGCCGCGTTCGCGCTCGGGAGCGTCCTCACGCAGCGGGTCGACGCGACACTCGAGATCGAGACCATGGAGGCGTGGGCGATGCTCGGTGGCGCCCTCCTGATGCACGTCCTCAGCCTCGCCATCGGTGAACCCCAGACGTTCGTCGTGAACACCGAGAGCCTGCTCGCGCTCGGTTACCTGTCCCTCGCCGCGAGCGCCGCGGGCTTCCTCATCTACTTCGACCTCCTGGAGCGTCTCGGCCCCATCGAGATCAATCTCGTCAGCTACGTCGCCCCGATCTTCGCCGCGCTCGCCGGCTGGGCCGTCCTCGGCGAAGTCGTCGACTCGGGCACCGTCATCGGATTCGTCGTCATCTTCACCGGGTTCGCGCTGCTGAAGCGGGACGCGCTCCGGGCCGAAATCGTTCGCTGGCGGGAAATCCGCTGAGAGGAATCCCAGGGTTTCAGTTCATCGAGATGTACGTCTCAGTATCCTCGACGCCGTCGACGCCCTGGAGTTCGTTCGCGACGATGCGTTTGACGTCGGTGGGGGCGTCCACGTCGATCTTCGCGATGAGGTCGACGTCGCCCGCGACGACGTGCGCGTCGACGACGCCTTCGACCTGCTCGACGTCGTTCAGCAACCGGTCTGCTTCCCCGGTGTTCGCCTTCACCAGGACGTAGGCCACCACCATCGTTATCGCGCCTCCACGCGGCCGCCGTCGTCCCCGACGAGGATCTGTCGAACGTCGTGGAGCGCCTCGAACTCGGAGAGGACACCGATCCGATCACCGACCTCGAGGGTGTCGTCCGGCAGCGGGAGGCCGAGGGGTTCGTTCTTCTTGCCGAACGCCATGAGTCGGGCGTCGCTCGGGAGTTCGAGTTCGCTGATGGTGTAGCCCTTGATCGGGGCGTCCTCGCTGATGGTGAACTGGACGACCTGGAGGTTCTCCGCGAGGTCCGCGATGGCGGTGACGTTCCCGCCGAGGAGCGCGTTCTTCGCGCCGATGGCGCCGAGGCGCTCGGGGTACACGATCTCGTCGACCTCGTCGGCGTACTTCCGGTAGATGTTCTCGCGGTAGTCCTCGTCGATGCGGAGCACGGTCCGACAGTCGTAGTGTTTCGCGACCATGCACGCGACGAAGTTCGTGTTCAGGTCGCCGGTCAACGCACCGACCGCCGTCGCGGACTCCATGTCCGCCTCCTCCAGCACCGCCTCGCTGCTGCCGTCGCCCTGGATGACCTCGAAGCCCTCGGTCTCCGCCCGCTCGACCTTGTCGTGGTCGCGTTCGACCACGGTCACCTCGTGGCCCTCGTTCTGGATGACACGTGCCGTGCGAGACCCCACGCGGCCCGCGCCGATGATAACGAAGCGCATGACGGAGACTTACGCGCGACCATTCATATACCTTTGTGCCAAGTTAGCAGGGGGCAAAGGCTTTTGCTTGCCCACGGCGATTTCCGAGTATGGTCCATGCGTTCATCATGGTGAAGACGGGCGCCGGGTCCTCCGAGGACGTCCAGGGACAGATCGCGGACCTCGACGGCATCACGGACGCCCACGTCGTCGCCGGCGAATACGACGTCATCGTCGAAGCCACCGGCGACGAGGTCTACGACGTACTCTCGACCGCATCCAAGAAGATCAGTGCGATGGAAGGCGTCACCGACACCAAGACCTACGTCTCACTCTCCGCCTGATACCTGCGTATTCTCCGTAGTTTTTGGGGTTTTCGACAGTTTTGGCGCAGCCAAAGCGACAGTAGATCGCGCTGTCGGGCAGCGACAGCAGCCCCAGGTTCTGGCGCCGCGCGCCTGCAGCGGCGGTGGTGTGGTGGCGGTGCGATGGTGTCGGTGGCTGGCGAAGCGGTCGCCGCGCCCTTCGTGGCGCGGCCTGCTGTCGCGGTGCGGCGGCTGGGGCAGTGGGAGGACTGAAAGGGGGCGGGGCTCTCGTGAGCCGAGAGCGTGCAAGCACCACAGCGACCGCAGGGAGCGAGGAGCGCAGGATGCTCGCAGGCCACGAGAGCCCCGGCGGGCTTTCAACGGAAACGGAGAGCATTCGAAATACAGCTATATCTTCTGAAAAAAGCTATTTCGCTCCGGAATGAGTCGTTTCAAAAGATATCATTTGCTTTCGAGAGATATACCCCAAGTTCAGAAGATAGAGAACGATTTCGGGAAATACCGAATCCGATTCAATCGGTTCCGAAGTAGCCGGCTGCGAAAGCCCCCTCGCGTTGGACGGGCGACCCGTGAGTCGCCCGTCCGGTCAGCGGAATCTTCGATTCCGCCCAACTCGTGGCCTGCAACTCGCTGCACCCTTCGCTCCCTCCGGTCGCTCCAGTGCTTGCGTCGTTTCGGCTCACGACTGCTCGGCCCCTTTCGAATTCCCACCCGCCTGCCGGCAGCACGGGGCAACAGACACAGGCAAGCCGGACGTATCAGCCGATCCACGTTGTGTGTTGCTCTGCCGTAACCGCGACTCCGGAAGATGCTGGCCGATTCGAACTAGTAGTCGAGTTCGTTGACGTCGGGGTGGCGCTCGACGTGTTCCAGCAGTTCGGCTTTCTGCTCCTGGAGGCCTGGTGGGAGTTCGTCGTAGACGGGGTCGAAGACTTCCTCGGGCTCGGCGGGTTCGACGTTCTCGGCGGTTTCGACGGCGTCGGCGAGTTCGTCGTCGGCGTCCTCGTAGCACTGTTCGACGAATTCGTCGTCGATGACGCCCTGGTCGCGGAGGTACTCCTCGTAGCGTTCGAGGGGGTCGGCGGTGCGCCAGTCCGGGAGGTCGCCTTCCTCGTCGCGGTAGCGGTCGGGGTCGTCGCTCGTGGTGTGGGCGCCCTGGCGGTAGGTGAGGGATTCGACGAGGATGGGGTTGCCCTGGCGGGCGTCGGCGAGGGCGGCCTGCACGACTTCGCGGACGGCGAGGGGGTCGTTGCCGTCGACCTGGACGCCGTGGATGCCGTAGCCGTCGGCCTTCGCGGCGATGGACTCGCTCGCAGTCTGCTGATCGCGCGGGAGGCTGATGGCCCAGTTGTTGTTCTCGCAGAAGAAGACGACGGGGGCGTCGAAGACGCCGGCGAAGTTCACGCCCTCGTGGAAGTCGCCCTCCGAGGTGGCGCCGTCGCCGAAGTAGCAGAGCGTGGCAGCGTCGTCCCCGACGTAGTTCTGGGCCATCCCGAGGCCCGCGCCGTGGGGGATCTGGCTCGCGATGGGGACGGCCTGTGGGAATACGTTCAGGTCGTGGTCGGAGTGGTACTCGGCGCGGCCGCGGCGGAAGAGGAGGATGTCGCTCATCGGGACCCCGAACGCGATCTGCATCGCGTTCGACCGGTAGGTCGGGACGAGCCAGTCGTCCTCGCGGAGGGCGTGCGCGGCGCCGACCTGACTCCCCTCCTGGCCCTTGAATGGGGGGTAGCCGCTCATCCAGCCGCGTCGTTGGAGGGCGATGGCTCGCTCGTCGAACCGACGGGCGCGGACCATGTCGCGGAACAGGGCGCGAGCCTGGTCCGTGGAGAAGGGTGTGTCGTCGAGGTCGCGTTCGCCGATGACCCGAATGACGTCCATACGGCACGGGACACGCGACGGGGACTTACCGATACCGGAAGCGCGGCGAATGTTGCGACGGCTTCTGGGTGGCACCAGACCGGAACCACGCCTCCACGTCACCACGCCACCACCAGTCTCCGCCCGGGGACGGAGTCGGATCGATGGGGCCGGCCGAGACCGACATAGGAAAAACCCCACGCGTCCAAGACGCCGGTATGGTTTCGCTCGTCGGGGCGATCGGCGTCCTCGTCATCATCGCGATCAACACCGCCATCGCCGCAGTGGGCGCCCGGTTCTTCCGGGTGCGGATGTCGACGCAGTGGGGCTCCGCGGTATACACCGTCCTCCTCATCCCGCTCGCGTTCGTCGTCACGACGCTCGCGCTCAGCGGCGCGCTCGGCATCGGCGGCGACGTCTTCGGCGACCTCGGCTCCACGCTCGCGGTCACGTGGGGGTACCCGTTCGCGATCGGCGTCGCAGTGGACGTCTTCTGGATGCCGGCACCTGACGAACTCGACACGCTGCCACAGAACGCCTGAGTCGTCCAGCATCGACTCCCGAGCAGTCGTTTCTCAACGACGAGCCCGAAGGACGAGCAGGACGGTGAGTGTCGGGAAGACCGTCAGTTCTGGCGCGCCGAGCAGTACGGCAACGAGCTCCCAGCCGTAGGCGAGTCCGGCGACGTTCGCGACGCTTCCGGCGAGGACGAGGCCACCCACGGCACGAGTGCCACCGACGAGCGGGAGGTCGACGGTGAGCGAGAGTACCGCGTCGAGGACGTCGAACAGGATGCAGGCGACGAGCATGGTTCGCGCACCGACGCGTGGCCCGGACGGGGCGCCTGGAATGGGCAGACGGAGTTCGAAATCGGGCGGGAAGAACTCGGGGAGACGGAAGGGCGGTAGCTTGAGGGAGAGCCGAGTAGGGCTGCGGTCGTCGGCTCGACCGTCTCTGCCACGTCGGTCTCCGTCCCTGGACATGTGGTAGTATTTCTGCGGGGCGGTCTTGGGTCCGGCCGGTTACTGTGGGCCGGCGTCGGCGAGGAGGCGGTCCAAGACGTCCTCGACGGTATCGAGAACGGCCTCCGGGGGCTGTTCGGCGTCGATGCGGATGAAGCGCTCCGGTTCGAGGTCGATGAGGCGTTCGTAGTTCGCCTGCACGGATTCGAGGAACGATGCTTGCTCGAACTTGTTCGTCGCCCCTGCGCGTGCCGCGCCGGTCTCGGGGTCGACGTCGAAGTAGAGTGTGGCGTCCGGCGGGCGCGTGAAGGGCTGGTGGACGCCACGGGCGTACTCGACCGGTCGGTCGATGTGGCCATCGAGCGCGACACCCTGGTAGGCGTAGCGGGAGTCGGAGTAGCGGTCGGAGATGACGACGTCGCCACGCTCGAGGGCGGGGCGGACGACGCGTGAGAGGTGGTCGGCGTGGTCGGCGGTGTAGAGGAAGAACTCGGCGACGGGGTCGGCGTCGCCGTCGCGGATGGAGCGGTTGACGGCGTCGCCGTACCAGGAGTCGGTCGGCTCCCGGGTGAACGTGTAGCCATCGTCGCGGTCGGCCCGGAGGGCCTCCCAGACCGTCGTCTTCCCGCTCCCATCGATGCCCTCCAGCGTGACCAGCATACCTCGGAGTCGGCCCCCCGGACAGTAAGCAGTTTCGTCGCGGCCCGAACCTGTTCTTGCGGCGCACTCACGTGTCTCCTCGTTGGGAGTACGTTTACGTAGGTGGTCGGTGAACGGATAGGCCATGCACGTACTCGTCACCGGTGGCACGGGGTTCGTGGGGCGGAATCTCTGCAGAGAGCTCGCCGACCGCGGACACGAGGTGACGGCGCTCTCGCGGCGACCCTACGAGAAGTCGGGGTCGCTGCCGGAGGGCGTGGAGACGGCGGTTGGGAACGTCGAGAACTACGACTCCATCGAGGGCGAGGTGGCGGATGCGGACGCCGTCATCAATCTGGTCGCGCTCTCCCCGCTCTTCAAACCGAAGGGCGGGAAGGAACGCCACTTCGAGGTCCACCTGGAGGGCACGAAGAACGTCGTTCGCGCGGCTGAGGCGGGCGACGTGGACCGGTTCGTCCAGATGAGTTCGCTCGGCGCCGACCCGGACGCGTCGACGGCCGTGCTCCGGGCGAAGGGTGAGGCCGAGACCGTGGTCACGGAGAGCGACCTCGACTGGACCATCTTTCGGCCGTCCGTGATCTTCGGGGACGGCGGCGAGTTCATCGAATTCTCCAAGCAGCTCACGACGCCGTACATCACGGGACTCCCGGGCGGCGGGAAGAACCGATTCCAGCCCATCTGGATCGACGATCTCGTCGGCATCGTCGCCGATTCGCTCGAGGACGATGCCCACGTCGGCGAGATCTACGAGATCGGGGGGCCGGACGCGCTCTCGCTCGCGGACGTGACGGAGCTGGCGTACGAAGCCGACGGGAAACCCGTCACCATCCTCTCTATCCCGATGCCACTCGCAGGGCTCGGGCTGCGGCTCGCCGACCCGCTGCCGTTCATCCCGTTCGGCGTCGACCAGTATCGGTCACTCAAGATCGACAACACGACAGAATCGAACGACATCGACGCCTTCGACCTCGAACCCCCCGATCTGCGAACCCTCCGTGACTACCTCGGGCTCGCGGACTAACCAGCCATTAATAGCCCCGCTAACAGGAGTTGTGACCTCAGTTCGACAACTCGCGGATTGGCGCCCGAATCCGCTGTTTTCGGCCGCATCGGGCGAAACGTCTGACGCCCGTCAGCAACAACTTTATAGCCCTGTTCCCACTCTGGGAGACCAAAGGCACACAGCATGAAACTCGCAATGATTGGGTTCGGTCAAGCGGGCGGCAAGGTACTCGATAAATTCATCGAGTACGACAAGCGACACGGCGCGGGCATCGTCCGGGCCGCGGTCGCGGTCAACACCGCGAAAGCCGACCTCATGGGTCTGAAGAACATCCCGGAGTCCAACCGCGTCCTCATCGGGCAGTCACGCGTGAAGGGCCACGGGGTCGGAGCCGACAACGAACTCGGCGCCGAGATCGCCGAGGAGGACATCGACGAGGTCCAGGGCGCCATCGACAACATCCCGGTCCACGAGGTCGACGCCTTCCTCGTCATCTCCGGGCTCGGCGGCGGCACCGGTAGCGGTGGTGCACCGGTCATCTCGAAGCACCTCAAGCGCATCTACACCGAACCCGTCTACGGCCTGGGCATCCTGCCCGGCAGCGACGAGGGTGGCATCTACACCCTCAACGCCGCCCGGTCCTTCCAGACGTTCGTCCGGGAGGTCGACAACCTCCTCGTGTTCGACAACGACGCGTGGCGAAAGTCCGGCGAGTCCGTCCAGGGCGGCTACGACGAGATCAACGAGGAGATCGTCACCCGCTTCGGCATCATGTTCGGCGCCGGCGAGGTCGAACAGGGCGGCGAGGTCGCCGAGAGCGTCGTCGACTCCAGCGAGATCATCAACACCCTCGCGGGTGGCGGCGTCTCCACCGTCGGCTACGCTTCGGAATCCGTCGAGAACGAGAACGCCAGCGGCGGCCTCCTCTCCCGCTTCAAGGGCGGGAACAACGAACCCGAGGACTCCGCCTCGACGACGAACCGCATCACCAGCCTCGTCCGCAAGGCCGCCCTCGGCCGCCTCACGCTTCCCTGTGAGATCGAGGGCGCCGAGCGCGCACTCCTCGTCACGGCCGGCCCGCCCGCCTACCTCAACCGGAAAGGCATCGAGCGCGGCCGCAAGTGGCTCGAGGAGCAGACCGGCAGCATGGAGGTCCGCGGTGGCGACTACCCCGTGCCGGACTCCAGCCAGGTGGCGTCCGTCGTCCTCCTCAGCGGTGTGACGAACGTGCCCCGCATCAAGGAGCTCCAGGAGGTCGCCATCGAGGCGCAGGACAACATCGACGACATCCGGTCGCAGAGCGATGCGAACTTGCAGGAGCTGGTCGAAGACGACGAAGATGAACTGGAACCACTGTTCTAGGGTCGCCCTTCTGGCCGCCCTCCTCGTGGTCGCAACCGCCGCACCGGTCGCCGCGGTGTCCGTGAGTGCCGACGACGCGCCGACGGAGGCCCAGGTCGGGTCGACGGTCGACGTGACGTACACGTTCACCGAGCTGTACACCGATTACGACACCTGGACGCTCCAGGGTCAGACGGATCTCTCGCAGGTTACGTGGACGGTGACGACGTTCGACCAGACCGGTGCGAAGATCGCACAGGAGAACTACAACAACCAGTCCTTCGGCCACCAGCTCGCGGCAGCCGACGACGTGAACAAGGTCACCGTCCGTCTCCAGGCCACTGTCCCACAGGTCACGTCGTGGAGCTACGAGTCACCGCAGACGTTCCGGCTCGCAGCCTTCACGCAGGCCCAGGAGGGCGGGGCGTCCACGATGCTGAAGAGCTACGATGTTCGCCCGTACACGCCCGCGAGCCAGGAGGCCCGGACGGCTATCGACGACGCCCAGCAGGCGATCGATGACGCCGCGGCCACCGGCGCGGACGTCTCCGGCGCCGAATCCGACCTGCAGGACGCCATCGACTTCTACAACAACGCCAACTTCGAACAGGCCGTTGAGAACGCTGACGAGGCCGCCTCGAAGGCGAACGACGCGGCGTCCTCCGCCCAGCAGACCGACCTCCTCATCAAGGTCGGCATCGGCGTGGTCGTCCTGCTGCTCATCGGGGGCGGCATCTACTGGTACCTCCAGCAGCGCACCACCTACGACAAGCTCGGATAGGCCGTGCGCACCCTCGTCCCGTTCGACGCCCGGAACCCGAACTCTCGTCTTGCGCCCGTTCTTTCGACCGACGAGCGACGCGATTTCGCGTGGGCGATGCTCCGCGACGTCCTCGACAGTATCCGTGACGCCGGCGGCGACCCCCACGTGCTCGCGACCACCGACCTCGACGAGCGTGCCCCGGCCAGCTGCTCGGCAACCGACCTCGATGCACCCGTGCTCGTGGACGACAGCCCACTCTCGGCGGCCGTCGATGCACAGCTCAGAGTCGGTGGCTCGGACGGGGATACCGATCCGGACGACGCGACCAGCGAGTTCGAAACGACGGCCGTCGTGATGAGCGACCTCGCGATCGCGACACCCGCCGCGCTGCGCCGAGCGTTCGTCACGCCAGATCCCGGCGAGGTCGCGGCCGCACCCGGTCTCGGTGGCGGGACGAACGTCCTGGTCGTCCGCCGTCCCGGGTTCTCGCCGGACTACCACGGGACGTCGTTCCGCGACCACCAAGCGGCCGCCGACGACCTCGGGGCACCGTTCCGGCCGGTCGATTCGTTCCGCCTCGCGGTCGACGTCGACGGCCCCGCCGACCTCCCGGAGGTCCTCCTGCACGGCCGGGGCCGGGCGGCCGACTGGCTCGAAGCTGCTGGATTCTCCGTCGTCGTCGAGGACGGGCGTGCGCAAGCCGTTCGCGACTAACGACACCAGTTTGGTCTGAGCCGCGCCGTCGACCGCGACGGGTAACGCTTACCATCGCGCACCGTCAGGTCCCCGTATGGATACGTCACGCCTCCTCCGGTCCGCCGTCGCGCTCGTCGCCGTGGCACTGCTCGCGGGCGCGCTCGGGATGGTGCTCATCCTCGGGCTCGATGCCGTCGGCCTCGGACAGCAGGCCGCCTACACCGTCGGTGCGGGCGCCGCCGTCGCGGTGACGCTCGCGCTCGCGGACACCTACACGCCGATCGGGAGCGGCCCCCAGCAGGAGCTCTCCGCCCAGCCCACGCAGAAGCTCGCGATCGACTTCCTGCTCACCGGCCTCGTCGCCGCCGCCGTCGCGGCCGTGATCGCGCTCGCCGGGTTCGCGGCCGTCGCGGGCGGGCTCGTCGCCATCGGTGTCAGCGTCGCCATCGGGTACGGCACGTTCGTGACGCGGAACGTCGCCGCGTTCAGACTCGGAAACAGCGGCAACCCCGGCCGGCCTGGCTAAGGATTATCCGATGGCCACGCCCTACCTCCAGTCGTGATCCCCGGGGTCGAGGACTACGGCGTCGACGTGACCGTGAGCGACGACGCCATCGATGACGCGCTCGCGGTCACCCCGGACGACGTCGACCCCGCCGATTCGCTCTCATACTGTCGGAACGTCTTCGTCCCGCTCACGACCGCCTGCCGGTACACCTGCACGTACTGCACCTACTACGACCCGCCCGGCCAGGCAAGCCTCCTCTCCCTCGACGAGATCCGCGACATCTGCCAGCGGGGCGCCGACGCGGGCTGCACGGAGGCCCTGTTCACGTTCGGCGACGACCCGGACGACCGCTACACCGAGATTCACGACCAGCTCGCCGACTGGGGGTACGACTCCATCCACGACTACCTCCGGGCCGCCTGCGAGGTCGCCCTCGAGGAGGGGCTCCTCCCGCACTCGAACCCCGGCGACCAGACGCGCGACCAGATGGCCACTGTTGCCGACCTGAATGCGAGCATGGGCGTCATGCTGGAGACCACCGCCGAGGTCCAGGCCCACGGCGGCCCCCGGGGGAAGAGCCCGGGGCAGCGTCTCCACACCATCGATACCGCCGGCGACCTCGGTGTTCCGTTCACCACTGGCATCCTCGTCGGCATCGGCGAGGACTGGCGCGACCGCGCCGAGAGCCTCCTCGCCATCCGCGAACTCCACGAGCGGCACGGGCACGTCCAGGAGATCATCGTCCAGCCCGTCCGGGAGAACGAACGCTGGCGGGGCGAGACCCCCGCTATCGACGCGATCCGGCGTGTGACCGCGATGGCGCGGTGGATCGTGCCGGACGAGGTCGCCATCCAGGTGCCGCCGAACCTCGTCGACGCCCGTGAGCTCCTCGACTGCGGTATCGACGACCTCGGCGGCGTCTCACCGGTCACCGACGACCACGTCAACCCCGACTACGCGTGGCCGGCCCTCCGGGAGCTCGAAGACATCGCGAACGTCGCTGGCGTCCCGCTTCGCGAACGACTCCCGGTCTACGACCGATTCCTCGACGAGCCCGGTTGGGTCGACGACCGCCTTCGGGGTGCAATCGATCGCAACGAACGGTAACGGTCGGCTCGCGCGCACGACCTCCCAGAACGCTAAGTGGTCCCGGGTCGGCTCGCCACTGTTGAGCGTCGAGGATCGGCTACAGCAGGCCAATCGAGGGCGTATTCGGCTGTTTCCGGCTCCGGCGGTTCAGTGAATCCCCGAGCGTCGTTGTCTCCCGGTGACCTGTAAGGAACTCCGCAAGCGTCCGAAACTCGCCGCAACACGCCGTGAACAGCCCGAACGCAGTCGAACGGCTATCCCCCTTGAACCGTGTCGGCCCTGTCGTGTCGCGTGGAGGCAGCAGGCCGACGTTCGGTATCGACAATCGGTCCAGCCGCCCGGTAGCTGGGGACTGTCTGGCGGTGGCGAGCCGTGGCTGTCGCTGTCACGGACTCCGGGGGCCGGTCGTCGGCTGGTCTCCACGACCACACCATGCCACGAACACAACACCCCGTTCGCTCGGCCCTCATGGCAGGAATCGTCATCGTCTCGGTCGTCGCAGGCACCGCCGCCGTCTCCGGGTCGGTAGCGGCCAGCGACGAAGCACACGACGTCACCGTCCTGAACGACGGGCAGGTCGCTGGAACCGGCACCCTCACCGTCCGCACAGACCTGTCGGTGGGCGCCGACAAAGCCGCGTTCAAAGTGCAGGACGCGGATGGAACGTCCAGTCGCGCGGTGACCGTCCACGACGACGGCGCGGCCGACCAGTCCTCGATGGACGGCGTCATCGTCGCCGACCTCGACCTCGACGCGATGTTCGACTCGAAGCCCGCGTCGGGGACCGCGATTCTCGCGGTCGACCAGGGAGCGGACCCGTTCAGCTTCGAGTACCAGACCTACGACACCAAACAGGAGGTCACCCTCGACGCGGATGCACCTACCGTCGCGGTCCTGGGCGACGAGACGACGAGTCGCGACACCGTCCGGACGACGAACGAACGCCAGGTCAAGCTCGGCTACACCGCGACCGACGTCCCGCAGAAGCTCGCGTCCGCGAGACTCGAGATCGTCGGCCCGGACGGCGCCGTCGTGAAGACCTTCGACGACCTCCAGTCGGGCACGCTCCGAACCGTCCAGTTCACGGTGCCGAAGTACTGGGATTCGGGTGCCTACGACCTCCGACTCGTCGCGGTCGACGAGGTCGGCCACCGGAGCTCGGACAGCTTCGAGGACGGGCTCGTTATCGAGCCTTCCGGCACCCAGGTCTCCTCGAAGAACGTCCGAGTCATAGAGGAGCAGCCGGTTCGAGGCGACGAGACGGTCGCGCTGAAGATCGGAACCGAGTACCCCGGCGCGGACGCCGCGATCCGGGTGCAGGACGCCAACGGTACCGTCAGTGAACGCGTCGTGGTGACAGACGGCGGCGAACGCGACCAGGTTTCGGATCCCGGCATCATCGTCACGACCGTGGATCTCGACGCCGTCTTCGAGTCGTCGCCAGCATCGGGTACTGCGATGGTGGGCGTCGACCACGACGCGGACCCGTTCAGCTTCGAGTACCAGACCTACGACGTGAAACGCCAGCTCGAGATCGATGCCGACGCCCCGACCGTCGCCATCACCGGCGCGTCCCCAGATGCACGGACGCGAGTCAGCGGGGCACCCGGCAGTGAGGTGAAGGTGTACTACACTATCCACGACAACCCGCCGAAGATCCAGTCGGGCGAACTGCGGATTGTGGACGACGGGGAGACCCGCCGGGTCATCGACGGCCTGCAGGCCGGCACGAACCGGAAGGCCCAGTTCACCATCCCCGACCAGTGGGCGGCCGGGAACTACACGATCGAGGTGACCGCCACCGACGAGGTCGGCCACACAACCACGGCCACCTACGAGGACGGCCTCGTCGTGAACGCCACGAGTAGCGCCTGACGCTGCCGACCACCCACCGCCGGCACTGCAGCGGCGTTGGTTCGCGCCAACGTTCAAATAGCATCCGGCAGAAACGGGGGTATGGCGAGCCCCGAACCCCCGATCGTCGACGGGCACAACGACACCCTCCTCGACCTCCATCTGGAGGAACGCGGCGGCGGTCGGTCCTTCTTCGAGCGCTCGTCAGCAGGGCACGTCGACCGGCCGCGGGCCATCGACGCGGGCTACGCTGGCGGGTTCTTCGCGATCTTCGTGCCGGGCGACGCGCCCGTCGAGATCGTCGAAACCGAAGCCGGCTACGAGGTCCCCTACGCGGACGCCATCGACCGCGAGCACGCGAAGGCATTCACGTACGACGTGCTCGCGCGCCTCCACCGGACGGCGTGGGAGTCCCAGGGTGACCTCGTGGTCGCGACGGACGTCGACACCGTCCGGGACTGTGTCGACTCCTCCGACGGCCGCATCGCCGCCATCCCTCACCTGGAGGGCGCGGCAGCCGTCGACCCGGACCTGTCGAATCTCGACTTCCTCCACGCCGCGGGCGTCCGTTCTATCGGCCTCGCCTGGAGCCGCCCGAACGCATTCGCCCACGGCGTCCCGTTCCAGTACCCCGAAACGCCCGACATCGGGCCGGGACTCACCGACGCGGGCCGCGAACTCGTCGCCGCCTGCGAGGCCCGAGGTATCCTCGTCGACCTCGCGCACCTCAACGAGGCTGGCTTCTGGGACGTCGCCGACGGCTCGACGACCCCCCTCGTCGTCAGTCACGCTGCCGTCCACGCTATCTGTCCATCGACGCGAAATCTCACCGACGAACAGCTCGACGCCATCGCCGCGAGTGACGGCATCGTCGGCATCTCGCTCGCCGTCGAGAATCTCCGGCGGGACGGCGACCAGAACACGGACACCCCGATCTCGACCTACGTCGACCACGTCGAGTACGTCGCCGACCGCATCGGCGTCGACCACGTCGCCATCGGGAGCGACCTGGACGGGTGCCGGGTTCCCGACCCGGTCGGCGACGTCACCGGTCTCCAGGCGGTCCGCGGCGCCCTGCGCGAGCGTGGATTCACCGAGGACGCCCTCGCGAAACTCTGCTACGAGAACTGGCTGCGGGTGCTCGACGAGACCTGGTAGCCCGAACGCGAAAAATCGCTGGGTCAGTCCGTGTTCTCTGGGGTCCACGCCTCCTGCTGGGTGGTGTCCTTCACGTGGAAGTACACCCCGACACCGAGCGCGCTGAGCACGGTCGCGAGCAATCCGCCACCGACGCCCATCCCGAGCGGGGAGAGCGTCGTCAGCGTTTCGCCGCCGGCGCCGACGACGATAGCCCCCTTCATCGTCGGGGTGCCCGTGCACTCGTACTGGCTCACGCCGTCCCCATCGAAGGTGAGTGCGAAGGAGCCCCCGGCGTCGAGCTTCTCGGTCGCGTAGGACTCGTCGCTCGCGACGACGTCGTGGACGCCGTCACCGACCCAGTCCCAGACCACGGTCGTGCCGGGGTCCACGCGGATGGCGGCCGGCTGGAAGACGAACGCGCCGTCGACGGTCTCACCGACGGCCACGTGGACCTCGTCCTTGCCGGTGGCGTCGACGGTCCCCCGGAAGTTCGGGACGCCGTCGAACCAGTCGCCGTAGTGGGGTTCGGGGTAGTCGACTTTCGGGGCGGCGACGACCTCGGCGTCACCGACCACGACCGCGCCCTTCATGCCCATCGCCTCGTGCGGCGAGCACACGTAGTAGAACACGCCCTCGGCGTCGAACGAGTGCTCGAAGGTCGCGCCCGCATCGCCGACCATGTCGCTCTGGAAGTCGCCGTCACGGTCGGTGACGTCGTGAACGCCACCTTCGCCGGTCCACTCCCAGACCACGGTGGTGCCGGGGTCGACCCGGATCGCAGCGGGCGAGAACCCGAACGCGCCACCGTTTGCCTGCGCACCCACGGTGACGTTCACGGTCGATTGGCCGGTCGCGTCCACGACACCGTCGTAGTTGTCGACGTTCGAGAACCAGCGCTCGAACTCGCCAGGGTCGGCCTCGGCGGCCCGGGCCGTGGCCGGGACGGCGCCCGCGAAGGCTGCCGCGCCCACGAGCTTCAGCGCGGTCCGTCGTCCGTTGTCGATGCCTGGCGTCCGTCCACCCGTCGATGTAGCGTCCATGGTGTCTCTGTTCACGTCTACCCCACGCAGCGAGATACACCCCGACGCTCGTTCTCACCACCAGAGAACAGCCGATATCGGTTCTCACGGGCAGAGAATCACCTTCAGGGATTACCCTACTGGCTTCGAAGGGGTAGTCGTACAATGAACCCCATGTTCAACCTCTCCCGCCGTCGCACGCTCCAGGGTATCGGCGCCACCGGTGCCGCAGCAATCGCTGGCTGCACCACGACACAGCAGCAGGGCTCGGTCTCGACGATACCCGCCCAGACGAAGGAAGAGTCGCTGAAGCCGGCGAAGCCCGTCGACGTCGACCGCATCGCCGCCGACCCCCGAGACATCCCCGCCCCGATCACGCGGACGACGCCCGCGACCGTCGACGTGCTCCTCGAGACCAAGGAGGTCGTCGCCGAGGTCGAACCCGGCGTCACCTTCACGTACATGACGTTCAACGAGCAGGTTCCGGGGCCGATGGTGCGCGCCCGCGTGGGCGACACGGTGAACCTCACCATCCGGAACGACGAGTCGAACGGGATGCCCCACAACGTCGACTTCCACGCCGCCCGCGGTCCCGGTGGCGGTGCCGAGGCCACCACCGTGGCGCCCGGCCAGGAGAAACAGCTCTCCTTCAAGGTCACGTACCCCGGCGCGTTCATCTACCACTGTGCGGTCGCGAACGTCGACTACCACATCTCGAGTGGGATGTTCGGCATCATCCTCGTCGAACCCGAGGAAGGCCTCCCTGCAGTGGACCACGAGTTCTACCTCGGCCAACACGAACTCTACACGAACGGGAAGACCGGCCAGAAGGGCCACCACGAGTTCGACTTCGCCTCGATGGCGATGGAGGAGCCGACGTACGTCCTCACGAACGGTGAGAAGTACGCCATCGGCCCGCAGGGGTACGACGAGATGAAGATCAAGACCGGGGAATCTGTCCGCATCTACTACGGTGTCGGCGGCCCGAACCTCTTCAGCTCCTTCCACGCCATCGGGAGCGTCTGGGACGAGTGCTGGTCGCAGGGCGCCCTCGCGAGCGAACCACAGCGGTTCGTCCAGACGACCCCCGTCCTCCCCGGGTCGACGGCCGTCGTCACCTCCAGTTTCCCCGTGCCCGGCGCGTACAAGCTCGTCGACCACGCGCTCAGCCGCGTCGCCCGCAAGGGCCAGCTCGCCGTGCTGACCGCCGATGGCCCGGAGAACCACGAGATCTTCCACCCGCAGGAGTAACGCGATTGCCGCACCGGTAGCGGTCACCACAATCCTGGCGCGTTACCCGCCAGAATCCCTTTCCTTCCGCCGTTCCGAGTTCCACGAGAGCGGTATCGCCATGCCAGGACTCGAGGACCTCGCGTTCCCCGCGAAGCGCGTGACCGGTGCGACCGTGGAGGACCGCCTCACGGAGAGCGCCGTCGAGCGCATCCTCCCCGCCCGATACCTCGAGACCGACGAACACGGGACCGTCACGGAAACCCCGGCCGAACTCTTCCGCCGGGTCGCAGCGGCGGTCGCCGAGCTTGAGGCCGAGTACGGGAACGACCCCGACGAATGGGCGGACCGATTCGAGGACGCCATGACGGGGCTCGAGTTCATGCCGAACTCGCCCACGTTGATGAACGCGGGGACCGAGATGGGGCAGCTCTCGGCGTGCTTCGTCATGTCCCCGACCGACGACCTCGACGACATCTTCGACACCGTTCGGAAGGCGGCGACGATCTTCCAGACGGGCGGCGGCGTCGGGTATTCGTTCAGCCACCTCCGGCCACGTGGTGACGTCGTCGGCAAAACCGGTGGCATCGCCTCGGGCCCGGTCTCCTTCATGCGCGTCTTCGACACGATGTGCGAGACAATCAAGCAGGGCGGCCGCCGGCGGGGTGCACAGATGGCCATCCTGCGCGTCGACCACCCAGACGTCGGCCGGTTCGCCGTCGCCAAGCACGAGGATGGGAGCCTCGAGAACTTCAACATCTCCGTCGCCGTCACGGACGAGTTCCTGGACGCCCTCGGTGCCGGCGGCGAGTACGACCTCCACGACCCCCGGACGGGCGACCAGTACGTCGCCACCGAACACACCGAGCGCTTCTACAACACCGAGTACGCCGACACCGATGCCGACACCGACGCTGACACCGATCGAGGCGTCGTCGAATCGAACCTCTGGCGGGACTACGCCGAGGACATCCCAGGCATCGACGAATACCGGGGAACTCTCGTCGAGGCGGGCCAGCCGGTCAGCCTTCCCGCCGGGCTCGTCTGGCGGCTCGTCGTCGACGGCGCCTGGCGGAACGGCGAACCGGGAATCTTCCACCTCGACAAGGCGAACGACGAGCACGCCTTCGACGTCGCCGAGCATCCGGACCACCGCATCGAAGCCACGAACCCCTGCGGCGAACAACCCCTGGAGAACTACGAGGCCTGCAACCTCGGCCACGTCAACCTCTCCCTCATGGCGACCGAGGACCGACCCCTGTGGAGCGAGTTCGAGTCGACGAGGACCGACGACGAGCCACTGACCGACGCCGTCGCCGCCTATCTCGACAGGGCGGTCGACTGGGAGCGACTCGACCGCGTTACCCGACTCGGGACGCGGTTCCTCGACGACGTCGTCACTGCGAGCAAGTTCCCGCTCGACGCCATCGAACAGACCGTCGGTGACCGCCGGAAGATCGGGCTCGGCATCATGGGATTCGCCGAGCTCCTCGCGCAGTTCGGCGTCCGGTACGGGAGCGACGCGAGCGTCGAGATCGCCGACCAGCTCATGGCCCACGTCGACCACGTCGCCACCCACACGAGCCACGACCTCGCGAAGGAACGCGGGTCGTTCGCGCACTGGGACGACTCGAAGTACGCAGACCCGACGAACTATCCAGACTGGTTCCGTCAGCACACCGGTCTCGACCCCGCCGAGTGGACAGATGGGTATCCCATCCGGAACCACGGCGTCACCAGCGTCGCCCCGACCGGCACGACCAGCATGCTCGCGAACACCAGCGGCGGCTGCGAGCCCTTCTACGCGGTCGTCTACTTCAAGAACGTCGGCCGCGACGTCCAGGGCGCCGACCCTCTCGTGGAGTTCGACGACTACTTCCTCAACGTCCTCGAGGCGAACGAGGTCGACGTCGAGACCGTGAAGGACGAAGCCATCAGTCTTCTCGAATCGGGTTCCTACGACGGCATCCGGTCCCTCCCAGTGCCCGACGTCCTCGCAGACTGCTTCGTCTCCGCCCGGGACGTCACGCCCGAACAGCACGTCCGCGTCCAGGCCGCCTTCCAGCGCCACGTCGACGGCGCCGTCTCCAAGACCATCAACGCCCCCGCCGACGCGACCCGGGACGACGTCGCGAGTGCGTACCGTCACGCGCTCGAACTGGATTGCAAGGGCGTCACCGTCTACCGAACAGGCTCCCGGACGGGGCAGGTGCTCGCGACGAGTCGTGAGGAGACCGAGGAGGAATAATCGAGTCGCGTGGCATCGACGCAGCACTGCTCACGGCGGTCTTCGACCGCCGTTCGCGTTTCCGAGGGTCCTGACTGACGCTCGGACCCTCGCTACTCACGGGTCACTACCGTTCCCCGTTCGCAATAACGTCCTCGCTCACGCGAGGACGCTAGTCGTCCGCCGGGGCGGCATCCCTCGGATTCGCTTCGCCATCAGCCAGCAATGGCGTCCCGTCCGCGTTCGGTCCGAGTCGGGGGCCAAACGGTGGGTCGGCTGGGTCGATGCTGCGTCGCGTCTCGTAGTCGGTGGAGCGCTCGACGGGGGTGCGGCCGATGGCGGTGATCATGTCGACGTAGTCCGCGACGGAGCGGAACTCGCCGTACTGGCCGCCGGCGCGTTTCGTGATCTCCTCGGAGAGGATGGTGCCCATGAAGTCGTCCGCACCGCAGTTGAGGAGTTTGAGGCCTTTCGCGTTCCCGAACTTCACCCAGGAGGACTGGATGTGGTCGATGTTGTCGAGGAAGAGGCGGGAGACGGCGACCACGAGTTCGTCCTCGGCGTCGCTCGCGCCGCCGTCGACGACGCCGTTCCGGTAGAGCGGGGTGTCCTGGTGGATGAAGGACAGGGGGACGAACTCGGTGATGTTCCCGGTTCGATCCTGCAGGTCGCGGATGACGTCGAGGTGGTGGATGCGATGGGCGGCGTTCTCGACGTGGCCGTACATCATGGTCGCGGTCATCGGCAGTCCCGCAGCCGCAGCGCCCTCCATCGCGTCGACCCACTCTTGAGTGTCGATCTTCCCAGGACAGATGACGTCACGGACCTCGTCGACGAGGATCTCGGCGGCGGTGCCGGGGACGGTGTCGAGGCCAGCGTCGGCGAGTCGCGAGTACACATTCTCGTAGCTCCAGTCGGTCCCGCGCTTCGCATGCATCGCCTCCTCGGGGGTCATGGAGTGGACGTGCACGCCGTCCACACTCATCGCCTGAATCTGGTCGACGTATGTCCCCGGGTTCGTCGTGTATTCGGTCGGCGGGGTGAACTCGTGGCTCGGGTCCTCGGGGTCGAGGATCTCGAGGTGCTCGTCGTCGAGCGCGAACGCCGGGTGGAGTCCCGATACCGAACACACCTCGTAGACACCGCGGTCGACGGCGTCCTGGACGATGGCGCGGCTCTCATCGGGGGTCTTCGTGAAGCCGGCGTGCTCGACGTCACTATCTTTCCGGAAGTTCGAGGCGGTGTCCTTGAAGTTGCAGAACAGACAGCCGGTATCGCAGGCGGTGGTGACGTTGTTGTTGACGTTGACGACGAACGTCACCTCGTCGCCGACGACGTCGGCACGGCGGCGGTCGGCCGCCTCGAGCACGAGCTCCTTTCGGCGGTCGTCGATGCCGTCGACGTCGGTGCCGGTGGTGATGAGTTCGATGGCGTCGTCGACGGTGAGTTGCGTCCCGTCGCGGGCCTTCGCGAGCGCGTTCTCGAACGACTGGTCCGTCTCGGGGACCACGTCGAACGCGATGTCGTCGGGGACGCTGGGCATGCTCCCACGGTGTCGTCGAGGTACCGAAAAGGTTGCGTCACCGGGCATCGACTGCCGCCGTTCGAGACAGCCCCGGTAATGCATGGACGTGCGTACATCGTCCCGGCGAGTGGCCGAATGACGACACGGAAGTGGAAGGTTCTTTGTGGGTGGCCGCGTCGGTGCGTGTATGACCAGTGTGAAGGAGTTCCGCGTCGCCGAGCCGCCGACGCGTGACGCCCTCGGTCGCGGGAGCTTCGTGTTCACCGACGACTACTCGGTGTTCGACTGGGGCCAGATGCCGGACACCATCCCCCGGAAGGGCGCGAGCCTCTGCACGATGGGCGCGTTCAACTTCGAACTGCTCGAAGCCAATCACGTCCCCACCCACTACGAGGGCGTCGTGAACGAATCGGGCGACGTCGTCGACCTCGGTGACGTCGAGCAGCCGCCGACCGAGATGGCCATCGATCTGACCCAGGTCCCCGACCTCCCGTTCGAGGACGGCGCCTACGACTACGACGCCTACCACGAAGTCGCCGGCGACAACTACCTCGTCCCCCTCGAGGTCGTGTTCCGGAACACCGTCCCCGTCGGCTCCAGTCTCCGTAGCCGCGGCACGCCCGCCGAGTACGGGCTCGACGTGGATGGCGACGAGTGGCCCGAGGAAGTCGTCGACCTTCCGGAACCCGTCGTCGAGTTCTCCACGAAGTACGAGGAGGGCGACCGCTACCTCGACCGCGCGGAAGCCGAGGCCATCGCCGGGACGGCCGACCTCGACCGAATCGAGGAGCTCGCACTCGCCGTGAACCACCTCGTCACCGAGCAGGCCGAGGCCGCGGGGTTCGAACACCAGGACGGCAAGATCGAGGTGCTCTACCACGACGGCACCATCACGGTCGCCGACGTCGTCGGAACGTTCGACGAGAATCGCTTCAGCTACGGCGGCCAGCAGGTCTCGAAGGAGGTCGTCCGCCAGTACTACAAGCACACCCAGCCCGACTGGCCGAAAGCCGTGAAGACGGCGAAAGAAGAGGCCAGGGAGCGGAACGTCGAGGACTGGAAGCAGTTCTGTGACGCCACCCCGGACCCGCTCCCCGACGACGTCCGCCAGGCAGTCAGCGACCTCTATGCCGCCGGCGCGAACGCCTACGTCGGCTACGACTTCTTCGACGCCCCGGACATCGAGAACGCCGTCGACGCCGTCCGCGACCTCTAGTTCTCGAAGTTTTTCCGGCCCCGAACGCAGCGCCCGCTGGGGAAAACACTTAGCCGGCCATCGAGAACACCCGACCCAGCACCCGCCCGACCATGGCCGCATCATCCCCGACCGACACCGCCAGCCTCCGCGAGCGCGTTCGGCACGCCGTGGCTGTACGGCTCGGCATCGACGCCCGAGCGCTCGCCGCCTTCCGCGTCGCCATCGGCGTCCTCCTGCTGGTCGACCTCGCGCTCCGCGCCCGGTCGCTGACCGCGTTCTACACGGACGCCGGCGTCCTCCCGCGTTCCGCGCTCGCCCAGCTCTACCCCACGCTCTCAGAGCTCTCACTTCACGCCCTCTCCGGGGAGCTCTGGTGGCAGGTCGTCCTCTTCCTCGTCGCCGGCGGGTTCGCGCTGGCCCTCACGACCGGCTACCACACCCGCATCGCCACCGTCGCCTCGTTCGTCCTCCTGCTCTCCCTCCAGCTCCGGAACCCCGTCGTGCTGAACGCCGGCGACGTCATCTTCCGCCGCATCCTGCTCTGGGCGTGCTTCCTCCCGCTCGGCGCGACGTGGTCGCTCGACGCTCGACGCGCCGAGACCGACCCCCCGCCCACCCGGTTCACGTCGGTCGCGACGTCCGCCCTCCTCCTGCAGGTCGTCACCATCTACACCGTGAACGTCCTCATCAAGCACCAGTTCGGGGCGTGGATGACCGGCGACGCCGCCGGGATGGCGCTCGCCCTCGACTCGTTCACCACTCGGTTCGGCGTCCTCCTCTCGCAGTCCCCGCTGCTCCTCGAAGCGGCGAACTGGGCCTGGGTCGCACTGCTCGCATCGTCCGTCCTCCTCGTACTCGCGACCGGCCGAATCAGAACCATCCTCGTCGGCCTGTTCGCCGCGGTCCACCTCGGGATGTTCCTCGCGATGACCATCGGCATCTTCCCGTTCATCTCGATCGCGGGGCTGCTCCCGTTCTTGCCGAGCGAGGTCTGGGACCGCGTCGAGCGCTGGCTCCCCGATGCTGGGCTACTCCCCGAGCGAATCGACCGGGTCGTCGCAGCGCGAGCAGCTGGCGCCGTTCCGGTCGTGGATGGGGCGGCACCGTCGCTCGGACGGCTCCGCTCGGCTGGCGCTCGCGCAGCGACGGTGCTGGTCGTCGTGCTCGTGCTGGTCGCGACCGTCTGGAATCTCGCGACGCTCGGCGTGGTTTCGCTGGATACGGGTGAGTCGGGGATCTCGCCGAGCCAGCATCGCTGGGATATGTTCGCGTACCCGCCGAGCGTCGACGTCTGGTACCAGACGCCCGCGACGCTGGCGTCCGGCGACCGAATCGATGCCCTCCGGGGCACCGCCCTTCCCCCGGACGAGACACCGACACTGCGGGGCTACCCGAGCGCGCGCTGGCGGAAGTATCTCGTCAGCGTCCGGTACGGTGACCCGCCAGGACTCGTCGACGACCTCGGTGCAGGGCTCTGTCGGCGGGCGGCCCATCGAACCGACCAGCCGGTCGAACACGTCACGATCTCCGTCGTCGAGGAGCCGACGCGCTACAATGAACGGTCGAACACGACGCGAATCGACCTCGGGACGTATGCCTGCCGGTAGGGGGACGCCGAGTCAGTCGGTCTGTTCGAGAAGGGCGTCGTCGACGGGTTCGTCGGGGTTGACGTCGTCGGCCGCCTCGGGGAGACCGAGCTGGTAGTCGTCGGGGTCGGCGTCGTCCCGGAGGCTCGTCCGGCCGTGATGCACGTAGAGGTCGTCCTCGAGGTGGAGGCGGACGGCCTCACGGAGCGCTTCGGCCTCGAGTGGCTGGCCGCGTTCCTTCAGGGTGGATTCATCGGCGTCGTCGGGGACGTCGAACGCCCGCTGGGTGATGATGGGGCCCTGGTCGAGGTCGGTCGTGACGTAGTGGGCCGTGACGCCCGCAACGCGGACGCCTTCCTCCACGGCTTGCCGGTACGCCTGGGCGCCCGGGAAGGCCGGCAGGAGGCTCGGGTGGATGTTGATGATGCGGCCCTCGTACCGGAAGACGACGTCCGGGCTGAGGATGCGCATGAACCGGGCGAGCACGACGAGGTCGACGCCGTACTCGTCGAGGAGTTCGAGGATGCGGTCCTCGTCGGCCGTGCCGGAATCGTCGCCGACGTCGTAGAACGGGACGCCGTAGGCGTCCGCGACGTGCTCGAGGTCGTCGTGGTTCCCGATGACGACGCGGATCTCGGCGTCGAGGTTGCCGGCCGCGGCGGCGGTCAGGAGCTCCTCCAGGCAGTGGGATTCCTTCGTCACGAGGACGGCGACGCCCCGCGTCTCGCGGTCGTCCGGGAACCGGACCTGGATGTCGACGCCGAGCTCGTCGGCGAGGTCCGCGATGGCGTCCCGGAGGGTGTCGCGCGTGCAGACCATCTCCGTCGTGTCGGCGTGGAGCGTCATCCGGAAGACGCCGTCGCGGACCGCCTGGTCGAGGTCCTCGATGTTGATTCCGCGCTCGAAGAGCAGGCTGGTGACGTTCGCGATCAGTCCGGTCTTGTCGTCCCCAACGACCGTGATCTCGGTGTACTGTCTCGTCATCGTTGCCACCTCCTCGCTGCACTGTCGAACGCGGACATTACAGGCCTCTCAGGGACCCGCCGGTAAAAAGGGTCGCACATCGCGCCAGCCTGGCCAGGCCGTCCCACACCGCCACCCATTCGACAGCAAGGCTGCATCGCCCCGAAGAAGTAGGCACGTTCGTGGAACACCTGCGCGTTTCCACAAGTCCTTTTACCCACGGATACGCAGGTTCTCGTGATGAGTGCCTACACCGCGACGGTGACCGTGCGACTCAAGCACGGGGTCCTGGACCCGGAGGCCGAGACGACGAAGAAGGCCCTGGAGCGCCTCGGCTTCGAGCTCGACGCCCTCCGGTCCGCGGACGAGTTCGAGATCGATCTCGACGCGACGGACGCCGACGCCGCCGCCGAACGCGCTGGCGACATGGCCGAGCGCCTCCTCGCGAACCCGACCATCCACGACTACGACGTCGAGGTCAGCGAGGCCGAATAGATGGTCGTCTGCATCGTTCGATTCGGTGGGTCGAACTGCGACCGTGACGCGCTCCGCGCGCTGACGGACCTCGACGTGGACGCCGATATCGTGTGGCACGAGGATGGCCTGCCGGAGGACACGACGGCCGTGATGCTCCCCGGCGGCTTCTCGTACGGCGACTACCTTCGAGCCGGGGCGATGGCCGCCCGCTCGCCCGTGATGGACGAGATCCGTGAACTCGCGGCCGACGGCGTTCCAGTACTCGGTGTCTGTAACGGCGCCCAGATCGGCTGCGAGGCCGGGATGACGCCGGGTGCGTTCACGATCAATCGGAGCGCGCGCTTCCAGTGCGAGCACGTCCACCTCCGGGTGGAGAACGCGGACACGCTGTGGACGGCTGCCTACGACGAGGGCGAGGTCATCAGCCTCCCCATCGCGCACGGCGAGGGCCGGTTCGAAGCGCCGGATTCGGTGCTGGCGGAACTCGAAGCGGCGGACCGGGTGCTGTTCCGATACTGCGACGAGGACGGGAGCGTGTCCGACGACGCGAACCCGAACGGGTCGAAGGGGAACGTCGCCGGCATCGTCGGCGAGGACGCCACGGTCGCGGTGATGATGCCGCATCCGGAGCGAGCGGCGCTCCCGGACCTCGGGCCGACCGACGGGCGGGGCGTCCTGCGCGGCTTCGCAGACGCGTAGGCGATCAGAAAACGTTGCCGAGCGCCCTGCAACAGGGCGGTTTGGGCGGTTCGAGGGTTAGTTCTGTGGCAGTTCGGGTGGGTCGACCGAGAGACTGTGGAACGCTGGAGGGCGTGGGAGCGTCGGCGGGCGAGTCTGGGGGAGCGAGACCCGGAGACCTGGCGAGTTGGCGGAACCTACTCCCGGACCTCGACGGGGGACTCCATGGCGATCCACTCGCCATCGTCGGCGCCGCTGACCTCGTACCAGCCGTCGTCTCGGACCGTGGCGTCGAACGAGTCGAAGCGCATATGTTGGGGGGAGCGGGGCCGCGACGTGGGCGACCGTCCGCACCCATCGGTAGGCACCCAACCATTAAAAATGCACGGGCCAACTGATGAAAATAATTATCTCGTGAGTGGGAGGTTGTATCCGGTCTCGCGCTCGCAGACCGCATCCCAGGTGGCCTCGCAGCCACAGGAGACCTCGGCGAAGACGCCCGGGTCCTGCCGGAGGTCGAAATCCTTGATGGCGAGCTGCACCTTGTCGTCGCACTCGCCGCAGTTGTGGGGGCCGCGGTCGCTGCCGTGGCCGACCGGGTCTGAGACGACGATAGCGTCGACGTCTGCGGTAGCTTCCAGGACTTCGGCGACCGACCAGAGCCAGGGCGGCCGGTAGCCACCACGATAGTGGAGCTTGTCGACCATCGTGTACCGCTGGACGTTCGTCGGGTTCATCGAGATGGTGTGACAGCCGTCGACGGCCGCACACGCCCGGACGGAGTCCTTCATGTCCTGGACCGCCTCGGACTCGCTCAGGAAGGGCGGCTTCATGAGGAGGTACGCCTTCACGCCCGCGCCGACGTCCTTCGCCGCTTCGCAGGCGGCCTCGAAGTCCGTGAAGTCGAAGTACTTGTTCACGCAGTCGTGGCGCACGCGGTCGTTCGCCGTCTCGAGGCCGATGGCGACGTCCGTGGTGAGGCCGACGTCGACGAAGTCGCCGACGCGGTCGGCCTGCACGAAGTCGGGCAGGCTCTCGACGACGATGCGCTCGCGGTCCGCGAACGTCTCGGCGATGGCCTGCCGGGTCTCGGCTGGTACTTCGCGTTCGTCGAGGAACGAGCCACTCGTGTAGATCTTGATGAGGCCCGACTCGTCGTCAGCATTCTCGGCCTCGTGGTCGAGGCACGCGTCGATCTGCGCCATGAGGTCCTCGTGGCTGACGCTCCCACCCTCGACGGATTCGGCGACGTAGCCACACATCGTGCAGCCGCCCGCACGCGCCCACCGGCAGCCCCCGGTGTTGAGGATGATGGTGAGGGACTGGTAGACGCCGTCGGGCGTGTTGTCCTCGTCGAGCCAGACGCGGGTCGGCTCTCGCGGGTCGTAGGTCTCGTCGCGCTCCGCGCGGAGCTCCCGCATCACCGCGTTGTGCGCGTCCATCCCGCGACCCGCCTCGTGGGCCTCGGGCGTCGGTGTACTCATTGGGCGTGCGTAGTCCTCGCGCCCGTATATCGGCTTCGTTGCTGGGAGGGGAAGACGTAACGGCGTGTGTGACCACCCCACACGCATGGAGCGGCCGACCCGCCGGGAGATCCTCCGTGGTGCGCCAGCCGTGCTGGGCGCCCTCGCGGGGTGTGAAGGGCTCACCGGCCGGGAGTCGCGGACCACGATGACCACCGGCACAGCGACCGACACGACCACGTCCGCACCGCTGCGACGGCTCGAACTCCGGAACGAGACCGGTGCGACGCAGTACGTCTCGGTGGCGATCAGCGACGGTGCCGGCGTGCTCTCGTCGTCGACGGTTGCGGTGCCGGAGGGGACGTCGCGAACGCTCTCCCTGCCGACCCCGACGGGCGTTCTCAGCGTCGAACTCGAAACGACGGCTGGGCTCGCCGACACCCACCCGTGGGTCGTGGGCGACGCCTTCGACGAGCTCGTCGTCACCCTCACGAGTGGCGGCTTCGAGTTCGCGCAGTCGGCGTGGTGCGACCCGGACTGCACTCCGGTTTCGAAGGGCGGCACCGCGGCCGACTTCCCGTACTACGGGGGGCCGGTCTTCCAGACCTCATACTACGGCGCGAACGTCGTCGTGGAGAACACGGCCGACCGGACACTGGCCACCACCGTTCGAATCACCCACGATGGAGCGTCGATTCTGGACTACCGGTACGAGGTCCCGCCTGGCGTGACCCTCGAGTTCCCCGGCGTTCATTCTGCGGGAGAGTACACCGTCAGCGTCGAGACCGATGCCGGAACGACGTCGTACGAGTGGCGCCCGCCGAAGGAGCGCCGCCTCCAGGTCCGGCTCGCGGAGACCGGGGTCGGCGTATCTTGCGGGACGACGTCCCCGACGTTCATCCTGGCTAACAACGACGACGTCCCGCACCGGCTCCACGTGACGGCAGCAAGGCCGGGGTCTGACCGGTTGGTCCTCGACAAGTCGTTCATCGTCCAGCCGGGGGCCCGGTACCGGGAGCAGACGTTCTTCTCCGGCTCCGGACAGTACGACCTCCAGGTCGCCACCGCCGAAGGCGAGCGCACGACGTACGACTGGTGGCTGTGTCCGCCACGCGGCCCCACCGAGATCGCCGTCGAAGCGAACGGTACCATCCACGTCGTCCAGTACCAGCCCGGGGCGTAACCGGCCACACGTCCGCCCGGCGCAACAAAGCACGGCGTGCAGCACCGACGGCTCCGGTCGGCGGTCGAAGGAATTAGAGTGCGTGAGACGTAGACGCACGCATGACGCCGTCGCCGACGCGGCGCGACCTGCTCGCCGCGACCACGGCATCACTTGGCGCGCTCGCCGGTTGCGACGGATTCGGGGAACGCGACGAGACGCCGACACCGACCGACACCGACACCGAGACGGCGACCACGACGACGGTACCGCGCCGGTCGCTGGAGCTCCGGAACCAGACGCGGCACGCACAGTTCGTCTCCGTCGCGGTCCTGCGGGACGGTCGGGTGCTCGGCTCCGCGACCGTCGAGGTCGGCGCCCAGTCGAGTCGGACGGTCTCCCTCCCCGCACCGCCGGGCATCCTCGATATCGAGCTGGAGACCACGGCGGGACGGACAGCGAGTCATCCGTGGGTCGTCGGGGCGCGGGTGGGCGTCCTCGTGGTCACGCTCACGTCGAACGAGATCCAGTTCGGACAATGGGCCTGGTGTACGCCCGAATGCGCACCGCTCTCGACCGGTGGCACCGCGGCCGACTTCCCGTACGCGTCGGGGCCGGTCTCCCCCAAGGACCAGGGGTCGAACGTCGTCGTCGAGAACGAGACGCCGAGACGCCGGTCGGTCGACGTACAGATCCGTCACGACGGGACCGAGATCCTGCGGTACGGCTACGTGCTGCCGCCAGCCGTGTCGCTCGAGCTACCGGCCGTCCGGACGGCGGGTGACTACACCGTCACGCTCCGGTCCGACGGCGGACGGCACACCACCGACTGGACGCCGACACAGGAGCATCGGCTCCGACTCCGGCTCACCGGGGACGGAATCCGATCGACATGCGGTCGCGCGACCGCGTCGTTCGTTCTTCGGAACGAAGCGTCGGCCGTTCGGCGAGTGGACGTCGGCGTGGCCCGACCGTCGAGCGACCACTCGGTCATCCGGCGATTCTACGAGCTTCAGCCGGACGTCCTGGTGCGTGACCGCGCCGTCTACACCGGGTCGGGCCGCTATCGGCTCACCGTGTCACCGGCGTCCGGCGACGTGGTGACGGTCGACTGGTGGCTCTGTCCGCCGCTCGGCCCGACCGAGATCGTGGTGGAGGCGAACGGCGATATCAGAGTGGTTCAGCACGAGAACCAGGCCTGGACGCCGACGGTCGATTCACTCCCGCCGTGAGCGCGCCACCGCATCCGACGCCCGGGGCTGGACGAGAACGGCAGTCGCGGTCGCGCCGATGGACGCCCCAGCGAGGTTCGCGACGGCATCGAGTCCGCTGGCGGTCCGGAAGGGAAGCAGGAACTGCACGGCCTCGACCCCGAGTCCGAAGACGCTGGCGACGAGGACAGCGGTGAACGGGCGCCACCCGGCCCGGACGAGGAGCGCGCCGAGCACCGCGTAGCCGACCAGGTGGAGCAGGAGGTCGAGGGGAACCGTGCCGCCGTCAGACGGTGGTCCAATGAGCGCTGGCGGCGTAACCGACGCTACTCCCACGAGAAGCGCCCACACGATGGCAGGACCGATTGGGGGACGGCGGAGTGACACACCCCGTCGTTTCGGACCGGTACACTTCGACCTGTCGCACACCGACGTAACCAGTTTTGGTTACCTCTCCGAGGCAAGTACTACCTCATTTCGCGACCAACATAATGAACGACAGTTACCCATGACCGATCTTGGTGGATTCCACGACCACGTTGCGCGCATCGACCTCTCTGGCGGGGAGGTTGCGTACGAGTCCGTTCCGGACGAGGACGCACGAAAATACCTCGGCGCCCGAGGCCTCGGCGTCAAGTACGTCTTCGACCAGGGACCTGACGTCGACGCCGACAGCCCCGAGAACCTGCTCGCGTTCATGAACGGCCCCCTCACGGGCACCCAGGTACCGATGAGCGGCCGGATCGCCGTCTGTACGAAGAGCCCACTCACCGGGACCGTGACGGACAGCCACCACGGCGGCTGGTCGGGCGCCCGACTCAAGTGGGCGGGCTTCGACGGCCTGCTCTTCGACGGGGAAGCCGAAGAGCCCGTCTACGCGTACGTCGAGGACGGCGAGGTCGAACTCCGCGACGCGAGCCACATCTGGGGGTACGGCGTCCACGAGACCATCGACGAACTCGAGGACGAGGTCGGTGGCGAACGCGGGAAGAACTTCTCCTGCATGGCCATCGGACCCGGCGGCGAGAACGGCGTCCGCTACGCCTGCATCGTGAACGAGGACGACCGGGCGTCCGGACGTGGCGGCACGGGCTGCGTGATGGGCAACAAGAACCTCAAGGCCATCGTCATCAAGTCCGCGACGAAGATGCAGAAGCCAGCGGACAAGGAGACGTTCATGGAGGGCCACAAGCAGGCGATGACCGCCATCCGCGAGAGCGACATCACCGCCCCGAACGAAGGCGGCCTCTCGCTCTACGGCACGAACGTCCTGATGAACATCACGGAGGAGATGGACGGCCTCCCGACGAAGAACGGGGCGTACACGTCGACGAAATCCTACAACGACGCCGAGGGGACGAGCATCGACAGCGAGCACGTCTCCGGCGAGAACGTCCGCGAGAACATCCTCGTCGACGAACCCACCTGCCACTCGTGTCCCGTCGCCTGCAAGAAGGAGGTCGAGGTGCAGGTGAACCACAAGGGCGAGGACATGAACATCCGGATGGAGTCCTACGAGTACGAGTCCGCGTTCGCCCTCGGGCCGAACTCCGGGAGCGACGACCGCGACATGATCGCCGCCATGATCGACCGCTGTAACGAGTACGGCGTCGACACCATCGACATGGGGAACGTCATGGCGTTCGCCATGGAAGCCACGGAGAAGGGCTACATCGACGGTGAAGGCCTGGAGTGGGGCGACACCGAGACGATGATGGACATGATCGAGCGCGTCGCGAACCGCGAAGACGACCTCGCGGACATCCTCGCCGAAGGCCAGCGTCGCGCGGCCGAGGAGCTCGACGCGCACGACTGCCGCCTCGACGTCAAGGGCCAGTCCATCCCCGCCTACGACCCACGCTGCATGAAGGGCATGGGCATCGGGTACGCCACCTCCAATCGTGGCGCCTGCCACCTCCGTGGCTACACGCCCGCCGCCGAGATCCTCGGCGTCCCCGAGAAGGTCGACCCCTACGAGTGGGAGGGCAAGGGCGAGCTCACCGCGACCTTCCAGGACATGCACGCCATCAGCGACTCCTTCGACATCTGCAAGTTCAACGCCTTCGCCGAAGGCGTGGAGGAGTACGTCCTCCAGTACAACGGCATGACCGGCCTCGACCTCGGCGAGGACGAACTCATGGAGGCCGGCGAGCGCATCTACAACCTCGAACGCTACTACAACAACCTCAACGGCTTCGACGCCGAGGACGACAGCCTCCCCGCCCGATTCCTCGAGGACGGCATCCGCGGCCAGGGCGCCAGCGAGGGCGAGTACTGCGAACTCGAGGAGATGAAGGACGAGTACTACCAGCACCGTGGCTGGGTCGACGGCGTCGTCCCCGACGAAAAGCTCGACGACCTCGGCATCGACATCGGGCCCGGGACCGGTGTCAGCGGCGAGGGTGGGCACGCACCCGCAGACGACTAAATCGAGGCGCTACGCGCCTCGTTATTGCGAACGCTGAGCGGAGCGAGGCGTGAGCTGCGTCGTTCCGAGCGAAGCGAAGAACTACGTTTTCGAGAACGGGGAACGAAGTGACCCGTGAGCAGTTCTCTACGGGAAGCCCAGGATCGCAGGTAGCTACCGCACTTCCAGGTGGTCGCTCGCGCCGCCCCAGTCGAACTCGATCTCGATCTCTAGTTCTCGGTCGTCCTCGGCGCCTTCGTGTTCGACTTCGACTTCGATGGGTTCGGCGTATTCGAAGGGGATCTCCCAGCCGTCGCCGCCGACGGTGAGACTGGTGCCGGATTCGATCTGGTGGGCCATGTCGCGGAGGAAGTCGGCGGTGGTTTCGCGGTCGAGCGCGAGTTCGGCTTCGAACTCACCACCGGTGATGACGTGTTTGTCCTCGGTCTCGACGTCGTCGGCGTCCACCTCGATGACGTTCGCCGAGTCGCTGACCGTGGCTTCGACCGCGTCGTCGACCCTGGACGCCGCTTCGGCGTCGTCCGCCTCGTCCACCATCTCGGTGTCGGTCTCCTCCATCTCCTCGAAGGCGTCCTCGATGTCCTCGAACGCTTCGCTTTCGCTGGATTCGTCTGCCATGGGAGCGTGTTCCCGGGGGCGACACAAATACGGGATGGCCGTTTCAGCCCGGTTCAGAGGACGAGGAAGCGCACGACCCAGAGCCCACCCATGCCGGCGGTCATGGTCCAGAGCACGCTCTCGGTTCGCCACGCGACGGCCGCCGCGAATCCGCCGGCGACGAGTTTGTCGAGTGCGAGCGTGCCCGTGGTCGGGTCGGTCGCGAGGAACGATGGGGCGACCAGGGCAGCGAGGACGGCCGCGGGGACGAACCGGAGGGCTCGTTCGACGCCCGAGGGGACATCGTCGAGGCGGCCGAAGAGTGCGATGAACGAGCCACGGATGGCGAACGTCGCGACGCCGATGACGAGGATGGCGGCCCAGATGAGGACGCTCGAGTACTCAGTGGGCATCCGGGCCCTCCGTGGCGGACGTGCCAAGGCCGGCGCGCTCGGCGAGGACTCCGGCTAGGATGCCGATTGTCGCCCCGACGAGTAGGCCGAGGTTGAGCGGGAGGCCGCCTGCGACGACTGCGAGGGTGGCGCCGACGAGTCCGGCGACGATGGTCGCGCCGTCCTCCATCGCCGGCACGAGGAGGGCGAGGAAGACGAGCGGAACGGCGAACTCGAGGCCCCAGGTGTCCGGGACGCCGGCGCCGAGGACGTACCCGATGACCGTCGTGGCCTGCCAGGTGACCCAGAGCGTGAGCGCGGCGCCGAGGAAGTACCAGCGGCGGTCGATCGACTCGTCCCGGTATCTGGCGATCGAGAGCGCGTACGCCTGGTCGGTGAGAAGGTACGCCATGAGCGCCTTCCAGCGGGCCGGCTGGTCGCGGAGCTTCGGCGCGATCGAGGCCGAGTACATCATCATCCTGAGGTTGATGACGACCGCGGTGAGGATGACGACGGCGAGTGGCGAGTTCGCGCCGAGGAGGTCGATCGCGGCGAGCTGGGACGCGCCAGCGAACACGATCACGGAGAGCCCGACGGCGTGCTGGAGGCCGAGCCCAGCGTTCACCGCTGCGATGCCGGCGACGAGACCGAACGGAATGATGCCGAGGAGGAGCGGGAGACAGTCACGGACGCCCGTTCGGGCGTCGGGCGGAACCTGCATACCGTGGCAGAGTCCATCGACCGTGAAAACGCTGGCTCTCCCGGCAGGGCGAGTCGGGCATCTGACCGCGAGAACCGCAGGGCTCGGCCCGCCACGCGGGCCGTTTCCAAACGGTTTATACTTGGCAGGCGTGAATCCGGCGGTATGGCGAAAGAGCAGAAGGAAGTCCGGGATCTTCAGGAAGGCAACTACGTGATGATCGAGGATGCCGCCTGCAAGATCGACTCGTACTCCACTGCGAAACCCGGGAAGCACGGCAGCGCGAAGGCCCGCATCGAAGCGCGTGGCGTCTTCGACGGGAAGAAGCGCTCGCTGAGCCAGCCCGTGGACGCGAAGATCTGGGTACCGATGATCGACCGGAAGCAGGGCCAGGTCGTCTCGAAGGAATCCGACACGGTCGTGCAGGTCATGGACCTCGAGACGTTCGATACCATCACGATCCAGATTCCCGACGACGTCTCCGTCCAGCCGGACGACGAGATCGAGTTCCTCGAGTTCGAGGGGCAGCGGAAGGTCCTCCAGTAGACTCATGCTTCCCGGGGCGACCGCCGACCGCGACGATGCGGCGTACGTGGTCGTGGGCGCCCCACTCGACATTTCTACCTCGTTCCGCCCCGGCACCCGATTCGGGCCGGAGCGCGTCCGTCGATTCGCGCGGACGTTCGAGGACTATCACCACGAGTTCGACGCACACTTCTCCGAGCTCAGTGTCCACGACGCGGGCGACGTGCACGCCTGGACGAACGCCGAAGAGTACCTCGACTACCTCGAGGGCACGCTCCGGGACGTCCGCTGGGACGACGCAATCCCGGTGCTCGTCGGCGGCGAACACACCGTGAGCGTTGCTGGCGTCCGGGCCGTGGAGCCGGACGTCTACGTCGCGCTCGACGCGCACCTCGACCTCCGCGAGGCGTACGAGGGGAACGCGCACAGCCACGCGACGGTGACGCACCACGCGCTCCAGACCGCGGACGAGGTGGTCATCCTCGGAGCACGATCTGGTAGCGAAGCAGAGTGGGAGCGAGCGCGAGACGACGACGCGATCACGGTGGTGCAGCCCGAGGACGTCGCCGGCTGGATCTCGGGCGTGGACGACGCATTCGATGCGGACGCGTCGCTCTACGTGAGCGTCGACATCGACGCCGCTGACCCGGGGGTGGCGCCGGGGACGGGGACACCGGAGCCGTTCGGCCTCGATTCGCAGACGATGCGTGACGTGGTGCGGTCTATCGCACCCCGGGCAGATGCGTTCGACGTGGTCGAGGTGAACGACGACGATGATGGGCAGGCGGCGGTGCTGGCGGCGAAGCTCCTCCGGGAGTTCGTGTTCGCCCACGCCGCGCACGACTAACTAGTGGGTTTGGCGACAGTCGGTCGGGTTTTTGGCGGGCAGACGGTCGGTGCTGGCTGCTTCGTGGAGCGGCGGCCAGCGAGTCCCGGGCGGGTGACCGTGCAATCTCGCGACCGCCCGGGTCTGTGGTCAGCGCACACTGCTCCCTGGTCCCGTCTTCGTATTTGAACGCTCGGGGCGATGAGAGGTGTCGATGACGAGCCACCGGGTTACAAGCCGCTTGCAGTCCTCGGTGTGGGGTATGAAGGCTGCCGAGATCGCGGGACGATTCGACGAGGAGTTGCGGACCGAGGAGTACGCGCACGTCGACCCGTCGGCGAATGGGCTCCAGGTCGGTACCGGAGACCAGGAGGTGTCGCACGTGGCGTTCGCGGTGGACGCCGCCCAGGAGACGGTTGCGGCGGCGCGGGACGTTGGGGCGGACCTGCTCGTGACGCACCACGGATTCGTCTTCGGTGGACTCGATCGAGTCACTGGAGTGGAGTACGAGCGCATTTCGGGCCTCGTGGAGGGCGAGATGGCGCTCTACACGAGCCACCTCCCGCTCGATGGCCACCAGGACCTCGGGAACGCGGCGCGGTTGTGCGAGCATCTGGATCTCGGGAATCGGTCGCCGTTCGGCGAGGAGGGCGGCCTGTACCTCGGGCAGGCGGGCGAGTGGCCGTCGCCGCGCTCGGTCGATGACGTGGTCGACGCCCTCGCCGAGCTCCCGACCGGCGACCAGGACGTGCAGGTACTGGACTTCGGCCCGGCTGAACTCTCGTCGGTCGGGGTCGTGACGGGGAGCGGGACGGACTGGCTGGACGAGGCGGCGGCGAAGGACCTCGACGCGCTGGTCACGGGCGAGGGGAAGCAGGCGGCCTACCATCGGGCCCAGGAGCATGGAGTGACCGTGTTCCTCGCGGGCCACTATGCCACCGAGACAGGTGGTGTGCGGGCGCTGCAGGACCTCGTGGACAGCTGGGGGCTGGAGACGACGTTCATCGAGGCGCCGACCGGCCTGTAGTTCCGACTGCCAGGCGGCCTGGCAGCCAAACTGGCGGCGACGGCAATCGCGGCGTTCAAACCTCCGGCACGCACACCTCTTGCTATGAGCGGGGACGACGTCGACGACACCGGCGACCAGGAGACCGAGGCGACCGGCGAGGCTGGTGGCTCGGACGAGTACGAGACGCCGGCACGCGAGGAGTTCCAGCACGACCCGATCGGGCACACGCGGACGTGGCCGGGGATGACGGTCGGCGACCTCGCGAGCGAGTACGGGAACGCCGGCGGTGGGGCAGCGGACGTCCACCACGCCGTCGACGTCTACACCGAGATGCTCGACCGCGACGACGTCACGAACTTCTTCGGACTCGCCGGCGCGATGGTCCCCACCGGGATGCGGCAGGTCGTCACCGACCTCATCCGCGAGGGCCACATCGACGCGCTGGTCACGACCGGCGCGAACCTCACCCACGACGCCATCGAAGCCATCGGCGGCAAACACCATCACGGCAGTGATGCGCAGGACGGGAAGTCGACGCGGGAGCACGACGAACAGTTGCGGGACGAGGAGGTCGACCGGATTTACAACGTCTATCTGCCCCAGGAGTACTTCGCGCTCTTCGAGGCCCACCTCCGCGAGCACGTGTTCCCCGAGGTGGAGCGCACGGTCTCCATCCAGGAGCTCACCGAGCAGCTCGGGAAGGCGAACCTGGAGGTGAACGAGGCCGACGACATCGACGAGGACGCCGGCATCGCCGCGGCCGCGTACGAGCACGACGTCCCCATCTACGTCCCCGCCATCCAGGACTCGGTCCTGGGGATCCAGGCGTGGATGTACAGCCAGACGAGCGAGTTCACGCTCGACGCGCTGGCGGACATGACGCACCTCACCGACCTCGCGTTCCAGGCGGACAAGGCGGGCGCGATGGTCGTGGGTGGCGGCGTCCCGAAGAACTACGTCCTGCAGACGATGCTCGTCGTGCCAGACGCCTACGACTACGCCGTCCAGCTGACGATGGACCCCCCGCATACGGGCGGGCTCTCGGGCGCGACGCTCGACGAAGCGCGGTCGTGGGGGAAGCTGGAGAAAGCGGCCCGGAACGCGACCGTGCTCGGTGACGCGACGATTACGCTCCCGCTGGTGGTCGGGGGAGCACTCGATAGAATCGCAGAGTAATCGACGCGCGAACCTCCGTGTCGGACGGCTGACGCCGAGTTCGCTCAGTCCTCGTAGCCCATATCCTCTGCTTCGTGCTCGAAGACCTTCTCTGCGAGCGTGGGGACGAACGTCCCGATGTCGGTGACCATGCCGACAGCCTGTGCGCTCCCTCTATCGAGGAGTTGCGTGACGGTGGCCGGATTGATGTCGACACAGACGGTCTTCGTCGTGGACGGCAGACAGTTGCCGACGGCGACACTGTGGAGGAGGGTGGCCATCATGAGCACGAGGTCGGCGTCCTGCGCCTGCCGGCGGAGGGCGTCCTGGGCCTCGATGCTGTCGGTGATGGTGTCCGGGAGCGGGCCGTCGTCGCGGATGCTGCCGGCGAGGACGTAGTCGACATCGTTCTGGACGCACTGGTACATGACGCCCTCGGTGACGACGCCGTCCTCGACGGCCGGCTGGATGCCGCCGGCGCGGATGATCTCGCTGATGGTGTAGATGTGGTGCTTGTGGCCCTTCCGGGGGTGTTCGAGGGTCTCGACGTCCATGCCGAGGCTGGTGCCGTAGAGGCCGCGTTCGAGGTCGTGGACGGCGAACCCGTTGCCAGCGCTGAGCGCGTCGACGTACCCGGCCTCGATGAGGGCGGCGAGTGCGTCGCCGGCCCCGGAATGGATGAGCGCAGGCCCGACGACGGTGAGGACGTTCCCGCCAGCTTCTTTGGTCGCGACGATCGATTCGGCGACCTGCTCGATGAGGCTCTCGCTCGGCCGCTCGCTGGAGACGCCGCCCTGCATGAAGCCGAAGGGACCCTCGCTGCCACGGGGGCGTTCGGGCGGGTCGACACGCACGCCCTCCTCGTCGGTGACGACGAGGTCGCCTTCCTCGATGGCGTTCAGGACCTTCGTATGGGCGCGGGTTGGCTCGTCGGAGTCATCGACACCCGTAACGACGATGGCGCAGTCCATCTCGATGTTCTCGACCTCGACCCATTCGCCATCGATGCGGACCTGGGTCGGGTGGTTCGTGGTCGAGTAGAATCCGGTCGGGACGACGCGGTCGGCGGGCGCTGGCAGGAGTGTTGCATCCGGCGGGTTCGGAAGGTGGGCGCCATGCTGGTGGAGTTCGTGGAGGATCTCGCGGAGCGTGGCTTCGTCCGGCGCCTCGACGAGCATCCGGCAGTACGACTCCTCGTCCTTGGACGTCCCGACGTCGAACTGTTCGACGTCGAAGTCGCCGCCGAGGTCCATCACCGCGCCGAAGCATTGCTGCATCGCGCCCGAGTCGATGATGTGTCCCTCGAGTTCGATCGTGCGAGCGACGGTCATGGTCGTACCTGTGCACGCGTCGGCTTAAGCCGTCCCCCGGGGACGGATGTTGCCGGGCGATGGTTGGAGGGTCGAGTCAGTCCTCGAGGAGGCCAACGGGCCCGTCTCGTTCGCCGAAGGCGTGCGGCCGCCAGCGGATCGCGGTGTCGATGTCCGCCCAGGCGTCGAGCGCCTCCAGGCGGTACTTCGCGAACGAGGGGTTTCGGGCGAGTTCGAGTTCGGCGAGCGCGATACGGACGGGTTCCTGGAGGTCGTGCCACTGGGTGATGCGTTTGACGTCAGTGGCGTCGCCGGATCCCTCGAACACGACTTCGTCACGGTTGATGTCCTCGACCCGGCCGTACTCGTATCGCGTCCAGACCGCGTAGTCTCCGAACGGGACGGTGCGAGTAGGGCTCTTCGGGCGACGGTAGAGGACGCGGAAGCGCTGGTCGGGTTCGTCGCCGTCCCAGACGTACCCCCGGCTCAGGAGTCGGATGGTGGTGTCGAATCGGAGGTCGAGGTCGAACTGGAAGTAGGCGTGACGGTAGTTCGCGTTCGGGAACTCGTCCGCGAGCTCCTCGGGCCCGAGCACGACGGCGTCCTGGTAGGAGAGTCGGGGGCCGGCATCCCGGGCTCGTTCGAGCGTCGGTGGGATCGGTTCCGGGGGTGGCCGGTGCTGTTTCCCGCCCCACGCCTCCGGGTTCGCGTCGTGTGGGTCGATCCAGGCCATAGTGGAGTGTCACCGAGCCCCACGAATAACTGTTCTCCCGGCGTGGTCAAAATTGAGAATCGGTCGGCGCGCGTCAAGCGAGGTCCGTGAGCGTCGTCTGGATGGCGGCCGACGGGTACACGATCTCCATCGGAAGCTGGCGGTCGTCCGTCGGCGGAACGTCCGGCATCGTCTCGAGCTGCTGGTCGTCGCGGGCGGCCGTAACGGCGGCGACCATCGCGTCGAGGACGTCGTGACGGCCCGACACGCGGGGTGCGTACTCGGGCGTCGCGTACGTCTCCCGGACACGCTCGTAGACGTCGGCGAGTTCGGGATGTTCGGCCGTGAGAAGGTCGAGGCGCTCCTCGACGCCCGCATCCGTGCGCTTGCCGTACCGGAGTGGGTCGCCCTTCAGGGCGCGGAAACACACCTCGGGGTGGGTCTCGCGGATGCGGTCCCGGGCACCGGGGTAGGTGTCGAGGAACTCGTCCACCTCCCGGATTCGGGGGACGATGGCCCACGCCTGGTTCTGGATGCTGTAGCCCGCTTGCTCGTTGATCGCTTTCGCTGCGTCGAGGTTCGGCTCGTAGACGGCGTCCCGAACGGGGGTGTAGAAGATGCTGCGATGACGGCGGCCGAGGTACTCCTTCGCGAGCTCGTCGCAACGCCGACGACCCTGTTCGACCGACGGGAGCCCGATCGGGATGTCGACGAGGATGCGGTCGGCGTCGCTGTGGTACTTCCAGACGCTCCAGATGGTGGGATAGAAGCCGGCCTCCCACTCGCCGTCGCGGCGCAGGACGGCGAACCAGCCCGTCGCCGCCCAGTCCACCCCGACGAACGTGCCCATACAGGTGGGACACGACGGCGACTACTAGTACTTCACGCAGCAGCGCCGAGAGGCTGGGCCCATGGACCTGGCCCGGGAACGCCGAGGGGACCGGGGTCCGGCTCCCGTAGACCTTTGCCGACACCCTGTGAAGATGTTCGTATGGAGACGCGACCACTCGGCGAGACGGGACACGAGAGCTCGATCCTCACCTTCGGCACCATCGCCCTGGACTCGCTCGGTCAGGAGGCGGCGAACGAGATGGTCGAGGACGTGCTCGACGCGGGCGTGAACCACTTCGACGTCGCGCCGTCCTACGGCGACGCGGAGCTGAAGCTCGCACCGAAGCTCCAGGAGCACCGCGACGAGATCTTCCTCGGCTGCAAGACCCAGGAACGCTCCTACTACGGCGCGTGGGGGAACCTCCATCGCTCGCTCGAACGCCTCGGTGTCGACTCGCTCGACCTCTACCAGTTCCACGCCGTCACCCGCTACGACCAGCTCGACGCCATCACGGGCGACGCGACCAGGGAGCGGGGCGAAGGCGAGCAGGGCGGCGCCCTCCAGGCGTTCCGCGAGATGCAGGAGGAAGGCTATATCGACCACATCGGGCTCACGAGCCACGGGGACCCGAGCATCATCCGGACCGCGATGAAGCGCATCCCCGAGCTCGAGACCGTGATGTTCCCGTTCAACGCGACCATCGACGCCAAGGCGGGCCCCGAGTACGACTACCGGAGCGTCCTCGAGATGGCCAACGAGAAGGGGATCGGCACGCTCTGCATCAAGGCGTTCGCGAAACAACCCTGGCCCGAGGAGATCCCGGAAGACGAGCGCCCGTACGCCACCTGGTACGAACCATACGACGACCCCGACGACCTCGAGGAGTGCCTCCGCTACGCGCTGAGCAACGGCATGACGAGCATTCCGAGCGCCGGCGACCCGAAGCTCGTGCCCGCCATCCTAGAAGCCGCCAAGCACTACGAACCGCTCCCCGAGGACGAACAGGACGCCGTCAGGACGGACCGTGAGGACGAGGACTCGCCCGTCCCCGCACCCTGACCGAACACCACACGACCCCGCCGGCTACAGTGACACCCAGCTCGCCGCGTAACCCCTAAACCACACCTCGACCTACGACTCACCGGCCGATGACGATGCCACCGGGCAGACCGCGGGCTGGCACCCACGGGATGACGAGCCCTATGAGTGCCGAGGCCGATCTCGAAAACGAGTAGCGACGGCGCACCGCCGCCTGCGGACCAGCGTCTGCCCGCGAGTCACGACGGTTGCCCGACGAAGGCGACTCAACAGCCCAGGTGAACGCGTTCGAGTGAGCTAGGGGAGTAAGTGCTGTGTCGTCAGTTACCGCCGGTCAGCGGCCGGTTCAGGCCCTTCCCGGCTGCCGCGATGAGCAGCAGGGCGAACACCGCGACGACGAGCCAGCGGCCCGTCTGGGAGGTGACGGCGGCGATGAACAGGTCGAGGAGGTTGAAGCCGACCGCCTGCCCGAGCGCGAAGAGGAACAGGACGAAGCCGACGGTGACGATGCCGGTGCGGAGTGCCGCCGACGCGAACCAGCCTGCGGCACCTTCGTGGTCACCGCCTTGCTGGGCTCCCTGGCCGCCTTGCTGGGTGCCCCGACCGCCCTGCTGGGGGTTATTCGACCCACTCCGGCCTTGCTGGCCGGCCGTTCCGTCGGACCCCGCGGGTTCCTGTGGCTGCTGTGCATCTCGTCCGTCCGACCGGTCGCCGGCAGGTGGCGGTGTCATTGGTGGCTCCCTCACCCGAGGTGACGTCGCCGACCGTCGTTACTAGTGGCCAGGTAAGCCCGGTTCCACTGGGACCTGCCGAATCCGTCTCAGCCGGCGAATGTGGCCGAGTACGGGGGCCGACCGACGACTATCTCGCTAACCCGACGTTAACGCGCGAAACAGTCGTGCCGGTCGCGAGAGATGGGTCTTTGGTCGTGGCGTCCCCAGCACGAGTAACTGCATGACTGTCGCCCTCATCGGGGTCGGCGCGGACACCACGAACGCGAGCCCCACGCCACGCATCGACGAGGCGGGCAGCTTCGAGTACGTCCCGATTCCGGAAGCCGAGGGACCCGACGGAACCACCGAGTCGCTGACGTACGGCACCGCACCGCTCCGGCAGCGCGAGGGGACGCTGGCTGATATCCTCGACACCATCACGCCGGGGTGGGACGGTAGCGAGACGCTGAACGGAGAGGCGCTGGCCGACTGGCCCCTCCACCACGACCCGAACCTCGACGCGCTCACGTACGGCGAGACGAACAGCCGGGGCGCGTACACGAAGCGCCTCCGGGCGCTGGAACCAGGCGACCTCGTCGCGTTCTACACGGGTCTGCAGCGCTCGCCCGACGCACCGCGACACCGGTACATCATCGGGTACTTCACGGTGAACGCGGTGCTGGACTGCCAGCGGGTCGAGCACGACGGCGAGACGCGGCGGTTCAGCGAACTCCCCGATGACGTCCAGACCGAGCTGCTCGAGGTACACGCCGAGAACGCGCACGTGAAGCGCCACCGCGCGACGGGCAAGTTCGCAGCGCCCGACGACGGTCTCGTCATCGTCGACGGCCAGGAGCCCGGCGGCTTGCTGGAACGGGCGTTCCGGATCAGCGAGCAGCACGCCAGCGGCCACCACTACCTCACGGATGTGCTGGAGGAACGCTTCGCCCCCGAGCCCGGCGGGAATCCCGACCGGAACGCGTATCTCGGTGGCATCAAGAACGCCCACCGCCTCGACGTCGACCCGGAACTGTTCCGTTCGATCGTGGAGCGACGGGTCGAGATTGACTAGTCCCGGGCCGCGTTCCGTTTCGCCCAGGGTCTGAGGATGGCGTAGATTGCGTCGATGGCGGGGACGTCCACGTCGTGCTGGTCGGCCCGGCGCCGGATCGCGCCGTGGAGGGCGTCGAGCTCCATCGGCTTGTCGTGGGTCATGTCGTAGTGGAGCGACGAGTAGGTGTCGGGGCCGAGGTCCTGAGCGAACGAGAGCCAGTGCGCGACGAGGTCGTCGCGAACGTCGATGTCGGCTGCGTCGGCGACCGCCGCCACCTCCTCGAGGACCTGCCGGAAGAGCGCCCACGACTCCGGGGTGTCCCGGATCTCGCCGAGTGGGAGGCGGACGGCGGCGGTGAGGCCGCTGAGTGCACAGATGAACGCGGCCTTCTCCCAGAGGTCGACCTGGATGTCCGTGGAAAGCGTGGCGTCGACCTCGGCGCGCTCACACCAGTCGAGGAATCGTTCGGCGCGGTCGGTGCGGTCGCCGTCGAGTTCGCCGAAGATGATGGACGCGGGGCCGCCGGTGTGTTCGATGACGCCGGGATCGGCGATGGTGGAGAGGATGTACGTGACGCCGCCGAGCACGTGGTCACGGCCGAGGACGTCGACCAGCGCGGGTTCGTTGTCGAGGCCGTTCTGGAGGGAGATGACGCCGGTGTCGGGGCCGACGAGCGGGTCGGCGGTGCGGGCGGCGTCTTCGGTGTCGAAGGACTTCACGCAGAACAGGACGTAGTCACAGTGGCCGATGTCCGAGGGGTCGTCGGTCGCTGGAAGGTCGACGTGGAAGTCGCCGTGAACGCTCTCGACGGTCAGGCCGTCACGCTGGAGAGCGTCGAGGTGTTCGCCGCGGGCGATGAGATGGACGTCCGCGCCCGCCTGCGCGAGGCGACCGCCGTAGTACGCGCCGACGCCGCCAGCCCCGTAGATCGCGACCTTCATGCCCGACACAGCGCACTGCCGGCACATAGTGGTTCGTCTCGCGGCGGACTCGTTTCGACAGCGACCCCCTGTCGCACACCCCGGGCTGTCGTTCCCACACTACTGCCCGGCGAAGTCGACATCCCCGAACTGCACAAACGGTCGGAACACCGGAAGATTCGTGCTGTTACGTCGGCCCTCCCCGACGAATCAGAACGTTCGTGGCCAGATATCCAGTATTCCATATTGATTGCGGACGAATATCCACGAAACAGCCCTCGTGGTACCACGTCTCTCGCAAGCCTTTTTAAGTCACTCCTCGTTTGTTGAATTGCAATGGCAAACGGTAAGGTTGATTTCTTCAACGACACAGGCGGCTACGGTTTCATTTCCACCGAGGACTCGGACGAGGACGTTTTCTTCCACATGGAGGACGTTGGCGGCGAGGATCTTACGGAAGGCACCGAGATCGAATTCGAAATTGAGTCGGCCCCCAAGGGCCCGCGCGCGACGAACATCGTCCGCGTCTAATTTCAGACACTACCCGGCCGCATCCGCGGCCACCGCAGTTCGGATTTTTGCGTACACCCCACAGCATTCGAGCAACGGCACCACCGACGTGAGTCGTGATATGTCGGCGACTCCCTGTCACTAGAACCGACCGTAGCGCCGTCATGCGGTTGTTCTACGGACATTACAATCTGTTGGCCATTCCGGGACACGACGTGTTTTTCACCCTGGGACTGCAACCCAGCATCAACGCGGTCCCCGCCATGTCAGACGACCATCCCCCTGTCCCCGGCCAGCCCCTGCCCAGCGACCGGCGCACCGTGCTCGTCGCTGGCGACGGCGTGGCCGGGCTCGCCACCGGCCTCGCACTCGACACCGCCGGCCACGACGCCTCGGTCTATGGGTATCCCGCACGGGGCGTCCAGCGTGGCCCGCTCGATGCGTTCGTGGCGGACGCACAGCTCCAGGGCTACCTGCACGCCCACGACCTCGGAACGAACGACGCACTCACGACCACCGCCTCCGAGTACCGATACCTGAGCCCCGACGGCTCGATCGAGGCGGCGTTCGGCGTGGACCTCCACTTCAGCGCGACGGACACCCTCTCGAACCGACTGCAGAGCGCGCTCCCCGACGACGTCATCGCGAGAGACACACAGATCCAGGAACCGTCACGGGACCACCGGGACCCGCCCGGTCATGACACAGGGGCGCCCGCACGCCTCACACTCGAGGACGGTCGCACCGTCGAGGGAGACCTCCTCGTCGGGGCGGACGGCTGGCTCTCACCCACCCGTCGCGCACACTTCCCCGACGTCAGACCCGACTACGCCGGTTACGTGTCCTGGCAGGGCACGCTCCCCGAGTCCGCCATCCCGCACGACCTCACGGCCCGGTTTGCCGACGCACTCACCGTCTCTCGGGGGAACCGGGACCTCCTCGCCGCGATGGTCCTCCCCGGACCCCACGGTGGTACTGCGGCCGGTGACCGCCGTGTGCACTGGGTCTGGTACACGCCCGTGCCCGACCGCGACCTCGGCACCGCACTCACCGACCGAACCGGCCGCAGCCACGACACCGCCGTCCCACCCGGGATGCTGCAGGACCGATTCGTCACCGCGCTCCACGACGACGTCGCCGAGCACGCGCCCGCGTTCGCTCGACTCGTTCGCGCAACCCCCGACCCAGGGATGACGCCGGTCGTCGACCTCACCGTCCCCAGCGCCGTTGTCGAGCGGACCGTGCTCGTGGGCGACGCCGCATTCGCCACCCGGCAACACACCGGCGCCGTCACCCCGAAGGCGTTCAGCGACGCCGCAGCACTCGCCACCGCACTCGACCGCTACGAGAACCTCGACGACGCGCTCGCGGACTGGCGCGACAGCCAGGATGCCATCGGGCGACGCCTCGTCGAACAGGGCCGACGGACGGACCTCGACCGCCTCGTCCGGCGGCCATAACGGCGTTTGCTTCTCGAGACAGCGCCCGCTACACTGCCGGCTGTCACCGGACCACAACCGGCCAACAGACCCGGAGGAAGAACGCCTAAACCCCCTCCCAGAGTACCATGCCGTATCAGTGGTCCCCAACCCCGTTAGTGGCCTCCTCACCGCCATCGGCGTCCTCCTCTCGCGGCTCGGCCTCATCTCCGAAGCCCGCGCCCGGCGGACGGCCGAGCTCGCGTGGCCCCGAATCGTCACCGGCCTCGCCCGCATGTCGAAGAGCGCCGCCGACGTCGCCATGGTCGGCATCGCACTCGGCCCCGCCGCCATCGCCGGCGTCGGCTTCGCCGGCCCCTTCTGGGGCATCGCGTTCAGCATCGGCGGCGGATTCGCCGCCGGCACCATCGCGCTCGTCTCCCAGCGCTTCGGCGCCGAAGCCTACGACCGACTCGGGCAAGCCATCCGGTCCAGCGTCGCACTCGTCGCGATCATCACGGTGCCGTTCAGCCTGCTGTTCTGGCTGTTCCCCATCGAACTCGTCTCCGTCCTCACGGACGATGCGACCGTCATCGCGTACGGTGCCGACTACCTCCGCATCCTCGCGCTCGGCGTCCCCTTCGCGTCCCTGAACCTCATCGGGAGTCGCGCGCTCATCGGCGCCGACGATGCCTGGACGCCCATGGTTCTGCGATCCAGCGGTGCCGTCGCCAACATCGCCCTCAACGCCGTCTTCATCTTCGGCCTCGGCTTCGGCGTCGTCGGCGCCGCCTGGGGCACCGTCCTCAGCAACATCCTCGTCACCGCAGCATTCATCATTGGCCTCGGCCGCGGCCACCTCCCCGGCATCGGCGACTTCCCCATCACCATCTCCCCATTCGGTCGGTACGTCGACCGCAACGAGTTCCGCGACCTCGTCGAGATCGGGCTCCCCGTCATCGGCCGGAACTCCATCTGGACGGTCGCCCAGTTCCCCGCGCTCGCCTTCGTCGGGCTCTTCGGCCCGACCGTCGTCGCCTCCTACATCATCGCCCGCCGCATCTGGGGCCTCATGAACACCCCCGGCTGGGGCTTCGGCCTCGCCGCCTCCAGCCTCGTCGGCCAGGAACTCGGCCAGGACGACGAAGACGCCGCCGAATCCTACGGCCACGAGATCGTGCGCTTCTCCACCGCCACCTACATCGTCGCGGCCATCCCCGCCGTCCTCTTCGCCGAACGCATCGTCGGCCTCTTCGTCGGCTCCGCAGACGACCCCGCCATCCCCGTCGCCGTCACCCTCGTCTACGTCGCCGCCATCGCCATCATCCCCCAGGGCGTCTCCGCCGCCGTCGCCGGCGCCCTCGACGCCACCGGCGACACCCGCTGGCCCTTCTACAGCCGCGTCCTCGGCATGTTCGGGTTCTCCATCCCCCTCATCTACCTCGGCGCCACCACCTCCCTCGGCCTCCTCGGCATCTACCTCTCCTTCCTCGCCGAAACCCTCGTCCCCGCCGCCATCAACTACTACCGCTTCACCACCGGCAAATGGAAAGCCATCAGCCGAAGCTACCGCCCAGAACAGGCCTCCGCCGACTGAACACGCGACGTTCTGGGTGCCGCGCTGCTGTGCGGTCGCCGCGCCCGCCGTGGCGCGGCCCGCGGTTGCATTGGCTGTGCGGAGGCGGTGCGGAGGCTGGGGCAGTGGGAGGACTGAAAGGGGGCGGCTCGGTCGTGGAGCGAGAACCCGCAAGCACCGAGCGAAGCGAGGAGCGCAGCGCGGTTCGCAGCCCACGAGCGAGCCGGCGGGCTTTCAAACGGAATCAGGCCTGGACAAAACACGCGATATTTTCTGTATTCATCCAGTACAGACCGAATCAACTGAATTCAAATCGAATACTCAGATTTCAAATTTTATTGACCGAGTTCGGAACGTGTCGGTGAGTTACAGAAGATATCTAGATGCTCGAACAGAGGCAGTTCGTCAGCGAACAGTAGACTCACTGAATGAAACAGGCGAATATTCAGCTCCACATCTGCGTACTCCGAAAGCCCCCTCGTTCTCGCGCCCGCTCGCCAGGATATCGCTCTCTCCGGTCGCGATAGAGCCTGCCGAAGCGGAGCGCGAGAACTCGGCCCCTTTCGAATTCCCACCCCACACCGACACCCACCAGCCGGACGAACCACCGACACCCACCAGCCGGACGAACCACCGACACCCACCAGCCGGACGGATCAGCGGAACCACGTGGTTCGTCTCCCTGCCGGAACCGCCGGGCTGTCGGACGAATCATAAAGAGGCGTTTTTCAGATCGCCATCGCGAGCGCCCAGACGAGGAGGGCGAAGATGACGAGGTCGGTGATGCCGATGGCGACGTACTTTCCGCGGATGCCTGGTGGTCGCTTGCGTTTGCGTTCGGAGCGCGTAAGCACCGGGCCGGAGTGCATCTCGGGGCTGCCGCTGCCGCCGGTGCCGTACTCGTCGCCGCCGACGACCTCGACGATCGGGCCGGCGCCCCGGATCTGGCGGGCGAGTCGCACCGTTCGATGGCCGAGCGCGTCGAGTGCGCGGGCGGTCGTTCGGACGGCGGTCGTCACGAGGAAGACGAGCATCCGGCCGAACTCCCAGAGCGCGTGCGCCGGGGACTCGACGCCGTCGCTGCTGGAGGTGTTTCGACCGCGACTCCCCGAGCGACCGCGGGAGCGCGACGACCGGCTGGACGATCTGGACGACCGCGATGAGCCCGACGAGGTGCTGCTGGTGCTCGTGGCCGGCGTGGAACTGTCGGAGTTCGCGGTGGCGAGCACGTCCTCCGCCGTCGGCACGGGCTCGTCCTCGCCCCCGTCGCCGCCCTCGCCGTCGGCCGAGTCGCCGCCACCCGTAGACTCCCCGTCCGTCGCCTCGTCGGTGCCGTCGCCGTCGTCCCCCTCCCACTCGTCTTCGTCCGGCGCCTCGAACGCGCCACCTTCGCCGGCCTTCTGGAGCCTGGAGATGAGTTCGTTGCTGACCGTCTTGAGCTCGGGTCGGTCGAAATCCTCGAGCCCCGGGGTGGCGCCCGCGTCGAACGTCCGCTTCCGTCGGAACTGGACCTTCTGCGTCTTCCCGTCCCAGTCCGTCATCATGAACGCCTGCCCGTCGTTCAGGTCGGGGACGTCGTCCGCGATGTCCTGGCCGAGGACCTTCGCCACGACGCGCGTGTCGTTCTCCCAGGTCAAGCGGTGCCAGATGAGCCAGTCACACTGCGTGATGAAGTCCTTGTCCACCGCCGCCGGACGCTGGCTGAGGCCACACATCCCCAGGCCGCGCTTCCGCCCTCGTTTCGCGACACGGATGAGCATCTCGCCGAGGTCGTCGAGCCCACCCTGCTCGGGGATGAACTCGTGTACCTCCTCCACCAGCAGGAGGAACGGCGTCTGCAGCTCCTTCTCCTTCGCGAACAGGTGCTTCGTCACGCCTTTGATGAGATCGTCCGCCGTGTTCCCCTCCAGATACCCTGAGACGTCCAGAATCACGGGGACGTGCTCCTCTAACGCGATCATCGCGATCGCCTCAGCGTGCTGTGGGCCGACCTGCACGTCACAATCCTGGTCCGCCCCAACGTGCAGGAGCTCGTAGGACTCCTTCAGGCCGTAGTACTCCCCGTCCGTGTCCACGATCAAGAGCGGGATGTTCCGGTCGAGGAGCTCCTCGGCGAGCACACTCGCCGTGTTGGACTTCCCGCTCCCGGACTTCCCCGTGACGAACCCGCGACCCGTCACGACCTCCATCACCGGAAGCGAGGTCTCGCCATCGTCACTGACGACGACGTCCTCGTCCACGTCTGCCATTGATAGGTGTTCAGTGTCCCGGGGATATATGTCTCCTGCTGCTAGCAGAATCAGTCTGACGTGTGTCTGACGTAAGTGATTGTAGCCGTTCTATCGTTGTTTCAGCCGCCTTGGAAGCCCTTGGCGTTCTCGTGCCCGCACGCTGGCATATTCGCTCACTCCGTTCGCGAATAGTGGCCACCGTGCGAGGCCGGCGTCTCCGTCGCCCACGAGAACGCCAACCCCTTCCAGTCCCCCCACCGCACCGTCCCGACCACCACCGCACCGTCCCGACCACCACCGCACCGTCGCCAGGGACACCGATAGCCGAATCGGTGCCGCCCAGTTTCCCATATCCTTTTAGCGGTTCACTGCATCGCGTTCGAGCATGGACCTCCGTTCGGTCGTCGAAAGCGACGTGTTCCGGGTGAGCGTGCTCGTCGTGTTCTTCTCCTTCCTGCTCACGGCCGCCCTCTACGGCGTTGTCGCCGTGTTCGTCGAGGGCGTCACCGGGCTCACGGGGCGTATCCCGTACTACGTCGTCGTCGGCGCCATCGTCTTCGTCGTCTCGATGTTCGTCCTCGAGGACCCCTCCGAGTCGGGTCTCCCGATCATCACCACCACGACCGGGCTTGGCGTCACCGGTTTCCTCCTCATCGGGTTCGCATACGAGGGCGTTCGCTTCGGCTGGTACAACCTCACCCAGCTCTTCTCATCGAAACTCGTCCTCTACTTCCTCGCCGCCGCGCTCATCTGCACCGCCACAGGGTACTGGGCGCTCCACCACTGGCGCGAGTTCGCCGAGCCCCCGGCGGAGACCGAGTAGCCGTTCGCGACCCGGCTGCTACCCGACGGCCAGCCGACTGCCAATCGAGTCCCGCGAAATCAGCCCGAGTACCAACCCCTTTGGCGCTGGCCGTCCAGCCCTCCGCCAATGCATCTCGCGCGACTCCAGACGGACGACGGCGACACCATCGAGGGCGACCTCACCGATGGCACCATCACGACCGAGGGCGGCGACGAGTACGTCGTCGGCGAGGACGGTGAGCTCCTCGCCCCCTCCGAGCCGTCCGTCTTCTACTGTGTCGGCCGGAACTACACGGCGAAGATCGACCAGATGGAGTACGAGATTCCCGAGATTCCGGACTGGTTCATCAAACCACCTGTCTCGCTACTCGCGCCGAACGCCGACATCGAGTACCCGACGTGGACGACCGAACTCACCTACGCGGGCGAGCTCGCCGCCGTCATCGGGGAGGAGTGCCACGAGATCAGTGAGGACGCGGTCGACGACCACGTCCTGGGGTACACCATCCTGAACGACCTCGACGCGCTCGACCAGGAGCGCCGAACAGCCAGAAAAGCCTTCGACGGCTCCGGGCCCCTCGGCCCCGCCATCGCCACGGGCGTCGACCCGACGAACATCGACATGACGACGCACGTCGGCGGCGAACTCCGGCAGGAAGCGAACACGGAACAGATGCTGTTCGGGCCGCGGGAGGTCGTCGCGTTCATGAGCGAGCGCTACACCCTCAGGCCCGGCGACGTCATCTCCTTCGGGAGTCCCGCCAATCCGGGGAATCTGCAGGTCGGGGACGACGTCGAGATCTGGTACGAGGGCATCGGCACCCTCGAGAACACGGTCGTGGCGCCGGAATAGGGCGGGAGACGACACCCGGTTCGGCAGAACCGGCGAGTTACTGCGCGGTCGAGATTATCTCGACGACGTCCCGGGATTCGAGCTCGTGCCCGGACCCGATCTGGCGCTTGCTCCGACAGTCGAGGGCGTGGAGGAAGCCGTCGCCGATGTCGCTGTGGAGGTGGTACGCGAAGTCCTCCGCCGTCGAGCCGGGTGGGAGGAGGAAGCAGTCGCGGAACGGCCCCTTCTTCCAGTCGCCGTTGGCGGTGCCGGGGAAGACCGGCACGGCGCCGAGGACGTCGAACAGTGCGGACTCGATGGCGGCCTGGACACCGGTGCCGTCGTACTCGTTGATGTAGTCCCGAATCTGCTCCAGGCCCGCCTCTTGCTCGGGGTTGACGTCGCCGGTGAGCGTGAAGTCGCGGTCGCCGGGGCGGTAGTCGAGGACGCCCTGCTCGTCGGCCTGCTTGAGCGCCTTCTCGGCGTGGGCGCTGCAGGGAACCATGGTGAGGTGGTCGTACTCGGGGTCGGCCGTGATGGCCTCGAAGTTCTCCTTCGCGGCGGGGGTGTCCATCTTGTTCGCGGCGATGACCATCGGCTTCGTGCGCTTCCGGATCTCCTGCGCGAGGTCGAAGCGGTCGTCCGCGTCCCACTCGTCGGGGTCGAGGTCGAGGCCGACGGCGAGGATCGTCTGCTTGATCTCGTCCTTGTTCGTGCGGAACGCGCTCATCTGTTCGGCGAGTTCGACCTCGATCTCGACCTCCTCCATGTGGCGGCCCTCGTAGCGCTCGATGCCTTTCTCGAGGATGCCGAGGTACCACTGGTCGAGTTCGTCCTCGAGGAAGTCGATGTCCGTCCGGGGGTCGTGGCCCTCGGTGGGTTCGCCCTCGATGTCGGTCGTACCTGAAAAGTCGACGACGTGTACGAGGACGTCGGCTTCGTTCAGGTCGGTGAGGAACTTGTTCCCCAGGCCCTTGCCCTCGTGGGCGCCCGGAATCAGGCCCGCGACGTCCACGAGCTTCGACGGCACGAACCGGGTGTGGTCGCGGCAGAACCCGACGCTCGGCTCGCATTCCTCGTCGAACTCGGGCGCTGCGCAGTCGACGCGGACGTAGGCTTCGCCGACGCTCGGGTCGATGGTCGTGAAGGGGTACGCACCCTCCGGGACATCGTTCATCGTCGCCGCATTGAAGAAGGTCGACTTGCCCACCGAGGGCTTGCCGACGAGACCGATGGAGTAGCTCATTGGTCGGTGGAGGCGCTTTACCCCTAAACGGGTTTCTACACCGAATCGGTGTGTGAAACGATGTCGCAGCACACGGTGGTCGGGTGCGCTCGACCCGTCGTGTTCTCAGTCGGTGGCGAGGAGAATGCCGACGAGCGCCCCGAGGACTATCGTCCCACCGTACGTCGGGATGAGCCCGAGGACGCCGAGGAAGATCGGGGTGAGGAGGAACAACGCGAGATCTGAGAGCGCCTGGACGACCGGTGACGCACCCGGCAAGGGCTCGAACGGATTCCCCTGCACGACGATGAGCGCGATCTCCAGGATGTAGAACGGGACGGGGAGCGAGAGGAATCCGATGAGTGCGCCGACCCCGGCGCCCCGACGCCGCGACCGGCCGCCGCCGAGACGGCCCCAGAGGAGCCATGCAAGGAGTGCCCCGCCAAGTGTCCCGCCGACGACGAACAACCAGAGGAGGCGGTCCGGCATGGGGAACCCCTCCCCGGCGAGAAACGTCTGGATAGAGTTGGACAGGATGAAGAGCAGCGCGAACCCGCCACCAGCGGCGCCGAACGCCACCACCGGGCCGTTGCGGCCACGCTTCAAAAGCCAGTTGTCCATACGTCACGGAAGACGGGCACCACGGATGACTATTGTGATTCTGACACAAATCGGTCAGGTATCATCCGGAGGTCGCGCCGAAAAGCGTCGGTTCCGGGTCGGACAGCAGTGGGCCGTTATTCGTCGTCTTCGTCGGACTTCATGTCCTGGAGGCGGTCGAGGAGCTCGCCGGAGTCGGCGCCCATCTCCAGGGATTCCTTGCCCTCGTGTTCGTGCTCGTGGACGTCGAGCGCCTCGCTCTCGTCGACGTCTGCGTTGTGGTTCTGCTGTTCGGATTCATCGTAGCTCCCAAAGCCCATACAGCACTGTTGGGGCCGACCACTGAAAACTGGCAGGGTTCGTCAGGCTTCCCGACGCAGTCCGGGCGTTGACCGGCCAGCCAATCCGTCAGGCCGACCGGACGTGTTCGAGGATGCCGGTCGGATACAACAGGTCGCGCGCTCCGTCGGGGTCCGAGGTGAACCCCGAAACGGGCTTCCACCGAACGGGGAAGGTCTCGCCGTTGCCCTCGATGACCTCGAAGGCGTCCTGCTCGTAGTAGCTGTCGTCCTCGTGTTCGACCTCGTAGAGGAAGACCATCTCGTGGCCAGCGTGGTTCCGACGCAGGAGGAACCACGATTACGCGAACGGGGAGTGAAACGACCCGTGAGCATGCGTCCCTTCGAATTCGAAGATGTTCTCGACGGTCGCGAGTTGTCGCGGGACGGAGACGTCGACGCCGAGCTCCTCCTGGAATTCTCGTCGGACGCCGACGTGGCTCTCCTCCCCGAACTCAACGCCGCCGTGCGGCCGGTAGAACGTCTGGCCCGCGGTATCATCTCGATGGCGGCCGACCAGGATCTCGGCTTCACGGAATGGCACACCGAGCGCGACCGGCCGGATTCGCTCCCAGGACATGGAGCCGTGGCTTCCCCGCCCGGAACTTACCGATTTCGAATCCACATTACGAACGGATGTGTGGGTCCTCGAACTCCTCGCCGCCACAGTACTTGCAGCGGGTGCGCCGCTTCTTGTACTTGCGGCCACACTCCTTGCACTTCCAGCGGCGGGTGAATCGGGACATTGCCTCCGCACCTTCGCGTCCGCCCGGATAGGTGTATGGGTGGGATTCTCACCCCTGAAAACGAGAACGCGCCCGAAGCGGACGAATCCGGTAGTCGGCCATCGAATCGGGCAGTCGTCGCCTGATCAGTCAGTCGTCGAACGATGGCGGATTGTCCCCGCCGTCCGTCGCGGCGTCGACGTCGTCGACGTCGTCGACTGGGTCGGACGATGGAGGAGTGTCGGTCTGTGGGCGCTCCATCGTCTCGCCGCCATCGACGGGTGTACCGTCCTCACCGGCCGTCCACTCGAATGACTCGTCCGTCTCGTCGACCTGCGCGGGCGTATCCACGGACGCAGCAGCCGTGGCGGCAGTGACGTCGAGCGACGCCTCGAACCGGTCGAGGAGATCACGGAGGTCGTCGGCCTGGCTCGCGAGGTCGCTCGCGCGGGTGGTGACCTGCGTGACCGAGGCGGCCTGCTGCTGGGCTGCGGCCGCTACGTCGGCGGCCTCGGCAGCGGTCTCCTCGCTGAGTGTCGTGACCTCGTCGACCATCGCGACGGTCTCCTCGGTCGAGGTCGCCTGTTCGTCCGTCGCGACGCTGATGGACTGCACGCCCTCGTCGGCCTCGTCGACGGCCGCGACGACGTCGTCGAGGGCGGTGAGCGCACCGGAGACGGTCTCGTGGCCGCGGTCGACGCGTTCGCGCATCTCGTGCATGCCGTCGACGGTCGCGGCGGCGGAGTCCTGGACGCCATCGACGAGTTCCTCGATCTCACCGGTTGCCTCGGCGGTCTCCTCCGCGAGGCTCTTGATCTCGTCCGCGACGACGGCGAACCCATCACCAGCCTGTCCGGCGCGGGCGGCCTCGATGTTGGCGTTGAGCGCGAGGAGGTTCGTCTGGTCGGCGACGTCCCGGATGAGGTCGAGGATGTCGCCGATGCGGCGGAGTTCGTCGTCGAGTGCCTCGACGTCCGCGACGGTCTCGGTCGCGGTCTGGTCGATGGCGTTCATCTGCTCGAGCGCGACTTCGGCGTTCTCGCCGGCTTCACCGCCACGCGCACTCGCGTGCCTGGACGTTCCTGCGACCTCGTCGGCGGACGCGGCGATCTCCTCGATCGTCGCGGAGAGCGAGGACATCTCGCCAGCGACCTCGCCGAGGCTGTCGCGCTGGCGTTCGACGGTCCCCGAGATCTCCGTGATGGATGAGCTGACCTGGTCGCTCGCGTCGGCGATCTCGCTGGCACCGCTCGTGACCTCCGTGCTGGCGTCGGCGACGTCCCGCGCGAAGTTCTGGGTCTCCGCGACGGTGCGTTCCAGATCGTCGAGGGTCTCGTTGAGCGCGATGGCGATCCGGGTCATCGCGTCGCTCTCGCTGTCGGGGTCGACGCGCTGCGTCAGGTCGCCATCGGCAGCGTCGGTGAGGACGTCCGCGAAGGCTTCGGCCTTCGTTTCGAGGGCTGCGGTGAGGGCTTCTGCTTCCTGGCGGGCGGCCTCGGAGTCTGCGCGGGCGTCCTGCATCTCGTCGAGGAGGGACTGGAGGTCGGCGCTCATCGCGTCGAGTCGGTCGCCGAGGCCGCCGGGGACGGGTTCGTCGAACGCCGGGTCGTCGAAGTCCTGGCGGGCGAGCGCGTCGGCCTGGTCAGCGACGGCGTTGATGTACGCGACGGTGTCGTAGAACGCGTTCTGGACGCGGCCCACCTCGTCGGCGCGAGCGGTCTCCGATACGGAGACGTCGAGGTCGCCGGCTGCGACGGCGCGGGCGGTGTTCGCCAGGTCGTCGAGGTCGCGGGCCGTCGAGCGACCGATGACGACGCCCATCACGAGGAGCCCGAAGAGTGTCGCCCCGAGGAGTGCGAGCAGGTCGGTCTGGATGGTGTCGAGGAGCTGGTAGGCGCTCTCCTGGGGGACCTGGGTGACGAGGGAGAACCGCGTCCCAGCGATCGGGGCGTACCCGACGAGGGCGGGCTCGTCCAGGATACCGGGGACGGTCGCGCGTTCGAGGGCGCCAGCGCCCTGGATCCGTGCCGCCTCGTAGGCCGGAGAGCCATCGCCGTCGGGGTACGCGGTTCCGGCGAGTTCCCCGTCGCTCGCGAGGAAGATCTTCCCGGACGTGTCGACGACCTGCACGTGGTTGTTGGCGTACCCGGTCTTGAGTTTCTCCACGACAGTCGTCACGTCGACCATGAGGAGGATGGCTTCGCCGGTGTTGCCGATGGGGCTCGCGAACGCGATGGCGGTTCGCTCACCCATGGTGTGTGGATCAGAGAGCGCGACCTCGTCCGTGGTGGCCGCGGAGAGCGTCGTGCCACGCCAGGTGAGCATGTCGAAGTTGTACGTGTTCCCGATGAGCGCGCGATTGCTGCTCGCGAAGACGTGGCCGTCAGCCATGTCCACGCGATGGATCGCGAGGACGTCACTCGGGAGCCGTTTCTGTTCGGCGACGAGATACTCCGTGACCTCGAGCGTGCTCCCGAACTCGACGTTCGTTGACCCGGAGAGCATCCTGGTGGCGAGCGTCCGCTCGGAGAGCCACTCCTCGACGACGTTCGCCTGGAGGGCGGCGGAGTTCGACGCGTCAGCGCCGACGTCGTGGCTGAGTTCGCTCGAGACTGCGACGTTGGTGTACGCGCCGACGCTCGCGACGAGGAGGACGACGGCGAGGAGGCCGAACCCGAACTTCGCGAGGTAGCTTCGCCTGATACGACTCGGAACGAGGCGTTGGACACTACGCATGGATATCGTGGAATGTGTGGATGGTCATGGTCGAGCCCGGCGAGACGGAGCGTGCCGGCTGTTGGCCAGGATTCTGCGACCTCGTATTTAGGTCTACACCCCCGGCTCTCAGCGACGATAACCGCTAGACTGTGTCTCGTCAACCGGTATCCAGATGCACGCCGCAGGGTGTTCGCGCCAGCCTTAAGCGACCGCGTTCCGTCCCCTCGAGGCATGCACGAACACGCGAAGCGGATCTACAATATTGCGCCCGAGAACGTCGTGCTCTCGTTCGCGGACGGCGAGCAGCACGAGTTCGTGGTGTCGAGTGCGGAGTTCTTCCAGGACGACTTCCAGGGGGAGGCGACCCGGCCGGACGACGCGGGCGCAACCTACCGGTTCGTCGGCGATAGTGCGGGCGTCGTCGTGGGCCGACAGGGCCCGGACGAGGAAGGCTGGTCCACCTTCGGCGAGGTGACCGACGTAGAGAGAGCGTAGGGACCGTCGAGTCCCGGGAGTCGCCCGACGCCGCGCGTCTTCGGCGTCGGGCGACGCGGACCGCTGGAAGCGACATGCCTTTCCTTTCCGACCCCTATCTCCGCGTATGAACAGGCGTGCCTTCCTCGCGTCCACGGCGGGGGTCGCGACGCTCCCCCTCGCTGGCTGTCTCGGCGGGGGTTCCCCCAGCTCGGGTGGCGATTCGGACGGGTACCCGGCGGAGAACCAGGTCGAGACCACGCCGGAGCAGCGGGATATCGACGAATCCTCGTTCAACTCCATCACGACGAATGGCGAGCAGATCACGCTCGTGCCCGTCGACGTCGCCCACTACTGGTGGGGGCGTCGTGAGGCACGGTTCGCCGACGCCCGGGGCGAACAGCAGTACAAGACGAGCCACATCACGGGCGCCGCACTCAGCCCCGCCGGGGCCGACTGGTCCGGCGACCCACTGAAGTCCTGGCCCGAGGAGGACCGCATCGTCTGCTACTGTGGCTGCCCCCATCACCTCTCCAGCATCCGTGCGTCCCGCCTCCAGCAGAACGGCTACAGCAACGTCTACGTCATCGACGAGGGGTTCTGGGAGTGGCACAAGCGCGACTACCCGATCGCGGGCAGCGACACCGGTTTCGCGCCGTACGAGTCCTGGGAGATCGCTGGGGAAGTCGACCCACGACACGCCGGCGACTACGCCTGGGCGTTCCACGAACCCTCGAAGCAGCAGGAGGCCGCCCCCATCCGGGACTCCGGCCAGTTCACACTCGAGGTCAGGTTCTCCGGGATGACCGAGACGACACCGATCACGGTTCAGACACCCGAGTGGACCATCAGTGCGCCACTCGGCACCCTCACTGGCGGTATCGTCCGGAACCCAGACTAGGCGCGTCCACTTCAGTTCTCCCGACTCAGTCGCTAGCTCTCGCCTTCCGCTTCCGTCGACGCCGAGGACGTCGACGAGCCGTGTGCGTCGCGGATGGCTGGGATGCTCGGGTCCCGGTAGGGGGAGCGGCCGAACACGGCGCCGTGGAGGCCCTGCTCGTCGAGCTGGTCGCGGAGCACCCGGTTGAGGCGGTTGAGCTTCGTGACGTCCAGCTCGTACCGGTCGAGGAACGCGCGGAACCGGTCGTCGTCCTTCAGGGAGTCGAATCGATCGTGGAGGTCGGCGAGCTCCTGCGGCGAACGCTCCGCGATCCAGTCCTGGTCGTGGAGGCCGAGGCGGCGTTTACGTTCGTCGTCGACGACGTGCTGGACGACGACGAGCGCGACCTTCTCGATGGCGCGCTGGCTCCCGAACACCGTGAGGTCGAGCTCGGTCATGATACCCAGACTGCGGTCGCGCTCCCAGGCCGTGACGTCGAGAGCGTTGCAGAATGCGTGCGTGATGCGTGCCTTCTCGAGGCGATGCATCCGGGCGCTGTGTCCCTGCATCGCGGGGTGCTGTTCGTCGTGGAGGCGGCGGATGCTCTCGCTGACATCGTGGTCCGGTCGGTCCGCGCGCCCGATGAGGGTCGCGCTTGGCGTGACCACGTCCCAGCGACGGACGCGCTCGTCCTTCACGGCGTCGAGCCGGGAGAGCGCGCCATCGCCAGGCCGCGAACTCACGAACCGGTCACCATGCTCGTCAGCGTACTCGTCTCCGAACTCGTCGTACTCGTCCTCGAAGCCACCACCGCGTTCGCGGCTGTAATCGTACCGGTGGGCGGGTGACTCGTGGTCCGGAGTACCCGCGTCTGGGCGTTCGGGTGGTGGTGCGTCTGGTGGAGGACGACCGGGCATTGGTAGAGGGATAGGGTCCCAGGGATATAGAAAGCCGGGGCTATCGACGAGTTGCTACCAGTTTGCAGAACGGAATGTAGGTCGGGCGTCCCCGAACGCCCATCGCCTCACTATGACCCGTTGTGACGAGAATGACTTAAAGGACGCATTCACGGGCAGTGGCCGATGGATCGCTGACGTCGACGCCAGCTGGCCGTCGGGTCTTTCCACGTCGGCGCCGACGCCTCGACCGTGCACGCGCTGGTGGACCTCGCGACCGTCGCGGTCGGCCTCGCCATCCTCGTGTTCGGCGGCGACCGTGTCGTCTCGGGGGCGTCGAGTATCGCGGCCGAGGCCGGCGTCTCGACGTTCTTCGTCGGTGTCACGGTCGTCGCCGTCGGGTCCAGCATCCCCGAGATCGCGACCTCGATCTACGCCAGCCTCTACGGCACGGGGACGTTCGTCGTCGGCCACGTCGTCGGGAGCGCGACCAGCCAGATCACGCTCGGTATCGGGGTCGTCGCGTTCGCCACGAGCCTCGCGGTCTCCCGGCGGAAGGTCGGCGTCTACGGCGGCGGGATGCTGGGCGCGATGGGCGTCATGTCCTACGTCGTCGCCTCGGGCACCATCTCGCGCGTCGAGGGGGTCCTCATGGTCGCCCTCTACGTCGGCTACCTCGGCGCGCTCGTCGAAGCGGAGGATTTCGCGACCCAGACCGCGTCGAGGGTGGAGCACGGTGACGTCACGACCGCGTTGACGTGGACGGTCGTCGGTCTCGCGTTCGTCATCGCCGGCGGCCACTTCCTCGTCACCGGCAGCCAGTCGCTCGCCCGGAGTGCCGACGTCGCCCCGTACCTCATCGGGCTCGTCACCGGCCTCGGCACCACCAGCCCCGAGATCGCGGTCGCGCTCCTCGCCATCCGCCGCGACCACGACGGCATCGCCGTCGGCACCCTCCTCGGGAGCAACATCACGGACCCGCTCTTCAGCCTCGGCATCGGTGCGACCGTCGCCGGCTTCGAGATCGTCGGGACGCAGGCTTCTCTCGCCGGCATCCGCTACATGGTGCTCGCGAGCGGTATCGTCCTCACCATCCTCCTCGTTCGCGACGAGGTCGGCCGCATCGGCGGGCTCACCTGCCTCCTGCTCTACATCCCGAGCTTCCTCGTCTGAACGCGACGCGGCCGGTAGCCTGGCGGCCGGTAGGCGTTTTGCCGCCGGCTTCGACCACTCGGCCATGCGCGAGTCGCCGGAGCGCGTGGTCATCATGGGCGCGGCCGGTCGGGACTTCCACGACTACAACGTCGTGTTCCGCGACGACCCGGACACCACCGTCGTCGCGTTCACGCAGGCCGAGGGCCAGAATCTCGCCGAGGCGGGCACGGGCCACGACCGCTATCCGCCAGCACTCTGCGGTGCAGGGGAGAAATCGGGCATCCCCATCGAACCGGAGGCAGCGCTCGAGCGCGTCGTCGACGCCTACGAGGTCGACCGCGTCGTGTTCTCGTACAGCGACGTCAGCCACGAGCACGTCATGCACCAGGCATCACGAGCCCTCACCGCCGGCGCCGACTTCGGCATCGTCGGCCCCGACCGGATGATGCTGGACCTCGACGTCCCGGTCGTCGCCGTCGACGCGGTCCGGACGGGCTGTGGGAAATCCCAGCTCTCACGCAAACTCGGCGTCGAACTCCGGGAACGCGAGTACGACGTCGCGGTCGTCCGCGAACCGATGCCGTACGGCGACCTCGTCGAGCATCGCGTCCAGCGCTTCGAGACTGTCGAGGACATCGACGAGAGCGCCGTCACCATCGAGGAGCGAGAGGAGTACGAACAGCACGTCGAACGCGGGAACGTCGTCTACGACGGCGTCGACTACGAGGCCATCTTCGCCGCCGCACAGGCCGAGGCCGACGTGGTCGTATGGGACGGCGGGAACAACGAACTCCCGTTCGCTCGACCGGACACGCATTTCGTTCTCGCTGACCCGCTGCGGGCGGGCGCTGAGACCACGTATCACCCCGGGGAGACGAACCTCAGGCTCGCGGACGCCGTCGTCGTCAACAAGTGCAACGCCGCCGAGGAGACAGCTATCGAGGCAGTCGAGGCGTCCGTCGAAACGACCAACCCCGACGCCGCCGTCTACCGGGCGGATTCCGTCGTCGAGATCGACGTCGGCGAGGATATCGACGGCATCGAGGGCGAGGACGTGCTCGTGGTCGAGGACGGACCCACCGTCACCCACGGCGACGCCGCCTATGGGGCCGGCACGGTCGCCGCACGCCAGCACGACGCCAATCGGCTCACACCCCGCGGGAAGGGCGTCGGATCCGTCGCCGACGTGCTCTCCCGGTACGAGCATCTCGACTGCGTGCTCCCGGCGATGGGGTACTCCGACGACCAGATCGCGGACCTCGAAGCCACCATCGAAGTCGTCGACCCGGACGCCGTCGTCGCCGGCACCCCAATCGACCTGGAACGCATCGTCGACGTGAGCGCTCCTGTCGTCCGCGCCCGCTACCACATCGAACTCCATGACGGCAACGTCGCAAGCATCCTCGACGCCCACACCGGTCTCTGACCAGCCCGACCAATCACGTTGCAGATGTGTTCCGGTATCGTTTTCCTCGTCTAGCGGTAGGTTCTGGCTGATGTCGCCCGTCTCCGGCGCCCTCGACGCACTTCGCCAGCCCGAGTACGTCGGCGAGAACCGGTGTATGCCCTGCACCATCGTGAACGTCCTCATCGCGGTCGTGCTCGCCACCCTCGCCTGGCACCTCCTCGCGCCCATCGCGAGCGTCGTCGTCCTCGTCGTCTCGCTCGCCGCCATCGGCCTCCGCGGCTACCTCGTCCCGGGGACGCCGGCGCTCACGACGCGCTACCTCCCCGACCGAGTCCTGGCGCTCTTCGAGAAGGCGCCGGCGACGCAATCGGCAACGACACCCGCGGACGAGGCCGCAGCCGACTCGCCAGGAGGTGGCGCTACCGACCTCGACGTCGAAGCCGTGCTCGTGGAGTCGGGCATCCTGGCCCCCTGTCGTGACCGGGACGACCTCTGCCTCGTGGACGAGTTCCGGTCCGCGTGGCGGGACGCGATGACCCAGGTATCGGACGAAGACGCGACCGCGGCCGCGGTCGCTGCCCTGCTCGACGTGGACGAGCACAGCCTCGAACTGACCGACAGAGGTCAGGGCGCGTTCGTCGCAACGTACGACGGCCGCCACGCGGGCCAGTGGGAATCGCACGCCGCCCTCGTCGCCGATGCGGCGGCAGCAGACCTCGTCGCCGCTAGGGACCCGGACTGGGAGCACCGAGCCATCGAAGCGCGCGGTGAACTCCTGGGTGGCCTCCGACTCTTCCTCGACCGCTGTCCGGACTGCGGAGGCGACGTGACGTTCGGCCGGGAGACCGTCGAGTCGTGCTGTCGCTCCCGGTCGGTCGCAGCCGTCTCCTGTGAATCGTGCGATGCACGGCTGTTCGAGGCCGATATCGCCGACTGACCCGGTATCGACGCCCGAAACGACGGACAAGCTTATACCAATCCGCCGGGATTGTCAGGTGTATGAGCGTCATCGTGACGTTCACCGTTCCGGGGGGAGACGTGGCGCTCGGCCGTGCGTTGACGGAGACGATGCGCGCCGAGTTGGACCGCGTCGTGCCAGTCGGTGATGCGTCCGTCCCGTACGTCTGGGTCCACTCCAGCCAGGGCGACGACGCGTTCACCGAATTCGAGGAGGGGTTACGCGCCGACGCGGCCATCGAATCCGTCAGCCTCCTCGACTCGTTCGGCGACCGACGCCTCTACCGGTTCCGGTGGACACCCGGCGAGAGCCCGCTGTTCGACTACCTCGAGACCACGGAAGCCGCACTCCTCGATGCATCCGGCGACCACGACGCGTGGGAGTTCGAGCTCCGCTTCCCCGACCAGCAGGAGCTCTCCCGGTTCCATCAGGGGACCATGGAGAGCGACATGACGGTCGAGATCACCGGCGTCTCCGAGTTCACGCTCGACACGAACGGTGAACTCGGGCTCTCCGACCAGCAACGCGAGACCCTCATCCGTGCCCTCGACTCCGGCTTCTACAACATCCCACGCGACACCACGACCGTCGACTTCGCCGGCGAACTTGGCATCTCCGACCAGTCGCTCTCCGAGCGCCTCCGCCGCGCCCACGCGACACTCATCGAGAACGCCCTCCGATAGCCGGTCCGTCGGTGTGTCACGTCACTTCGACCCCGAAAGCGACGCGTCCCGGTAGGATTTTTGCCTGGCGACCGGTGGAGCCTGCATGGAAACGGTAGTCGTCACCGGTGCCGCCACGGCACTCGGCCGAACGGTCGCCGGCGCCCTCGCCGACCCCGCACGCACGCTCGTCCTCGGCGTCCAGGACCCCGACGCGGGCGATGAGCTGGCGGCTAGACTCGCCGCCGACCACGACGTCGCCACGGTCGTCGTCCGCGCCGACCCCCGAGACGAGTTCGACATCGAGCGCCTGATGGAGCAAGGCGCACGTGCAGGCGAGGCGGCCGGCATCGACGTCGTCGTACCCTGTGCGCAGGTATATCACGGCTCCGTCGGGGACACACCGATCGATTCGGCGCCGTACAGTGCGTTCGACGACACCGTTCGCGCGAACACCCGCGGCGTCTTCGCCGCGATACGCGAGGCGCTGCCACACCTCGCCGCCGACGCCCGGGTGCTCGTGCCGACCGGGTCGGTCGCTCACGGTGCTGCACCCGGGTTCGGTGTGTTCGCCGTCGCCGCGGCAGCCACGGAGGCGGTCGTGCGCGGGTTCAGCGAGGACCGAGACGACCTCGCCGTCGCGGCACTGGAGGTCGGTGAGGCAGCCGGAACCGGCGGATTCGACGAGACCGCCGCTGCCGGATTGGTCTCGTGGGCGGCAGAGCAGCCACCCGAAGCGGTCTCCGGGAAGCGACTCACGGTCGAGGACTGGCAGCGGGCTGCAGACGGTGCGTAGGAACGCCTAGTGCGTCCGGGGGCGACCGGCCCGGACTTCGACGCCGGGACTGAATCGGACGTGGGGCGCTCCACTGGGGGTGTCGAAGCCGTTGGTTCGGAAGCAGTCGTTCGCCGCGAACTCGATGTCGGCCGGCGCGACCGACCAGGGTTCGTGTTCGATGTCGCCGTAGCGGATACTGTCGCCGGCGTCGGCATAGAATCGGTAGCGCTCCATGAGGAAGTCGTCGAGCGTTCCGGGGTCGGCGGGTTCGGCCGGGCCCGTCGCCCGATAGGTGGCCTCGAACGAGAGCGCGGGTTCACCCCCGTGCGTGCGTTCGCTCCGGTACGCGAACTCGCCCTCGTTCCACCGACGAACGTCGGCGGTCGCCCGATAGTACGGGAGGTCGAAGAAGCGCCGGGCGAGTGCGACGCCAACGGGGTCCGAGGCGTCGAGGCTGTAGAAGTAGACGCCCGGTTTCCCGCCGTCGCTCGGGACGACGTAGGTCCGCAGGTTCAACTCGGCGAAGGTCGACCCGACGAACCGTGGGACGTGACGGGGCCGGACGTCGCCCATGACGAAGGGGACGACGGAGAGGTACGCGTCGCCGTCGAACGTGTCGGGGGCGAGCCCCGGTGGGAGGGAGTCGCCGACGGTCTTGGGGGCGACCGGCCAGGACGCCACGAGGACGTGTCGCCAGTCCATGTCGATGACGTGCATCGTCTGCGTCCTCTCCCGCCACCGACTTCCGCGTTCCGACCGACCGCGACCCGCGCCCCTCAGCCCCCTCTGGGTGACGGCCCAGACCGACACCTTATTAACAACGTGGTTCGAGTTAATAATCCATGAGCGATCACGAACACGCATCGTCGACGCTGGAGCGGACCCGGGCGGTCCGCCTCGGCGTCGCGAGCGTCGCCGTCCTCGTCGCCATCACGGCGTACGGCATCTGGACCGCCGACCTCTGGAAGGTCGCGGGCATCGGTTGGGTCGCCTTCGCCGCCATGATGGGGTTCGGCATCCTCGGCATCCGCACCATGAGCCACCACCCCCGCGGCCTCGTCTGGGGCTACGGCCTCGCGAGCGGCGCGATGATCACGAGCTCCGCCGTCTTCCTCGTCCCGACCGCCATCAGCCACGACCCGACGCTCGGCGGCTTCGGCCTCGCCGCCGGCGTCATCGCGGGCTTCGCCGGCCACACCATCGGCCACCGTCTCACACACCGCGAGCTTCCGCTCGACCGCACCACCGCACAGCTCGCTGCTCACGCCCTCAGCGCCGGGCTCATCATCGGCGTCGTCTACGCCGCCATGCCCGAACTCGGGCCCCTCCTCGGCCTCAGCATCGTCTCCCACAAGGGCCCCGCCGGCTACGCCGCCGCCCGCCGCCTCGCCCGCACGGACCGCCCGCTTTCGATGCTCCTCCTCCCCGCCGCCGGCGTCGGCATCACCGCACTCGCCGTCGGCGTCGTCGGCTTCGACGTCTCGCCCGCCGTCCGAGGCGTCGTCTTCGGGTTCGCCAGCGGCGTCTTCCTCCACCTTGCCCTCGACTTCCTCCCGTCCTGCGAGACCGGAAGCGAGGTCCACGAGGTCGCGCAGCTCTCCGGCCACGACCACCACGTCCTCGACGAACTCCGGTCGCAGGCCGTTGTGAGCGTCGTCGCCGGCGCCCTCGCCGTGTTCGTCGCGTGGTGGGTGCTGTAGCCGAACACCTCGACACAGGGTTTTTATCTCGACGGGCCGACAGAAGCGGTGTGAACCGGTCGCAGCTCTACCACCTGTCGAACCTCGTTATCGGCCTTAGTCTTGGTCTCACCGGCGTGCAGGCGTATCTGTCTGCCGGCGGGAACGTCGGCGCAGCCCTCCTCGCGATCGGCGGTACCGTCTACGTCGCGGCAGCGACCACGCACTTCGTCCGGACTGATGAAGCGGAGATCGGCGGGTCATTCTGGCTCTCGGTCATCGCAGCTGCCCTGTGCACCATCGGCGTGGTACTCCACTTTCTCGTCTAGTTTCGACGACCGGCCAACCCCCGACCGACGTAGGCGAGGACCGCAGCGATGGTGACGGCACTACCGAAGCCGACGTCGAGCAAAAGGACCTCCATGGGTGTGACGACCACCGGCGCACCGTGCAGGACTGTCAGCACCAATCGGTGGAAGGACCGCGCGAACACGGACGGAATCAGGAACCCGACGAGGCTGACGAGGCCCACGAGGATGCTCCAGCGCCAGCGGTTGCTCGCGGGAACGGACCGGCGAGTCGCATCGAGGAAGACGACGAGCGACACGACCGGCGCGAGAACGGAGCCGAGCAGGAGGGCGAGGCGGACCATACGTCAGGCACCCGAGGAGACGCTATAAACTTCGTGAAAGCGTCCGAATCAGTTGTACTCGCGCCACTGATGGCCGCATTCCTGGCACTTCATGAACCGGGTCGGCGGTTCGTCGGCGGACGCGGTCTGCCGGATCTCGTACCAGGCCTTCTCGTGGCCGCACTCGTCGCAGTACGTCTTCGCGGTCGGTTTGCCCTCCATGCTCGACTCCTCGCTGGACTCGATGACGTCGCTGTCGTCCTGGGCTTCCGTGCTTACGTACTGCTCGGCGAGGTCGGCGTCCTGGTCCTCGCGGTGGTCACAGGACGAGCATACCATCGTGCCGTCCTCGTTGCGCATCATGGACCCGCACTCGTCGCAGAACTGCATACCCGACACTAGTCGGCAGTGTGGTAAAAGCCCGGCGCTCGTCCGGATTCGCAGACAGGACGCGCACTCACTGGCCGTCGAGGTCGCTCCGGTGCTTCACGACCGGGCAGTCGACGACCTCGTAGTGGTCCATGTCGACGACGCGCCGGATCTCGGTGCCGTCGTGGGTGCAGTGGAGGTCGGGTGGGTCGGCGAAGTACTTGCAGTTGTGGCAGATGCGGTCCGGGATGATGCGGACGTCCGCCGTCTCGTCCTCGACCTGTTCGCCGAACGCGAGCATGCCGGCTTCGTCCGCCTGCCCCTCGAGGAGGTCCTCCCAGACCTGCTCGCCGTCGAGCACCGGCTCGTCGTTCCCCGTTTCGAAGACGTCCTCGGCGTCGGGTGTCGCGTTCGCTCGGCGATCCCGGCGTGCCTCGATATCCTCGCGGAGCCCGGAGAGCGGGCCGTGACTCGACGGGGAGTCCGACGAGTCGGGCTCGGCGGGTGTATCGGTCTCCTTCGACTCCGCGGACTCGGTCGGTTCCCCGGAGTCGCGTGCATCCTTCTCGCGGTCCCGGTCCGTCATCGGTCGTCCACCTCGCGGTCATCCCCTGACGGGTTCTCGCCACCGTTCGTGGCGAAACCAGCTGATTCGCCACCGGTCGAGTGGTCGTCTGCGAGGATGTCCGTGACGTCGACGGGGCCGCCGTTCCCGTCGGCGACGGCGCCCGAGACGTCGATGTCCTTGGCGCCGGGGACGTCACCAGCTTCGAGCGCGGGGCGGTCGCCGACCTCGAGCGTGGGCGACCCGAAGAACCCGCGACTCGGCTCGATGGTGGCGAAGGTGCTCGCACAGTGGGGACAGCGGGCGTCGGTGAGGAGTGCGACGTCGAGCGTCGCGCCGCAGTCCTCGCAGTCAGCGGTGCGGATGCCGTGTTTGTTCGCCGTCTCACGGAGGCGGTCGGCGGCGATGCGGCGACCCTCGCGCTCCGTGACCCCCTGGACGCCCTCCCGCATCGAGACGATGGCGCGGGCGAGCCGCGTGTTCTTCTCCTCGACGTCGTCGACGGTCTCCGTGAGGTACTCGAGGATCTCCTCGAAGTTCTCGAAGCCCTCGTCGACCTGGGTGTCGAGCGTGTCGACGTGGTCGGCGAGCTCGCTGAGCCGGGTCTTGGTCTCGGTGGCGGCCTTCGCCGCTTCGGCTGCTTCGCGGGCGAGCTGGGGGTGGTCGTGGTCTGCGGCCGCCTTCGCGTCGGCTTCGCGTTTGACCTGGATGACGCGCTCGCGGACGTCCTGGACCTTCTGCTCGACGTCCCGCTCGACGCCGTCGACGTCACCCGAGAGGTCCGCGACCGTCTCGGCGAGTTCGTCGAGTTCGGTCTCGACAGCATCGAGCTCCGACCCGATGGCGTCGAGGTCGTCCTCGTGGACGAGCTGGGGGATTTCGCCCTCCTCGGCGGCCCTGAAGGCTGCTGCGAAACGCTTGAGGAGTTCGCCGGGCGAGACATCCTGCTCGGCGGCCCGCTCTTCCAGCCACTCGCGGGTCCAGTCCGAGAGGTCGTCAGCGCCGGCGCCACCGGTCTCGTCCTCCGACATTCTGTGTGTGTTTCGGCTCGCGCGGCCTTAAAGGGTTGGACCGATGTCAATCAGTAAACCGGACGACGGCCACCGATTCACGGGTTCTTCGTGGCTGCGGCACGGCGGCGAGAGACAGTTAGCGGATCTTTCGGACGTTGCTCACGTCGAAACCGGCGTCGTGGATCTCCGTCTCGAAGCGGATGATGTCCTCGTCCTCGAGCTGACTGAGGACGCCCCGGAACTCGCGGACGTACATCGTACGGACGCGTTCGTTCCCGCCGGTCTCCCACTCGAACTGGATGGTGCCGTCAACGGACGTCATGAGGTCGCCGAGATCGGTGGGTGTGAGGCTGTCGAGGTTGGCGTGGATGAGGATGAGGCCATCCCAGGCGCGAGTGGCCTTCCGGAGGCCCTTGAGAGTGGTGACGACGTCGCCGAAGGACATATCCTCGGAGCGGGCGCCGAGCAGGTCGGCCAGCGAATCGACGACCACGAGGGACTCGGAGGCGTTCTCGTCGAGGTAGTCCGCGAACCCGGACAGCACGGTGCGGCGTTCGGATTCCTCGCCGAGGTCCTGGATGGTTCGGTGGCGGCCCGCGTACCACTCCCGGGGCACGGGGCTGAGCTGGAAGAACTCCGGGGAGAAGTCGGCGAACTCGACGGGTTCGAGGCCGGATTCGACGATCTCGTCGTCCATCGTGTACCCGATCTCGCGGTGGAGTTCGTGGGCGTCGGCGGTGAACGAGAGGTAATGGATCGCTTCCGGGGGGACCGCGTCCCCGCTCAGGGCACCGTAGTGGAGGTCGAAGAGCGACGGGTCGTTCGACTGGAGGCCGTTCATCACGGCGCACGTGTAGAGGAACTCACGAGCGCCCGCCCCGGCTTCGCCCGCGAGCAGGACGACGCTTCCGGCTGGCGCCCCGCCCCCGATGCTGGCGTCCAGCCGCGACACGCCGAACGGAATCCGCGTCATACCCCGAGGGTGGACTGCCACGCGCTTAGTTCCTTCCACCCGGCCGGCCTGTAACGCCCGCCGGCGTTTTTCAGGCGTCCGGGCGACGACGAGATATGCGATTCATCCACGCGCTCGTCTCCGCGACAGCGCGTGAATCGGTCGAGTCGACGCTGGACGACGAACAGATCGATTACGTGCTGACCCAGGAGGCCGACGACGGCGACGAATCGCGGTACGTCGTCCACTTTCCGCTGCCAGCCCAGGCCGTCGACAGCGTCCTCGAGACGCTCTACGACGCGGGCCTGGACGAGTCGTTCGTCGTCATCGGGAACGCCGACGCCGCGTCGACGCCGCACTTCCAGGAGCTCGAGGAACGATATGTCGATGGGAGCGAGGAGGACGACGCTATCGTCAGGGACGAGATCGCGTCCAAGGCCCGGACCCTCAACCCGAGCCCCCGGACGTACTACGCGATGACACTCCTGAGCGTCCTCGTCGCGACCGTCGGCCTGCTTGCGGGGTCGCCGGCCATCGTCGTCGGGTCGATGGTCATCGCGCCCCAGATCGGGGCCGCGCTCACGGCGAGCGTCGGCCTCGCCTTCAGCGACCGCCGCCTCATCGTGGACGGCGTCCGGTCGCAGGTCCTGGGGCTCGCCGTCGCCGTCGGGTTCGCCATCCTCTTCGGGGTCGCCATCCGGCACGCGGCGTTCGTCCCGACGACGATGAACGTCGCGACCATCTCGCAGGTCAGCACCCGGACGTCACCCGGCGTCCTCTCGCTCGTCGTCGGCGTCTGCGCGGGTGCCGCCGGCGCCTTCGGGCTCTCGACCGACCTGCCCGTCTCCCTCGTCGGGGTCGCCGTCGCAGCCGCGCTCATCCCGGCGGCCGCCGCCATCGGCATCGGCGTCGCATGGGGGTACCCGGTGGTCGCGCTCGGCGCGTTCGTCCTCCTCGTGCTCAACCTCGTCTCCATCACGGTGAGCGGGGCGGTCGCGCTCTGGTATCTCGGCTACCGACCCGCCGACTGGACGCCGTCGAGTCCCGGTAACACGCTGTCTGCCGTGCGCGATGGCGTCCTGACCGACTCGTTGGTGGCACTCGCGGTCTTCGCCGTCGTCATCGCCATCGTCGGAACGGCCGTCGTCGGTCAGAGCGCCTTCCAGCAGGCCACGACGAGGGCCGTCGAGGACGAGCTCGCGCAGTCGAACGCCACCGGGCTCGAACTGGTCTCCGTGCGCACGGCGTTCGGTGACCAGGGCATCGTCACCGAAACGCGTGACGTCACCATCCGCCTCCGCAGTCCGCCAGGGACCACGCCCGACGGGCTCGCGACGCGCTTCGAACGGCGCATAGAAGGTGTGACGGGGTCGGACGTGACCGTCTCGGTCATCTACGTCACACGCACGACGAGTGCTCGAGACACAGCGGGCGCCACGAGCTACCACCGCCGTGGCCCCGGCGTCAGTCCACCGTGATCCGGGCGCCCTCGTTCGCCGGACTGACGACGCTGACGACCCCCTCGACCCCGTTGGCGTCGAGCGTGGCAGCTGCTGCTGTCCGGGCTTCGTCGGCGTACTCGGCCGTCGTCACCCCGTAGACGAGTGGCCCCCACGAGGACTGGCCGACGCCGGTGACGGTCTGACTGTCGCCGAGTTCGTCGACGATCCCACCGACGGGCGGCCGGTAGACGCCACCCTGCTCGTCGGCATACCATCGACCGTTGAGTCGCCCAATCTCCTCGACGGCGCGACCGAAGGCGACGTGGTCGGCATCTGCGACCGCTGGGAGTGCCCGTCGGAGGACGGTTCCAGCGATCCGGTCCGCGACACCCGGGTCGGCGCGCTCCACGACCGTCCGCATGCTCGCGTCCTCGTCCTCGCCGTTCCGCCCGGCGGGGAGGTCAGGGCGGACGAGCAGGAATCGCCAGTCTGTGGGGACGGCGTGACGCGAGAGGACCGACGGAACCGTCCACTCCCCCCGAGTCGGGCGTTCGGTGGTGAACCGTTCTGCTGGATGGCCAGCGTCGAGCACGAGTCCCCCTATTTCGAACGCGGCGATGCCGACGCCGCTTCGACCACCGCGCCCGAGGTCTGGCGCGTGGCGGCGAACGTCGGCCTCCTGACCGTGCGCACGGGCGATGGCGACGAGCGTCGCGAGCGCAAACTGCGTCCCGCTCCCGAGGCCGACGTGGCGCGGGAGTTCGTCTTCGACGCGCACGATGGCGCCGGGAAGATCGAGGAGGTCCAGGACTTCGCGGGCGTGCTGGGTGGCGACGGGATGGTCGCAATCCAGTGTGTCGGCGGGTTCGGCGGTGACGGTGACGCGGGGCTCGTCGAGCGCGACGCCGAGGCTCCCGTAGAGCCTGTCGTGCGCCAGCGACAGGTTCGTGAACCCGAAGTGGAGGCGGCCGCCCGTCGAGACCCGCGCCTGCATAGGAGGGTTGATGCGCCCCGGAGGGTTTCGGGTTTCGGCGGTGGCAAGGGTTCCCGCAATCACTTTCCTGTCCGGTCGTGAAGCGTCGGTGTGAACGCGACCCGCGCCCTCGGAGCCATCCTCTTCGTCGTCGGCGTCGGGTGGTTCCTCGCGGTCCCGACCCTCCTCCCGGCCGCCTACCACGGCCACGTCCACACCGGCCACGAGCACGCCGAGTTCGCGGCGCATCCCGTCGACCCAGGGGCGCAGTCGGCGGAAGTGCTCGTGAAAGCGAGCGAGAACGCCGCCGACGCCTCGGCGGATCGCTCCTGGACCGCCGTCCGGGTGAGCGCACTCCAGGACGGGAATCGAAACGCGCTCCAGGACGCCATCGCGGGCCGGGCGAACGCGACGCAGTCGTCGATTCGCGACCGATATCGACGCCTCGCACGCGAGCATCCGTACGTCCACACGGCTGACGAGGACTGGGTCGAACTCAGTGTCGAGGATGTCGAGAACTACACCGTCCTGCGGACTGCGTCCGTCGACACGGCAGCCGTGACGGGTGCTGTGAGTGTATCACCCTCGGACCTCGACGGCCGGACGAGACGGCAGGTCCAGACGCTCGCCCGGGCCGACGGCGCGGTCCTGGTTAGTGGCGCGTTCGTCCCGACGCCGATCTTCGTCGACGACGGCGGGCAGATCCATCTCGTGAACCGCATCGGACCCGCCCCGATGCCGCCGTCGCTCCCCGCACTCGTGCTGTTCCTCATCCCGGGGGTCGTCCTGGCAGCCGTCGGTGCCTATCTCGGCGTCCGAGGGTAGTGCCAGTCGAACCGGTTACCGAGTGGGACTGGGGGGTCCTCGTGAACCCGGAGGATTCAAACGCCGGAGGCGGAATGTGCTGGTATGCAGCGCTCCCGCCGGGTCGCCCGCGCCGTCTTCGTGGTCGTCGTCGCCGCGCTCGCGGTCTCGGGCTATCTCACCGGTTTCGGCGTCCTCCCCATCCTCGGCATCCACGAGGCGACCTTCGCGATGCTCTCCTTCGGCGGCTTCATCCTCGTCTCGGGACTCGTGTTCGCCACACAGCTCTCGGCCGACGAATCCCCCCGCTCGCTCGACGAGCCCATCGCCGCCATCGTCCCGACGTTCCGGGACGCGAACGTCCTCCACCACAGCGTCGAGAGCCTCCTCGCCCAGGACCACCCCGTCCACGTCTACGTCGTCCCCGAACCCGACGACGAACCCGGCAAGGAAGCCGCCCGCGAGTTCGCCGACCACGCCGACGTGACGTGCCTCGTGAACCCCAACCCGGGCTCGAAGGCCGGCGCGATCAACGGCGTCATCGAGCAAGCTTCGGAGGAATACTTCGCCGTCTTCGACGCCGACCAGCGCGCCGACCCCGGGTTCCTCGCCGCCGTCTCCGGCTACCTCGACGAGTACGACATCGTGCAGGCGCGCTTCGTCCCCCGCACCGACGGCACCATCGAATCGCTCGCCTACTACGAGTTCACGCTCTTCGGGCACGCCTTCCGCCAGCTCCTCTACCTCCTCACGGGCTTCCGGATGGCGACGAGCAAAGCCCTCGTGTTCACCCGGGACGCCATCGAATCCGTCGGCGGCTACGATCCCGATGTCGTCAGCGAGGACTACGACTTCGCCCACCGCGCCTACCTCGACGGTCAGCGCGTCAAGATGCTGTACTCCCACATCGTCACCGAGGAGAGCGTCCACACCCTCCAGGACTGGTGGGGCCAGCGCAAACGCTGGATGACCGGGAACGTCCAGGTGCTCGTCCGCCTCCTCGGCTACCTCCGCGCGAACCCCCGCTACCACCGCAGCTACGTCTCCCTCGGCGTCGGCGTCATGTCCATCGGCGGCAGCGCATTCCTCCTCTCCATCGCCCCCAAAGTCCTCACCGTCGCCCAGCTCGGCCACCCCGAGTACGCACTCATCCCCATCCTCGCCACCTACGCCGTCGCCGTCTACGCCCGCCGCACGGACGGCCTCGCCCTCGGCTGGACCTGGCTCCTCACACCCCTCGTCCTCCCACTCTTCAGCCTCATCACCGTGATGGCGTTCGCCGACTACGTCTTCGACTTCGACGGCGACTGGTACGTCGTCCACAAGGGCGACTAGAACCGCCCCGTCGAGTGGCACGCGCTAAATACCGACTGAATTGACTCCGGTGCTGACCGCTAGACGGACTGTTTGTATCAGGTCGTGCTACCAGTTCCAGCACCGGTTCAGCAACCTGCGAAAGCCCCCTCGTTCTCGCGCCCGCTCGCCAGGATATCGCTCCCTCCGGTCGCGATAGAGCCTGCCGAAGCGAGACGCGAGAACTCGGCCCCTTTCGAATTCCCACCCGACCGCCTGTCGGCCGGACGAACACCGACACTAGCCAGCCGTACGAATCGGCAATGACTCGTGGTTTGGTCCCCTGCCGGAACCGCTGGCGTGGCTGGGAGGTAGGTTGCGCTACCTATCACGGGGCAACCTCGAGTACCCACTCAATCCCCTATCGCTACGAGGAATCTCGCGAGCAGACCGAGCGCAGCGACGGTGATGACCCCGAAGATGACGACCTGGGGGAGCGGGACGGCCTGGCCTCCGAGTGACATGGTGACGACCATCGCGAGGATGGCGAGGCCAAGTGTGGCGCCCTTGGCGAGCAGGACGGCGGTGAACGCGTAGCCCCAGGGTTTGCGCTGGTGGAGCCAGTAGGCGGTGAGGAGGAACGCGGGCAGGATGACGCCGAGGTCGAGGGAGTGGATGACGTTGACGGGCAGGCCGGCGTCGGCCGCACTGGCCGGGGTGGTGCCAGCGAGGAGTGCGGGCACGATCTCCGAGAGCCACAACGCGCCGACGAGGAGGGCGAGCAGGACCTGGAAGAGGACGTACGGCCAGATGGCGTGGTCCCGGAGGTCCTGCTCGAGTCGGTCGGCGTCGAACCGCACGAGTCCCGAGACGAACGTGTAGAGGGAGAGCCAGAGCAGGGTGGTGTAGACGAGGTATAGTTCGTTGAACGCCGTCATGAGCGAGTACGTGAGGTAGGTGTAGAGGACGTACCCAGTCACGCCGAGCCAGACGACGTACGCGCGACGGGAGCCCCGTCGGGTGACGACGAGCGTGATGGCGAGGACGGGGAGGGCGACGAGGAGCGTGAGGAGGTCCTGGCCGTACGCCTGGACCGCGAGGACCTCGGGGTCCCGGTAGAGGCCGGAGACGAAAAGGCCAGCAGCCGACGCGACGGCTGCAAGGGCGAGTGTCAGGACCGACGCGGCGGTCTGCGCCCGGGTGATCAGCGGGCGCCGGGATGTCGACTCCGTCGACATTCAGGCCTCCGACGGTTCGTCGACGTCGGGCCGAGTTCCGGTGCGGCCCTCGACGAACGCGGCGACGTCGTCGGTGAACGCGTCGACCTCGTCCCAGTCGGTGTACTCGTAGTCCCGCGAGGCGTCGACGTCACCGGTCGCCTCCTTCGCGATCTGCTTCATCATCAGACGCTTGAGGAAGCCGTACTTCGAGTAGCGGAGTGCGCCGCCGAAGCGGGCAATCCTGTCCGGGTGCCAGTCTGTCGCGTCGAGGAACTCCTCGACGTATCGTGCGGCCTCGGCCTGGCGTTCCTCGTCGTCACTCACCGAGGAGAGGGAGACCTGGAAGAACGCAGTCGGGCGGGCGGTGAGGTCGGCCAGGTGGGTGCGGACGAAGTCCTGAACGGCGTCGCTGTGGGCGCCCATGTGGATCGACGAACCGAGGACCACGGCGTCGAACGCCGAGATATCGAGGTCCCCTGGCGGTGACGTGACGTCGATCGTGGTTGGGTCGTGGCCGCGCTCCCGCAGGGTGTTCGCGACGCGGTCGGCGATCTTCGCGGTCTGTCCTTCACCGGTTCCGTACGCGACGAGAAACGTGGACATGTGTGCTCACGTGAACGAACGTCCCCCGAGCTGATAGCATATGTGGTGACCCCCATCGGGTGAGAACGACGAACCGGATGAACGAGCGTCGTGTGGCCGTGAGCCCGCTGTTCTTCACGATTGTTTCGACGGCACGTTTACGGTTTCCGCAGTCCTTGCGAACGAGTGGCATGAATCAGCCACCCGAGTACTGCCCATACTGTGGCAACCCGGTCTCGGCGGTCGACACCCCGATGACCGCCGACGTGGTCGACACGCCGATGGTCTACGAGTGCGACGCCTGCGACGACTACGTCTTCTACAATCCGACGCCCGGCGGGAGCGCGGCTGTCGTCGACGGCGACAGTATCCTCCTCGTGGAGGACTTCCGGAGCCCGGGAGAGTGGAAGCTCCCGTCAGGGCGGATGGAGCTCGGCGAAACGCCACGAGAAGGCGTCGCTCGCGAACTCGAGGAGGAGACCGGGCTGACGGTCGATCCGGACGACCTCGTGTACTTCTACGACGAGGCCGGCGAACCCGTCCCAGAGCAGCATATGGTCGGCATCGACTACGCCGTCCACCGCGACGACTCCACGGGCGAAGTCCAGGCTGCATCCGACGCGACCGACGCGCGGTTCTTCACGGTCGACGAGTTCGCGGTATCCGACCACGAGATGAAGTACACGCACGTCGACCGCTTCGGAACCGCGAGCGTGCAGTGGCTACTCGACGAGGCGTACGCTGCACTCGAGACAGCAGCCCGCAAGCACGAATCCGCCTGAGCGGCGGCGTCCGGTCAGTTGGTGGAAACGTTCGGTACGCTTTTGCCGGCCGGTCGAAAAGCTACGCCAATCGATGCCCTCCAGGCGACGGTTCCTCCAGTCGGTCGGTGCGACGAGTGTCGCCGGTATCGCCAGTGTCGCTGGGTGTAGCGGGTACGTCGGCGGCCTCCGGCCAGCGGACCGACACGTTCCGTTGGGCTACCAGCCCCGCGAGAACACGTGGCCGATGCCCAGGTATGGTCCCCGCCAGACCGGCGTCAGCCCGGACGCGACGCCACCCCGGAACGGCGTCACCGAGGTGTGGTCCCAGCAGCTCTACGAGTTCAGCCGGGCGGTCGTCGACCAGAAGACGGTCTACCACACTGGACAGACAAGTGACGAGGTCATCGCTCGCGCCCGCGAGGACGGCAGCGAACAGTGGCGTGCGAACGCACCGACCGACGACCTGCACCTGATACGGGGCCGCCTCTACGCCAGCACCGAAGAGACGGTTGTCGCGCTCGACGCCGAGTCCGGGGAGCGACAGTGGCAGGCGACGGTCCCTGGCGGTGGCCGCCAGCCAGACGTCCTGGAGGCCGCCGGCGTCGTCATCGTCACCGCCGGCGACCACGTCGTCGGCCTGCACGCCGACACGGGGACGAAGCTCTGGTCTATGCCCGACGGTGACGACGGCAGCAGTCCGGCCAGGGCTGCACTGTCGCCTCGAGGCCTCGTGGTCGCGTGGGAGTCGGAGCTGGCCGTGTACGACATCGAGCGAGCCCGACCGCCCTTCGCAGAACCGCCGAGACGCGTTCGAACTCGGTCGTACAGCACGCGCCGGCCGAGCTATCCGGCCGTCGGGAAGCAGGCGACCTGGATCGGCGGCATGCGTGGCATCATCGAACACGGGATGATATCGCTCATCGCCAGCACGTCGGACTCCTATCGGTACGGCTGGGTCAGCGGCCACGACGGCTGGGTCTCGGCGAATCCGCTCGGAGACGGGGCGGCGCTCGTCTCCGAGTACGAACCGGAACAGGAGACGGCAAGCGGCCGGCTGGCCCACGTTACCCTCGACGGGGAGACGCGCTGGGAGCGGCGCTTCGACCGCGACATCTACACAGTGGTCGTCGGGGGCGACGTCGCGTTCGTCCAGACGGTCCCGAAGTCGGGCCCAGAACGACTCCTGGCACTGGACGTCGCATCGGGCGAAACACGCTGGACCTCGGAAACCCCCGAATTCGACGTCATCGCACCCGTCGGCGATCACCTCGTCGTCGCCACGGAAGATCGGCTGCTGTACCTGGGGCCAGCATGAGGATCGACCGGCAGGAACGGGACCTCCGTAGAGACGGCCTGCGATTCGTCCTCGGTGTCGGCAGCCTCGCACTCGTCGAACTCCTCGTCCCAACTGGGCCGACGACGGCCATGCAGCTCGTCCACGGCTTCCTCACGGGCGCCTCCATCGCGCTCCTGCTCTCGGGAATCTTCCGGGCGACCGACGAACAGCTGGTGACCTCGATGCTCGCGTTCGGTGTCGGATTCGCGGTCAGCGCCGTGATCGATCTGTTCTGAGAAGTGTCCGGGAGGCTGCTTCGGGCCCTCCACCCGGCCAGTCAGTCGTCCGCCGCCGCTTCGTCCGGACCTTCATGTAGCTCCGCGAGTTCATCGGGTGGCCATTCGGGGACGCGGCTCGTGTCGTGGGTGCCGGTCGGTGGGCGGTTTACCTCGGCGGCGGGAGAGTCGTCGAGGTCCGTCTCACCGTCGATGTCCTGCATCTCGCCGTCCGCCTCCCGGGCAGCCTGGTCGATGCGCATGCTGCAGAACTCGACGCCACACATCGAGCAGAAGCGGGCGTCTTTGTAGTTGTCGCCGGGGAGTGTCTGGTCGTGGAATGACTGGGCGCGTTCGGGGTCGAGGGCGAGGTCGAACTGGCGGGGCCAGTCGAAGGCGTAGCGGGCTTCGCTGAGGGCGTCGTCCCAGTCGCGGGCGCCCTGGACGCCGGCAGCGATGTCGCCGGAGTGGGCGGCGATGCGGTAGGCGGCGAGACCGTCGCGGACGTCGGACTCCTCGGGGAGGCCGAGGTGTTCCTTCGGGGTGACGTAGCAGAGCATCGCGGCGCCGTGGCGGGCGGCCTCCGCAGCCCCGATGGCGCTCGTGATATGGTCGTAGCCGGGCGCGACGTCGGTGACGAGCGGACCGAGGAGGTAGAACGGGGCGCCGTCGCACACGTCCTGCTGGCGTTCGACGTTCGCCTGGACCTCGTGGAGGGGGACGTGGCCGGGGCCCTCGACCATCACCTGGACGCCGTGGTCCCAGGCGGTCCGCGTGAGTTCGCCGAGCGTGTCGAGTTCGGCGAACTGGGCGTCGTCGCCGGCGTCCGCGAGGCTGCCGGGACGGAGGCCGTCGCCGAGGCTAAACGTGACGTCGTGCTCCTGGAAGATCTCGCAGATCGCCTCGAAGTTGGTGTAGAGGGGGTTCTGGTCGCCGTGCTCCTCCATCCACTGGGCGAGGATGGAGCCGCCACGGGAGACGATGCCCGTGGTACGCCCGTCCGTCAGCGGAAGGTGCGCCATGCGGACGCCGGCGTGGATGGTCATGTAGTCGACGCCCTGCGCCGCCTGCTTCTCGATGACCGAGAGCAGCAGTTCGGGGGTGATGTCCGCGACGCTACTCACCTGCTTGCGGGCCTCGTAGATGGGGACCGTCCCGACGGGGACGGGCGAATACGTGATGTTTCGCTCCCGGATCTCGTCGAGGTCGCTGCCCGTGGAGAGGTCCATGACGGTGTCGGCGCCGTGGTGCACGGCGGTGTGGAGCTTTCGCAGCTCCTCTGGGGCAGAGCTCGTGGTGGCGCTGTTCCCGATGTTCGCGTTCACCTTGGTCGCGAACTCGCGCCCGATGATCATCGGGTCGAGGCTGTCGTGTTGGTGGTTCGCGGGAATCACCGCCTGGCCGGTCGCCACCTGCTCGCGGACGAACTCGGGGCCCCGGTTCTCGCGTTCGGCGACGCGTTCCATCGCTGGCGTGATCTCCCCACTCCTCGCGCATTCGAGCTGCGTGCCCATATACAACGTAGTAGTATTACTCGGTAATAACTTATGGTGGTCCGGGGCGAACTGCCTTGGTGCTGCCGCCTGAACCCCACGCTATGCCACGCGACGTCGACCGGTTCGTCGAGTACGTGCAGGATCGACTCGGGAACCAGCTCCGGATCGTCTTCGAGTACGAGGACGACGCGGTCACGGACATCCACTTTCTCCGCCGGGACCTCGATCGAGAGACCTTCACCCAGCGGGCGCGGATGATGGTCGACTCGTACGTCGCGGAGTCAGCAGCCATCGACGCCTCCCGCGACCCCACGCTCAGCAGTCTCGCCGGCTCCATCCACGTCTTCGACTCCGCACTCGTCGTCAACCTCCCCGAGCCAGACACCGATGGTGGGCTCGCGTTCTCCTTCGACCCCGGGACGGGACGCGCCTTCCTCGACTTCCTCTCGGACTGCGCATCGGTAGTCTACGGCGACGCCGACCACCTCCCACGACTCGACTGACCGCGCGAACGAACCCGAACCCCGTCAGCGTCGCGCCCGGAATCCACCATCCTGGACCAGTCCCGAACGTGTCCGGCAGAAGCCTGAATGCCCCGGTCTGGGGCAGACTGCAACGCCTGCCAGACCCTGTGCCCTTTTACCTGTTCGTACCCTCCAGTCGGGCAATGACAGACGGTAAACCCGAACACCTGCGCTCACGGGAGGTCACCGAGGGCCCCGAACGCGCACCACACCGCTCGATGTTCCGCGCGATGGGGTTCGACGACGAGGACCTCTCCAGTCCGATGGTCGGCGTCGCCAACCCGGCGGCCGACATCACACCCTGTAACGTCCATCTCGACGACGTCGCGGACTCGGCCATCGAGGGCGTGGACGAGTACGGCGGGATGCCCATCGAGTTCGGCACCATCACCATCTCGGACGCCATCTCCATGGGGACCGAGGGGATGCGCGCGAGCCTCATCTCCCGCGAGGTCATCGCCGACAGCGTCGAACTCGTCGCGTTCGGCGAGCGCATGGACGCACTCGTCACGGTCGCGGGCTGTGACAAGAACCTCCCCGGCATGATGATGGCGTCCATCCGGACCGACCTCCCCTCGGTCTTCCTCTACGGTGGCTCCACCATGCCCGGCCAGCACGAGGGCCGCGAGATCACGGTCCAGAACGTCTTCGAGGGCGTCGGCGCCGTCGCCTCCGGGGACATGAGCGAGGACGAACTCGAGGAGATGGAGCGGAACGCCTGCCCCGGCGCTGGGTCCTGTGGCGGGATGTTCACCGCGAACACGATGGCGTCGATAAGCGAGGCGCTCGGCATGGCGCCACTGGGCTCCGCCAGCCCACCGGCGGAATCCCACGAGCGGTACGCCGTCGCCCGCGACGCGGGAGAGCTCGCCCTCGACGCCGTCGAGCACGACCGCAAGCCCAGCGACATCCTCTCGCGGGAGAGCTTCGAGAACGCTATCGCGCTCCAGGTCGCCATCGGCGGCTCCACGAACGCGGTCCTCCACCTGCTCGCGCTCGCCGCCGAGGCCGGCATCGAGCTCGACATCGAGGACTTCGACGAGATCAGTAGCCGCACCCCGAAGATCGCGAACCTCCAGCCCGGCGGGACCCGCGTCATGAACGACCTGCACGAGCTCGGCGGCGTCCCGGTCGTCCTCCGCCGCCTCCTCGACGCCGAGCTCGTCCACGGCGACGCGAACACCATCACCGGCCGAACGATCGCCGGGGAACTCGAGCACATGGAGGAGACCGGCCAGCTCCGGCCCGACGACGAACTCGAGGCCGATTTCCTCTACACGGTCGACGACCCGAAGCAGCCCGAGGGCGCGATCAAGATCCTGAAAGGGAACCTCGCACCCGACGGCGCGGTCCTCAAGGTGACCGGGGACGACGAGTTCTACCACGAGGGCCCCGTCCGCGTCTTCGAGACCGAGGAGGACGCGATGAAGTACGTCCAGGAGGGCGGCATCGAGTCCGGCGATGTGATCGCCATCCGGAACGAGGGGCCCTGTGGCGGCCCCGGGATGCGCGAGATGCTCGGCGTGACCGCCGCTGTCGTCGGCGCCGGCCACGAGGACGACGTCGCCCTGCTCACCGATGGCCGGTTCTCGGGCGCGACTCGCGGCCCGATGGTCGGGCACGTCGCGCCCGAGTCGTTCGTCGGCGGCCCCATCGCCGCCCTCGAGGACGGCGACGTCGTCACGGTCGACATCCCGAACCGCGAACTCAGCGTCGACCTCACCGACGAGGAACTCGAATCGCGGCTCGCCGACTGGGAGCAGCCGGAGCCCTCGTACGCCGGCGGCGTCCTCCGGAAGTACGGTGACGCCTTCGACAGTGCCGCGAACGGCGCGGTCACGAACCCCGCCGTCAAACGCGACTGAGACCCGTCGCCCCGACACGGGTAGCCATCGAACGACCCAGGAACGCGCTATTCTGACACGTTCTGCGGATGTTCCGGCAGTTCCCGCTGCATTCCCGCGTTACCGACCACCGAGGCACCCCATGACGCCGGGACGAACCACTCAGATATCGGTAACGTCTACTGTTTGACCGACGGGTTTTTCGGGGTTCACCGCAGACGGTTCGGTAGAAACTCTCACGTACCGATGAGCCCGACCGAATGCGAAGCGACTGACCGAACACGAACCGACCGACCGGCGACCACAGGAACCGAACTGGTGGGGGTGGCCCGATGAGTCAGGCGATGACCGGCGAAGGAACACGACTCACCCTCGATCTGTGGCACCCCGACTGCTGGGCGATACAGGCGACCGACCGGCTCCCAGGCGGCATCCTCGCGCACGCCATCTACGACAGTCCGACCGCGAGCACGGCGAAGGTGAACGGCATCTTCACCGCCTACGCGGAGACGGAGTCGCAGGTGGAGGCACTGCTGGACGACATCGAGTCCTCACCATTGACCGGGACGTTGAACGAACTCCACACCCGCTTCGACACCCGGGATCGCCGGAACGCACCCGGCTCCGTCCTTCGGGAGTTCTTCCTCGAGTACGACCCGAACGACATGATCTGTCCACAGCTCCTCCAGAAGGGATTCGTCCACAGCGCCCCGGGGCGCATCGAGGGCGGCCGGGAGTCCTGGGACGTCTGCTACGCCGGCCAGCGCACCGAGATCGAGCCGAAGATCGACGCCATCTGCGACGAGACGGGGGCGGACATCGAGATCGCTCGCGTCCGGGCGACAGGCAGTAACAACAGCCGGAACCAGCTGCTCGACCGACTGACCTCGAGCCAGCGGGAGGTCTTCGAACTCGCCAAGCGGCGCGGCTACTACGAGTGGCCACGCGAGGTCTCGACCCGCGAACTCGCGGACGAACTCGACATCGCGAAGTCCACCCTCCTCGAACACCTCCGGAAGGCCGAAGCGACCCTCCTCGACTTCTGAAACGAGGGCGACGACCCGATTTTCGCTGCCTTCTATTCGTAATTTGTTATCTCCGATAGCGCCAAGAACCGGCATGCTGAACGCCTGCAGAACCCCTCACCGTCATTGTTTATCACATTCCGAGGACGTTCCCGCCCATGGACGGCTTGCGTTACATAGGCCACTGCGAGACATCTAGTGCTGTTATGCCACGGAATGACACTGGACGCGTGAATCGGCGGACCTTCATCAAGACGGCAGGGGCGGGCGGTGTCGTCGGCCTCGCCGGCTGTGTGAGCTTCGGCGGCGACGACAGCGAGTCGACCACGACGACCGAGAGCGGCGGGAACGGTGGCGACGGCGACGACGGTGCGACCACGACGACCGAATCCGCCCCCGAACAGATCGTGTTCGGACAGCCCGGCGCCCTCACCGGTGCCTGGGACTTCCTGCAGCCCGGCGTCTCACAGGCGGCCGACGCGGCCGTGAAGCACGTCAATGACGCGGGCGGACCGCTCGGTGCCGAACTCGTGCTGAAGCGCCGCGACACGGGCGTCGACCCGACCGAGGCCCGGACGGTGACCACGCAGCTCGTGGAGAACGACGATGCAGCGGCCATCATCGGCCTGTTCTCCAGCGAGATCAACCCGCTCTGGGACTACCTCCAGGAGCTCCAGACGCCCGTCGTCACGAACTGGCCGGGCTCGACGTTCCTCGACACCCACGGCGGCGACAAGGGCACGCCCGGCGACGTCAGTGACGACGAGTGGGTGTGGCGGTCCATCGTCGGCGACACCGTCCACACCTCCGGGAACGCAGCGTACGCGATGGAGCAGGGCTTCGAGAACATCGGCGTCATCAACGGGAACACCGAGGGCGAGCGCAGCTACGCCGAAGGGTTCCTCGCGGCGTTCGAGAACCAGGGCGGCTCCGTCGCGAACCGCGTCGAGATCCCGCTCGGCGAGTCCAGCTACCAGTCCGCCCTCAGTCGGCTCTTCCAGGAGGACTTCGACGCGTTCCTCGTCAGCCTCCCGCAGGAGTCCGCCATCACGCTCCTGAGCGACTGGAGCGACGGCGGCTACGGCGGCACGCCCATCCTCTCCGACACGCTCGCCCAGCAGGCCGTCATCGACCAGGTCGGCAGCGACCTCCACGGCGCGTGGGCAGCCGTCCCCGGTCGCTCCGGGCCGAGCTACGACTTCTTCGAGAGCACGTACCAGAACCACGGTGACGCCGACATCAACGGCTGGACGCCCCCGACGTGGGACGCCGTCATCGTCACCGCGCTCGCCATCGAACGCGCCGGCGAAGCCAGCCCCGAGGCCATCCAGCAGAACCTCGGCCCCGTCAGCCGCGAAGGCGGCACGACGGTGACGTCCTTCGAGGAGGGGAAGGAAGCCCTGGCGAACGGTGAGGAGATCAACTACCAGGGTGCGGCGACGCCGACGAACTTCACGGCGCACGGCAACGTCTTCGGCTCGGTGTCCATCATGACCGCACAGGACGGGGCGTTCTCCCAGACCGCGGAGGTCTCAGCCGAGACCGTCCGGGAGTACGTGCCCGAAGGCGAATACTGAGCGATGGGGCTCACCCAGAACATCGTCTTCGGCCTCGTGACGGGGTCGTACATCGCGATCGCCGCGATCGGGTTCACGCTCATCTACGGGATCGTGAACATGATCAACTTCGCGTACGGCGAGTACATCACCATCGGGGCGTTCATCGGCATCCTCGCCGCCGGCGCCCTGCCGGTTCCGCTCCCCGTCGCGGTACTCGTCGCGATGATCGGTGGCGGTGTCGTGAGCCTCGCGCTCGCCAAGGGCTTCTTCACACCCATCAACGACACCGGCCCGATCCCGATGCTGCTCACGTCGATCGGTCTCGGACTCGCACTCCGGAACGTCATCCGGTTGCTCGCCGGCCGGAACGCCCGGTACTTCGAGACGTCGACGACGACGTTCCGCTTCGAGGGGCTTCCGGCGCTCTCGGTCGGCCCCGTCGACCTGCTCGGGAACGTGTTCGTGACGTCCGAGCACCTCATCGTGATCGGGTGCGCGGTCGTGGTCTTCGTCGTCCTGCACGCGCTCCTGACGCGGACGGACGTCGGTATCGCGATGCGCGCGATGGGTGACGACGAGAGCCTCGCCCGCGTGCGCGGCATCAATACGCAGCGTATCCGGGACAGCGTCTGGGTGCTGGCGGGGGTCCTCGCCGGACTCGCCGGCGTCCTCATCGCCATCCAGACGAACGCGAGCGCCAGCACCGGGTACGCGCACATCCTCCAGATCCTCGCCGCCGCCATCCTCGGGGGCGCGGGGAGTCCGTACGGCGCCATCGCGGGGTCGTACGTCATCGGGATCGTGCTCGCGCTGTCCACGGCGTTCCTGCCGAGCGGGATGACGGAGCTCTCCTCCGCAGTCGCGTTCGTCATCCTCGTCGGCGTCCTGCTCGTGAAACCCAGCGGTATCGCCGGTCAGGAGGTGCGTGAAGCGTGAGTCTCGCGAGCCGCCTCCCATCCGGTGACGGCGACCGCGCGCTGGTCGCTGGCGTCGTGCTCGTCGCAGTCGGCGCTTTGTTCGCCCTGACGCCGCTCCAGACGACACTTCCTGGTGCGTTCTACGTCTTCATCGAGGTCGGGACGCTGTTCGCCATCTACGGCATGCTCGTCATCGGCCTCGACCTGCAGTACGGCCACACCGGGCTCGTGAACTTCGGGCACGTGGTCTTCTTCGCGGCGGGCGCGTACACCGTCGCGATGCTCGCCGCCGAGAGCCCGTTCGCGGGCATCGGCCTCGGGCTCCCGTGGCCAGCCGCACTCCTCGCGGCCGTCATCGTCGCGGGCGTCCTCGGCGCGGCGGTCGGCACGACGTCAATCCGGCTCCGTGACGACTTCCTCGCCATCGCGACGCTCGCGACAGCCGAGATCTTCCACTCGCTGTTCGTCGCGTTCCAGACCATCTTCGGCGGGAACGTCGGCATCGGCTCCATCCCGCAGCCGGTCGGCGACCTCGTCACCGACACGGACACCGCGATGACGGCGAACATCCTGCTCCTCGGCGGCGTCATGCTCGTCACGCTCGCGGCCGTCACTCGACTCACCAGCGCCCCATACGGGCGCGTCCTGCGCGCCATCCGCGCGGACGACCTCGTCACGCGGTCCGTCGGGAAGAGCGTGTTCACGTACAAGATGCAGGCGTTCGTCTACGGCGCCGCACTCGCCGGGTTCGCCGGCGGGCTGTTCGCGCTCTACAACGGCGCCATCGCGCCGGGCTACTTCACCATCCAGGTCACGGTGACCGTCTGGATCGGGATGCTGCTCGGCGGCGCCGCGAACCACCGGGCGGTCCTCGGTGGCCTCGCGGTCATCATGGGCCTCCGCCTGCTCTCGCGGTTCGCGCTCGACGTCGCACCCGTCTCGTCGTCGGCGTTCGCCTCGATTCGGCTCATCGTCGTCGGCCTCATCCTCGTGGCCGTCATCCGCTACCGGCCCGCCGGCATCTGGGGCGACGCCAAGGAGCTGGGGGTGGACACATGACGCTCCTCGACGTCCAGGGCCTCTCGAAGTCCTTCGGCGGCCTGCAGGCCATCGAGGACCTCTCGGTCTCGGTCGACGAGGGCGAACTCGTGGGCGTCATGGGCCCGAACGGCGCCGGGAAGTCGACGTTCTTCAACCTCATCAGCGGCGTCATCCAGCCCGATGGTGGCCGCGTCAGCTTCGACGGTGAGGATGTTACCGGCGACACGCCGGAGTCCCTCGCCCGCGACGGCCTCGTCCGCACGTTCCAGCATACGCGCGAGCTGGAGACGATGACCGTCCGCGACAACGTCCGCCTCGCGGCCCCGGACCAGCCCGGGGAACGCACGCTGCCCGCGCTCCTGCGCACCGGTTCGATGCAGGACCGCGAGGAGACGGTGCGGGAGCGAGCGGACGAGCTCATCGAGGCGTTCGAGATCGACCATCTCGCGGACGAGTACTCCAGTAATCTCTCCGGTGGCCAACGGAAGCTGCTGGAGCTCGCCCGCGCGCTCATGCTCGACCCCGACCTCCTGCTGCTCGACGAGCCCTTCGCGGGCGTCAATCCGACGCTGACGAAGGAGATCGCCGAGCGCATCCAGGACCTCAACGACGAGGGCATGACGGTCGTCGTCATCGAACACGAACTCGAGACGTTGACGGCGCTGGTCGACCGCCTCGTCGTCCTCGAACAGGGCCGACTCCTGGTCGAGGGTGACCCGGACGACGTGCTCGCCGACGAACGCGTCATCGAGGCGTACCTCGGAGGTGACGTCGAGTGAGTCTCCTCGAGATCTCTGAGCTCGACGCCGGGTACGGTGACATCCAGGTGCTCGCCGGCGTCGACCTCCACGTCGATGACGGCGAGTACGTGACCATCGTCGGCCCGAACGGCGCCGGCAAGTCGACCGTCATGAAGACCCTCGTCGGCCTCGCCGACTACCACGACGGCACTATCACGTACCAGGGTGACGACATCAGCGGGCTGGCGCCCGAGGAGGTCGTCCGCAAACAGATCGGGTACGTCCCACAGACGTCGAACGTCTTCCCGACCCTCACGGTCGAGGAGAACCTCCGGCTGGGCGCGTACGTCCTCGACGGCGTGCCAGCGGACCGGAAACGCGAGGTCTACGAGCGCTTCCCGGCGCTCGCCGATCGCCCCGACGAGCCAGCGGGCTCGCTCTCCGGCGGCCAGCAGCAGATGCTCGCCATGGGCTGCTCGCTCATGCTCGACCCCGATCTCCTGCTGCTCGACGAGCCCTCGGCCGGCCTCGCGCCCGACCTCGTCGACGACATGTTCGACCGCGTCGACGAGATCAACGACGCCGGGACGACTGTCCTCATGGTCGAACAGAACGCGAAGGAGGCACTTCGCCGGTGCGACCGCGGCTACGTCCTCGCGAACGGGCAGAATCGCTACGAGGACTCGGGCGACGCACTCCTCGACGACGAGGACGTCCGCAAGCAGTTCCTCGGCGGCTGACGCCGCCACGCGGACCACGCCCGAACGGGCCGACCTGACCCAGCACCGCCCGTTCCTCGACGCGCCCACCATTCCGCAGCAGCCGACCCCATTCTCGAAGCCCAGGCACCGGCCACGAGCGACTGCACTGTCGCGACCAGCGCGACGTTGGGTCGCCCCTACTGAGGGCCGAAGTTATCACGCGTGATAGTGTCCGAGGAAGATATATAGTGGGCGACGTGGCACCTCAACGCATGTCGCGGTCGAGAGCCCTGGGTGGCGAGGTCCAGGGACGAGCGCTCGATGCGGTCGTGACAGCCGTGTCAGCGTTCGCCCCGGTCACCAGGATGCGGGTGCAATCCATCCTCGCCAGTGCAGAGATACTCCACGTTACGCCCGGTGACTGGTACTCGCTCGACGTGTACGTCGACGCCCTCGACGACATCGAGTCGGCCGTCGGCTCCGCCGTGCTCTGGCGCGCCGGCATGCAGCTCGTCTCGGACCCGACCGAGGGCGACGAACGAGTGCCGACCACCGCCGGACAGCCGTCCGACACGGTGTTGGCCATCGAGCAGCTCGACGAGGCGTACACGGCCGTCCACCGGGGCGGCCGTATCGGCGGCTACGAGTTCCAACCCGAGGGACGGAGCCACGGGATCGTCGTATCCACGACACCATACCCGGATCACTTCGACCGGGGCGTCCTGGACGCCGCGTTCCGCCGACCCGACGGCCAGACCCTGACAGAAGTCGCGACCGGTGACACGTTCGGGGACGGGAGCGGGGAGACGACGTTCCACGTCAGCTGGTGAGTGCCGGTTCCGGTGCATCCCTCGGACGAATCCAACGCACGACCAGCGTGAGCGCTTACTTCCGGAGGAATTCGGGGAGACGGAGCCGTGAGAGGTCGTCGCCCTCCGGGGCAGAGAGGTCGAACTGTCGGAGGAGGTCCGGGACGTCGAGGCGCTTGAGGGGTTTCGTGTGTCGCTGGAGGGCGGTCTGTTCGCCGGTGTCGTACGTGATGAGCTTCGACCAGATGTGATAGTCGCGGTCCTGGAACTCGATCGACTCGTCGGTATCGCTGCCGGCCCCGTGGAGGTCGTCCCGGAGGTCCTTCGCCTTGGAACGGCCATCGTCGAACGCCATCTGGACGAGCGCACGGCCGGCAACGTTGACGAGTCGCTTGTATTCGCCGGGGTAATCCTCGCCGCACTCCGCGGCGACGCCGAGGGCGAACGCGCGCTCGATGGCCTCGTCGCGGTCCAGTTCGTCGGCGTCCCACTCGGTATCGAATCGGTCCCCATACATCAGGCCGACACCCCCGGTAACGGTCGCGACGGCGCGCTCGTTGTGGCGGCGAACTCGGCGGTCACTGTGGTTTCACCTTCTCCCGCGCGTGGATGGACAGCCCCCGGTTGGAGAAGGAGAGCCGGCGGATGTCGCAGTCGATGTTCGTGCCCCGCATCTTGATGACCTGGACGCCGCGCGTCATCCCGGTAGGTTCGAGGAAGTTGTGGAAGAACACGACGCCGTGGGCGAGATAGTGCTCCTCGGCGTACGACGACGGGTCGGTCATCTCGGAGATGAGGACGACGGTCGCGTCGGTCTTCTTGAGGTTGGTGACGAAGCTCGTGATCTCGCGCTCCGGGTCGTCGACGAAGTGCTGGAGGAGCATCGTGGAGTCGATGACGACGCGGTCGAACCCCTCCTGCTGGACGAGGGCGGCGAGTCGGTTCGAGAGGCCGCCCTCGCTCCCGTACTTCGTGAGCGCCTGGCGGGCGGAGTCGCTCGTGAGGTTGAGGAAGCGGAAGTTGCTCGACGAGGCGACCTCGTCGAACCCGAACTCGAATCGGGACATGTCGGTCACGAGTTCGGAGCTGGTCTCGTGCATCGTGACGTAGAGGGTGTCCTCGCCGCGGCGGGCGCCCTGGGCGATGAACTGCGCGGAGAACGTCGTCTTCCCGCTGCCGGGCGGACCGCTGACGACGTAGAGTCGACCGGGGAGGAGGCCGCCCTCGAGGACGTCGTCGAGGCCGGAGATACCGGTGGAGAGTCGCATCGACCGGACGGACGGTGTGCGGGGTTAAAGGCCTTCGTGGCCCGGTATCGTCCGCGATAATTCGACGGGGCTACTCGTCGGGGGCGTCGCCGAGGAGTCCGGCGAAGAGCTTCTCCTCGGCGGCGCGGAGGTGCTGGTAGAACGTCGGTGGGGAGACCCCCAGCGTTTCGGCGACCGCCTCGCCGGAGGTGTCGCGAGGCCAGCTGAAGTAGCCCGAGTGGAACGCGACCTCGAGGGCGGTTCGCTGCCGGTCCGTCAGCGCGTCGCCCCAGGCAGACTCCAGCTTCGTCGACCCATCCACCGTTCGGGAAACCTGCTTGTGGGAGAGGACTGTGGCCTCCGGGTAGGCGTCCTGCACGGTTCCGATGATCTGCCGCACCTCGGCATCGACGGGGACGCGGATGCGCATGTAGTAGTCGCCCTCCGTGATCTCCGCGTGCTCGACGGCCCCGCCGACTGCGGCGATGGCGGTCAGAACCGGTGGTTCGGTCAGTCGGACCTCGAAGCGGACGGGATCGCCGTCGGAGACTACTGACGCGTCGGTCCAGTGCTCGATGTTGTCCGTGAGCACCTGGACGGCCTCGATACCACCACCCTCGATGTGGCCGTAGATGAGGAACCCGTCGTCTGCTGCGGGCACAGTCTCCTCGATGACGATGCGGTCGGCGGGTGTCGTGTCCCCGACGAGACGCCCGAAGACGTCCTCGATCACGAACTCGAGTTCGACGAGTTCGTCGCTCATCAGGGCGCGCTTGCGTTCGGCGGCTGCGATGGCGTGCCCGAGGATCTCGCCGAGCGCCTCGACGACGGCGCCCTCCCGGCCATCGAACGCCCGGGGTCGGTCGGCGTAGACGTTCAGGACGCCATAGAGCGTCTGCTCGTGGCGGATGGGGATGGCCGCAGAGGAACGGAACTCGTGGTCGTCGGCGAGGTCCCGCCACTGCTCGTAGGCCGGGTCGGTCCGGACGTCCTGGACGGTCTGGACCGACCGGGTCTCGAACGCGCGGGCCGTCGGTCCTTCGGTGAACGCGTCAGACGAGAGGTCGAGGGCGGCGAGGTAGTCCCCGGCGCCGGATTCGGTCCGAACGTCGAGCTCGCCCGTCCGTGGGTCGCGCTCCGCGATCCACGCGAACTCGTAGGAGTCGGCGTCGGCGAGGTGGCGGCAGGCCACGGCCTCGATCTCGTCGCGGGTCGACTGCTCGAACGCGGCGTGCGTCGTCTCCCGGACCACGGTGTTGATGCTGTTCAGGGCGTCGAGCTGCTCGCGCTGGGTGACGAGTTCGCGCTCGCGCTCCTTCTGTTCGGTGACGTCCTGGGACATCCCGAGCGCGGCGAACACCGTACCGTCCTCGTCGCGGACGGGGATCGTGACGATACGGTAGTGGCCGTCGCGAAGGGTCGTCTCGATCGATCGTGGTTCGCCGTCGAGCGCGTCCCGGTACGCGGGGGTGAGGACGGCCGAGAGCTCGTCGGTGAGCGCGTCGGGAACGTAGCTTCCCTCAAGCGCCTCGGCGCGGGTCTCGTCGACCGGAGTCCCACCCACGGCCTGGTATCTGAGGTCCTGGTCGACGAGCGCGACGGCGCCGTTCGGGAAGTGCTCGAGGAGGGTCCGGTAGCGACGTCTGGCCTCCTCGAGTTCGCGGTCGCGTTCGACTCGGTCACTGACGTCCTGGAAGTACACCGAGAGCCCGGTCTCGGATGGGTAGACGTTGACCTGGAACCAGGTGTCGAGTGGGTCGTAGAAGGCCTCGAACGAGACCGGTGACTGGGTCGCCATCGCGTGCCGGTACTCCCGTTCGAATCGACTGTCGACGAGCTCCGGGAACTCCGCCCAGATGGACGTGCCAAGGAGGGCTGACTCGGCGGTGTCCAGGTACTCGACGGCGCGGTCGTTGACGTACGTGAAGCGCCACTCGTCGTCGAGTGCGATGACCGCATCGTGGACGCGTTCCAGAACTTCCGAGAGCTCGTCCTCGAGTTCGTCTCGCTCCCGTTCGAGTCGCTCCGCGTTCGCCTTGAATCGCGTGACGTCCTGGCTGGTGACGATGACGCGGGCGACCTCGCCGTCCTCGTGGACGGGCTGGGCGTTGAGGGAGACCCAGCGCGTGCCGAGCCGGGGCAGGTCGACCTGGCACTCCCAGCCGGTGAGTGCGTCCCCGGTCTGCAACACCTCGAGCAGGGGTCGCTCGTGGCGCGGGATGAACTCGCCGTCCTCGTCGTACACCGGGACGGGGTCGTACTCGAAGCCCTCGTCCGTGGGAGTCAGGTCGAAGCGGTCGATCGCTCGGCCGTTCGCGCGGCGAATTTGGCAGTTCTGGTCTACGACGACGATGCTCGACGGGGCGGCCTCCAGCACCTGCTCGATGACGTCGCGTTCCTGTCGGAGGGCGCGCTCCCGTGCCACCCGGTCGGAGATGTCGCGAGCGACACCGGTCACACCGATGATATCGCCGTCCTCCTGGAGCGGCGTCGCGGTGAGTTCGACCGGGACGGTCTCGCCGGCACGGTTCTCGACGGGGAAGCGAACCGTCTCCGTCTCGCCACGTGTGAGGACGGGGTCGAGCGCCGACCAGACGCGTTCACGTTCGTCGTCGGCGACGAAGTCGAGGGCGTCCATCGACGCGATCTGGTCGTCCGAGTAGCCCGTTACCTCGGCGAGTCGGTCGTTCCACCGGAGCATCTCGCCCTCGCGATCGTAGGCGTACACGACGTCCTGTTGGGCGTCGAGCACGCTCTCCGTGAACGCCTCTTCCGCACGGAGTCGACGCTCGACGGGCACCGAATCGTTGACGTCCACGATGACCCCCACGAGCGTCTCCTCGTCGACAAACCGGCCGTGTTCTCGCACCCAGCGAGTCTCACGGTCGGGCCGCTTGATCCGGTATTCGACGCAGAACGGGTCGTTCGTCTCGCGGGCTGACTCGATCTCCGTCCAGACACGGTCGTAGTCGTCCGGATGGATGACGTCCGCACCAAAACTGATGGCCCCCGACTCGAGCGCAGCGGAGGGATACCCGGTGATGTCAGCACAGGCGCCCCAGACGGCCTCCATCGGCCAGTCGTCCGCCTGCTTGCAGCGGTAGACGATTCCAGGGAGGGTCTCGATGTCGACGGCGGGCGAATCGCCCGGAGACGAGGGAGTCGCGTCCGGCGGCCGCCACCAGATGCGGTGGTCGCCGACCGACCGGGACGCAACGCGTCCCCGATCCGCGAGCACCTCTAGCTGGACTAGTGCCGCCTCCCGCGTGCAGCCGAGGGCGTCCGCGACCTCGGCCGTCGTCCTGGGTGCAGCATCGTCTTCGACGAGGCGGTCCACGACCGCGAGTGGATCACCACCAGAATCCACCGAGTCCATACTCGCGTACTCTCGTCGCACCATATGAAACTATCCGCCGCCCTACCTATTCGACCCGGACCAGCCAGGGGACCTTTTAGTCGACGAGCACGACGCCGAGCACGCCCGTCGCCACGCCGACCAGTGTCGTCGGTATCGCGGCGACGACGGCCCGAAGCAGGAACCCGACGATGCCGAACGGCACGTTGGTGCCGGCGCCGAGGAGGACGCCCGGGAGGACGAGGAGCGCCAGGAGAAGGAACCCCGCGAATGACCCGGCGCCGGTGGTGGTCGCCGCCGGCACGGTCTCACGGTGTTTCGACCCGAACAGGATGCCGAGGATGGCGGCGAGTACGGGGCCGACGAAGAGCGCGAGCGTCACCACGAGGAAGGCGACGAGCGCCACGAACACCGGGCCGAACTGTCGCGCGGTCTCACCGCGGGCGGTCACGAGGAAGAGCGTGGTCGCCCAGTCGGTCGTGACGTACGCCAGCACGCCCAGCGCCAGCCCGGTCAGTCCGAACACCGCAACGATCAGTCCCACCGTGCGGCCCTGTCGGTTCATCGGTCGAACGCACTCGCACCCGGAGTAAAAAGCCACCGCCTCCCGGGAGCTATGACCAGAGCCAGGAGCGCTGCAGGATAGCTGCTTCCGTCGACGCGCGCTCGTCCCAGGGCGTCCTCGAGGGGGCGAGCGTCAGGACGGTCGACCCGACGAGGCGGAGGTACGCGTACCAGATATCGCCGTCGTGGTAGTAGTAGACGTCGTCCCACGTCGTCTCGCCGACGGTCGTGTTCGACTCGACCGTGACGGCCGTCTCGACGACGTCCTCGTACGCATCCCTTGCGGCGTCCGGGGACTCGAATCGTTGTAGAAGGAGGGGAACGGCGGGCATCGAGTCGCGTTCCCAGCGGACCGACGCCGGGACGCGGTTGAGCGTCATGGACACGAGGTCGGTCCGGCGGTCGGGCGTCGTGGTCGGCGCGGTCACCGTTCGATGGTCCGCGTTCCGGCCGGCGTACGTGAGCTTCGAGAAGTCCGAGGGGATACGGGGGTACGCCCAGCCCTCGAAGCGGGTGGTGTGCTGGCGGAACCCCACGAGCAGCCGGGGGTCCGACCCGACGGTGAGCAGGTCGTAGAGCCGGTCCGTGATCGGGTTCCGCGAGAGTTCGGCGTTCACGAAGAGTGCCGACGACACCTGTTTGAAGTGCGTGAGGAGTTCGGCGAGCTCCTCGTGCGCGCGGTCGATATCGCCCCGCCGCGCGAACCGAGAGATCTCCTCGAGGTGGGGGTCCGGGACGGGCCCGTACACGTCGAAATGTGGTTCGAGTTCGACGTCGAAGAAGTCGGCGGCGCCCCGGGACGCCGTTCTGACCTTCTGTAGCTGTGGGTCGGTGAGCGTGCTGGAGCGTCGCACCTGCTCGATGGTGGCGATGGCCTGATCGCAGAGCGAGTGGTAGCGGTCGAGCGTCGGTGGATACCGGCTGCCGAACCAGTCGATCTCGGCCGTGATTGCGGAAGTCCGCCGGTCGAGCGCCGGTACCGGCGGTGTGGTCGTCGTGGGCGGTTCGTCGGTTGTCGTCGGTTCCTCGGTCGGCGTCGACGTCGCCGTGGTGTCGGTCGTCGCCGTGGTCGTCTCGTCACCGGGGTAGGAGACCCCGGAGTCCCCGCAGCCCGCCAACCCCGTCAGTCCAGCGATGGCTGCGAGAACCGTGCGACGAGACTCGTCCATACTGGTACATGCGGTGAGTTGTGTATAAATGGTGTGGGGTGAGCGTGGGCCGCCGAACACCCACCCACGGTCTGGCGAACGCCGAGCACTGCGAACCGCGAGGGCCCGTTGCTCCTGTGACGACCAGCATCGTTTTTCGCGGGGGTCGCGTTGAATCGGGCGATGAGTGACGACCCGTTCGTGGTGACCGCCAAGGGCCGGGCGTGCAACAACGACGTGGTGCGAACGCGGTTCTTCGCTCGGGGAGAGTCGCGGTCGTTCGAGTCGCGGTCGGCGGCGGAGGCCTTCGCGGCGCGGGCGACCCGCGAGGGACCTAGTCGAGTGGTGGTGCAGGCGTCGGCGCCACAGGACGACACCTGTGAGGCGTACCTCGTCGCGATTCCGGCACGGAACACCACCGCACCGGCGAACCCCGAGGCCGACTACTGGCGCTTCCACACCGAAGCGAACCAGCAGGGCGAACTCGGCGAGGTGCTGGCGACGACACCCCCGACGAACCCGCCGGCGCTCACGTGGTTCGTCCGACAGGACCTCGACGACCCGGCCGGCCTCGTCGTTCGCGTCGACAGGGCACCGGACGCGGTGGGTCGCTGGCAGCCCGACTGCCGGGTCGACGCCGTGGTAGCCGGCGAGGTCGTCGAGCAGTACGTCTGCGAGATCAAGACCGGGAACGCATCCTTCCAGCGTGGGCAACGCGACGGCATGGACCGCGCGGCGGAATCGGGGCGAGTGCTCACGGCCCGGGTGCGCATCACGGACCTACCGGACGAGTACGAGGTCCACGTTCGCGAATACGAGCCGGGCCAGTCCGGCGAGTTGGAGCCTCAGTAACGCCGGATAGGTTTTCTGCGACCCCGCCCGAAGACGAGATATGATCGGCACGTTCGACGCCGCCATCGCACTTCCGACACTCCGCGAACTCTCGGCAGCCCTGCGCTTCCTGGTCTGGTTCGCCCTCGTCGTGCTGCTCGGCGGCATCCTGAAGACCATCTACCAGCACACGGTCGGCGCGGCCAACGACTCCCCAGCAGCGGAATCCAACGAGAACCCGACGACCGACGAACCGAACGAGAAATCCGGTGCGGTGTCTGACACGAACACCGAGTCCGTATCCGAGTGAACGCCCAGAGGTAGCCTTCCTGCGTTGTCACTATCACACAGAGAGACCCCGGCCTTCTCGTACTAACAGTTAACCGTTGTGGCATGCCCAATTAATACCGGGTAATGAGATAGGTTGTGGAACGATGGCCACGCGCCGGCTCCCCCTCGCAGTCCACCTCGTGCTCGCCACCATCGTCTTCCAGATTCTCTACCTCCTCGAGGTCCTGCTCCACGAGGTCACGCACGTCCTCATCGACTTCGCGGTCAGCGGCCAGGTCGGGTCCTGCGGCCGGTTCGGCCCCATCGCCATCCAGCAGGGACGCCCCATCGCGTGCCTCACCGGCGTCGACCTCACCGCCCTCAACGCCCTCCTCACGCCCGTCGCGATGAGCGCACTCGGCATCCTCGCGATGTGGCTCAGCAACCGCCTCGACCCCCAATACCTCCGCTGGGGCGTCTTCGCCACCGGCTTCGTCGTCTGGATCCAGGAAGCCCTCTACTCCGCCGGCTGGCTCACACCGCCCGCATTCACCCCCGCCGGAATCGAATACTGGGGCGACGGCCGAACCGCCCTCGAAGCCTTCGGCTGGCCAGCACAACTCCCCGCCGCCACCCTCCTCATCATCGGCATCTACGTCGTCCAACAACGCCTCGACTACACCGAACCGATACCCTGGCAAGTCGAAAGCTGATGAGACCTAGCGTCCCGAAACCGCCCCGCAGGAAGTACTCGTTCAGGGAGGGGGACGCAGACAGGGAACCACCGGTTTCCCGCCTGCCCCGGGTATACTCGATCGAGCGCGACTCCCAGACAATTTCGCTCGTTCCACTCGCAAAAGTAGCCGACGTGAACGCAATTCGGTCTCGTCTCGTCCCGCGTTTTCCGGCCCGATTACCGAGCGACGAACCGGTCGCTCGGCAATCTGTCGTTCAAAAGTGGGACCACGCCCGGAAACCTCCGGTTTCCGGTCTGCTCCCATTTTGTCACTCACTACGTTCGCTCCAAAAGGGGACCTCCGTGAGACGACTCCGTCGTCTCACGTGGTCCAACTTTTTCTGGTTTACTCGCCGAGCGACGCACCGGTCGCTAGGCGAGTTAACGTTCAAAAGTGGGACCGTTGAGATTTGAACTCAAGTCCGACGGACCCCATCCGCCGAGGATACCAAGCTACCCCACGGCCCCAGTGATTCGAAAAAAGCGGGTTCCAACATTAAGGGTGTCGCTTCGCCACGACGGCTGTCGATTCCGCGCGTGACTCGCGGTCACACCAGGACGCGTTCGAGGTCGACGACGGTCCCGGAGTCGGCGTCGGGGTCGCCGACGAGTCGCCCGAGGCAGACCGCACTCCCGTTCGGTGTGACGCAGGTAACGAGGGCGTCATCGTCGGCGTCGTCAGCATCGATCACTCCGGGGGCGTAGACTGGCGCGCCGTCCGCGACTGCCTCCGCCGCCGACTCCGCGATGGTCACGTGGGGAATGTGGTCGAGGGCGGCTTCGGCGGGCTGGACGATCTCGCGGATCGGGTCCTCATCGCCGTCCTCGTGCCACCAGACGAGAGCGTCCTGGAGGTCGTGGAGGGTGACGAGGTCGGTGTCGTCGAACGGGCCGGTGGCGGTGCGTCGGAGGTGCCCCATGTGGGCCCCCGTGCCGAGCGCAAGGCCGATGTCGTGACAGAGTTTTCGAATGTACGTGCCGGACTCGCACTCGATGCGGACGAGGACCTGGCGGCCGTCGGTCTCGAGGTGTTCGAGTTCGTAGACTTCGCGCACGCGCAGGCGGCGGGAGACCGCGCTCTTGCGTGGGGGTTTCTGGTAGAGAGGTGCCTCGAACTCCGAGAGCGTGGCTTCGAGGTCGTTCGGTGGGGGACCGTGGAGTTCGATGACGGCGACGTACTCCTTCGACCCCTCCAGGAACGCCGGGGCGAGACGGGTGGCGTCGCCGGTCATCACCGGGAGACAGCCCGTGACCTTCGGGTCGAGGGTGCCAGCGTGGGCGGCGCGCTCCTGGCTCGTCATGTCGCGGACCCAGGCGGAGACCTGATGGGCACTCGGCCCCGGGGGCTTATCGAGGTTCACGACGCCGAACGCGAGGAGGGAGTCGACCGTGCGTTCGGCTGGGGCCGGGCGGAGCATCTTAGAACTCGTAGGTGACGCCCTCGACGGGGTATGCGCCCTCGTCGGCGTTGATGTCGTAGTTCGTGACCGCATGCACGACCAGGTCGGGGACGGCGTCCTCGCTCCAGCGTGCCGTGTTGAGCGCGAGGTCGTAGATGCTTCGGTCGTCGAAGTCGATGCCGTAGTACTCGAAGTACCGTGACTTCTCGCTCTCCTCGCGTTCCGCAGTCTCCGCGCTCGCCTGTTCGACGGACTTGTCCTCGCGGGACGCGATTCGCTCCGCCCGGACGTCGAGCGGGGCGTCGAGCCAGATCTTGAGGTCCGCGAACTCGCCGGCCATCCAGCCCGAGAGCCGTGATTCGAGGACGAGTTCGTCGTTCTCGCGGGCGGTCTCACGGAGCTGTCGGTCGAGGTCGCGGTCGATCTGGTCGTCCTCCTCCGCGAGTTCGTTGAATTCCGCGAGCGTGTAGCCGCGTTCCTTCGCGAGACTCCGGAACACATCGCCACCGCTCACGTGCTCGTAGTCGAGCTCCGTCGCGAGGGCCTCCGCGACCGTGCTCTTCCCGCTACCCGGCGGTCCGGAGATCGTAATCAGCATATGAATCCTCCACGGCGGGCGAACTTAGCGGTTATGAAGCGTCGCGGTGGGGAGAACGCCGCTAGGTTCAGTGGCGTCCCAGGGCGTTCGGACCAGCGACCCGAGTCGAGTCCGGGCCACCGACTCGAACCGTGTCTAAGCCGGATCAGGTCGGGGTCGTCTGGATGTTGAGGCTCTTCCGGATGATCTGGCTGAACCCGACGGAGCACAGGAAGTACCAGACGATCCAGGCCTGCATCGGGCCCACGATGCCGTCCTGAAGCTGTACTTCGCCAGCAAGCGGCATGACGAGCGTCGTCTCGACGGCCGAGAGGTGCGTGGGCGGGAGAATCATCCAGTACATCCAGAGGAAGACCGGGATGGTGAGCACCATGATCCAGACCATGGGGCGGAACTGGGCCTTGAACATCCCGAGCTGGTCGCCCATCGCCTCCATCTGTTCCTCTCGGATGCGTTCGAGCTCCTCGTCGTCGCCGCGCTCCTTCGCCTCCTTCTGGCGGTTCTGGATGTCCTTCATCCGTTGCTGGTAGGCGCCGACGATCTCCATGTCCATCAGCTCCGATTGGAGGATGGTGGAGTACAGGCCGGTCACGACGGCGAGCACGAGGATGACGAGGTAGAACGGGAGTGCCGCCTCGAGGGGGCCGAGGAGGACGTTCATGACGTTCCCGACGACGCCCCGTACCTCCGTCATGGAGTACCCGGCGAACATGCCGATGGCGATGACGGCGGCTGCCTTGTCGTACGTCGTCCAGTTCACGCCCTCGTCGGGGATCTCGGCGTCGCTGAGGGGTTCGCGCTCGACCTCGTCCTCGGTCAGAGCGTCCCGGACGCCATCCCGGTCCTCGAACACGAAGCCTTCGTCGCCCTCGACGAGGATGTCCTTCTGGAGGAGGCGGCCCCACTGGCCGCTGCTCATCTCGCCTTTCACGTCACGCCACCGGATCTCGCCGTCCCGGTCCAGCAGGTCCAGCAGGACGTCTTCGAGCGCCGGGTCCTCGCGAACGAGGTCCCGGACCTTCTCGGTGGTTCGTACCATCTATCGTTCACTCCGTGTTAGGAGGTTATCAACCTTTACGGGTTGCGTTCGCGATGTTGGCTCTGATTCCACACGGGCGGGGTCGTTCAGGGGTCCGCGTCGCTGATCGCAGCCTCGACGTCCGTCCAGACCCCATCGGGGGGCTGTTCGCCGTCGATCTCGACGAGCACGCCCTTGTCGCGGAAGTAGTCGATGACGGACTGCGTGTTCTCGTCGTACACGCGGATGCGCTCGCGGGCGGTCTCCTCGGTGTCGTCGTCGCGCTGGTAGAGGTCGCCGCCGCACTCGTCGCAGACGCCGTCCTCCGCTGGTGGATTGAAGTCAACGTGGTAGCTCGCGCCGCAGTCCTCGCAGACGCGCCGGCCGGTCAGCCGCCCTACGAGCTCCTCCTCGTCGACGGCGAGGTAGAGCACGACGTCGAGGTCCGTGATGTCGTCGAGGTACTCCGTCTGAGACTCGTTCCGGGGGTAGCCATCGAGCACGTAGCCGTCGGCCTCCTCGAGCGCGGCCTTCACGATCTCGTTCACGACGGGGTCGGGCACGAGTTCGCCCGCCTCCATGAACGAGCGCGGCGTCCCGTACTCCGTCTCCATGTCCTTGTTCGCGCGAAGCGCGTCTCCCGTCGTGATGTGCTCCACGTCGAACTCCTCGGCGATGCGGCGACTCTGCGTCCCCTTCCCGGCGCCCGGCGCACCGAGGATGAGGACGTTCGGTTCGCTCATACCCGGTGCTTCCCATCCCGAGGATAAAGGCGTACGGAAACCGGGCTAACTTTGCGCGATGTGGTCGGAATCAGGTCGAGTCGCCGAGGTAGATCCAGCGGAAGCGGTCGGGGCCGTGGTCGATATCGGGCTGGCGGACGACACGGTACACTGCGGGCTGCTCCCGGCCCTGCTCCGTGACGGTGATGCGGACCTCGTCGGAGAGTATCTCCCGAATCTCGACGAGTTCGGTACCCGGTCGAGCGTCGATTGCGGCCCGGACCAGTTCGAGGAGTTCTGCCTCGTTCGGCGATTCGTCGGCCATCACTCGGCCCCCGTGAAGATCGCCATGAGTGATTCTGTGATGCCGTCACGCGAGAAGACGCTGACGAGGTCGCCGGCCTGGATAGTGGTGTCGCCTTTCGGCGTGATAACGGTGTTCCCGCGTTCGATCGCGACGACGAGGACTTCCTCCCCGATGAGGCCCGATTCGTCGGCTCCGCGTAGCGTCATGTCGATGATCGGGGCGCCGGCGCTCGCGGTGATCTCGATGATCTCGGCGCCGTCCGCGAGGCGCATGAAGTCCTTCACGGACGGGCGCTGGACGGCCTGGAAGAGGTACTCCGCGATGAGCCGCTGCGGGTTCTCGAGGACGTTCACGCCGATGCGACGGAACATCTCCATGTGTTCGGGGTTGTGGACGACGCTGACGAGGCTGGGGATGTCGAGGTCGTCCGCGAGGAGCATCACCATGATGTTCACGGCTTCCTGGTCCGTGGTCGAGATGATGGCGTCGGCCTTCTCGGCACCCGCCTCCTCGAGGGTCTCCATCTCGGTCGCGTCGTCGTTCAGCACGAGGCAGTCGTGGTCCGCCGCCGCGACGTCGGCGACCGTGGCGTCCTTCTCCACGACGACGACCTCGTGGCCGGCGGAGACCGCGAGTTCGATGACCGGTGAGCCGATGCTTCCTGCGCCGACGACGATGATGTACATGTATGGTTGCTCCGTGTTCAGGTGGTCTTGGTTGCGTTCCAGCCGAAGTAGGCGACGAATCCGAGGACGTAGGCGGTTGTCGTCGTCATCGTCACGGGAGTCCGTCCGAGGAGAGCGATGAGGGCGATGACGAGGGGGCCGAGGAGGACGAGGAGGTCGAAGACCGGGTCGGTAGGGCCGACGTCCTCGAGGTGCCGGAGGATGGGGAGGTCGCGGAGGTTCATCGGTACCCTCCGAGTCCCTTGATGATGCCCCGCAGGAGGACGAGCACGGGGATGATCTCGAGGCGCCCGATCCACATGTTGAAGAGGAACATGAGCTTCGCCGGGAGTGGCATGTCGGGGCCGGTGATGCCCGTGGAGAGCCCGACGTTGCCCTGGGCGCTCGCGACCTCGAAGATGACGTTCTCTAGGGTGAACGAGTCGCCGACGGTGACCATGAGGACGAAGCCGCCGGCGAGGAGGAAGAGCACCCAGAGGAAGGAGATGATGGCGGCTTCCTCGAACTCCCGGGAGGCCTCCTCCGTCGAGAGGACGCGCCCGTCGAGCTCGAAGTGGCGGACGGCGCTGTCGGGGTAGAAGATGTCCTGGATGCGGTACCAGGAGCCCTTCGTGAGGATGGCGGCCCGGACGAGTTTGATGCCGCCGACGGTCGACCCGGCGGCGGCCCCGACGTACATCCCGAGAGCGACGACGACCTGCGATTCGGCGGACCAGCGGGTTCCGAGCGAGCCCGCGGTCTGGAACCCGGTGCATGACGCCGCGGAGACGAACTGGAAGAGGCCGTACCGGAACGATTCGAAGACGGTGGCGGGCGCGTTCTGGAGGACGACGCGCCCGTCGAGGAGTGCCGTGGTGGCGGTCTCGTAGGCGCCGTTCGCGATCAGGGTGGCGGTGAGTGTGATGGTGCCGACCGCGAAGAACCCGAACACCCACCGGGTCTGCAGGTCGGTGTAGAGATTCTCGATGTCGCCCTGAAGGACGAGGTAGTGGACGGGGAACGCGATGCTGCCGAGGACCATCACGGGGATGAGGGCGAAGTCGATGGCGACGCTGTCGTAGGTCGCGATGGAGTTGTCCGTGATGGAGAACCCACCCGTGGCGAGGCCCGTCATCGCATGGTTGATGGCGCCCCAGAGCGGCATCCCGGCGAGCCAGAGGAGGCAGATGCTGAGGAACGTGAACAGGAGGAAGATCCACCAGATCGTCCGAACGGTCGACACGATGCTCGGGTGGATCTTCTCGCTTCGCGCCTCCGACTCGTAGAGCGTGAGACTCCCGCTGCCGGGCCGAGCGAGGATGGCGGTCGTGAGGACGATGACGCCGACCCCACCGATCCATTCGATGAACGACCGCCACCACTGGAGGGTGGCGGGGAGTTCGTTCTCGTGGACACTCATTGTGAGGCCCGTTCCGGTGAAGCCACTCATGCTCTCGAAGAACGCGTTCAGGGGGTTCAGGAACACGAGGATGGTGTCGGTTGGCGCGGGGGCACCGAACAGGCCGAACGCCATCGTGGTCGCGACGAGGAGGAACGGCAAACCGCCGAAGAGCGCGATGCCGAACCACCCGGTGGCGGCGATGACCATGCCGTGGAGCTTCCCGGGTTCCTCGGCGTCCGCGAAGTACGTGGCGAGTCCGCGGCCGAGGACGAACGGGATCGCGGCGCTCACGAGCATGGCGGGTATCGCGTAGCGTTCACCCCAGACGAGCGGGATGGCGATCGAGACGAACAGGATCGCGGCGAGCGCCTGAAGCATCCGCCCCAGGTCGCGGGCGATGACCCGGGTTCCTGACGTGACCACCATGCGTTAGCGGGTGGTGGAACGCGGGTCCTCGTCGGGGTCTGTGAGGGCTTCGAGTTCGCGTTCGACACTGCCGTGTCGGGCGAAGAGGGTGACGACGTCGTCGGGGCGGATCTCGGTGTCGCCCTTCGGGGTGAGCATCTCGTCGTCGCGCTCGATGGCGATGACGAGGATGTCCTCGCCGATGAGGTCGGCCTGGCTGGCGTCCTCGATGGTGGTGTTGGCGAGTGGCGCGTTGGCGGCGACCGTAAACTCGGCGAGTTCGGCGCCGCCGCGGAGGTCGATGAAGTCCGCGATGACCTGCGTGCGGCGCTCGTCGCTCGGGCCGAACGGCCCGTATGGGCGCGTCAGGTGCTCCTCGAGGAGGTTCTCCTCCTCGATCTCGATGCCGAGCTCCGTGATCGCGCGAGCGATCCGCGTGAGGTCGTCCATGTCCTCGCCGACGGCGGTGACGTGGAGGTTGCGGCGGCCGGCCATCAGTGAGCGGACGTCGATGACGCCAGGGACGTTCGTGATCTCTCTGGCAGCGCGTTTGCGGTCCGGGACCTCGGTCGTGCAGAGGAAGACGTTGGTGAGGTAGTTCCCGGCTTGCTCGAAGTCGACGGTCGCGTTGAATCCCGTGATGATGCCGTCATCCTCGAGTTTCTCGAGGCGGTTCCGGATGGTACCCGGCGACACGTTCATCTCGTCGGCGATGGTCGGCATCGGCACGTTCCGGGCGTCGAGCATCATGTAGTAGAGGATGCGTTTGTCGATTTCGTCGAGGCGTCGAGTCATACGTATGGATTCGGGTTCTGTTGGACGGCCCAGTCCAGCTTCGCACCCCCCAACGCAGGGCCTGGACGCCGTCCGACGGCCCGGTTCCGCGCCGATGCCGACGCGGTCGGTGGTGGGCCTGGACAGCGGTTCAGCCAGCACCCACATAACGATTGTGGTTTTCGTAAAATCAGGACCACCATGTTGCTGTTTCCGGAATATGAAGTGGTGTTTGTTCAGGTTGCCATAGCGGGTGGTGGGGTGGGCTGTTCACTGGGTATGGCATTCGGCGTCGATCTCTGTCGTTCGACAGGTTTCGGCCGACTTCGCGCCCATTCGAACCTATAAGGTGGTCGCGTACAGAGTACCGGACATGACCTCCTTCGCTCTCGTTCGACGAGCCGCGACTGACCGACCGCCCGGCGCCGGAATCGAGGACACCGGTTCCGGGGGAGACTGATGGACGCGGACCCGCTCCTCTCGAACCCCGTCGTCCCGGTCGCCAGCGAGGCGGACGCTCGCGCGACGATGCACGCCCTGCTCCCGCGACTCACCGACTCGACCGCCCGGCTCGTCGTCGTCCACGTCATCGAGAAGGCTGGCGGCGCACCCGACAAGGCGAGCGTCGAACAGCTCGAAGAGCGGGCCGACGAGATCTTCGACGTCGTCGAGTCCCTCGCCAAGGAGGCCGGTGTCGCCGTCGAGACAGACCTCCGATTCGGGACGGATATCGTCGAGACCGTCTTCGCTGCTGCCGACGACCACGACGCATCCGCCGTCGTCTTCACGCCACGCGAAGGGGGCCGCTGGCTCGACCTTCTCACCGGCGACGTCACCCGCGACCTCGTGAAGCACGCCGACCGCCCGGTCGTCGTCCTCCCGGACGAGTCCGATGGCGGAAGCGACGTATCCAGCGAGGCCACCGATGAGTGACGAGGAACTCGCGAAGGACCTCGGCCCCCTCGCCGCACTGACCATCGGCATCGGGACCATGATCGGGGCCGGCATCTTCGTGCTGCCACAGCAGGCCTACGCCATCGCGGGACCCGCCATCGCGCTCTCCTTCGTCGTCGGCGGCGTCATCTCCATCTTCACGGCGCTCTCCGCCAGCGAACTCGGGACCGCGATGCCGAAAGCCGGCGGTAGCTACTACTACGTCAACCACGCGCTCGGCCCCCTCTTCGGGTCCGTCGCGGGGATGGGGAACTGGATGGGGCTCGCGTTCGCTTCGGCGTTCTACATGCTCGGCTTCGGTGACTTCCTCGTCGAACTCGTCGGCGTCCCCGCCATCTCGCTCGGGTTCGTCGCCCTCTCACCGGTCCAGGTCGCCGCCATCATCGCGGGCGTCGCGTTCGTCGCGGTGAACTACATCGGGGCGAAAGAGACCGGCCGCCTCCAGAACGTCATCGTCATCACCCTCGTCGCCATCCTCACGCTCCTCTCCATCGTCGGCTTCCTGAATGCCGACCTCTCCACCCTCCGGCCGTTCGCCCCCGAATCCACTGGCGGATATGGCGCCATCCTGCCGGGGACGGCACTCGTCTTCGTGTCCTTCCTCGGGTTCGCGAAGATCACCACCGTCGCCGAGGAGATCAAGAACCCCGGCCGCAACCTTCCACTCGCCATCGTCGGGAGCGTCGTCATCGTCACCATCATGTACGCGATCCTGCTGGTGGTCATGGCGTCCGTCCGCCCGTGGCAGGAGCTGGCCGCGGAGGGCGCGGACCCCGTGATCGACGTCGCGCAGGTCTCCTTCGAGGCGAGCCTCGGGCTGGGCGCGGTCGGCGCTGGCCTCGTCATCCTCGGCGGCCTTCTGGCGACCGCCTCCAGCGCGAACGCGAGCATCCTCGCGTCCTCCCGGATCAACTTCGCGATGGGACGCGACAAGCTCGTCACGAGCTGGCTGAACGAGATCCACGACCGCTTCGCCACCCCGTATCGGTCCATCGCCGTCACGGGCGGCTTCATCCTGTTCTTCATCGCGGTCGGCGACGTCAAGACACTCGCCAAGGCCGGGAGCGCCCTCCACCTCATCGTCTACGGTCTGATGAACATCTCGCTCATCGTGATGCGCGAATCCCACGTCGAGTACGACCCCGAGTTCAGGGTGCCGCTCTACCCGATCGTCCCGATCATCGGCGCCATCACCGCCTTCGGCCTCATCGCCTTCCTCGACCCGATCGAGATCGGGCTCGCAGCGCTCTTCGTCGCGGGCGGAATCGTCTGGTTCTTCCTGTACGCACGTCCACGGACGGAGAAACAGGGCATCCTCGGCGAGTACATCCTCCACAAACCCGAAGCGATGCCCGAGCCCGCGGTCTCCGCCGCCGAAACCGTCCAGCCCGACGGCACCGGGTACCGCGTCCTCGTCCCACTCGCCAACCCCGAGACCGAGAGCGACCTCATCACGCTCGCCTCCGCGCTCGCCGACGCGAACGACGGGAAGGTCGTCGCCGTCCACATCGTCCAGGTCCCCGACCAGACCCCACTCGAATACGGCATCGACCACGTGGACGAGTTAGACGCCGAATCCCGGGACCTCCTCGCCGCCGCGAAGGCAGACGCCGAATCCTTCGGCGTCCCCGTCGAGACGCACACCATCCTCAGCCACCGGTCCTTCGAGGAGGTCTTCGACGCCGCCCGGACGCACGACGCCGACACGGTCGTGATGGGCTGGGGTGCAGACAGCCACGGGTCGCCCGGCCGCGCCGAGTCCGCCTTCGACGAACTCACACAGGACCTGCCCTGTGACTTCCTCGTGCTGAAGGACCGCGGGTTCGACCCGAGCCACCTCCTCGTCCCCACGGCTGGCGGACCCGACAGCGACCTGTCCGCAGTCGTCGCCCGCGTCCTCCGCGACCGCTACGACGCCGACGTCAGCCTCCTGCACGTCGCCGACGACCAGGCGGAGGGCGAAGCGTTCCTCTCCGAGTGGGCGTCGGGCCACGGCCTCGATGACGCCGAACTCATCATCGACACCGGCGGAGACGTCGAGGGCGCGATCGAACGCGCCAGCGAGGACGCGACGATGCTCATCGTCGGCGCCACCGAACGCGGCCTCCTCACCAGACTCGTGAGTGGGTCGCTCGTCCTCGACGTGGTGAACGACGTCGACTGTTCGGTGCTGCTCGCGGAGAAGAAACGCGACCGGAGTGTCTTCGAACGGTTGCTGGGCGAGTAGCCGGCCGCTGGTCCGGCAGTCGAACAGGAACCGCGTTCGACCAGCGAAACCCGCCCGGTGGCGTCCGGGACACTCCGGCCGGTTCAGTCCGACACGACCGAACGACTCACCGGCCGAACCATCGCTTCATTCGGCCCGTGATGCCCAGGTCTCGCTTCGTCATGACGACCGTCGTCTCGGCGCGCTTCCCGACTGTCTCCGGGATCTCGCCGAACACGAGTCGCTGGAGGAGCGGTTCGCGGGTTGCGCCGATGACCGTCAGGTCGGCATCGGCGGTGGCGTCCACGAGGACGTCCACGACGCTCCCGCCCTCCAGGGTGGTCCGCTCGACCGTGACGTCCCCCGCGACCGCGTCCGCGGTCCGTTCGATGTTCTCCGCTGCGGTCTGGAGGCGTGATTCGTCGCTCCCCGATGGCACGACGTGAACGACCTCGACCGTTGCACCCGTGGCGTGAGCGATAGCTGAGGCCACCTCCGCTGCGAGTTCGGCGTGCGGGCCGCCCGCGGTCGGGAGCAGGATGCGGTCGACGGAGTCGACCGGTTTGCCGACGCGCTCCACCATGACGTCGCAGGGGGCGTTGTGAACGACCTCGTCGACGTTGCTCCCCAGGACGAAGTCGCGACGGCGTGGTCGGTTCCGCCACCCGAGGAGTATCGCGTCGCTGTCCTGCTGTTCGACGGTGTTCAGGATGGCCGTGGAGACGTCGTGCCCGATCCGGATGGCGCCGTTGACGGGGACGTCTGCGTCGGCGTCCTCGGCCACCGTTCTGGCGCGAGCGATGACCTCGCGGCGTTCGTCGACAAACTGGCGGCCCTCGGAGAGCGGCGTCTGCTGGGGGACGGTGACGACGCTCAGGGCGAGGATCTCGCCGTCGTTGTCGGCGGCGACGTCGATGGCGGTCTCCATCAGCTGGTCGACGTTCTCCGGGTTGGCGAGCGGGACGACGAGCTGGTACTCGCGCTCGGCCGGTTCGCGTTCGTGCACGACGGTCGGCGTCTCCTCCTCGAGCTTCTCCGCCTCGCGTGGCTCGCTGTAGGTGTAGTAGACGATGAGGCCGAGCCCCATCCAGACGAGGGTGGTGACGAGGGCGACGAGCCCCTCGTTCCCCGTGCCGACGCCGATGGCGGCCATCCCGAGTTCGTAGATGAGGAACGGGGTGAGCAGGACCTGGAGCCCGATGCCGATGAGGGGCGGCCACGGCATGTAGGGGATCTCGTAGGTCCGCGGGAGGTCCGGGTGGGTCTTCCGCATCTTGATCACCGTCCAGTTCACCTGCACGAACAGCAGGATGAACATGATGTCAGCGCTCGCGGCGACGGACTCGATGGGGAGGATGACAGCCATGATCGCGATGAGGAGCCCGGAGAGGAAGATGGCCCAGTAGGGGGTGCGTTTCTCCCCGTGGATTCGCTTGAAGACGTCGGGCAGCGCGCGGTCCCGACCCATCGCGAAAGAGACCCGGGAGGACGAGTAGACGGTCGCGTTCAGGGCGCTCATCGTCGCCGCGAGTCCGGCGAACAGGAGTATCGGGACCCCATACGGCATGAACTGGCCGGCCGCACGGATGATGCCGAGTTCGCCGAGGTCACCGAGGAGCTGCCAGGTGTACTCCGGCGTCGGTCCCCTGAGAGGCCTCGCGAGGTCGATGAGGTCCGCGGTGACCTCGATGCCGCCGATGGCCGCGAAGGACACCAGGATGTATATCGGAACGACGATGGCCATCGAGTAGAAGACGGCCTTCGGCACGTTCTTCCCCGGGTCGACGACTTCCTCGCCTGACTGCACGATGATCTCGTACCCCTCGAAGGCGATGTACGTGAACCCCATGGCGCCCGCGATCCCAATGAATCCGTTCGGGGCGAACCGGGGGCTCGAGAGGAACTTGCCGACCCACTGGGGCGCGGTGAAGGTGGCCCTGATCCCGAACGCGACGAACAGGCCGAGGATGACGATCTTGATGATGGTGACGACGACGCCGGCCTTCCCGGTCTCCTCTGCGCCCCGGTAGTTGATGTAGGCGAACGCGCCGACCATCAACACGGCGAGGAGTTTTTCGACGAGCAGTGGCCCCACGAGTCCGAAGAGCTGGAACTCGTGTGGGAGCGACGTGCTGTAGATGATGAGTTCGAGCAAGAAGACGCCGAAGGTGACGGCGTACAGCGAGCAGGCGACGGCGTGCGCGAACCAGCTCATCCAGCCCGCGTAGAAGCCGTTCGGGTCCTGGAGGGCCTCCTTCACCCAGAGGTAGCCGCCGCCGGCCTCGGGGAACGCTGCTCCGAGTTCGGCGTACGACACGGCAGTGAACATCGCGACGAACCCGTTCAGGAGGAACGCGAGCAGCAGCGCTGGCCCGGCGATACCTGCGGCGAACCCGGTCAGCGCGAAGACACCGGCACCGATCATCGCGCCGACGCCGATGAACGTGATGTCGAAGAGACTCATGTCCCGCGACAGCTCGGTCTCCACCTCGCCGGACGACTCGCTCATGCCCCACTCGTCCTCGCGGCGACGACAAAAATCCGGGGGACGGTTCCCCCATATTGGCTGACTAACACGCGCCCCGGGTTTACCGGTCCACGGGCCCGATATCGAGTGACGGCACCGCCCCGCACACTCGACAGCCGACATACGAGACCGACGATGGGACTCAAGAAACCAGACCACGGCACGCACGACCCACCGACAGACGCGTCACCCGACGAGCCACCGCAGACCCGGAACGGAGCCAGTCGGGAATCGACGACACGCCCGTCCACGAATCGGGCGCCACCTGGCCAGCAGACGGTGAGCGAACGCGGCCGACAGTCGGTCGCGAGGAATCCTGCCCGCGATCAGAACCCACCGGCCGCGGTTACGACCTCACATGCGATGACGGAGGCGGAGCAGGGGGAAGGGCCGGCTGCCGCGTCTGCGACGTCGTCGGCGACGAGCAACAGCTCGAATCGGACGAGTTCGGTGGCCTCGGTGGCATCGACGCAGAGCGCGTCGGCGTCCTCGGACGTGGCTGCGGTGTCTGTCGGGCCGAATGGCGTCGCAGCGGCGAGCCCCGCTGGTGCGATCGGTGTCGGACCTGACGGCGGTGCGGCGGCGTCGAACGCGGCGAACGCGACGTCGGCAGAATCCACGAACGGCGACAACGGCGACGAGGTCGGCAAGGACTGAACAGCTGTCATCAGGTCAGGTCAGACCTGGTACTCGGCGAGCGCGTTCCGAACCGCCCGGGCCTTCGTCCTGGCGGTCGCCATGCTCGGCGACATCATCGTGGTCCGGTACCGGAGCCGGGTCCGGGCTGGCCCGCCCCGTTCGGTGGCGTCACTGAGGTAGGCGACAGTGGTGCCGGAGTTGGTGCGGAAACGGACAGTGTCGTCGTCGGTGGTCCGCGACAACCCCGAGACCGATCCAGAGACCGCGTCGGCGGCGTCCGCAAGCGAGATGTCGAGGAGGAGTTCGGAGTACTGCATTCGGGTTGGTGTATGACTCGTCGGCCGGACCCATAAGTCGCGTGGGCGGGTTACTCACGCCAGTACGTGTTCGTCAGGATGACGAGTACGGGCAGGATCTCGAGCCGCCCGATCCACATGAGGCCGACCATGAGGAGCTTCGAGCTGTCGGGGAAGATGAGGTAGTTGTTCATCGGGCCAAGCGCGCCGAAGCCCGGGCCGACGTTCCCCAGGGTGGCGGCGACAGCGCTCATCGACTCGAGGACGCTGAGCGAGCCATCGACGTCGGCGCCGAGCGCGATGACGACGAACGTCGCGAGGAAGAAGATCGCGATGTAGACGAACGTGAACGCGAAGATGCCGCGGATGGCACGTTCGTCGAGGGCGCGGCCGCCGAGCCTGACGGGGGCGACGGCGTCGGGATGGACGGTCGTGAAGAGCTCGCGACGGAGTGTCTTGAGCATCACGATCCAGCGAACGATCTTGATGGCACCGCCCGTGCTGCCGGCGCTCCCGCCGATGAACATGGCGAACAGGAGGGCGTACTGGGCGGCCGGGCTCCAGGTGTTGAAGTCCATGCTGGCGTACCCGGTCGTGGTGACGATGCTGGCGACCTGGAAGGCGCCGTGCCGGAGGCTTGCCTCGATGTCGCCCGTGATCGGTCCGGCGACACCCTCGACCGCGGTGAGTCCCGCGTCGGTGAAGAGCAGTCCGGAGAGGACGGCGGTGAAGACGCCGAGGATACCGACGTACACGCGGAACTCCTTGTCCCGCCAGAGGTGGCCGGGTTCGCCCTTGAGGACGTGGTAGAAGAGCGCGAAGTTGGTACCGGCGGCGACCATGAACGGGATGACGATCCACTGGACGGCGGCGGAGAACGCTTCGATGGAGCGGGCTTCGGGGCTGAACCCGCCGGTCGCCATCGTCGTGAAACCGTGCGCGACGGCGTTGTAGAGCGTCATGTTCGGCGCGTATCCGGTCCGGTGGAGCCCGTAGAGGAGCACCATCTCCAGGACGGTGATGCCGACGTACGCGAGCCAGAGCGCGCGAGCGGTCTCGGCGATCCGGGGCGTGAGTTTCTGGATGCCTGGTCCGGGGGCTTCGGCGTCCATGAGCTGGGCGCCACCGACGGAGAGTTCGGGGAGGATGGCGACGGCGAGGACGACGATCCCCATCCCGCCGAGCCACTGCGTGAGCTGGCGCCACAGGAGGAGCGCGTGGCCGTGCTTCGCGAACGATATCTCGCCCATCACGGTGGCACCGGTCGTCGTGAAACCGCTCATGGACTCGAAGAGGGCGTTGGTCGGGAGGGCGAGCGTCGAGCCCGTGCCCCAGCCGGCGATGACGTACGGGAGTCCCCCCACGATGGAGACCGCGAGCCACGTCGTCGCGACCATGAGGAAGCCCTCCCGGGTTCCGATGTCCGTACGGTCCGAGAGTCCCTCGAGGGCGATGCCGGCGACGAGGGAGACGATGATGGTCGTGGCGAACGCGACGGTGCCGCCGTCTCCGTACACGACGGAGAGGACGAGCGGGACGAACAGCGGAACGCTGAGCCACTTGACGACCGTGCCGACGAGGCTCAGGCTCGCTCGCCAGTCGACGCGTACCGTCATGGGTGGGAGCGGGTGCCCGGTTGCTTGGGGACGGGACTCATATTCGTTCGGTGACCTCTCCGGCGGCCTCCTCGCGGACGAAGAGGACGACGTGGTCGGCCGATTCGATCACGGTGTCACCGCGTGGCGTGATGTACTCGCCGTTCCGGGTGATGGCGCCGACGACGACCCCCTCGGGGAGGTCCGCGACGGAGTCGCGGATCGGGCGGTCGACGAGCATGCTGCCGTCGGCGACCTCGAACTCGAGGACCTCGGCCGCACCGGGTTCGATGATCGCGACGTTCTCGGCGTGGCGTTCGCGCGTGAACCGCGTGATCTCCTCTGCGGTGACCTCCCGGGGGTTCACGGCGACGTCGACGCCGACGGCCTCGAACAGGTCGACGTAGGACGCGTCGTCGACGACCGCGACGGTTCGTGCCGCACCGATGCGTTTCGCGAGCAAGGCCCCCAGGAGGCTGCGTTCGTCGGTCTCGAGCGACGAGATCGCCATGTCGGCCTCGCCGACGAACTCGCGTTCGAGGAACTCCAGGTCCGTGGGGTCGTGGTCCATGACCGTCGTTCCGGGGAGTCGCTCCGCGAGTTCCCGGGCGCGTTCGGGGTCGCCGACGATCATCGTCGGCGAGAATCCACGGTCCTCGAGGAGCTGTGCGGTCTGGAGGTTCGTGCTCGAGCCGCCGATGAGAACGACGTCGTCGACGGCGCGCGTGGTGCCTTCGGGCGCCACAGTTGCGGCGAACTCCTGGACGCTCTCCGGGACGCCGATGACGACGACCTTGTCGCCCTCACCGATGACGCTGTCACCGCGAGCGATCTCCGCGTCGCCGTTCCGGAGGATCGCCGCGAACGTGAGCTCCGGGAAGCGGTCGGCCTCCTGCACCGTCTGGTCGGCGACCGGGCTACCCTCGGGAACCTCGAACTCCGCCATCTGGACGCGCCCCTCGGCGAACATATCGACGTCGCGGGCCGTCGGAAGCCCGATGACGCGCACGATGGCCTGCGCGGCGAGCAGGTCCGTGCACACCATGAAGTCGACGCCGAACGCGTCGTGGGAGCGCTGCCACGTCCGGAGGTAGGCGGTCTTCTGGACGCGGGCGATGGTGAAGGCCTCCGTCAGGGTCTTCACCGTGCCGCAGGTCGCGAGGTTGGTCTCGTCGTCGTCCGTGCTCGCGATGACGAGGTCGGTCGCCTCGATGTCCGCGTCCTCGAGCGTGTCGATGTCCGTTCCGTCGCCCTGGACCGCGAGGACGTCGTGTGCGTACGTCAGCGTATCCACGCGTTCGCCATCGAGGTCGATGACGACGACCTCGTGGGTGTCGGCGAGGCTGGCGGCGATGCTGGAGCCGACCTCCCCGGCGCCGACGACCAGGATTCGCACTACGGACTCACCATACGAGCGTCCGAGACACCCCGTCGGGGTTATCGTTTCGGTCCACGACGGCGGCCCATCGCCCGAGGGTCGAGCCACCCCGGTCCAGTGGCGGACGAGTATGGCAGTCTCGCACGTGAGAATGCGCGGGGCAGGCTTATCTACCGTGAGGCGACACAGGTGCCATGGCACAGGCGGACACGGGACCGTCGGGGGACGATGCGGTCGATGACGTCCACGTCCTCGTGGTGGACGACGACGCCGAATACGCATCGCTCACCGCGTCGTACCTCGAACGTGACGCGACGGTCGCGGTCTCGATGGAACACAGTGCGACGGCGGCACTCGAGACCCTGGCGACGGGGTCGCTTCCGGAGTGCGTCGTGAGCGACCACGATATGCCGGGCATGAACGGCCTGGAGTTCCTCGCGGCGGTCCGCGAGGCCCATCCGGGGCTGCCGTTCATCCTCCACACCGGGAAGGGCAGCGAGGAGATCGCGAGCGAGGCGGTGACGGCGGGTGTGACGGACTACGTCCGGAAGGGGGGCCCCGAGCAGTTCGACGTCCTCGCGAACCGCATCCAGAACGCGGTCGACCGCAGACGGAGTGAAGCCGCACTCCGGCAGGAGAAGGAGCTCCTGGAGCAGGTGCTCGCCACCACCCCGGGGAGCATCGTCTGCGCTCGCACCGGTGAGATCACGTTCGCGACGAAGAGAGCGGCGCAGACACTCGGCGTCGAGCAGTCCGACCTCGTCGGCGCCCGCTGGGACCAGCCCGAGGTGTGGAAGCCCGAGGTCGACGACGGGGCCCCCAGTGAATCGTACGAGAGCATCCTCGAGCCCGTGTTCGAGAACGGAACGCGCCGACACGACGAGTGCGTCTCGGTGACGGGTGGGGACGGAACCCGTCGGCATCTCGAACTCGACGCGGCACCACTCCGGTCGGCCGACGGTTCGATCGACCGCGTCGTCGTGTCCGTTCGGGACCGCTCCGAGGAGACGGTCCGGCGCCGTGAACTCGAACGAACCCGTGCCGTCCTCGACGCGGTCGGGGACGCGACCTACGTACTCGACGAAGACGGCCACTTCACGTACGCCAACGACGCGCTCGCGGAGCTGACCGGCTACGCGGTCGACGAACTCGTCGGCGCCCACTGCTCGCTCGTCCTCCCACCGGCCGCCGTCGACGCGGGGACGGAGCTCATCAGTGACCTCCTCACGCGGGCGGACCAGCGGGGGACGATCCAGATGGAACTCGTCTCCCGAAGTGGCGACCGGGTCCCGGTCGAGAACCACGTCGCCCTCCTGCCGCGGTCACCGGAGGGCTTCCAGGGGACGGCTGGAATCGCCCGCGACATCACGGTCCGGAAGGAACGGGAGCGCCGTCTCCGCGAGAGCGAACAGAAGACGGCGAGCGTCGTCAGGGAGGCGAGCGACGGTGTCGTCATCGCACAGGACGGCGAGATCAAGTTCGTGAATCCGCGAGCCTGCGAGATTCTCCACGGGGATGTCGGTGCGCTCGTCGGCCTGCCGATCGCGGACGTCGTCGCGCCGGACGACCGGGAGAAGGTCGGCGACCGCCTCCGCCGCCGGCTGGCCGGCGAAGCCCCCGAACGGCGATACGAGTTCGACGCGCTCACGCTCGACGGCGACGCCGTCCCGATCGAGTTCACGGCGAGCACCATCACGTACGAGGGCGCACCAGCGGTCCTCGCCATCTGCCGTGACGTCTCCGAGCGGAACCAGCGCGAGCGCGAACTCGAGCAGTACGAGACGGTGGTTGAGACCGCCCCGGATACGGTGTTCATCGTCGACGAGCACGCGAACTACGTCGGCGGGAACAACCCAGCGGGCCGCGTCGCGGGCTACACCCACGACGAACTCCTGGAGAAGAGCATCCCCGAACTCGTCGAGGAGGGGCGGTTCGGGCCGGAGGTCATCCCCCGGTACACCGAAACGGTCCGCCACCTCCTCTCCTCGCGGAACGACGACGAACGCGGGACGTTCGAGTTCACCATCCAGGTCGAGGACGAGACGCGGTTCTACGAGTGCCACGTCTCGCTCCGACCCTTCGATCGCGATGCCGGCGAGAGCTTTCGCGGGAGCATCGGCATCCTCCGGGACGTGACCGACCGGAACCGCCGCGAACGCGAACTCGAACGCCAGAACGAACGACTCGAGGGGTTCGCGAACGTCCTGAGCCACGACCTCCGAAACCCACTCAACGTCGCGACGGGTAACCTCCAGCTCGCAAAGGAATCCGGCGACGACCGGGCGTTCGACCGCGTCGCAACCGCCCACGACCGCATGAACGAGATCATCGACGACCTCCTCACGCTCGCCCGGACCGGCGACGCCGTCGACAGCACCGAACCGGTGAGTCTCCACGCGCTCGCCGACGCCGCGTGGGCCACCGTGGAGACCGGTGACGCGACCCTCGAACTCGGCCCGGACTGCCGGTTCGACGCCGACCCCGGCCGCGTCCAGCAGCTCCTCGAGAACCTCTTCGCGAACGCCGTCACGCACGCCGGACCGGCCGTATCCGTGACGGTCGAACCGCTCGCCGACGACTCGGGGTTCGCCGTCGAAGACGACGGCCCCGGCATCCCACCCGACATCGCCGACACCGTCTTCGACCCGGGCGTCTCCACGCGGAGCGACGGCACCGGCTTCGGCCTCGCTATCGTCGCCGACATCGCCGACGCCCACGGGTGGTCGGTCCACGTCGCAGGCCCCAGTGCCGAAGCCGTGGACGGCGACGACGCGGACTGTGAAGATGCGGATACCGGCGCGAGAATCGAGACACGGTGGCGGCACGAGGCAGGTCCGTGACACACGTCCCACGGAGTAGCCGCGACAGCCGAGGGACAGTATGAGAGCCGGACCCGATGCTGCAGGTGAACGCGACGGGTCGGTGCTCGTCACGTCCGTCGCGGACGACCTCGTCGCGGAGCTCGTCGAAACGCTCGCCGTGAGCGTCGTGCGGGTCCCGCCGGACACCGACGTGTGCGAGCACGTCGACTCCAGCCAGCCGGCGTGTCTGGTCGTGGGTGTCGGGTCGACCGGCGCCGTCGAACTCGTCGAATCGATCCGGGCCGCACAGCCAACGCTCCCCATCCTCTGCCTCGTCGATGCAGCCGCCAGTGAGCACGTCCTCGCCACGCTCGAGGCCGGGGCGACCGACGTCGTCCGCCTGACCGGCGAGAGAACGGACGGCGACGTGCTGGGACATCGCGTCACCCGCATCCTGCAGGACGGCGCGCAGGCGGACGGGCGAGCGGGGAATCTCGACGCGACGCTCGAAACGGTCATCTCCCAGGTTCCGGTGTCGCTCTACCTGAAGGATACCGAGGGGCGCCACCTCGTGATGAGCGAGTACGACATCGACCCCGCCCGGGTCATCGGGAAGACCGACGTGGAGGTGTACGATCAGTCGCACGCCACCGAGACGTACGCCGACGACATGCGCGTGATCGAGACCGGCGCGGTCATCGACAACAAGGAGGAGTACAATCCGGAGACGGGCGAATGGACGTTGACGTCGAAGGTTCCGTGGCGGCGCGACGACGGCGAGATCAAGGGACTCATCGGCGTGACACGGTTCGTCACCGAGAAGAAGGAGTACGAACGCGCCCTGAAGGAGCAGAACGAACGCCTGGAGGAGTTCGCGAACGTGGTGAGCCACGACCTCCGAAACCCCCTCAACGTCGCTATCGGCAACCTCGAACTCGCCCAGGAGGGACGCGAGGACGCTCTCGACAGGGTCGCTGACGCCCACGACCGCATGAACGAGATCATCGACGACCTCCTCACGCTCGCACGGGCTGGCCGGTCGGCGGCCGACCCGGAGCCGGTGTCGCTCCACGGCATCGCTCGGGCGGCGTGGGCGACCGTCGACACCGCCGACGCCACGCTCGCCCTCGGTTCAGACGTGTCCTTCGACGCCCACCCGGGACGGGTCCGCCAACTCCTCGAGAACCTCTTCGCGAACGCAGTCACCCACGCCGGACCCGACGTCACCGTCACCATCGAACCGCTCACCGACGACTCGGGGTTCGCCGTCCAGGACGACGGCCCCGGCATCCCACCCGACATCGCCGACACCGTCTTCGACCCAGGGGTGACGACGCAGTCAGATGGGACGGGGTTCGGGCTGGCTATCGTCGCGGACGTCGCCGACGCCCACGGCTGGACGGTGACGCTCGTCGAGGACACGCCGGGCACTCGATTCGAGTTCGCGTTCTGACTACTCGCCGTCGACCAGCCGCCGGAGGTCTCGCTGTTCTTCGCGAGTACCGATGGCGACGAGGATGTCGCCCTCGGCGATCTCGTAGTCCGCCTCCGGGTTCGGTGTCGTCTCGTCGCCCCGCTGGACGGCGATGACCGACGCCCCGGTTTCCGCTCGGACGCCCGACTCCAGGAGGGTCGTTCCCGCCAGCCTCGAGTCCGTCGGGACGTCGACCCATTCGATGATGGCGTCGCCGAGGGGGACCGTGAGTTCGTCCAGGCTCACGGTCTCGAAGTACGCGCCCTCGAGGATGGAGCCGAGGGAGTTCGCCTGGTCGCTCGAGAGGTCGAGGATCTTCTCGCCGTCCTCGTCCGGGCCATCCCGGCGAAAGAGCTCGCAGCGTCCGTCGTGGTGGAGGACGACCACGACGCTCGTCTCCCCGGCGAGCTCGAGTTCGAACTTCCGACCGACCCCGGGGATGTCCGTCTCGTAGACCTTCATACGTCGGTGGTCACGCTCCGTCAGGAAAACAGTACCGTCGCGGACAATGCCACGCGCTAGGCCGGGAAGACGACGGCCTCGATGCGGCCGGAGACCTGCATGAGGATGGTGCCGACGAGACTCATCACGAGGACGTAGCCGACCGTCGCGGCGTAGATCGCGTTCGCGGTTGCCTGTGGAAGTGTGCCGGCGGCCGCCGCGGTGAGTGCAGCGGTCGCGATGATGAGCGAGAACTCACCGCGGGGGATGAGGCCGATGCCGACGCGGAGTGAGCGCTTCTGGGAGAGGTCGTACCGGCCGCCGCTGACGTAGCCGCTCAGGATTTTTCCGGGGATGGAGACGGCGACGAGGGCGAGGACGGGTCCGGCCGCCGCGATCACCAGCCCCGGGTCGGTGACGAGGCCGATCCAGAAGAAGAACACGGCAGCGAACGTATCCCGGAGCGGCGAGAGCACGGTCTCGAGGTCGTGGACGTACGACGTGTTCGAGAACGCCATCCCGACGAAGAACGCGGCGACAGCCTCGCTCACGCCGAGGACGAGCGCGGCGCCGGCGATGGGGATGGTCACGCCGAGGACTCGGAGCACGAAGAACTCCGATGACGGTGTGTCGAGGACGCCCTCCAGGAACCGGGTGCCGACCGCGGCTGCGACCACGAGTGCAACGATGAACGCCAGGGCGATTCCCACCGCCGTCGCGGCCTCCGCGAGTGATTCGCCGCCGAGGACGACGGCGGAGACGACCGCCAGATACGCCGCGACGACGAGGTCCTCGAAGACGAGCGTGCCGAGTATCGGGCTGCTCTCGGGGTTCGCGATCCACCCGAGGTCGAGCATCGTCTTCGTCACGATCGCGGACGAGGAGACGTACACGACGCCGCCGAGGAGTATCGCCGGGACGACGCCACCGAACAACAGCCAGCCCGCGGCGAAGCCGATCGGGAAGTTCACGGCGAAGTCCGCGACGCCCGCCGCACCGATACGGGCGCGGTCGGCGACGAGCCGCCCCAGGTTGAACTCGAGGCCGAGGAAGAACAGGAGGAAGACGATTCCGAGTTCCGCGCCGACCTCGACGAACTCGGAGGCGTGGACTGCGGGGAGACCGAGGCTGCCGACGACGTGCTCGTTGAGTGCGACGCCGGCGAGGATGTAGAGCGGAATCGGGGAGATGTCGATGCGGCCGCTGACGAAGCTCACCAGCGCGACGGCTGCGAACATCGCACCGACCTCCAGGAGCAGTGCCTCGGCCATCTCGTTGGTGGGTCGTCACAGTCCGGGAGGATAGGGATTCTGGTCGTGGCGTCGGCACGCCGTCGGACGACCGCCGCGACCTGTGAGCTCCTGGATCAGTCGAGCGCCCACTCGATGGGGTCGACGGTGAACAGGTCGTCGTCGCTGAGGACGGTCCCGACGCGGGCGTGCCAGGCGGACGCGAACTCGTCTCGGTCGGCTTGTGTTGCCGTGCCGTCGACCAGTTCCGGGAGGTGGCTGGTCGCGGGTCCAGCGCTCGGAACCGCACTGACGTGGTAGGTGACCTCGACGGTCGCCCCGGTGTCGGTTCGGCGGAACTGGAACGTGGGTTCGACCCGGTCGAGGTCCTGGAAGTGGAGCATATCTCGGCGGGCACCATGGCCGCCAGCGAGACCACCGAAGCCGTCCTCCTGGGCGGCGCCCGTGATGGTGGAGACGAGTCGCGACATGACGCCGTACGTGCTGTCGTCCCGGGGGCCGCCGGCCAGGACCTCGATGTCGCCCCGAACGGGAAGTTCGCCTGTGTCACCCACATCACTGGCTGCCGAATCGGCAGCCGGGTAGAGCGCGTCGAGTGCGAGCTGCGTGAGCCGGTACGCGCCAGCGGCGGTCGGACAAGAGTGCCCGGCGACCATGACGACATCCGCGTAGTCGACGACGAATGGGTCGCCGGGGTCGAGGACGCAGAGAGCTTCGGCGACGGGGTCCCGAATCCTGATCGGGTCGACGTCGTCGTACGAGACCTGCCAGTTCGTTTCGGTGGGCGGTGTGTCGGTTGATGCCGTGTCGGCAGCGGCGCGGTCGGCCGAGGCGCGGTGGGTTTCGTCGGTGTGGTCTGTTTCGTCTGTGTCGTCGGTGGATTGGGTGGGCATCGGATTGGTGTGGAATCTGGTGGTGGTCGTGGGTCAGTGCCGGAGGAGCCGCATCCCGTTGAGGATGACGAGGAGGACGCTGCCCTCGTGGACGAGCATGCCACCTGCGAGATGGACGGCACTGGTGAGGACGCCGACGAGCAGGATGGCGACCGTGAGGACGGCGATGGCGACGTTCTGCCGGACGTTGGTCCGGGTCGCCTTGCTGAGGGTGACGGCGTACGGGATGCGGTCCAGGTCGTCGGCCATGAGGGCGATGTCGGCGGTCTCGACCGCGGTGTCGGTGCCGGCGGCGCCCATGGCGATGCCGACGTCGGCGGTGGCGAGCGATGGAGCGTCGTTGATGCCGTCTCCGACCATCGCCACAACCTGGCCGTCGGCCTGGAAGTCCTGGACCGCTGCCTGCTTCTCCTCGGGGAAGAGTTCGGCGCGGTAGTCGTCGATCCCGAGGTGGTCGGCGACGGCGCGGGCGGTTCGTTCGTTGTCGCCGGTGAGCATGACGGTCTCGACGCCCGCATCTCGGAGTGCGGTGATGACTCCTGGGGCAGCGTCGCGGAGTTCGTCGACGATACCGATGACGCCGACCGGCACGCCATCCCGAACGACGTGGACCGCGGTCTCGCCGGATCCCTCGCGGTTCCGGACGGCGGTTGCGACAGGGTCGGGGATCTCGACGTCGTGTTCGTCGAGGAGTGCGCGGTTGCCGACGAGGAGTTCGTGGTCGTCGTGGTGGGCGCGGACGCCCTTCCCGGCGACGACGGTGAAGTCGTCGGGGTCGGGGAGGGCGTCCTCGGCTCGGTGGTCGAGCACGCCGCCGTCGGTGACGGCACCGGGGCCCTCACCGGAGTCGGGGCCGGTGTCGGCGCCCGACTCGAGGGCGGTTTCTGCGGCGTCGAGGATGGCATCGGCGAGGTGGTGTTCGCTCCGGCGTTCGGCGGTGGCGGCGAGGCGGAGCACGTCGTCGTCGGACAGGTCGTCCGCGAACGTGTCGACGCCGGCGACCGTCGGGTCCCCGGTGGTGAGGGTGCCGGTCTTGTCGAACGCGACGAGGTCGATCGTGCCAGCGGTCTCCAGATGCTCGCCGCCCTTCATGAGGACGCCGTTCCGGGCGGCGTTGCCGATGGCGGAGACGATGGTGACCGGGGGCCCGATGACGAGGGCGCCGGGGCAGCCGATGACCAGCAGCGTGAGCGCCATCATCGCGTCGCGGGTGACGGCGTAGGCGCCGATGGCGAGCACGACGATGGCGGGCGTGTAGTACGCCGCGAAGCGGTCGATGAGCTGCTCGGTGGGTGCCTGTGCTTCCTGTGCCGCTTCGACGCGTCGGATGATCCGCTGGAGGGTCGTGTCCGACCCGGTGCCCGTGGCGGCGACGTCGAGGGCGCCGGCCTGATTGATGGTGCCAGCGTAGACCTCGTCGCCCGGAGTCTTGTGAACGGGCGCGCTCTCGCCGGTGACGGGCGACTGGTCGATGGCGGACTCGCCGTCGGCGACCTCGCCGTCGACGGGCACCTTCGCCCCGGGCTTGATGCGGACGCGTTCGCCCGCCTCGACGTCGCGAGCGGGAACCTCCTTCCAGTCACCGTTCCGCTCCACGAGGGCCGTGTCGGGCGCGAGTTCGAGGAGTTCCTGAAGGGCGTTCCGGGTCTTCCGCATCGTCCGGCCCTCGAGGTAGCTCCCGAGGCTGAACAGGAAGACGACGGCGGCGGCCTCCCAGTACTCGCCGATGGCGATGGCGCCGATGGCGGCGAGCGTGACGAGGGTCTTGATGCCGAGGGTCCGGCTCGCGAGCTCGTGGTAGGCGGTCTTCGCGATGTCGTACCCGCCGACGATGGTCGCGAGGACGAGGACGGCGGCGCTCGCGGTGTCGTAGGTGGAGGCGTAGCCGATGCTCCAGCCGATGGTGTAGAGGAGGCCGCTGGTCGCGGTGACGACACCCTGGCGGTGTCGGCGGTAGGTCTGAACGAGCTCCATCGAGATCACGCGGGCTGGGGGTCGAATCCCTGGTTCTCGATGGTGGTGTGGAACGTCGCCGGGTCCGCGACGTCTGGGTCGTACTCGACGACGACGCGGCCGGTGGTGTAGTGGACCTCGACGGATTCGACGCCCTCGGTCTGGGCGAGCGCGCGTTCGACGGTGTTCGCGCAGGTCGGGCAGTCGAAGTCGAGGACGCGGATGGTGGCTGTGTCTGACATCGCAAGTAGACCTACGGGAGACACCCAATAAAATATTCCTCAAATGATATGTTTGGGTGGTGGGGGTGGCGATGCCACCGGACCAACGGCCCGCCGTGGCTTCCCTCGGACACGGTTTCGCCGGTCTACCAGGGTGTTCGGCGGGATACTTTATGCCGACCACCACCTACCCCTGGTATGGCCGAGTTCACGAGCGACGTCCGACTCACGGACATCGCGGTCCGCGACACCGCGGTCTCGTCGGCGGTCGACGAACCCGCCCGCGCGATGATCCTCGACGTGCTGGCCGACGGCGAACACACCGTCAGCGAGGTCCACGAGGCGCTCGAACGCCGGGGCTACGACCGGACCGAGAACACCATCCGTCACCACGTCAACGAACTCCGGGACGCCGGACTCGTCGAGGTCGCCCGCCTCGAGGAACGCCGCGGCGGCACGACGAAGTTCTACCGAGCGACCACCATCGTGCTCTCCTACGCACTCCCGGCAGACGCCAGCGACACCATCGACAGTATCGCCGAGGACGTAGCCCCCGACGTGGAAGCCATCGTCGACCAGATCGAGACCGAGCACGGCGACACGCTCGACGAGATTGCCGGGGAGATGGCGCCCTGCGAGCACTGCGCCGACCAGAAGTACGAGACCTATCTCTTGCTCACGATCCTCCGCCGAGCGTTCGTCCGAGCGCACGTCCGCTAGCGTCGCCACTGCGGGGGTTGCGGACAGCAGGAAGAAGGGTCGCGGCTACTCGTTGCCGAACATGCTCCGCATCATGGGGTGCATCTCCATGAGCTGCTCCTCTGCGATCTCCTCGTACAGTTTGTACGTGATGGAGATCGTCAGCAGGAGGCCCGTCCCGGAGACGTTCCCGATGGTGCCCAGCATGTTCGCGAGCACGGCGAGCAGCCCGACGAGGGCGCCGCCGATGACCGTGACCTGTGGGATGTAGCGCTCCATGACCTTCTCGATGACGCCCACGTTCTGCCGGAACCCGGGGATCTGCATCCCGGAGTTCTGGATCTGTTGGGCGGTCGCGTCGGGGCCCATGTCCGCGGTCTCCACCCAGAAGATCGCGAAGATGGCGCCGCCGATGATCATGAACGCGAGGTCGACGCTGACCCGAATCCCGATCTGCCAGGGCGCGGCCGTCGTCTGGCCGAGCCACCACATCCAGGATTCGGGGTTGTAGATGGGCGCGAGGTAGTAGAACAGCCCCGATATGGGCTGTCCCTGCTGGTACACCCCGAGCCAGTCAGGCATCCCCGGCCCCATCTGGCTCGCGAGGAGCCGCCCGAGGAACTGGATGTTCGCCTGCAGCGCGCGAACGAGGATCATCGGCAGGACGCTCGCGTAGATGAGCTTCACGGGGAATCGACCCCGGGCGCCCTTCACGCGAGCGTGACTGAGGGGGATCTCGACACGCACGCTCTCCGCGTACACGACGACCACGTAGATGAGGATCGTCGTGATGACGGCGAGCACCTGTCCCTGGATGAGGATGAACGCGATCCCATCGAGGGTGAGGAGGGACGGCATCCCCTGAATCTGGCCGGTGGCGAACTGGATCCAGGTCGGGATGACGCCGAGTCCAGATTCGCCCTTCCAGTAGACGAGCCCGCCGACGAGGCTCTGGGAGACCCCGGCGACGATGAACAGCCCGATACCGGATCCGACACCCCACTTGGAGACGACCTCGTCCATGAACAGGAGGAGGACGCCGCCGACGGCGATCTGGGCGAAGATCAGCACCTGGACGCCCAGGATGCCGACGCCGAGGCTCTGCCCGAGCTGCGCGCTCGGCGGCAGGAACCCACCCATGAACACCATCGGGATGCCGGTGAGGAAGATCATCCCGACGACGAGCGCCTTCTGGAGGCCCTGGTAGATCGCCTGGTCACGGGGGTCGCTGGTATCCAGCCCGAGGAGGCCCGCACCCCCGAGGAGCTGGAGGACGATGCTCGCCGTGACGATCGGACCGATCCCCAGCTGGAGGACGGTCCCCTGGCCACCAGCGAGCAGTGCACGGAAGTTCCCGAAGAGGTCCTGGGCACCCGGCCCAAGCCCCCAGAGCGGGATGTTCGTCAGGAAGAAGTAGAGAACGAGGATGCTCCCCGTCCACGCCATCTTCCGTCGAAACGGTACGTGCCCCTCCGGGCGTTCGACGGAGGGCATCCGCGTGAGCACCGGTCCTGCCGCGTCCTTCCAAGCCATGGTCTACTTAGTCCTCGGATTCGTCTTCGTCGGCGGTCTCCGCGCGTTCCGACAACACGGCGCTACCGCCGGCTTCTTCGATGAGTTCGACGGCGCCTGCCGTGAAAGCATCGGCCGTCACGTCGAGCTGGTTGCGCACGTCGCCACCGCCGAGGACCTTCACGACGTCGACCTCGTGACCGTCCTCCGCGACGTCACGTGCGTCGACGACGTAGCCGTCGCCGGACTCCTCGGCAACACCGGATTCGACGAGGAGCGCGATGTCCTCGTCGAGCTCCCGCGCCTGGACCTCGACCACGTCGGCCTGGACCTTCTGCGGGCGCTTGAACCCGTGCTTGCCCTTCGGTTCGTAGTTGTGGAACTCGTGCTTCGAGCGCCCCGCGCGGCCGCGACCGCCACGGTGGCCGGCACCACGCCGGTTCTTGTGGGTGCCGCCGCCGTGGGTGCGCGAACCGCGTTGGCGTCGTTTCTTGTCCGTCATGGTTATCGCATGTCCGTGAGGAGTTCGTCGATCTCCTCTGTCGTGTGCTTCCCGAGCTGGCCGCCCTGACTGCGGGCGTGCTTGATGCCCTTGTGGCCGCCACGTGGCGGGTGCAGTCGGAGCACCGGGGAGAGCCCCTGCTCGCGGAGCGTCGTCTCCTCGTCGACGAGGGCTTCGGCGAGCGCGTCGACGGAGTCGTACTCCGTGTGCTCGGCCAGCCACTCGTCGTCGACGTCGGCGTCACCCTCGAGGGGTTCGGCACGCTTCTCGAGGAGGTCGACGACCGTCTCCAGCGATGGTTCGCCGAAGGCGACGTAGTCGTTCACCTTCGCGATCATCCCGCGGGTCGATTCCTTCTCTGGGACGAGAGCGCAGTGGTTGACGCGGTGGATGTTCAGCATACTGAGCGTATCCCGCGTCTTCTGCTGCATGTTCACCTCGCCGCGGAGCTGCACGACGGCCTGCATCATTCGATCACCTCACGCTTCTCTCGCGTGCGCTGCGGGACGCGAGCCTCCGCGGTGTTGCGGAGCGCGTTGAACGTCGCCTTCGCGAAGTTCACCGTCGTCCGGGTCTTCCCGGAGCTCCGCGTCCAGATGTCCTCGATGCCCGCCAGTTCGAGCACGTGGCGGACCGTCTCGCCGCCCGCGAGGCCGAGGCCACGCGGCGCGGGGATGAGTTCGACCTCGACGCTCCCGGCCTTGCCGGTCGTCCGAAGTGCGACGGTGTGGGGTCGTCCACAGCCACACTCCCACGACCCACAGCCACGGGAGACGTCGATGATGTTCAGCTTCGCGACCTCGATCGCCTTCTGGATCGCGCCGCCGACCTGGTCGTCTCGGCCTTCCGCGTACCCGACGAAGCCGTCGCGGTTACCGACCGCGCAGACGCATCGGAACTTCACGCGGCGACCGGAGTCGGTCATCCGCTGTACCATGTTGATGTCGAGGACCTCGTCGTCGAGGCCGGGCAGCAGCGAGTCCACGATCTCCGGCTCCTTCAGCGGGAGACCGGACTCGAGAGCGGTCGACATGTCCTCAATCTCACCCTCCTTGACCTGACGTCCAAGTCGTGTCTTGGGCTCCCAGGCGTCGTTGTATCCCATTAGTTAGTCCTCCTGTAGTGCCTCGAGCACGTCGTCGAAGTGCTCGGGCAGGGTCGTTGCGTCGAAGCCCCCACTGTAGAGGCCTTCGTCGAGCGATTCCGCGTAGTCGGCGATGTGCTGACCGCGAGTGCGCTCCCAGTCCGCGAAGACGTCCGCGTTGTGGGGGATGTCGAGGCCGGCGTCGATGGCGCCCTCCTGCACGGCGAACACCTTGTTGCCGGGCGTCGCGGTGTTGAGGCCGATGTCGAGCACGGCCTGTTCGGCGCCAGCGTCGACGGCACGCTTCCCGGCGAGGTAGCCGGTGAGGTAGGCCGCGGGGAGGTTCCCCGTCGGCGCCTCCCAGCCGTACTCGGCCAGGTCGGCGCTCGTCGCGCTCGCGATCGTTTCGTCGCCCTGTGGGCCGGTCGCGACCAGCTGCGCCGTTGTCTGATTGTTGCTCTTTCGAGCGACGAGCCGGGGCTTACCCGACTTGAGGAGGCGCAACCTCTGGTGGTAGTCGGTTCGGACCTCGCGTCGGCGCCGCATGGGCACCTTGTAGCGTGGGCCACTAGCCATCAGGCATCACCTTCGAGTTCGATGTCATAGTGCTCTGTAATGTAGGTCCGGAGGCGACGGACGCTCTCGAACTCCCCACCGTTAGCCATCCGGTACAGCTTCCGGTACTGCGTGGGAGTGAGCGTGCCGTCGTCCCGGAGGGAACGCAGCGTCCGTCGCTGCGCCCGGATGCGGGACATCCAGTTCCCCTTGCGGTCCTGCCGGGCGCCGGCCTTCCCCTTGCGGGTGCCGGGGCCCTTGCGGTGGCCGTAGGAGCGCTTCTCGTTTCGTTCACGGGCGCGACCGCGGGAGTTCCCGCGGGCGTCCTTCGCCTGGATCGCGCCCTCGTCGACGAGGTCGCGGACGTCGTCACGGGTTATCGCGTCCGCGATCTCGCTCTGCTGGTCGGGGTCGAACCAGACGCGGTTCTTCCCGACGTCCAGCACGTCCGCTGCGAGTTTCCGCTGTGCGCGCAGGTCACTCATTCTCGTTCACCTCGACTTCGACGTAGGTCGGGTTGAGGACGCGGATGCCGCGTTCCTCGGCGACCTCCTCGATGCGTTCGCGCTTCCGCGCGCCGACCTTGGAGGCGATACGGGCCGCCTCGGTGTCGGGGTCGACGCCCTCGAGGTCGTCCGCGTTGTGCACGCGAACCTCCTCGAAGCCGCTCGGGTGCTTGCCCCGGACGGCCTTCGGCGTTCGGTAGCCGGACTCGACCTTGTCGCCCTTCCCCTTGATGCCGATTCGCTGCTTGGACAGGTTGCCCTTGGGGCGGCGCCACGAGGTCGGCGTCCGGATCTTCTTGTGGTAGTCCTGCCGGAAGAACTGCGGCTTCCCGATGCGGGCGCGCTGCTTGAGCAGGCGCGACTCCTCGTCGCCGAGGTCGGGCTTCTTGTCCGCGTGGCCGCGTGGGCGGAGCTCCGTCTCCACTTCCTCAGCTTCTTCCGGTGCAGCCTCCTCCTCGGCCTCCTCGACCTCGGCTTCGGCCTCCTCCTCGACCTCGAGTCCGCCGACGTCCGCCTTGATACGGGCGGCGAGGGCGTTCCCGACGCCGTCGAGTTCGGCGAGTTCGGACTGGCTCGCGGCCTGCACGTCCTCGACCGACTCGTAGCCGGCGTCGCGGAGGACCTCGGCTTTCGACGGGCCGACGCCGCTGATGTCTTCGAGTTCCTCGATTTCGTCTGCCATTGGTTAGGCACCCCCTTTGGAGGGTTTCTCCGTGATGTACACGCCGTCCTGGAAGACGCGCGTGTCCTTGTCCGTCACTCGCGTGAGCTGTTCGATGTCGGCGGCGGTCTGCCCGACGGCCTCCTTGTCGGGGCCGGTCAGGGTGACTGCCTCGCCATCGACCTGTACCTGGGTGTCGCCCCGGATGGGCGCGCGCCGTGCGGCCTTCTCTCCGAGGAAGTTCTGGATGACGACCTCGTCACCCTCGACGTTCACCTGCATCGGGAAGTGAGAGTAGTGGACTTCCATCTGGTACTCCCAGCCCTCGGTGACGCCGTAGAGCATGTTCTCGACGTGGCTCGTGAACGTGCCGAGCGTGGACTTCGTCTTCGCGTCCTCCGCGTCGGACTCGATCACGACCGTTCCGTCCTCGACGGAGACGGTCACGTCGGGGAACCAGAGCCGTCGCGACACCGTGCCGTTGGGTCCCTCGACAGTCAGGTCGAGGTGGTCGACCTCGGCCGTGACCTCGTCAGGAACCTGGATTTCTCGTCGTGGCATGGTTAGTAGACGTATGCGATGACCTGGCCACCGATACCCTCGTCGCGGGCGTCGTAGTGGCTCATGACCCCCTGGCTGGTCGTGACGACGAGCGTGCCGTAGTCGCGGGCGGGGAGATACCGTTTCTCCCACTTCTCGAGCTCGTCGGCGCCAGTGCTGTAGCGGGGTTTGACGGGGCCACATTCGTTGATGGCCCCCTTCAGTTCGACCTCGAACTTCCCGGCTTTCCCGTCTTCGACGAACTCGAAGCCGGAGATGTAGCCGCGGTCGTAGAGCACCTCGAGGATGCTCCCGATCATGTTCGAGGCGGGCTGTACCGTGTGGGACAGGTGCCCGACGCTCTCGGCGTTGTTCAGGCCGGAGAGCGCGTTCGATAGTGGATCGTTTGCCGTCATGGTTAGCTGTACTTCTTGAAGCCCATCGATCGGGCGATCTCCCGGAAACACTGCCGACAGAGCCAGATGTCGTACTTGCCGACGAGGCCCTGTTTGCGGCCACAGCGTCGACACTCGTGCGTCTGGCCCGTCTCGGACTCCGGGGCTTCGAGTTCTGCTTCGCTCATTCAGTTACCTCCACGTCGTAGTTCGCCTCGAGGAACGCGATGGCGTCCTCGGGGTCGAGTCGGTGGTTCTGGGGGATCTGTCGGTTCGCCTTGTCGCGCTTCGCGACGCGGTACCCGGGCCGGACGAGGTTGACCGTGACGTCCAGACCGTAGATCCCGATGCTCGGGTCGTACTCCTGGCTCGGGAAGTCGGTGTGCTCGTCGACACCGAAGCTGACGTTCCCGAACTGGTCGAACTGTCGCCGCGACAGGTCGACGAAGTCCATCGTCGTCTCGAGGAATGCGTGGGCGGCGTCGCCGCGGAGCGTGACCTTCGCGCCGATCGGGTCGCCCTCGCGGATCCCGAACTCGGGTTCGGTGCGCTTCGCGGTCGTCCGAACGGACTGCTGGTTCGTGATCTCCTCGAGGATGTTCTCGGCGTTCTTGAGCTCGACACCGCCGGTACCGACGCCCATGTGGACGACGACCTTCTCGATGGCGGGCTCGCGCATCTCGTGCTCGAACTCGGCTTCCGCTTCAGCCATTATTCAGCACCTCCGGTGAACTTCTCGTCGATGACGACGACGTAGTTCTCGATGGTCTCGAACTCGCCGTCCTCAGTCTCGACGCGAACCGTGTTGTTCGCGCTGCCGGGGGAGACCTCGATGTGCTCGATCTCGCCGACTTCGCCGGCGTGCTGGCCGGCGACGGCGGTGACGAGCGCGCCCTCCTCGTAGACGAAGTGGGCGACGACCTCGTTGGTCTCGTTGTCGATGACGATGCTGTCGCCACCGCTGTACTCGTCGCCGTCCTCGACGACCAGGTTCTGGCCGTCGTGGAGGTTGAGCTGGGTCTTCCCACCCGAGACGAGCGTCTTGTTCTCGATCTTGCCGAGCTTCGAGTCCGCGGCGTCCTCCTCGATCTCCGTGAGACCGAGGCGGCCACCCTCGTCCGGGAACACGCGATAGAACTCGTCGCGTTCCGGGAACGCCAGGATGTCGAACATCCCGATGGGGCGGTTGACGCTGGACGGACTGTCGCCGTTGACCAGGACGCCCCCGTGGTTGAGGGCGTACTTCGCTTCCTTCGACGAGTCCACGTACCCGAGGACGTCACGGAGGACGACCACGAGCGGGACACCGGCCTCGCCGTGCGGGCCGGCGGCGGCCTTCGCCGTCCATGGCTCGGTCTTCCGCTCGACCGGCCACGACTTCGGGACGGAGAGTCGTTTCTGGTGTTTCGTCATTCGTTGTCACCTTCCAGGCGTGCCTGGCGCACGTCGTCCTCGAGGTCGAGGTCGGTCACGCGGAGGTTGCTCGCGTCGAGCGCGCGCGGGACTTCTTCGCCGTCCGCGGCCTCCACGGTGACGTCCTCGACGAACACGGCTTCGTCCGTGAGGTCGACGCGGAGGACCTCGCCGGTCTCTCCGGCGTCGTCCCCGCGCATGACCTCGACGGTGTCGCCCGCGTTGACGCGGACGCGGCGCTGCCCGTACTCCTCGCGGAGGTCCTCCGAGAGGTGGGCGCGCACCTTCTTCTGCCGCTTGTGGAGCGGTGCGTTGGTCGCCTGGTTTCGCTGTTTGCGTGGTTGCTTGCTCATGGTTCTATACGATCATGGTCGCCGTGCTGGCGATGCTGCCGTAGCGTTCTGCGACCTCTCGCGTGATGGGGCCCTTGATCTCCGTGCCGCGGGGTTCGCCCATCTCGTCGATGATGACGCCGGCGTTGTCCTCGAACTTGACGCGCGTGCCATCCGGGCGGCGAATCGACTTCCGCTGCCGGACGACGACGGCCTCGAGCACCTGTCGGCGCATCTCGGGCGTCCCCTTCGTGACGGAGACGGTGATCTTGTCACCGACGCCCGCCTTCGGGTGTCGGTTCTTCGTGCCCTGGTAGCCCGACACGCTGATGATCTTCAGCTCGCGGGCGCCCGTGTTGTCGGCGCACGTGATGAGCGAGCCCTTCTCCAGGCCCTGCGTGATGTCTGCCTTGATGGCCTCCATCACTCGTCACCTCCGGTCGCGACTTCCACGAGAACGTGGGACTTGGTCTTCGAGAGTGGTCGTGTCTCTGCGATACGAACCGTGTCGCCCTCCTGCACGTCGATGCAGGGTGGTGCGTGTGCCGGCACGCGGGAACGACGCTTCATGTACCGATCGTATTTCGGTACGAAGACGTCGTACTCGCGTTCGACGACGACGGTTTTCTCCATGGCCGTTGAGGCGACCTGTCCTTCGATGACCTGGCCGTGTACGGAGAGTTCTCCGTGGAACGGGCAGTTCTCGTCGGAACAGGAGCCTTCCGGCTCTGTAACGTTCAATCCTATTGCCATTTGGAATCAACTCCAGATTCGGTCCTGCGTGCGGGTCGTGAGAGCAACATAGCGCCATCCACCGTAACGTAAGCCACGCCATCGCCCGCAGTATGGGTCGTCCCACTGACGGGTTCTGACGCGGTCCCGGCGGCCTTCAGGCCAGCCGCGGCTTCATCTGTGCGGTCGGGTCGCGACGTCGACGGTTCGTCGTCGAGTCGGAACTCGAGCGTGCTTCCCGCCTTCGGGACCACGCGCTCACCCGATTCCGTGCGCACTACGACGGTCCGCATCGTCTCGCGGACGACGCGCCCCTCGATGCCGACCCGTGTCGGGTCGGACGACTCGGCGACCCGCACGTGCAGGCCGACGAGTTCGTGTCGTGGCAGGGTCTCGGGTGAGAGCGACATTATGCCTCGTCTTCCTCCTGGCTCTCGCCGGATTCGTCTTCGGCTGTCACGGGCGCCTCGTCGGCGGGCTCTGGTGCGCCACCTTCGAGGTCGCCTTCCTCTCGCTGGATCGTCTTGATCCGGGCGATGGTGCGGCCGAGCTCCCCGATACGGCCGGGGTTGTCCGGTGCACCACCGGCGGCCTTCACGGCCTTCGCGTTGAGGAGTTCCGTCTCGATCTCCTCGAGCTCCGCCTCGCGTTCGGCGGGCGTCATGTCGCGGATCTCGGCGGTGTGGAGGATCGCCATTACTCCTCCACCTCCTCGTCCTCGTCAACGGATTCCGCGTCCGCCTCGTCGGAGTCGGCCTCGGTGGCTTCCTCCTCGGCGTCGGCTTCCTCCATCTCCTCGAGGAGTTCGTCGGCTTCCTCGGCGGCGTCCGCCTCGACCTCCTCGAAGTCCTCGCTCTCGACGTCCTCGGCGTCCGCTTCGACGTCGGCGGCGAGTTCGTCGAGCTCCTCCTCGACGTCGGCGTCGACGTCGGGGGGCGACGTCTCGGCCGCGCCCTCCTCGAACTCGAGTTCTTCGTCGTCGAACTCGGCCTCGGCGGCGTCGGTGGCCGCTTCGATGTCCTCGGCGTCACCGGTGGCTTCCTCGGGCTCCTCGAGGAGCTCCTCGAGGTCCTCGCCGGCTTCCTCCTCGTCGACGATGAGGTCGGAGATGTCCGCTTCCTCCGAGACCTCGAAGTCGTCGGGGAGTCGGGCACCTGGCGGGATGATCTTCACGTTCACGCCGATGGTGCCGAGCTTCATGACCGCGACGCCCTTCCCGGCGTCCACGATCTCCTCCGCGGGCTCACCGTTGTGCTTGATGTAGCCGCGGTTGAACTTCTCGACGCGGCTGCGGGCGCCGGTGACCTTCCCGCTCAGGACGATCTCGGCGCCGAGTGCGCCCGCGTCCATGATGCGGTCGATGGTCGTGTGTCCGGCCTTCCGGAAGTACCAGCCACGCTCGAGTGCGTTCGCGAGGCGGTCCGCGACGATCTGTGCGTTCAGGTCGGGTTCCTCGACCTCCTGCACGTCGATCTGCGGGTCCTCGAGGTCGAATCGCTCCTCGAGCTGCCGGGTGATCTTCCGGATGTTCTTCCCGCCCTTCCCGATGACCATCCCGGGCTTCTCGGCCTTCAGGACGATCTGGGTGCCCATCGGGGTGTGGGCGACGTCCATGCCGCCGTAGCCCGCTCGGGCAAGTTCGGTAGCGAAGAACTCGTCGATCTGGGAGCGCTGGAGGCCGTCCTCGATGAACTGCATCTCGTCCGCCATTATGCCTCCACCTCCGAAGGCTTCGTGATCACGATCTCGACGTCGCACTGCGTGGTGTTCCACGCGGTCGCGCGACCCATCGCGCGGGGCTTGCGGCCCGGCGACTCGCCGACCTTGTGCGGGGCGACGTGCGAGATGACCATCGTCTCCGGCTCGAAGCCGGCTTGCTCGGCGTTGTTGGAGACGTTCGCCAGGAGCTTCAGGAAGTCCTCGGTGGCCTTCTGCGGGTAGCGTCCCGCGTCCCAGCCCTCGATGTCGTTCCGGTGGCCCGTGCCGCTGTTGTGCTGCTTGAATGGCACGGAGCGCTCCTTCCGGAGTACCGCTTCGAGGTACTCCTCGGCGTCGCCGACCGTCTCGCCCTTGATGGCGCGAGCGATGGCCTTGCTGTGCTTCAGGCTGATGGGGCGTTCCCGAAGCATCGCTTTCGCCGATGCGTCCGGGTCCACGTCCACGCTGTAGCTGATTCCCATGGATTATTTGAGCGGCACGAACTTCGAGGAGCGGGTCGCGCCGATACCCGCCTGCCCGTGTTCGACCGAGGTCCGCGTGAGCCGGAACTCGCCGAGGTAGTGCCCGATCATCTCGGGCTGGATCTCGACGCGGTCGAACTCCTCACCGTTGTATACGGAGAACGTGAGTTCGACGAACTCGGGGAGCACAGGCATGTCACGCAGATGCGTGCGGATCGGGTTGTTTGCCGTCTCCTCCGGCGTCCGGGTGCGGGCCTTCTCGAGGAGCTTCTCCTGCTCCTCGGTGAGACCACGGGTGATACTTCGCCGCTGTCGAGCGGGGAGCAGTTCGGCGACTTCGTCGAGCTCCATTGCCTGCAGCTCGTCGAGCGTGTGACCGCGGTAGGTGAACTCACCTTCGCGGCCGGTGCGGTAGTCCTGACTCATTTCTTCTTCCCTCCGCCACGGCCAGTGCGCCGCGACGCGATGTCACCGACCTTGCGGCCGGGGGGAGCGTTTCGGGAGACGCTCTTCGGTTTGCCGGGGTGCTGTCGGCCGCCACCACCGAACGGGTGGTCGACGGCGTTCATCGCGACACCACGGACGCGTGGGTACTTCGTGCCCCGTGCGCGCATCTTGTGGTACTTCTTCCCGGCCTTCACGAACGGCTTCTCGGTCCGGCCACCACCCGCGACCACGCCGATGGTGGCGCGGCACTCGGGGTTGAGGCGCTTGACCTCGCCGCTCGGGAGCTGCACGACGGCGGCGTCGCGCGTGTGCGTGATGAGGTCAGCGTTGACCCCGGACGACCGCGCGAACTTCCCACCGTCGCCGGGCTGGCTCTCCACGTTGCACACCGGGATCCCCTCGGGGATCTCGGCGAGCGGGAGCGTGTTCCCGGCTTCGATGTTCGCGGAGACGCCGACCTCGATGACGTCCCCGACACCCACGCCCTCGGAGGCGAGGATGAGGCGCTGGTCGCCGTCCTCGAACTCCACGGCCGCCACGGGGGCAGACCGGGCTGGGTCGTGCTCCACGTCGACGACTTCGCCGACCACGAGGTCGGTCTCCTCGGTCGCCTTGTGGGAGAGCTCTGCTTTGTACCGGTGTGAGGGGGCGCGGAACGTCGGCGAGCCGCGGCCGCGTCGTTGTCCCTGGATTCGTCGTCCCATGGTTAGAACACCCCGATGCGGGAGGCGACGTCCTGCGCGTCGGACTCCTCGCTGAGCTTCACGATCGCCTTCTTCTTCCCGTTCGCCTGGATCATCGTGTTGACGCTGTCGACGACCACGTCGTAGCGGTCCTCGACGGCGGTCGCGACCTCGGGTTTCGTGGCGTCGAGGGAGACGACGAACTGGAGCTTGTTCTGGAAGTCCATGTCGTTCATCGCCTTCTCGGTCACGAGCGGGTAGTCGATGACGCCGCTCATCGGTCGGCCACCTCCTCGATCGCGCTCTCGGTCCAGACGGTCAGGCGGCCGGCGTGCGTGCCGGGTGCCAGGTCCTCGGCGTTGACCTCTCGCGCGGTCGCCACGTCGACGCCGGCGAGGTTGCGAGCGGCCTTCGACGGGCCGGTCTCGCTGGAGGTCACGAAGAGGACGCTGCTGGGTTCGCGGTACTTCCGGCCGCGGAGTTTCCCCTGGCCGGCGCGGACGGACTTGCCGTCCTCCGCGCGCTCGATGTCGGCGTACGCACCGATGGCATCGAGGAAGTCAACGACCTCTCGCGTCTTCACGAGGTCCTCGAACTCGTCGCTCACGACGAGCGGAATCTCGAGGTCTTCGTCGAAGCGGTGGCCGCGCTCGGCGACCAGGTCGGCGTCCGCGGTCGCCGCGATGGCGCTCCGGACGGCGGCCTTCCGCTCCTTCTTGTTGACGGTCAGCGAATGATCCTTCTCTGTCTTGGGCGGGTGTGCCCGGCGACCACCGACGGTCTGGGGCACCCGTGCACCGCGGCCATTGGAGCGCGGGACGTGCGCCATACCGCGACCACTGCCGAACGATTCGGCGGGCGTCCGCATGCCCGCGTACTCGTCGGACCCGTAGTCCTGTGTTCTGTTGGCCTGGGCGGCGAGCACGGCTCGCTTGATGAGGTCCGGCCGGTACGGCTCGCTAAAGACGTCCGGCAGGTCCACGGAGCCTGCGTCGTCGCCGTCGAGGCCTCGTACTGTTGCTTGCATGGTTTAGCCCTGGTTGGATGCGGTGCTCACGTAGCGCACCTCTGGGTCGAGGCGCGGCGATTCGTTCGGTCGGACGGCCGGTCGGAAGCGCACCAGGCGCTTCTCGGGACCGGGCACCGAGCCCTTGATGAGGGCGTACGAGCCGTCGACTTCGCCGTAGTTCGGGAAGCCGCCGGCCGCGTTCACGTCCTCCTCCTCGCCGATGTCGACGAGGCGCTTGTTGAGCTCCGTGCGCTGGTGGTAGCCCGTCTGACCGAGCTGCGGGACCGTCGAACGGACCCGGCTGGGGTTCCACGGACCCAGGTTCCCGATGCGGCGGCGGAAGCCCTGACGGGCGTGCTTGCCCTTCCGCTTCTGGACGCCCCACCGCTTGACGGGGCCCTGGGTACCCTTCCCCTTCGTGATGCCCGCGACGTCGAGGTACTCGCCGGCCCGGAAGACGTCGCCGAACTCGTGTTCGCCGCCGGCATCCAGGAGGTCGAGTGCGAAGTCGGCGCGCTCCTCGAGGGAGCCACCGCCGACTCGCGTCTCCATGACGTCGGGTTTCTTCTTCGGAATCCCGGACACGGTCCCGGGGACCGTGTGCGTGACGACGCGAACGTCCGCGACGTCACCGGATTCGAGCGCTGCTTCGAGCTTCTCGTGGTCACCGCCCTCCGCGGGCGGATTCAGGACCCGTGAGAGGTCCTCGTCCAGGTCGTCGGCCCACACTTCGGTGATCGGCTTCTGGCCGTAGGGCGTGTCCTCGTAGACACGCACGGCGGCAGCCTTCATGGCGGGCGTCTCGACGACCGTCACAGGGACGGACGTCTCCATACCCTCGCTGGGCGAGTTGGGCTTGTCGTTGATCATCACGACGTGGGTCATCCCGGCCTTGTAGCCGGCGAAACCCTGCAGCCCGACCTGTCCGTCGTCTGCTGGCCACGATTTGAAACGCGGAACCTCACTGGTAGCGCGCTTGCGGGGGCTGAACCCCATCGAGCCTTTGCGTGGTCGGTTTGGTTGTGGCATCGTATCACTCCGTGAGCGTCAGGCAGCCGAGTGACGCGAACATTGCTTCTTCAGTTCGCACCGTCTCGCTACCCTGCGACGGGATGGTGTTGAGCCAGGCGTCGAATCCCACGGGGGCGTCGGAGTTCGAGCTGGGGACGATCTCGCCGACCGTGTCCGGCGCGACGTCGAGTATCTCTGTGAGACCTCGACCCGGTGCGCCGAAGGCAACGGTCAGTCCGTCCCGGCCACGAGCAAGGTGGTCCGGCAGGTTCGACGCCGAGAGTTCGGCGCCGTACCGGCTGGTGGCCACGCGGTAGCCCGCGTCGGAACGACCGAGTTCGTCCCCGAGGTCAGCGCGAGTCACGACCAACCCCGGGAGGGGTTCGTCGACGAGTTTCGCCCTGACCGGTCGTCGCGAAGAGACCCTGATGGTCACGCGCTCCCCCGCCTCGAGCTCCATTCCTGGAGGTGTGAGGAGGGAGATCGGGTGTTGCATGCCGCAATTGACCCGAACGCGCCCTTCAGATCCGACCTGGGTCACGATTCCCTGTCGTAACGACCCAGACCCGCTCGAGTCTGAGCCGGTCCATGATGAGAGGCGGAGCGGCGGCAGGATTCCGGCGTACTCCAGTTCGTCGCACCGCCCGAAGGCCTCCTTTCGGAGGTAGGGTGGTGTTGCGGTGTACCGTAACACCGTCTCGACGAACCCGGCGCCCCACTGCCGTTCCCCCTCGGCGTCGTCGAAGACGACGAGGCGGTCGGCCCGGAAGACCGCGGCCGCACGGGCCACGTAACCGAGTTTGCGAGTTGCCTCGCGTTTGTCCTCGGCTTCCCGGACGAGGGACGACGGCACGAGTACGCTGTGTGTCATGCCGTGTCGCGTCCACGTCTCACCACGAGACTGTACGATTGCTACCGAGGCCGTACCTAAAAGGGTGGCGTTTCCCGTCGGGGCTGAGAGGGCGTATCACGCCCGGATTCGGGCGTTTGGCGTGTGACGGCGTGTCACTCCGGCAGGGGATCACGGTTCGTGTAAACGACGGGCTCGACGGCCCCTGAATACTCCGGTTCGCGTACCTGAACGGAACCACCATTCGTTCGGCCCGCACCTGGCGGAATGGTGCCGCCGCGGCGTCGCACACAGGTTTGTCCGCGGCCTACCCCGTCATAAATGGCTTGTCACCTAAAGCCATATTCTTACTGTCAGGTAGGTTGGAGTATGAAGAACGCGCTCAGCAACCGGTTGTGGCGCATCTACCATGGCAACCACCCAGACACCAACGGAGCACCCCATCGAAGCGTGCGAGAACTGCGGGCAGGATCAACCCCACGAGGTCAGTATCGAACTCGTCGTGGAGAGCGACAAGACCCAGAATCGGGAGTTCTCCCGGGAACCGTACCGGATCGCCGAATGCTTGCAGTGCGGAACCACGACCCGCACCCGGATGAACAATGCGTAGTTCGAACCGATTGATCCGCCACCATCCGGAGGCGCGTCCCGTCGAATCGACCACAGTTGGATACCGCTGCCCGGTCGCCTACGACTACAGTTCCTTTGTGTCCCTGCACGCGTGCGCGCGCGTCGACGCAGTCACGCGGTTTGTGGAGTGGTAGCGAACTCGGTGCCGCCTCCCGATTCGGAAGCCTTATTTTCCCAGGCAGGTTGAGTATTAACTGCGCAAGCACGCACTGATAGTGTAGTGGTATCACGTGACCTTGCCATGGTCACAACCGGGGTTCAAATCCCCGTCAGTGCACTTCTACTGATTCACCACCGCGAAGCGACGCGGCTGTCGCTTCGCCGTGCGTGAATCAGGTGTGTGCTATGGGATTTGAACTCGGCTGGGCGCGTGAACGCGGTGGTGGTGACGTCTCGTGAGCGTCGGTGGTGAAATCTCCCGTGGGTTTTAGTTGCCTGGATGGCCAGGGGTATTATGTGAGTGTCATCCTCGAGTTCGCCATCGGTGGTGACGAGTTCGCGCTGGGGCGGGCGCTTGGGGGGCACGGGGAGCGGCGCGTGGAGCTGGAGCGGATCATCCCGGTCGACGAGTCACTCATCCCGTTCTTCTGGGTGGAGGCTGGAGATCAGTCGAAGCTCCGGGCGAGTGTCGAGGAGAGTTCGTACATCGAGAACCTGAGCCGAGTGGACCTGGTCGGGGAGTACGCGCTCTATCGCGTCGCCTGGACGGGGGAGACGGGTCATCTGCTCGACGGGATTCGGGTGCACGACGCGACCATTCTGGAGGGGCACGCGAGTGACCGGTGGCAGTTCCGGCTCCGGTTCCTGCGCAGCGGCCAGGTCGGGCAGTTCCACAACTACTGCTCGGAGTTCGACATCCCGATCGAGGTGGAGCGCGTGTATCCGTTGACGGAGGACGCGCTCCAGGGCCGGACGTTCGACCTGACGCCCGAACAGCGGGAAGCGATGCTGCTCGCCCTCGACGCGGGGTACTTCGAGATCCCTCGGTCGGTCACGCTCGAGGAGCTCGCGGCGGATCTCGGTATCAGTCAGCAGGCAGCATCGGAACGGCTCCGTCGGGCGACCGTCACGGTCGTCGAGAACGCAGTACTCACCTGACCCGACGTGGCGCTGCGACCAAGTACCCGCCCCTATTTGAAGGGGTTGAGATATCAACCCGTACCGGTTTGCAGGTGTGAGAAGTAGGATGACTCACCCTCGTAGCGCCCCCGGCTACGAGGGTACGCTAGTGAGGGTGGTACAGGAGACGCCGGGGCGATACGTAGGCCGTGCTGGCCGGTTCGGGTTCGGGTGGGTGGTCGAACCCCTAGATGGGTCCGGTGGCGGATCTCGAACTGGAGGACGCCCCTCCAGTTCCCTCGTCCGAGGCCGAGTCGAGTCGTCTCGCTGCGGAGGGTCGGTTAGCCGTCGAGGCTGACGGTGACGCTGTCGTGGACGATGTAGTCGATCGCGTCGAAGGGAATCATCCCGACGGTTGCCTGGTCGTTCTGCGCCGTCTCGTCCTTGCACTGGAGGAACATGTTCCCGACCTTGACGGAGGAGCAGCGGATGGAGTGAACGGTGCCGTTGACGGTGAAGGCGACCTTGTAGCGGGCCATACGAGCGGGTAGGGTGTAGAGTGGCTAATACCCCGGAAACTGTCCAGATTGCTTGGCAATCCTCCTGGTGGGACGACTGCCGTCCAGCCGTGAAAACGGCGGGTGATGCTCCGTCTCAGCGGAGCGGCGAAGGGCGTGCCCGATTGGCCCCCGTGGGCGAATCACGGGGGAACCAACCCGGCAGCAGTGAGTGTCACCCACATCGTCACGGGCAGCCAAAACGGCTATCTGGGTGGCAGCTGAACAACGAAGTCGAGTGGTGCGCCATATTTCCATCCCCCCGGAATCATAGTCACCACTCAGCGCTCATCTTTCGTGACGTACGCCGGTCAGCACCATGCGCTAGTCGTGGTCGGTCGATTGCTCGCAGTGACCACCCAACCAGGGACGGTGGGGCCGCGTGAGGAACTCGGACCCCGACAGGACCCAGTGCGTGACGTCGTTCAGCCCATGGGGTCGGCGGCCGGGAGCAATCCGGAGGCGAGCATCCGACGGATGAGGACGATCACGCCGTTGCCGAGTCCGGTGGCGAAGACGGCGCGTTCGGTCTCCGTCGCGGTGTGTTCGTCCGGGTAGAACGAACTCACGAGAAGCGTGGACTGGTCGACGAGCATGAGGCGGCCGATACCGATGTCGTCATCGTCAGATCCGGTGAGCCAGGTGAGTTCCGTCTCGAAGACGTTCGCCTCGGGCACGGCGTCACGGAGTCGCTGACTGATGTCGTTCGTGAGGCCGCCAAGCAGGAGGGAGACGTCACGGGCCACGGCCTCACGGAGGCCGTCGAGGAGCGCGTCGGTCAGGATGGAGTCGTCGACGACGATGAGGACGACCTCCGATGACGCGTCCTCGATCAGCCGCCGGGTGCGATTGCTGATCGCTTCGTGGCTGGTCAGGGACCAGACCTCCTGGAGGCGTTCCTCGTCGTTCGTCTCAGGCGGTGGCCCCAGGCGTTCGAGCCGTGCGTGCAGTGTTTCGATGCGGTCAGCGTACTGCTGGCGGAGCGTATCGGTCGCCTCCGCGATGCTCACGGCGCGAAACTGTTGGGGGTTCGAGTGCTGTACTTCTACCAGTCCCTTCGCTTCGAGGACGCGTGTGGCGTCGTAGACTCGAGTCCGTGGGACCGAGGAGATGTCGCTGATCTCCTTTGCGGTGCCTTCCGAGAGCTGCGTCAGGGCGAGGAAGCACCGTGCTTCGTACTCCTTCAACCCGAGTTCCTGGAGAAGCTCTACCGTCTCACTTCTAGCCGATGATTCTGACATGATGGGCCCAACCATTGTCCGGTCGCCCGGACCTAGGATTAAAAACGACCTGTGCTTTGAAAAGCCTTCTCGTGGAGGGAGTACCGACCGGTGTGGACGCTGTGCGGCCGCAGCACGCGGGTAGAGCCAGTCCCCTCGCTCCAGAGACGTTCACTCAGATTATCACAAACATACTTGTGGCTGCTGGCACTATAGACGAGTGGCGTGGGATCTCGCATGGGCCCAACCATCGCGGACCACGCCAACTGCCACCCTCGGTGGCAGTTTTCGAGGGCGAATGCCCGCCAGTCGTGCCTGCGCAGTGACTGCGGGTCGGTCGTCCAGGAACGATTCGACTGTCAGGCGGTTCGTCGCATGGCCACTCGGACTCGGTCGGTCGGCGAATAACGGTCGGCGTGGTAGGCCGACGACCTGCATGCTGTCATCCCCGGGACCTGACTGCTGTACCGGACCGGTACAACCCCCCGGAAGCGTCCCAGTGATGACGGGATTGTGTTGTACCGCAAGCAGCATAGACGTTCGTTTCAGTATCACTCGTCCCGAAGCCGTAGGAAACGATTCATGAACGGAGTGAATCGAGCGCGGGCGTCGGTGGGGATACCAGGAGTGCGGGACGCCCGACGTGACGAGTGGCCCACGGGACCCCGCCGGCGTCGCGGGCAGTTTCACTCGGCGAAACTGCTCGGGTGGATTTACATCGACTGCCAGGTAACGCCTGTTCGTCCATCGGCACGAGCAGAACGACGAGTTCGTTCGGCATGCCGTGGACGTGGTGGGGCCGAGAATCGGACACGATTCCCCCCGGATCGCCTGTTCCATCGGCCCCACGCCACGCGACGACCCGGCACACAGGGTGGTCGTTCGGCTCGATAGTTCGGCGTGGCTACAGAAATACGAGCCGTTGGTGTCCGTAGCGGTGGTCGTGTCGGGGAATGGCGGCTATTATTCGGTGTCGGTGTCCGTGCGTCTGGACGGCTGTTGGTCGGGCTCTGTGGCGGAGACGCCGGTTTCGCCGGCGCCATCGAGGTCGCCCCAGTGCGAGGAGGGTCGTTCGCCGATGTCACTCCGGCGGTCCACGTCGACCGACCACGTCCCGCGATCGAGTCGCATCGTGACCGCGACGAGTGGCGTGACGAATCGCTTGTAGTGGTTGCCATCGTCGTCGACGTGGATCGTCTCCTCGAGGAGTTCGAACTCCGCCAGCGCGTTCAGTCGCCGATAGACGGTCGGGAGTGAGACGTCGATTCGGTCCGCGAGGTCGTCTGCCGACGTCGGTTCGGTGCTCGTCCGTTCGAGGATGTCCCGCGTGATCTCGTCGCCGACCAGGTCGAAGAGCGAGTCGTGGGACCATTCGTTGCTCATGTGAATGCTGCGAGCGGGCGCCCCCCCCCGAACCACCCGTGAATCGCGTACCTAGACGTAGAACCATACGAGTAATGACGGTTTCGGTGATCCGGGTGACTCGGTGGTCAGGACACCGTTTGGCGCCCTCACGAGCCGGTATCGTGTCCTCCTATCACTCTGATTAGGGGTCCTGGCCGTAGCTCTCGAACTTCTCTTCGACGGTCGAGAGGGCGTCGGCTGAGAGCTCGTTGGGGTCGCCGTGCTGGCGAGCCTGGAGGTAGATCTGGCAGAGGTTCTCGACGTGCTGGGTCTTCTCGATGGCGCTCGGAAGGTCGTCACCGACGACGACGAGACCGTGGTTCGCGAGGATGCACGCGTCGGAGTCGGCGTCCGCCATCGCGTCGACGACGAGTTCCGCGAGCTCGTCGGTCCCGTATGGAGCGTAGCCAGCGACCGGCACGCGACGGCCGACGGCAGTGATCATGTAGTGGACCGGGGGCAGTTCTTCCCCGAGGACGGCGAGCGTCGTCGCCCACGTCGAGTGCGTGTGGACGATGGCGCCGGCGTCGAGGCGCTCGTAGATGCCGGAGTGCATCGGGACCTCGCTGGTCGGCTTCATCCGCCCCGCCTGTTTCTCGCCGGAGACGGTGAGGACGGGGACGTCGTCCGCGTCGAAGGCGTCGTAAGCGACGCCGGTCGGGGTTGCGGCAAAGTGGTCGCCACGGCGGACGCTGAGGTTTCCCGTCCGGCCGGGCGTGAGGCCGGCGAGCTTCGGAGCGAACTCGACGATGGTCTCGCACGCCTCGTCGAGTATCATGCCATCACCCCGGGCAGGTCGGCGAACGTGTCGATACGGTGGTCGGGCTGCTCGCGGCCCGTCAGTCCCGTCTCGTCGTTGTTGCAGAGGACCGTCGTCAGGCCCACGGCGTTCCCGCCCTCCACGTCGGACTCGACCGAGTCACCGACCATGACGACCTCACTCGGCCGCAGGTCGAGCTGGGCGAGTGGCTGCGTGAACATGATGCTGCTCGGCTTCTCACGGCCGGTCTCCTCGGACGTGAGCACGAGGTCGACGTACTCGCCGATGCCGAGGCGGTCGATCTTCTCCAGCTGGATGCGCGTCGTGAGGTTGCTGACGATGGCGATCTCGAGACCCCGGTCCCGGAGGGCGTCGAAGGTGTCGATGACCCCGTCGAAGAGGTCCATCGTGTCGACGTACGTCTCCCAGTACGCCTCGCCGAGCGCGAGGGCGTCGCGGGCGCTCTGCGAGTCGGCCGCGATCTCGATGAAGCGCTTGAAGTACAGGAACCGCTCGTGGGCTGACGCGGTACCGGCCAGCTCGCGCTTCACCTCGCGTCGCGCTTCCATGTATCGTTCGTCGAACGCCTCCCGCGTCGACTCGTACCCGATGTCACAGGCCGTCTCCCACGCTGCCTGCTTCCCGGCCACGTTGCAGGGCGGGTACGGGTAGAGCGTGTTGTCGAGGTCGACGAACACCGCTTCGGTAGCCATGCACCTTCGTTCACGGGGGAGCGTGTTAGCCCTCACGGTCACCGACACGACGAGACGCACCCGCGGAGCGGCTCCGCGGGGCGTAGCCTTAACTGGGGCTCTTGCCTACAGGCGACCAGACGCGATGAACCACACACCCCTCCTGGTCGTCGGCGGGGTCGGCTACCTCCTCGCCGCACTCGGGGTCGGCCTCCACGCGAAGCGCCACGGCCGCCACCCCATCCTCTGGTTCGTCGCCTGTATCGCCGCCCCGTTTACGGGCTTTCTCATATACGGCCTCTGGCACGTCGCTGGCGAACCGACGTACGAGCGGTCCGCGGACGCCGAGGTCGAAGCGGCTGAACGCGAGGCCGCAGCGACGGACCGAGACGCCTGAGAGCCACACCCGCTCCGGGCCCCTCGCGTCGAGGAGGTCGTTCTTGCCGGTTCGATGACTGCTACGCCACCACCGCACGATGGGACGGCTATGGCCGAGGTCTCCATCAGGCCCTACGAGTCGGACGACCCCGTCGTGAGGATCAACGAACGCGCCCTCCGTGAGGCCGGGGGCTTCGTCGACCCCGACGAGTTCCCCGACGACGTCGAACTCGACGCCGACCTCCGGGATGTCGAGGGACACTATCTCGATGCTGGCGGTTGCTTCCTCGTCGCGGAGGTGACGGCCGGCACCGGCGACGCCCGGGTCGTCGGCACCGCCGCGTTCTCGCCGATGAACCGGGATGTCGTCGAGGTCACCCGGATGCGCGTGCTCCCCGAGTACCAGGGCCGTGGCATCGGCCGACGCCTCCTGCAGGAGCTGGAGACCGCCGCCGAGGAGCGCGGATTCACCGAGTTCGTCCTCGACACCGCCCCACAGCTCGAGGCCGCGCAGGCGCTCTACGAGAGCGAGGGCTACGAGACGAAGGGGTTCGTTGAGACGCCGTGGTCGGACCTCGTCATCTACCGAAAACGAAGCTGAACCACCTACCAGTCGTCGACCTGTCGCCGGGCGGTGTGGTACCCGGAGTCCGTCGTCCACGTTCGACCGCTGGCGACGTGCTCGACGCGATAGGTGGCGCCACAGTCCCCACAGCCGTAGCGGTCGGGATGTTTGACCGGTGGGCTGGCGCGGTGGCGGCCGGCGGTCCAGTCGCAGTCCTCGCAGACGAGGACGAGCCGATGGTCCGTGAACTGGGGGCAGTGTCGGGGCGCGTCGAGTTCCCGGGCTTTCACCCGGAATCGGGGGCCGTGGCCGGCCTCGCCGAACTCCTGGAACTCCCACGCGTGCACGAGTTCGTGGCGGACGACGCCCGCGAATGCGTCCCAGTCGAGTCGCTCGTAGGCGCGGCGGGCGAGTCGGATGGTGACGCGGCCCTCGTCGGGGTGGTGGCGACACGCGCCGGCGCGGCGTTTCGCCCGCGACGAGACCTCCCAGTCGATGCGGTCGTGGTCGACCTCGATGGGGAGGGTCGTCGCGTACTCGCGGGCCCGGGCGAGGATGTCGGTGGCGTCGCCTCTGCGCACAGTGCTTCGAGCGGCGTGTGGGCGCATGAATCTTCCGAGGCCGAGAGCCGGGACCGAACCGGGCCCCGTCGCTACCCGAGGAGGATGCCCGGAATCGAGAGGAGCAAGGCGCCGATACCGCCGAGTAGCACGGCACCCGCGACGAATGCGGCGGTGAAGGTCGCGGCGCTGGCGTACTCGCGGTCGGGGTGGACCCATGGGAGTACGCCGAAGCGGTCGATGGTCCAGTATCGGACGTCGAGGAAGTTGGCGTAGTAGGCGAAGGGTGCGGCGATGGCGACGGAGAGCATCATGACCGCCAGGAACGCGAGGAGCACCCCGAGGACGAACGCCACCCAGAGCAGGGGTCCGAACGCAGCCATACCGTCACGTCGATTCGCTGATGTATTACTGTTTCCCGTGCCTCGGGCCCGGTCGGGCCGAGTCACAGCCTCGCGGCCCGGTGGGCTCGACCAGCAACGCGCCCAGCCACGCCGGCCGGGCACATTTTTCGTGCGTGCCCTCCAACTACCGGTATGACCGTCGTTGCACTTCTGAGCGTCGCCCCCGTCATCGAGGACAGCATGGCCGGCGAGGTCGCGAAAGCCGTCGCCGCCCTCGACGACTTCGACGTGAGCTACGAGACGAACCCGATGGGCACGGTCATCGAGGCGGACAACATCGACGAGCTGCTGGCCGCCGTCGGCGCCGCACACAAGGCCGTCGATGGCGACCGTGTCTCCACGTTCCTCAAGATCGACGACAAGCGGACGCGGGATACCTCCGCCCGGCACAAGGTCGAGCGTGTCGAGGAGGAGCTCGGCCGGGAGGCGAAACGGAACCGCTAGTCGACGCCCGAAGCACACGACAGTTCGGCACCGCTCTCGCGGTTCACCGAGCGGAACATCAAAGCCGCCTCCGGTTGGAGGTCCGGCATGTTCCAGCACCCGGCGGCCAGCGGAACCGGTGTCGCCGCAGCCGCCTATCTCGCGGTCCGGCTCGCGTTCTTCACCGGCCCTGGCCTCGGTATCGGGAACACGGGGACGACGTGGGGGACGACGCTCGTCGCGGGTGCGATCGGCGCCGTCGTCGTCGGAGGGCTCGCGGCTCCGTCGACGGGCTACCGCCGGTTGCTCGCACTCGGGTTCGTGTCGGCTGCGGGCGGCGGCATCACGGCAGTCAGCCTGCTCCTCTTCGCGTACCTGCTCGACTCGACCCTCTTCCACGCGCTCCTGGCCGGCGACGTCGGTGCAGCGGGGTGGACCCTCCTCGTGACCGCGTTCGTCTGGGCGACACTTCTCGCCATCGTCGTCGCGTGCAGCATCGTCGCTGCTCCGGTGGCCGTACTCGTCTCGCGAATTCGCGCCCGCTCGTGAGCACGCCGAACCCGAACGTTCCTTACCGGAGACGCACAATCCCGTGGTATGGAGAGTCTCAATCGGATGGCCATCGAGCTCGTCGACGAGGCCATCGACTTCACCGACGAGCTCGACATCGGCGCGTTCGAGCTCGAGAATGGCGCCACCGTCCTCGACTTCGGCGTCGACCACGCCGGGGGCCTGGAGGCCGGGATGCTGCTCGCGGAGATCCAGACCGCAGGCCTCGCGACCATCCAGACCGGGATGGGCGAGGTCGCCGGCGCCCCGTTCCCGAACGTCGAGTTGGCCTGTGACCGCCCCGCGTTCGCGCTCCTGCTCTCCCAGAAGGCGGGCTGGGAGCTGAGCGTCGACGGCTACGATGGGCTCGGGTCGGGGCCGGCCCGAGCGCTCGTCGCAGAGGAGGACGAGTACCGAGAGATGGGGTACACCGACGCCTTCGAGTTCGGCGTTCTCTCGATCGAGTCCGACGAACTCCCGACCGAGGCCGTCGCGGCGCACGTCGCGGACATGGCCGAGATCGACCCGTCCGGCGTGTTCCTCCCGACGTTCCCGACCGCGAGCATCGCCGGAAGTGTCTCGACGGCCGCACGAGCCGCCGAGCTCGCCGTCTTCCGGCTCTTCGAGGGGGGCTACGATCCCTACGACATCCTCTCCGTCTCCGGCTCCGCGCCGGTCGCACCCGTCGCCGGCAGCGAGGGCGAGGCGATGGGGCGCACGAACGACGCACTCGCCTACGGCGGGAGCGTCCACATGACCGTCCGCGAGGACTCCGATACATTCTCGTCGCTGGCGTCCAGCGCGACCGACACGTACGGAACGCCGTTCGTCGAGGTCTTCAGCGAGGCCGACTGGGACTTCTCGGCGGTCGACCCGGACGTCTTTGCCCCAGCACGCATCACGGTGGACGTCGTCGGCGGCGACACGTACGCCTTCGGCTCGCTGAACGAAGGCCTGCTCGCCGAATCCTTCGGCCTCGACGGGTAATCGGACCCGTCGAGTGCCGGGTGCCTGACTGGTAAGGCACCGGCCTCTTTCTCGGTCGTAGCCCACTCATGGTATGAACGCCCTCACGGGCACGCGGGTGCTAGTCGTCGGCAGCGGCTTCGGCGGGCTCTCCACCGCCTGCTACCTCGCAGATGCCGGCGCAGACGTGACCGTCCTCGAGAAGAACGACTCGCTCGGTGGCCGAGCCAGCGTCCTGGAACGGGATGGATTCCGCTTCGACATGGGGCCCTCGTGGTACCTGATGCCCGACGTCTTCGAACGGTTCTTCGGGGACTTCGACCGGACGCCCTCGGACTACTACCGACTGGACCGCCTCGACCCCCACTACCGCATCTTCTTCAAGGAGGACGAGGGCGCGAGACCCTCGACGGATGCGCCGGGCCTCTACGCCAGCGACCAAGCAGGGCAAACGGGGAACGCCGACAGCGCGACCGGCGACACCATCGATATCACGCCCGACCGCGAGCAGGCAAAACAGGTGTTCGAGGCGTACGAACCGGGCGCCGGCGATGCCCTCGACGTCTACCTCGCCAAGTCGCGGGAGAACTACGAGGTCGGGATGGAGCACTTCGTGTACGAGGACCGGACGCGCATCCGGGATTTCCTGGACCCGAGCCTCCTCACGCACGCCCGCGGCCTGAGTCTGCTCGGCTCGATGCAGGGCCACGTCGAGGACTACTTCGACCACCCGAAGCTCCAACAGGTCATGCAGTACACGCTCGTCTTCCTCGGCGGGAGCCCCGAGAACACGCCCGCGCTCTACAACCTCATGAGTCACGTCGACTTCAACATGGGCGTCTACTACCCCGACGGCGGGATGGGTGGTGTCGTCGACGGCATCGTCGACCTCGCCCGCGAACTCGGCGTCGACTTCGTCACCGACGCGGCCGTCACGAGCATCAGGGGCGTGCGTGGGGACTTCACCGTCGACACCGCCACGGCCGGCGCCTACCACGCCGACCTCGTCGTCTCCAACGCCGATTACGCCCACACCGAGCTCCAGCTCCTCGCCCCCGAGGACCGCCAGTACGACGAGTCCTACTGGGAGTCCCGGACCTACGCACCGTCCGCCTACCTCCTCTACCTCGGCGTCGAGGGCGACATCCCCGAACTCGCCCACCACAGCCTCGTCCTGCCCGCCGACTGGACGGACCACTTCGACCAGATCTTCGACGACCCCGACTGGCCCGAGGACCCCGCGTACTACGTGTGCGCGCCCTCGAAGACCGACGACAGCGTCGCCCCCGACGGCCACAGCAACCTCTTCGTCCTCGTTCCCATCGCGCCCGGCCTCGAGGACACCGACGAGACCCGCGAGTGGTACCGCGACCTCGTGCTCGACGACCTCGCCCAGCACACGGGCACCGACCTCCGCGACCGCATCGTCGTCGAGGAGGACTTCACCATCTCCGACTTCGCCGACCGCTACAACGCCCGCGACGGCAGCGCGCTCGGGCTCGCCCACACCCTCCGGCAGACTGCACTCTTCCGGCCACCCCACCGCTCCGGCGCCCTCGACGGCCTCTACTACACCGGCTCGTACACTACCCCCGGCATCGGCGTCCCGATGTGCCTCATCAGCGGCGACCTCACCGCCGACGAGATCCTCGAGGATGTCTGAAGACCACCACACCACCCAGCCGAACCAGCAGGCCAGCACCGGCCTCGTCCCGGAGCCCGTCTCGTACCTCCTCACGCTCAGCCGGCCCCGGTTCTGGCTCTACCTCGCCGGCCCGGTCCTGGTCGGCGTCGCCTACGCCGCGGCCAGCGTCGACGACCTCGTCGCACCGTCCGCGCTCGCGCTGTTCGCGTACTTCCTCCTCCCGGCGAACCTCTTCCTCTACGGCGTCAACGACGTCTTCGACACCGACGTCGACGCCGAGAACCCGAAGAAGACCGGGGACGACGCGAAGGAGGTACGTTTCGAGGGACAGGGCGCCGTCCTGTGGGTGATCACGCTCAGCGTCGGCCTCCTCTTCTCGGTCCTCCTGGTGGTCCCGATGGCGGCCTGGCCGTGGCTCGCCGGCTGGCTTTTCCTCGCGACGAACTACAGCGCACCGCCGTTCCGCTTCAAGACGACCCCCATCCTCGACTCCGTCTCGAACGGCCTCTACATCCTCCCCGGCGTCGCCGCATACGCCGCCCTCGCCGGCCACGCCCCGCCGCTGCTCGCGGTCCTCGGCGGCTGGCTCTGGACGATGGGCATGCACACGTTCAGCGCGATCCCCGACATCCTCCCCGACCGTCGGGCCGGCATCCAGACCACCGCCACCTGGCTCGGCGCCCGCCACGCGTACTGGTACTGCGCAATCGTCTGGCTTCTCGCCGCCCTCGGTTTCGCACTCATCGACGTGCGGCTCGCGCTCCCCCTACTGGCATACCCCATCCTCGCACTCACCGTCCGGTACTCGAATATCGACGTCGACCGCGCCTACTGGTGGTTCCCGTACCTGAACGCACTCGTCGGAATGACCCTCACCCTCGGCGGGCTCTGGAGGCTCCTGTATGGCTGACGAAACGGCGGTCGCGACTGCGGCGACGAACGATGCCAACCGCCGCACCCGCGGCGAAGCCACCCTCGACCGACTCGTCTCCGAGAACCGGTTCACCATCGCGGTCGTCTTCCCCGTCGTCGGCGCGATCTCGCTCCTCGCGAGCGCCGAAGGCCTCCTCCCGCCACCGCTCGCATTCAACCCCCTGCTCGTCATCGTCGGCGTCCTCGTCATGCGCCTCCCACTCGCCGCCGGCCTCGGCCCGCTCCTCGACCGGCGCGCCGGCGTCGCGCTCCTCGCCCTCACCGCATATGCCTACGCCATCGAAGCAATCGGTATCGCGACCGGCTGGCCGTACGGCGCGTTCGCGTATCTCGTCGACCTCGGCCCGATGGTCGCCGGCGTCCCCCTCGGCCTCCCCGTCTTCTTCCTCCCGCTCGTCGTGAACAGCTACCTCCTCGTGCGCCTCCTCCTGGGGCACCGGGCCGGCCATCGAATCCTCCGACTACCCGCGACCATCCTCGCCGTGCTCGCGATGGACGTCGTCCTCGACCCCGGCGCCGTCGCCCTCGGCTTCTGGACGTACTTCGACCCGGGTGCCTTCTACGGCGTCCCGCTCTCGAACTACCTCGGCTGGGTCCTCTCCGCCACCGTCGCCGTCGTGGTGCTCGACTGGGGGTTTCGCGAGTCCGCCCTCGACCGCCGTCTCGATAGCTGCGAGTACCTCCTCGACGACCTCGTGAGCTTCGTCCTCCTCTGGGGCGCCATCAACGCGGTCTACGGCCAGTGGCTCCCCGTCCTGGTCGCCCTCGGCTTCGGCGTCGGCCTCCTCGCCACCGACCGCTTCGACTTCGCCGTGTTCCGCCGACAGGCAACGGGACAGCGAACACCGCAGGAGTCACCCTCACTCGACACGAAGAACTAGCGATAACTCGTGGACTGGTCGATTTCAACTCCTATCGGTCAATTTCAGTCCGTATATCCATATTTTGTACTGGAATCGACAATTACTATCCGTATCCATCGTTTTCAGTCGCTATCGGCGAGCTTCGAGAGATATCACGCCGCGCTGTCCGGTTTACAGCTCACTCGCGTCGAGGCGGAGCTGGTGACGGTCGGGTTCGAAGCCGAGTGTCTCGTAGAAGGCGCGGGCGCGTTCGTTGTCGACGTCCACGTCGAGCCGGAGTTCGGGGCAGTCGTGGTCCCTCGCCCGGTCCGCGGCGGTCTCCATAAGGGTGCGGCCAAGCCCGCGGCCGCGAGAGGATTCGGTGACGTAGAGGTCACCAACGACGAGGCGGTCCGGGCGGTCGAAGACGACTGGTGCCTCGTCGATCTCGATCGTGACGAAGCCGGCGAGCGGCGCGTCGATGGCAGCGATGTCGACTGCCTCTGGTGGTTTCGCGTCCGTAGTCCCGTCGTCCAGCTGGTCGGCCGATGCGTCGACCGCGATCCAGATCTCGAGCGTGCTCGACTCGAGTCGGTCGAGCCGCCAGTCGGTCTCGGCAGCGACGACGTCGACGGACTCGTCGGCGGTGAGCGCGTGGCTATCGACGATAGCCGACAGGTCGCGGTGGTATGGCACCCAGAGGTCCTCGACGTACCGGCGGACGGCGGGTTCGGTGGCGGGGAGCCGACGCACGAACATATCGAGTACTCGGATGCCCCGCCGCCTTGGGTGGCCCGATTCCACACTGACCGTCATCGGCGGAGAAGCTAACTGCGGGGCTCCTGAACCGGGACTATGGATCGCGCGACGATCACGCTCCAGCCCGTCGACGACAACACGATTCAGGACGTCGAATCCCTGCTTGCTGCCAACGACCTGCCGACGGCTGACGTCCGGAAGAAGTCCGAGTGTTTCTCCATCGCGTACACCAGCGACGGAGCTATCGGTATCGGTGGCATCGAGCAGTACGGTGCGGACGGGCTGCTCCGGTCCGTCGTAGTGAAGGAATCGAAGCGCGGCAGCGGTTTCGGGACCGAACTCTGCTCCGCGCTGGCGGCCGAGGCCAGGGCCGACGGCATCGAGACGCTCTACCTGCTGACGACGACCGCATCGGACTTCTTCTCGTCACTCGGGTACGCCGTGGTCGACCGCGACGAGGTTCCTGAACCGGTTCGCGAGTCGGCGCAGTTCAGCGACCTCTGTCCGGTGTCTGCGACGGCCATGCGAAAACAGCTGTAGGGTGGTTACGGCGTGAAGGTCGGGTCGCTCGGGGGAACGTCGTGCCGGGGCCGTTCGTGCGTCGGTATCGCGCTGACGCGCTCGAAGACGGTCTCGGGGTCCTTGTGGATGGCCCAGGCGAGCCGGGTCTTCGTGACGACCCAGAGCTTCCGGGCGAGTCCGACGTCCGGTTCGACGGTGATGACGTCGCAGTCCTGCTGGCGGATGGCGCGGTGGTACTCGGCGTAGAGGACGGCGGAGAGGAGGACGGCGAACTGGCAGTCCTCGGGGAGGTACTTGATGCCGGCGACGCCCTCCCGGTACAGTTCCTCGGTGCGTCGGAGTTCGGCGCGGATGGCGCGTTCGAACGCCGGGCTCGACTCGTGTCGCTCGATCTGTTCCGGTGTGGCGTCGAATGCGTCGAGGGTCTCGCTGGGGACGTAGATCCGGCCGTGGTCCCGGATGTCCTCCTTGACGTCACGGAGGAAGTTCGTGAGCTGGAACGCCTCGCCGAGGGCGCGGGCGTGGGGGAGCGCGGTCTCGACGTCGTCGGTGTCCATGACGGCCATCATCATGTTCCCGACCGCGACCGCGGAGCCTCGCATGTACGCTTCGAGGTCCTCGTAGGTCTGCATACGGGCGTTTTCTGGGTCGGCGTCGCTCGCCATCGCGTCGAGGAACACCTCGATCTCCTCGCGAGGGATGTCGTGGGTCTCGCGAAGTTCAGCGAACGCAGCGACGACGGGGTCGTCCGCGGGCTGCTCGCCGAGCGCGGCGGCTCGGAGGTCAGCGATAGCGGCCCGCTGTTCGGCGGGGTCGGTGTACTCGTCGCCGTCGACGACCTCGTCCGCGATCCGGAAGAACGCGTAGAGGACGTAGGTCGGTCGGCGGACCCGGGCCGGGAGGATGCGGGTGGCGAGGTGGAAGGTCCGGCCGGTCCGCTGCTGGATGTGCTTGCTGGCGGTGAGCTGCGTTCGGTCGACCATGATGCGGCGGACGGCCGGTGGTGGCCGTCACGACCGAAGGAAGGAGTGTAGCGAGGATGAGGTGTCTGCCAAACTAGTCAGGGTCGTCGAAGTAGGCGGCGGCGAGCTTCCGTTCCGCCGCACGGAGGTGCTGGTGGAAGGTGGCGCGCGTGATGTCCATCGACTCCGCGAGGTCGTCGCCGGTGACCTCCCGCGGCCAGTCGAAGAACCCGCCGACGTACGCCTTCGTGAGCGCGGCGGTCTGCCGGGGCGTGAGCTCCTCGGAGAGCGCTGCCCACGCGTCTCGAGGCGAGCGCTGGGGGCGTTCGACCTCCCGGTACGCCACCAGTTCGACGTCGGAGTGGTCGGCCTCGACGACCTCCACGACCTCGCGGGCGTCGCGGTCGGCGGGGAACGCCAGCGCGAATCGCGCGACACCACCCTCGACCGTCAGCTCCTGCGTGTCGACACCCCGGTCTGCCAGCATCGACGGAATCGACGGCGACGGCAACCGGAACTCGACGAGGGCCGCATCGTCGTGCGACCAGAGGACGGTCGTGGCGTCAACGTCGCCAGCGTCGGCCGCCCACTCGACGACCGCGGACCCGGCAGCACCCGTAACTTCGAAGAAGACGAGGGGGCCAGCGGCGTTCTCCGGGAGGGATCCACGGTACGTCAGCCCACAGTCGAGAGCGTTCGAGAGCCGGGTGTAGAACAGGCCGTCGCTCGCGGTCGTGAGTTCGAGTTCGACCTGGCTCGTCGCGAGCAACGCCCGGGCGCTCTCGACGGCCCGGATCGCGGTGCCCGTCGTTCGGCCGAGGGCGCGAAGGACGCGACGCTCCCGGGCGTCGAAGACCCCGCTGGTCCGGGCGTAGACGACGAGGACGCCGTAGGCCGTGTCGCCAGTCGCGAGCGGGACGGCGGCCATCGTGTCGAACCCCGCATCGGCAGCCGCGGCGACCCAGGGGTCGTCGGTCTGAGTGGGGCTGTCCAGGGTCTCGATGACGCGGACCTCGCGCTCGCGGAGGGTGCGGGCGACTGTCGACTCGCCGTCAGCTGCCCACGGGCCGACGTCGGGGGCGTCGGGGCTCTCGTCGACGACGGCCACCTCGTCGCTCACGCGGTCGAGTCGCGCGACGAGCGCGGCGTCGTAGGCGTTGGCGGCGACGGCTGCGTCGACGATCCCGGTCTCGATCTCGCTCCGAGACTGGGCGGCGACGAGGGCGGTCGTGACGTCGGTGACGAGCCCGTCGACGCGGTCGAGGAGGTGTTCGGTCTCGAGTTCCGCCAGCTTTCGCTCGGTGATATCGAGGTGGGCGACGACGGCGTAGGGGTCGCCGTCCTGCTCGAATCGCGTGACGCGCATCAGGAACCAGCGGCGCTGTTGGGGGCCGTGGCAGGGGTACTCGTGGGCGTAGACCTCGCGCTCGCCAGCGAGGACCTCGCGGATACCGACGACGGCTTCGTCGTCGTCGCTCGCGGCCTCGAAGTAGTTCTCGCCGACGTCGCCGGTGTCGCGGCCGGCGCGTTCGCCGAACGTCTCCCACGAACGATTCGTCTCGACGATCACGCCGTCCGCCGCGACCACCGCGACGTTCAGCGGGAGTTCGTCGAGCGCGCGACGTACGAGGCCCCCCACGGACTGCATGCCCAGTTGTTGGGGTTCGAGCAAGAAGAAGGGCACGACGCCAGCAGCCACCCCCGGATTCGCTCGCGGCGCTCGTAGTCGCGTGGTTTTTCTCCCTCCCGACCGGAGTCCGGATGTGAAGCGGAAACCCGTCCCCGCCCCGCCTGCGTCCCGCGACCGCCTCGACGAGGTGCGGCGCGCGCTCCCGCTCGTCCCGGGCAGCGAGGACGACTGTTGCGCCCGCCTCCAGTCGCGAGCCGACGTCCCCGATCGGTCTGCTGCGGGGGAGTGGCTGGAGTTCCTGTGCGCACTCGGCCTCGCCCGGGAGACCCAGTCGGGGTTCGTCAGGACGCGCGAGGACCTGGATGCGGACGAGTTGGCCCAGAACTTCCGGTCCGGCGTCGTCCTCGCCGACGAGGCCCTGGCACTGCTCGCGGACGCGGACGAACCCGAACCGGTTGACGCGGTTTTCGACGCCGTCCGGTCGTCCGTCCCGCGCTGGGAGCAGCGCAAGCGCGACGACTGGCAGGCCGTCTGGCGGGACCGCACCGGCCGCCTGCTGGACTGGGCGGTCCTGCTGGGGCTCGCGACCGAGACCGACGGCGGCTACACCACACCATGACCGACGTCGACACCGTCCTCTTCGACCTGGACGACACGCTCCTCGAGTACGAGCGTTCCAGTGGTGAGGTCCTCGAACTCGCCTTCGAGCAGTCGGGCGTCGACCCGTTCTTCGACGAAGCCGACTACTACCGCGTCTACGACGATCACCTCGACGAGAGCGACGGTATCAAGGACCTCCGCGAGCGCGCGTTCGCCCGCCTCGCTCGCGAACAGGGCCGCGACCCTGACCACGGCCGGGCGGTCGCGGACGCGTTCACCGCCGAGCGCGACCAGACTCGCGTCGTCGTCTTCGACGGCGCCCACGAGACGCTCGACCACCTCGCCGGCGACTACCCGCTCGGCCTCGTGACGAACGGCGACCCCTCGATGCAGGCCGAGAAGCTCCGTGGCGGCGGCCTCGCGGACTACTTCGATACCATCGTCCACGGCGGCACCGACGCCCCCGCGAAACCCGAACCCGACGGCTTCCACCTCGCACTCGACCGCCTCGACGCCAGCCCGGGCCACGCCGTCCACGTCGGCAACAGCCTCACGACGGACGTTCCGGGCGCCCACGCCGCCGGCCTCCGGTCGGTCTGGCTGGCGATGGACGGCCACGACGTCGCCGATATCGACCCCAGCCCCCGGCCGCACTACACCGTCCGGTCGCTCCACGAGGTCCGGGAGCGGCCGTGGCTGAACTGACCCGAACTGCAAAACCCCTGGCTGCCGACTGCAACGGCATGGGCTCCGAGTATCGATGGCCCGCCGGCGTCCTCGCGGCACTCCTCGTCGGTGGCACCGCGTCCGCCGTCACCGCCGTCGACCCGACATTCCTCGGCGTCCTCGGTGTGACGTGGGGTATCGTCGTCTGGACAGCAGTCGGCTATCCGGAATCGCTCTCGCTCTCCTACCACGACCTGCAGTAAGACGACCGGTGGCTCGTCGCAGCCCAGTTGGGGGCCGCGGCCTGTGGCTTCGCAACCGTCCACTTCCTCCCGGTCTCGGGCGCGTTCGAGACGCTACTCTACGCAGAACTGCTCGGCGCGCTCGTCGCCGTCATGACAACCGGCGCGCTCGTCGGCCGCCGCACGCAGACCGCCAGCTGAGGGTCACTCGACGAACGGCCCACGCTGCCGAATCGGGTCGCCGTGGGGGTCACCGCTGACGGCGACGAACCGAAGACCGTCCGTCGTCGCGACGTCGACGGTGCCGCCGTCTTCGACGATGGCGACCGACCCGGGCTCAAGCGATTCGGCTGTATCGTCCCCGCCACCGTCGGCTGACAGCGCCCCGTTGCCGGACACGACGTAGCAGTAGGCCGTCCAGCCGTCGGGGACGGTCCACGTCCAGCCGGCGTCCGCATCGAGGTCGACATCCCGGTACGTCATGTCGGTCACGGGGTCGAGTGGCGACCCCTCGCCGACGACCGTCGTGACGGTCGCGTCGTCCTGCACTTCGGTGGGGAGGTCGACGGAGTCCGCCTCGTCGTAGGCGGGGTCGAGATCCTTCTGCTGGCGGGGAAGGTTGACCCAGAGCTGAAGGCCCGAACACGCCTCGTTCTCGGCCGGAAGCTCGGAGTGTTGCATCCCACTGCCCGTCCGGATGTACATGGCATCGCCCTCGCGAGCGACCGTTTCGTGGCCCATCGAGTCGGCGTGCGCCATCCCACCCTCGAGCATGTAGGAGACTATCTCGAAGCCCCGGTGTGGGTGGGTGCCGAATCCCTGGTCGGGCGCGATGGAGAAGCGCTCGAAGAGCACGAACGGGTCGAGGTGGTCCTGCTCGGGCGTCGGGAACGCGCGGTTCGCCCGCATCCCGCCGGCGTGCTGGGCGTCCATCGCGTCGTAGACCCGGAGACTGGTCGAGTCGTCGGGAGAACTATCGGAATCCATGGAAGGCGCTTGCCGGTTGTTGGTCCCGCCGGTGGGTAGCTGGCGGGGTCGCGGAAGCGTGCGCCGGAAAACAGTCCGGCCCGGTCACCCCGGGGCTGACAGCACGCGAATCTCGACTACTCGATGACGTCAATGACCGTGCCGACGCCCTTGCTCCGGCCCTCACGGAAGACGAAGCGTTGGCCTTCCTCGACCAGGTAGGGGCGGAACTTGAATCGGACGCGCGTCTTCCCGGTGTCGCCGGGGAGCAGCTGGCCGCCTTCGGGTTCGAAACGGCCGGCCTCACTAACCGTCTCGAGGTGGACCACGGGCTCGTACCCCGCGTCGATTCGCGTGGGGTGGTTGAGGACCATCACCTCGGCCTCGAACTCGCGGACGGGAGTCGGGTCGCTGTCGCGAGGGAGGAGGACCATGCCACGCTCGACGTCGGCTTCGGCGACGCCCTTGAGCGCGATGCCGACGATGCGGCCGGCCTCTGCGCGGTCGACGCGGTGGTAGTGCATCTCGATGCTGCGCACCTCGACCTCCTGGAAGGAGCCGTCGGCGAAGGGGCCGAGGAGGAGTTCGTCGCCAGCTTCCACTGTTCCCGATTTGATGGTGCCGCTGGCGACCGCGCCGACGCCCGTGACCTTGTAGCTGCGGTCGACGTACATCCGGAAATCACCACCAGATGCGGCGGTCTTCGGGAGGTGTTCGAGGAGGCGGTCGAGGGTGTCGAGGCCGTCCATCGTCACCGCGCTGGTCGTCAGGACGGGCACGACGTTGTCGCCGATCTCCTCGATGGCGACGTCGACGCCGTGGCGCTCGATGCTGAGCGGCGTCTTCCCCACCCGCCGGAGGAGCCGTTCGACCTCTCGCTGGACCTCGGCGAGGCGGTCCGCGTCGACGAGGTCGGCCTTCGTCACCGCGACCATCGTCGGCAGGTCGGTCGCGAGGAGCACGCCGAGGTGTTCCTTAGTCGTCTCCGTCGGGCCGTCGTCGGCGGCCACGGTGAGGAGGCCGTAGTCGAGTTTCTGCCCCACCAGTCCTCGAATTGTCGTCGACAGCCATGGCTCGTGGCCGACGGTGTCGACGAACGAGACGACTCGGTCGGCGTTCTCGACGACCTCCGCGCGTTCGGGCTTCCGATCGGGGTTCCGGACGCGCATCGGTCCCTCGTCGTCGAAGCCGTAGACGCCGTAGGAGAGGTCCGCGCTGAGGCCGCGCTCGACCTCGTGTGGCTGCACGTCGAGGAAGCCACGGGTCGCGCCGTCGCCGTCGTCCGGATTCCCGGTGACGAGACTGCCGACGAGCGTGGACTTCCCGTGGTCGACGTGACCCGCGGTGCCGACGATGATGTGGTCGTCGGCGCCGTCGAGCGCGGTGCCGTCCCGGATGGTGGCGACACCGACGATACCCCCATGTTCGGTCCCCCAGGTCTGCACGTCCTCGATGTGCGCGCCCGCCTCGTCGGCGAGCATGCTGAGCACGTCGAGGGTCTCGGAGAACGCGTCCGGTTCGATGCCGGCGACGTGGCCATCGTCGGTGACGCCGACGACGTACTCGGCTTCGCCGTCGCCGGAGAGGACGCGGTGGCGGAGTTGCGCGGCGAGACTCTCCATCCGGCCCGACGCCAGGTGAACGTCTCGCGTGAGGCGTTCCTTGAATTCGACGCTCCCGCCCTCCTGTTCACCGCGCGACAACGCGCGGTCCAGCAGGGCTCGGTCGACGCCCATGACCCCACGTTAGGCACTGTCATCCATAAAGCGTTCGCTGGAATCAACCGATTGAAGGGTCGATTCGCCGGCATACCGCCGTGACAGGCCGCGTAACATGGCGGCCGGCCGACCTCACCGATTCGAATCGCCAGCAGTGAGCGGGGTGGAATTCAGTGAAACCGACGCGAACGGTTCGAATGTGTCTCGAATGGACCGAGAGCGTCTTGGCCTTCTAAGGTGTTTCCAGTCCAGGAATCGTACGTGAGTCGCCCATGGCTACCCCACCAGAGACCGATGCGGTAGTGTCCGACGAAGCGCAGGAGGTGTCCGTCTACGATATCTTCCTCGCCGCCCTCCCCTTCCCGATGATCGTCGGCATCGTCGCGGGTCGCTTCACCCCGCTCCCCGTCCACGCCGCACTCTTCATCGGCGCAACGATCACCGTCGTCATCGCGGGCTGGGGGCTCTTCTGGCACTATCCGTCGTGACTACGTTCCGCCACGGACCGAGAGCAACCCCCGGCCCGCACCTTCAAGGGCTGGCGGCCGCGATATTCGGTCATGAGTGTCGCCGGACTCTGCGGTATCTGTGAACGCGGCCAGGCGACCGACGTCTGCGACCGCTGCGGGACACCGGTCTGTGACGCCCATTACGACGCGTCCAGTGGGTTCTGCACAGAGTGCGCCTCCGAGGTCAGGGCGTCCCGTGGCGAACGAACGGAATCGGATGAGTCTCGACTCCGGTAGTTCCGGCGACAGCGGATATCGGTACCTCCGAATGCGCCCGGCGACGCCGGCTGTTATCGATACTGTTCGAGTTCCTGTTTGAGTTTCCGAGCGGCGCGTCCGGCGGCCTCCGCCCAGGCGTCCGAATCCTCGCCGGCGAAGATGATTCCCCGGGTCGAGTTCACGAGGCCGACGCCGTCGTCGTTCGGGCCGAAGGTCGCGGCCGCTTCGGCACTGCCGCCCTGGGCGCCGACGCCCGGCACGAGGAACGGGAGTTCGGGCGTGAGGTCACGGACGGTCTCGAGTTCGTCCGGCGTGGTGGCGCCGACCACCAGGCCGACGTTCCCATACTCGTCGTTCCACTCGCTCGCGCGGATGGCGACGTGCTCGTAGAGCCGGCGGTCGTAGGAGGAGAGCTCCATGTTCTGGAAGTCGCCGCCACCAGGGTTGCTGGTTCGGCAGAGGATGAAGACGCCGGCGTCACGACGGGTGAGGAACGGCTGGAGACTGTCCTCGCCGAGGTAGGGGTTGACGGTGAGGGCGTCGACCTCGTCGAGGACCTTCGCGTACTGGCGGGCGGTGTTCCCGATGTCGCCACGCTTGGCGTCGAGGAGGACGGGGACGCCCTTGCCGTGGGCGTACGCGACGGTCTCGCGGAGGGCGCGCCAGCCGTCACTATCCTCGTAGAACGCCGCGTTGGGCTTGTAGACGGCGGCGTGCTCGTGGGTGGCGTCGATGATCCGGCGGTTGAACGCCCAGCGCGGCAGATCGGCGTCCCGGATGGACTCGGGGAGCCGGTCGAGGTCGGGGTCGAGACCGACGCTGACGAGGCTGTCCACCTCGTCGATGCGCGCGGCGAGGTCGTCGAAGAAGGCCATACCGGCACCTCGCCGTGTCGCTACGAAAAGCGTTCGCTTCCAGGCCGAAAGCTTATCCCGACACCTCGAATCTGACACGAGCATGGCGTCCCTCCGCGCGTACCTCCAGGCCGCCCTGACGGTCCTCGGCCTCCTCGTCGGCGGCGTCGGTGTTGCGCTCTCCGCGACCATCGAGATCCCGCCCGGCGGTAGTGACATCCCCACGGGCTTCGCGATCATCTTCGCCTGGGGGCTCGTCGCCGTCGGCACCGGCATCTTCGCCATCGGCGCGCTCATCCTCGACGACACCGGCCTCGGCGCGTACGTCTCCCACCACCAGCGACTCGCGATCCGCATCGGGGGCGGATTCTTGCTTCTCGCGGCCATCACGCCCGTCCTCGCACTCATCGCGCTCCCGGTCTTCTACGGTGCTATGGGTCCAGCGGGACCAGGCCAGTCGGAGACCCTGTTCTCCGCGGTCATCATTGGCTGGCTCGCCGTCACCGCGATCGGTGGCCTCGGCGTCGTCGGTGGTGTCCTCTGGCGAGCCGGCGAAGCCGTCGTCGCGTTCGTGAACTCGACGCAGGAATCCGGAGACTAGCTTCGCGCCGACGACGTCAGTCCGCCTGTTCCGCCACGGCGTCAGCCAGCACGCCCAGCACGCGTTTCGCCTCCGCGCCGTTCTCGACGAACACGAGTAACCGGGGTGGGTCGACGGCCTTCGGTCGCGTCCTGAGGTGTCGCTCCTCCGCGACATGTCGGGCCTCGTCGAGCCCGAGACCGAGTTCGAGGTGGGCGCGGTCGGGGTGGACGAACACCGTCGCGAGCACGTCACCGTCGTGGGTGACGTCGTATGCCCTCGCCCCGTCGACCGTGGGTTCGACGTCGAGGTCGGCGTTCTCGACCGCGAGCGCGTCGAAGGGCGCGTCGGTGTGGCCCGTGATCTCGGAGGCGACGAGTTCTGCTATCCGGATACCGTCGTCGAGTTCGTGCGTGACCATACTCAGGCCTCGAGGAGGTCCGTTTCGACGCGTTCGGCGACGTCTGCGACGTCGACGTCGTTCCGCCGGGCGAAGACGACCGCGGCGGCGTCGGCGGTGATGCCGAGCCGGGACTGGAGATCGTTCACGCCCGCGACCGCTTCCTGGCGTTCGAGGCCGCCCGCGACGAGCGCGTCGAGGATGCGTTCGAACGGCGCGCGCTCCTGGAAGACCGACGCGTCGAGCTGGAAGTCGTCGGGAATCGAGACCGAGTCCGGGTTGAACGTCACGACGAGGTCGCCGTCCTCCCGCCGCAGAAGGCCGTCGCGTTCCGCGATGTCGACGATGTCCTTCGCCTGGTCGGGGCTCGTCCAATCCCGGTCGAGCGAGAGGCCGACGACGAACTTCTGTTCCGGCAGACGCTCCACTCCCTTGGACTTGAACGGCGCGGCGACGGCGACCCGGAGACTCATCGAACGATTCGACGAACCCTGGCGGCTAAAGCACTGCGACCCGGCGACGAAAACAGCGCCCGACAACAAAGCAGGACGAACCGGATGCTCGACAACCGACACAGCGGTTCGTCGCGGTGCGGTGGCGGTAGCGGTCGCAGTGACGGTAGCGGTCCGGGGCTGTCCTGGCGGATTGAAAGGGCGAGCGACCCGCCTCGGGAGCGAGGGCTTTCAGGCGTCGTCGACCCGGTTTGACCGAGCTACAGCGCTTCACGCTCCTGAACTCCAATCGAACCGTTCAAGTACGCGACGGGCGTCCTGCCGTGTATGCAAGACCAGGGACGCTCGAAGCGCACCAAGACCGGTGCACGCATCCGACCGCACTCCAAGAAGAAGAAGCGCCAGCTCGGCCGCTCCCCGACCGAGACGACCGTGGGCGAGCCCCGGTTCCGGACCGTCGACTCTCGCGGGAACACGCGGAAGGTTCGCGCGCTCTCGACGGACGTGGCGAACGTGAACAAGGGCGGCGAGACGGAGCACGCCGAGATCCTGGACGTCGTGGAGAACGACGCGAACCCGAACTACGTGCGACGGAACATCGTGACGAAGGGTGCCGTCATCGAGACGGACGCCGGTCTCGCACGAGTTGTCTCGCGTCCCGGGCAGGAAGCCCAGGTCAACGCGGTTCTCGTCGACGAGGAATAAGCAGTTCTTCTCTCTCGGTTTCTTCGGACCCGGAGCCGTGCCTTCACGTCGGTACGGCGGGCGGAGGCTTCAGATTCGCTTCCAGTAGACGACTTCGTCGGCGTCCGTTCCGAAGAGGGTGACGACGGATTCAGTGATCTGTTCGTAGTCGTGTTTCTCGTAGAAGTGCCGGGCGATGTGGTTGTCGGCGAGGACGCGGATCTGGATGGTGTCCCACGCCTGGTCTACTGCGTGGGTCTCGAAGCGGTCGATGAGCTGGCTACCGATTCCGGTCCGCCAGTGGTCGGGGTGGACGTAGATGGCGCCGAGTTCGCCGGTCCGTGGGTCGTCACCTGCCGTACCGGTGACGAATCCGGTCATGCGGTCCGTTTCGGTGGCGACGAAGTACGCCACGTCCGAGTTCTCGACGTGCTGCAGAAGCGACTCGCTGTCGTACCACTCGTCGATTGCGGCGTCGATGGTGTCCTGGGGTAGCGTCTCGTCGTAGATGGTGTTCCAGGCCTGCTCCGCGACGTGCTGGATGGCCGGGATGTCACGGGGTTCCGCGGGACGCATCGAGACGGCGACCATACCGCCGCATCGGTACCCGTAACCAAAAGTCCGGACCCCGACCGTCGGTGACTCCGACCCGGCCACCACACCAGTTACGCGAAGGGTTGTACCACCGGCTCCAGGGCGTCGACGCAATCCAGCCCGAGACAGCAGAAGGACCAGCCGCATAGGGATGCATCCGAGCGCCGAGCGGTTCGGAGAACCCGAGGCACGAGGTTCATTGCTGGACCGAAGGTCCAGCAGGGTAACGTTCGCTGACCGCTCACGTGACCCGCGCGCACCGGAGGTGTGCGGCCTTTTTCGTGGAGATTTTTACGGCGACGGGTGCGCGACGCGCACCCGAGACCGTAAAAGGACCCTATTGGAAGCCGATGTGCCCGCCGCGACGCTCCCCGCGTTCTGGCCGCTGACTGCCCTTGAACTCCTCTTCGACCTGGTCGTAGTACTCCTCGAGGTCCTCGGTGACGGTGGGTCGGACGTTCTCCATGGCCTTCCGGAAGTGGCGCATCTCGACGTCCTCGGCCTTCTCGTCCTCGCGGAGGGCTTCGATGGCGGCTTCGCGGCAGATGTTCGCGATGTCACTGCCGACGTAGCCGTCCGTGATCTCGGCGAGTTCGCGCAGGCTGACGTCGCCGGCGAGCGGGATGTCCTCGCTGTGGATCTCGAAGATCTGTTCGCGACCTTCGACCGACGGCTGCCCGATCTGGACGAGGCGGTCGAAGCGCCCGCTCCGGATGAGGGCGGGGTCGATGATGTCGGGGCGGTTGGTGGCGCCGATGACCATGACGTTCTGCATCTCCTCGAGGCCGTCGAGTTCGGTGAGGAGCTGGTTCACGACGCGCTCGCTGACGTTGTTCCCGACGTCCTGACCCCTGCCGGGGGCGAGGCTGTCCAGCTCGTCGAAGAAGATGACGGTCGGCGAGACCTGCCGGGCCTTCCGGAACGTCTGCCGGATGGCCTTCTCGGACTCACCCACCCACTTCGAGAGTAGCTGGGGGCCCCTGATGGAGATGAAGTTCGCGTTCGTCTCGTTCGCGACGGCTTTCGCCATGAGTGTCTTCCCGGTGCCGGGCGGGCCGTACAGGAGCACACCGGCGGGTGGGTCGATGCCCATGCGTTCGAACTTCTCGGGCTCGTTCAGCGGCCATTCGACGCTCTCCTTCACCTGCTGTTTCGCGTCGTCGAGCCCCCCGACGTTGTCCCAGTCCATCTTCGGGAGTTCGACGAGGACCTCGCGCATCGCCGAGGGTTCGACCTCGCCGAGGGCGCCCGCGAAGTCGTCGCGTTTGACGATCATGCGGTCGATCAGCGAGGGCGGGACGTCCTCCTCGTCGAGGTCGATCTCGGGGAGGTAGCGACGAAGGGCGCGCATCGCGGCCTCCTTGCTGAGGCTCTCGATGTCCGCGCCGACGAAGCCGTGGGTCTCGTCGGCGAGTCGGGAGAGGTTGACGTCGTCCGAGAGCGGCATGCCGCGGGTGTGGATCTTCAGGATCTCCTCGCGACCCATCTCGTCCGGCACCCCGATCTCGATCTCGCGGTCGAAGCGACCCGGCCGACGGAGGGCGGGGTCGACAGCATCGACGCGGTTGGTCGCGGCGATGACGATGACCTGGCCCCGGCCCTCGAGACCGTCCATCATCGTGAGGAGCTGTGCGACGACGCGGCGCTCCACCTCGCCCGTGACGTCCTCGCGCTTCGGCGCGATGGAGTCGAGCTCGTCGATGAAGATGATGGAGGGCGATTCGTCCTTCGCGTCCTCGAAGATCTCCCGGAGCTGTTGTTCCGATTCGCCGTAGTACTTCGAGATGATCTCGGGGCCGGCGATCGAGAAGAACGACGCGCTCGTCTCGTTCGCGACGGCTTTCGCGAGCAGCGTCTTCCCGGTGCCGGGCGGCCCGTGGAGCAGCACCCCCTGTGGGGGTTCGATGCCCAGCTTCTGGAAGATCTGGGGGTGCTTCATCGGCAGCTCCACCATCTCGCGAACGCGCTGGATCTCGTTCTGGAGACCGCCGATGTCCTCGTAGGTGATGCCGCCACCGGTGCGTTCGAACCCACTGATGGGTTCCTCACGCAGTTCGACCTCGGTGTCCTCGGTGACGAGACAGACACCCTCGGGCTCGGTCTCGACAGCGATCAGGGGGATCGCCTGACCGGGCGAGCGCATGAATGGGTGGTTCGTGGAGGACATCACCGGGACGATGTCGCGCTCGACGACCGGGCGCTTGAGGATCTGGCGTTTGACCATGCCGGCAGCGTCGCTGCCGAACTGGACAGACGCCTCCTCCGGTGGGGCGAGCACGAGGGTCTCTGCCTTCTCGGCCTCCGCCTTCCTGATCTTCACGCGTTCGCCGATACCGACGTCGGCGTTCTGTCGCGTGAACCCGTCGATACGGACGGTGTCCGTGTTCCAGTCCTGGCGGTCAGCACGCCAGACCTTCGCCGCGGTCGTCTCGGCGCCCTCGATCTCGATGATATCACCAGGGCTCAGCTTCAGGTGCAGGAGCGTGTCGGGGTCGAGACGAGCGATACCCCTCCCAGAGTCGTTCGGGTAGGCCTTCGCCACCTCGAGTTGGACTTCGTTCATGATTGTCTAATCGCGGGGATAGCGTTTATTCCGGCGGCGCCACGGAAGAACCTTCCCACCGCGGCCCCGTCGATGTGGTATGGTAGCATGCACAGCGGTATAGCCATGACGCCTCACCCGTAGTTTGTCCGGTTGTTCCCGCGGCCTATTAGTCCACGTGGCCCATCCCGAACGATATGACGCTCCTCGTCTTCGACGGCCGGACCGGCGCGAGCGGCGATATGCTCCTCGGCGCCCTGATCGCCGCCGGTGCGAATCCCGACGCCCTCACGCCAATCGAGGACGCCCTCGACGTCTCCTACGACATCTCCACCGTCGACAAACGCGGCATCCAGGCGACACAGGTCGTCGTCGAACATACCGGTGATAACTTCCAGAACGGCGACCCGCCCCTCGAGTCGAACGACCACGGTCACGCGCACGACCACGACCACGACCACACTCACAGTCATTCCGACGATCATAGCCACTCACACGACCACGACCACACTCACAGTCATTCCGACGATCATAGCCACTCACACGACCACGACCACAGCCACTCACACGACCACGACCACAGCCACTCACACGACCACGACCATTCGCACACCGAGACTGCCGAGGGTCACGGCCCGAACCGTACGTTCCGCGAAGTCCTGACCGTCCTCCACGAGCTCGACCTTCCGGGGTCGGTAGCCGACGACGCCGAGTCGGTCTTCAGAATCCTCGGGGACGCCGAGGCCAGCGTCCACGGGACGGACCTCGAGGAGACGCATTTCCACGAGGTCGGGGCGGACGACGCCATCGCCGACATCGTCGGGGTCAGCCTCCTCATCGACGACCTCGACCCAGACCGAGTCATCACGACGCCAGTCGCGCTCGGTGGTGGCGAGGTCACGATGAGTCACGGCCGGTACCCCGTTCCACCACCCGCAGTCACCGAGATTCTCGCGCTCGCGGACTTCCAGACTCACGGCGGCCCCGAAGACACCGAACTCCTCACACCCACCGGCGCCGCACTCCTCGCACACTTCGCCGAGGGCACGGACCGCATCCCGCCGATGTCCGTCGAACACACCGGATACGGTGCCGGCCAGAAAGCCTTCGCCGAACGAGCGAACGTGCTTCGAGCCATCGTCGGTCCGAGCACCGATACCGGTGCCCTGACGAAAGACGACGTCGTCCTCCTCGAGACCAACGTCGACGACGTCGCCCCCGAAGTCCTGGGGAGTCTCCACGAGACGCTCCAGGACGTCGGTGCACGTGACGTCTCCATCGTCCCGCTCACGATGAAGAAATCCCGGCCCGGCCATCTCGTCAAGGTCGTCACGAAAGACGAGGATGCCGACCGCGTCGCCCGGAAACTCGCCGAGGAGACCGGCACCCTCGGCATTCGAGAGACGGGCGTGAGTCACCGCTGGATCGCCAACCGCGAGTTCGAGGAGGTGCTCGTGGAGTACGACGGCCACAGCTACGAGGTCATCGTCAAACTGGCGAGCGACACCGACGGAACCGTCTACGACGTGAGCGCCGAATACGACGATGCACTGGACGTGGCTCACGCCGCAGGTGTCCCCGTCCGAGAGGTCATGCGGCAGGCGGAGGCCGCGGTCGACAGAGACTAGCCACCCAGGGGGCTGTCGCTACGACTCGTCCTTGTGCTCGGCGATTGCTTCGTCGAGCGTCAACTCGCCCACAGCGACCCGTCTCGCCAACTCCTCGGTGATGGTTCGGTTCTCGGGACTGCGTTCCCGGGACTTCGCCTTGATGCTCGTGAGTTCGCCCTTCGTCGGCTCGATGGTGCGACCCTCGATCTCTCGACCCTCGATTCGCGCGATGTTCACGGCGGCGAGGACGTCCCCCATTCCGCGTGCGCCCGTGCCGAGATACGGCGTCGTGCCGGTCTCGTCAACGAGTTCGACCGTCACGTCGTCGAGTGCTTCGATGATCCGCGATCCCTGTAGCCGGGCACCGTCACCGATCCTGACGAGCGGGTCGATTGCGTCCTCCACTTCGCGGCGAACCAGGCCGGGAACGCTCTCGACGCCCACCTGGAACGCCGAGATGATCATATCGCCGGAGAGCACCGCGATCCCCGGACGTGTTCCTGGGTCGATACCGACGATGGTTCGGCCGCCGAGACCGCGGAGGTGCGCGAGTGCCTCTTCTACGGCCTGTCGAGGTCGTTCCGAGCTCGCCTCGACGATCCAGACGTTCTCGTCGATCGCGTTGGATTCGCCCTCGCTCGTGATGACGACGACAGTGTCGCCCGGGAGCGGGTCACCCGGTTCGATCGTGGTGAAGTCCGCGCCGCGGTCCCGGAGCTCTCCAACGACGTCGTGGTACACCTCGAAGTCGGCCGTTGCGACGACGATCACTGTCGTAACGTCGGAGCGCTGGCGCAATAACGGTTGTCGACCCCTGTGTATCAGTCGAAGCAGTGCGATGGCTAGCTCGCGGCCGCCTCTCGCATCCGGGGTGTTTTTCCCGGGGTGTCGCGTACCGACGGATAGTGACCGAAACCCACCTCCCGATCGGGTGTGCCTCCCTCGACGAGCTGCTGGGCGGCGGCCTCGAGCGCGGGACGGTGACCCAGTTCTACGGCCCGCCGGCCGCGGGGAAGACGAACGTCGCGCTGCAAGCCGCCGTGAAGGTCGCGGCGGACGGCGGGACCGCCGTCTACATCGACACCGAGGGTCTGTCCGTCGACCGTTTCGGCCAGGTGCTCGATGCGCACGCGGACGACCCCGACGAGGCCTCCGCGCGGATCATCATCAAGAACGCCCACAACTTCGACGAGCAGGCCGAGGCCGTCCGGGACGTCGCGGACTTCGCGGAGCGCGCGGATCTTGTGGTCCTCGACTCCGCGACCGGGTTCTACCGGATGCAGCGCGGCGAGGACATCGAGGGCGGCGAGGCCCTCCGGGACGTCGCGAGCCAGGTGACTCACCTGCTCTCCCTCGCCCGCAAACACGACCTCGCGGTCCTGATCACGAACCAGGTGTACACGGACGTGGACGCCGACAAGACGCGGCCGCTCGGCGGCCACACGCTCACGCACTGGACGGGCACCGTCGTGCGTCTCGACCGGTTCCGGGGCGGGAACCGGCGTGCGCGGCTCGAGAAGCACCGCGCGAAACCCGAGGGTGAGACGACGCGCTTCAAGATCACGGACGCGGGCGTGGCGGACGCCAGCCAACCCTGACTCGGGACTGAAACAGCGTCCTGTTTTGGCGTACGGGCGACCAGTTCGTTCGCGAGGCGTGTGGTCGCGCTCACCTGTCGGTACGATGGCGTGCTTCGCATCACCATCAGCTGCAGGGGACGCCCCGCGGCAACGAGTTACGGCATGGCCCGTCCTTGCCTCGGTTTCGGATTTAAACCTATGCGCGAATCGGCAGGTAACACAAACTACTGAGCGAGCATCCGCGAGCGAGTGGCTCGAATGAGCCCGAGCGAAGCGGTTGACTGCGCGCGGAGCGCGCAGGCCGACGAGCCCCCGAAGTGGGGCGAGGAAGGCTTTTAGTGCAGGTTTTGCCAGCGCGCGAAGCGCGCGCAGCAAAACGTGCGCGGTTAGAGCTCGTTCAGTTTCCGCATCAGCTGGCCTTCGTACTCTTCGTCGCGCTGGATGCCTTTCAGCTCGATCGTGTTGCGTTCGAGGTGGTCGAGGGCGACGTAGAAGGCGTTGTCCGCGCCGTAGCCTTCGCCGGTGCCGGCGACTTCGCCTTTGTTGGTGCGGAGCCGGATCTGGCACATGAGGAGGGGCGTCCCACGGAGCTTCTCCTTGTGTTTGTGGAGGCGAACGTGGGCGTGGTGGACGTGCATCTCGCTGTATTTGTCCGCGACCTGCTCGATGCGTTCCCGGATCTCCTGGCGGCTGAGGGTGTCGATGAGGTCGATGTTGGTGATCTGGACGTTGAGATGTTCCTCCTCGGTGTAGGTGAGGGCGCGCAGAACGTCGGTCTTGGTGATGATGCCGCCGACGACGCGGTCGTCGTCTGCGGGGGTGACGATGAGGCCGTCGTAGCCCTCGTCGAGCATCTTCGCGACGGCGTCGCGGACGCTGGCGTCGGCGGTGATGGTCTCGACGGGGCTGGACATGACGTCGTAGACCGGGAGGTCGAGGAGCTGTTCGCGTTCGCCGCGGCGGTCGCCACGGGTGGTCTTCTCGACGTTCCTCGTGGCGAAGTCGACGACGTCGTAGGTGGTGACGACGCCGGTGAGGTAGCCGTTGTCGTCGAGGACGGGGAGGCGGCTGATGCCGTTCTCGCGGAGGCGATTGATGACGGTCCCCATGGTGTCGTCTTCGTCGATGGTGACGACGTTCTCGCTGTAGATCTGGGAGACGGTGAGCGCGTCGAGGTTCTCGAGGACGGCTTCGAGGATGTCGTCGGCGGTGACGACGCCCCAGAGTTTGTCGCCCTCGAAGACCGGGGCGACCCGGGTGTTGCCTTCGACGAGGACGCGCGCGGTCTTCCGGACGTCCTCGGTGCGCGTGACCTTCGGGACGCTCCGGGTCTCGGGGTTGACGAGTGCGGCGACCCGGGAGTTGTCCTCGACGTGGCTCTGCAGAAGCTGCCGCTGGGTGATGACCCCCGCGTACTCACCCTCGAACTTCCCCGTTCGCTTGACGATGATCCCCTTGAGATTCTCGTCGTCGAAGAGCGACCGAACTTTGCCGATTCGTTCCTCGGCGTCTACTTCGGCGTAGTCCTTGGTCGCGATATCAGAAATGTCCATACCTACGCGGAAATTCTACCGGGAGGGACATCAACCTTGTTGCATTCCCCAAACGGTGGGACGCGTCGGCCGTGACGCACGGTCAACCCGGGAGGATTTGGCCTGCATGGCGCGTTTCGTTCGAGTGCTCGAGGCGGGTTAGGTGGACGGCAGATGGAGTGACGGACGAACAGGTTCGGTCTGGTTCCCGTGCGCCGGGAGTCAGCACGAAGTGGATACCCGGGCTCCGGGTACTATTCAACAGAGATGCCACCTGAGCACAGGGTCCGGCGACGGACGTTCGTCGCGGCGAGCGGCGGACTCGTGGCGACGGCACTCGCGGGCTGCACCGGTGGGTCCGACGATGGGCTCCCGGACCGAGTGGAGGTCACGATGCGGACGACCCCCTACCCGGAGTTCGACCCCGATCTCGCACACGTCGGCGTCGGCGGCACCGTCATCTGGACGCTGGAATCCGGGACGCACGACACCGTCGCCTACCACCCGGACACCCATCCACCCCTGCGGATTCCGGAGAGTGCGACCCCGTGGGAGAGCGAGAAACTCCGGTCCGTCGGTGACACCTTCGAGCACACGTTCGACCGGGAAGGCGTCTACGACTACGTGGACACGGAGGCGGTCTGTATCAGTCACGAAGTCGCGGGGAACGTCGCCCGCGTCGTCGTCGGCTGGCCGGACCCCGATCCCGAATCGCAGCCCGCACTCAGACCCCCACAGGACGACCTGCCAGGGGTGGCACGGAAGCACTTCCAGGACCTGAACGAGGCGACGTTCGAACTCCTCGAGAACCGAGACCAGTCATGACCCAGTTTACACCGACCCGACGACAGCTGCTCGCCACCGCCGGAACCGCCGCGGCCATCGGGCTCGCGGGCTGCACCCGGCTCGGGGCCGGCCGGCCGAACCACATGCGACTCGAGCCGCCCGAGAACTACGATATGCTGCAGGACGCGGACCTCCCACACCCGATCTACGGTGACCCACTCCCCGACGCGACCGTTCCGTCCCCGACGACGGGCGGCGAGATGCGCGTCCGCGAGTTCGTCGGCGACCGCGCGACCCTGTTGACGTTCGTCTACACCCGCTGTTCCGGTATCTGTCCCGCCGAGATGACGAACCTCGTGCACGTCCAGGCGAAGGCGGCGGAGATGGGGCGAACGGACGACATCGCCCTCATGGCGATGACGTTCGATCCCGCGTACGACACCCCAGAACGGCTCCGGACGTTCGGCGCGAACCTCGGGGCGAAGTACGACCTCGGGAACTGGTTCTACCTCCGCCCCGAGACCTCCGAGCGCGCGAAGACACTCGTCGAGGACACCTACGGGGACCCGTTCCGTGCGAACCCGAAGGATAGCGGGATGGCGTTCCTTCACCGGGGCCTCTTGCTCCTCGTGAACGAGGACGGGTACGTCGAGCGCGGATACGCCGGGAAACCACCGCAGCCGGCCACCGTCGTCGCCGACTTCGAGGCGCTCATGGAGGCCTGAGAATGCGCCGCCGCGACGTCATCATCGGCCTCGCGGGCCTCGCCACCGTCGGCGGCGCCGCGTACACGTTCGGCGCCAGCGACGCGACCGGTGTCGAACCGGTCGAGATAGAGACCGTCGCCGCCCCCGGCAGCACGGCTGGTACCGCCCTCGTTCCGGAGCGCGGCCGGGTCAGTGTCGTCGAGTTCTTCGCAACCTGGTGTACGGTCTGTGCCGCCAGTATGCCCGCCCTCCGAACGGTCCACGAGGGTCTCGCTGCTGACGTACAGTTCGTCTCGGTGACGAACGAACCGCTCGGACACGCCATCACGCGCCAGGACGTCACCGACTGGTGGACCGAACACGACGGCACCTGGCTCGTCGGCCTCGACGACGACCTCGCACTCACCGAACGCCTCGACGCCACCGGCGTCCCCACGCTGTTCGTCCTCGACGCCGAGAACCGCGTCACCTACAGCCACGTCGGGGAACCCGATGCCGAGGAAGTCCTGCAACAGGTCCGTGCCGCCGGGGCCACGTCATGAGCGGTGACCTGGTGATCGCGGCGGCCGGCGCGGTGACCGCCACCGCCACCCTCGCCCTCGGTGCCGGGGTGGCGACGTTCTTCTCGCCGTGCGCGTACGCGCTCCTCCCGGGCTACGTCGGGTACTACGTCTCCGCAACGACGGACGACCCGACGGACGTTCCCCTGATGGGTGCGGTCGTGCGCGGCGTGGCAGCGAGCATGGGTGTCGCGGCCGTCTTCGGCGGCCTGGCGATAGCCATCCTCCTCATCGGCCGACCGATCGAGGTCGTCATCACGGCACTCGAACCGGTCGTCGGCGTCGCGCTCGTCGTGCTCGGCCTCGCGGTCGTGACCGGCCGGGGCCCGACCTGGCACACCGCCCTCCCGGAGCGCCGCACCAGCGTCGTCGGGTTCGCCGTGTTCGGCGCCGCGTACGCCGTGGCCGCCGCCGGCTGCGTCGCCCCACTCTTCCTCGCTATCGTGCTCCGGGCACTCACCTACCCACCGGGGTCAGCGCTACTCGTCCTCGGGTCGTACGCCGCAGGGTTCAGCAGCCTCATGCTCGCCGCCACGGTCGCGATCGCCGTCGGCCGGAACGCACTCCTCGAACGCGTCCTGGACCACCGCGACCTGCTGGAGAAGGGCGCAGGCGTCGCGCTCGTGCTCGCGGGCATCGCCCAGCTCGTCATCACCGTTCAGCTCTAGGGCCCCGCAGAAGACTCATTGCGTCCGCCCTGGTATGGCCCCACATGGGCGACCCTGCGTGCTACCTCGACATCTGCGCAGAGTGCGATGCCGCCATCGATATCACGCACGACGAGTGTCCGGAGTGCGGCGCGGACCGCCCCTAGTTCCGGGAACACAACGCACGAGTACGGGGAGCACCAATTTTCGAGTGTATGACGCGCACGTACACCGTCACCGGCATGAGCTGCGGCGGCTGCGAGGAGACCGTCGAGGACGCCCTGGGCGACCTCGAGGGCGTCGAGAGCGTCTCGGCGGACAACGAGTCTGACTCCGTGACCGTCGAGGGCGAGTTCGACGAGAAGGCCGCGCTCCACGCGATCGAAGACGCCGGCTACGCCGTCGAAGCGTAGCACCGACGCAGGCTGCACTCGAACGGTTCCCCGTTTCTTTGAAACCCGAACACTGTGAGCAGCGACCATCGACACCGAATTGAATCAATACAAATTACCCACCAATTTCAAATTCCAGGATTCTCCCTGGTCGCTGATAGTATATTCTGACTCGTATAGCTCGTCGCCCCTAAACAACGCAATCAGCACTATGTGCCGTTTTCAGTTGCCCTAATGAATATATACAATCGTTCATATCAATCCCCCGGTTCGATTTCCGTTGACCCCCGATTTCGAGACATCCGCCACGATATTGCGGTTTTTCGGCGCTCTTCCCTGGTCCTGGCAACGCGAAACGAGTTGAATGCCAGACCACCAATACACCCACATATTGAGTAATTTTCTATGATTTCTTTGTGGGTGATTCGGGGGCGTGTGGTCGGTCGCTGCTCACCGAGTCGGCAACCTGGATCGGTATTCGGGTCGGCCACGGACGCCAGCATCGAACGTGAACAGCGCCCCTGCACCATCGCCCTCCTGGTCGCGGTCGTCACCCCCGGCGGTCGTGACGTACGCCGTTTCGAAGTCGGGGCCTCCGAACGTGATGGACGACACCTTGCGCGCGGGGAACGAGATGCGCTCGATTTCGGTACCGTCGGAGTCGTAGTGGACGACGCAGCTGCCGTTCCAGCGCGCCGACCAGAAGGACCCCTCGTCGTCGATGATCATGCCGTCTGGAACACCGTCGTCCTGGGCCGTCTCGAGCCAGACATCGTGGTTGTCGATCGCGCCGGTGTCAACGTCGTAGTCGAAGCGGTAGATGACGTGGTCGGCGGAGGACGTGAGGTAGAACGAGTCTGCACGATCGTCGAAGGCCATCCCGTTGGGCACGTCGAGGCCGTCGAAGACCGTCGTGACGGTGCCGTCGGTGTCCAACCGATAGAGCGCACCGAGACGGTCGTCGGTCGGCATCGTGCCCGCGAACACCCGGCCTCGGGGGTCGGTGATGACGTCGTTGAAGCGGGTGTCCGTCTCGCCAGGGATCGGGTCGCGGATCGGGTCGGGGTCGAGTCCGGATTCGTCCGGCGTCTCGAGGGTCGGCGGGACCCAGCGGCGGACGGCCGAACGGGCGGTGAACAGGAGGAGCGAGCCGTCCGCCTGGATCGTGAAGCCCCCGATTGCCTCGTCGTGGTCGAGGACGCGCTCGTGGTCGTCGACTGCTGGGTCAAACCGGTAGAGGTCGCCGTTCGGGAGGTCCGTCCAGTAGAGCGCGGCGTCGTCGGGGTGCCAGAGTGGCCCTTCGCCCGTCTCACACCGCGTGTCCGCGATTCGCGTTGGCATGCCAGTGCGTGTGGTCGAACGGACGATAAGTCTAGGGTTCAGCTGGAATCGGTTGGGCGAGTTGCGGGCGGTTACTCGAGGGAGACGGTGACGTAGCCCGGGAACTGGAGGAGGAGCTGCTGGGTGACGTCGCCGAAGAGCGCCTTCCCCGTCGGGGTGCGCTTCTGTCCCGTGAGGAAGAGGTGGTCGCAGTCGAAACGCTCGGAGACGTCCAGTGCGGTCTCGACGTGGTCGCCTGTCGGTGCGACGCTGACGTGGCAGTCGACGTCGACGCCGTCCCCGACGACCCCCTCGGCTTCCTCGCGGAGGCTGTCGCGCTCGGCGTTCAGGACGGTATCTTCACCGTAGTGCGTGTGCTCGACCTCGCCGATGGCTTCGAGGCGTTCGATGTCCTCCTCGAACTCGTCGGGGTCCATGAGCGAGAGGACGACGAGTCCCGCATCGCTGCCGCGGGCGGTCGCTTCAGCCTCCGTCAGGAGGGCCGCATCCAGTTCCGTTCCGTTCGTGATCACGAGGCCGCGTTCCATGCCCCGGACGTTGCGGGGGATGGTAATGAATCTGTTGCCATTCCGTCACGGCGCGCCCGTGCCGAGAGCGCAACGGGAACGCCCCCAGCCACCACTCCCGTGACGTCTGTATGTTCGTAATGGTCAACCGGGCGGCGAATCGTACCCGGCCGATCAGCCCGAACGGAAACCGGCCACAGCAGGCCCCTACCCAGTGATTCTGCCACGTGATCGAGTAGCCAATGCTGGTTTAATAGCAGTTTTATTGTATAATTCGCTCGTAGTCATTTCGTGTGAAACCCACAGATATCAGTGGTGTCGAACGTCGCTATATCGTTATTACGGGCGTTTAAACCATATTTCTGATACTCCTTACCCGGTGCTTCGTGGTTGGAGTTATTAACTACTGGTGGCTGCAGCCCGGACCACAGACTCCGGTAGAACCATACCGCGGGTGCCAGCAGCGAGTCGAGGCGGAGGTCGTGAGAACAGGCGGCGGGTTACCAGATTTCGTCGACGACGTCGGCGGCGTGCTCGAGGGTCTCGTAGGAGTCGGGGCGTTCTTCGGCCTCGTAGATGAGCCAGTCGAAGTCGTGGTCACGGACCAGTTCGACGGTCGCATCGAGGTCGAGATCGCCGGTACCGACCTTGACGGGTTCCCCGCTGGTAGCGTCGTAGTCCTTCAGGTGGACGAGGTCGATACGGCCGGCGTGGGCGTCGAGGAGTGGGAGGGGGTCGTAGCCGGCGGCGCCCGCCCAACCGAGGTCGAGTTCGAGATGCACGTCGTTGGCCGCATCGAGGAGCGCTTCGAGGGCGGGTTGGCCGTCGAGGTCGACGAATTCCTGGTCGTGGTTGTGGTAGTGGAGCGTGACGTCGTGGTCGGCGAGCACGTCAGCGGCGTCGCTGAGTCTGGCGCCAGCGGCCTGCACAGCGCCTCTCGACTCGAAGTGCTCCGAGTCGAGCCACGGCACGACGACGTTGCTGGTGCTGAGCTGAGCGGCGGTTTCCGCGACGCCTGCCGGGTCGGATTCGATCTCGTCGAGGCCGACGTGCGCGCCAGCAGCCGAGAGACCGGCGTCGTCGAGTGCTACAGCGGCGTCCTCGGGTGTCGTGTCGTCGAGGCCGGCGAACTCGACGCCGTCGAATGGTGTGTCGCCGATCGTCGCGAGGACGTCGGGGAGCGAGTCGGGAACCGCGTGCAGACTGTACAGCTGGAAGCCGAATTCAGTCATGCCCACGACTGCGCAGGCTGGTGGGGTAAATGTCCCGGAAGCGTCCAACGCGTGCCAGCTAGCAGAACGCCGGGTTCGCAGTTCTCGTCAGTCGTCGGATCCGGTCGGGGTGATGTCGCCGGCGTCGACCATGGCTTCGAGCGGATGGTCGTCGACGGCGAGCGGGAGGTCGACGCGACCCCGGCGCCGGACCGACTCGTAGCCGGAGAAGAGTATCTCGGCGGTGTTGAGGCCGAGGCGGGCGCTCAGTATGGAGTCGGTGTCAGTCTCGAGTGAATCGATGATCTCGGCGGCGGCGCGGTCGTGGAAGTGCGAGCCGAAGCGGTCCTCGGCTTCGGTGTTCGTCCGGTGGATGCCTTCGCCGTCGACGCCGATCTCGCGCCGGTCGCCGCCCTGACGGAGTTCGAGCATGGGGCCATCGTCGGCGTCGACGACGAGTTCGCCCTCGGACCCCCGGAGCCGCATCGTTGCGCCGACGAAGTCCGTTCCCTTGCCGGTCGAGCTGGCGCCGTAGACGCCGTTCTCGTAGCGCCACTGCGCCCACATCTGGTTCTCCTGGTGGGCGCCGAAGCGGACGTCCTCGTCGCGGTAGTCGAGGCCGGCGAGCACCCATTCGGCGGGGACGTCGCCGGCGAACATCCCGGCGAGGTCGACCGTGTGCGCGCCCGTGTCGAAGAAGTCACCCCACCCGATCTCGACGCGTTCGAGGTCGCCGATGGCGCCGTCGTCGAGGAGCTCCTTCGCGGCCGTGAAGGGCCGGGCGAATCGTCGCTGGCGGTTGAACGTGAGCTGGACGTCGTGGCGCCATGCCGCCTGCGTCATGCGCTGGGCGCCACCCCAGGTGTCGGCCATCGGCTTCTCGCAGTGGATGGCGTCGACGACCTCGCTGCGGGCGCAGCCGACGACGATCGATTCGTGGATCTGTGGCGGCACGGCGACGCTCACGACGTCCGGTTCGAGGTCCGCGAGCATCGCCTCGTAGTCCGCGTAGGCGGTTCCGGCCGGCAGGTCGAAGGTGTCCGCGAACGCCTCCCGGTTCGCTTCGACGATGTCCGCGCAGCCGACGAGGTCGCAGCGGTCGTCCGACGCGAACGCTTCGGCGTGTCGATAGCCCATCGCGAACCCCTCGACGGACGGGTTCTCGGGGTCCGGTCCGGTCCCGACGACCGCGACGCTGTAGGTGGTCATACGTACTCGCGGTCTACGGGAATCCCCCACATAGTGGTTTCTGTCGAGCGACCCGGGACGCCCCACCACCATACTTCCAACCCGGGGAGGTCGACGCGTAGTGCTCACGGGTTGCCGGAATCCCGGGGATTCGAGTGTGACGGGGCGGAAGCCCTGCGCATGGACATCCCCGACATCGGCTTCGGTACGTTCCGGATGACCGACCGCGACGAGTGCGTCACCGCCGTCCAGACCGCCCTCGACGTCGGCTTCCGGCATCTCGACACCGCGCAGATGTACGAGAACGAGGGGTTCGTCGGCGACGCGCTCGCGGACCACGACGTTCCCCGAAACGACGTGTTCGTCGCGACGAAGCTCGACACCTCGAACCTCTCCGTCGACGACGTCGACGAAACTGCCCGAGAGAGCGCGAACCGGCTCGGGCTCGACACCATCGACCTCCTCTACGTCCACTGGCCGATCGACACCTACGACCCCGACGACACCCTGCCGGCACTCGCGGACCTGGTCGACGACGGCGTCATCGACAAGATCGGGCTCAGCAACTTCACACCGGATCTCCTTGCGGAAGCGCTCGACGGGCTGGACGATCTCGGAGCCGAGTGCTACGCCCACCAGGTAGAGTGCCACCCGCTCCTCCAGCAAGACGAGCTTCGCCGGCTCGCCCGCGAGCACGACCACCGCCTCGTCGCCTACTCGCCCATCGCGAAAGGGGCGGTGACGGACGTGCCTGAACTCGTCGAGGTCGCCGAGAAACACGACGCGACGCCCGCCCAGGTCAGTCTCGCGTGGCTCATGGACCTCGAGCACGTCGTCCCGATCCCGAAATCAGCCACGCCCACGCACATCCGCGAGAACTATGCCGCCCGAGATCTCGAACTCGACGCGGATGACCACGACCGTATCGCGAGTATCGACCGCGAGGAACGCCAGGTCGACGGCGACTGGACGCCCTGGTAGACGCCCGGGGGACGGAAACGCTGGGCTAGACGCTCAGCGGTAATCGGCGAGTGAGTCGACGACGTCGTCGGTCGCGTTCCACCACGCCTCGACGAGGGCGTCGTCGAACGGCTCGGTCTGCCAGTCGTCGATGCGGTCGTGTGCGTCGAGCCAGTCGACGGTGCGGCCGATGCCCGTCTCGAAGTCGACGGTGTACTCGTAGTCGAGATCGCGTCTCGCCTTGCTGTTGTCGAACGTCGTGGCGAACTGGAAGTGGTCGCGGAGCATCTGGGTTCGGTCCGGGGCGACCCGGGAGAGCACGTCGGTCGGGAGGTGGACGAGGTCGGGTTCGGGGGCGTCGATGGCGCGGGCGACGCGGCGGTGGTACTGGTTCCACGTGATGAACTCCTCGCTCGTCACGTGGTAGGCTTCGCCGTAGGCGGTCTCGTTCCCGAGCGCGTTCACGAACGCTCGAGCCACGTCGTCGCGGTGGCAGGGACCCCAGAGGGAGGTGCCATCGCCGTGGACGACGATCGGTTTACCGGCCCGGAGGCGGTCGAGGTAGTATGTGTCGTCACCGAAGGTGTGGAGGACGCGTCCGCCCTCGCCGTACGTGCTCCAGGGTCGGATGATGGTGGCCTCGACGCGGCCGTGCTCGTGGGCGTCCAGGAGCACGTCCTCGGCCGCAGCCTTGTTCCGGCCGTAGTCGCTGACGTTCGGCTGCTGGCGGGCGTCCTCGGTGATCGGATTTCGGTCCGGTGGTCGGTGGTAGACGTCGACCGTGCTGCAGAAGACGTACTGATCGACGTTGGGTGCGACCGCGTCGAGGGTCTCCTGGGCGGTGTCGGGCGAGAAGCACACCATGTCGATCAGTGCGTCGGGGTCCGCGTCTTCCACAGCCGATGCGAGGTCGTTGGTGTCGTGCCGGTCGCCCTGAACGTGCGTGACCGCGTCTGGCAGCGGGCCGTTCCCGGTCGTCGTTCGGTCGCCGCGAGTGAAGACGGTGACCGTCTCGCCGGCATCCGCGAGCTGGTCCACGATGGCGGTGCTGATGAGTCCGGTCCCGCCGATGACGAAGACGTCCATACGGGTCGATGTGGGCCCGTGACCAAAGGCGCGTGGGTGGCTGCAATCTGGCCGTCCCGCCTGGAGCGACTGCAGTTCCCGACACCTGCGATACATTTAATAGTCGATGTGGAGAGGATAGACGTGGAGCGTTCGAGAGCCCGCTCCACGGTATGCGTAGACTGTCGCCGTAACAGGGTCTAGCAGCCCGCTGTCAACGTGCCTCTCGAAGTCACGGGCGTCCCGACCAACCGGGGCGCCAAACTTCGATACGGCGAGCGTAGCGTACAGCCCGTGGTGAGCCCGTTCTGCGGTGAATTGTGCCCGACACCCACAGCTATTTAGTGACCTGTCGAGTCCGTATCCACAATGGCCGAATCCGGCGTAGATACGTACCTCGACCCCTCGGTGTCCGCCGACGCACGCGTGGCCGACCTCCTCGACCGGATGACCGTCCGCGAGAAGGCCGGGCAGCTCGTCGGGACGTGGGGCGGACAGTTCAGACAGCACAACGACTTCGACGACGTCGTGGACCGGATCCAGGACGACCACGTCGGCAGCGTCGCCGCCTTCGGGTGGCGGGGTGGTCTCTACACCAGCGTCGCCGACATCGTCCCTGCCGTCAACGAACTCCAGCGCATCGCCACCGAAGAGACGCGCCTCGGCATCCCGCTCCTGACGCCACTCGACGCTGTCCACGGGCACGCCTACGTCACCGAGGGCACCGCGTTCCCGAACAGCCTGGGTGCCGCCGCGACCTGGAACCCGGACGCCGTGGAGACCGCCGCCCGCGTTACCGCCCGCGAGATGCGAGCGACCGGCGCGACACAGAACTACGCTCCGACCTGCGACGTCGCCCGCGACCCACGCTGGGGCCGCGTCTTCGAGACCTTCGGCGAGAGCCCGCGGCTCGTCGGCGAACTCGCGGCCGCCCAGGTCCGAGGGCTCCAGGACGGCGACGCGGACGACCGCGTGCTCGCCACGGCGAAGCACTTCCCCGCCTACAGCGAACCGGAGCGCGGCGAAGACGCCTCCTATGTGGACGTCTCCGACCACACCCTCGCCAACGTCTTCCTCCCACCGTTCGAGGCGGTCATCGACGCCGGCGTCGACGGCATCATGCCGTGTTACAACGCTATCGACGGCGAACCCGCCCACGGCTCCGAGTTCCTGCTCACCGGCCTCCTCCGCGACCAGCTCGGCTTCGATGGCCTCGTCGCCGCGGACTGGGGCGGCGTCGACATGCTCTTCGAGCAACACCGCGTCGAGACCGACCGTCGCGGCGCCGTCGAGCGCGCCTACAGCACCGGCCTCGACATCTCATCGACCGGCGACCGCGCCCACGTCGACCTGCTCACCGACCTCGTAGAAGCCGGCGACCTCGACGACGACTGGCTCGACGACCGCGTCGAAGCCGTCCTCCGGGCGAAGATCGACCTCGGCCTCTTCGAAGACCCCTTCGTCGACCCGGACGAGGCACCCGACGTCGTCGGCAGTGACACCCACCACGACCTCGCGCGCGACGCTGCACGCGACTCCATCACACTCCTCGAGAACGACGGACTGCTCCCCCTCACCGGTGACGAGGACGTCCTCGTCGCGGGCCCGAACGCCGACAACCTCATCCACCAGCTCGGCGGCTGGAGCGTCCACGAACCCGAGAACGTCCCCGGCACCACCGTCCTCGACGGCCTCCGCGGATCGACCACCGGCGACGTCACCCACGTCCAGGGCACCACCATCCGCGATGAGCTCGACGTCGAATCCGCCGCCGAAGCCGCAGCAGACGCCGATGTCGCGGTCGTCGCGCTCGGCGAGGACTGGTACATCCACGAGTACGGCCTGAACGCGACCGAGGAGAAGTCGAACGGCGAGTTCCCCACCCGGAACAGCCTCACGCTCCCGGACGCCCAACTCGCGCTCGTCGACGCCATCCAGGCCACCGGCACGCCCGTCGTCGGCGTCCTCATCGGCGGCCGGCCGCTCGCGATTCCCGACCTCGCCGACTCGCTCGACGCACTCCTCATGGCGTACTACCCCGGCACGCACGGCGGTGACGCGATTGCGGACGTCCTCGTCGGGGACCACAACCCCACCGGCCGACTCCCGATCAGTTTCCCCCGGGACGTCGCCGACCACCCCGTCCGCTTCAACTACTACACCCACCCACGACCGCTCGGCCCCCACGAGCACCCGGACTCCTACGACCCACTCTACGAGTTCGGCTACGGACTGAGCTACACCGAGTTCGACTACAGGGACGCCAGCGCCGAGCTCCGGGACACTGAGACGGTCCAGGTTTCAGCGACCATCGCGAACACGGGCGAGCGGGACGGGACGGAAGTCGTCCAGGTCTACGTCGCGGACAGAGCCTGCGACGTCATCACGCCGGTCCGAGAGCTCGTCGCGTACGACCGCGTCGACGTCGAATCCGGGGAGGCTGTGACGGTCGACTTCGACCTCCCGCTCGCCGACCTCGAACCCCTGACGAGCGACGACACTGATTCGACGCTCCACGGCGCCGTCACCATCGAGGTCGGTGACGCATCCGTCTCGGTCGACCTCGACACCTGACCGGGAGCGCAACAACCCCGAGTCTCGGCAACCAACGCGAAACGCGACTATTCTGGCGGCGTAGGGGTATCCGGTTCGGTCACCGCCAGGTCCTCGTCCTGGCGCTCGTCGGTTCCGGTGTCGAGTGGTTGCGCGAACTCGACGTTCCGGAGGTAGAGGGTGTGGGTCTCGATGTCCTCGAGGAACGCACCCCAGCTTCCGACGGTGTAGACGTCGTCGCCCGTGTCGACGATGAGGGTGGTTCGCCCGGAGAGCTTGTCCCAGGACGGCACCTCGTCCTCGAGGACGTCCATGCCGTCGTAGTAGATCTCGAGGACCTCGCCGTGGATGGTGACGTCCTCGTTCGTCTCCTGGTCGGTGCCGACGATACTGACCTCGATGGCGGCGCCGCGCTTCCAGAACGAGAACACGTCGCGGATGAACTCCTCGAGGTTCACGTACCAGACGTCGGCCGAGTCGTCCCGGTGGATGGGCTCACAGATCGACCAGAGGCACGTCTGGAAGTACCAGTGAAAGATGAAGGAGAGGATGTCGTCGTCGATGATGACGCCGTAGGGCTGGGGAACGCGCGTCGTCGGCGCGAAGCACGTGATCGTTCGGTCGACGATGGAGAGGAATGGCCCCTCGAGCTCCCGCCGTCGGAGTTCGCTGACGTGGCTCGGGACCTCGATCTCGTCGTCGTGGTCCACCCAGAGCGACACCCGGACGATGACCCCCCGGTCGTGAGCTTCTGCGAGCGCTTCCTCCACCTGGTCGAGCTGCTCGCGGTTCAGCGAGATGTCGACGGTCTGCTCGGCGTCCCGGATGAGCGACTCCGCCTCGTCGATGGTGGAGTCGGCGTGCTTCATCACGCTCATCTTGTGGTCGCCGACCGGCGCGCGCTCCCACTTCGTCTCGATCGCGCTCGCCGTATCCGACAGCAGGCCGCTCTGCTGGTGGAGGCGGTCGATGATGTCGACGGGGTCGCGAGCGCGCGCGTGTAGCTTATCTCGCTCGAAGGTCTCGATGTAGTCCATCTGCTCGAGGTCCTTCAGCACGTCGTAGATCCGCGGCACCGGCACCGAACAGTGCTTCGCGATATCCACCGCGGGCGACGGCCCGCGCTCCAGGAGCGTCAGGTACGCCTCGGCCTGATAGGTCGAGAGCCCCGCTCGCTCCAACCCATCCTGGATCGCGTCGATGTCCATGCACGTGACAAACGGGTGCACGCAAAAGTACGTATCGCCGCAGCTGCCCGCCACGGATACGCAAACCAGCCACCTCCACAGAATATATTGAAATCAGTCATCTCAAACACCCTATCTGAATTGTACTCCAATCCCCAAATCAGCCCCGAAACCACCTCATACGACCCAAAAATACCAAATCAAACCGCTACACTCGACGGCATCGACGCACCCATACAGGAACGATTCAAATACCTGAGAATCCATATACCAGCATTATAGCGCATTTGAGGCCAAAATAGGAGATTCTCCGTCGCAGGGCCTGATTGCCCCGAGTAAATTGCCAGAAGTATTGTTGGTTCGTATATCTACCATCTACCGATTATGTTTTTTCGGCTGGTGGTCGGTTCGGTCGTCGTTTCCAGTCATGATAGTGCCGACCCCAATCATTTATGCGGGCATCGCGAGGGTTCGGCAATGACTCGTGTGGGCGTGTTCGCTGTCGTCCTCCTCGTGGTCCTCGCCGGGTGTGCCGGTGCCGGGACGACAGCACCGCCGACGGACGGTGAAACTAGCGGGACATCGGTCGAATCTGGTCTCTCGAACTCGACTACGAACACCGAGACTGCGACAACGACGACCACCACGACCACCACGACGGCACCGCCTGCAAGCCCGTGGGGCCCGGAGACCGTTACGGTGGCCATCCAGAACTACGTCAACGAATCGCGGGACTTCCGGCCGCTGGTCCGGCAGTCGCTCTCGTACTGGGAGGGAGCGAACGCGACCTATGGGACGTACCAGCCCGACTACGAACTCGTCGAGGACCCCGCGGACGCGATGCTCGTCATCCGATTCGTCGGCACCGTCTACGACTGCGACAGCGCCGACGTCGACACCACGCTCGGCTGCGCGCCACTCCTTACACCCGGGAGCGCGGCCGCCGACACCGAGATCGTACGCGTCCGCGGTGGCTACGTCGACGCCACCACCGTCGACATCATCAAACACGAACTCGGCCACACGCGCGGCCTCCAACACGGCGACGACCCGCTGCCCCTCATGGCCACCGTGGACGAGGACGCGACCCGCTACGCCATCACCAACGCCACCGACCGCGCCAACCCCTGGGAGCAAGATACCCTCGACGTCTATCTGGACGCCGGCGCCGGCTGGTCGGAGACGAAACTCCGCACCGAGGCACAGCAAGCCATCGACTACTACAACGACGGCGCCGGTGGCTGGAGCAAGAGCAACGTCACCCTCCGGCTCACCGACGACCGGTCCAACGCAGACATCGTCATCCGCGCGGACGCCAACGATGACCTCGGCTTCGACGACGGCGGCTACGCGTGGCGCATCGACGGCACCCAGCTCGACTCCGACCCCGCGCACGAACGCTACACCAACGCCACCCTCACCCTCGGCAGCGTCCGGAAAGACGCCGGCGCCTGGTACGTCGGCACCCTCCTCGGCTACAGCCTCGGCGCCGAGAACCAAACTGAGCTTCCCGTACCCTTCGCCGACCCCGACGACGCCGACGAACGCTGGTTCGAATGACGGGACACAGCCAGGGCACCAACAGGAGAACGTAGTGGGTTTGGGCGGATTGTGAACCACGACGAGACGACACCTCGCTTCGCTCGGTGCTGCGACTCGTCTGGTTCAAATCCGCCCGCACGGCACGACCTGCACGCCGCGACCTGCGAGAGACACAGCAGCCTCTCGCGGGTTGGCGTCGTGAGAACGTAGTGGGTTTGGGCGGATTTGAACCGCCGGCCTCCTCCATGTCAAGGAGGTGTCATAGCCAGACTAGACCACAAACCCTGGCGTGCTTTCGAACGCAGTCAATCGTTAGCCGTGGGTGGGTTTGAAGCTTTCGAATCGCCCCATTCCACGCGAACCACACCCACGAAAGCGTTAAGGTAGTGTACATACTTGTACATCATAAGCCGGACCTGTACATCAGGGTGCTACAATGCAAGACTACATCGAACGCGTCACGGACGGCACCGACCTAACCCTCGAGGAGGCCCGCGAGGCCGCGACGGCGGTCTTCGACGGGGCGACCGAGGCACAGATCGGCGCGCTGCTCGCTGCACTCCGGGCGAAGGGCGAGACCGAGACCGAGATCGCTGGGTTCGCACAGGGGATGCGGGATGCCGCCCGGACCATCGACCCCGACCGGTCCCCCCTGGTCGACACCTGCGGTACGGGCGGCGACGACTACGACACCATCAACGTCTCCACGACGAGTGCCATCGTCGCGGCCGGTGCTGGCGTCCCCATCGCCAAGCACGGGAACTACAGTGTGTCCTCGTCCTCCGGGAGCGCCGACGTTCTCGAGGTCGCGGGTGTCGACGTCGAAGCCGAACCGCCCGCCGTCGAGTCGGCCATCGAGGAAGATGGAATCGGATTCATGCTCGCGCCCGTGTTCCACCCCGCGATGAAGGCCGTCATCGGCCCGCGGAAGGAGCTCGCGATGCGCACCATCTTCAACGTCCTCGGCCCGCTCACGAACCCCGCCGGCGCAGACGCGCAGGTCGTCGGCGTCTACGACCCCGACCTCGTTCCCGTTCTCGCTCGCGCCCTCGCGCACATGCCCGTCGAGCGCGCACTCGTCGTCCACGGGAGCGGCCTCGACGAGATCGGACTGCACGCGGAGACCGTCGTCGCCGAGGTCGACGGCGAGGACGTCGAGGAATACACCGTAACCCCCGCCGACTTCGGCCTCGACGAAGCACCCATCGAGGCCGTCGCCGGCGGTACACCCGAGGAGAACGCCGACGCCCTCACCGGTATCGCCGACGGCACCGTCACCGACGCACGACGCGACATCATCCTCGCAAACGCGGGCGCCGCGATCTACGTCGCCGGGGAAGCCGACTCCCTCGAAGACGGCGCCGACCGGGCACGCGAAGCAATCGAGTCCGGGGCGGCCGCCGACAAACTCGTCGACCTCCAGCGCACGGTGGCGCCCGAGCAATGACGCGTGTGAAGGTCTGTGGCATCACGCGGGAGGCGGACCTGCAGGTCGCCGTCGACGCCGGTACCGACGCCGTCGGCGTCATCACGGACGTCCCCGTCGACACCCCACGCGAGGTCTCGCCGGAACGTGCAGCGGCACTCGTCGACGCCGTCCCGCCGTTCGTGACGAGCGTCCTCGTCACGATGCCGACCCAGCCAGAGGAGACCGTCGACCTCGTCCGCGACGTGAACCCGGACGTTCTCCAAATCCACGGCGAGCTCTCCGCTGGGGACCTTGCGTACCTCGCAGCGAAGACAGACGCCGCGATCGTCAAGACCGTGCACGCAGCCGACCTCGATGCCGCACACCGCTACGACGACCTCGCGGACGCGCTCCTCGTCGACTCCACGGACGAGTCCGGGGCGGGCGGCACGGGCCGAACCCACGACTGGGACGCGACCCGCCAACTCCGGGACGACGTTCGGTCACCGGTCGTGCTCGCCGGCGGGCTCACCCCCGACAACGTCGCCGAGGCCATCGACGTCGTCGACCCGTTCGCCGTCGACGTCGCCTCCGGGGTCGAAGCTACTGGGGCCGACGCCACGGCTGGCGAGAAGGACCACGACGCGGTCCGAGCGTTCGTCCGCGCCGCGAAACAGGAGTCCCGGACGGTGGAACCATGATCGACCGTCAGGCGTTCCGCGACGCAGCCAGCGCCGACGAACCGGTGGTCGTCCGGACGGCCACGACCCTGGACGTCGGCGACATCGACCCACTCACCGCGTACGACGCCCTCGCTGACGGCGAGTATGCGTTCCTCCTAGAGAGTGCGGAGAAGACCGCCGCCAGCGATCCGGATGGTGCGTTCCGCCCGAGCCACGCCGCCGAGGACCGCCACGCTCGCTACTCGTTCGTCGGATACGCACCCGACGCGGTCGTCACCGTGGACGCCGACGAGTCGCGCGTCGACCACCTCTCCGACGCCCGCGCCGTCGACTACCTTGCGCCTGGCGACCCCGGTTCGGGCGACGTGCTCGACCGGCTCCGGGGCGGGCTCCCGGACCTGCCGCGACGGAACTTCCCGGATACCGACCGACAACTGCTCTCCGGCGGCCTCGTCGGCTTCCTCGCCTACGACGCCGTCTACGACCTCTGGCTCGAGGAGGTCGGCGTCCACCGACCGAAGACACCGCTTCCCGACGCCGAGTTCGTGCTGACGACGAAGACGCTCGTCTTCGACCACGCGAACGACGCGGTCGAACTCGTGTGCACACCCGTCGTCGGCCCCGATGACGACGTGGACGCGCGCTACGACGAAATCCAGGCCGAGGTCGACCGAGTTGCGGGCGCGCTCCGAGACGCCGAACCACCCGAAACTGGGGGCTTCCGGAAGACGAGCGAAACCGCCGGGCCACGCGACGAGTACGAGGACGCCGTTCGGACGGCGAAGGAGGCCATCCTCGACGGCGAGATCTACCAGGGCGTCATCTCGCGTACCCGCGAACTCCGGGGCGAGATCGACCCACGCGGGCTCTACGACGCGCTTCGTGAGATCAATCCGTCGCCATACATGTACCTGCTCTCGCACGCCGACCACCACGTCGTCGGCGCGAGCCCCGAGACCCTCGTCTCGGTCCGGGGCACCCAGGTCCTCAACAACCCCATCGCGGGGACCTGCCCCCGGGGCGAGGGGCCGGTCGAGGACCGCCGGCTCGCGGGCGAGATGCTCGCCGACGAGAAGGAGCGCGCCGAGCACACGATGCTCGTCGACCTCGCGCGGAACGACGTCCGGCGCGTCAGCCAGGCCGGCAGCGTCCGCGTCCCCGAGTTCATGAACGTCCTCAAGTACAGCCACGTCCAGCACATCGAGTCGACCGTCACCGGGGAACTCCGCGACGACCAGGACGCCTTCGACGCCGCGCGCGCATCCTTCCCAGCGGGAACGCTCTCGGGGGCGCCGAAGGTGCGCGCGATGGAGCTCATCCACGAACTCGAGCGCAGCCCACGCGGCATCTACGGCGGGGGCGTCGGCTACTTCTCCTGGAACGGCGACGCCGAACTCGCCATCTGCATCCGCACCGCGACGGTCGAGACCGGCGGCCGCGACGTCGACGGCGACACAGCCGAGAACGTCGTTCGCGTCCGTGCCGGCGCCGGCATCGTCGCCGACAGCGACCCCGCGAGCGAGTTCGAGGAGACGGAGAAGAAGATGGGTGGCGTCATCGACGCGCTCAACCGCATCACGGAGGTCGACGGTGAGAGCGAGACGGCATCGACCGGTGCGTCGCCCCTCGGGCGCGACGACGAACCGGAGGCGATCCAATGAGGGTCCTGTTCGTCGACAACTTCGACTCGTTCACGTACAACCTCGTGGAGTACGTCTCCGAGTATGGCGCCGAGACCGAGGTCGTGAAGAACACCGCCTCGCTCGACGCCATCGAGTCGTTCGACCCGGACGCCATCGTCATCAGTCCGGGCCCCGGCCACCCGAAGAACGAGCGTGACGTGGGCGTCACCAGCGACGTCCTGACGAGCGTGAGCCACGAGGTCCCGACGCTCGGCGTGTGCCTCGGGATGGAGGCCGCCGTCTACGAGTACGGCGGGACCGTCGGGCACGCACCCGAACCAGTCCACGGGAAGGCGTTCCCGGTCGACCACGACGAACAGGGCGTGTTCACCGACCTCCCGCAGGGCTTCCAGGCCGGCCGCTACCACTCACTCGTCTGCTCGGACATCCCGGACGTCTTCGAGGTGTCGGCGACGACCGACCACGCGGGCGAGACACTCGCGATGGGCGTCCGGCACCACGAGTATCCGATCGAATGCGTGCAGTTCCACCCGGAGAGCGTGCTCACGGGCGTCGGGCACGACGTCATCGAGAACTTCCTCGCGGCCGTCTAGGTCGGCCGTACGGGCTTGCTATTAGAAGCCACCGAGGAAGGTCGACGCGAGCCAGATGGCACCGACGATCACGGTGGCGACGAGGACGAGTTTCCACGCGACGTTCAACACGAACCTGCCCACGAGGACGACCACGGCGATGACGACGAGCGCCACGAGGAGCTGGCCGATCTGTGTGCCGAGGAGTCCACCGAGGGCCTGGAGTGGAAGCATGAGAATCCCGTCACCGGGGAACGATAAAAGTCTGTGGGCGACGCTCGTCGGACGTCGGTACGCCCACCAAATTGTCAGACTCTTCCGGTACTGAAAACCGCCAGACTGCAGCACGATTTCGTGTCGAAACGGCTCCACTTTCACTCCGCTTTGGAAGCGTTGATACTCGTCCCGCTCATACCGAAGGAACAGGCATAGTACCCGTATCTGGGGCGGTCGCATCCGCGGCGCTACCCGCTCGGTCCGGTGGGCTTATGGACCGGGCGCCAGTTGGTGTCGTCGTTATATCGACCGCGTACACTCACTATCCATGAACATGCAATCCCCCTTCACACGAACGGTATCGAGGTGGTGTCGGTAATGAGCTCACGAGAGATCTCTGCGGACGAACTTACGCTCCCGATCAAGCGCGTCACCGGCGACACGCTCGAGGACCGACTGACGTCCAACGCGTACAACAACATCCTGCCCGCGCGCTACCTGAAGAAGGACGCGAACGGCGAACTCGTCGAGACCCAGGACGACCTCTTCGAGCGCGTCGCGAAGAACATCTCCCTCGCCGAAGCCGTCTACGAGGCCGACAACCAGGACGTCGAGATCACGGCCACGAAGGACCAGCTGAAACCCGACCACCCCCGCCGCGACGAGCTCGCGGCCGAGGTCTTCGGCGACGACGCCGAGGAGGTAGTGCTCACGGCGGAGAACGTCAACAAGTTCGCGTACGACACCATCGTTCCCGAACTCCCGGAGTCCGTCCGAAGCCACGTCGAGGACGTCGGCGACGAGTTCCAGGAGCTCATGGAAGGGCTCTCCTTCATCCCCAACAGCCCGACCCTGATGAACGCGGGCAACGAGCTCCAGCAGCTCTCCGCGTGCTTCGTCGACTCGCCCGACGACGACCTCACAGATATCCACAAGACCGCGATGGAGGCCGCCGAGGTCTTCCAGTCCGGCGGCGGCATGGGCTACGCGTTCTGGCGGCTCCGCCCGTACGGTGACTCCGTCGGCTCCACCGGGGGCATCGCGAGTGGCCCGCTCACGTTCATGGAGACGTTCGACCAGATGTGCGAGACCATCGCGCAGGGCGGCACCCGGCGCGGCGCGCAGATGGCGGTCATGCGCGTCAGCCACCCCGACGTCATCGAGTTCATCCACTCGAAGAACAAGGACGTCAGCCTCGCGCACACCCTGCGGCTCAACGACCCCGACGACTACACGTACACCACGTTCTCGGAGGCACTCGAGGAGGCGCGTAGCCTCATCGACGAGGACGGCCGCGTCCCGAAGCACCTCCGGAACGCCGTCGAGGGACACCTCTCGAACTTCAACATCTCCGTCGGCGTGACGGACACGTTCATGGAGAAGCTCGAAGCCGGCGAGGAGTACACGTTCACGAACCCCCGCACCGAGGAGCCCCACATCGCCTCCGAGGAGACGAAGGAGATGTACTCCCGGTACGGCCTCGGCGAGTACGTCACGCCCGGCGAGGAGCTCACCATCCCCGCCGACGTCCTCTGGGAGCGCATCGTCGAGGGCGCCCACGAGAACGGCGAACCCGGCGTCATCTACCTCGAACGCGTCAACAAGCAGCACTCCTTCGACGTCGAGAAGCATCCCGACCACCGGATGCTCGCGACGAACCCCTGTGGCGAGCAGCCACTCGAGGAGTACGAAGCCTGTAATCTCGGCCACATCAACCTCTCCACCATCGCCGACCTTGACGCGCCCGACTGGCGCGTCTGGCAGGACGAACACGGCACCGGCGACCTGGAGGCCGACATGGAGCGCTTCCTCCAGGAGGCGATCGACTTCGAGGAGTTCGACCACCGCATCGAGTGGGGCACCCGGTTCCTCGAGAACGTCGTCACGATGTCCGACTTCCCCGTCCCCGAGATCGAGGAGAAGGTCCGGGAGATGCGGAAGATCGGACTGGGCGTCATGGGGCTCGCGCAGCTCTACATCCAGCTCGGCATCCCGTACGGGACCGAGCAGGGCAACGAGGTCGCCCGTCAGCTCATGATGCACATCAACCACGAGTCGAAGTGGGCGAGCCACGAGCTCGCCGAGGAGCGCGGGAGCTTCGACGAGTGGGACAAATCGAAGTACGCGAACCCCACCGAGTACGCCGAGTGGTTCGAACACCACACCGGCCTCGACCCGGAGAAGTGGACGGACGGCTTCTCCATCCGGAACCACAACACCACGACCATCGCTCCAACGGGGACGACGTCGATGGTCGGGAACACGACCGGTGGCTGTGAGCCGATCTATAACGTCGCCTACTACAAGAACGTCAGCGACGACGTGCAGGGAGACGAGATGCTCGTCGAGTTCGACGACTACTTCCTCCGCACCCTCGAGGCGAACGACATCGACGTCGACGACGTCAAGCAGGAGGCCCAGGAGCAGATGGCGAACAACGAGTTCGACGGCGTCACCGGCCTCACTACGGTCCCGGACGCCATCGGCGAGCTCTTCGTCGTCACCGAGGACCTCCGCGGCAAGCAGCACGCGGCCGTCCAGTGCGCCTGCCAGGAGGGCGTCGACTCCGCCATCTCCAAGACGTGTAACTTCCCGAACTCCGCGTCCGCCGAGGACATGGACGAGGTCTACCGCTACATCTACGAGAACGGCGGGAAGGGCGTCACCGTCTACCGCGACGGCACCCGCAGCAAGCAGGTGCTCACGACGCGCGCCGACAACGCCGAGTTCTCCGACATGGACGAAGAGGAGGCCGCCGAGGCGCTCCTCGAACAGATCCAGGAGGTCTTCGGCGACCTCGAATCCTTCCTCGACAACGAGGACGTCCGCGCCTCCGTCGGGTCCGACATCACCGACCTCGTCGAGGTCGAGGCTGAGGGCGCCCAGAAGCGCCCGCGCCCCGACGTCCTTCACGGCGTCACGCAGCGCATCGACACCGGGTACGGTAAGCTCTACGTCAACATCAACGAGGACGAACAGGGCCGACCCTTCGAGCTCTTCGCGAACATCGGGAACAGCGGTGGCTTCACCGCGAGCTTCACCGAATCCCTCGCGAAGACCATCTCCACTGCGCTCCGCGCGGGCGTCGACCCCGAGGAGATCGCGAACGAACTCAAGGGTATCCGTAGCCCGAAGGTCGCCTGGGACAAGGGCGAGCAGATCAACTCAATCCCGGACGCCATCGGCACCGCGATGCGTCGCTACCTCGACGGCGACCTCAAGAAACACTACCCGCGCCAGCAGAACCTCACCGAACTCGCCGACGAGGACGGGGACACCGAGGGTGAAGCGGGAGAACGACGAGTCGCCGAACCCGAGACCGACGGCGGCGCGTCCGCAGCCGCCGGGGAGGCGGGACTCGACGAGTCCGTCACGCTCGACGACCAATCCGGCCCAGACGCCGGCCGATCGGCCGACCAGGACCAGCAGCAGGACGCCACCCAGGACCTCATCGACGCCGGCGAGACGCCCGAGTGTCCCGAGTGTGGCGCGATGGAGCTCTACTACAGCGAGGGCTGCAAGACGTGCCAGTCCTGTGGCTGGAGCGAGTGCTCGTAAGCTAACCTACGCTTTTTAGCCGTCGTCCGTTCTATCAGTATTCGATGGCCGACCAGTCCGCACCGGAGTGCCCGATGTGTGGCGAGCACCTGTTCAAGCGCCACTGCAAGTACGTCTGCCCACAGCACGGGCCCGTCGTGGATTGTTCGGATCCGTTCACGTTCTAGTTCGTCGCCGCGCGATATGCTGGCCTCGCCACCAGGACGAGCGCGGCGAGCCCCCCGATAAGGCCGAGCCGCCAGTCGATGGTGACGGTCGCGGGGTCGAAGGACTGGAGGCCAGAGCCGAGGGCGACGGCGGCGAGGGTCCAGGGGAGTTCGCCGACGATGGTTCCCAGGGCGAACGTACCGACGGTGAGGCCGCCGAGCCCTGCCGCAGCAGACACGGGCTCGGCCGGCGTCGGTGCGAGACGGGCGGCAACGATACCACGGAGGCCACCGGTGGTGTCGAAGTACTGCTTGCTCCGGGCGCCGAGGAGGCCGAGGATGCGGCCGTCGGTCGGGAGGCGACGGCCCGCGACGTAGGCGGGCAGACTCGTCAGGACGCAGCCCACGAGGGCGACGGGGACGCCGACCGCGAGACCGTACCTGAAGCCAACGAGCGCCGAGACGAGCGTGATCGGCCACCCGAGGAACGGGCGGACGGCGTAGAGGAGGACGAGCACGACGGGGAACCACGGCGACGCGAGGGCCGTGGTGACGAGGTCCAGCACGGCGTCGGGGGAGACGAGGACGGCGACGGCGACGACGCCGGAGACGAGGAGACCAGCGGCGAGGCGTCGACGAGAGAGCATACCCCACGTAGGGGGAGCCCCCCTAAATCGCTTTCACGTCCCACGCAAGCGTTATCCGCGCCGTCCACCAGCATACGGGCATGGCCGACGGCAGCGGGGAACCACGCGACAGCGACACACATCCCCCCGGCGGCGGAGCGGGCAAGCGGGCCGATGACGCGACCGGCAAACGGGCCAGTGACGCCGACCGCGTCGAACTCGGACTCGCCCTCCTCGAACGGTTCGTCGACGACGAGTTGAGCGTCGCCGACGCCATCACCCGCATCGAGTCCGTCACGTCCCACGTCCGCACCCAGCGCCGGATCCTCGACGAGGCCGTCGAACGCGGCATCCTCGAACGCGACGGCTCACGCATCCGGCCGGTCGGGAGCGCTGGCCGTATCGAGTTCGAACAGGAGGTCGTCACGAAGGACGGCGACTTCTCGTGTCGACGCTGCGGGACCGGGATCACGACGGGCTACTTCCTGAACCTCGACGCGGGCGAACTCGGCCCCTACGGGTCGTCCTGCATCCGGAAGGTCACGGGCCGAGCGTAAGGAGAAGAACCCAGATTACGGGGACCGACCGCGTACCGGCGGGCTACTCCTCGGGGAGGAGGTCGCGGATCTCGGCGAGGTGTTCGCGCTGGGCGCGAATCGCTGCTTCCTGCTCGGCGAGTTCGGCTTCGAGGGCGTCCAGCTGGTCGCGAACGGCGTCGGTGTCGATCTGTGGCTGTACCTTCGATGTCGCCTTCTCGAATCCGCTCTCCGCGAGCGCGTCGCTCTCCGGCTGTTCGGCGGCCGCATCAGCGTCGGCCGTTTGCTCGGCCGTCGACGACACGGAGATGCCAGAATCAGGGGCTGCGTGGCCCGCGGGCTGCTGGTCGGCCGACTGCTGGCTGGCTGGCTGCGTCGACGCCGGCGACGCCGACTGCTGGCTGGTCGCTGTGGTCTCGGCGGTCGACTGCTCGCTGGCGTCCTCGACACCGCCAGGCGTCGGCGTGTTGGTCTCGAGTTCGGGTTCGGCGTCGAAACGCACCTCGCCTGTGCTGGCGGCCTCCGGTTCCGCGTCTTCGTCGCCGACGACCGCGCGGAACTCCTCCGCGCTCGTGACGTCGTGGAACGCGAAGAGCGCGCCCTCGATGGTCTCCCGGACGTCCCGGAACTCCTCGTTCGGGGCCTTGATGCGCTGGGTTCGACCGGTGGTCTCGAGGACGAGCTGGCTCGCGACGTTCCCCTCCTCCACCCCGACGCCCGTGACGTCCGCGAACGGGACCTCCTCGAACTCCTCGTCCCACACTGCGCCCCCAATGTGCTTCACGACACGGTGGCTGGTGACGACGAGCGTGAGCTCGCTGAAGCGGTACGTTCGCTTCACGGTCTCCCCAGCGTCCGTCACGCCAGCAGCGTTCAGGACGCCCGCGAGGATTGGGTGCAGGGCGTCGTTCAGCTTCCCGCCCGGCACGGGAATCTCGGCCTGACCCTCGAGTCCGTAATCCAGGACGATCTTCGACTTCCGCCGGCCCTCGTTGACCTCGATGCGTTCGGCGTCGTGCTCGTACTCCGTCACGGACTCGTCCGACAGCAGGCCCTCCGCGGTGTAGTGGAGGGTCCGGGTCGGCGTCACGAACAGGGCGTCCTCACCCTTCAGCGGAACGTGTGCCGCCACGTCCTCCCCACCGAGGACTGCGTCGACGCGCGGTGGAACGTTCATGCCCTTACGCAACCATTCACAGTGCTTAAACCCGGCGGGTGAATCGACCGCTCGCGACCAATCCGACCGCCCGCGGCGGGTGAAGATGGAAACCCTCAAGAATGGCGTCCGCATACGACGAACTGAGCCCGGGTGGCTTAGCTGGTCATAGCGCCGCACTCATAGGGTTACGAGATTCGGTGCGGCTGCCGCGGTCGACGCGGCGGCTCCACATGTCCATTGAGGCCCGCCGAGCCTCTGACCTGGGACATGCGGAGGTCGAGGGTTCGAACCCCTCCCCGGGCATCAGTGCAAAAGGGTTCAACAACCCACACGCACATTCTGCCAGAAAACTACACCCCTACTTAAAGAAACGCCCCCCAAACCCCTTTAGTATCACAATTCGGAGATTAATTCCCGGGGTATATAAATCCGGGAGCTAGGAGTTTTTGAGAGTTCACTGTGACAAAGAGACCATGGCTGAATGCGGGGTCTGCGAAGAACCGATCAAGTCACCCCGCCGATGCAGCTACTGCGGCATCCAGCACTGCCAACAGCACCAACTTCCCGAAAACCACGACTGCGACGCACTCACCGCGAAGGCACTCAAAAGACTACAGAGCGACGGCCCCTCGACGCGTGGCCTTTCCACACACGCCCAACGCCACGAACGCGCCAGATCCAAACGCGTAAGCAAGACGGAGACACGCCAAGATACGACCGACCGGGAGGCATCACGGAACCGAAAGCGAAGTCGGGACAAACCACCAGAGCAAGACAAATACCAATGCCCGAGCTGCCGAGACTACTTCTACATCCGCCGCGCCTGCAAACACTGCGGCACCCGATACTGTAGCGACTGCCGAAACCCCGACGACCACGACTGCCCCGAACTCAATACTGAAACCGTCCAAGAAACTTCACAAAGTGGTCAGGAAGGCCTTCTCGATCGGATACGTGGGCTTTTCTAACTCCACCTTTCGACAAATCATGGTGTCCCGGGTGTCCCGGGGTAATCGCAACTCACCCGCCACGGCGCACCTGCGCGTACCCGTGCCTGCGTAAGATATTGAAACACCCCGGGACACCCGGGACACCCGGGGGTTACCGTAGAGCCCTCTGTCGGTTTTGGTGTCCCGGGTGGGTAAATGAAAAATGAGACGCCGGCGCCGTCTGTAGGTTAGAACGTTTGCTGGCCGCCGGAACCGCCTTCGTTGGCGTAACTGTGGTTGGGGAGGTCGGCGCCGATCTCCTCAACGTGCTCGCCGATAACGCGGACACCGGTGAACACGCGGGGTTTGCTGTCGTCGGGGTCGTCGACTTTCCGACTCTCGCCGTCGTCGACGCCGGTCATCCCTTTCAGTCCCTTGGTGAACTGGCCCTGAGGGTCTGCGGATTTGCCGATGTAGTCGGCGTACTCTGCGTAGAGGTCGTGGAGCTGGCCTTTGTGGACCTTATCGTTCGGATCGCCGGTAATCTCGAGGAGGTTGTGCGCGAATCGTTCGAGCACGTTCCCGAAGGCGTCGGCGATCTCGCGTTTGCCACCGATATCGCGTTCGTCGGTGAATCCGTTGTTTTCCAGGAGGCGGTTGAGGCCATCCAGCATCCAGTTGAGGATTGCCGGGGCTTCGTCCTTGAGGCGGTCTCCGAGGTCTCGGTCTTGTTCGTGGGGTGGTACGGTGTCGGGGAACTTCACGAATAGGAGCCGGTTGAAGAACGGTTCGCCGGCGTGCTCGATCTTCGGCACCTGGTTCGTCGCGAACACGAACTTCTGGGTGACCTGGAATTTGAACGGGTTCTGCCCCTTGCGTTCGGCGCTGACGCGGTCGCCGCCGCCGGTGAGTTCCTTGAATCGTTCGACGTTCTTGAGGCCGCCACCGGTCACCTCGTTGCGGATGTTCGCCATCTTGCCGTAGATCTCGGCCATCCCGAATCGGGATTGCATGAGGTTGTAGAGCGATTGGGAGGCGATGTTTTCCTCCCCGATGATACTCTCGATCACGTCGAGGAAGGTGCCTTTTCCGCTGTCAGTGGGGCCAACCAGGAAGAGGGCTTTCCCGAAGGGTTGGGCGTGGTGCCAGAGGAGATAGCCGGCGTATTCCTGTAGTTTGGGTTGGTCGCCGTCGCGCACGGCGTCATCCAGGAATTCCTGCCACTCGGTGCCATCGTAGTCGGCGCCGGGGTCGAACTCGACGGATAGCCGGTTGAGCGCGTAGTCCTCGGGCGTCAGGGGCCTATCAGATTGCTCGCGGAGGTCGAGCAGTCCGTTTGCCACGGCGATTGTGCCGTTCGGGGCGCCGAGCTCTTCACGCCCTACTTTGTGGAGTGGGTTGGATCTGACCTGGTGGCAGAGTTCGCTGTGCAGGCGTTTTGAGTTTGCCGAGTGGGCCGCGTAGTGTAACGCGGTTTTGAGGCGTTCTTCACCGTTGCGGTGCCAGACGCCGTCGCTGCACGAATAGATGTCTTCGGTGTCGTCGTCGACCGCGCAGAAATGCCAATCCTCGTTGGACTCGAGGATTCGGGACACGGCGAAAGCAATCTCGTTGTTCGGGATTTCCTGAAGTTTTGTCTCGTCGGGGTCCTCCACGCCAAGCTGTTCCTTTACTGCTCTTGGCGTGAGGGGATTCGGGAGGCTCGGGCCGTTGTTGGGTGACCTGGCTACCTGAGTGCCGCCGTCAGACTGAGCGGATTTCTCCCAGGGTGGCGTCCAACCGCCTTCTTCCGCGTAGTAGGTGAGTGTGCCGAGTGTGATGCTGCCGTTTGGGCTGTCATTGTCCCAGATATCGTCAATGTGGGGCTGTCCGTCTTTTTCGTTCCATTTGCTATTGGACTTTGACCAGTTCTCAAAGATTCGTTTGCCTGTGCTGCCGTCGTCCCAGTCGTAGATCGCCATGCCGACGCGGAGCCAGTCACTGTAGTGTAGGGTTTCGTCGACGTGGCTTAGTGCCTCTTCTACCTGTTCTTGCGTCCAGTCGGAATCACCATCGGACCCGTCGTTCTCTGACGTGTCCTTGCGGGGGTTTTCCCCCTTAATCTCGGTGTAGGCGTCGTAGAGGAACGGAGTTATGTCCGTTTCTGTAACTTCGGACCCGCTGGTTTCGGTTTTGTTTCCGGTGAACGTACAGAACTTGTTTGTGAGCACGTCGACGCCTTCGTGGTCATCGATCTGGCAGTCACGCCACCACTCGGGAACTTCCCCGATAAACGGGATGTGGAGGCCGGTGCCGGATGGTGAATACTCTATGTAGGCGCCGTCATCGACGAACTTCTGTAGAGAAGGCACCCATTTCTTGGGTTTCTCCTCGAATTTCTCCCGAAGGCCACGGTCAATATCGATTACGCCGATAAGCCCGCGTGGATAGTCGTCGTTGTCTCGTGCCGTAACGTAGCCGATTCCCCAGGAATCACGTTCCTGGCTTGCCGAATAGGCGTCCTCGAAGGTATGCCAGTCGTCTGGGTTCGACCAATTAACGCCAAAGTTCCCGCGCCAATGCGGGCGCCGTGGCGTCTCGTTATCCGCATCCCAGAGAAGCCATTGGTCCCGGTCCTTCAGCTCGTCGGGAATAGTATCGGCATTCACGACCGGCATAGAAACACCTCCGACTGTAGCGCCATCCTGGCATTCGTCGCCCCGTGTGATTGGAATGCTTCAATCGAATGGCAATATCGGCACTTAAGTTGCATCTGTCCGCTCGCGAGCAGTACTGCCTGGCTGGTGCCGTGGTAGGCCCCACATTCGGGGCATTCGTAGCCATGCACCCTCATTCGGCATCGGCCTCCTCGAGGACGCGCTTGAGCCACTTCTCGAGATCCCCACCAGCTCGTTCCGCTATGCGGCGGACGGCATCAGGGTCTTCCTCCGCAACCTCGCGGAGATCTGGTGCGCTCACTATTGCTCACCCCGGGTTTGGATGGCGGTTTTGTCGACGGGATCGGCGCCGCGGAGCGAGCTACCGGGACACCCGTATGCGTTGAAACTGGCTGCGGAGAACTCGGTCCCGCCGCAGTCCTGACAAGCCCAGTACGATTTACCGCCCGTGTCATGGTGCTGGGAGACCCGATGACCGTTTACGGTAACTGGTGCGCACGAACTCATTGGAACCCCCGGCCTTCGAATTCGCTTGTGGTGTGCGACTTGAGCCGCCGGACGAGCTCGGTGGCGGTTCCGATTCCGTTGGGGGTGATGTAGTCGACCGGCTGCTCGTCCAACCAGACTGTCCAACTGTCTGGGTTCTCGTCGTCGACGACCGCGATCAAACGTCCGTCGTCGAAGGTGACGTAGGTCCCAGGCTGTGAATCGTTCCGGAGGATAGTCTTGGCCTTCGCGAGCTCCGGGGCGAGATTCCCCTTGAGCGTCATTCGCCGTCACCCCCGCAGTCGGTTTGGGTGAAGGACCGCCAGTTCACGTCGCGTTTACCACAGTCTACACACCTGAAAATCGGGAGTTTCGTAGATGCCGCGGTCGGTGTCTGTCGCTTAAGCGCGTGCCCGTTCACCTCCTCGGGGTAGTCCGTTGCTTTGATCTGGCCGCCGTCTGGTTTCGTGCGGGCGAGCCGGGTTGGGGGTTGGCTTCCGCGGGTCTGTCCGCGGCAGGCCCGAATCTTGTCGGCACAGTCCGTGCACAGCTCCCGAATACCGGAGTTGGTGTGCCGGTTGATGACGTCGTTGGATTCGGAGCCGCATTCCTCGCATTCGGTAGTTTGACGGTTCGTCTTGGCGTGTGCCTGTGTAGGGCGGTCGGGTGCGGTTTCGTCCATGGTTGGAGCCAGGGTGAACGCGCCGGGCCGCCCAACTATGCGTGAGAGTTAATGCGGAGGACTACGAAGGAACAAGTGGAGCTCGTTCCTTTGTAGCCTGCCGCGTCTCCCGCGCGGTAGGCGGCTTCTTTCACCTGATTAGCTCAGGTCGTAGCGTTCGTATTGGTGTTCTGCGGCCAGCATAATATAAAGGCGAGTTACTCCAAGGCATATGTTACCATACCACTTACCAGCATGTGGTTACCCGAAATCTTTACCATATAGGGACTCGAATGGTATATTATGGGCGCGTCACATAACCCGAGCGGGAAAGCACAAGCGACCGACGACGAGGTCAAAGACGCGCTACGCAAAGCTCTCGAAGATTCCGACGACGATAGACTAGCTGTTGGTGCCAGTGCAGTAGCCGACCTTCTCCCAATAGGTCAACCGGCAACGAAAAAGCGTCTCGACAAACTGATGCAAGAAGATCACGGCGTCAAACGCTTTCGTGGCCCACACTCCTACCTATACTACCCCGCGGAAGTTGCGGATTCTTCCCCAGTTTTGCAAACCGCCACTCCCCCCACAGCTGCGGCCGGTGCAGCTGATGAAACATCCAGATCGTATCTTTCCTGGGCGCTTAGTAAAGTCCTGAATGAACCAGTCGCCGAGTCGCGTGCGTGGCTTGATCATCCCAGAAGCCGCCTCGAGACCTCCCCTCTCTTTTACTTGGCAATCCCCTTCATTGTCGAGCTACTGATTGCTGGCGGGATAACGTATGCGTTTACGGGGGATTCAGTTCTTTCCGTCACTGTCGGCGTCCTTGCAGGTCTTACTGCAACCGTTCTATTCGGGGCATACGTTCTGTACAATATCTACACACGAACTCACCCAGAGACATGATTGCGAATATGGCGATGGCCGGCGCGTTACTGTTCGTCGCCGCGATCGCGATTGCGCACGGTGGCATCTGGGGGCTGGCGTTCATGTTCCTCGCCATGGCGTCGATGGCTGGCGGTGTGGCGGACGCTGCCTGACCACAGGTCTGTACTATATAAAGAACCGCCTGATAGTCACCTGTATGTATATAAACGAAGGCGGATAACCGCATGCAGGCAGTACAATGTCGGGTGAAGACACGTACATACACCCACCATACTATAGCTATGTCTAGTCTAAACGCGTGACCCACGCACGGCGCGAACAACGGTCTCCGGTTTGCTGGCCACCTGCTACGGCAATACTGTGTGTGGCTGCTGGGTCTCTACTCGGTGATTAATAATCCTGAGGCTGTAATCGTGGGCAGGCGTAGGGGTGAAGTAGTATTAATCGATAGTATCCCGTCTATACTATACGCGTATACCGCCGGCAACCCGCCGGATTCATACGACACACCCGCCGCCAGGGAGCTGCGTCGAACAGGGGCGGGCCGACATACTCGAGCGCGTAGACAGAGAGAACAACAACCCTCACCGATTCAACTAGCTCACTAACGGACGCGGCCACCTCGATCAGCTCGAGTCAGCATGGGAGTCTCGACGGTCTGTCTGGGGCTCCGCAAGAGGGGGTATCCCCCTCCCCCATACTATAGCTAAGTCCTGGATAACCGCGCGAACCGCGGGTGGCGCGAACAGAACTGCCGGGGAGGAACCTGCCTTACGCTGCCGATCGATGAATAAAGAAAACGGGTTCGGTTGGTGGTCTGCCTTCGTCGCGACTCCACCCAGGTAGCGGTGGTGTGCTCGCTTGGCGCCCCAGTATTGTCTTGGCGAAATTGTGTCTGGGGCGGTCGGTGCGGCCCGGCAGGGTTTGTTCCAGACCCGTGGGCCTGGTGCTGTGAGGTCCCGCCGGGGTTGGTTCTCTATCGGTCCTCGATCTGTGGGCTACACCACGCGGGCGTCTCCCACAGCTCGCACTCGATACCTTCACGACGAACCTGCTTGAGCATTCGCCCCGTCACCGTCACCTGCTCGACGGCAAAGGTCTGTGGGTCCTGCTGGTAGCCGGGGGCGCTCTGTGAGTCCGTCGCGCCGTATCGCGTGTTCGTGAGTGCGTAGATGACCTTACCGTCGATGAACGCGCGGAGCGCATCGGTCATCGGCCATCGCCCCGAATCACGTCGATGGTAATGCGGATCGTCGCGTCGGCCGGTGCCTCGATGGCTGTCGCCGTGGATTCGGAAGTGGCTGGTTCGTTCCAGGGTGGCGTGTGCTTGGTGCCGCAGCTCGGGCAGCGGGCGCTGTCCTGGCCGTCGTCGACCGTGAATGTCTGCGGGCAGTCGTCCCGCTCACACTCGACTGTGACGCTGGTCATGGTCGGTTCTCTTGGTGGTCCTTGAGTTGTGCGTGTGTCATGACCTCCGCGTCTTGGGCGGCGTCCCGGAGGGTTTGGGCCATGTCCCGGGCTTCCTCGGTGCTGAAGCTCAGTTGGGCGGTCAGGGGGCCGAGTGGGATCTTCATCTCGACGAGTCCGGGGCCGAGGTCTTCGTCGCCGGTGTAGGCCTGGATGTCGACGTCGATGTTCTCCCACCAGTCTTCGCGCATGTGGACACCGCCGAATGTGAGGCTCTGCTGGTAGCCGCCGCGTTCGCCGTTGAAGTTCCGGTCGTAGGCGACTGCTGCGGCTTCGCTGCGGCTGGCCCATGCGGGCACGGTGACGGCGCCGGCGGCGCCGGCGAGGACTTGTCTGCGGGTGGTGCTTCCATCGTCTGTGGCAGAATCGTTATCTGCCGGGGAGTCGAAGTCTGTCATGCTGTCTTTGAGGGCAGCGCCCGGCCGTGTCTTCAGCACGGTCGGTTTCTCCGACGATACCGGGCGCCGCGTAGTGGGTAGTGTAGCCGCCAGTACCTTAGTTCTTACTCCGTAAGTTTGGAGTAGTTACTAAGTAGCTACGGTGAGTAGTAAGAATTAGAAGGCCAGCAATGGATGCATCCCCAAGACATGCCCGACCTTACGCCGGAAGACAAGCAGGTCCTCGACGTCATGGAAACGGAAGGCCGGGCGAACCCCTACCTGATTCGCGAACAGACCGATCTCGACAAAGGCACAGTGAACACCGTCCTGAATCGGCTCGGGCGCCGTGGCTACATCCGACAGGTCACGCGCGGGCTCTACGAGTACCAGGGGGACCCAAACCATGACCGGGGAGACGGCGGACCTGGCCCCGACGAGTGAGATGCAGGACCGCCGACGACTCGCGCAGCTCGTCGACGGTGAACTCACCTCGTCCGAACAGGAAACGGGTATCAGCTTCTTCTCGAGTGATGCCCGGTTCGAGATCGTGACTTACAACCCGTCGATGGTGCGCTCACTCCTCCGCCATGATTACGCGAAAATTGAGTGGGTGTACGTCCGGCGCCCCGACAAACGCAACAAGCGGGTGCGAGACATTCAGGGATACGCGGACCGGCAGGCCCCGGACGCTATCGAAGGGATTGCGGCCACACTCCCCCTCGGCGCCCTCACCATCAAAGGCGCACCCCGAAACAACAACCGCCCAAGCAAAATCATCACCACCCCCGAAGACATCGAGAACCTCGGCGACGTCTTCGACGAGTCAACCAACGACGAATAACACTAAGCCACTACCTGACAATCTATAACCATGCCAAGCAAAACTCAATGGGGTATTATCGCGCTGGCAGCCCTATACGGGGCGTCCCAATCGACCGGCCCCTACGTAATGCTGGGGTCGGCAACCGGGTTCGCGCTCCTCTTTCTGTTCGTCGCCGCCGTATACAACGGAACCGTTACCGGGAAACTGAAACAGTGGCGCGCTCGCTTCAGCAGTTAGAAATCGAGACTTCCCAGGTCATCAAGATCCTTCTCAACGTCGCCAAGCGCCTCGTTACGTCCGGCCATCGCGTCATCCAACTCTGCAAACGCATCCCGGCTACCCGTCTCTGCGCCACTCGTTTTGGGGAGTGAGTCTGCCGGTTCGCTGTCGAACCCTGTCCCGATGCCCGAACTGGTAGGGGATGGGCCGCCAGAACCGGCATCCTTTGGTGCGTCAACGCCTGGGAGGTCTAAGCTATCCATGTCGTTCGCCCATTCCGTGGGCGAGCTGGCAAGCGGCGCCGACCGCGACTCATCCACCTGCTTCGCCTTCTTACTCCGGGCGTTGTGTTTCTGTTCCGGGTCGAGTGTGTCGATGCCGGGGAAATCGAACTCATCGACGTTTGCCGACCACTCCAACGGGTCCCGGGTCACGGGCGCCTGTTTCTGTTCGTCGAGCGTCTGCGCGCGGTCACTCCGCTGTTCGTGGCGATCACGGAGCAGGTCGGCATCCCGGCCCGTGGCTTCCGGCCGCCCGAATGGATCGGTCTCAGTGAATGATATATCAAAGAGGTCGTCGGTGAATCGCTGTTCCTCTTGCAGGAACCCACGCGCCCCCGTATCGAGGTCGACGAGTGCGGGCCGTTTTGCCGACCGTACGCGGCCCGCTTGTGCCTGCTCGCTCTGCTTGGCGCGGCGCCCGGCGTTCCCGATGTCTTCTTCGTCTGTGTAGTCGCCACCGATCGCGGCGGGGGCGCCGGTCTGTGCGGCCATCTGTTTGCCCTGTCGAAGCTTGCCAAGACTGCTTTCAACGCCTTCGCCAGGCTCGTAGTAGTTCGTCCAATCCGTCACACCCTTCGCTTGCAGGGCGGCTTTGGCGGCCATCGCCTCAAAGCCATGCTGTTGCCACTCGAACCCCGTTGTCCGCTTGAGCGTCTTGCGTTCCGTCTCGGTTAGCTTCTCGCGGCCAAACCCGTCCCGGTCCGACGACTGTGTGGCCACCGTTTCACCGCCTAATCGCTCACGAATTGAGGTCGGTGCCGCTGAATCGAGACTGATTGTGGCGCTTCGGCGGTCATCGTCGTCTGCAAGGAACTCCGAAATTCGGTCCCGGAGATCGTTCGCGGTCCCACGGCTCCCTAACTGGAACTCGTCCGGCATGATTACACGCCCATGTCGTCGAGTGCAGCGAGATCGTCACCCAGTGAATCCAGGACGTCGACGTCACCGCCCCCGATCTCCTCGGGCGTGATAACGGGGTTCGAGAACACTTCCGTGAATCCTGGCCCGCGCTTTTTCTTTCGTTCATCCTTCTTCTTGGGGTCCAGATCGGGCTCTGGGAAATCCTGGGGCGTGAGCGGGTCGGGACTGTCGCCCGGTCCGCCAGTCGGGTACGTCGGGAACGTGCCCGACGGTGGGCCACTTGTCGGTGGCCGACCATCGGAACTCGGCGGGCCGTCACTGCCCGGCGGCGTGGGAACCGGATCGCCGCCTGTTGGGGCGACGCTGTCCGTCGGCGGTCCCGTCGGTGACACACCACTCGGCGCCCCGCCCGATGGTCCTGGCGATGGTCCGCTGGTTGACGGTGGGGACCCAGGCGTTGGCCCGCCACTCATTTGGCTATCGGAATCTGGCATGGGCGACGTCGGGCCGATGTCGGGGTCATCGAACATGGACGTGTCATCGAAGAGGTCGGTGCTGTCCCCGGGTAGCGGCTCGTCGAGGTCGGTGCCGGAACTGAACTCGCCAAAGTCTTCGTCGGCGAGCTGGGAGTCTTCCAGTCCGCCAGAACTGGGTCCCGTCGCAGTGGCACCACCAATACTGCCGCCGGTTAGGCCACCGCCGACGCCGACCGACCCCTCCGGCGTGGTCAAGCGGTCGACATCGTTCGCGATTGACTCGAAGGTTGCTGCATCGCCGGGCGTCATCGTCTCGAGACCACCATCGTCGGCGTCGACGTCGATGTTTGGTCCATCTCCGCGTTCGAAGAGATCGAGGGGGACGGTGCGGCCGGTGAGTGGGATGTCGACATCGGTGCCGGGAACCTGGCGTCTTCCGACCCTGACCCCCAGGGTTCCTGTCTTCGTGAAGCCACTCTCCGGTGGGAAAATCGCCTCAAGCTCCGACGTGCGGCCACCGGCCGGTCGAACGTATGCCGCGCCGGGTTCCGCGCGTTCGGTTAGGAACTCGTAGCCGCTGGTCGTCGGGTCGGACACGACGTCCAGGGCGTCGGCATCGGCCGCCTTCGACTTCGCTTCACCCCGCCCAAGCCCCGTCTCGATCACGTCGTCGCCTTCTTTGAGTGCGTATCCAGCCCCGGTCGCGTCCGGGTCCATTGGCCGGACGTCATCGCCGGGCAGTCCAAGGAACCGGTCGGACTTCCCGGTAGGGTCGGGAAGCCGTGGTTTCAGACTCGGCAGATCCACGCCGCCACTCCGGAGCCCTTGCAGGGAGATTGGGCTTGCCTCTGGCGACGTGAAGAGCCCGGGGAGTTCGCTGGCGCCTTCCCCGACGTCGAACTCGGCATCAAACTTGGACTGGGTGCCGTGGTAGAGGGTACTGCCGCCCGTGCCTTCGGTAACGACATCCGGATTGTCGCTGGCACGGTCACTGATCTCCCGGACGGCATCCTCCGCGGGTGCGTTGGGGTCGGTGTCGAACTTCGGCAGCTCGCCACGCGCACCGGCATCCGTGGTAACATCCTCGAGGTTAACATCGGGTTTCGTCGACAGCCGTGATGCGCGTGCCGCGTCGCCAGCCTTCTCGATACCCTTGAACGCTGCAGAGCCCGCCAAGACACCACCGACAACGCCGCCGGTGAACTCATAGGGTTTGTCTAGTGCTGCTTGCCCGATGCCCTTGCCCGCCGCGCCGAAGCTCTCCCCGATCGCGTCGACCGTTGCCTCGATCCCTTCCTCGCGAGCTACGTCGCCGAAGTTTTGCGCAGTTTCGGCACCATATTCCGCCGCGAGCACCGTTTGGTCAACGGCCGCGATTGTCTCCCCTGGGAGCTTTCCGATACCACTGGCAAACGCGCCGGCCTTCTCGGACCCCGTGACGTCGGTCACGAATTGGTCGGCTTCTTCACCGATGCCGTAGAAGTCCTGGATTTCGCTGGCACGGCTCTTAAGGTCGGCTTCGCCTTGTTCGCTGAAAAATCCGCCTTCGTCGACGAGTTGCGTGGTGATGTCGGTGTCTGGCGTCGCGAAGGTCTCATCGAGCGCGTCCCCGGCACTAATTTCGGTGAAGTCATCGGGTTTGTCGCCGCGCCTGGTGAACAGCCCGATCGCGGTGCTACCATCCGGACGCTCGAAGAACTCGATCGGTGCGGGCGCATCGTCGGGAACGTCTGCCCGCATCGCTGCATATGGGTCTTGCACGCGGCGCGACACGAACGACGGTCGGTTGTCCTCGAGGGATGGGACCGGCGCTTCCAGGGATTCGCTCTCACGTTGTCGGAACTCTGCGATTCCGGTCGCGCCCCCACCGTCGGATTGATTACCGGATTCGGGGACTCTCGGGGTTCCGCTTCGCCGGGTATTTTCTGTGTCGTCGTAGAACTGGCTGGTATCTCCCTCACGCCCTGAGCTCCCGCCTGCCGGCGGGCGGGATGTGGATTGGGTTTCGTCTGTGTTAGTTCCGCCACTGCCGCCATCGTTATCGTCGTAGAACTGGCTGGTATCTCCCTCACGACTGGCCGTGTCTGCTGGGTCGCGCTGGCCGGGCTGTTGGCTCGGTGGTGTGCCACCGCCCGGGAGGAAGTCACGAACCCGCCGTCTAAGTCGACCAAAACCGCTATCTTGTGGCGAGGCTGGGTCGGTTGCTTGATCGGCGTCACTTGCGGGTTCCTCGCCGTTACCGTCGTCTGGGGGCGTTTCAGAGCCGCCACCGGTTCGGCTTGGGAGTCGAGCCATCGGTTATGTGTAGCTTAGAGCTACAGCATCAAAAACCTACCACCAAGTAATACCAACGAGTGGTAAAACCTATTCCGTCCTTATACCAATTAGCTTCGTAAGTTACTCGTCACTGACAGCGTCCGACGGATTCTCCCGTAGTTCCTTTAGCACGGCCGCCACGGCACGGGCTTCCGATTCGCTCTCTACCTGCGGGATCTGCTCTTCGGCCTGTTGCTGCATGGATTCCTGTTCGAAAACGGCCGGCGAATCCAGGGGCGCCCCACACGACCCACAGAACTTGTCCCCGGGACTGTTCAACTCCTCACACCGCCAGCATTCACGCACACTGGGCTCCTCTTCGTCCTCGTCGGGCTCACGAAGGCCATGCATCTCATCATACGCATTATCGATGTCACGGCCCGACAGATGGACGTACCGGGCAGGCACGTCCGACCCCTGCACCCAACCGAACCACTTGCAGAGTTGGGCTTCCGTCAACTTGTTCGCAAGATCCGACGCCCGCGAATGTCGGTAATGGTGTGGATTCGACGGCTTATCGATGCCAGCGGCCTTCATCGTCTTACTCAAAATCTTATCCCGAATGTACCGATACCCCAACTGCTCACCAGCCTGCCCCGACCCCTTCAAATCGCCGTCCCCTGGGTCCTGCGGCGTGTAGGATTGTAGTTTACACCATAAGGGTGCGTCCTTCTCTGGGTTCGGGTGGCTATTCAGCCACTTGTTCACGGCAGGCACCGATTCCACCAATGGAAGCCGGCGCTGCCCCGTCTTACCGTCGATAACGACCTTCTTCCCGTGCTGCCGGTCCTCGATATCGCCGACCTGTAGGTCGATGAGTTCGCCAATCCGGGCACCGGTCTCATACAGCAACCAAATGAACGCTTTGTCCCGTTCGTTCTTCGCGGCCCCGACCTGGCGCTCAATCTCGTCTTTGGTGAGAAGATCCTTCGGAAGTGTCCCGTTCCCCTTCGAATTGCTCAATGTGATCCACGCAATCGGTTCGGGATGGTCATCCTGGTCCTCTGTCTCGAAAAGCCAGTTCCAAAAGCTACGAATCGCTTTCTTGTACGTGTCGATGGTCTCGTCGGCCAGCTCCCGGTCCTGCAAGGACTCAACGAAAGTTTTCATGTCCTCCACCTCAAGATCCTCAAAGTCGGTGTCCCCGACGTGCTCGGCGAGAATCTTGATGTAGGAGAGGTTACGCTGTTGGGTGGCCGCGCTCATTCCGGCAAGTTCCTTGTCTCGCCGGTAGTCCCGGATGTGGCGCTTGTTTGCATCACCGATCTCGTCTGATTCGGCGACGACGTCGAGAATGTCCTTCACGCGCTGCTCGTAGTCGGCCGTTGGCATACTGAAAGATTACCGCTACAGCAGCATAAAATGAGGGTGTTGAACCCTTCTTCTCGGGTGCCCTCCCCGGGCATTTTCTGGCGAACCCCGAACGGAGTGAGCGGTGAGTCCGAAATTCCCGGAGGGGTTCGAACGTTCGAGCAGCTTGCTGCGAGAGAAGTTCGACACTCCTCCCCGGGCATTTTCACACCGCCGCTCACGATTGGTGAGCGGCCGCGCCGGGAAAATGGCCGGGCGATGGTGAGAACCCGTAGTTCGACGTTTGATTGCGACCGTCGGAGAGAGAGAGAGAGCAACTCGCCGATTTTCGGTCGTCGTTCGAACCTCGGTCTAAACGGTGGGTGGACTGCCTCCCTCTTGCCCGACACGCTTCGAGATCATCGACAAACCAGCGGCTTCCCGTTGCCCAACAGGCCGCGAGAAGTCGTCCGTTGAACGAGTTCCGCGATTCCGGTTCTATCCGAGGAGGTACTTCATCCAGGGGTTCTGTTGGACGAAGTCCATCTGCTCGATGCGGTCGTCGAGGCCGAGGATGCGGCCGGCGCCGAAGGCGGCGACGGAGAGGAAGACTAGCATGTACGCGAAATCGCCGTTGATGTAGCCGTGCGCGATGTCCCAGTTCCCGAAGTAGAACAGAAGCATCAGGAACGCGCCGAAGAAGGCGGCAAGTCGGGTGAGGCAGCCGACGAGGAGGCCGAGGCCGATGAGGACCTCGCCCCAGGGGACGGCGATGTTGATGATGTCGACGAGCCACGGGGTGCTACCGATAGAGACGAAGAGGTCGGCGAGTGGGCTGCCGTTCGCTGGCGGTGCGTTCTGCAGGTAGCCGGCGGCGTTGAAACTGCCAGAGAGGACCTTGTCGATCCCGCTCTGGAAGAACGCGATCCCCATCATGAGACGGAGTGCGAGGATGAACCACACGCTGAGGGTGTGGAGGCGGCCGTCGGCCGTGAAGCCGGCGAGCGTGCTCTGGAGTCGAACTTCCTGTGATGGCATGCCCCGGTCTACTCGGAGTCGGTTGTTAAAGGTACTGCCCCGAACCCGTTCGTGGGAAGGAGCGAAAGGAGTATCCGGCAGTGTCGCGGGTGGTGGCGGACGAGCACGCTGCAGAAAGCGGCGTGCCCGCCGGCTATGCTGATGCTAAACTGCCTTCGGGCGTGGAACGTCGACGGAGTTTTCGAGGGAGTCACCGTCCGGAACAGGGAGTGTCTGTGCAAATGGCCACGACAGGGCGCTCCCGGGCAGTCGTGAGAGGGCCTGTCGTGATTCTCTGAGACGCCCCGAGCGCGGCCGATAAAACGTCTCCGGAGTTCCTGAAACGTCTGACGGTGAGCCGACGTGCGCGTGAAACGTGGTGAAACCACCCCAACGGTCTGCCGATTATATGCTCCCCCCGAGCATAGACTGGAGTGTACGAGGTGACCCCCAATGTCAAGCCCCTCCACCACCGTGACTGACGTCCTCCCCAGGGACGCCTCCAGCGTCGCCGTCCTGACGAAGCCCATCGAGGCGATCGGCTTCTGGGCCGCGGTCGCGCTGCCGTTCCTGTACGTCCCCCTCCTCGCGACGGGAATCGAACAGCAATCCAGCCAGCTGGCCGCGCTCCTGCTGATCGGGCTGCACGTGGCAGCCCTCGTCGTGGGCCGCCACCACAAGGCCGACGAGTAACGACCCCCTTTTCACGACGCCGGTCGACGCCCACGTATGGGACTCGACGCGGTACCCCTCGGACGCACCGGCACGAAGGTGAGCGAGATCGCGTTCGGGACGTGGCGCTTCGGCCGCGAGGACGACACCGGCGACATCGAGATCGGTCGCGACCGTGCGCACGCCCTCCTCGATGCATACGCGGACGCTGGCGGCCGCTTCATCGACACCGCCGACATGTACGGCGAGGGCCGGGCCGAGCGCTACATCGGCGACTGGCTGCAGGACCGCGACGAGGACCGCGAGGATTTCGTCATCGCGTCCAAGATCTACTGGCCGACGCGGAAGCAGGGGCCGAACGACCGAGGGCTCGGCCGGAAGCACCTGCGGTACAGCATCGACGCGATCCTCGACCGTCTCCAGACGGAGTACGTCGATCTGCTCTACATCCACCGGTGGGACGACGAGACGCCTGTCGAGGAGTTCATGGCCACGCTGAACGGATTCGTGGAGGACGGGAAAGTCCACTACCTCGGGACGTCGACGTTCGAGCCGAACGCGTGGAAGGTCGCGAAGGCCAACGAGATTGCGGAACGCGAGGGGTTCGAGCCGTTCACCGTCGCCCAGCCCCGGTACAACGCGGTGAACCGCGAGATCGAAGGGAACTACCTCGAGATGGCCGCGGGCTACGACCTCGGCATCGTGCCCTGGAGCCCGCTCGCGGGCGGGTTCCTCACGGGGAAGTACAGCCGTGGTGAGGAGCCCCCCGAGGGCTCCCGGGGCGCGACGGACGAGATGTTCCGTGACTCCTATCTTACGGACGCGAACTTCGACGCGCTCGAGGCGATCGAATCAGTCGCGGCCGAGACCGAGGCCACGACCACCCAGGTCAGTCTCGCGTGGCTCGTCGAACACGACCAGGTCACCGCACCCATCGTCGGGGCGCGGACGCCCGAACAGCTCCGCGAGAATCTCGCCGCGGCCGAAGTCGACCTCACCCAGGAGCAGTTCGACGCCATCGCACAGGCAAAATAGGAATCAGCTAGGTGTCGAGTGCCGGGTGCCGATTGCTACAGCGGGGTGCCGCTTCGTTCGCCGTCCTGGCCCGTCGCGTTCTGCGCCGCCTGTTCCCGCATCGCCTGCACTGCCTCGACGTACTCGTAGCCGGGGATGACGCCCTCGAACCACGTGCCCTCGACGTAGTTCACGATCGCGAGGGCGTCCTCGGCGGTCTTCCCCGGACGGGGTTCGAGGGTCGCCTCGACGGTGACCTGCCGGCCGCCTCGCTCGATGTCGAGGTCGGTGACGTCGGCGTACGTCACCCCGTCGACGTCCTCGAGGCGACGCTCGAGCGTCTCGAACCAGCCATCCTCCACGACGGGTGCAACGGTCTCCGTCTCGACGACTTCGTCGAGCATCGGTACCTCGACGTGGAGTTCGACAACGTCGTCACGTACGGTGATCGTCGCGTCCCAGTCGTTCGTCGTCGGGGCCCACACGTCCGCAGACCCGTCGGCCACCGGTTCGAATCGCGGGTGTCGCTCGAAGGATTGCTGGCTATCGGTCATTACCTGTTCGGAGGCGCCCGGCCCGAAAAGGGGTTACGCCACACACCGCCCGCATCCGAGCCAGCGATTCCGCCAGGTCACGCGACCCTGATCTCGTAGGGATACGCCTGGCACTCGTGCCCAGCGTCCACGTCCGCGGTCACCGTCGTCGGGAAGACGCCAGGATCGTCGCCGGACACGAACCACGGCCGGTCCCGGTCCACCACGATGAACGCCCCATGGTCGTCACCCAGCATTCGGAAGTCGTCGCCACCTCCGAGGTCCGGCTCCCCGGTCACCGCCGTTAGCGTCTCCGCCACCGACGGCACGTCGTCCACCACAAGCCCGATCTCGCTCACCCCGAGCAGGTGCTGTGGACAGAACTGCTCGCCGTCCGGAAGCCCGTTGTCGAGCGAGTGTCGCGCGATGAGCTCCCCGATGTTCCCCGCCGGGTCCCGGAAATAGCACGCCGTCGCATCCAGCAACGCCTCGAACTCGAACCGCGTCGCACCGGATTCGACGTCCGCGAGTACCCCCACCCGGTCGTCCAGCCACTCGTACGCCGCCTCGAACCGGTTCTCGGGAATCGTCACCGCGAAATGATAGAACGGCTCGACCCCCGGTTCAGCCTCGGTGAACGCCACGTCCGTCCGCCCGAACGACACGACGACACCAGACTTCGATGGCACCACCGGGAGTCCGAGCCCCTCGTAGAACGCCCCGAGCGCACGGGGGTCGGCCACCGCGAGTTGGAGGGCGTGAATCCGCATACCACGAACTTGTACGCGATACGAGAAAAACCTACGCCGAACACCGTCCCGGCTGGCCCGGCCGCTCGCCCGACCGATCGACCGACCCATCCCCGAAAACTAAGGCCCGATCCAATGAAACCACTGACACGAAATGGTTCACGACGCACTCCCGAACGCACCCCGCGCCCCCCAACTCGGCAAGTTCACCGCCGCCATCGTGTTCGGGCTCGGCATCGGCACCCTCGCCAGTCCCAGCCCCGTCCCGCTCCCCCGCCTCGGCTCGGTGCCCGGCCTCGTCGCTGGCACAACCGGCATCCTCGCCGGCGCCAGCCTCTACCTCGCCATCGACCGCACCAGCAGTGGCTGTGACTGCACCGGAAACTGTTCGTGTTGAGAACCGTCGGATACGGTGAGAAGGAACACTGCGACGCGTCTACGGCATCCCGCAACTCACGGCTCGCACCGCTCACCATTCGTATAATCGAGGCGCTAACGCGCCTCGCTGCTCACGCATACCGGCGTTCGCGTAACCGAGACGCCTGCCGGCGTCTCGCTATGCGAGGAATGGGATTCGAACCCATGAACCCCTACGGGAGCGGGTCTTAAGCCCGCCGCCTTTGGCCGCTCAGCCACCCTCGCACCCCATCCTACTCGGTCCCGTGGCAAGTCGTTTTCGCGTCGGCATCGTGAAGGACCGTTATCGTTATACCGGGAGGGGTGAAACCAGGGGGTAGCCCGTACACGCGGGTCGACAGCGGAACCCGTCGACGCAGTGTCGACGTGGTGCGCCTATCTCTCGTTTGCTGCCTACCAGTCGACCGAGAGCGTGCCGTCTCCGTGGGGGTCCGGCGCGACCTCCTTCCCGGTTCGGCGGTCGACGACGTGGATGCAGCCATCGTCCTTCTTCGCCGGACACGCCTCCGCCGCGTCGACGTTGTGGTCGAGATCGTCTTCGCCGAAGAAGTACGTCTCCGGTTTCGCGATGCCGGTGGTGATGTCCATCGTCCAGTTCCCGGACACCTCGGCGCACTTGCCGGCGCCGAAGCACTTGTTCGCCTCGAAGATGATCTTGTAGGGCGCCTCCTCGACGGCGGGTGCGTTCGCCTCCCCGATCTCGGTGGGGTCCACTGGTTCGTCCGCGTCGCTCATTGGCGGAGTGTCGGTCGGCCGGATGCTTGAGGGGTTCGATTCCAGCGGTCGACGGCACGCCCGGCGCGGCTCAGTCGACCTCGACCGGGATGTTCGCGCCCGCGAGCACGTACTCGGGTGGCTCGAACGCAACCGACATCGCGTGGATTCCGACGCCCGCCGCCCTGGCAGAGGCGAGCAGGTCCGCGAACTCGGGGTCCACGTCGCGGTAGGGGCGTAGCACGGCGACGTCCGGACGCTGGACGACGAACACGAGGCGCGCATCGACGCCCGCTTCGACGAGGTCGTGGAGGCTGCGGAGGTGACGGCGGCCGCGCTCGGTCTGTCGGTCCGGGAACAGCGCGACGCCGTCCTCGACGTGCGTGCAGGACTTCACCTCGACGTAGACCGGACCGTCGGCGGTCTCGAGTTTCACGTCTGCGCGACCGTGGTCGGGGAGAGACGGTTCGCGCTCGAAGTCCTCGAATGGCGGGAATCCGGTGAGGTAGCCGCCGTCGAGTGCGGCGACGAAAAGGTCGTTCGCGAGCGCGGCACGGAGGCTCACCCAGCAGTCCGAGTCCTCGTCGCGGACCGCGATGGCGTCCCAGTCCGTCTTCCGGGACACGTCATCGACGGGGCTGCAGAGCACGGGGCTGCCCGGCTGGAGGACGCGCAGGGCGCCCGGGTCGGAGAGATGGACGCGCTCCGGTTCGGCAGTTGCGTCGGTCGCCTCGCCGTCGACCGCCTCGCTAGCAGCGTCGAATCGGACACGGAGGACGAATCTGTTCGGGCGCTCCACGACGGTCCCCTGGACGAGGTCGCCGTCGTGTGCGAGGAGTCTGGTCGGCATCGTTGTGCTAACTATCGGGTGTCGTGTGTTCGTGTTTCGATGTATCACAGTGCTCACGGCGCTTTCGCGCCGTTCGCATTTTCGTGGCGCCTGACGGCGCCACGCAACTCACAGCGCTTTCGCGCCGTTCGCATATTCGTGGCGCCTGACGGCGCCACGCAACTCACAGCGCTTTCGCGCCGTTCGCATATTCGTGGCGCCTGACGGCACTACGCTCTAAAAGTCGAAGTCGAGGTCGCTGTAGTCGCCCTCGATGTCGACGGATTCGAGTTCGAGGTCCTGCATGGGGGCGTCGTTGCGGTCGGTCGGGACCGAGCCGATCTCCTTCACGACGTCCATCCCGTCGACGACCTCCCCGAAGACCGCGTGACGGCCGTCGAGGTGCGGGGTGGCGTCGAGCGTGATGAAGAACTGGCTGCCGTTCGTGTTGGGGCCGGAGTTCGCCATGGAGACGATGCCCTCGTCGTCGTGGTTGAGGTCCGAGTGGAACTCGTCGTCGAACGTGTAGCCAGGACCGCCGCGGCCGGTGCCGGTGCGGTCACCGGTCTGGATCATGAAGCCGTCGATGATGCGGTGGATGGGGACGTTCTCGTAGTAGGGTTCGCCCTCGACGCGCTCCTCGGTCTCGGGGTCGGTCCAGGCGCGCTCGCCGGTCGCGAGACCGACGAAGTTCGCGACGGTCGTCGGGACCTTGTCGGGGTAGAGTTCGATCTCGATGTCGCCCTTCGTCGTGTGCAGCGTGGCAGTCAGGTCGCTCATATCCACGAGAAGACGGGCCGAATGTAAACCCCTACTGATTGTACTCGGCCGACCGGCGGTCGCGCTGCAACGCCCGGCCGAGTCCGTGGTCTACCAGTTCCGGAGGTCGTCGAGCACGGCCGCTGCACTGCCGTCGTCGATGGCGGCACGCGCCTCGTCGACGCCTTCCTGGATGTCCTCGACGTCGTGACGGGCGTACATCCGGAGGGCGGCGTTGAGGGCGACGGCGTCGGCGAACGGGTCGTCCCGGTCGCCCGAGACGACGGCCTCCGTGATGGCGGCAGAGTCCGCGTCGACGTCCTCGACTTCGAGGTCCTCGCTGGCGAAGTCCATCCCGTACTCGGCGGTCTCGATGGTGAAGTCGTCGAGTTCGTCGCTGCCGGCGTCCCACTCGCCGACCGTGGTCGAGCCGGGGCGGACGTCGTCGTAGCCCTCCATCCCCTGGAACATGAGGACGCGGTCGACGGTCGCGGTCTCGCTCGCACGGAACGTGTCCGTGATCTTCTTCGCGAACGCGAGATGGTAGAACGAGCCGAGGTGGACGCGGGCGTTCGCGGGGTTCGCCAGCGTCTCGATGGTGTTGACGAACGTCCTGACGCCCTGCTGGTCGCGACGCGCCCAGAGCGCGTGGACGCCGGGGTTGAAGTTCGGCTGATAGTAGAACCCGAAGCCAACGTCGTCCACCATGTCCGCAGACTCGCCAGGTGAGAGGTCGGTGGTGACGCTGAGTTCGTCGAGGACGTGCTTGTACGCGGTCGCCTTCTGCGTCGGGACGCGGTCCCCGGAATGGGCGACGATCGGTGTGCCAGCCGCCGCAGCGACGACCCCTGCGGCGACGCCGAGCACGGCGGTCGTGTGCTTCCCGTCGTAGTTAGCGCCACAGTCCACGGCATCGACCGACGGCTCGGCGGTGACGACGGACTCCTCGCGCATGACGTCCGTGAACGCCGCGAGCTCCTCGGGCGTGTTGCGCTTCCAGCGGTTCGCGAGCCAGAACGCGCCGAGCGTCCCGGAGTCGGGTTCGAGCGCGAGGATGCGCTGCATCGCTTCGCGTGCCTGTGCAGCGGTCATGTCCTCGGCGGACTTCGGGCCGGACCCGACGACCTCGGTCATCAAGCGTTTCAGCGTCCACTCGCCGAATTCAGTCATACTGTATCCTTCGCATCCGGGCACCTAATCGTTCCCGTTTCCGACGGTCGCGCTGGAGCACGGGTGCCGGTCGAACGGCTGGCCGCAGTCCGAAACGGATAGGCGGGCCGAGTGCGAAGACCAGGTAATGGCCGAGGCCGTGCGCGACTGGCGGGAGCACATCGACGAGGTGGACGCCGCGCTCATCGACGGCTACCAGTCCGGATTTCCCATCGCGGAGCGCCCATTCCAGACTGTCGCGGACGACCTCGGAATCACCGAGGACGACGCCCTCGCCCGGGTGACGCGACTCCGGGACGACGGCGTCTTCCGCCGATTCGGTGCGGTGCTCAACCCGCCCGTCATCGGGAGTTCGACGCTCGCCGCCGTCCAGGCCCCCGAGGACCGCTACGACGAGGTCGCCGAGATCATCAACGGCTACCAGCAGGTGAACCACAACTATCGGCGCGAGCACGACTGGAACATGTGGTTCGTTGTCACCGCCGGAAGCAAGGAGACGCGGGACGACATTCTCGCCGACATCGAGGCCCGGACGGGCTGTGCGGTGCTGAACCTCCCGATGCTCACGGACTACTACATCGACCTCGAGTTCCCGGTCGTCAACCGGGACCGATTTGCCCGGGAGTCCTTGGCGGAGACGTCGGTGTCCGCGACCCGCATCAGCGAGCACGCAGCGGGGAACCTCTCCGACCTCGACGCCCGCCTCCTGCTGGAGATCCAGGACGGCTTCCCGCTCACGAAGACCCCCTACAGGGATATCGCAACCGCGCTCGGCGCCGACGTCGACGACGTGCTCGCGTCCGTCGAACGCCTGCTCGCCGACGGCTGCATCAAGCGAATCGGCTGCGTCGTCAACCACGTCGTCACCGGGTTCGACAGCAACTGTATGGTCGTCTGGGACGTCCCCGACGACGAACTCGATAGTCGGGGCGAGGCGGTCGGCGCGCTACCCTACGTCACCCTCTGCTACCACCGACCACGCCGCCCCGATCAGGACTGGCAGTACAACCTCTTCACGATGATCCATGGCCGTGAGGCCGACGCCGTCGACGAGAAGATCGACGAACTCGCGACCGACCACCTGCCCTTCGACCACGAGCGCCTCTACTCACTCGAGACGTTGAAGCAGACCGGCGCGCGCTACGAGGAACTCGTTGGAACGCAGTAAACCCAGGCGTTCGGCGCCACTGTCGCTACAGGAGAGCATATCGGCTGCGAAAAGCGTGAGTGGAGTGCGGGGGTGGTCGCGGATTCGAAGTTACTTCTTCGCCGTGGTGTAGAGGATCGGGGCGAGCACGAGGAGTGCGATGCCGAGGAAGCGGTACGGGAAGACGTTGACCGACGCACCCTTCGCCATGAGGCTCGCCGGGGACAGGAGGAAGAGGAGGCCGAACAGCGAGACGTTCGCGGCCAGCACCTTCCGGGAGCCGAGGGGGAACACGCCCACGACCGACACGAGGAAGAGCGCGACCAGCGCGTGCCCCAGCGTCACCGGGATGAGGAAGTCGTCGATGAGGGGAAGCGGTGTGAAGCCCATTACCCTATTCTCCCGACGAATCGTCCTTTAAGGTTCCGTTCCGTCGCCGCCAGCGCCGAGGTCGAGGGGCCTGATCCAGCCGTACCACACGACGAAGACCATGGTGCCGTACCCGGTGACCCAGACGAGTTTCCCGAGCGTGTAGAGGTTCGCCTCGGCGAGGTAGTAGTTCGCCACGCCCGGCAGGAGGATGCCCGCCGCGATGACGAGCACGAGCAGCAGTCGGGAGTCCATACCGGTGGTTCGTCGGCCAGCTTCCTGAATCACTCGATTCGCACACGGCACGGCGGAGAGAACGGGGATGGGCGACGGCGACGCCACATCGACGTACGGCCGGTCGGCGTACCACAGAGGGGGACGCACGCGTCGCAACGGTCCTTCCGGGGGGTGAATTGGGGTGCGACGCGTGCCTCGTTCGTTCGATGGCTACCCACTCGTATCTTCTACCTAAACATGTTGGGCCTACCGGGTGTCCTCGAGGGAGACGACGTCCTCGACGCTCGCGGACACCCACGCCGTCGTGGTATCGTCGTCGTAGCGCGGCCGGATGGTGAGTTCGCTCGGGCGGTCCGCGTCGTCCGGCAGCGCCTCGTACTCCTCGGCAGGGTGCCGGTCGCGGCTCCAGTCCAGGATACTACCCATACTTTCCCACTTGGTTCGTTGTGAAATAAATATATGGGCTGGCCCGGAGCGATCGTGGCCGTCCCGGATCATTCGACCACCCGGAACAGCCGCTTCTCGTACCCAGCAGGGTGCTCGGAGAGCGCCACGACGTGGGGCCCGCCACGCTTCCGCGCCATCCGCACCACCGCCGCCCGCGTCAGGGGGTAGGGGTCGACGACGCGGTACGACAGACAGTACAGTCGCCCGCGGACGGTCGCCACGACCGGCATCCCGTCCCCGGGGAACGCGAGCACCGGCGGATCGGATTCCGTCCACCGGTCCGCGACCTCGTTCAACGCCGATTCCACTCGTGGCTCGACGGCCGGCGCCACCGCCGGCTCGACAGCCGAATCCGTCGCCTGCAGTGAGTTCGTTCCCATCGTTGGCTCCCGACTCAGGCTACGGCCCAGCGAAGTATGTACGCCAGCCAGACGCGGCGTGAAAGTGAAAGTGGCCTACGGCCGCGTCACCAGGTCGCCATCCAGGAGCTCCTCGGCTATCGGTCGCACGTGCTCAAAGTCGAAGGAGAACGCGAACGCCGCCACGACGCTCGCGAGGATGACCGTTACGGAGACCATGAGGATGACGCCGATGACCGAGCTGACGGCGCGGTCGTCTGCGGGCGTGAATTTGGAGGGGTTTTGTCGAATGTAGCGGTGGAGGAGGGTTCGGAACGCGGAGTGCATCTGGCCGTTTCTACGGGCTGTTGGGCAAAAGGCCAGGCAGACCGTGAAGAACGGTGACTGGTGCTGAGACACGCGTAGATTCAAATCCGATTACGAACAGAAGAATCCCATGTCGAAGGAATCTGTCAATCAAACCCGTGGACACCGCCCGGTGACGAAGCGATGATCGATGAGAGACCGCAGGGAATCTATGGAGACGTCATCAACTGGATCCATCGTCTATTCGGAACGTTCGGCGAACTTGTGGCGATCGTCGACAGCTGGTATAGTCGGCGCCGTCCGCTTACGAGAAATATCCTGGGCGTCATCGGCGGCGTCCTCCTCAGCATACTCGTCACAAGTGTCGACTGGACACGCCTCAGCGCCGCCATTTCGTTAGACACGAATCAGCTTCTCATCGTCCTCATCGGCGTCGCTATGGGTCAAACCCTCGTACAGACACGTACATTTAACCGAGTTGGGGACGCAGTCACACACGTCATGGAGTCCACCGACACTCGCACGGATGGGGGTAACCGGACGCGAGAGGAGTCGGGGAGCCCCTTCGCCAAACCTCGAACCACTGGCGGCGGTGCAATCGGTGGAGCGATCATCGGCGCGGGAATCGGTTCCTCGTTCGGCCCCGGTGGGACCGTTGCAGGCGTCGTCATCGGTGCCGTCCTGGGAGACAACTTCGAAGAACTGTACCTGTAGACCCAGAGGCCGCTATCGTGTTACCGTCGTGGAGCAGTGGAGCGTACCGGTCGCTCACGAGTTGGCGTCGAGAGAAAGTGGGCCACCACGGCGGCGAACTTTACGCTTGCTAGCGATTTTTGGGGTCGATACGGTTGGTAAAAGTGGTGAAAGTGGTTGTGGGTTCATGGTGAGACCTCGAGGTAGTCGTTTCGCGAGAGCATCGCCTCGCGGCTGGTTCTGACGTCGTAGTGCTTCCGGATCACGCGAGGGGTCGCGTTCACGCGCTCGGAGAGCTTCGGCACCGGCCAGCCCGCCATGAGGTGCGCGGAGATCGACCCGCGACGGACGTCGTGGGGCGCGTGCGTGCTCGGGCACTTGCTCGCCCACTGTCGCCAGTTCTGGACGTACTCGCAGCTGGAGCGCTCCTCGTCGTGGGGGCACTCGCGGACGAGACACGGCTGGGTCATCTTGTAGAACTGGACGCGAAGCCAGTTCTCCGAGAGGCGGCCCTGCTTGGTCGTGAAGAACGGCCGGCGCCCGTGCTCGTCCTGGACGTCGTCGCGCTTCTTCTCCTGGTAGTCCTGGAGGACGTCGACTGCCCACTCGGCGAGCCCGACGTCGCGCTCGCCGTCTTCGCCGTTCTTGAGCGGCGTCCCCGTGTCCCGGCGGTGCCGGAACTGCAGGTGTGGGTTCTCGTCCTCGAGGTGGACGTCCCGGAGATCGAGGGCGCGCATCCCGCCCATCCGGCAGGCGGTGTGCCACGCCATCGTCATCAGCGCGTGATTCCTCGAGGCGTACTCGTAGGTGTCCAGATACTCGAGGACGCGCTCGGCGCGCACTTTCGGAAGTTGCGTCTCCCGGGCTCGGGTCTCCGGCTTGGGGAGGCGGACCTTCTCGACGAGTTCCGGGTCGCAGGCGTCGATGCTCGCCGCGAATTTCAGGTACTGGCGAATCGTCGAGAACTGGCCCTGCAGCGTCACCAGCTTGATGTCCTCCTCGTCGCGTCGATGGACCTTGTACGCGTGGAGGTCGCGGCCGGTGACGTCGGCGAGATCGTGGACATCGCGGTGCTCCTTGAGGAATTCCGCGAAGGTGGTGAGGCGGTAGCGGTGGGACTCGAGCGTCGCGTCCCGGACCTCCTCGCGACGGTCATCGCAGTACAGGTCGATCGCGTCCGCTGGGTCGACGCCGTCAGTCGGCACTCGCGATCGCCTCCTGGGGAATCGAGTTCGTCTCCCACTCCTGTACCGGATGCCGCTCGATGGTCACCCAGACGCCCTCCCGGAACTCCTGGCGGACCCAGGCGTCCCGCGTGAAGGCGAACCGGCAGCGACGACCGACGTCGTCCTTGTACCGGCCGAGTTCGCGAATCATCGCCGGGTTCCTCCGACTGCCTTCCGGCAGCCACTGCAGACGAGTTCGCCGTACGGGAGCCGTGTGACCGGCTCCTCGCAACACTCCGAGGTGCGAATGCGCGAATCGCTCACGCTTCGACACCCCCGAGCTCGGTCTGCGCCTCGTCCTGTGACGGTCGCACCTGCGGTTGGACGTTCCGGAGGTCCTCGGCCCACGACTCCATCCGCGATTTCAGCTGCTCGACGCGCTCCTCGAGCTCCTCGATCGTGTCGCCCGACACCTTCGCCTTCAGCTTGTCCCGATCGTCAGTCTTCGTGCCGCGCGTGAGCTCGACGGTCAGCTCATACGGGTCATCACTCATCGCCGACGACCTCCGTGGCGGCGTCCTCGGCGACGTCCGCCGGATGCTCGGCGAGCGCCGCGTGGTCTTCGACGACGTCGAGGAACGTCTCGACGATCTCCTCGGTCGTCCCCCGCTTCGACACGCTTGTCCCCTGTCGGTCGTGCGTCTCGCGGACAAGCCGACCGAAGGCGAGCGAGTCGTTCTCCCGGAGTTCGCGAGCCTCCTCGGAGAACCGTGCGCAGGCTGCAGCCGCGCGGAACGCGGCCGTGCCGCGGACGAGTTGGCCGAGCTCCTCGTCGGAGAGCCCGGGCAGCGGTTCACTACTCACCGGCACCACCTCCGTAGGCGGTCCCGAGCACCGGACAGTTCGGGATGTGCGTCGCGTACGAGTGCTTCTCGGGGAGGTCCGCGCCGCAGTACCGGCACTCGGTCGTCACGATCTTCACTCCGTGCCCGCTCGAGCCCTGGCGTCGCTCGATGCTCATGGAGGCTCATTGTCCATTCTCCGCGCCCTCCTCGAGTTCAGATGCAGGCGGCACGTCCGACGGCACCGGACGAATTTCCCCATCCTCACCGAAACTCTCGTCCTCGTCGGGCTCCGCGTTCACGGCCTTCCGACCGACCGCCGCCAGCGACGAATTCGGCTCGAACACGTCGCCGTCGCGGTCCTTCTCGTCGAGATAGAATCGGTCCTCGAGGTCGGTGCCGTCCTCATGCTCACGAGGACGGTAGTCCTCGACGAGCTCGAAGGCGAGTCCGAAGAGGTCGCGCGGGTTCCCGGTGGCGGGTCCGTAGACGAGCACCCCGCGCTCACCGACGTCGACGATCCGGACGTACTCGAGGACGTCGTCTGTCGAGCGCGCCTCGACGCCGACGAGGTCGCCCGCACGAAGGCTGTTCCGCGCCTTCTCGGGGTTCATGCCGCCACCTCCGACACGGCGTCACCTTCTTGCTGATTCGAGCGCGATGGTGACGCGGGGGCCTGGTCACTGGACATGATTACGCGGCCCCCTTCGTTGCTTCTCCGTCAGTACGGTCAGGAAGCGAGTTCTCCGGCCCGTCAAACGGCGAGTTCGGGCTTTCTCGGATGAGATGACGGAGATACTCGTTGCGGCTCATCCCGCGTGAATTCGCTTCGTCCTCGATCTCTTCGGCCATTTCGGGCGTCACGCCCAAGGTGAGGTTCACCCACATTGCGTGAGTCAATGAATCACCTATGCTCTTGAATCTTTGCATCACTTCATCACCGATACACCATACTGCCGCGTCAGACGCTGTAACCCCGGGTTTCAAGATGTGATGCAATGAATGACTGATTAACTCATGGCGCGCACCACGTTCACCCTCGAGGACGAGGTGGACGAGATGGTAGAATCTCGCCTCTCCTACGGGGACAGCAAAGCCGCCTGGCTACGACATGCCGTTAGACTCCGACTCCACTGCGACCCGATACTCGACGATCTATACGAACCATATCAGCACGAGGAGCGTATCGAGTTCGTGACGGCCGCCGTCTACGAGACGGTCCGAGAGCAGATCGAGAGCGCCGCAGAGTACGGCCACCCCGAGCGCATGGAGGCGATGCTCGGCCCGAATTGGGAGGAGACGCTCAAGAAATACGGCGTCGAGATACCCGAGGAATAGGTTTGTGCAGACGACTCAGGCTCTTACGCTTGTTATCAGCTTCTTTTCACTGCTAGTTATCACGTTGACGTACTTTAGGACGAAACGTGTGAAACCTCACGAGTTCGAGTCGATGATTTCCCGGCGGTTGGAGGGGAAGACCAACTATGATGATGTGACAATGCGGTTCTATACTGTCCGGTATTTAGAAAACCCGCACGACCGAATTCAGGCCCTCAAGAACTTATTCCGTAAGTATCCGGACGGATATGTGGCGCTTGAACTCGGATTCTCTGCCCACGATATCAAGCCGCCTTTTACCGACTCGGAATGGGAACGGCTACTCGATGATTTGGGTTTTGATGGAAATTATGAATTCATAGAAGGCGATGACCCAGACCATATTCATGTGGACCTCGAGATAAACACCACACGTCCCGAAGAAGTCTACGCATTTGCAAGCCATCTTCTCGCTCTTATTGCCGATGACTATGACCCTCAGCCTCTCTATCGAGAGGATTAGACCGTATCGAAGTGGTCGTAGTTGCGTTCTGTGGTTAGAATCGAGGCGTGTCGAAGCCGATTCCGGACGTCGTAGAGCGTGTTCCCGTCCTCCTCTCGAAGCATGCGGTAGGCGACGCTGTGTCGGAGCGTGTGGGCCGAGACGTCGTCGGGGTCGCCCCGCCCCTCGTAGAGGAACGGCCGGACGTCAGCCCGGTCTGCGGCCCGCTTGACGACGTCGTTGACTCCCTTCCCGGTGATGCGGTCGGCAGTCCTCGAGGGGAACAGCGCCTCGGGATCACCCTCGAGCGTTGAGAGGTACGACTGTATCGTCCGCACCGTTCGGAGGTCACCGGTGCGGTCGAGCTCGAAGGTCACCGGGTCCGGCGTTCGATCGGTCGGGTAGTCCTTCTGGATGCGGACCGGGATACGGAGGAGATCGTCCTCAAGGTCGAGCATCGGTCGATCGAGCGCGGCCAGTTCGGCTCGACGGAGCCCGGTATCATAGAGCAACGCGAGAATCGCTTCGTCCCGGTGCCCGAGGCGCCCCTCGTAAGCGGCATCCCGCATCGCCTCGACCTGGCCGGGCTTGAGCCACGCAACGTTCGTATTCGTCGAATCGGCGGTTTGACCCATGCCCCGTATATAAGCAGGATGCAGTTTCAACGCACCGAGCGTGCGAGTCTACAAATGGAATCGCACGAAGGTTCATACGGTAGCGAAGTAACAATAGGACATCATGAGCGTCCCGAACAGACCAGTTGACCCGCTCTATACGTGTGTGACACCAATTCAATATCCAAATCAAGAGGGCCATGCAACCGGATTTTTCTACGTACCTGATGAGGAATCATCGGAGTCCTACCTAATCACAAACCACCACGCGGTTGCGAACGATACCGGAGAACCCCTGTCTGACTCCATCCGAATCCTTCTCCGGCCTTCACAGAACGCGAACCAACTTGATTTTCGCGACATCTCTCTGGGATCGGCCGCTGACCCAAACTGGCTTGAGCATCCGAACGGTCCTCACGTCGACGTCGTAGCAATAGAGCTTGCAGATATCGACCTGTCGGACACCGTGAATAGCGCGTTACATTCCGGATTATTCCTACCCGACGATGTTCTCGTCAACCCCGGAGAAGAAGCCATGGTTATTGGGTATCCATTCCGCGGTTCAAGTCCATATCTACCTCTTACCCGAAGTGCACTGATATCCAGCCCATACGGGTCGACGTTTCAGGGAATGCCTTGCTTCGCAACAGATGCGAATATGCACTCTGGAACCAGCGGTAGCCCGGTATTTACTCTGCCGAAGCCTTACGACCAGACAAAAGACGCGATTAGGATGGGCGGAGGCGGGCCATATTTCTTAGGTATCCATTCAGCGACACTCCAATCGGATCACGATCCTGACGAAGGGCCACTCAACATCAACCTGACCTGGTACGCCGAACTATTGCGTGATATCATTAATTGAAAACAGAGGCTTAGACCACGAGAATAGATTTAATCGGCAGTTTGTTCTGGTACTCGAATTCCTCGTGACCGGCTCGGTTCCAGCCGCCGTGCTCGTGAACGATGCGCGAGACGGTCGCGGGTTTGCGTCGCTGCAGGTAGATGGCGCCGGCGTCGTAGTCGACGAGGACGAAACAGTACCACGCGGCGCCGTGCGCGCTCGAAGCGGTGAGGCTCCGGGTCTGGTCTCGGCGGACGCGGAAGCGGCCCGCGGCTGGATAGTCCTCGCCGACGTCCCGGAGACAGGATTTCACCTCGTATTTGGTGCCGGTGCGGGGGTTGAGGGCGTCGAACCAGTCGGCACGATCGGGCGTGTGCTCGAGGCGGTAGGTCTCGGCGACGAGTTCCTCGGCGAGTATCGCGGTCTCCCCTTGTCGGAGGCGGTCCTGCTGGTAGCTCGAGAGCGAATCCATCGCGAGACGAGTGGTCATCCCATCACCTCGTGAATACGCTCCTGCAGCGCCGCGTAGTACCCGCCGAAAAACGACAGGAGCAGCCCGAGGACGGCGATGGACCCCCACGCGAATCCAGCCACGAACGGGTCACTCAAACGATGTACACCTCCGAGACCGGCTCGAAGTGGTCGCGGTCGGCGGCGTCGGGCCCGAGGAGCACGCTCCACTCGTAGGGGTTCTGGGCGTGCAAGGTGTCGATGTGCTCGCCGAGGTCGTGCGCCCGAAACCAGGCGTCGTACGAGCCCGGCGCGGGCCCGATCCAGACCGGGACGCAGTTCTTCACGACGGACCCGGAGACGTCGGTCGGTGACTGGGCGAGGGCGACGGTCTTGCAGCTGGCGCCGTTCCCGTGGAGGCGGGTGAAGCGGAGGACGGCGTCCTCGTCGAGTTCCGGGACCTCGTCGAGGATGACCGCCTTCGTCATGTCCGACGGGAGTTCGCGGATGAACGCCTCGAGGTTCGCCGAGACGGTCTCCCAGTCGGCGGTCTGTGGCGTGATGATGACGCGGCGGTGGCCGTCGGCCATCGCGTCGGCGAGCTCGTCGACGCTGGCGACCTCCTCGTAGTCCTCGAGGACGTCGGCGAAGTCGTCTTGCTTGACGTTGAGGACGATGACGAGCTCCCGCTCGCGGAGCGGATTGTCGGCGAGCCACGCCGTGAGACTCGATTTACCACCGTAGTTCGTTCGGGCGCCGGTCGGTCCGGTGACGAGCAGGTGGGTGGTGTCTGCGAGATAGTCGGTCACGTCGCCTGCACCCCCGGGACGACTGGGGCGTCGCCATGATCCGGTCCGTCGCCGGCGTCGTCGCTGCTCGAGCTCGAGTCGTTGTCGCCCTGGTCGGTCTCGAAGGAGGTAAAGCCGAGCCCGATCTTCCCGATCGGGCCGAGCGAGTCGCCGGGGTCGCGGTCGACGAGATCGAGGACGTAGTCGCTCACCCCGTCGAGGATGCGGGCCCATGGCTTCCCGACGTCGTACTCCTCGAACGTCGAGGCGGTCGGGCCGCGGGTCGGGGCCGTGAAGAGTGGCATCACGTACGCGGCGAGCGCGCCGGTGACGCCGACGGCGTCCGCGTCTCCGCCGTCGCTCTCGTCGTCCTGCGTGCCGTCTGCGGTCGTCGAGTCACCGGAGGGAGTACTCGATGCCGTGTCGACCTCGCGGTCCGCCATCTGGCCGGAGGCGCGCATCGCGGCCGCCGACGGATCGAACTCCCCGCCGTCACTCATGGTCCACCTCGTAGACGTCGTGGACGGTGAACCGGACGTAGTCGCCCTCCTCGACGTTCAGCAGGTCGCGGAGTTCCTGTCCGACCTTGATGCAGTCGTTGCCGTCGACGCGCCGGGTGAACGACGGGTCAGACATTGTAGACCTCCACGGTGTCGGCGAGGTGTCCGTCGTCAGTCTTGCTGCAGGGACCGCAGGCGCGGTCGTACTCGGCGAGCTCGGGTGCCTCCTCGAGGACGTCCTCGGGGAGCTCCGAGGGATCGAAGTGCTTCTCCGACCCGCAGGCAGGACAGCAGGTCCCGTCTTCATCGGTGCTGGTGGCGTCGCCCCAGTCGGAGGGGACCGCCTGCGGGCCGCCGTCAGTGCGTGCGGTAGGTGGCGATTCGGTCGGGGACGGCGTCGAGGTGGGGGACGCCTCGACCTCGGGACCGTCCTCGGGGCCGCCGTCGCCGCTCTTCTCCTGGACGTGGTCGCGGACGTCTTCGAGGGTGACGTCGTCGGCTCGCGTGATGGCGAAGCGGTCGACGAGGTCGACGAGCCGTCGGTCGTACGTCTGCAGGCGGCAGTTCTCCTCGTGCTTGTGGAGGCCCTGATTCGCGAACCACAGGCCGCAGTGGATGCACTGGCGATCGTCGTCGCCGTCGGGCTCGGTGCTGCCCCCGGCCATCAGAGCACCCCCGCGGCCGCCGTCATGCCGGCCTCGATGATACCGACCTCGTGAGCGAAGAACAGCCAGTACGCCGTGCTCACGAACGTCGTGCCGCCCGATTCGCCCTCGTCCGCAACGACGCTGGCGATGATGTACGCCCAGAACGCCGCCACGGTCACCGCGCCGAACTCCAAGAGTGGCATATCTGAAACACAATTTGTGGTTGCTTAAATCCCGTTTCGAGGGGGTACACGACGCCTGCAACCGAATCTCTGAATAACTAACTTACTTATTCACGCCTCGAGGCTAGCCACGACCCCCAGCCGACTCTAGCCACGACCCCATCTCGAGGGAGAGGGACGCCCTCGACCCGCAACCGACCCGAGGAACGTTCAAACCACCAATATCAGGCCACTCGTCGCGTCTACCCGCAGATGACAACTGTTGAACTGCCCTTTGTGGGAACGAAGGTCAACACCGAAAAGCCGGGACAGGGCGCGCAGAACGTCGCGCTCGCGGTCCTGGGCGTCGCGGGTACGTTCGGCGTGCTCGCCGGCGGGAACTGGCTATACAACCGAGCGCGGAGCGCTGCAGGGGTCGGCGCCGACAACGACCCCATCCCGGGTGTCTGAGATGGTCGGAACACTCGCCTACGACCAGCGGCTCGCGCAGCTGGACGCGAACGAGAAGCCGATCACAATTGACCACCTCGACAACGACACCGTGAAGGCCGGTGCGGAGGTGACGATCTACTCGAAGAAGGTCCCGCAGGACAAGATCATGTGGCACGGCGCGGGCGGCAAGAACCGCGACAGCGCGGACGCCTCACCGATGCACTGCAAGCTCCTCGCGGACGGAACCGGGACCGGGACGGACGGGGACGTCATCGAAGGCGAGCTCATCGCCGTCATCTCCGACTCCGACGGTCGCGCCCTCTACACGCGAACCCTCGGCGACCTCGGAACCCTCGCCGAATACGCCGCGGAGAACCCGACCGAGCGCCCGCTGCAGTACGCGCTCGCCCCGTACGCGACCCCTGGTCGCAACGTGGAGCTCCGCGTGAACGCCGCCAGCGGCAGTGATGGTGCGAAGATCGCGGACGACTCGGACGTCCGCCTCTGGCGTTCTGAACAGGGGAACTGAGGTGGCCCTATGCAGGGCATTCTTTCGCGTCTGACGACCGACAAGCCGCGCGAGACGCCGCACCTGCAGGACGAGGTCCCGGCCAACAAGAGCGACTACGAGGTCGCATGGCAGGCGCCTCGAGACTGCACGGTGAACGAGCTCACCGTCTGGCACGTCCCGGGCTCAGAATCCGCGCTCCGCACGCGGCCGGTCATTCGGCGCTACCGCGGCCATCCCGACGATCCGGACGGGTGGGAGGACACCGAAATTCCGAACTACGGCGACGGCGAGCGGTTCATTACCGGGGAGCCGCAGGGCGACCGGTACCTCGTCGACGCCGAGCTCCGCGAGGGCGACAAGATCGTCGTCATCGCCGAGAACACGAACGCGAACTACGCGTACCGATTCCGCGCGCTCCCGACCGTCGACTTCCTTGGCGGCCTCGAGCGCGTTCTGGGGGTGTTTGCGTAGATGGCTGGACGTCCTCCCTGGAGCCAGCCCGGAACGCATGGAGGCGGGCAGACGGTTGCGGTGAACGACCGGCCGGAGCTCGTCGAACACACCGCAAACCAGACCGATACCGTCGCAGCAGGCGGCACCGAAGTCGTCGAGATCTACGCGCCCACAGACGCTATCTGGACGGTAAACAGCCTCTACTTCAAAGCCGCCGCCGACGGTGATTGGACGACCGGCACGCACAACTGGAAATGGCAACCCCTGGACTCTGTTCCCGTCATCCTGCGGGGTGGCTCCGATTACACTACGGACATCACGTGGCAAGGGTCGAACTTCCGGAGCGCACAGACCCAGGAGCCTTCCCAGGAGGTCAGCCAGAACATCGTGCTCGGACGGATGAAGGCCACCGCCCAGAATCCCCTCGTCTCCGAGTACGACAACAGCGCCGACAAAGTCCAGGAGATGGACCGAAACATCTCCATGGTCCTCGAGGAGGTGACGTACTAAGATGCCATCCAACAACGCACTTGAGAGCATACCGGTGGAGAAGGTCGGGGGTCCCAGAGATCGTGGTCCCTGGCCGACGGACGTCGAAGAAATTGCCCGCGGTAACACGTATGATCGCGAGGTCCCGGTGAAGAAGCTCACCGAGCACGGCGATCTCGAGGTCGTCGGGCGTGAGATGCGGCCGGTCACGGTGACGCAAATTCAGCAGCTGACTCGCCCGGACGGCACCGACACCGGAGGTCGAGTCGTCGCGTTCCAGTACGACCACACGGAGGCGAACCGATGAGCCTCCTCGCGAAGGGCGTGCTCATCGTCTTCATCTGGGTCGCGGCGCTCATCGAGCCGACCCCAATCGGCGAGGTCGGCGCGTTCGCCGCGAGCGTCGCCATCCTCGGCGCCGACGGTGACCCCGAGCAAGCAGCTGCAGAATCGCTTTCCGGAGGTGCCGCATGAATCTCCCCAGCATCGGCGGAAGCGGCTCCTCGACGCCCGGCTCGTCCGGGAGCGTGGAGGACGCGCTCGACCGCATCCGTAACCGTGTCGGGAGCGGGTCGAGTGACCCCGAACCGGAGCCGCAGCCGTCGCCGAACACGCCCACGTCTGGCGGACGTGCGCCCGCTCCGACGCCGAACGAGGGGAATGCATCGAGTGGCGGGGGGAACCAGGGCGAGCTCAACGACGACGACGTCGCGAACCCGAACGCGCCGACGGGGACGCCCGCAGCGGGCGGGCGCGCACCGTCGAACCCGGCCGCAGACACGCCGACGGATTCGCAGGGCGACATCCCCGACGAGCCTTCGGCGCCGACCGGCGGGGAGCACACGTACGATAACGAGAACCCAGCCAGCGGCGGTGGAGACGGCGGCCTCAGCGACCCCATGCCCGATATCCCCGTACCGTCGATTCCCTCGATGCCGTCGATGCCGTCGTTCCCTGGCGGCCTCGAGGAGCCCGACTGGGACGGTGACGGCGAGCCCGGCGGCAACCTGGGCGACCGCGTCCCGGACGTGCAGCTGCCGGACGCGCCCGAGATGCCGTCGATGCCATCGCTCCCGTCGCTGCCGTCGCTGCCGGACCTCTCCGGGCCCGTCATCCCCGGCGACAACGGTGACGTCGACGGCGTCCCGGAGGACCTGGAGCCAGACTTCGACGGTGACGGCGAGCCCGGCGGCAACCTCGTCGACCGGCTGCCCGACCTCCCCTCGCCGGGGAACGTCGACCTGCCGGACATCCCGACGCCCTCGCTGCCGGACGTCACGCCCCCGGAGGGCAACGTGCTCCCGGAGGACTTCCTCTCCGGCTGGGCCGACTTCCTCGCAGGGTCGACCGACGAGCAGGTCGGCGCCGCGGTCCAGAAGATGAAGATCCTCGCGGCTGCCGCCGTCGCGATCGTCGTCGGCTGGAGCCTCCTCAATCGGGGTGACTCCACCGGGTCATGACGCTCGAGATCGGCGCGGTCGGCTCCCCCGCAGACGTCGCGACGTTCATCCTCGTCGGCATCCTGGGGCTGCGGTACCATCCCCGGGTGAAGACAATGAGCGCCGCGCTCGTCGCGCTCGCGGAGGGCCGACCCGACGTCGACCACGAGCGGATCATGGCCGACCTCGAGGTCGAGGCGCGGGACGTCGACGCCGTCCGACCGACGGTCACCGACGGCGGGGGCGAGGGGTCGTGATCGACCTCTCGTGGCTCACGCAGGGGGTCGACCTCCCGCTCTGGGCCGTCCTCTCGCTCGCGGGATACCAGCGCGCGGTCGCGGTGCTGCGCGGCGCCCGATCGAAGCAGCAGAACCGGAACAAATCTTCCGGTGACGTCGAGAAACGCGCGCGATGACGCTCGATCGAGAGCTCGTCGACGTCGTCGGCGTCTGGCTGCTCGCGGCGGCGACCCTCTCCTTCGGCGTCGTCTGGATGACGGCGTTCGTGAACGGCGAGCCGGTCCTCGTCTCGATCAACGCCTACGGCGAGCGCTGGGTCGAGTTCGGGGCGTGGCTCGTGACGAGCGTGTTCGGGACCGTCGCGGTGCACGACGAGACGAGGGGGGTCGTATGAGCGTGCGCTGGCGCGACGATCTCCCCGACGAGTGGGAGGACGTCGACGACGTCCCGGTGACCCTCGAGAAACAGCAGGACCCTGCATATCCGCACGTCCTGCGAGAACGAGACAACGCCGCGGCGCGGGTCGAGTCGGACACGGTCACCCGACTCACCGACGCGCTCTAACCTCTCTTTCAGTCGGCCGCCGTCTCGGCCGCTGTGAGCTCGTCTATGCGACTCGCCGCAGTAGATGGGTCATCGTACTCGCGGCCCGCTTCGCCGTCCGTCGGACGCACAGGCGGCCGCACGATGACCGTCCCGAACCTGGGCTCGATGTACCCATGCCGCTCGAGCGGCTGGAGCACCGTCAACTTCACCGACTCCTTCTTTCGAGAGAGCTGCTGGGCCAGCTCCGTCATCGTCACCTCCGCCGACACCGACTCCCAGACCCCGGCATACCGGCGGAGCCACTCGTAGGCCTGCCGCTGCTCGTCGGTCAGGCGTGGATCGTCGACGCTCTCCTGCTGGTACATCTCGCGACGGAGCGCCTGCCGAACGACCTCGCTCTTGTTCGCCTGGTCCTCGAGGAACACCTCGAGTTCCTCGTCGTCGAGGCGGACTGTGAGCTGGCTCACGCCGACCACCTCGCCGGCCTCGCGTGCGTACCCGCGCGAGCCCTCCGGGCAGCTAATTTGCGCGTCCGATTGCGCACGGGGGAGAGACTGTAACTGCAGACCCCTGCGGGTGATATTACAGCAGTGCGCTGTACCGCCTTGGTGGCTGAGGGGGCAGAAATCGGGGCTTCTGGCTGTATTACTGGATTCGCAGTTGTAACACTCACAGGAGGACACCCCCGAGGAGAAGCGCGACACCGACCGTCGTGAGGAGCACCGTCACGATGAAGGCGAGCACCACGCCGAGGACCGGCGAGACCGGCCGCTGGGGCCGTCGAGTGCTCATAGCTGGCCCTCCGGCCGGCCGAACTCCTGGCCGTCGATGCCGGCGATGTGCTCGGGAAAGCCGCCGTCTGCGCGGGCTCGGGCATGGCGGGGCGCCTCGATCTCGACCTCGCCGCGCCCGAGTCGGTTCCAGACGAGATAGAGATGTGCGCAGGGGCCGTCGTGGAACGCGAAGCCCCGGCACCGTTGGACGCGGTCACCGGTGCCGTCCTCGAGGTCCCAACAGTCGCCGTGCCACTCGCCGTTGACCTTGACGAGCTCGACCTCGTGGATCGTCTCCGAGTCCTCGAAGAGGACCGCCCACGGGCCGCCCTCCTCGAGCTCGGCGACGTGCCCCTCCTCGCTCCGAGCTCGGGTGACACTCCCGTTCTCGTCGTGCAGGTAGTCGAAGAACCGGAGCCGCCTCATGGCCGCGAGAACACCTCGTACGGCGTGCAGACCGGACAGATGGGGTCTGCATGAACGTAGCCTGGTGGCGTCGCGAGGGTCGCTCCACAGGACGAGCAGAAATCACTCGCCATCCGACACACCCCCGACTATCGAATTAGCTGGATCAGGGAACGGATACCGCGAGAAGCTAACGGACAGCGCGCCGTCTGGTAGTTTTCGGAGTGGGCCACCACGGCGGCGAACTTTACGCTTGCTAGCGATTTTTGGGGTCGATACGGTTGGTAAAAGTGGTGAAAGTGGTTGTGGGTTCATGGTGAGACCTCGAGGTAGTCGTTTCGCGAGAGCATCGCCTCGCGGCTGGTTCTGACGTCGTAGTGCTTCCGGATCACGCGAGGGGTCGCGTTCACGCGCTCGGAGAGCTTCGGCACCGGCCAGCCCGCCATGAGGTGCGCGGAGATCGACCCGCGACGGACGTCGTGGGGCGCGTGCGTGCTCGGGCACTTGCTCGCCCACTGTCGCCAGTTCTGGACGTACTCGCAGCTGGAGCGCTCCTCGTCGTGGGGGCACTCGCGGACGAGACACGGCTGGGTCATCTTGTAGAACTGGACGCGAAGCCAGTTCTCCGAGAGGCGGCCCTGCTTGGTCGTGAAGAACGGCCGGCGCCCGTGCTCGTCCTGGACGTCGTCGCGCTTCTTCTCCTGGTAGTCCTGGAGGACGTCGACTGCCCACTCGGCGAGCCCGACGTCGCGCTCGCCGTCTTCGCCGTTCTTGAGCGGCGTCCCCGTGTCCCGGCGGTGCCGGAACTGCAGGTGTGGGTTCTCGTCCTCGAGGTGGACGTCCCGGAGATCGAGGGCGCGCATCCCGCCCATCCGGCAGGCGGTGTGCCACGCCATCGTCATCAGCGCGTGATTCCTCGAGGCGTACTCGTAGGTGTCCAGATACTCGAGGACGCGCTCGGCGCGCACTTTCGGAAGTTGCGTCTCCCGGGCTCGGGTCTCCGGCTTGGGGAGGCGGACCTTCTCGACGAGTTCCGGGTCGCAGGCGTCGATGCTCGCCGCGAATTTCAGGTACTGGCGAATCGTCGAGAACTGGCCCTGCAGCGTCACCAGCTTGATGTCCTCCTCGTCGCGTCGATGGACCTTGTACGCGTGGAGGTCGCGGCCGGTGACGTCGGCGAGATCGTGGACATCGCGGTGCTCCTTGAGGAATTCCGCGAAGGTGGTGAGGCGGTAGCGGTGGGACTCGAGCGTCGCGTCCCGGACCTCCTCGCGACGGTCATCGCAGTACAGGTCGATCGCGTCCGCTGGGTCGACGCCGTCAGTCGGCACTCGCGATCGCCTCCTGGGGAATCGAGTTCGTCTCCCACTCCTGTACCGGATGCCGCTCGATGGTCACCCAGACGCCCTCCCGGAACTCCTGGCGGACCCAGGCGTCCCGCGTGAAGGCGAACCGGCAGCGACGACCGACGTCGTCCTTGTACCGGCCGAGTTCGCGAATCATCGCCGGGTTCCTCCGACTGCCTTCCGGCAGCCACTGCAGACGAGTTCGCCGTACGGGAGCCGTGTGACCGGCTCCTCGCAACACTCCGAGGTGCGAATGCGCGAATCGCTCACGCTTCGACACCCCCGAGCTCGGTCTGCGCCTCGTCCTGTGACGGTCGCACCTGCGGTTGGACGTTCCGGAGGTCCTCGGCCCACGACTCCATCCGCGATTTCAGCTGCTCGACGCGCTCCTCGAGCTCCTCGATCGTGTCGCCCGACACCTTCGCCTTCAGCTTGTCCCGATCGTCAGTCTTCGTGCCGCGCGTGAGCTCGACGGTCAGCTCATACGGGTCATCACTCATCGCCGACGACCTCCGTGGCGGCGTCCTCGGCGACGTCCGCCGGATGCTCGGCGAGCGCCGCGTGGTCTTCGACGACGTCGAGGAACGTCTCGACGATCTCCTCGGTCGTCCCCCGCTTCGACACGCTTGTCCCCTGTCGGTCGTGCGTCTCGCGGACAAGCCGACCGAAGGCGAGCGAGTCGTTCTCCCGGAGTTCGCGAGCCTCCTCGGAGAACCGTGCGCAGGCTGCAGCCGCGCGGAACGCGGCCGTGCCGCGGACGAGTTGGCCGAGCTCCTCGTCGGAGAGCCCGGGCAGCGGTTCACTACTCACCGGCACCACCTCCGTAGGCGGTCCCGAGCACCGGACAGTTCGGGATGTGCGTCGCGTACGAGTGCTTCTCGGGGAGGTCCGCGCCGCAGTACCGGCACTCGGTCGTCACGATCTTCACTCCGTGCCCGCTCGAGCCCTGGCGTCGCTCGATGCTCATGGAGGCTCATTGTCCATTCTCCGCGCCCTCCTCGAGTTCAGATGCAGGCGGCACGTCCGACGGCACCGGACGAATTTCCCCATCCTCACCGAAACTCTCGTCCTCGTCGGGCTCCGCGTTCACGGCCTTCCGACCGACCGCCGCCAGCGACGAATTCGGCTCGAACACGTCGCCGTCGCGGTCCTTCTCGTCGAGATAGAATCGGTCCTCGAGGTCGGTGCCGTCCTCATGCTCACGAGGACGGTAGTCCTCGACGAGCTCGAAGGCGAGTCCGAAGAGGTCGCGCGGGTTCCCGGTGGCGGGTCCGTAGACGAGCACCCCGCGCTCACCGACGTCGACGATCCGGACGTACTCGAGGACGTCGTCTGTCGAGCGCGCCTCGACGCCGACGAGGTCGCCCGCACGAAGGCTGTTCCGCGCCTTCTCGGGGTTCATGCCGCCACCTCCGACACGGCGTCACCTTCTTGCTGATTCGAGCGCGATGGTGACGCGGGGGCCTGGTCACTGGACATGATTACGCGGCCCCCTTCGTTGCTTCTCCGTCAGTACGGTCAGGAAGCGAGTTCTCCGGCCCGTCAAACGGCGAGTTCGGGCTTTCTCGGATGAGATGACGGAGATACTCGTTGCGGCTCATCCCGCGTGAATTCGCTTCGTCCTCGATCTCTTCGGCCATTTCGGGCGTCACGCCCAAGGTGAGGTTCACCCACATTGCGTGAGTCAATGAATCACCTATGCTCTTGAATCTTTGCATCACTTCATCACCGATACACCATACTGCCGCGTCAGACGCTGTAACCCCGGGTTTCAAGATGTGATGCAATGAATGACTGATTAACTCATGGCGCGCACCACGTTCACCCTCGAGGACGAGGTGGACGAGATGGTAGAATCTCGCCTCTCCTACGGGGACAGCAAAGCCGCCTGGCTACGACATGCCGTTAGACTCCGACTCCACTGCGACCCGATACTCGACGATCTATACGAACCATATCAGCACGAGGAGCGTATCGAGTTCGTGACGGCCGCCGTCTACGAGACGGTCCGAGAGCAGATCGAGAGCGCCGCAGAGTACGGCCACCCCGAGCGCATGGAGGCGATGCTCGGCCCGAATTGGGAGGAGACGCTCAAGAAATACGGCGTCGAGATACCCGAGGAATAGGTTTGTGCAGACGACTCAGGCTCTTACGCTTGTTATCAGCTTCTTTTCACTGCTAGTTATCACGTTGACGTACTTTAGGACGAAACGTGTGAAACCTCACGAGTTCGAGTCGATGATTTCCCGGCGGTTGGAGGGGAAGACCAACTATGATGATGTGACAATGCGGTTCTATACTGTCCGGTATTTAGAAAACCCGCACGACCGAATTCAGGCCCTCAAGAACTTATTCCGTAAGTATCCGGACGGATATGTGGCGCTTGAACTCGGATTCTCTGCCCACGATATCAAGCCGCCTTTTACCGACTCGGAATGGGAACGGCTACTCGATGATTTGGGTTTTGATGGAAATTATGAATTCATAGAAGGCGATGACCCAGACCATATTCATGTGGACCTCGAGATAAACACCACACGTCCCGAAGAAGTCTACGCATTTGCAAGCCATCTTCTCGCTCTTATTGCCGATGACTATGACCCTCAGCCTCTCTATCGAGAGGATTAGACCGTATCGAAGTGGTCGTAGTTGCGTTCTGTGGTTAGAATCGAGGCGTGTCGAAGCCGATTCCGGACGTCGTAGAGCGTGTTCCCGTCCTCCTCTCGAAGCATGCGGTAGGCGACGCTGTGTCGGAGCGTGTGGGCCGAGACGTCGTCGGGGTCGCCCCGCCCCTCGTAGAGGAACGGCCGGACGTCAGCCCGGTCTGCGGCCCGCTTGACGACGTCGTTGACTCCCTTCCCGGTGATGCGGTCGGCAGTCCTCGAGGGGAACAGCGCCTCGGGATCACCCTCGAGCGTTGAGAGGTACGACTGTATCGTCCGCACCGTTCGGAGGTCACCGGTGCGGTCGAGCTCGAAGGTCACCGGGTCCGGCGTTCGATCGGTCGGGTAGTCCTTCTGGATGCGGACCGGGATACGGAGGAGATCGTCCTCAAGGTCGAGCATCGGTCGATCGAGCGCGGCCAGTTCGGCTCGACGGAGCCCGGTATCATAGAGCAACGCGAGAATCGCTTCGTCCCGGTGCCCGAGGCGCCCCTCGTAAGCGGCATCCCGCATCGCCTCGACCTGGCCGGGCTTGAGCCACGCAACGTTCGTATTCGTCGAATCGGCGGTTTGACCCATGCCCCGTATATAAGCAGGATGCAGTTTCAACGCACCGAGCGTGCGAGTCTACAAATGGAATCGCACGAAGGTTCATACGGTAGCGAAGTAACAATAGGACATCATGAGCGTCCCGAACAGACCAGTTGACCCGCTCTATACGTGTGTGACACCAATTCAATATCCAAATCAAGAGGGCCATGCAACCGGATTTTTCTACGTACCTGATGAGGAATCATCGGAGTCCTACCTAATCACAAACCACCACGCGGTTGCGAACGATACCGGAGAACCCCTGTCTGACTCCATCCGAATCCTTCTCCGGCCTTCACAGAACGCGAACCAACTTGATTTTCGCGACATCTCTCTGGGATCGGCCGCTGACCCAAACTGGCTTGAGCATCCGAACGGTCCTCACGTCGACGTCGTAGCAATAGAGCTTGCAGATATCGACCTGTCGGACACCGTGAATAGCGCGTTACATTCCGGATTATTCCTACCCGACGATGTTCTCGTCAACCCCGGAGAAGAAGCCATGGTTATTGGGTATCCATTCCGCGGTTCAAGTCCATATCTACCTCTTACCCGAAGTGCACTGATATCCAGCCCATACGGGTCGACGTTTCAGGGAATGCCTTGCTTCGCAACAGATGCGAATATGCACTCTGGAACCAGCGGTAGCCCGGTATTTACTCTGCCGAAGCCTTACGACCAGACAAAAGACGCGATTAGGATGGGCGGAGGCGGGCCATATTTCTTAGGTATCCATTCAGCGACACTCCAATCGGATCACGATCCTGACGAAGGGCCACTCAACATCAACCTGACCTGGTACGCCGAACTATTGCGTGATATCATTAATTGAAAACAGAGGCTTAGACCACGAGAATAGATTTAATCGGCAGTTTGTTCTGGTACTCGAATTCCTCGTGACCGGCTCGGTTCCAGCCGCCGTGCTCGTGAACGATGCGCGAGACGGTCGCGGGTTTGCGTCGCTGCAGGTAGATGGCGCCGGCGTCGTAGTCGACGAGGACGAAACAGTACCACGCGGCGCCGTGCGCGCTCGAAGCGGTGAGGCTCCGGGTCTGGTCTCGGCGGACGCGGAAGCGGCCCGCGGCTGGATAGTCCTCGCCGACGTCCCGGAGACAGGATTTCACCTCGTATTTGGTGCCGGTGCGGGGGTTGAGGGCGTCGAACCAGTCGGCACGATCGGGCGTGTGCTCGAGGCGGTAGGTCTCGGCGACGAGTTCCTCGGCGAGTATCGCGGTCTCCCCTTGTCGGAGGCGGTCCTGCTGGTAGCTCGAGAGCGAATCCATCGCGAGACGAGTGGTCATCCCATCACCTCGTGAATACGCTCCTGCAGCGCCGCGTAGTACCCGCCGAAAAACGACAGGAGCAGCCCGAGGACGGCGATGGACCCCCACGCGAATCCAGCCACGAACGGGTCACTCAAACGATGTACACCTCCGAGACCGGCTCGAAGTGGTCGCGGTCGGCGGCGTCGGGCCCGAGGAGCACGCTCCACTCGTAGGGGTTCTGGGCGTGCAAGGTGTCGATGTGCTCGCCGAGGTCGTGCGCCCGAAACCAGGCGTCGTACGAGCCCGGCGCGGGCCCGATCCAGACCGGGACGCAGTTCTTCACGACGGACCCGGAGACGTCGGTCGGTGACTGGGCGAGGGCGACGGTCTTGCAGCTGGCGCCGTTCCCGTGGAGGCGGGTGAAGCGGAGGACGGCGTCCTCGTCGAGTTCCGGGACCTCGTCGAGGATGACCGCCTTCGTCATGTCCGACGGGAGTTCGCGGATGAACGCCTCGAGGTTCGCCGAGACGGTCTCCCAGTCGGCGGTCTGTGGCGTGATGATGACGCGGCGGTGGCCGTCGGCCATCGCGTCGGCGAGCTCGTCGACGCTGGCGACCTCCTCGTAGTCCTCGAGGACGTCGGCGAAGTCGTCTTGCTTGACGTTGAGGACGATGACGAGCTCCCGCTCGCGGAGCGGATTGTCGGCGAGCCACGCCGTGAGACTCGATTTACCACCGTAGTTCGTTCGGGCGCCGGTCGGTCCGGTGACGAGCAGGTGGGTGGTGTCTGCGAGATAGTCGGTCACGTCGCCTGCACCCCCGGGACGACTGGGGCGTCGCCATGATCCGGTCCGTCGCCGGCGTCGTCGCTGCTCGAGCTCGAGTCGTTGTCGCCCTGGTCGGTCTCGAAGGAGGTAAAGCCGAGCCCGATCTTCCCGATCGGGCCGAGCGAGTCGCCGGGGTCGCGGTCGACGAGATCGAGGACGTAGTCGCTCACCCCGTCGAGGATGCGGGCCCATGGCTTCCCGACGTCGTACTCCTCGAACGTCGAGGCGGTCGGGCCGCGGGTCGGGGCCGTGAAGAGTGGCATCACGTACGCGGCGAGCGCGCCGGTGACGCCGACGGCGTCCGCGTCTCCGCCGTCGCTCTCGTCGTCCTGCGTGCCGTCTGCGGTCGTCGAGTCACCGGAGGGAGTACTCGATGCCGTGTCGACCTCGCGGTCCGCCATCTGGCCGGAGGCGCGCATCGCGGCCGCCGACGGATCGAACTCCCCGCCGTCACTCATGGTCCACCTCGTAGACGTCGTGGACGGTGAACCGGACGTAGTCGCCCTCCTCGACGTTCAGCAGGTCGCGGAGTTCCTGTCCGACCTTGATGCAGTCGTTGCCGTCGACGCGCCGGGTGAACGACGGGTCAGACATTGTAGACCTCCACGGTGTCGGCGAGGTGTCCGTCGTCAGTCTTGCTGCAGGGACCGCAGGCGCGGTCGTACTCGGCGAGCTCGGGTGCCTCCTCGAGGACGTCCTCGGGGAGCTCCGAGGGATCGAAGTGCTTCTCCGACCCGCAGGCAGGACAGCAGGTCCCGTCTTCATCGGTGCTGGTGGCGTCGCCCCAGTCGGAGGGGACCGCCTGCGGGCCGCCGTCAGTGCGTGCGGTAGGTGGCGATTCGGTCGGGGACGGCGTCGAGGTGGGGGACGCCTCGACCTCGGGACCGTCCTCGGGGCCGCCGTCGCCGCTCTTCTCCTGGACGTGGTCGCGGACGTCTTCGAGGGTGACGTCGTCGGCTCGCGTGATGGCGAAGCGGTCGACGAGGTCGACGAGCCGTCGGTCGTACGTCTGCAGGCGGCAGTTCTCCTCGTGCTTGTGGAGGCCCTGATTCGCGAACCACAGGCCGCAGTGGATGCACTGGCGATCGTCGTCGCCGTCGGGCTCGGTGCTGCCCCCGGCCATCAGAGCACCCCCGCGGCCGCCGTCATGCCGGCCTCGATGATACCGACCTCGTGAGCGAAGAACAGCCAGTACGCCGTGCTCACGAACGTCGTGCCGCCCGATTCGCCCTCGTCCGCAACGACGCTGGCGATGATGTACGCCCAGAACGCCGCCACGGTCACCGCGCCGAACTCCAAGAGTGGCATATCTGAAACACAATTTGTGGTTGCTTAAATCCCGTTTCGAGGGGGTACACGACGCCTGCAACCGAATCTCTGAATAACTAACTTACTTATTCACGCCTCGAGGCTAGCCACGACCCCCAGCCGACTCTAGCCACGACCCCATCTCGAGGGAGAGGGACGCCCTCGACCCGCAACCGACCCGAGGAACGTTCAAACCACCAATATCAGGCCACTCGTCGCGTCTACCCGCAGATGACAACTGTTGAACTGCCCTTTGTGGGAACGAAGGTCAACACCGAAAAGCCGGGACAGGGCGCGCAGAACGTCGCGCTCGCGGTCCTGGGCGTCGCGGGTACGTTCGGCGTGCTCGCCGGCGGGAACTGGCTATACAACCGAGCGCGGAGCGCTGCAGGGGTCGGCGCCGACAACGACCCCATCCCGGGTGTCTGAGATGGTCGGAACACTCGCCTACGACCAGCGGCTCGCGCAGCTGGACGCGAACGAGAAGCCGATCACAATTGACCACCTCGACAACGACACCGTGAAGGCCGGTGCGGAGGTGACGATCTACTCGAAGAAGGTCCCGCAGGACAAGATCATGTGGCACGGCGCGGGCGGCAAGAACCGCGACAGCGCGGACGCCTCACCGATGCACTGCAAGCTCCTCGCGGACGGAACCGGGACCGGGACGGACGGGGACGTCATCGAAGGCGAGCTCATCGCCGTCATCTCCGACTCCGACGGTCGCGCCCTCTACACGCGAACCCTCGGCGACCTCGGAACCCTCGCCGAATACGCCGCGGAGAACCCGACCGAGCGCCCGCTGCAGTACGCGCTCGCCCCGTACGCGACCCCTGGTCGCAACGTGGAGCTCCGCGTGAACGCCGCCAGCGGCAGTGATGGTGCGAAGATCGCGGACGACTCGGACGTCCGCCTCTGGCGTTCTGAACAGGGGAACTGAGGTGGCCCTATGCAGGGCATTCTTTCGCGTCTGACGACCGACAAGCCGCGCGAGACGCCGCACCTGCAGGACGAGGTCCCGGCCAACAAGAGCGACTACGAGGTCGCATGGCAGGCGCCTCGAGACTGCACGGTGAACGAGCTCACCGTCTGGCACGTCCCGGGCTCAGAATCCGCGCTCCGCACGCGGCCGGTCATTCGGCGCTACCGCGGCCATCCCGACGATCCGGACGGGTGGGAGGACACCGAAATTCCGAACTACGGCGACGGCGAGCGGTTCATTACCGGGGAGCCGCAGGGCGACCGGTACCTCGTCGACGCCGAGCTCCGCGAGGGCGACAAGATCGTCGTCATCGCCGAGAACACGAACGCGAACTACGCGTACCGATTCCGCGCGCTCCCGACCGTCGACTTCCTTGGCGGCCTCGAGCGCGTTCTGGGGGTGTTTGCGTAGATGGCTGGACGTCCTCCCTGGAGCCAGCCCGGAACGCATGGAGGCGGGCAGACGGTTGCGGTGAACGACCGGCCGGAGCTCGTCGAACACACCGCAAACCAGACCGATACCGTCGCAGCAGGCGGCACCGAAGTCGTCGAGATCTACGCGCCCACAGACGCTATCTGGACGGTAAACAGCCTCTACTTCAAAGCCGCCGCCGACGGTGATTGGACGACCGGCACGCACAACTGGAAATGGCAACCCCTGGACTCTGTTCCCGTCATCCTGCGGGGTGGCTCCGATTACACTACGGACATCACGTGGCAAGGGTCGAACTTCCGGAGCGCACAGACCCAGGAGCCTTCCCAGGAGGTCAGCCAGAACATCGTGCTCGGACGGATGAAGGCCACCGCCCAGAATCCCCTCGTCTCCGAGTACGACAACAGCGCCGACAAAGTCCAGGAGATGGACCGAAACATCTCCATGGTCCTCGAGGAGGTGACGTACTAAGATGCCATCCAACAACGCACTTGAGAGCATACCGGTGGAGAAGGTCGGGGGTCCCAGAGATCGTGGTCCCTGGCCGACGGACGTCGAAGAAATTGCCCGCGGTAACACGTATGATCGCGAGGTCCCGGTGAAGAAGCTCACCGAGCACGGCGATCTCGAGGTCGTCGGGCGTGAGATGCGGCCGGTCACGGTGACGCAAATTCAGCAGCTGACTCGCCCGGACGGCACCGACACCGGAGGTCGAGTCGTCGCGTTCCAGTACGACCACACGGAGGCGAACCGATGAGCCTCCTCGCGAAGGGCGTGCTCATCGTCTTCATCTGGGTCGCGGCGCTCATCGAGCCGACCCCAATCGGCGAGGTCGGCGCGTTCGCCGCGAGCGTCGCCATCCTCGGCGCCGACGGTGACCCCGAGCAAGCAGCTGCAGAATCGCTTTCCGGAGGTGCCGCATGAATCTCCCCAGCATCGGCGGAAGCGGCTCCTCGACGCCCGGCTCGTCCGGGAGCGTGGAGGACGCGCTCGACCGCATCCGTAACCGTGTCGGGAGCGGGTCGAGTGACCCCGAACCGGAGCCGCAGCCGTCGCCGAACACGCCCACGTCTGGCGGACGTGCGCCCGCTCCGACGCCGAACGAGGGGAATGCATCGAGTGGCGGGGGGAACCAGGGCGAGCTCAACGACGACGACGTCGCGAACCCGAACGCGCCGACGGGGACGCCCGCAGCGGGCGGGCGCGCACCGTCGAACCCGGCCGCAGACACGCCGACGGATTCGCAGGGCGACATCCCCGACGAGCCTTCGGCGCCGACCGGCGGGGAGCACACGTACGATAACGAGAACCCAGCCAGCGGCGGTGGAGACGGCGGCCTCAGCGACCCCATGCCCGATATCCCCGTACCGTCGATTCCCTCGATGCCGTCGATGCCGTCGTTCCCTGGCGGCCTCGAGGAGCCCGACTGGGACGGTGACGGCGAGCCCGGCGGCAACCTGGGCGACCGCGTCCCGGACGTGCAGCTGCCGGACGCGCCCGAGATGCCGTCGATGCCATCGCTCCCGTCGCTGCCGTCGCTGCCGGACCTCTCCGGGCCCGTCATCCCCGGCGACAACGGTGACGTCGACGGCGTCCCGGAGGACCTGGAGCCAGACTTCGACGGTGACGGCGAGCCCGGCGGCAACCTCGTCGACCGGCTGCCCGACCTCCCCTCGCCGGGGAACGTCGACCTGCCGGACATCCCGACGCCCTCGCTGCCGGACGTCACGCCCCCGGAGGGCAACGTGCTCCCGGAGGACTTCCTCTCCGGCTGGGCCGACTTCCTCGCAGGGTCGACCGACGAGCAGGTCGGCGCCGCGGTCCAGAAGATGAAGATCCTCGCGGCTGCCGCCGTCGCGATCGTCGTCGGCTGGAGCCTCCTCAATCGGGGTGACTCCACCGGGTCATGACGCTCGAGATCGGCGCGGTCGGCTCCCCCGCAGACGTCGCGACGTTCATCCTCGTCGGCATCCTGGGGCTGCGGTACCATCCCCGGGTGAAGACAATGAGCGCCGCGCTCGTCGCGCTCGCGGAGGGCCGACCCGACGTCGACCACGAGCGGATCATGGCCGACCTCGAGGTCGAGGCGCGGGACGTCGACGCCGTCCGACCGACGGTCACCGACGGCGGGGGCGAGGGGTCGTGATCGACCTCTCGTGGCTCACGCAGGGGGTCGACCTCCCGCTCTGGGCCGTCCTCTCGCTCGCGGGATACCAGCGCGCGGTCGCGGTGCTGCGCGGCGCCCGATCGAAGCAGCAGAACCGGAACAAATCTTCCGGTGACGTCGAGAAACGCGCGCGATGACGCTCGATCGAGAGCTCGTCGACGTCGTCGGCGTCTGGCTGCTCGCGGCGGCGACCCTCTCCTTCGGCGTCGTCTGGATGACGGCGTTCGTGAACGGCGAGCCGGTCCTCGTCTCGATCAACGCCTACGGCGAGCGCTGGGTCGAGTTCGGGGCGTGGCTCGTGACGAGCGTGTTCGGGACCGTCGCGGTGCACGACGAGACGAGGGGGGTCGTATGAGCGTGCGCTGGCGCGACGATCTCCCCGACGAGTGGGAGGACGTCGACGACGTCCCGGTGACCCTCGAGAAACAGCAGGACCCTGCATATCCGCACGTCCTGCGAGAACGAGACAACGCCGCGGCGCGGGTCGAGTCGGACACGGTCACCCGACTCACCGACGCGCTCTAACCTCTCTTTCAGTCGGCCGCCGTCTCGGCCGCTGTGAGCTCGTCTATGCGACTCGCCGCAGTAGATGGGTCATCGTACTCGCGGCCCGCTTCGCCGTCCGTCGGACGCACAGGCGGCCGCACGATGACCGTCCCGAACCTGGGCTCGATGTACCCATGCCGCTCGAGCGGCTGGAGCACCGTCAACTTCACCGACTCCTTCTTTCGAGAGAGCTGCTGGGCCAGCTCCGTCATCGTCACCTCCGCCGACACCGACTCCCAGACCCCGGCATACCGGCGGAGCCACTCGTAGGCCTGCCGCTGCTCGTCGGTCAGGCGTGGATCGTCGACGCTCTCCTGCTGGTACATCTCGCGACGGAGCGCCTGCCGAACGACCTCGCTCTTGTTCGCCTGGTCCTCGAGGAACACCTCGAGTTCCTCGTCGTCGAGGCGGACTGTGAGCTGGCTCACGCCGACCACCTCGCCGGCCTCGCGTGCGTACCCGCGCGAGCCCTCCGGGCAGCTAATTTGCGCGTCCGATTGCGCACGGGGGAGAGACTGTAACTGCAGACCCCTGCGGGTGATATTACAGCAGTGCGCTGTACCGCCTTGGTGGCTGAGGGGGCAGAAATCGGGGCTTCTGGCTGTATTACTGGATTCGCAGTTGTAACACTCACAGGAGGACACCCCCGAGGAGAAGCGCGACACCGACCGTCGTGAGGAGCACCGTCACGATGAAGGCGAGCACCACGCCGAGGACCGGCGAGACCGGCCGCTGGGGCCGTCGAGTGCTCATAGCTGGCCCTCCGGCCGGCCGAACTCCTGGCCGTCGATGCCGGCGATGTGCTCGGGAAAGCCGCCGTCTGCGCGGGCTCGGGCATGGCGGGGCGCCTCGATCTCGACCTCGCCGCGCCCGAGTCGGTTCCAGACGAGATAGAGATGTGCGCAGGGGCCGTCGTGGAACGCGAAGCCCCGGCACCGTTGGACGCGGTCACCGGTGCCGTCCTCGAGGTCCCAACAGTCGCCGTGCCACTCGCCGTTGACCTTGACGAGCTCGACCTCGTGGATCGTCTCCGAGTCCTCGAAGAGGACCGCCCACGGGCCGCCCTCCTCGAGCTCGGCGACGTGCCCCTCCTCGCTCCGAGCTCGGGTGACACTCCCGTTCTCGTCGTGCAGGTAGTCGAAGAACCGGAGCCGCCTCATGGCCGCGAGAACACCTCGTACGGCGTGCAGACCGGACAGATGGGGTCTGCATGAACGTAGCCTGGTGGCGTCGCGAGGGTCGCTCCACAGGACGAGCAGAAATCACTCGCCATCCGACACACCCCCGACTATCGAATTAGCTGGATCAGGGAACGGATACCGCGAGAAGCTAACGGACAGCGCGCCGTCTGGTAGTTTTCGGAGTGGGCCACCACGG